>Ga0213839_1000020_pt1 | contig 661500 bp, 596 predicted proteins | sample SWPATP21_FD_160075 | JGI IMG/M metagenome (GOLD analysis project Ga0213839, IMG submission 160075) | Coastal seawater microbial communities from Marineland, Florida, United States - SWPA TP2 #1 | ecosystem: Environmental > Aquatic > Marine > Coastal | place: USA: Florida | collected 2016-08-14
GATATATCATACTGAAAGCCTTTCAGGATGAACCTGAACAGCTGATCAAGGCCATCCACGAACCTTTAGTATCTGAGCGTTTGTTTGATAAGGTACAGGATATCATTAACGGCAAATCCAAGCAGTACAGGGTCTCGCACAAAAAATTAAATGACAAGTTTCCTCTTAAAGGGTTTGTGCTCTGTCCAAACTGTTTGAAACCATTAAAAGCAAGCACTTCAAAAGGCAGGTCAAAATATTATTCTTATTACCATTGTTACAAACCTTGCGACACACGTTATAAATCTGAAGATGTTGACAAGTGGTTCAATTCGTTTTTAAGTGGTATTTCCCTGAACAAAAACGCACAGAAACTATTGACAAAACTGATCGAACAGCGTATTAAAGCGCAAACGAAAAATGAAAGGTTAAGCCCAAAACACTATACAGAGGTTGAGTCTCTTGAACAAAAATTGATTCGCTTACAGGATTTATACCTAGATGGGGAATTTAGCTCCACTGAATATCAAAATGCCAAAAATCGTATCCAATCCAGACTCAATGAGCTCAAAGATATTCAACTGGCTTTTCAAAAATCCAAAGAGGTAATGGATATCTATAAAAAAGGACTTAAAAAACTCGAATCCTTTAACAAACAATTCACCCTCAGCGACTTAGACCAAAAACGACAGCTTATAGGTTCAATTTTCCCTGAAAAGTTCCAATTTGAGGACAACAAAGTTCGAACCGAGGATATCAATCCTATACTTCTTAAGATTGCCAGTGTTAATGAGGGTTTGAAAAGGAATAAAAAAAGGGACAAATCAAAAAAATCTGATTTGTCCCTGGAAGTACAGGCGGAGAGACTCGAACTCTCACACCTCGCGGCACTAGATCCTAAGTCTAGCGTGTCTACCAATTCCACCACGCCTGCATTTATTCTCCGAAGTTTCGGGATGCAAATATAAACAATAGTTTCAATATTCAAATAACTTTATTTACTAAAAAATCGTCCTCGATTTTGTATTTTTGGGAGAATTCAAAAAAATACAACATATGCAACATATTCAATCTTATATTGAAGAACATAAAGATCGATTTTTAAATGAGTTGATTGATTTACTCAAAATACCTTCTATTAGTGCTGACTCAGCTTATAAAAATGATGTTTTAAAAACTGCTGATGCTATTAAAACCAGCTTAGAGCTTGCTGGATGTGACCATGTAGAAGTTTGCGAAACCGAAGGTTACCCAATCGTTTATGGCGAAAAAATAATTGATAAAAACCTACCTACCGTTTTAGTGTATGGTCATTATGATGTACAACCACCAGACCCACTTGAGCTGTGGACTTTGCCGCCTTTTGAGCCAGTAATAAAAGCAACCGAACTTCATCCTGAAGGTGCTATTTTTGCGCGTGGAGCTTGCGATGACAAAGGTCAAATGTATATGCATGTTAAGGCTATGGAGTTTATGACTAAAACCAACCAACTACCTTGTAATGTGAAATTTATGATTGAAGGTGAAGAAGAAGTTGGTAGCGTTAACCTTTCAAAATTTGTTAAAAACAATCAGGAGAAATTAAAAAATGATGTCATTTTAATTTCTGATACAGGAATGATTGCTAAAGATGTACCTTCTATTACAACAGGCTTAAGAGGGTTAAGCTACGTAGAAGTTGAAGTTACTGGACCTAACAGAGACTTACACTCTGGTTTATATGGAGGAGCTGTTGCTAACCCAATAAATGTGTTAACCAAAATGATTGCATCTCTTCATGACGAAAACAATCATATTACAATCCCAGGATTTTATGATAAGGTTGAAAATTTATCAGATGCAGAACGTGCTGAAATGGCAAAAGCACCTTTTTCATTAGAAGACTACAAAAAAGCTTTAGATATTGATGCTGTTTATGGAGAAGAAGGATATACTACTAACGAACGCAACTCAATACGACCAACTCTTGATGTTAATGGTATTTGGGGAGGTTATACTGGAGAAGGCGCTAAAACAGTTATTGCTAGTAAAGCTTACGCCAAAATATCAATGCGTTTAGTACCTCATCAAGATTGGGAGGACATCACACAGTTATTTAAAACTCATTTTGAAAGTATAGCTCCAGCAGGAGTAAAAGTGAAAGTGAAACCTCATCATGGTGGACAAGGCTATGTAACTCCTATCGATAGTATAGGTTATCAAGCAGCTTCAAAAGCTTATGAAGACACCTTTGGAACAACACCAATACCTCAACGTAGTGGTGGAAGTATTCCAATTGTTTCTCTTTTTGAGCAAGAACTGAAAAGTAAAACTATTTTAATGGGATTCGGTTTAAATAGTGATGCTATACATTCACCAAACGAACATTATGGTGTTTGGAATTATTTTAAAGGCATCGAAACTATTCCTTTATTTTATAAGTATTTTACTGAGCTTTCTAAATAATAGTAAAAAAAACCGTTCAATTTCTTGAACGGTTTTTTTATGCTTTTTACAAAAAGTTACTCCTTAACAATTTTATAAGTCCCTGATTTATTAGAAGACGACACTTTTAAAAAATAAATACCTTTAGGCAAATCTTTTGTTTTCAAAGTTGTTGAACCCATAATTTCTGATTTATTTAAAAGCAATTTACCTCCAACATCATAAAGAGTAAATTCATAAGGCTCTTCAAAAGAAATATCGATATTGAGTTTACTTTTTACAGGATTTGGAAAAACACTTATTTCAGAATTAGAAAACGGTTCTAAACTCAACGAATTAAAACTCACACAAACACTAAACTCTGAACAACTTCCATTGGTGACTTCAACAGCATAATTACCATTTACAGTTGGTGTAAAAGTTTGCCCTGTTTCACCTGACAATGCAGTGTTTGTATCACAATTATACCATTGATATGATGCGGAAGCATCATTAGAAGTTAATGTACTTGGGCTTTGCGTAATTGTATTATCAACATCAATCAAATTTGCCTTAGTAACCATATAACCCATAATAAGCTTAGCTAATTCATGATAATACGGAAAGTTTAACGTGTTGTACCTATCATTTGAAGAATGGTAAAATGGTGTTTCGTCATTGGTTTCCCAAGATTCTCCTACTAAAACAGCTGTAAAACCTTGATTCCAAAACCTAGCATGATCACTTGCTGTTGTTCCAGGATTTACAACATTAACATTTAAAGTAAAACCATAGGTAGTATCTTCTAAAACCGCAATAATATCATCTTTCATAGCAAGCGAATTGCCAAAATCTCTAACATCAATATCAAAATCGTTATCATCATTGCCATCATAACCCATCATATCAATGTTTAAAACGCCCAAGATATTATCACCATTTGAAGCTGCTTGAGTAGCGTAATAATTTGCACCTAGTAAGCCTATTTCTTCTTCATCCCAAAGTGCATAAACAATAGTATTATCTAAGCATTGTGTTGATAAAATACGAGCAATTTCTAGTACAGTTGCAACTCCACTAGCATTATCATCAGCACAATAATCGGCAACCGTATCATAATGCGCACAAATAATATAAATATCGTCAGGATTGGTTTTCCCTACTTGAGTTGCAATTACATTTCTACCATTAGAGTCAAACTGTTGAGCTACTACAGTAATGTTGTCCATTTGCTCGAACCTTTGAACCAAATAGTCTGCTGCCAAATCGTTATTAGCTTGTTGCCTATTAAGAATTGTTACTGTATTTCCGTTAACAACAGTCGATTGCTCACCTGAAAATTCTCTTAAGGTGAGTTGAAGAGAGTCTAAATTAACTTCATTTATAATGTCTGAAATGTTTTGAGCACTTGTAACGAACACAAATGCAAAAACACCTAACAGACTAAAAATAAGCTTCTTCATTTTGGGGATTCGTGTAAAATTTAGTCAAATATAATAGATTTTAATAAAATAAAGCTTTGGATAATTTGGTTATCTTGTTTTTTATTCTACATTTGTAGAGTTAATTCTAAACATGTAGAATAATGAGTTTGTCAAAAACCGAAGAAGATTTAATGAACCATCTGTGGAAGTTAGAAAAAGCTTTTATGAAAGATTTGCTTGATGCTTACCCAGAACCAAAACCAGCTACAACAACCGTTGCTACGCTTTTAAAACGTATGATCGACAAAGGATTTGTAGATTATAAACTCTATGGAAAGTCTAGAGAATATTTTCCTTTAGTAAAAAAGAAAGATTATTTCTCTAAGCATGTTAATGGGTTAATTAAGAACTTTTTTAATGATAGCGCAAGTCAATTTGCATCGTTTTTTACCAAAGAAACTAACTTATCAAAAAAAGAACTTGAAGACTTAAAAGCTTTAATTGATAGCGAAATAAAAAAGAAACCAAACTAAAAAACCATGCTCGATTATATTTTAAAATCATCGGCTTGCTTACTTGTTTTACTACTATTTTACAAGTTAATCTTGGAGCGTGAAAACATGCACCAGCTAAAACGTTTCTACCTATTGTTTGCAACCGGTTTAGGGTTTACTATTCCGTTTATTACCATTACAACCTATGTAGAACCAACATATACTTTAGGCACATTTCAACCTCCTTTACTAGAGCCTGTATTTTATCCTGAAACCACTCAACCTACTGAACAAAACACCAATTTTTGGCCTATACTATTATGGAGTATTTATGGAATAGGAGTGCTTTTATTTTTAGTGAAGTTTATGGTTAACCTCACAAAACTCATCGTAAAAATAAAGACCAATCCTAAACTAAAAAGCAAAAACATCATTAATGTTTTAATCAATAATCTTGAAATTCCTCACACGTTTTTAAGCTATATCTTTTTAAACAAAACCAAGTTTGAAAACAATCAAATACCAGAAGAAGTATTATTACATGAGTACACACACGCTACTCAAAAACATAGTTTAGACATATTATTTATTGAACTTTTACAAATTGTGTTTTGGTTTAATCCGATTATATACTTCTTAAAAAAAGACATTAAACTCAACCACGAGTACTTAGCTGACCAAGCCGTATTACAACAAGGCACTCAAATAAACACATACCAACATTTATTGTTGGCTTTTTCATCAACACATGGTGGTAACGAGCTTACCAATGCCATTAATTATTCATCAATCAAAAAACGACTTACAGTTATGAAAACACAAACATCATCCACCAAAAAATGGATTAAAACCTTAGTAGTTTTACCACTTTTGGCAATTTTAATCTTTGGGTTTAGTAAAAAAGAAGAGGTTGTAAAAGAAGTTACACCTTTAATTACCGAAAACAATCACACTACCTCTCCTCCTGTTTTAGAAGTCAAAAAAAACCAATCACTTTTACTTTTAAACAATGAGAATACATCTTTAGAGAGCTTAGGTGAAGATTTTTTGAACATTACAAAAGGCGAAAAGTCTGATTTGAAAATCATTTCAAAAGAAAACATTAAAATGTCCTTTATTGAACAAATTAGTGAAGCTTTAAAACCAAACTTATTGCAAATCTATTTTGAGTCTGAATACGGAATAACTCACGATAATTTCAACTTTAATAGTGACAAGGAAATTATAAACAAGCATATTGAGAATAAACCACTACTAGAGTTTATAAATGGAATTAAAACGGATTGCAACCAATGCGCTCTAAGTAAAAACCTAATTGGTCAGTTAGCTATTACCACAACTCTTGATGAAACTGTTGAAGAGTTTAAAATTCAATTTAAAAATGAAGATGCGTTTTTAGTAACAGGCAATCAATTGGATGCCAGAGCACAGGAGCTTCTTAAAAAAATGAACCATAATGATTTGGTATTCATTTATGATATTAAAACTAAGTTCAAGACATTTAAAAACAAATTACAGCTTAAAGCAAAAATCACAAAACAAGACGAGAACGAAGGTGCTTCAGAAGAACAAATGCAAGAGTATCGCGATTTTATCAATGAATACAAATCAACTAACGTTGTTTATTATGAAAAACATAAACGTGCGGTAATTATTTATGACCAATTAATGACTGATAAGCAACGTGCATCGGTTGATAAATATCCTAGTAATTTAATTCCTGATAGCAATCTTTCTAAAACACAACCAAAGCAACCAACATCTTCTGAGTTTGAATCTTGGAAAAATGAAAAAGAGTTTGCCATTTGGTTAGATGGAAAGCCTATACCAAACTCAAACCTAAATAAACTTTCTGCTAACGATATTGTGCATTATACAGGTTCATTTATTCACAATAATGCAAGAAGCGATAAATTTCCTCAACCTTACCAATACTCATTATACACAAAGAAAGGGTTTGAAAACACGTATCAAAAAGCAAATGTAAATCAGTATAAAAAAGCATCAGAAGCATATACTAATGCGATACAAAATTTCTTAAAGGGTTCACAAGAAGACAATTCTGAACTAAAAATTTTAAAAGCGCAAGCTGATAAAATATACAATACGTTTACAAAAGAAGAACTTAAAGAGAATAACATACTACAAACACCTCCATTACCAGCTCAAAAAAAAGCATTTAACAATTGGGTTAAGGTTGAAAATATCTTAGAACAGAGTTCGCAAGACACTAAAGGAGTTACTAAAGAAGAATTAAAAGAATACAATACGCTTGCTAAACATATCAATTCTCAAATTTCTGAGAGTGAATATCCAATTGTGAAGCACAAAGATGCAGTAAGGGTAAAGTATTTGTACAATAAAATGTCTAAAGAGCAAAAAGAATCTGCCGAAGCTTTCCCTGATTTCTCAAAGCTTCCACCTCCACCTCCACCTGCTCCAGACCCAAATGTTAAAACAGGTTTTATAACTATAAATAATTCTACTCATTATTATGTTACTCAAAATGGAAACACTAAATATTATAACCGTTATGGTCAAGAAACCAATAAAAAAGGAACTATAATCAACGACACTCAAGTTGATGGCGACAAAGTAGTTCCAGGTCAAAAAATAACAAAAGTATATAAAGATAATAAGGTTGTAAGTGAGTTCAATAAAAATTGGAGTCAAGACGTTCCACCTCCTCCACCTCCTCCAAAATCACCTTTAGACCATATAATTGACATGGCTAAAAAAGGCGCTGCATTTTATTATGAAGGGAAGTCAATTTCTTCAGACGAAGCCATTGCTTTATTAAAAAAGAATGATGAACTTAATATTTCCACACAACAGACTGATTCAAAACAAGCTAAAGTTTACATTACAAAAGCACCTGTTAGTATTAAAAATTGATTCACTTAAAACTTACAATTACCTGAAGCCTTGAATTTTCAAGGCTTTTTTGTAACAATTCAGTGTTTTTTACGTTCTAATAGACATCAACCAAAAAACCGAATCAGTTATGTTAAAAAAATTCTTCATCATTTGTTCTGGTTCTGATACTGATATTCTTGATAATTGTTCTATTGGCGAACAAAACAAATTTGCAGGTATTGGAGCTACTGTATTTTTTACTGCAGTAATGGCATTTATTGCTGCTAGTTATGCGCTTTATACCGTTTTTGATAATTATTTTACAGCTGTTGCTTTTGGTTTTATTTGGGGATTACTCATTTTTAACCTCGACCGTTTTATAGTATCAACCATTAAAAAAAGAGGTAATATTATTGATGAGCTTATACAAGCTTCTCCAAGGATAATTTTAGCAGTGATTATAGCTATAGTTATTTCTAAACCACTCGAATTAAAGATTTTTGAAAAGGAAATCAACCAGGTGCTTTTAGAAGAAAAGAATAGCATGACACTTGCTAATCAAAATCAAATTGCTGAACAATACACTCCTGAAATTGCAGCATTAGAAAACAATATTGAGTTTCTTAGAAATCAAGTCAACACCAAAGAAGCTGAAGTTAATGCGCTTTACGACACATACATTACTGAAGCTGAAGGCACAAGCGGTTCCATGAAACTAGGCAAAGGTCCTGTTTACAAAGAAAAACGTGAAAAGCATGATACTGCTCTAGCAGAATTACAGCAACTAAAATCCGATAATAAAACAAAAATCGAAGCTATTGAAGCTGAAATTACTCAGCTTAAAACCAATTACGACACACAAATTGCAACCACACAACCTATTATTGATGGTTTTGATGGTTTAATGGCTCGTGTAAATGCTTTAGGCAAACTACCTTGGCTGCCTTCGTTTTTTATCTTTTTGCTGTTTTTAGCTATTGAAACCTCTCCTATTTTTGCAAAACTATTATCACCAAAAGGCGAGTATGATTTCAAACTAGAAGATGCTGAAACTGCTGTTAAAACTTGGGTTGAACAAAAGGTTAACGAACGAAATGTTCTATTAAAAACAGATAGAGACATCAACAATAAAATCTACAGCGATATTGCTGAGGAAGACGAGTTGTATCAATACAAGCGCAAAAAAGCTCGAGAATTAATGCAACTACAAGCTGATGCCTTTTTTAAGCACCAAAAAAACGCATTATAAATTAAGCTGCTGTTTCTTTAGTTTTAAAGTGGTCGTATAACTCTTTACATCCAAAACCAATAATAGACAAGCGTTTTTGTCTTGTAATAGATTCGTTATGGAGTTTAGCTAATGCTCTTACACCATATCTATCAATACTTTCAATACCTTCAATACTAATGGTGATTTCATCAGACTTTTCGAATACATTTCTAAATTCATGATGAAAAACATCTACACTAGTTCTATCTAGTACACCAGTGACTTTAAAAAAATTGTTGTAGCAAGTAATTTTAAGACTCATAAACATAATTTTATAAGGTTAAACAATAAATCTGGTGCTATTAAAATCGGGTGGGAATGGTGTAAATGTCTATAAATGAAATAAAAAACCGAAAGATTTTCGATAAACTACTTAAAAGCTAGACTAGATAAAATTACAAAGCAGAAAAGTCGACAAAACACACGTTTAGAGTATTTTACCTACTAAAACCTTCTGTCTGGAGTAAAAATATTGACATCTAGCGAAGTTGGATGATTTGAAATAATTTCAGATACTAACTTCCCTGTCGCTGTTCCCATACTCCAACCCATCATTGCATGACCTGTTGCAATGGTTAGATTTTCGCATTTTGATGATTTTCCTATATAAGGTAATCCATCAGGAGTTACTGGTCGCAAACCACATGCAGCATCTTGCTTTTCTTCTTGGGTTAACTCTACATTAGGATAAAAACGTGTTGTCGCTTGAGAAATGGCTTCAACTCGAGTGCTGTTGATTGCATGGTTAATTCCTGCTATTTCCATAGTACCTGCAAAACGCGTAAAACCATTCATAGGAGTTACTGCTACTTTAGCTTCTGTTAATATTGAAGGAATTTGTATTCCAGTAGTTTTAGTAGTATTGATTCTGTAGCCTTTTCCTGCTTGTAACAATAATTTTAAACCTAATTTTTTACTAAGCAAATTACTCCAAGAACCAGCAGCCAAAACAAACTCATCTGCTTTTAAAGATTGCATATTTGTTTTTATTTCTGAAATCTTTCGGTTGTCAACCGTTAAATTTTCTACTTTTTCATTTAAAAGAAATTGAACACCTACAGTTTGCAAATATGTTTTCATTTCAATCATAAACTCATGCGGTGTAGTATGCGAATCGCATTTATAATACGTTGCACCTTTAGCATTTATGTTGACGTTGGGTTCTAAAGTTTTCAGTTCTTGAAGACTAATTTCTGATGCATCTAATCCTTCTCGTTTAGCTAAATGTGCTGTTTTAACTTCTTCTTCAAGCATTTTTTCTGTTTGACACAACATTAAAAGCCCTTTCTTTTCATAATGAAATGAAAAGTTCTCAGTTTGCTTTATATCGTCGTACAAGTCCTGACTCAACAATGAAATAGATTTTATGGCAGGAATTGCTTTTTTAACATGATTAGCATTACACGACTTATTAAACGCTAAGACCCATTTTAGAAAATCAGATTCTAATCTAGGTTTAATGTATAACGGACTTGAAGAATTAAACATCCATTTCAATCCTTTTTTCATAACTCCAGGAGCAGAAAGTGGAACAATATGACTTGGTGACAAATAACCTGCATTTACATAAGAAGCTCCTGAGTCCATACCAGACTGATCAACAACAGTTACTTGGTGACCTTCCTTTTGAAGATAATACGCAGAACATAAACCAATAATTCCGCCTCCAATTATAATTACATTTTTACTCATATCTAAATAACTTGAAACCCATACGCATAAGGATCGCCTTCAGTATCTATAGTTATTGTATTATGTCCATAAATTTTTGCCCAACCTTGAATACTTGGTATTATGGCTAATTTATTATCTAAAGTTGCTTCTTTTTCAACACGTCCTATAAATTTACTACCTATAAAACTTTCGTGAATAAAATCTTCTCCAATCTTCAGCTTTCCTTTTGCGTACAACTGTGCCATTCTAGCTGAAGTTCCTGTACCACAAGGGCTTCTATCTATAGCTTTATCACCATAAAACACCGCATTTCTACCTGATGAATTAGCATCAATAGGGTTTCCTGTCCACAACATGTGTGAGACATCTTTTATAGTTTCATTTTCAGGATGTATAAATTGATTAGGATATTTTTCATTAATGCGCTGTCTTACTACTTGTGAGTACTGGATAATTTTTGACGCTGAAAAATCATGAACTCCTGAAAAATTATCTTGTGGGTCAACGATAGCATAAAAATTTCCTCCGTAAGCAACATCAAACTTAATTTCGCCTAATTCTGGACATTCTACAGATAAGTTTTCTGCAGCTAAATAACTTTTTACGTTAGTTAGTTTAACCCAGTCTACTTTTTCACCTGTTTGTTGATATTCTATATCTACCAAACCAGCAGGAGCTTCCATTTTTATTTTTCCAGGTATTTTAGGAGTAATCAATCCCTCTTCAATAGCAATGGTAATTGTTCCTATAGTACCATGTCCACACATTGGCAAGCATCCTGAAGTTTCAATAAACAAAATGGCAAAATCATTTTCTGGATTGTGTGGTGGATATAAAATTGAACCACTCATCATGTCATGACCTCGTGGTTCAAACATTAATCCTTTTCGTATCCAGTCAAAGTCTTTTAAAAAATGCTGACGCTTTTCGCTCATTGTTTTACCAATAAGTTCTGGACCTCCTTCCTTAATTACTCTTACTGGATTTCCGCAAGTATGCGCATCAATGCAAACAAAAGTACTTTTACTCATTTACAAATTTTTAAGCACTCTCCTTATAAGTTTTAGGAAAGTGTCATTCAATTAACAATTCTTTTATTTTTGTTTCTAATGATAACAAAACACTAAACATATTTTGTTTGACTTCAATATCTGAGAACCTAATAAACATTACTCCTTCTTTTTCAAGTCGTCCCTGTCTTCTTGCATCATAAAAATATTTATGTTCATGACTACTTCCATCAATTTCAATAGCCAAACCTATTTCATGACAATAGAAATCTACAATATAATCCAACATAGGCACCTGTCTATGAAACTGGACTCCAAAAGCTCTGTTCTTTATATTTTGCCAAAGTAATATTTCTGACATTGTAGAATTTTTTCTTAAATGTCTAGCATATTCTCTGAGCTCAGGCTTATATGGAATTATTTTGTTAGGCACATTTCTTTTGACACTCCCCTTAATCCCCTCTCAAGAGGGGAATTCTTTTGAGTTTCCTCCCTTGAGGGAGGACTAAGGTGGGTGTTTAGTTTTCTTTTTGAATGTAGTTATTCACTCTCTCTTCAAGGATTGACAAGGTTACTGTACCTTGTTCTAAAATTATTTCATGAAATGCTCTAATATCAAACTTAGCTCCTAATTCTTTTTCTGCTTTTTGACGTAGTTCTCTTATTTTTAATTCTCCAATTTTATAAGATAATGCTTGTCCTGGCCATGAAATGTATCTGTCAGTTTCGGTATTAATTTCGTGTAGTGATAATGCAGTATTTGATGACATATAATCCACTACTTGCTCTCGCGTCCATCCTTTTGCATGTATTCCTGTATCAACCACCAATCGGCAAGCACGCCACATTTCGTAAGTTAATTTTCCAAATTGTTCATAAGGCGTTGTGTATATACCCATTTCATCAGCTAAATATTCTGAATATAATCCCCAACCTTCTCCATAAGCTGAGAGGTATAAATTTTTTCTAAACTGCGGAATACTGTCTCCTAGTTCATTATTTAAGCTCCCTTGTAAATGATGACCAGGAACTGCCTCATGAGCTGTTAATGCTGGCAAGGTGTACAAGGTTCTACTAGGTAAATCGTAAGTATTTACCCAATAATAACCAGGATCAGTGCTTTCTTTAGAAGTGCCTATGTAACGACCACTTGTATATTTTGGTGCAATAGCATCTGGTACTGGAGCTACACCATAAGGTTTACGAGGTAAGGTTTTGAAATATCTTGGTAACTGCGCATCAATACGTTTAGCCATATCACGAGCAATCATTAAAATTTCCTCAGGAGTTTCAGCATAAAACTGCTTGTCTGTTCTTAAAAAATGAAAGAAGTCAGCAAAGCTTCCTTCAAAATTTAACTCTTTTATGATTTGCTCCATTTCGGCTTTTATACGAGCAACTTCTTTTAATCCAATATTGTGAATATCGTCTGCTGTGTATTGTGTACTAGTTGTGTAAAAGTTAATTCTGTTTTGATAAAGTGCTTTTCCGTTTGGTGTCTCTGAAACACCTAAAGTTGCTCTTGTTTTTGGGAAATACTCGGTTTCAAAAAAAGTTTTAATGCGTTTAAATTCTGGTGTTACTTTAGTTTCGATTGCTGTTTTAGCAGCTGTTAACACAGAGTCTTTTTGAGTTTCACTTAAATCTGAAGGCAAATTCTTAAATGGCGAATAGTAGTAACTATCTTGGTAATTATCTACAATATTATCGTTATAAGTTGATTCATAACCTTTAAAAATAACTAGAGGTTGCGAAATCCCTTTTTCTAATCCTTCTCTTAAGTTTACCAGATGCTGATTTACAAATTCTGGAATAGCATTAAGCTTATTTAAGTAATCTTTTACTTGATTATAATTTGCAAGCGGTCTTACCTCATAAGTCAAGCTGCTATGAAAACCTGCATCAGAAAGTATTGGATTTAAATATTGTTCAAACGTGTAATAATCAATTTGGTCTTGAAGCACAAATGCTAAAAGTTTAGCTGAAATTTTATCAGTTTCGCTCAAACTACTCGTGTCAATCTTTGCTAATTCATCTAATGTTTTTTGAGCAAAATCAGCTTCGGTTTTATAATATTCTTTTGTAAAAAGACCTAAAGGATATGACTTATAATCATATCCTTCATGGTCTTGATAGCTATTAATGATTTCATCTAATTTTGATGCTTTCTCAACTTGTTGGTCTTTGTTGCATCCAAAGCATAGTACCAATGCAATAAGTGCAATTTGCTTTATGCGTTTCATATTTTTTCAGTGGTTTGTTTGTTATTTACTAAACGTGAAATACCTAAAGGATTTTCATTTTTTAATTCATTAGGAAGCAATTCATTAGGCCAATCCTGATAACTAAATGGACGTACCCAACGCTTTATAGAATGGATACCAACAGCTGTAAAACGACTATCAGTTGATGATGGATATGGACCACCATGTGTCATTGAAGGACATACCTCAACTCCTGTTGGTACACCATTAAAAATGATTCGTCCTACTCTATTTTGTAATGCAGAGACAATTTCAGGATATTGAGCAGCTTCATCATCATGAGCAATTAATGTTCCTGTAAGTTGACCTTCTAAATTTGAAATAATTACTTCTAATTCTTCTACAGATTCACATTCAACAACCAAAGAAAATGGCCCAAACACTTCTAGGTGTAATGTTGGGTTATCTATAAATGCTTTTCCAGAAACCGTTGCAACTGTTTGTCTAGCATAGTTGGTTTTAACGTCTTCAGCATATTCAGCAGCTACATGCAAATCATCTTGATTCACAGCCTTTTGTCGTTTAGTATCATAAGCCTCAACAATATTTGGATGCAACATACAAGAAGGATCTATTTCGATAATCTCTTCAGATAATTTAATGATGAAATTGGTTAAATCATCACCTTTAATTCCTAAAATTAAACCTGGATTGGTACAAAACTGACCTGTTCCTAACGTGATAGAACTCGCATAGGTTTTTGCTAAACTCTCATAATTGTTTTTTACGGATTTAGGAAGCATCACAACAGGATTTATACTTCCCATTTCAGCAAACACAGGAATTGGCTCATCGCGTTGAGCAGCTAAATCGTACAATGCTCTTCCGCCATTTATACTTCCTGTGAAGCCTACTGCTTTAACTCCTGAATGTTTAACCAATTGTTCACCAACTTCAATTCCGCTACTATTTAAATTTGAAAACACTCCGTTTGGCATTCCTGTTTTTTGAACTGCTTTTACTATTGCAGAAGCTACTAATTCTCCTGTTCCTGCATGCATAGGATGCGATTTTACAATAACAGGACAACCAGCAGCAAAAGCTGCAGCTGTATCACCACCAGCAGTTGAATATGCTAAGGGAAAATTACTTGCTCCAAACACCACTACTGGACCTAAAGGAATATACATTTTACGTAAATCGGGTTTTGGAGCTGGTTCTCTATTAGGTAATGCTGTATCTATTGTAGCATCAACCCAAGAGCCTTCATTTACTAAATCGGCAAACATGCGCAATTGCATTACTGTTCTACCTCGTTCTCCTTTTGCTCTGCCTTCAGGTAATCCGGATTCTGAACAATAAGTTTTTATCAGCAAATCGTCTAGAGCTAAAATTTCATCGGCTATGGTGTTCAAAAATGCTGCTTTTTTCTCTTTTGAGATTGACCTAAATACTTTAAAAGCTTCTGTTGCGAGATGAACTGCTTCATCAATTTCTTCTGAAGTTGCCTCAGTAAACACATGCTCATTTTTTATATTGAGCTGCGGATTAAACGTGTTGTACTGCTTTGTTCCTTTGGATGATAAATTGTTTCCTATGTAGTTTTTTCCGGTTATCATATTTCTTGTTGTCATTCTGCGCTACGACGCAGAATCTATTTGTTTTACTTATGGATTCCGTATCAAGTGCGGAATGACAAAGTCTAATTTTTATTAATTCGTTTTAAATGTGCTTCAACATCTACTGGTTTAAAAATCACTTTTGTTGAAACAGGGTATTTTTTTAAAAGTTGTTTTGGTCGTATTGGTCGTTTCTCAAAACCGCCTCCACAATTAGGACACACATGCTGTAAAACGTTCTCTACACAATCCTTACAAAATGTGCATTCAAACGTGCATATCATTGCCTCCTTAGAATCATAAGGCAATGATTTATTACAATGTTCGCATGTTGGTCTTATGTCTAACATTTTTATTGTGTTAAGGATTGAGGCTTTGTTTGAGCTCTTTAGCTTTTAAGGATTCCGCATCGAAGTGCGGAATGACAAAAAGGTAAAAGCGAGTGCCGAAAGCCTGACCACGCCTTTTGCGTGGAAACACTCAAATTAGTTTATAAATTTTTATAATCTGGAAGTTTTGGTCGATTTTCCAGACTCTTTTCTATGATTTTTATAACCTGTTTGCGCTCTTCTCCATACAATGGCAAACGAGGAGCACGTACATTTTCGGTTCCTATTTTAGTATAAACTTCAGCGAGTTTAATATTTTGTACTAATTTAGGGTTTATATCTAACTCCAACAACGGCAAAAACCATCTATAAATGTCAATTGCTTCCTTAATGCGTCCTGCTTTTTGAAGTTCGTAAATTGCAACCGTTTCTGCTGGAAACGCGCAAACCAAACCAGCAATCCAGCCATCTGCTCCCATGAGCAGACTTTCTAACGCTAAGGTATCGACTCCTGTCATGATTTTTAATCGGTCACCAAATCGGTTTTTAATTCTAGTAACGTTAGAGATATCTCGCGTGGACTCTTTTACTGCTTCAATGTTATCGCACTTGAGTAATTCTTCAAACATATCTAAACTCACCTCTACCTTATAGTCAACAGGATTGTTGTAAATCATTATTGGCAATGAGGTATTATTTGCAACTGCCTTAAAGTATTCTACAGTTTCTTTATCTCCAGATTTATAGCGCATTGGAGGTAACATCATGAGTGCTTGTGCTCCATCATCTTCAGCTTTTTGAGCTGTAGCAATTGCAGCTTTGGTACTTTGCTCTGCAACATTAACCAACACAGGAACTCTTGAATTTACTAGATTTACTGTAGTTTTTGTTAGAATACGCTTTTCTTCATCTAACAACGTACTCGCTTCTCCTAAAGTTCCTCCTAAAACAATACCATGTACACCAGCTTCTAACTGAGAATTGATATTTTTTTCAAACATTTTTAAATCTAGTTCATCAGTGTCAGTAAACTTTGTGGTGACTGCTGGCATAACGCCTTTCCATTGTATACTCATAAATTACGTTTTTTTTGATAGTGTAAATTTAGAGTAACAATTGACTAAAAAATTAATAAGCAGTTATCCTTAATTAATATTATATTATCCAGTTTAGTATATTTATGTTTAAATTTGAATAGTATTTAATTATAAAATCGTTTTTGATTACTCACTATTAAGCCAGTATTTAAACATATGTCAAAAATCCATCAGATTAGTCACCTTGAGCGCAGTCGAAAGGTCAATAAAAACATCTCGACTGCGCTCGATGTGACAACTTTTGTTGTTACTGGTATAATAGTGTTTATCCAAAATTTGTTTTCACAGAAATAAAAACAGCCATTTTCAATGCGAGTATTACCTTTTAAAATTCCAAAACCTGAAAAAGATGCTTTTGTCTATCAAGTTGATAACGCAGCTATTTTTTATGATAAGCTACATCAACACGAAGAAATACAAATGAGTTTTATTGTTGAAGGTGAAGGCACTTTACTAGTTGGCGATACAATTAACTACTATTCTAAAGGTGACATACTTATTATTGGCAGCAACTTGCCTCATGTGTTTAAAAGTGATGACAGTACATGTAACACATCACACATGCTAACATTATTTTTTACCAAAAAGACTTTTGGAAGCTCTTTTTTTCAGCTTGAAGAACTGAAAGAGGTTCAACCTTTTTTTAAAAGAGCAACTCACGGATTTAAACTTACATCTAAACAAAAACTAGCAAGTGAACTGTTTTTTAAATTGGAAAATGCTTCAAAATTAAACCGGCTGATCATCTTGCTTCAGCTTTTAAAACTGACGTCTTCAGCAAACTATAAAAGTTTATCTTCTTTTATATACGACAAAAAATATACTGATAATGAAGGTGCGAGAATGCGAAATGTTTTTGAGTATACTATGAATCATTTTCATGAAAATATTACACTTGAAACGATTTCAGAAATTGCAGCAATGACCAAAAATGCATTCTGTAAATACTTTAAAAAACGTACTAATAAAACTTATATTCAATTTTTAAATGAGCTAAGAATTGAGCATGCCTGCAAACAATTAATTTTAGATAAAGAGATTACTATTGCTCAAATAGCTGAACACTGCGGATTTAATAATATGTCTAATTTCAACAGACAGTTCAAATCTGTTAAAGGCATGACGCCTTATGTTTTTAGACAAACAAGCTGACATGAAAAACAAATACACTTATTTAATACTAACTATTGCGTTACTCATTACAATTTATGGTGTAGTAAGCGGTAAATTTTTCTTCTTGTTTATCTTTTTACCCTTAGGTTTAGGGCTTTTCAGTAGAAAGAAAAAGGATGATTAAAGCTTTTTTACATACTCGGTAACAATAACAATTTGTTGTCCGTCAACTTTTCCTTCAATATAAGTGGCGTTTTCATGATCTAAACGAATGTTGCGAACGGCTGTTCCTTGTTTAGCTACCATACTTGAGCCTTTTACTTTAAGGTCTTTAATAAGCACTACAGAGTCACCATGTGCTAATATTACACCATTAGAGTCTCTATGAATAATCTTTTCGCTGTCGTCTTTATGCTCACCTGTTTCTTTTGCAAATGCCATTGTTTCGTCATCTAGATACATCATATCTAGTAAGTCTTGTGGCCAACCTTCTTTTCGAAGTCTTTGTAACATTCTCCAAGCCATTACCTGTACTGCTTTGTGCTCGCTCCACATGCTGTCGTTTAAACAACGCCAGTGGTTAGCATCCATATCTTCATTACCTTCAATTTGATTAAAACAGGTTTCGCATGCAAGAATACTTGTATCTACAGTTTCATTTAATGCTGGCGGAATATTGTATTGTTTTAAACCTGTTTTTAATCCACAAAGTTCACAGCTGGTATTGCTTCTTTCTTGTAATGTTTGTAAAATGCTCATTTGAATACGTAGTTTGCTTTAATTATGCCGCAAATTTAGAATTTATTGAAGAGATTCTCTCATTTTTTTAGTCATTCCTTTAACTACCATATCATAAGAATGATCAATGAGTTCAAATAGAAATGCTGCAGAAATCTCACCAGAATTGAGCTCAACAGAGTTCCAATGCACTTTGCTCATATGGTATCCTGGATAAATACTATCGTACTCAGCTCTTAATTCTTGGGCATACTCAGGATCGCACTTTAAATTAATGAAGCGATTACCTGACTCCCATTTTTCGAGTCCTACCAAAGCAAACATTTTACCTAAAACCTTAAACACTAAGGTGTGTTCATCAAAAGGAAAATCTTCAGTAACGCCTTTCTTCTTTAAACAGTGATTACGTAGTTGGTCTATATTCATAGTATTATAATAATCGTTCCATTACTCTTTCTGGTTGTTTTAATTCAGTATACCCAAACTGCTCATAGAGCTTATGAGCATCAAATGTTTTAAGCATAAAAACTTTACACGTTTGTAATTTAGGCTCTTCGTTAATGGCCTTCATTAGCTTTTTTGAATATCCATTTCCTCTATATTCAGGTAAAACAAACACATCCATTAAATAAGCAAAAACAGTATAATCTGTAGCTAATCTAGCAAACCCAATTTGCTTACCTTGTAAATATACTCCAAAACAAAAAGAATGTTCTATTGATTGTTTTACCTCTTCTAAAGTTCTTCCTTTAGCCCAATATGTTGTGGTTAAAAACTGATGGATAACCTCAACTTGAAGTTTACTTTTTTGAGTTGAAATTTCAAACATTATGAAACTTGTTTAACGTTATTGTCTTCAATTTTTAATGCAGAATAGTCTAACGACCAACCAATGGTTTGCACAATATTTTCAATTAATGAAATGGCCTCAAGCGCTTCTTGTTTTGCGACATTAAACAGTCCGCTTTCTGGTACTTTGTTCATAATATGAATTTTTGCTTCGTTGTGCAACTCAGTTAAATCAGAAGCTTCAAACTTATTGAACATACCATCTTTTTTATCGTAATAATTTAAATCGGTTTCAACACTTAGCACTTCAGGTTGTGGAAAATGATACAACTTTACGGTTTTTGTTTTAGTATCCGATTCCATTTTTATTTTTGATAAATCAAATCCAACATGTGCTTTGGCGTTGATAACCACGAGTGCTTTCTTTTTACTTGTAACTAGTTTTAGAAAGCGTTCTTTTACATCTTCGTAATGATAAATTTCGGCAAAATCACCTTCAACAGTAATAAACTTGCACACTTTTTTTATTTTATCTAAGAGTATAACCGATTGTGAATTTGTACGCTTTTTAATTTGAAATTGCTTCACTATAGTTACAATAGCCAAGGTTACCAAAATGCTAATAATGATTATAAAGAATGTTTCCATAATTAATCTTTTCCTATACTACCCAAATGAGTGTTCTTAAATGAATCGGGAAATTTTAATCCATAGCCAAAAATTCTATCCATTGAGGCATGTGAAAATAAAATAACACCTGTAAGTTTTAGAGGTTCACTTTCAAAATATATGCCAATAAAATACACAAGTATTGCAATTGCTTTATTGTGAAAAATATTATAACTAATAGCTCCAACCTTAGCATTAACATAGTATCCTAACGCACCAACGTCTGGAAGTAAAATCAATACCAAAAACCACCACCTAGCATAAGTAAGCTGGTTAAAAGCAAAAATTCCTAAGGCAAACATTGCCAATTCTTCAATTTTTAATTGTAACTTAATATTAGTTAATAACTTCATACAACACAGGTTTGCTTGGTGTAGCATCATTTTCAAAAGGTGCTATTTGCAGGTTTAAAAAGTAAGTACCATCTACCACATTATTAGGCACAAAAATAAACTCAGTTATAGTTGCATCTAACCTTAGTTTTCCTGTGGTATTCCAAAATGCATTATGAGCCAACAGCTTACCTTCGTCCTTTTCTTTATCTACACTTGGCAAATCGATAAGTAAGTGCTTAACGCCTTTCTTTTTTAAATAATTAGCAGTCTCCTCAAGCAAATACGTTGGGTTTGTATTAGAATACTGCATTGACAGCTTTTCTTTGGTATTTGGTATGGTTCTTATGACTACTGCATCTCTTTTTTTGTTTCCTAATGCAAATTGCACTTGCTTTTTAGAAATCACAAAATCATCATTCAATTTTTCTGGCGCGACTGTTATAACTTCAGCTAAAAAAAAGAATTGATTAAGGTTTTGGTTTATAGAGTGTACTTTCTTTGTAATGTGTCCTACACACTCAGTATGTGTACCATGAGCATGCGGATTAAACTGAATGTTATTAAAATTAACAGGCGACCCTTTAGCTACACTAGCAATCCAATCTTCTATTTGAACAGGCTCAATTTTTGGTTCATCAATATACCACGCATTTACATTTTGTTTTGAGGCTATCAACGGTATGGATATGTCAATTGGTTGTGAAAAATCTATTTTATATTTATTTGAGTTGTATTGTATGCTTGCAATCATTTATGTGTTTATTTTAAATAAGTCTGAAGCGATGCCATCGCTTAAAAATTTTCCTTTTTTGGTGACTAACAATTTGTTTTCTTCAATATACAACAATTCATTTTTTAAATGGTTATCTGCTTGACTCAAAAGATAGCTTTTGTAGTCTTTACCAAAATCACGTTCAATTTTATCTAAAGACACTCCCCAAATAGTACGCAACCCAGTCATAACATACTCGTTGTATGCATCAGTTACTGTTAGGGTTTCGGTTTCAATTGGGAGTTCGTGATTTAATATTGATTTAATGTATTTTGAATTGTTATTTATGTTCCAGCCTCTAGTGGTTCCATCAAACGAATGTGCTGAAGGACCTATGCCTAAATAAGGTTTTCCTTGCCAATAAGCAGAATTATTTCTACTAAAGAAACCTTCTTTTCCAAAGTTTGAAAGTTCGTAATGCACAAACCCATTTTGGTTTAGCTTTTCAATTAATATATGAAACTGCTCATTAGCCAAATCATCGTCAACATTGGCTATAATACCTTTTTTTATGAAATGTTCCAAAGCTGTTTTAGGTTCTACGGTTAAAGCGTAGCTTGAAATATGAGGAATATTAAACTCTAATGCAGTGTCAATATTTTCAATCCAACGTTCATTGGTTGACCCTGGAATTCCATAAATTAAATCGATAGAAATATTACTGAAATATTGTGTTGCTTGCTCTAAACAGGCTTTAGCTTCATTGGCATTATGAGCACGATTCATTAGCTTTAAATCATCTTCAAAAAAAGACTGAATACCTATACTCAATCTATTTACAGAACTTTTTGACAATGCTTTTAAATACTCAGCATTTAAATCATCAGGATTTGCTTCTAGAGTAATTTCAGCAGTTTCAGAAACCTGATAATCTATCTTTATTAGGCTAATAAGCCATTCAATATCTTCAACTTTTAAAATGCTTGGAGTTCCACCACCAAAATAAATGGTCTCTATTGTGGTGTTTTTCATTTCGTTTTTACGCAAAATGAGTTCCACTTTAAGAGCAGACAACATTTTATCTTCTTGCTTTAACGATGTAGAAAAATGAAAATCGCAATAGTGACAAGCTTGCTTGCAAAATGGTATATGAATGTAGATTCCTGCGATGAGTTTAGATTTAAAAGATTATAATTTAACGAAGATTAAATTTAGGTTGAAACTTTCTTTTTACAACTAATTTTCTTCTAAAAGCCAAATAAAAAGCATACCCAAAATATCCAAATACTAGTACCAAAAAGAACCAAATCCATTTACTTTTTTTGTTCTTAAACTCAATCAACCTCAACTCTAAAAAGAAAAGATAAATTAAACTTAGTCTTAAAATCAGAAAGAATGTCATAGGATATTCTTTACTTATTCACTCTGTCTTCATTCTGCTTCACAAAGCTTGCCCAACCAGAATAGCTTTTACCAACCTCTACTCTACCTTCGTTGTAAAAATGGCAAACTGCAGCTGCTAAACCATCGGTTGCATCTAGGTTTTTAGGTAACGTTTTTAAACCTAAAGTACTTTGTAACATTTTAGCTACTTGTTCTTTACTGGCATTACCATTTCCAGTAATTGCCATTTTAATTTTCTTTGGTGAATACTCAGTAATTGGTACTTCTCTCGATAAACCTGCTGCCATAGCAACACCTTGAGCTCTACCTAATTTTAACATACTTTGTACGTTTTTCCCAAAAAAAGGAGCTTCAATAGCAATTTCATCAGGATGGTGGGTTTCAATTAGTTCAATGGTCCGTTCAAAAATGAGCTTCAGTTTTAAATAATGGTCGTCGTATTTTTTTAAATCCAATTCGTTCAACTGCAAAAACTGCATAGTCTTACCAACAACTTTTATAAGCCCAAAGCCCATAATTGTTGTTCCAGGATCAATACCTAATATAATTTTTTCTTTACTCATGCATTAACAATATTGACAACCACTTAATGAAAAGGTTATACCAAAAGTTACCGTTAATAAATTTCCGTTAAAAGCACCATAACCTTCAGTAATTGGATCAAAATCCTTTCCAAAACCTAAAATATATGATACATCAGTGTAAAATGACATACGTCTGTTAAAAGCATAATGCACTTCCAAGCCTGCCATTGCATTTAAAAACGACACATCGTTTCCTGAATAATTACCAAGCGGTTTTACAAACGAATATCCAGGTCCTGCATGTGCTACAAGTCCCATTCGCTCTGGAAGAAATGTAAGGGTTTCGGATGGATCGTAGACCACTTGCAAATTAAGTCTTGTATAATTGGTTTTAAATTCTGGCGAACTATCTTCACTTGAAAATCGGTTAAAACCAAAATCAACCTTTGCTCCCAACTGCGATTTAAACATGTGTTGAATTCCTAAATTCACTGTCGGAAAATTTATAGGCTTACTCTCAAAATCAGCCACAAAACCTGACTGCGACGGATTGTTAAACCCAAGTGCCAATTGTGCTTTCCATTTGTTAGTATCTCGTTGCGCTGTAAGTGTTGCTGTAACAAACACCATAAACACACATACTAAGAGTGATTTTATATGTTTAAAATTTGAGGTCATAGTCTAATTGGTTTTATTTGTAATATGCTTCTAGGAACGCTTTCTTACAAAACTAAGCAATTCTTTGTTGTGCTTATTAAATTAAGCATAGTTGTTGGCGCATTTTATTTTATTTATAAAAAACTGACAGATAATGAGTATTTAGATTTTAACGATTTTACTCGATTTTTATCCGAAAACAAGTCGTTTTCAACAAAAAACATTGCTTTTTTAATCATTTTAAGTGTTTTTAATTGGTTTTTTGAAATTGTAAAATGGAAAACTTTAGTCGATTACATCAAAAAGATATCTTTTAAAAATGCACTTGAACAAACCTTAGGTTCGTTAACAGCATCATTAATTACACCTAACCGAATTGGTGAATATGGAGCTAAAGCAGCTTACTATACTAAAGCATTTAGAAATCGAATTGCATTATTAAACCTTGTTGGCAATATGATGCAAATGACAGTTACTGTACTTTTTGGTATTGCTGGTCTTATCTTTTTTAAATTAAACTACAACCTGGACATCAATTACCTTAAAGTATCAAGGTTCTTGTTTATTATACTTTTTGTAGTTGTGCTCTCCTTTTTTGGAGCTAAGCATAAAACATTCAAAATAAAAGGAAATACGCTACAAAAGATCATTCATTTCATTGTCTATTTACCAAAAACTGTTTTAGTTAAAGGGTTTTTACTTTCTGTAATTAGGTACGCGATTTTCTCATTTCAGTTCTATTTTCTGCTGACTATTTTTGGAGTAAATGTACACTACAGTAATGCTATGATTGTAATTACAAGCATGTACCTATTAGCCTCTATTATTCCTTCCATTTTTATTTTTGATGTAGTGATAAAAGGCAGTGTTGCTGTGTATTTGTTTTCTATTGTTGGCGTAAATGAGCTTACTATTTTATGCATTGTAACGTTAATGTGGTTGTTGAATTTTGTCATTCCGAGTGTATTTGGAAGCTATTATGTCCTAAATTTTAACCTACCTAAAAACATCACAAACACATGAGTTTAATAGCACTTATTATTGTGATCCTATATCTAGCTTTAATTGGAAGCCTGATTTTAGGCTTTGACAAAGTGAATGAATTTACTTTAAAAGATGTTACACTAGAAAACAGGTTTTCAATACTTATTCCTTTTAGAAATGAAGCTGAAAATTTACCTGCTCTACTACAATCCATTTCAACACTAAATTACCCAAAAACACATTTTGAAATTATTTTTATTGATGACGATTCTGAAGACAATTCAGTAACACTCATTAATGCGTTTCAAAAAAAATCGAAACTAAACATAAGCTTAATTAAAAACATTCGCAGTTCAAACTCTCCAAAAAAAGATGCTATTACATTAGCCATTTCACAAGCAAAACACCCTTGGATTATTACCACAGATGCTGATTGCGTTTTACCTATATATTGGCTTGATAGTTATGATTGTTTTATACAAGAGCGTCAACCCGATTTTATTGTAACTCCAGTAACGCTTAGCCATTGCAATACGTTTTTTAAACGCTTTCAATTACTTGAAATTTTAAGTCTGCAAGGAGCAACTATTGGTGGTTTTGGTATCAGCAAACCATTTTTGAGTAATGGTGCCAACTTAGGTTTTAAAACAGATTTTTTCAATACTGTTAACGGTTATCAAGGCAACAACACCATTGCTAGTGGTGATGATATTTTTCTTTTAGAAAAAGCTATTAACCATCCTCAAACGCAAGTAGAGTATTTAAAATGTGATAAAGCTGTTGTAACTACAATACCTGAAAACAGTATAAAAAGCTTATTTGCACAACGCGTTCGTTGGGCAGCAAAAACGAGTAACTATCGTAATATTTTTGGGAAACTTTCTGGATTGGTCATTTTTACAATGAATGCTGCATTACTTTGTTATTTACTATTTGCTATTTCAGGAGTTGTTTCATATAAAGTGTTGATTTATGTGTTTATTATAAAGTTTTGCATAGACTTTCTTCTCATTTTTAAAAGCGCTCGATTTTTTAACCAAGAACATACTTTGTTCTCATATATTTTTGGCTGTTTTTTATATCCTTTTTTTAGTGTTTTTGTGGCTTTCACATCTGTTTTTAAAGGATATAAGTGGAAAGGAAGAGCATACCGAAAATGATGTTTTATCATTTATTTTTGTTAGATTTACTAAACTATAATCCTAAATCCTGATGAAAAAAATAGTCGCTATTCTCTGCATCTTGTTAAGTTATGCTTCAATGAGTGCTCAAGACACCTATACTGTAAATGGTGAAACCCTAGAGCTAAAGACCGAAATTGATGGAAACCTGGATTTACTTTGGACAATTGTTGATGGTAAATACCGTTATTTTGTGAGAACTCAAAACAACACCATCTTAGAATTAAAAAACACCAAAGGTGTCAACAACAAATACCAAGAAGAGTATAAAACCACGCTAGACAATGTCATGGAAGATTATGGTTTATCTACTGATAAGGTAAAACTCACACTTGGCAGCCTTAAAGACTTTATTGATATGTACAACAGTACGTCTGACGTGTCTTACCAAACGCAACTTAAAAAGAACAAACTCGAACTACGTTTAGGTGTTTTTGGTGGTATTACCAACAATCCATTTGTTCCAAATCCTGACAACTTAAAATCTCCTGTTTTTGGAACCGAACTAGAAGTGATTACTAATGCTGAAAAACCTATACACTCAGGGTTTTTACAACTTAGACAAGTTCTTAAAAACGATGATTTAGAATACACCTCAACTGAGTTTTCTTTAGGCTACAGATGGAGAGCTATTAATATTTCAAACTTAAGTATTTATGGCAATGTAAAATTTGCAACACTCAACTTTAGTAAAGTAACTGTAGCAACTGAAGATGACGTTATTGAAGAAAGCGACACCTCTTTTAATGCGCCTTTTATTTTTGGACTAGGTGCCGATTACAAAGTAGGCAATGGTTATATTACATTTGGGTTTAATCAATTATTTGCTTTAGATTTAGACACTAACGACAATTTCCCAACTGACTTTACATTGGGTTACAAGTTTACGCTGTAAATGAAATTATCAAATTTTAAAACCTCTAACCCTGCCTTTACACCTTATTTTTGGGACGACAACAAAAAGCCTGAAGCAAAAATGACTGTTTCAGGGATTTTTGTAAAATCCATGTTATCCATATTGGTTATTGCTGCAGTTACTGCTGGAGTTTGGAAGCTTCATGAAGATGGAATGGATGTAAGCTGGTTTACACTTGGTGGTATGATTGCTTCAATAATTGTAAGTGTAATGATTTCTTACAAGAACAATTGGGCACATATTTTAGTGCCAATTTACTCCATAACCAAAGGTTGTTTTTTAGGCGGTTTTTCGGCTTATGTAAGAGTTAAATTTCCTGAGATGCCTTATCAAGCTATTGGTGTTACCATTGTAACTTTTTTTGTAATGCTCATCTTATATCAAACACGAATCATTGTAGTTACCAAACAACTTAGAAGTGTAATTATTACAGCTGCTGCAAGTATATTTTTGGTGTATATCATTTCGTTTATTTTAGGCTTTTTTGGTATCAAATCGTTTATTTGGGGAACTTCTTGGGTTGCCATTGTTTTTAATGTAGTTGCAGCAATTGTAGCTTCGTTTTCATTGTTGTTGGATTTTGATTTTATAGAACGCCATAAAAACAAAGCGCCAAAATATAAAGAATGGCTTGCTACTTGGGGACTTTTGGTAACTCTGGTTTGGTTGTATGTTGAAATTTTACGCTTAATGCGAAAGCTAGCAATTCGGTTTTAATTGATACTAACTATTACAGGAAGATTAAATTGAGTCGTTACCTGTTGACTGCGTTTAATTGCTGGATATATTTTTGGCAACGAATCAAAACTATGAGTTAACAAACTATCCAACTCAGGAATTTGTTGACGTGTGACATCAGAACTTTTAATGTCTTCAATAGTGAATTGACCTTTGCTATCTATTTTAATTTTTAAAATAACAGTATCATTAACGTCTTCAGAAACTACAATGTTATGTTTTGAAAGGTTTTCGTTTAGTATGTTTCTTAGTGTGGTTTCAAAGCAGTTTTTTTTGTTTGCCTTACCAGAAGTGGTGTCGCACGATGCAAATGTAGGATACTCATCAACATCATTCCAGTTGAAGGTTTGCAACTCTTCCTGAAGAATTTCTTCTGTAGAAATCTTCTGTTTATCAAAATAGTCGCAAGACACCAACGTAAAAACACAAAAAATAAAGAATAAGTGCTTCATTAATATACTACTGAAGCCGAAAAGTACAATTTTTTTGGTATTTAATCTTCATTCATAAACTTTTCTTCTTTGAGCTCTTGTAAACGCATATTGGCTAGCTTTACATAAAAACTCTCAGGATATTGGGTTTTAAAATCTTCGTAGAGTTTAATTTTAGCATCAGTATCAGCATAATATTTATCTTTTGAAACAACCATATAAAACGCTGAATTGATATTGTCTGGGTTTTCTTTTAAAGCAGTTTGAAAGCTTGCAATGGCTTCTTTATACTTTTGTTGACGGTTGTAGATTGTACCCAATTTTTGATATTCATAATCCAATGGTACATCTTTTAACTTTAAGCATTGTAAAATATACTTTTCAGCATTTTCATAATCGTTTAAACGCTCATAATACGTCCCTATAAGAAACAATCCGTTAGAGTCATAAGGATTAAAGTTTAATGCACGTTTTCGTTGCTCAATGGCTTCTTCATATTCTGAAAGTTCAGCATGAATAACACTTAATTTAACATGAATAAACTCTGATGATTCTCCAAGCTGCACTAATTTGTGAAACCAGATTTTTGAGTTTTTATAATCGTCTTTGTTATAATAGTTTTGTGCTTTTAAGCTGATAAGACTTACATTGTTCTCATAGCTTTCCAAGCCTTTGTTTATAAAATATTCTGCTTGTTCATAAGCACGTTTTTTCACATAGTATCGTGCAATTTTATAAATGGCTTTTTGATGGGTTTGATCCAAATCATAAGCAGAACGAAACCTATTCATAGCAGTTGAATCGTTTAAAGCTTCGAGTGCTAAACCTAATTCATAATGGTAATTTGGATTTTTGTAATCTATATACACCAACTCATTAAATTGAGTTGAAGCTTCTTTAAACTTCTTGGTCTTTGAAAGTAATTTGGCGTATTCGTATTTTACAAGTGCATCATCAGGATTTGCCTCTAAACTCTTTTGGTAATACTCTAAAGCAGCGTCATAATTTCCTATTGCAATGTAGGCTTTTGCAATTTTATCGAATACCTCTTCAGTTTTACTCAGCGTTTTGTATTGCTTAATAGCTTTACTATAGTTGCCATTTAAGTACAAACTATCTGCATGCTGTAAAACCGAAGTTTGAGCTTCGGTTTTTAATGTAATTAATACTATTAGGATTAAAAGAGCTTTATTCATTGACTTGAAATAATATTGGTAAGCTATAGGCAACTTTTACAACTTTTCCGTTTTGCTTTCCAGGAATAAATGTTGGCAATGTTTTTATAGCACGTATTGCTTCTTCTTCCAATGCAGGATGCGATGCTCTAGCTTTTACCTCTTTTACAGTACCATCTTTATCTATTTTAAAAATGACATTGATACGCTGTTGTCCTTTAAGTCCTTTTTCCTTTGCAACATTTATGTTGAAGTTTTCATTGACATGCTTAGCGACATTATTACTTATGCATTTTTTCTTTTCATCTTGTGTTGCTAAATTTTCACAAGACGCTAACATAGGAATCTCATCAACCACTGCAAATGGCACTTCATCTGCATTCTTAAATTGCTCTTTTAACTCCTTGATATACTCTTTTTGGTCTTGAGTACTATTTATTTCATTTTGATTATCATTATCTGACACTTGAAATAAAATTGGCAAACTATAAGGCACTACTACAGTTTTTCCTTTTTGCTTTCCTGGTATAAACCTTGGCAATGTTTTTATAACACGCTTTGCTTCTTCTTCTAAAGCTGGATGTGGTGCTCTTGCTGCAACGTCTTTTATAGTACCATCTTTATCTATTTTAAAAATAACATTAATACGCTGTCTTCCTGTAAGTCCTTTTTCCTTTGCAATATTTGTGTTGAAATTTTTATTGACATGCTCAGCAATATTGTCGCTCATACACTTTCTCTTCTCCTCTCGAGTTGATAAAGTTTCACAAAAGGTAAATGTAGGTGCTTCATCAATAACTGCAAATGGCACTTCAATGGTTTCTTCAACATGCTCAACTATAACCTCATCATTTTCATTACCTGGGTTTGGTATTTTTTTGCCGTCAATATCATTTACTTGCATTTTTAATATTGTGTTTTTTGTAACAATCATCAACGTATTGAAGTACTCGTCATTCTCAATCATTTTCATTTTTTTATCATAACGTTGTTGCTCAGCAGCTGTCATGTTTTTAAAGTCATCAACTACCAATCGTAAAATGCCATCTCTAGTGCCACTTTCCCAACTTAATTTAGCCTCATCAGTCTTCTTATATTCTAAATAATCTTCATAAGTTTTATGTTTAGGAAAGCTTTTTTCACTTCTTTCAATATCTTCTTGAGTTAAACTTCCGTCTTTTTGTTTACCCTCAATTAACCTATCGGTTAAAAACTTAAAGAATGCTGCTCTTTTTGCATACTCTTCTCGAGTAAGAATATAGTTATCGATTTTAGGTAAGTATTCTCTATATATTTCAGCAGAATTAACACTAGAAGCATCTAACTCTTCCAACTCATCATAATACTTTTGAAGCAATTCATCATCAGTCATATCTTTCGTAGACGTATCTTCTTGAGTGGTTTTAGTTGTTGACTTTGGGTCTTGTGAATATGACGATGTATACATAAGCATTCCAAATACCATTGGCAGTAATAATGTGTACTTGAATAAATGGATTTGTTTTGATTTTGATTTACTTAACATGACTATTCGTTTTTTGATTAATGCTTGTTTAAAAAATGGGTTTATGAAAGAAATGTTTTTGGTCTCGAAAACCTGAGTCAATAAGTTTTCATAGTATTCCTTTTTATCGTGATGTTGTAGTGCTTTATAATCTGCAATGAACTCGTGCAACTCAACTATTCTAGCTTGATACATGTACACTAATGGGTTAAACCAAAACGCAATCCTCAGTGCTTCAAAAAACAACAAATCGATAGTATGCTTTTCCTGAACATGAACAAGCTCGTGCTGTAAAATGGTTTTTTGCTCTTTTGACTGTATTTTTTCGCCTAAAAACACATAATTAAAAAACGAAAATGCCGCTTTACTATTCAATAAATTAACGATTAGCAAATTGCCTTTCCAACGTTTTGGGTTGTTGTAAAATAGAACTAGAAGTTTAATCAACTTAACCATAAACAGTATAGCTGCAATACACATTCCTGCATATAGCAGCATACTCCAAGACCAAGTAAAAACGGGTTCAACCGTTTGTTGCGGTTGAGCAATAAAAACATCAATTACTGGTTGTTTTTCTTCGACTTTGCCTATAATAATTTCAGGCAATTGAATAACAAACTGCTCTGGAACGATGGCTTTTATACTTTTAAATTTAATAAATGGTAATACCACTGAAAGTATCGCAGTCGATAACAAGTAAAACCTGTTCCAATTAAAAAAAGTTTCCTTTTTTAAAAACACATCGTAGATGAGCAAAAAGAATAATTGAAACGCTATAGTTTGTAATACATAATGCAACATAATACTATTCTTTTTTATTGATTTCTTTTAATACAGCTTCCAAGTCTTTTAGGTTAATGTCATTTTTCTTCACAAAAAAAGACACCATGCTTTTAAAAGAACCTTGAAAATAATTATCCACCAATGTATTTATGGTCTGGTTACTATAATCTTGCTTTTTAACCACTGGAAAATACACATGACCTTTACCTTGTTTTTCATAATCAACAAAGCCCTTACTTTCCAAAATTCTTACAATAGTTGATACAGTATTGTAAGCTGGTTTGGGCTCTGGTAACTCATCTATAATATGTTTTACATTGGCCTTTTTAAGTTGCCATAAAACTTGCATGATTTCTTCTTCTGCCTTGGTAAGTTGCTTCATGATGCTTATTTTTAATTTAAAACTCTGAACGAAAGAGCTTAACAAATATAACTAAATTTTTAGTTTAAACTAATTTTTTAGTTGCAAATGTAACAAATGACTATTTTCATCGTCACATAATTGTGTAAACTCTAAATAGATTTAATGGATATATTTTTATTGATAATTAGTGGCTTATTAATGCTACTTGGAATACTTGGTAGCTTTTTACCTGTTTTACCTGGTCCATTAACCAGTTGGGTTGGGCTTTTAGTTTTACATCTTACTGATGCACTACCAATGAACTGGACATTTTTAATCATAACATTAATTGTAGCTATTGCCATTTGGTTGTTAGACTATGTAATTCCAGCTATGGGAACCAAACGTTTTGGAGGCAGTAAAGCAGGAATGATAGGTACAACTATTGGTCTTATAATAGGCTTAATATTTTTAGGACCTTTCGGAATAATCATAGGTCCGTTTTTTGGTGCTCTAATAGGTGAGCTTATTAATAAAAGTGAATTTGATAAAGCTGTGAAAGCTGCTTTTGGATCTTTTTTAGGGTTCCTTGCTTCAACGTTTATGAAGTTTATTGTAGCAATGATTTTTACCGGATTCTTTATTTATAAAGTGATAAAATATTCTGACGGTTTTGTATAAATGAAAAAACCCAATAACCTAGTGGGTTATTGGGTAATTCTTTATTTGCTATTAATTCAACAAATTACTTAGAGGGATTAATTAATTTCGTTGACTATTACAAATGTATATAAGTAGAAGGTTTTAAATGTGCGGAAAAACCGCAAACTTGATGCGGAAAAACCGTACTTTCTAGCAATAACCTAGTGTTGCATAAGCTTAAGGAAGCTAAAAAAAATAAAGATTTAACGTAAAATTTACAAAAAGCCTTTTTTTCTGGCTTCTTCTAGCAAAGTTTCGTCTTTACCATCTTCAACAGAAAATAAAAGTTTCATCTGCTTTTTACGTTTTTCAATAGCACTCATTGATAAGTCTATATACTCTTTTAAACTTCTTGTCTTTATGCCTTGAGATAATAAGTGAAGTATTTTTCTATTGATGTCGTCAATATAAATATCACTAGTAATAGACTTCTTTAAATAGTTGTTTACTGTACTACTGTAGTATGGAGGGTTGGATAGAATATGCTGAAATGCTTCAGCTAATTCCATTGATGTTAAATCGCTTTTTATTAAAAACCCATCAGGACTTACCTCTTTAATAATATTATGAATCCTGTACGACTCATTAAACATTGTTAAAATAATAATTTTTGCATTAGGTAATATGTCTCGAGCAATTTTTGCTAAATCTTCTCCTGATGTTATTGAACCATCAGAAGAACTGGGTAAACTAATGTCGAAAAAACAGACATCATAAGGTTTTTCTTTAGATGCTTTTTGAAGTAACTCGTTAGCTGTATCACAATTATTAGCTGTATCTATAACTAGTACCTGATCATCGTTTTTTGTAGCCATCAAAGTATTTTGATAACCTTCAATAATTATTGGATGATCATCTACCATTAAGATATTTATGTGTTGCATAATAATTTAACTTTTATAAGGAATGTCAATTAATATCGAAGTTCCTTTATTTATTTCTGAGTAAAACTTGACTGAGCCTTCTAGCTCGTTTACTCTAGAATTGATATTTTTAAGACCAATTCCTTTCTTACTTTTATTGATTTCAAACCCTTTTCCGTCATCAATAATCGCTAATAAAATTACGTTATTTTTTAATTCAATACTAATTTTTACCTCATTAGCTTCGGCATGTTTATAAATATTTTGAAGTGTTTCTTGTATTATTCTATAGATGTTAATTTTGGTTTTATTAGGCACGAATTCCCAATTAATATCATCAGTATATTTAAAATCGTATTGCAATTGATACGCTTTGGTTTGCTTCTCAATTAATTCAGAAATAATATCCATAAACCCTGACCCTGAAACAAAATCGGTATTTAAATCGTGTGATACTTTTCTTATATCTTCTTCAATAGTTTTTAATTCGCTTATATAATTTGCTCTACTTTTAATAGCATCTTTACCTTCACTAAAATTTAAACTATCTAAACTCAATCTTGTTCCAAACAAACGACCTAAAATACCGTCGTGCAATTCTTCAGAAATACGTTTCTTTTCACTAGCTCTGGCTTCATCAACTTTATCTTGCTGCGATAACATAAGGTTGTAGATTTCCTCATTGGCTTGTTGCTGGTCTTGTTTAAACTTTAACTCTTTGTTTCTTGCTCTTTGGGTAATGATAATATAAATTAAAAGCGCAGTAAACAACAAACCTATTGACAGTATTGTAAGCCACAAACGCTCTCTAGAAATACGCTTATTTTCCTCTTCTAGTTTATCTGTTTCAAATTCAATTCTTGCAAATTTATTTCTGTTTTTTCTCTCGTTCAACAATAAACTATCACTTAACTTTATGTATTGATTTAGATATGCTTTACCTTGCTCTCCTTCATTTATTTTTGACAGTAGTTGCATAGATTCTAACCATATTTGATTAGAGTTTGTTTCGCCACCAATATCGTAAGCTTGTTTAGCATATACTAATGATGAATCTTTGTTTTTTTGTCCATAATAAAACTTAGCCAAATCAATACTAACAGCTAGTTTGGTGATTGGATCCTCGAGACTATCACTAATTTTATATGCAGTTTTCAGCATCTGCTCAATATTATCAATGTCGCTATGTTTTGCTTCATACTTAGTAAACGCTAAGTTTTCTAAAACCAAAGGGTAAAAGGTAGGATCTTCTTCATTATAGACTTCTTTATTTTCTAATACTGTATTATAGAGCTCTAACGCTTTAGCATGATTACCTAACTTTCTATAAACATACGCCATATTATTTAGTGACAGCATTTGATCAATAAAACCAAACTCCATTTTCTTACCAATATCGTAAGCCATATTATGATACTCTAATGAAGCATTATAGAGTTCTAATTTTAAATTTATTACTCCCAATAAATTATATAGTATCCATTTTGTGCTTAAATAATTTTCAGTTTCAGGGAGTCTTTCTAAAATTTTAATAGCTTTAATTGAATTAGCTTCAGCACCAATATAATCTCTTTCAGTATCTTGGATATCTGCTAAGTTTACTAATGTTGTAACCTGTCTATCTAACTCTCCTATTTCGTCAAAAGTTTTAGCTGCTCTTGAATAATAATAGTAAGCGCTATCATTTTGAACCATATTGAAATGATGATACCAACCCAAATTAAGACTGGCAATACCAATAACCAATGAGTCATTAATTTTCTTAGCCAGCTTTAAGTTGTTATGATTGAGTTTTCTATACTTCTCATATTCACCTCTATTCAAATATACACTCGACAAAGTCCTGTTCGAGTTGATTAAAACCGAATCTATTTTAGTTTTTGAAGATAATTCTACAGCGCTAAGTGCAAAAGCTAAACGTTCTTCTAATGAGAATTCAGCATCAGAAGATAAACTTCTTAACTTTTGGATACTATCAAGCCCTTTAACACTCTTTTCGTTTTGAGACAAAACAGCTTTGGTATTAAAAAAGAGAAAAATTAAAAGAGAGAGGTAACGCAACAATGTATTTGGATTATTATGGTTAATCCAAATTTAGAATAATTTATTTAATGTGTTTGACTTATTTTTAATTATAAAGCTAGTTTACAGAAAACAACAAAAGCCCTTATCTAAAAAAGATAAGAGCTGTATATTTTAAGAAGAAGTATTTTTTATCCGTTAGTAGGAACTAAAACCTTCTTTTTGTTGTGCACCAATAAGTCGTATTTAGTTTCTGATTTTTTGGTAGAGTTATTCTCTTCATTGTTAAAAGAATCACTGCTTTGTCCTGAAACAGTTAATAATAATACAGCTAATAATAAGAAAGTAATTTTAAGGGTCTTCATGTCTATTAATTTTAGGGTTTTACAATATTTAATTTTAGTTAATTACAAATTTTAGGGCATAACCTAATGCCATTGGAGGGAAGAATGGATTATTAACTATAAAGCGTAAACCGCTAAGACTCTATATTTTTTTGAGGGAAATGTAAAATACTAATACAGAGTATTCTACTAAAATGGATTAAATGTTACCTTAATAAGTGTTTAGGGCTTAAGAAAGGACTTCAAATGTAACTCAAATATAATTATTAAAATCAAAAAATCGGATTAAATGCATAAAAATATCGATGAAATACATATTTTCACACATTAAAGAGGAGATAATTTATCTTTTTTTGGTAGAATTACGTTCTATAATATTAGTTTTCACTACTTTGTGTACAGGTTGCTCTGGTAGCTTTCCTTGAATTCTATCTAAAAGTATTTCAACAGATGTTCTACCTATATTTTCAGCATGCTGGCTTACGACAGTTAAAGAAGGGATTGAATGCTCTGCCATTAACCCATTTGTAAAACCAATAACTGATATATCATTAGGAACATTATAACCATTAAGTCTAGCTACATTAATCGCTAAAATAGCTGAGTATTCATCAGCAGCTAGAATTGCATCAACTTTTTGATTATTTAAAATTTTAGTAAGCTCTTTTTCTATTTGATTATAATGTTCAACCTTTAAAACTAAGGGCTCTAAACTCAAATCTTCAATAGCCTTTACATAGCCTTCTTCTCTAGACTCGCCAACACTTATATTAGAAATAGGATTTATGAAGATGATATTTTTTGAATCTAATTCATAAAGAAATTGAGTAGCTTTATATGCTCCTTCAAAATCATCGACAGTTACTTTATCACAACTAATGTCCTTAGCAACCCTATCAAACATAACCATTGGTAAATTATACTTTTCACTCTTTAAAAAATGGGTGTGATTTTTTGTTTTTTGGGTTTCTTCAGCAACTGATAAAATAATTCCATCTACACTACCATTAATAAAAGTGTCTATACTCTCACTCTCTTTTTGTTGTAATTCATTAGATAGGCATATTATTATTTTATAACCTCTTTTAGTAGCTTCAATCTCAATACCATAAAGCACCTTACTAAAAAACTCAAGCAAAATTGCAGGTATAATTACACCTATTGTTTTTGTTGATTTTGACTTTAAACTTTGAGCTATATTGTTTGGGACATAACCATAAGACTCAGCCAATTCTTTAATTTTAGCTCTAGTCTCAATACTAATTTCAGGGTTATCATTGAGTGCTTTAGAAACCGTAGATATTGAAACATTTAAAATTCTTGCTAAATCTTTAAGCGTAATTTTTGAGCCCATGTGTTAAATTTAATAAATCTTTTTATTCAAAAACAGTTTTTGTAGCACTTAATCTTAAAAGAAAAGCTAATTCTTTGTTTAAAAATTAAAAATACCAAATTTTTATTCTTTCGTATTATTAAAGAATAATTATTTAATCGAAAACTTAAATACAGTTTCCGAACTAAAAACCTCATCAGGATTTAAAATAACCGTAGGAAAATGTCTTTGATTAGGTGAATCAGGAAATTGCTGTGTCTCAAAACAAAATCCAGTTCTTGGCTTAAAATCTCCTTCTAAAAAATTAGCAGTATAAAACTGCAATCCAGGTTGATCAGAAAAAACCTCCATAAATCTCCCACTTTCACCATCATATGCTGAAGCTACAAATCTTAAGCCTTCATTTTGATTATTAACAACCCAATTATGATCATAACCTCCTCCCCTTTTTAATTGCTCTTCGTTTAGATTAATTTCACTACCAATTGGTTTTGGTTTCCTAAAATCAAAAGGAGTATCAAGGACACTTTTATAATCACCCGTTGGAATTAAATTTTCATCAACAGACAAAAAAGAATCTGCATTTATAACTACTTCATGGTTTAAAATTGAAGTATTATAATCTCCTGATAAATTAAAATAAGAATGCTGCGTTAAATTCAATATTGTAGGCTTATCAGTAGTTGATGTATAAGCAACCTTTAGCTCATTATTATTCGTTAACGTGTAATCAATTGTGGTCATTAAATTCCCAGGAAAACCTTCCTCCATATCCACACTTAAATAAGTTAGTTTTAAAGTAACTCTATCACTTGATTTTTCAACATTAGTACTCCATACTACTTTATTAAAACCTACTTCCCCACCATGTAAATGGTTTTCACCATTATTAACTAACAGACTATACTTTTTATCACCAATAGAAAATTTTCCATTTGCTATTCTATTACTGTACCTACCAATTATAGCCCCTAGATAAAACGTATCAGTAATATACTTTTCTAACGTATTAAATCCCAAAACTATGTTTTGCTGCTTTCCTCCTTTATCTATCATTCGCAAAGCAGAAATAATTCCGCCATAGGTAAGTATATCAACTTCTAATCCACAAGTATTTTTAAGGATATATTTCTCTATAGAATCTCCATTTGGCGTTCTACCAAATCCAACTTTATCTATACTGAGTATTTTATCCAAAGAAGTTTCGTTTTGTATTTAAATAAATAGTATTTCAAAAATAACTTACAAAGCGCCTTAAAACAAAAAAGCATCCCAATTTTCTGTAAAGAAAAAAGGAAAGCTTTCCATCGGTTTAATACTCAACTAAATTGGGTATCTCTACCATTGACAGACTCTAACATCTGTCAAACAACACAACTAAATCTTATTGCCAAAAAAAGCTCCAACTTCTTGGAGCTTTAGCAATATTTGCGGTCTGGACGGGACTCGAACCCGCGACCCCCTGCGTGACAGGCAGGTATTCTAACCAACTGAACTACCAAACCGTTGCTTTATTGCGGTTGCAAATATACGCTCCATTTTTTATATCACAAATATTTTTTGTGAAATTTTTAAAAAATTTTCAATTATGCAAATCTATGTCGCTCTATCATGTACGTTGTTAGGATTTTATCAAAATCCTTATTTATGTCTGCTTCAACATATTTTATCTGATATTGTCCACATTTCAATCGAATATCATTAAAATATTTTTTTACTGAAGTTTCATAATCGTCTTTTATCGAATCAGGATATAAATTGATATATTCTCCTGTTTCTACATCTATAAATCGCTTAGGTGTGTTGTCAAAATCAAACTTAAGCTCCTTTTCTCCATCAAATATATGAAACAGCACAACTTCATGCTTGTTATGTTTTAAATGTCTTAAAGCTTCAAACAGCTTAACCTCATCTGTAGAAGTTTGAAACATATCAGTAAAAAAGAAAATCAAAGAACGCCTATGAATCTTTTCTGCTATTTGATGCAAATACGTATAGGTTTCTGTTTGTTTATTTAACGGTCTAGAGTTGACCATATCACTCAACTGATGCAATAACATTTGATGGTGGCGTTCACTTCCTTTTTCTGGAGCATAATAATCATAGGCATCACTATAAATACTTAATCCTACTGCATCTCGTTGCTTTTTTAGAATATGCATTAAAGATGCTGATGCTAATGCAGAAAACGCTATTTTATTTAAACTATTTATGGAAAATGAAGACAGTTTAGGAAAATGCATTGAGCTACTATTATCTACAATTAAATGACACCTTAAATTGGTTTCCTCGTCGTAGCGCTTTGTAAAAAGCTTATCGGTTTTCGCATACAACTTCCAATCGATATGCTTAGTACTTTCTCCTTGGTTGTAAATTTTATGTTCAGCAAATTCAGCAGAAAACCCATGAAACGGACTCTTATGCATACCTGCAATAAACCCTTCAACTACTTGTTTTGCAAGTAGCTCTAGATTTTTAAATCCTCCTGTTTTATTAAGTTCCTGTTGAAGATCCATCAACTACTAAATTATTCCATCTACAATTCCATAAGCAACAGACTCTTCTGCTCCCATCCAATGATCTCTATTAAAGTCTTTCATTACCTTATCAAAATCCTGCCCGCAGTTATCAGCCAAAATTTGAGCACTAAGCTCTTTTGTTTTCAAAATTTCTTGAGCTGTAATTTCAATATCACTAGCTTGACCTCTAGCTCCACCACTAGGTTGATGAATCATTACTCTTGCATGTGGTTGAATAAAACGTTTTCCTTTTGTTCCTACAGATAATAATATAGAACCCATAGACGCTGCTAAACCAGTACAAATTGTCGATACATCGCTATTTAAAGATTTTATACAATCATATATGGAAAAACCAGAAGTCACATAACCTCCTGGACTATTTATGTATAATTGAATGTCTTTAGTTTCTAATGCATCCAAATACAGTAATCTATCAATAACATGTTTTGCCGACTTATCATCAACTTGACCCCAAAGAAACACTTTACGGTCTTCTAATAATTTATTATCTATTAAATCTTGGGTTTTTATTACTTTGCTCATGTGTATATTAATTTTCATCTAAAATAAAAAAAGGTTTGCCGTTAAAGCAAACCTTTTATCTTTTCTTTTAGAAAGTATCTTATAAAAGCGAATCAATCGCTTCAGTATATGTGCTTTTTTGAGCTACACCTACTTGACGTTGTACTACTTCTCCATTTTGAAATACTAAAACAGTTGGTATATTACGCACTCCATATTTTGCAGCAAACTCTTGGTTAGCATCAACATCTACCTTACCTACAACAGCTTTACCTTCATATTCGTTGCTAATTTCATCAATGATTGGTCCAACCATTCTACATGGTCCACACCAAGCAGCCCAAAAATCAACCATTACTGGTTTATCACTTTTTAATACAGTTTCTTCAAACGTTGCATCTGTTATTTCTAATGCCATAATCTTTTATTTAAATGTGTTTTACTTCAATTTTATATGCAATATTAGTCAAAAATTTTGCCAAAACTTACAGCATAACAATTTGTTTTGTTTATATACGCATTGTTTCAGGTTATTAGCTACTTTTTCTTAGGCGCATAAACCATGCTTTATTCATGTATTTCTATTTCTTCGGAATTCGCGAATATAAATATTAACCACTCGCTCTCTTTGAGGAGCTCAAACACACCGTTCAATCCTTTGCGTAAATGCTACTATCAATTCAATTTATAGAATACATTATTGCTTTCTAGTTTATCTAATAAATCTTGCGATATTTTTATTTTCTGTTTTCGACTTGGCATCGTTAATTTTATCTGCTCATCATTATCATACACCACAAAATTAAGCATTTGATCTCCAGGATGTGTGTGAAATAAGTCTTTTAAAATAGCTATGCGTTGTTCCTGCAAGTCATTTATATGCAACTGAATAGATAGTTTTTTAGCATAAGCATCCATAACATCATGCAGTAACTGAAAATTATTAAACTGTATTCTAGGTTCACCTTTAATACCTGTAGTCTTATTGACCCAACCTTCGCGAATAAATATCTTTACAAACACAAATGAATTCTTGACCAAGAAATGCCTAAACTTTAAGTATTCTTCACCAAATATTCTAAACTCAAAACTATCGTCATAATCTTCAACCGTAAAAGCTGCCCAACCTTTTCCTTGCTTGCTCACACGATGTTGAACATCAGTCACTACACCTCCAAAAGATAGTTCCCTGTTTATATAAGGTTCTAAATCTCTAAGCAATGATAAATTGGCATTACTAAAGGTTTTCATTTCTATTTTAAAATCATCTAAAGGATGCCCTGAAATATAAATACCAACAACTTCTTTCTCTCTTGCCAATTTTTCCATGGTTCCCCATTCTTCACAAGGTGGCACTTGTGGTTCAGCAATTTGCACATCACTTGCTTCTCCAAACAAACTCACTTGAGCAGAATTTTCATTTTCTTGATGCTTTGCACCATATTTTATGGCTTTTTCTAAAAAGGTAATACCATCTCCTTCATCATGAAAATATTGCGCACGATGCGTCGATTTAAAACAATCAAAACCACCAGCAAGCGCTAGGTTTTCAAAAGCTTTTTTATTGGCAGCACGTAAATCTATACGTTTAGCAAAATCAAAAATAGATTTATAATGACCATCTTTTTTTCGGTTTTCAACAATAGTCATTACCGCTCCATGACCAACACCTTTTATGGCTCCCATACCAAAACGTACAGCGTTGTCTTGGTTTACCGAAAACTTATAATAACTTTCGTTAATATCTGGTCCAAGTACATTCAATTTCATTCGCTTACATTCTTCCATAAAAAAGGTAACCGATTTAATATCGTTCATGTTATTAGAAAGTACCGCAGCCATATATTCAGCAGGATAATGCGCTTTTAAATAGGCTGTTTGATAAGCTATCCACGCATAACATGTTGAGTGTGATTTATTGAAAGCATAACTTGCAAAGGCTTCCCAGTCTTTCCAAACTTTTTCAAGTACTTTGGCATCATGACCATTTGCGCTAGCTTGCTCAATAAATTTCGGCTTCATTTTATCTAGTACCGCAATTTGCTTTTTACCCATGGCTTTACGAAGCATATCGGCTTCACCTTTGGTGAAATCTGCAAGTTTTTGCGACAACAACATTACCTGCTCTTGATAAACGGTAATACCATAGGTTTCCTTAAGGTATTCTTCCATGGCAGGTAAATCGTATTCAATCTCTTCGTCACCATGCTTTCTACGAACGAAACTTGGGATATATTCCATTGGACCTGGACGATACAAGGCGTTCATCGCAATTAAATCTTCAAATACCGTTGGCTTTAAATCGCGAAGGTGTTTTTGCATTCCAGGAGATTCGTATTGGAACACGCCAACCGTTTCACCACGTTGGAATAATGCATAGGTTTCTTCATCATCTAACGGAAAACTTTCAGGATCTAGCTCAATACCATGTTTTGCTTTTACAATCTTAACAGTATCCTTAATTAGGGTTAAGGTTTTTAATCCCAAGAAATCCATTTTAAGAAGTCCTGCCGATTCTACAACCGAGTTATCAAACTGGGTGACATACAAATCGGAATCTTTGGCTACAGACACCGGAACGAATTTGGTAATATCATCTGGTGTAATAATCACACCACAAGCATGTATACCTGTATTTCTAACAGAACCTTCAAGCGCACGCGCAGTGTTTACGGTTTCTGCTTCCAAATCAGAGCCTTCAGAAATATTTAAAAGCTGATTAACTTTCTCTAATTCTTCCGATCTAAACTTACCTGCTAACGCTTTTTCATCTAAACCAAATATCTTATTCAGTTTAGACATGTTTGGGATTAATTTGGCAATTCTATCAGCATCAAATAGCGGTAAATCTAACACACGAGCTGTATCACGAATAGAAGATTTTGCAGCCATGGTTCCGTACGTAATAATTTGCGCCACTTGATTAGCGCCATATTTTTTAATTACGTAATCCATAACACGACTTCGGCCTTCGTCATCAAAATCAATATCAATATCAGGCATACTAATACGATCAGGATTTAAGAAACGCTCAAAAAGTAAGTCGTACTTCATTGGATCTATGTTGGTAATCCATAAACAGTAAGCAGCTACCGATCCAGCAGCCGAACCACGTCCTGGACCAACTGATACATCCATATTTCTGGCTTCGCGAATGAAATCTTCTACAATCAAGAAATATCCAGGATAACCTGTGTTTTCAATAACGCTTAACTCAAAGTCGAGACGCTCTGTAACTTCTTCAGATAGTGGGTCGCCATAACGCTTTTTAGCGCCTTCGTAAACCAGATGTCGTAAATAGGCATTTTCCCCACGTTTTCCACCATCAACTAAATCTTCTTCATGCTTAAATTCATCAGGAATATCAAACGCTGGTAACAGTACATCACGAGCTAACTGAAAAGCTTCAATTTTATCAAGAATATCTTGCGTATTTGAAATCGCATCAGGTAAATCCTTAAAAAGTGCCTTCATTTCATCAGAAGACTTAAAGTAATATTCTTGATTTGGTAAACCGTAGCGATAACCACGTCCACGACCTATTGGTGTGGCTTGTTTTTCACCATCTTTTACACACAATAAAATATCATGCGCATTGGCATCTTCTTGATTTTGATAATAGGTATTGTTAGTTCCAACCAGCTTAACATCATGCTTTCTTGCTAACTTCACTAATGTGTCATTTACACGATTTTCGTCTTCTTGATTATGACGCATAATCTCAACATACAAATCGTCTCCAAACTGTTCTTTCCACCAAATCAGGGCTTCTTCAGCTTGGTTTTCACCAATGTTTAATACCTTGCTTGGAACTTCTCCATACAAGTTTCCTGTTAAAACAATGATGTCTTCTTTGTATTGCTCAATAAGTTTTTTGTCAATACGAGGCACATAATAAAACCCATCTACAAAGGCATGCGAAGACAATTTTGCTAAATTATGATACCCATTTTTATTTTTTGCCAATAGCACAATTTGGTAACCATTGTCTTTTCTGGACTTATCTGTATGATCTTCACAAACAAAAAACTCACAACCTACAATGGGTTTAATAAGTTTCTTATCTGTTGTTTCTCCTTTTTCTTCGGCAGCTTTTATAGCAGCCTCAATATTTTTATTTTGATTGTTTACCGCATTTATAAAATGAAAGGCACCCATCATATTCCCATGATCTGTTAGCGCAACCGCAGGCATATTGTGCGTTGCAGCAGCCGAAACTAAATCAGGAATACTCATTGTAGACTGCAATATTGAGAATTGCGAATGGTTATGAAGGTGTACAAAATCAACTTCTGCTAAATCGGAAATATTTTGTTTTATTTCCTCGGTTGAAATGGTACTTGTTTGTTGTTTTTGAAGACGCTCACGAATTTTAGCACTTTCACGTTTTAAGTTGATGTGCTTTAATCCGATAAGTTGAATTTCCTGCGGATTAGCTTCAGAGAATTTCTGAAAATAATCAGGCTGAACGTCTAATTGCTCAACCGTGTATTCTTCACGACGAATTAATTCAAAAAAGCAACGTGTTGTTGCTTCAACATCGGCTGTTGCGTTATGTGCTTCAGCAAAAGGTTTGTTGAATAGAAATTCGTGCAACTCGGTTAAGGTTGGTAACTTAAATTTTCCTCCACGACCACCAGGAATTTGGCAAAGTTGCGCTGTATGCTCGGTACAAGTATCAAGCACTGGTAATTCTTGCAATTTATTTGCAACATCGCCTCTGTAAAATTCGGCACCCATAATGTTGACATCAAAGCCAACATTTTGACCAACTATAAACGTGGTTTTGTTTAATGCTTCATTAAATTTCTCAAGAACTTCTGATAAAGACACACCTTGCTCCTCTGCTAATTCGGTAGAAATACCGTGAATTTTCTCGGCATCATAAGGAATATTAAATCCTTCAGGCTTTATTAAATAATCTTGATGCTCAATACAATTACCAAGCGCATCATGCAACTGCCAAGCAATTTGAATAGCTCTTGGCCAGTTATCGGTATCGCTAATAGGCGCATCCCAACGCTTTGGTAATCCGGTTGTTTCGGTATCAAAAATTAAGTACATAAAATGGTTTTATCTTGAAAAATAAGAAGGTTAAAATTAAGAATAATTATTAGTTTTTTGACCGAAAGTTATAAACAGTTGTAAACAAAAAACGCAACCTATCAGGTTGCGTTTTTTGTATTATTTTATTGATTAATTAAGGTGTACAATCACCTAACGAATCTATAAGAGCTTGCAAAGCTCCTGTGGTATCTCCACAAGCATCAATTTGAGCTGTTAAAGCATCTTTATAAGCATTACAAACATCAGTGTATTCTGGAGCAGTAGTATCTGTAGCTATATAAGTTTGAGCCGCATTAGCTGTAGCTTCTGTTGCTTGCAAACAACCTGAACCAACTGTTACTAAACCTCCAACTAATGGCACTTTATAAAAATGACCTTCGTTAAAATTAACAGTATTCATTCCATCAGCTGTAAAAGCATAAAACCAAAACTTTCCTGAAATAGTTTTAGGATCAGCATCATTATCTACGTGCTCCACTATTATTTGTCCTTCATTAGGATAAATCGAGACACTAGGGTCTGGTTCGTTGTTTGTTGAATAAACCACTCCTTGAGAATTAGTAAAAGTAGCCTCATTACCACTTCCATCACCTAAATTGTATGTTCCAGCAGTATCATTTGTTGTGATAAGCTGTATAGTTTCAAAATTATTACCTCCTTCTATTATAAATCCTCCAAAATCAATATCAGCCGAATAATACACTGCTCTCCATAATTCACCATCTTTATTTCCTTGTACTGCAGGTGAATTAAACTCGATTTCGTCGCCACAACTTAGTACTGACAGAAAAGTAAATAGAATTAAGGCTAATCTCTTCATTTTATAATAGGTTTCTTATTTTAATGATTGTTTGCGCAATTAAAATAACGTTTAATGATTTCCAAAAGTATAATAAAATTTCAAATTAGCTTAATTTATAATAAAATGTTGTAAATAAAAAAAATGTAGTATCTTTGCGCACTTATTAATAATCGAGGTCGAGAACCTCACTAATTAATTTATATGCCAGTAAAAATTAGATTACAGAGACACGGTAAAAAAGGAAAACCTTATTACTGGATCGTAGCAGCTGATGCTAGATCAAAAAGAGATGGTAGATACCTAGAAAAAATAGGATCTTACAACCCAAACACTAATCCAGCAACTATTGAATTAGATGTTGATGGAGCAGTAACTTGGTTACAGAATGGTGCACAACCAACTGATACCGCTAAAGCAATTTTATCTTATAAAGGTGCTTTATTAAAAAATCACCTTGCAGGTGGTGTTAGAAAAGGTGCTTTAACTGAAGAGCAAGCAGAAGCTAAATTCAATGCTTGGTTAGAAGAAAAAGCTTCTAAAGTACAAGCTAAGGCTGATGGTTTAGCAAAAGCTGATGCTGACGCTAAAGCTAAAGCTCTTGAAGCTGAAAAAGCAGTAAACGAAGCAAGAATTGCTGCGGCTGCACCTGTTGTTGAAGAAGCTGCTGAAGAGGGTGATGCTGAAGTAGAAGCTACTGCTAACAACGAAGAAGAGTAAAAAATTTTTATTTTATACCTTTGAACCCAGACAGTAATCGTCTGGGTTTTTTTTTATGAATTCCCTTGAAAAAGGGAATCTTAAAGTTTTTAAATAATTATTAAAAGATTTCCGCTTTCGCGGAAAGTGAACATGCAAAAAAAAGACTGTTTTTATCTAGGTAAAATTGTTAAAAAATATAGCTTCAAAGGAGAACTACTTATCAAGTTAGATACTGATGAGCCTGAGCTGTATGAAAATTTAGACGCACTGTTTATTGATTTACGCAATAACCTTGTCCCTTTTTTTATTGAAACCTCACAATTACATAAATCTGATTTGTTGCGTGTAAAATTTGAAGACGTCGACACTGAAGAAGATGCCGACAGCCTTATAAAAAGCGGTGTTTACCTTCCTTTAGAATTCCTACCAAAACTAGAAGGCAACAAGTTTTATTTTCATGAAATTGTTGGTTTCAAGGTTGAAGATGCCAATTTTGGTTTTGTTGGTACTATAACATCTGTAAACGACTCTACAGCACAAGCGCTTTTTGAAATTGACAGAGAAGGCACAGAAATTTTAATTCCTATGAATGATGAATTTATTTCTAAAGTAGACAAAGAGAATAAAACCATTTTTGTTGAAACTCCTGAAGGGCTTATAGACTTATATTTAAATGAATAAGTCTTTTCAGTTTAAGCAATTCACAGTAAATCAAGACCGTTGCGCCATGAAAATAGGCACTGACAGTGTTTTGCTTGGTGCTTGGGCAAACCTTGACCATAACCCATTTTCTGTTTTAGATATTGGAGCAGGCACAGGTGTACTCTCTTTAATGATCGCTCAACGCTCCAATGCCGAATTAATTGATGCCTTGGAGATTGATAGTGATGCTTACGAACAATGCGTAGAGAATTTTGAGCAATCGCCTTGGGGAGACCGATTGTTCTGTTACCACGCTTCATTAGATGAGTTTACTAATGAAATTGACGATCAATATGATTTAATTATCTCCAATCCTCCTTTTTACTCAGAAGATTCCAAAACCAATATCCCAGAGCGCGATTTAGCAAGATTTCAAGATGCAATGCCTTTTCAGCATTTATTGCAATGCGCCTCAAAACTACTATCTGAAAACGGTTTGTTTTCAGTGATAATTCCTTACAAAGAAGAGCAAAACTTCATACAATTAGCATCTGATTTTTCTTTGTTTCCAAATAGAATATTGCATGTAAAAGGAACTGAAAATACTCCTGTAAAGCGAAGTTTAATTCAGTTTTCATTCATAGAAGAAGCAGTTACATCTTCAAATCTAATCATTGAAACCGAAAGACATAATTACACAAAAGAGTACATTGATTTAACCAAAGATTTTTACTTGAAAATGTAATTTATAATTGTGCACTGAAAACGTTTTCGTTATTTTTGTTTCGAGTCTAGATTAAAAACTAAATCTCGACTACTGAACAACTAAAACATACAAATGAAGCCAGATTTATTCCAAGCTCCAGATTATTACAACTTAGACGAGCTTTTAACCGACGAACATAAATTAGTAAGAGATGTTGCTCGCGATTGGGTAAAACGCGATGTATCTCCAATTATTGAAGACTATGCTCAAAAAGCAGAATTTCCTAACCAAATTATTGGTGGATTAGCTGAAATTGGTGCTTTTGGACCATACATTCCTGAAGAATATGGAGGTGCAGGATTAGACCAAATTTCTTATGGTTTAATTATGCAAGAAATTGAAAGAGGAGACTCTGGTGTTCGTAGTACCGCATCAGTACAATCGTCTTTAGTAATGTATCCTATTTGGAAATATGGAAACGAAGAGCAACGTAAAAAATACTTACCTAAACTTGCAAGTGGCGAATGGATGGGTTGTTTTGGTTTAACCGAACCTGACCATGGTAGTAACCCAGGAGGAATGGTTACTAATTTTAAAGACATGGGAGACCACTATCTTTTAAATGGAGCTAAAATGTGGATAAGCAATGCGCCTTTTGCACAAGTAGCAGTAGTTTGGGCTAAAAATGAAGAAGGACGAATCCATGGTTTAATTGTTGAACGTGGTATGGAAGGATTTTCAACTCCTGAGACCCACAATAAATGGTCATTGAGAGCATCAGCTACTGGAGAGCTAATTTTTGACAATGTAAAAGTACCTAAAGAAAACTTGTTACCTAACAAATCAGGATTAGGAGCTCCACTTGGCTGCTTAGATTCTGCAAGATATGGTATTGCTTGGGGAGCAATTGGTGCTGCTATGGACTGTTATGACACTGCTTTACGTTACAGTAAAGAACGTAAACAATTTGGCAAACCTATTGGCCAATTTCAATTACAGCAGAAAAAATTAGCTGAAATGATTACCGAAATCACCAAAGCACAGTTATTAACATGGCGTTTAGGAGTACTAAGAAATGAAGGTAAAGCTACTTCTGCTCAAATTTCTATGGCAAAACGTAACAATGTAGATATGGCTATCAATATTGCTAGAGAAGCAAGACAAATGCTAGGAGGAATGGGAATTACTGGTGAATATAGCATCATGCGTCACTCTATGAACCTTGAAAGTGTAATAACTTACGAAGGAACTCATGACATCCATTTATTAATTACAGGATTAGATGTTACAGGATTAAATGCCTTTAAGTAAAAACAACTAACTTCTAATAAACATAAAAAAGCTTCTTTATTATTTAGAGAAGCTTTTTTGCTATTAAAACCATTGTATTCTATTTTACGTATATTGATTAGATATGAAAAAGATACAATACCTTATTTTTATAGTTTCCCTTACACTGCTTTCCTGTGGTGCAAATGATGATTTTATTGCAAATCAGAATAACACTAATAACGAAAACATTCCTGTTGATGAAATTAGAAGCCTATTGTCATTAGGAGACAGTTACACCATAGGGCAGAGTGTTTGTGCGACCTGCAAATTTCCTGAACAACTTAAAAACAAGCTTAGTGCTGATACCTTTTATACAATTGACCTTAACGTTATAGCTCAAACTGGATGGACAACTGCTAATCTTAAAAATGCAATTGACAACCAAGGAATTTCTTCTAACTACGACTTAGTAACCCTGTTAATTGGTGTAAATAATCAATATCAAAACATTCCATTTTCTGTTTATGAAACTGAATTTCCTGAATTGGTTCAAACTGCTATAACTGCCGCTAATGGTAATAAGGACAAAGTAATAGTGGTTTCGATTCCTGATTATGCCTATACACCTTTTGGTCAAAACACGGGAAATTCTGACACAATTTCTCAAGAAATTGATATGTATAATGATTTTGCTGAAAGCTACTGTCAATCACAAGACATTACATTTGTATACATAACAGATATTACAAGAAATGGTTTAGAACAACCTGAATTAGTAGCTTCTGATGGTTTGCATCCTTCAGAATTAGCGTATGCTAAATTTGTAGAACGTATACTTCCTTTTGCTATTGAAAAAATTGACTGATTTTAGTTTCAATATTTTATTTCTGCTTATTTTAGTTGAAAATGTTAGTAAATGTCTTCAAAGAAACGCTTAGATAGAGCTTACAAAAACGCCAAAAAAGTTTATTTTGACGATACGTCCAAGTTTATCCTTTTTAGTGATTGCCACAGAGGCGATAATAGTTTTGCTGATGATTTTGCAAACAACCGAAACATTTACTTTCATGCCTTAAAACATTATTATGCTGAAGGTTTTAACTATTGCGAACTTGGTGATGGTGATGAACTCTGGGAAAACCTCTCTTTTGATTCTATTTTAAATGCTCATAAAAATGTGTATTTGCTTATGAAGTTATTTCATGAGCAAGAGCGTTTGCATATGATTTGGGGAAATCACGACATGGTTTACAGAGATCCAAAATATGTAGAAAAACACCTTTCCACTTATTTTGACCCTAAAATAGGTGAAGATGTTGAGTTATTCTGTAACATAGAATATCATGAAGGTATTGTTTTAGAGCATTCCAAAACTGGACAAAAACTATTTTTAACCCATGGTCATCAAGCCGATTGGTGGAACTATTTGTTTTGGAGATGGAGCCGTTTTATGGTTCGTATTTTATGGAAACCTTTAAATGTAATGGGAATTGCAGACCCTACAAGTCCAGCAAAAAACTACAAAGAACTTATAAAAGTTGAACGTAGAACCAAAAAATGGATTATAGAAAACAACAATTTAATTACTGTTGTTGGTCATACTCATAGACCTCGTTTTCCTGAACCTGGAGACATTGCTTTTTTTAATGATGGCAGTTGTGTACACCCACGAAGCATTACAGGTATTGAAATTGAAAACGGAGAAATCTCACTCATTAAATGGCAAATAGCCACTACTGATGATGGCACTTTAAAAATTGTAAGAGTGTTATTGGAAGGCCCTCAAAAATTAGCAGATTATAAAACGGAATAGAACACAAATGATTAAACGTAACTCAAGCTATAATTTGCTTTTAATCGTATGCTTTTTTTGTTTGATTACTAATTGTCAACCAAGTAAAAATCAAATATTCTTTGAACAAGGTTCTCTAAATAACAAAAATCCGGAGAACAAATATGACATTGACAACTCCACCTACAAGGTTAATAATTCATACTTATATACATTTTCAGTTTACAAGGAAAATGAAAAAACAAATTCTATTATAAAATATATTAGGATGAATATTATTGGAGGCACAAAACCTTTCTCAAATTTTAACCCTGACTACAATCAAACTGTTATTCAATATGAATATTTAGACAGCGAATACTCTATTTTATTTTCTGAAAAAACAGGATTAGTTGAAAATAGCAAAAACATTTGGCTTCATCCTCCACGAACTCATGACGTTGGAATTTTACAACTTTCTGCATTTCCTTATCTCAAATTTGAAAAAACTAAAAAATGGACATAGAACCTTGAAGCATCCTACGAGAATTATAAAAACTTAAATTTAGTTCACGAATACAAAAAGGAAGAAAATGTAATTTATGGTAACCTAAATTGTATTCAGGTTAATGCCGAAACCAGAAGCGAAGCTGGAAATACTTCTTCTAAATTTATTTTTAATGATTCAACAGGATTTCTATTAATGGAATTCGAAAACTTAGATAAAACAAAAATTAAACTTGAATTAGTTTTTGATAATTAATCTTCCTTTCAATTAGATTAAAAAAGATTCCTATTTTCATAGGAATTTTGACTAACTCTCAGGAGCTAATTCAACTTTTAGACCTTCTAATTCTGGTGTAATAGCAATTTGACAACCCAATCTGCTGTTTTCTTTCACATCAAACGCTTCGCTAAGCATAGCTTCTTCGTCGTCTTGCATTTCAGGAAGTTCATGATCAGATAACACATAGCATTGGCATGATGCACACATAGCCATTCCACCACAAACTCCTATGGTTCCTTCAGAAGCTAGTTCATAACTACGAACTACTTCCATAAGGTTCATAGCCATATCTGTTGGAGCATCAATTTCGTGAGCTTCACCATCACGATCAATTATTGTTATTTTAATGTCCTGTTCCATTATTCAATTGCTTTTACTACAGCTTTAGGTGCTTCTTTACGTGTTCCGTCAAAACCATCAATACCACTAACAGTAGTATATTTTAAAACATATTTTTTGTTAGGATTTATAATTTTATAAGCTGCTTGACACATTAACGTTGCCTCGTGAAAACCACACAATATCAACTTTAATTTTCCTGGATAAGTATTTACATCTCCAATAGCAAAAATACCAGGAACGTTAGTTTGGTAGTCTAAAGCATTATTAACTTTGATAGCATTTTTTTCAATCTCTAATCCCCAATTTGCAATTGGTCCAAGTTTGGGAGATAATCCAAACAAAGGCACAAAATGATCACACTCAATTTCAAATTCTTTTTTGATATGTTGCGCTTGTTCAACAACCACACCAGAAACGTGATCTTCTCCAAGAATACCAACTACTTCAGCAGGAGTAATTAAATTTATTTTACCTTTATTTTTAAGCTCTTGTACTTTTTCAACTGAATCTAAAGCACCTCTAAACTCATTTCTTCTATGAATAAGTGTTACTTCTTTAGCAATATTAGTTAAAAAAATGCTCCAATCTAATGCAGAATCTCCTCCTCCAGCAATAACAACTTTTTTGTTTCTGTAGACTTCAGGATCCTTTATCATATACTCTACACCTTTATCTTCAAACAAATGGATGTTATGGATTTTTGGTTTTCTTGGTTCAAAACTTCCCAATCCACCAGCAATAGCAACTACAGGAGCGTGATGTTTTGTACCTTTATTAGTAGTAACTATAAAAGTTCCGTCTTCTAGCTTTTCTATAGTATCAGCACGCTCTCCTAGAGTAAAACCAGGTTCAAACTGTTTACCTTGTTCTAAGAGTTTTTCAGTAAGATCTCCTGCTAAAATTTCAGGGTAAGCTGGTATATCGTAGATTGGTTTTTTAGGATAAATTTCAGAGCATTGTCCACCAGGTTGTGGTAAGGCATCAATTAAATGGCATTTTAATTTTAATAATCCTGCTTCAAAAACAGTAAACAACCCTGTTGGTCCTGCACCAATAATAAGTATATCTGTTTTAATCATAATAAAGCCCACAAAAGTGGGTATCTCTTTAATTTAGAAATTGTTTAATGTACTACATCAAAATTACATACTGTTTTTATAAAGATTTATGATAAATGTCATTAAAAACAGGCTTGTTCCAGCATTTTGAAAAACCTTGATGAGCCTTAAGCTTAATAGATATTAAGCTTCAATATTAATGACCTTTTCTATTTGAGGCGCGTACTTTTTAATAGTCATTTCCACACCAGACTTTAAGGTCATTTGATTAACGCTACAGCCAACACAAGCACCTTGCAACTGAACTTTCACTAACTTATCATCTTCTATTGAAAGTAATGAAATATCGCCTCCATCACTTTGTAAGAAAGGACGAATTTCGTCTAGCGCTTTTTCAATATTACGTTTTAATTCTTCTGAACTCATCTTCTGTTATTTCTTTACTGCTGAACAACCAGCCATTGTTGTTATTTTAATTGCTTCGGTTGGTGGTAAGGCATCGTTACGTCTTACTACTTCTTGTACAACATTTTGAGTTAACTTTTCAAAAGCAGCTTCTAATGGTGTTGCTGTTTGAAGCGCTGCAGGACGACCAACATCACCTGCTTCTCTTATACTTTGTATTAAAGGAATTTCGCCTAAGAAAGGTACTTCTAAATCTTCTGAGAGGTTTTTAGCACCTTCTTTTCCAAAGATAAAGTATTTATTATCTGGTAATTCCTCTGGAGTAAAATAAGCCATATTCTCAACTATACCAAGTACTGGCACATTGATAGACTCTTGCTGAAACATAGCTACTCCTTTTTTAGCATCGGCTAAAGCTACTTGCTGAGGCGTACTTACTACTACTGCTCCTGTTATAGGAAGCGATTGCATAATACTTAGATGAATATCTCCTGTTCCTGGAGGCAAATCGATTAATAAGAAATCTAATTCTCCCCAATCTGCATCAAAAATCATTTGGTTTAATGCCTTAGCTGCCATTGGTCCTCGCCAAATTACAGCTTGGTCTGGTTTTGTAAAAAAGCCTATAGATAAAATTTTAACACCATAGCTTTCTACTGGTTTCATTTTAGACTTTCCTCCTACATTAACCGAAATAGGTCTTTCAAACTCCACATCGTACATGATAGGAATTGAAGGTCCATAAATATCAGCATCTAAAATACCAACCTTAAAGCCCATTTTAGCTAAAGTAGCCCCAAGGTTTGCTGTTACTGTAGATTTTCCTACGCCTCCTTTTCCAGAAGCAACAGCAACTATATTTTGAATACCAGGAATTGGTTTTCCCTTTATTTCGTTTTTTGGTGCAGCTGGTGCATTTACCTTAACATTTACTTTTACTTTGGCTTTTTCGTAGACTTCATTATGAATAGCTTTCATTATTTCAACTTCGGTCTTCTTTTTTGCCTGTAAACTTGGGTTTTTAATGGTAACATCAACGACTACTTCGTCACCAAAAGTAACAACATTGGTAACTGCTCCACTCTCAACCATATTTTGTCCTTCACCAGGAACTGTAATGGTTTCTAAGGCTTTTAATATATCTTGTTTATTAAGCTTCAAAATCAATAATTTAGATTAGTTCTAAAATGCAAATATAATTAATAAAGATGGAAGACAGAAGCACGAAGCTTGAAGTTTTATTATAGTACCATTATTGATTTCTATGGTAAACTATTTTCATAAAAATGGAAAAGTAACTAGAGTAATTCAGCAGGATCCCAAAACAGTTTTTTAAAATCTTGCACTTGATTATCTTTAACTTTTACACCTTCACTTTCCAATAGTTGCTGCATTAAATTTGTACCATCAAAATGATGCTTACCTGTAAGCAAACCATTTCTATTTACTACTCTGTGTGCAGGCACACCTTTTCCTGAAGAACCGTTCATAGCATAACCAACCATTCTTGAACTGCGAGGAGCTCCTAAATGCTTTGCAATTGCACCATAACTTGTAACTCTTCCATAGGGTATTAATTTGGCTACCTCATAAACTTTATCAAAAAAACTTAAGGTTTCTGGTTTCATGCTTCCATTAAAATATTAATCAATGTTACTCCAGCAATTAAACCAGTAATTGACCCTATAATGTAGTTCATATTTTTTTGAGACGTAAACTTCTTATTCTTGATTTTATCAAAAAAGAAAATGTACACATACAGCATCACAAAGGTTCCCATAGCTGCTCCAGACACGTACGAAATAATACTTGTTCTTTCAAAAGTTAACAAATCAAAAGACGCCAAAGTTACTGTCATATAAGCTTGATAAGGTATTGGGAACACATTTAATGCAGACATGAACATACCTTGAAAAAAACGACTGTGTTTGCTCTTGCTGTTTTCTTCTACATCTGGTTTAGAATTGGTTTTAGCAATGAGTAAAAAGTAAATGGAGATTAGCACAAAAATAACAAAGGCAACACGTTGTAAGATATCAACCACATCTTGATGATTGCTTAGATAACGTGCAAACATTGCAGCTATATAAGTTTGTAAAAAAACTACAACACAAGCTCCAACTGAAAAAATAATACCTCTAGAGTGCCCTTCCTTTAAGCTAATTTTTGCTGCAGTCATATTTAATAATCCTGGAGGAATTACACCAACAAGCGCAAAAATCAGTCCCAAGAAAAATACAACTGTTATATTCAAAATTACTTGATTTTAAATCTAATATACGTAATTGGTTTGTTTTGCTCTAGATATTGGCTTTCATAAAATGTTTGAATACCAGTAACTTCTTCAGGGCTGCCTTCTTGTTTATACACATTATGGTTAGCATACAACACTTCATGCCCTTCGCCATGTAATAACCCAAGCGTGTAACCATGCATAAACTCGCTATCGGTTTTTAAATTAACTACACCATCAGGTTTTAACACCTTTTTATAGCGTTGTAAAAACTCAGTATTAGTCATACGATGTTTGGTACGCTTGTATTTAATTTGAGGATCAGGAAAGGTTATCCAAATTTCATCAACTTCGTTTTCAGCGAAAGCAAAATCAATTAATTCTATTTGAGTTCTTAAAAACCCAACATTGGTCATATTGTCTTCAATAGCAGTTTTAGCACCTCTCCAAAAGCGAGCTCCTTTAATATCAATTCCAATAAAGTTTTTGTTTGGATACAGTTTAGCTAATCCAACCGAATATTCGCCTTTACCACAACCTAACTCTAAAACCAAAGGGTTATCATTCTTAAAAAAATGACTGTTCCAATTCCCTTTCCATTTAAAATCTTGATTGACTAATTCATCTCTTGTTGGCTGAATTACGTTTGAAAAGGTCTCGTTTTCCTTAAATCTTTTTAGCTTATTTTTACTTCCCACAGTTAATTTAATATTTAGGCAAAATTAAGGAAACATATTAGGTTTACATTTGCTTTTTTTATGATTTTGAAAAAACGAATATTAGTTGCGCCTCTAAATTGGGGTTTAGGTCATGCCACAAGGTGTATTCCAATCATTAATGCCTTATTAAAAAATAACTACATACCTGTTATTGCGAGTGATGGTATTGCCCTTGAACTTTTAAAAAAAGAGTTTCCAGATTTAATTGCTGTTGAATTACCTTCTTACGGAATTACCTACGCGAAAAAAGGAAAATGGTTTAAGCTAAAAATTATTAGTAATTCGCCTAAAGTGGTAAAAGCCATTAAAAGAGAAAAACAAGCCACAAAGCAAATTATTGAAACTTATGATATTGACGGAATCATTTCTGATAATAGACTAGGGGTTTGTTCTAAAACAGTGCCTTCTGTATTTATTACACATCAATTACAGGTTTTAAGTGGAAGTACAACTTGGATTAGCACAAAAATTCATCAAAAATTTATTAAAAAATTCAATGAATGTTGGGTTCCTGATAATGTTAATGAACCAAACTTAAGTGGCAAACTAGGTCATGTTAATTTCTTAGAAATCCCTTTAAAATATATTGGTCCTATTAGCAGATTTAAAAAACTGGAGGTTGAAAAAGAATATGACATCATGGCATTACTATCTGGACCTGAACCTCAACGCACACTCTTGGAAGAAAAGCTACTCACTCTACTTGAGAATTATAATGGCAACGTATTGTTTGTAAAAGGACTGGTTGAAGACCAACAAACTACAGTTCACAAAGGCAGTATGGCTATTTACAATTATATGACTAGCGAACAACTTGAACTTGCATTAAACCAAAGTGATTTTGTGATTTCGCGTTCTGGCTATACTACTATAATGGATTTAGCAAAACTGAATAAAAAGGCGTTTTTTATTCCTACTCCTGGACAATTTGAGCAAGAATATCTAGCTAAAAAACTAGATGAGCAAAAATTAGTTCCTACAGCAACGCAAGATGCTTTTACTATGGAAATGCTTGAAAAAATTGACGATTATAAAGGTTTAGCTGAATTGGATTATGAACTGAATTATAAAAAACTATTCAGCCTTTTCAAGGGTAAATGAAAACTCACTACCCACTCCAAATTCGCTTTCTACATATATTTTTTCATCGTGAGCTTCAATAATATGTTTCACTATTGATAAGCCTAAGCCTGAACCTCCTTCTTTTCTAGAACCACTTTTATCTACTCTAAAAAAGCGTTCAAAAAGTCTTGGAACATTAGGTTTAGCAATACCCTCACCGTTATCGGTCACTCTTACAATAACCTTGTTTTTAATAAGGTTTTCAATACTAACTTCGGTAGTTCCCTTTTCTCTTCCGTATTTTATGGAATTCACAATAAGGTTTGTAAGCACCTGTTGTATACGCTCTTTATCTGCGTTAACAAAAACTGGTTCATTATAATCCATATCAAACGTAAGTGTAATTTTTTTCTTGGTAGCTTTCATTTCTAAAAGGTCAAAAACGCTTTCTACCAACTCAACAATATCAAACCTTTCAACATTTAGACTCAAATCACCAACCTCAAGTTTAGTAATCATATCTAAATCTCTTACAATATAGATTAGACGTTCCACACCTTTATTGGCTCTATTAAGATACTTTTCTCTGATTTTAGGGTCATTTTGAGCACCATCAATTAAGGTTAGCAAATAACCTTGTACAGTAAATAATGGTGTTTTTAGCTCGTGAGAAACGTTTCCTAAAAATTCTTTTCGGTATTCTTCTCTTACTTTTAGAGTTTCAATTTCAAGTTTTTTATCTTTTGCATACTTATCTATTTCTTTAGTAAGTGTTGCCATATCTGTAGTAATAGGCTGTTTACGCAATGATGTAGACTCTAACAAAGTGAGGTCGTCGTATATTTTTTTTACACGACGGTAAATAAAACGCTCGACCCTATATTGAATCACAATAAAGCAAAAGCTATAACAAATTAGTGCAAAGGAGAGTATCAACAACCAGTCAAAAGACTTTGTTGTATATAAAAAAACACTCATGAAGAGCGTTAAAAAAATTGTGATGTACATTGAGGTTCTAATAGCGAACCTGTACGTTTTTTTTAATTTTTTCTGCATCTAGTCTACAAACTTATAACCAACTCCTTTAACGGTTTTAAAGCTTTTATCTCCTATTTTTTCGCGAAGTTTTCTAATATGCACATCAATGGTTCTTCCTCCTACTACAACTTCATTACCCCAAACTTTATCTAAGATCTCTTCGCGTTTAAAAACTTTTCCTGGTTTTGTTGCTAGCAAAGATAACAATTCAAATTCTTTTCTTGGCAAGACCAATTCTTCACCTTTTAAAGATATTTTATACTCTTCGCGATTGATTACCAAATTACCTATTTTTAATACACTTTCAGAGGCGTCTTCTTCTTTAAGTCGTCTTAGTAAAGCTTTTACTTTGCTTACTAAAACTTTTGGCTTTATAGGTTTAGTAATATAGTCATCTGCTCCAGCATCAAAACCTGCTACCTGTGAATAATCTTCACCTCTTGCAGTTAAAAATGTAATAATCGTTTCGCTTAAATCTGGGTTTTTTCTTATTTGCTCACAAGCTTCAATACCATCCATCTCAGGCATCATAACGTCTAAAATGATCAGTTGAGGTCTTTCTTTTTTTGCTTTTTTAACAGCTTCATGACCGTTTTCGGCAGTTATAACTTGGTAACCTTCAGATGAAAGGTTGTAGCCAACAATTTCCAAAATGTCTGGTTCGTCGTCAACTAAAAGTATTTTAATATCCTTTTTTTTCATGTGTAGTTTTTATTGTTTTAGTTATCACATGTGTTTTGTTGTTTAGTTCTTCATTTTTTTTTGAGAAACTAACGATGTAAAGATAGAATTAATAACAAAAATTTATATTACATAATATAATCATAACGTTAAAATAACTTAGTCCTTACTGTTTTATAACCTACTCTATAAACTCTCAAAACACAATAAAAAATCTATTCTATTATAGCGTCTTAAATCAGGTTTTTAGAGTAAAAATGTAAAACTGTCCCTAAGATAGTTAAAAAATAATGTTATATTATTGTAAATTAGCATACAATATAGTGGCTTTAACGTTTTAAACACCAAAATCTCACTATATTTGAAACAAAATTTAAACTTATTAAAATTAAGATTTATGAAAAAAATTTACTTTTTATTCCTTATTACTTTAATGGCTTTTTCTGGGTTTGCCCAAAATTTAGCTGTTAATGGTAGCTTTGAAAACTGGACAGCTGGTGTTCCTGATGGATACACTACTGTAGATTTTAGCACTACTGATCTTACAGAAAACACGAATTCAACTTTTGTTTCTGACGGAACAAGTTCTGCAAGTGTTAATGTTTTAACTCAAACTCAAGGAGATACTGACATAAGACAAACTATTGCATTAGTAGGAGGAGTAACATATACTATGAGCTTAGACGTCTATGCAACAAATAATGAAGCCAGAGCTCGTATTTTTAATGGTGATGGGTTTTCGCCTTCTGTATATTCAGACGAAACTCTATTAAATCAGTGGCAAACTATTTCATTTGAATACACACCTGCTACTAATGAAGATTTTGATATGGGTATCCGTTTTTATGATATCGCTTCAAACTGGACTGCTGGTACACAATCGTCTTTATTTTATATTGACAATTTACAAGTAGTAGCTGCAACTACACCTAGTATTGCGGTAACCTCTCCATCTAATGGAGCTACAATTGCATCTAGTGATGTTGACATTGAATTAAGTGTACAAAATTTTGTTGTAGATCAATTACCTGCTAATGGTGGTACTGGAGATGGTCACATACACTATACTGTTGATGGAGGTAGTAATGTTATGAAATATGACACAGATCCTATTAGCTTAACAGGATTAGCTGACGGTGAGCACACTGTTGAGCTTACTTTAGTTGATAACAGTCATGTTCCTCTAGATCCTGCTGTAACTGCTTCAGTTACTTTTACTGTAACATCTTTACAAGCTGTTGCTGATATAGCTAGTTTAAGAGCAGGCACTATTGGTAATGTTTATCAAATTACTGGCGAAGTAGTTGTAACATTCGTAACTGGTAACACTAGAAATCAAATTTTTATTGAAGATGCAACTGGAGGTATGTTAATTGATGACAACTCTGGTACAATTACAACCGTATTTAATAATGGTGATGGTATAACAGGTCTTCAAGGTCAGTTGGGAGAGTTTGCTAATGTTATGCAATTTGTTCCTTCTGTTGATCCTGGTGCTGCTAGTTCTACAGGTAATTCAATAACTCCTCAAACTGTAACGGTTAATGACATCATCAACAACTTTGATATGTATGAGTCTGAATTAGTATCAATTGCTGATGTAACATTTGCTGATGGAAATGGTACTGCTACATTTGATTCAAGTCAAAACTATGACATCTCAGATGTTTCTGGAGGACCTTTAGCGTTTAGAACAAATTATCCAAATGATAACATGGCAGGAGAGACAATTCCTTCAACTGCTACTACAATTACAGTAATAGCTGGAGAATACTTTGGTACTCCACAAGTATACCCAAGAAGTCCTGATGAAGTACTTTCAATCAATAACCCTAATGCAATTGCTTCTTTCTCTGTTTACCCTAACCCAACTTCAACTGGGTTTGTAAACATAACTTCATCTAGTTCTGAAATGATTTCAGTTTCTGTTTATGATGTTTTAGGGAAACAAGTTATCAATAAAGCTACAGTAAGCAACAACCGTTTAGATGTTTCAACACTAAACACTGGGGTTTATATTATGAATATTTCTCAAAACGATGCTTCAGTTACCAAAAAATTAGTTATTAAATAGATAAAACACATCTATATTAACAAATCATTAAAAGCCAACATTTAAGTTGGCTTTTTTTGTTGCTAGTATTACTTTTGGAGCTCGTTGAACTTTAAAACTTAATTCATGAAAAACATTTACTTTTTATTATGCTCCTTATTTATAGGGAACCTAACATTTGGACAAACAACAATTGCTATTGAAAATTTTGATTCAGGCACCCCTAATTGGACAAACAACATTGCATCATTACTCTTTGTTGACCCAACTTCTTCTTCTGAAGGACTATTTATTCAAGCTGCTTCTTCAGTAAACCCAAACTTCTCTGGAAACTCAGCTTATGGAAGAGACCTTGCTGGTGAATCTGGTGAACCTACAATAGACCCAATTAATTTTATTTTTAATGACATTAATGTTTCTGGATACACTGACGTAACTCTTTCTTTTGACTATGCAGTTTCGGCAAACGCAGATATAGGAACTTATACTGTTGTTATCGATGGATCAGATGAGGCTTCTGTTGAGTATTATAATGATCCTGATTCAGGTTTTGAATTTGGAACAATATCAGTAAATATTCCAGATGGAACAACTACAGTAGGCCTTAAAATTGGAGGAACTCTTAATGGAGGAAGTGATGTTTTAGAATTAGACAATTTTAAAATTGTTGGTAACTCTTCTGCTTGCTCAGCTTCTCTTTCAGCTAAAACTCCTGTATGTGATAATATTACTGTAGGAACTGATACATACTCTACTACTTTTGACTTTTTAAACGGTACTGAAACAGATGCTTTTACTGTTGCTGTTTCAGCTGGCTCAGCTAGTGTAAGCACTATTTCAGCTGATGGTTTAATTACAGTTACAGGTATTAATGAGGGTACTGATGTTACCTTAACATTAACTAACGAAAATTGTACTCTTACACAAACTACAGTATCTCCTACTTGCGAGCCAGCAATTACATCTTGTTTTGACATAAGCAATGGTGCTGAAAAATTTGAAATGTTTACTGTAGCTACTAACTCTGACAATGATGTTTGGACTGAAAGTAGTGGTACATACAACATGAATGGCTATTGTGGTGGTGGCTGCGAGGAAGTGGTAAACACTTGGTTATTATTTGGACCATTAGATTTAACATCTGTTTCTGACTTAGCTTTAAAATTTAATGCTCAAGAAAATTTTGGAGACACTCCTTTAGCTATCAATTACACAGCTGCTTACTCAGGATGTCCTGACACAACTTCTTGGTCATCATTACAAACTATCACTGAAAGTGATGAAGGCGATGTTGAAATTGACTTATCTGCTTTAACTGGTACTGCTGTTTTTATTGGTATTCAGTATTATGATGATGGTGTTGACGGATACTCTAACTGGGATTTATCAAATGTAGAGTTAACTACTTACAACAACTGTCCTGTTTTAGGCGCTAGACCTACTTCAGATTGCCCTACTTTATCAATTGTTGATTCAGAACAAAGAGAATTTTCAATTTTCCCTAACCCAACATCAACTGGATTTGTAAATATTGTTTCTGCACATTCTGAAGCTATTTCAGTTAATGTTTATGATATGTTAGGTAAACAAGTAATTAATGAAACTATTGCTAACAACCGCTTAAATGTTTCAACACTTAATGCTGGAGTTTACATCATGAAAATTTCTCAAGGTAATACTGCAACTACTCAAAAGATTGTAATTAAGTAAAACTTACCTTATACTATTTAAAAAGCGTCATCAACTTGGTGACGCTTTTTTATTTTACATACTTTTGCCAAAATGATTGATACACGTTCCATTTTCAACAGTTCTACGCAAGCAGATTTTAATACTCTTGCTTTAGATATTTTCAAATTTCAATTTGAAAATAACACTGTATATCGTTCATATTGCGATTTGTTGTACAAAAACCCTAGCGACATAAAAAAAGTTGAAGACATTCCGTTTTTACCTATTCAATTTTTTAAAACACACCCTATTTTAAGTACAACTAATGCAATAGAAAAAGTTTTTGAAAGTTCAGGAACAACAGGTCAAATAACAAGCAAGCATCATGTAAGTGATTTAGATGTTTACGAAAACAGTTTTAACACTAGTTTTAATCACTTTTACGGACCTATTGAAGATTATGTGGTATTAGCGCTTTTACCTAGTTATTTAGAGCGTGATGGCTCGTCATTAATTTATATGGTTGAGCACTTAATAGCGCAATCTAACCATAAAGAAAGTGGATTTTACCTTCATAATCTGGCCGAATTAAAAAACAAGTTAATCACTTTAGATTCCGAAGGAAAAAAAGTGCTACTTATTGGTGTGTCGTTTGCATTATTGGATTTAGTGGAACAGTTCCAATTTCAGCTTAAAAACACTATTGTTATGGAAACTGGTGGTATGAAAGGGAGACGAAAAGAATTGATTCGCGATGAACTTCATACTATTTTAAAACAAGGTTTTGGTGTTTCTGAAATTCATAGCGAATATGGTATGACAGAGCTTTTAAGTCAAGCATATTCCAAAGGAAACGGTATTTTTAAATGTCCTAATTGGATGAAAGTTTTAACACGAGATACTGAAGACCCTTTAACTATAACAAGCACGTCTACTACTGGAGGAATTAATATTATTGATTTAGCAAATATTTACAGCTGCTCTTTTATAGCAACTCAAGATCTTGGTAAAGTTTACAACGATAATTCTTTTGAAATTATTGGTAGGTTTGACAACAGCGATATTAGAGGCTGCAATTTGATGGCTTTGTAAGGAAATAATATCAACTACGACTATTATCTAGCTAAGAGAAAGCAAGATTATTTTTTTTAGTTGGTTGGTTATTGTAAACGCCTGATTTTCATCAGGCGTTTTTTATACAACTTTTATAATGTAAGTGTTTTTCTTTCCTTTATTGATAATGATATAGCTACCATTTATTAGGTCTTCATCAGTTAACTGATAATCTTTAGTAATTTTTTCTTTGTTAACTGACACTGAATTTTCTTTTAATGCTCTTATGGCTTCACCATTAGAATTCAAAAAGCTTGTTTTGGCTGATAATGCAGCAATCATATCAAAACCTCCTTCAAAATCTGCTTTAGACACTTCCGCTTGCGGAACACCTTCAAACACATCTAAAAATGTTTTTTCGTCTAGTGTTTTAATATCATCTTTAAAAGTTTTACTAAACAAGATGTTTGACGCTTTTTCAGCAGTTAAAAAGTCTTCTTTGCTATGCACAAAGGTTGTTACTTCTTCTGCTAATCGTTTTTGAAGTAGTCTTTGGTGAGGTGCTTCTTTATGAGAAGCAACTATACTCTCAATTGTTTCTTTATCTAAAAACGTAAAGATTTTAATATACTTTTCAGCATCTTCATCTGTGGTATTCACCCAAAACTGGTAAAACTTGTAAACCGAAGTTTTATCGGCATCTAACCAAACGTTACCACCTTCACTCTTTCCAAATTTAGAACCATCAGCTTTTGTGATCAACGGACAGGTCATTGCGTAAGCTTTAGCCTCTTCGCCAACATTCATACGTCTTACTAATTCAGTTCCTGTAGTAATATTTCCCCATTGATCGCTTCCTCCCATTTGTAGTAAACAATTATGTGTTTTATATAAATGGTAAAAATCGTAACCTTGAATTAATTGATAAGTAAACTCAGTAAACGACATACCAACACTACCTTCTTCGCCAGAAAAACGCTTTTTTACCGAGTCTTTTGCCATCATGTAGTTAACGGTTATACGCTTACCTACATCTCTTGCAAAATCGATAAAAGAAAAGTCTTTCATCCAATCATAATTATTAACTAATAAAGGCGCATTAGCTGCTTTAGAATTAAAATCTAAAAACCTTGACAGTACATTTTTTATGCCTTGTACATTATGATTAAGCGTTACTTCGTCTAATAAGTTTCGCTCATCACTCTTACCTGATGGATCTCCAATCATTCCTGTAGCTCCACCAACCAAAGCAATAGGCTTATGACCAAATCGTTCTAGATGTACCAGTAAAATAATTGGCACCAAACTCCCAATGTGTAAAGAATCTGAAGTTGGATCAAAACCTATATAAGCAGTTGTCATTTCCTTATCAAGTTGTTCTTCGGTTCCAGGCATAATATCGTGTACCATACCTCTCCAGCGTAATTCTTCTACCAATGATTTAGACATATTCAATTTATTTTTAGTTCCGCAAAGATAAAAATCAATGTAGAATTCTTATCCCTTTATGAATAATTCTTTACTTTAGTTTTATGATTTTAGTTACAGGAGGTACAGGTTTAGTTGGTTCGCATTTACTTTATAATCTTGCGAGTAATAAAAAGAAGGTTCGTGCAATTTATAGACGTGAACACAAACTAGATACTGTAAAAAAAGTGTTTTCTTATTATACTGAACATTCTGAATCTCTTTTTAACTCCATTGAATGGGTTGAAGCCAACCTTACAGATATTACTGCTTTAACCAATGCTTTTAAGGAGGTAACACATGTTTACCATTGTGCTGCATTTGTTTCTTTTGAGCCTGACAAATACCATCAACTCCGAAAAATAAATATTGAAGGAACCGCTAACATTGTTAACCTTTGTGTTTCTCATAACATAAAAAAGCTGTGTTATATAAGCTCTATTGCTGCTATAGGACATCATGCAAATTCTGAAGAATTAATTACAGAAAACACCCATTGGAATACTGAAGACGACAACAGCGTTTATGCTATTACTAAATATGGTGCCGAAATTGAAGTATGGAGAGGCACTCAAGAAGGTGTTGATGCAGTAATTGTTAATCCTGGAATAATAGTTGGTCCAGGCTTTTGGAAAGGTGCTGGCAGTAGCAGTTTAATTCGTTTGATTTACAAAGGTGTTCCTTACTACACTAACGGAAGCACTGGTTATGTTGGTGTTTGGGATGTTGCAACTGTTATGCAACAACTTATGGAAAGTAACATAAAAAATGAGGGTTTTATTCTTGTTTCAGATAATCTTACATTTAAGAACTTTATTTATAAAGTTGCCAATGCTTTAAAGGTTGAACCTACAAAGAAAAAAGCCAGTACTTTTTTATTGGAACTAGGTTGGCGATTGGATTGGCTCCGACATAAACTTACAGGAAAACGAAGACAGTTGTCAAAACATACTGCAAAATCGGCAAGACAGAAAACTTTATATGATAATTCTAAAATAAAAAACGCATTGGATTTTCAGTTTACACCAATTGATAAAGTTATAGAAAAGACGAGCAAACTCTTTTTAGAAGATTTAAAGAAAAACTAATTTTTTCTCTTATTAGCCTTAATAGTTTTTTTCTTTATTTCTTTAACTTTACTTCTGGAAGAGTCAGTAACCTGCCTCATTGAATCTCTTTTCCTATTTCTCTCTTCTTCTTCCTCTTCTTTTAGTTTTTCGTAAGTTTCTTTTTCTCTGCTAAGACGTTCTTTAACAGATTCTATCATTTCAGCATAGTCTTTAGAATCGTATGCATAATACTCGTTACTTAATGCAAATTGAAGACTGTCTATGCTATACTTTTTAAATATATATCCTTCAGGATTAATACCATAATTTTCAAGTTGTTGCTTTTTAATGCCTTTAGCAGCATTCATTAAATAAGTATCATATAACACTTGCTCCATCTTATCTTTTGGTATAAGATTACTTGGTTTTTTAGGTTTTTGCGTTTTATCGCAACCTAAAAACAACGCTATGATACAAACAAGTGTTACTATTTTTTTCATCTATCGAATGTTAGTCGTTTGGCAGCATTTTCGTTAAGGAATTTAAAATTATTATACACTAAAGTACCATTTAAAAATGTATGTGTTACTCTAGACTTAAAGGTAGTTCCCTCAAAAGGCGACCATCCGCATTTATATAATATATTGTCTTTGTTTACTGTCCACGGGCTATTGGCATCTACTACAACTAAATCGGCAAAATACCCTTCTCTTATAAAACCTCGTTTTTCTATTTGAAATAATATCGCAGGATTATGACACATCTTTTCCACCATTTTTTCTAAGGAAATTCGTCCTCTATGGTAAGACTCCATCATTGCCACAAGTGCATGCTGTACTAATGGTCCGCCAGATGGTGCTTTTGTATATACATTCTTTTTCTCCTCTAGAGTATGAGGTGCATGGTCAGTAGCAACAACATCAATTCTGTTGTCTAACAATGCTTTCCAAAGTTCGTCTCTATCGTGTGCAGTTTTTACAGCAGGATTCCATTTAATTAGCGTTCCTTTTTTACTATAATCTTCATCACTAAACCATAGATGATGTATACAAACTTCGGCAGTAATTTTTTTATCTTTTAAAGGAATTTTGTTTGAAAACAGTTTAGTTTCCTTAGCAGTTGACAAATGGAATACATGCAACCTAGCTCCTGTTTTTTTAGCAAGTTCTATAGCTTTTGAAGAGGATAAATAACAAGCTTCTTCACTACGAATGATAGGATGGTTTTCAATTGGGATATCCTCACCATACTTGCTGGTGAATTCTTCCATGTTAGCTCTAATAGTTGCCTCATCTTCACAATGAACAGCAATCAACAAATTAGTACTACTGAATATTTTTTCGAGTACCTCAGGATTATCAACTAGCATATTTCCTGTTGAAGATCCTAAAAACAATTTAAGTGCTGCTACGTTTTTTTCGTCAACCTTTAAAATTTCTTCCAAGTTATCATTGGTTCCACCAAACATAAACGAATAATTAGCGTATGATGTTTTGGAAGCTATCTCAAACTTTTCTTCTAGTTTTTCAATAGTAGTGGTTTGTGGTACTGTATTTGGCATTTCTATAAAAGAGGTAATACCACCAGCTATAGCAGCCTTAGATTCTGTGCCTATATCGGCTTTATGGGTAAGTCCTGGCTCTCTAAAATGCACTTGATCGTCAATAACACCAGGTAGCACATAGTTTCCTTCAACATCAATTACCACAACATCAGATGATTTAGCACTTATTGAGTCGGCAACTTCTTTAATATACTCGCCTTCAATAAGGATATCACCTTCTTTAACTTTGCCTTCGTTTATAATTTTGGCATTTTTAATAAGAATAGTTTTTGCTTTCATGTTACTTAGCAAATAGACTTTTAAATTTCATATTCAACACTCCAAAAATAGCTTCGGAAATAATACCTCCACTCATTTTTGATTTTCCTTTAGCTCTATCGGTAAAAATGACAGGAACTTCAACAATTTTAAATTGCTTTAAATAGGCTTTAAACTTCATTTCTATTTGAAACGCATAACCCACAAACTTAATTGTATCTAGATTAATAGTCTCTAACACTTGTCTTTTGTAGCATACAAAACCAGCTGTTGTATCTGCAATTTTCATTCGAGTTATAAACTTTACATATTTAGATGCAAAGTAAGATAACAATAATCGCTTCATATCCCAATCAACCACATTAACAGTATTATTAATATACCTTGAGCCTATTGCCATATCAGCACCTTGTATTGCGCAAGTAGTATACAACCTCATCAAATCATCAGGATTATGAGAAAAATCGGCATCCATTTCAAAAATATATTCATATTCTCTTTCTAAACACCATTTAAATCCAGCAATATAAGCTGTTCCTAACCCTGTCTTTTCCTTTCTTTGAAGTAAAAAAAGCTGGTTATCAAATTCCTTTTGAAGCTCTTTAACCTTAAGTGCAGTTAAATCTGGTGAATTGTCGTCAACCACTAAAACATCAAAAGCTTTCTCTTGAGCAAAAACAGCTCTCACTATAGCTTCAATGTTCTCTATTTCATTGTAAGTAGGTATGATGACAATTGCATCCTTCATTTTACCAAATTTTAGCAAAAGTAAGTTTTTTTGAAGTATAAAGTTTATTGAAATGAGCTTAAATAAAAGTTAAACAGGTGAAAATTTCTTTATAATTTAGCATCATGTTAAGAGAGGTAGTTTCAAATGAATGGTTTACAATATTCATTGTACTGGGTTTGGTATTGGTAACCCTGTCAAAGTTTTTGTTTGAAAACAGGTTTAAAGATTTTCTCTTAGTTATAGGTAACTCCAAGTATTTAAAAATCTACTCTAGAGACCAAAAATTTATTGATGGGTTTGACACTTTAATGTTTTTAAATCTACTAATTTCAGTATCAATATTTTCGTTTATAGCTTACTCTGAACTTGTTTTTCCTTCAGAATTTGATCTTACACTATTTGTTAAAGTTCTTTTTGCAATTGGAGCTCTCATACTTATAAAAGTGCTCTTAGAACGACTATTAGCAAGTTTGTTTGAAATAGACGAATTGATTGATGCATATTTATTTCAGAAAACCAGCTATTTAAATTATAGTGGCTTTGTACTCTTACCAATAAACATTTTACTCATATATAGCATAACACCTTCAAAACCTTTAATTTACACTGTTATTAGTCTTGTTTTATTGATTAATTTAATTGGATTTATAACTTCATTTAAAAAACATCAAAAGTTGATATTTGATAACTTATTCTATTTTATTTTGTATCTTTGCGCACTCGAAATTGGACCTTATCTAATTTTGTATAAGTTAATTACAGATTATAACTCTTAAAAACTATAACTAGAGCCTATGAAAGTGAAAACAATTTTAGTGTCACAGCCCGAGCCTAAAATAGAAAATTCGCCTTACTTTGATCTTCAAGAAAAGCAGAAAGTTAAGATTGACTTTAGACCTTTTATACATGTAGAAGGTGTTCCTGCTAAAGAGATTAGACAACAAAAAGTAGACTTAAGCCAGTACACAGCAATTATACTTACTAGTAGAAATTCTGTGGACCACTTTTTTAGAGTAGCTGAAGAAATGCGTTTTAAAGTTCCAGATACGATGAAGTATTTTTGTCAGTCTGAAGCGGTTGCATTTTATCTTCAAAAATACGTAGTGTATAGAAAGCGTAAAATATATGTTGGTAAACGTACCTTCCAAGATTTATCTCCACTTATTAAAAAGTATAAAGACGAAAGCTTTTTACTACCTACTACCGACAAATTAAAACCTGAAGTTCCTGAAACTTTAAATGGGTTAAAGGTAAAATGGAAAGAAGCTGTTTTTTACAAAACAGTAATTAGTGATTTATCTGATTTAGCTGATGTTTACTATGACATTTTAGTGTTTTTTAGTCCTTCTGGTATTGAATCTTTATTCCACAATTTCCCAGAGTTCAAACAAAACAATACACGCATAGCTGTTTTTGGAAACACTACCATTAAAGCTGTTGAGTCTCATGGCTTAAGAGTTGATATTGCAGCTCCAACTCCTGAAACACCTTCAATGACGATGGCGTTAGAAAAGTATATTACTCAAGCTAATAAAGGAAAATAAATGTCTTACACATAACATAAAAAAAAGCGATTCAAAATTGAATCGCTTTTTTTTATGAATTAGCCTTAATTAATTAAAAGGCATAACGCTGTGGTCCACCTCTTCTTATTTCTTCACTTGCATAAGATTCAAACTTTTTAAAGTTTTCTCTAAAAGCGTTAGATAACTTGAATGCTGTAGTGTAGTATGCTTCATCATTGTTCCAAGTTGATCTTGGACTCAATACCTCAGTTGGAACTCCTGGACAACTTCTTGGTTGCGCCACTCCAAATACTGAGTGAATATGGTAATCGTCATAATTATACAGTCCTAAATCACCATTTAAAACAGCATTAATCATAGCACGAGTGTATTTTAACTTCATTCTTGTACCAACACCATAAGGTCCACCTGTCCAACCTGTGTTTACTAACCAAACATTAACTCCAGACTCTTTCATCTTTTTGCTTAACATTTCAGCATATTTAGTAGGATGCAAAGGCATAAAAGGTGCTCCAAAACAAGCTGAAAAACTTGGTACAGGTTCAACAACTCCAGCTTCAGTGCCTGCTACTTTTGCAGTATATCCTGAAATGAAATGGTATGCTGCCTGACTTGGTGTTAATTTAGAAATTGGAGGCAAAACTCCAAAAGCATCAGCAGTAAGGAAGAATATATTTTTTGGGTTTTCTCCTATTGATGGCTTTTTAATATTTTCAATATGATAGATTGGGTAGCTAACTCGTGTGTTTTGAGTAATTGATGTGTCGGCAAAATCAACTTCACCTTTATCATCTATTATCACATTTTCTAGTATAGCTCCTTTTTTAATAGCATTAAAAATTTCAGGTTCTTGCTCTTGAGAAAGGTTTATAACTTTTGCATAGCAACCACCTTCAAAGTTAAACACAGTGTTTTCGCTTGTCCAACCATGTTCGTCATCACCTATTAAACTTCTATCAGGATCGGTAGAAAGTGTTGTTTTTCCAGTACCTGACAGTCCAAAGAAAATTGCTGTATCTCCATCTTTTCCAACATTAGCACTACAGTGCATTGGTAAAGTATTTTTAAATACAGGAAGTATAAAATTCAACGCAGAGAAAATACCTTTTTTAATCTCTCCTGTGTATCCTGTTCCTCCTATTAAGGCTATTTTTCTTGTAAAGTCTAAAATAGCAAAGTTGTGTTGACGTGTACCATCAACCTCTGGATTTGCCATAAAACCAGGTGCATTAACTATAGTCCACTCTGGTGAGAAGTTTTCTAGTTCAGCTTCAGTAGGACGCAAAAACATGTTGTAAGCAAACATATTGCTCCATGGATATTCATTAATAACACGAATATTCAACCTATAATTGTCATCAGCACAAGCATAGCTATCTCTAACAAAAACTTCTTTTTCTGAAAGGTAATCAGTAACCTTATCATACAGTTTTTGGAATTTGTCCGACTCAAAAGGAATATTGATATTTCCCCACCATACCTTGTCTTCGGTAATGGCATCTTTTACAATAAAACGGTCTTGAGGCGATCGTCCTGTAAACTCACCTGTGTTTACAGCTAAAGTTCCGTTAGATGTTTCTACACCTTGCTTTTTAGAAATTGCCGCAGCCTGAAGTTCATCAGGAGACAATTGATAATTTACTTTTGCATTTTTAATGCCATATTGCTCTAACGAAATCGATTTCGTAGTTTGAGTATGGTTTACCATAATTTTTTGTGTTGTTTTAATTGTGCAAAGCTAAAACAATATTTTAAAACTCTCACTAAAATAGCTTTTTAATCCTTTTTAAGTTTTAAAAAGTTTATCAACAAAACAACCCATGAAAGTATAAGTAATAATCCTCCTATTGGTGTAATAAACCCTATGCTTTTAAAATCAAACGAAGACAATACATTAGTTGCCAAACCATAAATTGAACCCGAAAAAAACAACACTCCAACAAGCACCAAATAAAAGATAGTTTTCTTAGCCTTTTGGGTTACAAGAGTTGTGCTTCCTACAAACAACAATAGAATAGCATGATACATTTGGTATTTTACTCCTGTTTCAAAAGTATCAATCATTTCGGCAGAAATAAGTGACTTTAAACCATGTGCTGCAAAGGCACCAAGTACAATGCTTAAAATTCCTAACATGGAAGCGGTAATTAATATAGACTTGTTCATATAAATTTAATCTTTGGGTTTTTATTGCACGTTCGATTTACTACTTTCGTGAACACAAAATTACTCAACAAATCCCATTATGCGAAAGATTTTAGTTATTGGTTCAGGAAAATCTGCATCCTATCTTATAAAATATTTACTTGAAAAATCAGAATCTGAAAACCTACTTATAATTGTTGGAGACATCAACTATTCTAGTGCCAAAAAGCTAATTGGCGACCACAAAAATGCTCAAGCTATTGTGCTAGATGTGTTTGACAAACACTCTAGAGAAACAGCTATTCAAAATGCCGACATTGTAGTATCTATGCTTCCTGCAAGATACCATATAGAAGTTGCTAAAGATTGTATTTCATTTGGTAAAAATATGGTTACTGCATCTTATGTAAGCGATGAAATGCAAAGTTTAGACAAAGCAGCTAGAGATAAAGGCTTGGTGTTTATGAACGAAATAGGTGTTGACCCAGGAATTGACCACATGAGTGCTATGAAAGTAATTGATAGCATACGTGAAAAAGGTGGTAAAATGATTTTGTTTGAATCGTTTACTGGTGGTTTGGTTGCTCCTGAAAGCGATAATAACCTATGGAATTACAAGTTTACCTGGAACCCAAGAAACGTGGTTGTTGCAGGACAAGGTGGTGCTGCAAAATTTCTTCAAGAAGGCACGTATAAATACATTCCTTATAATAGGTTATTTAGAAGAACAGAATTTTTGGACGTTGAAGGCTATGGACGTTTTGAAGCGTATGCTAATAGAGATTCTTTAAAATACCAAAGCGTGTATGGACTAGATGATGTTAAAACACTATACAGAGGCACAATGCGTCGTGTAGGGTTTTCGCGTGCGTGGAACATGTTTGTACTTTTAGGAATGACTGACGACAGTTATACTATAGATGATAGTGAAAACATGAGCTATCGCGATTTTGTGAACGCCTTTTTACCTTACAGCCCAACAGATTCGGTTGAATTAAAGTTTAGACATGCTTTAAAGATTGACCAAGACGATATTGTTTGGGACAAACTTATTGAACTAGATATCTTTAGTGCTAGTAAAATGGTTGAACTTAAAAAAGCAACGCCAGCTCAAATACTTCAAAAGATATTAATGGATAGTTGGACACTTGCCGAAGAGGATAAAGACATGATTGTAATGTATCACAAGTTTGGTTACGAGCTTAACGGTAAAAAACACCAAATAGACTCTACAATGGTAACTATTGGTGAAGACCAGACGTTTACAGCAATGTCTAAAACTGTTGGCTTACCTGTGGCTATTGCTACTTTGGCGATTTTAAATGAAAAAATTACAACTCCTGGTGTTCAAATACCTATCAACAAAGAAGTGTATGAGCCTATTTTAAAAGAGTTAGAAACGTATGATATTAAGTTTAAAGAATACGATGTCCCTTATCTTGGTTACAATCCTTTAAACTTATAGTCTAAAGCATTACAAATCTAAATGTATTTACTACTTTTATGTTTTATAATTTCTATTTAAAACCTAATGAAAGTTGTAAATCAAAATATCCATATTGATGGTATAGACAAAAAAATTCTTCGTGCCTTAATGGAAGATGCAAGAACACCCATTCTTGAAATAGCAAGACAAGTGGGTATTTCAGGAGCTGCTATTCATCAAAGATTACGAAAACTTGAAAAGTCTAAGTTAATTTCTGGATCAAAGTTTGTAATCAATCCTAAGGTTTTAGGATATACTACTATGGCTTTTATAGGTATATACTTAGATAAAGCCGTTAGTAACCCAGAAGCTGTACGACAATTACAAAAGATACCTGAAGTACTGGAATGTCATTATACAACTGGTAACTGGAGTATTTTTGTAAAGATACTTTGTAAAGACAATGAGCACCTAATGCAAGTTCTTAATAAAGAAATACAATCTATTTCTGGTGTATCACGAACTGAAACCTTTATATCGCTTCAACAGCAAATTGACAGACAGATAAAAGTGTAACTCCTTGCCTTATTTATAACCTTATAAGTAATAGTTGCATTTACTATAAGAGGTACTTAACTGTAATTTGACTTGACATATAGTCGGTATAAAGTCGGCATATAGTTGGTATAAATTTATGAATGACTAACTTAAAAGCTACTAATACCCAACAAAAAAGCCTTTCAAAACTATTGAAAGGCTTTTGTTATAATTATAGTGAGTGTTAATCTCTTCCTCCAAATACTTGAAGTGCCCAATATAGCAATGAAGCTAAAGCACCAATTGCTGCTACCAGATAGGTTCTAGCTGCCCACTTAAGTGCATCTTCAGAGCCTTTATATTCTTCAGGAGTTACCATGTTTTTTGCTTTTAACCAAGCTAATGCTCTATTACTAGCATCATACTCTACAGGTAGCGTGATAAAGCTAAATAAGGTTGCAAAACCCATAAATACCAATCCTGCAACAGCAACCCAATATCCTAATCCTACACCAGCAGCTGCACCAAGTATTAAACCACCTATTACTAACCATTGTGACATCCCAGACGTTACACTTACAATAGGTACTAATGCTGAGCGCATCCCTAAAGCGCTATAGGCTTGTGCATGCTGTACTGCGTGCCCACACTCGTGTGCTGCAACAGCTGCAGCAGCTGCGTTAGCTTGGTTGTACACTGGTTCACTAAGGTTTACTGTTTTGTTTTTTGGGTTGTAATGGTCTGTTAGTTGACCAGCTACCGAAATAACCTCAACGTCATAAATACCGTTGTCTGCCAGCATTTTTTCAGCAATCTCACGTCCTGTCATTCCATTGCGTAATCTTACTTTAGAGTATTTGGCGAACTTTTGCTTTAATTGATTGCTCACTAACCAACTTACCAGAGCTATCGCTCCAATTAATATATAATATCCAAAATATCCTGTCATTTTTTTAAAGTTTAATAGTGTAAATTTAATACTAATCTAGCAAAAAATAAGCCAAATTTTAGTTAAGCTTTAAAACTCTCATGGCTGTCAGTTTATAAATATTGAAATTCATTTATCGATTGATATTGCTCATCTACCGTTTTCAAGTGTTCATCTATCTAAAAAAAAAATAAAGCTCATGTTCCTCATTTAGATTTGTCTTAAACTTTTAAATCTTTTATTATGAGAACATTATTACTTTTTTCGATTATGCTTTTTATTAAAAGCAATCTTATTGCTCAAAATAGCATATCAACTGCAGAGCCTTTAGATGGCAGTGCAAGTTCATTACAAGTTAGTTTATTATCAACTGCGATAGCGTCAAATCTTGATACTAGTTGCGTTGATGATTCTGGTGCAGACATTTTTTTTAAACATGAGGTTTCAACTGGAGACAACCGACTAATCATTAGCATGAACAGTGGACCAGTTATAGGTTTAGGTACAATCATAAGGTATCAAATAATAAAAGCTGATACGTTTGGTAATATTGATTCTAGCTTTAATATTGTTTGTGGAACATATGATAGCGTTTTATTATTTGGTGGTGGGTTTGAACACACATTTGATGGTGTGTCACCTGGTGATTTTTATTACTTACGCGTGTTTAAACCTGAAGGTCTAGGAGGGCTTTTAGGAGATTTGTTAAATGTTACCACTATTTCAATGACTAGTATTAATGAACCTTCATTATCTATTTCTGAATCGAATTTAGATAAAGAGTTTAGGTATTGGAAGTCTGATAATTATTTAAAATTTTCAAATGACGCACATGTAGAGTCTTACGAGGTTTACAATACAAATGGTCAGCTTATAACAAAAGGAGCAATAGATGCGACAGGAATTCCTATTACATATTTAAATAAAGGTTTGTATATTTTTAAATTAAGCTATGAAGCTAATAAGGTTAAAACTTTAAAAATTCATATCTAGTTTTGTTTTTCCAAATAAAAAAGCCGCTAATAATTTAGCGGCTTTTTTTATGATATTATAAATACATTTCTAATTTCATCTATATTTACAAATGCAGAAGTATCGTCGTGGCTTTGTAAGAACTTTTGTAATTGCTTTATTAAATTTGTATTGTTTTGTTTTTCTTCAATAAAAAGAATCTTTTTAATAGTTGTTAAATGGTATAGGTAGCGGTAACCTGCCTTTATGACTTTTGCTTTTGTTGCAGATTTTGCCATTTTAATTTTAATTACATTATCATTAAAATGATCTAATTGTTCTTTATAGATTGAAATAATATCTTCTTTTACTCCATTATCAACTAAGCAAAATTTTAAATTACTAGGCGAACAAGCAATAATGTTTAAGAACTTTTTAAAGCTTTGGGCTGTTGTTTCTTTATTTAAACATATTATTACACCTACCATAATTACACATAAGTTTAAAGCCCTAAGAATGCTAATATTGATTCATCTACTATAGTAAAAACCACATCGGGATAATATGAGTTAACAGGTGTGAGCACACTAGCATCTAGCTTAAATTGAATAGGAATATTTTCTCTACATCCCTGAAATCGAAAGAATTCGGTTGCCACATTTGCTTTAGCCTCTAAATAGCTAACACCTCCAAAAGGTGGTGTTTTTGGCAGTAAAGGCGTTAATAAAGCTGTAGGGTCTTGACCTACGTTTGTTCGTCTTACAAAAATTTTAAAATCATTACCATCATTAAGTTCGATTGCGTTATTTTCTTTACTAACAAAAACTGTATAATTGGTATAATTAAGTTCGCATGTGCTTACACCTAACAATGTGCTGGTTGACCAAGACACTAATGCTTGATTTGATGCGCTTTCAATAGGCTGGTAATTTGTTCCTGCCTCCTCAATTGATACATCTGCAGGCACAGTGACATTCCATGACCCTGTAATGGTTAATTGTCCGTTTAATTGCGCCTTTAGAGAACTTGACATAAAAGCTAATGCTACTATGAGATATATTTTTTTCATGACTTTATAATTTAAAACGCTGGAGATATAGTATAAACAACTGTTGCAACAAAGTTTTCGTTAGACACATTAGAAAAGTTGTTTATATTTAATTGGTAATTTAGTTTATGCCCATTTGAATTACCATTGCCTGTATAAGCTCCTCCAATATTGGTTAATACATTTTGTGATATTGAATTAAGCGATAAGGCTGGTGCTGGTATACCAAACTGCCCTTGCCCATTACCAGTGTAAGAATCTAAAACCAAAGATAAATTTATACCTGAGGGCAATTCTTGGCTTAAAGCCACACTTATATTGCGTGTTTGACCCAAAGCAACAGCGCTTGTATAATTTAACCACAAACTATTGTTTGTTATCGAAGTTTCACCGTTACTAACAATACCTGCCTCTTGGGTAGAGCCAAAGTTAAAATCGATATTAATATCTGCTGTTTCAGATTCAATATCTATTAATGCAATTTCAGCTAAGCTAATTGAAATCATATTAGATTCTTGTTCGCCACCTGCCAATGTTAAGGATGGTAAATCAATGACAATTTGCCCTTGAGTTTGAAAAAACACTAAACCTGCTATTAAAGTTAATATGACTTTCATTTTATTAAAGTTTTACGTTAAAGTTAGTTGGTTTAAACTTCACCTCTCTTTCTCTTTGATTAAGTATAATTTGGGTTTTTAAATTAAACCCAGGCTTTACAAACAGTTTTTGAAATGATGGTAATATTACATCTTCAGATGGCTGTACTAACTTAACCAAGGTTAACTTGTAAGCACCTGGTACTATGTTGTTAAAATTATAAGAACCATCAGGATTGCTTTTGGTATAATAGGTAAACTTATCGCTTTCTAATTGTAAATATCCTGACAAATTATTTACACCTATTGGTGCTTGAATTTTGCCTGATATATTTGATGCTTTTACCAAAGGAATTTGAATAGGTTTAGTTTTTCCTTCTTCAACATTAACCTCAAAAGGCATCTTACAAGCTATGGTATAATTTTTAGGTAATGTAGCTTGGTCTAGAACCAAGTAATTTTTACCTGTTGGAAGATTATTAATTTCAAACCTACCAAATTCATCAGGTTTTACATTAGTTGATGAAGCTGTTATAAGTATTGTGCTTAAATCTATACTGTCACTAGTTGTTATGCGTCCAGTTATGCCTCCTTCTTTATACTTTTTTACTATTGGGACTCCAAACTGGTATGTGTATTTACCCATAGTATAAAACTCTTTTCTATCAACAACCCCAGGATTTGAGTAATAATTTGTTCTTAACTCAAATATGTGATTTTTACTTAAACGCCAAAACACATTTGAAGCAATATAATCTCTAGTTTTGTAATTTTCTTCTGGATTAAAACTGTTATTAAAGTTAAAGTTTAATCTAAAATCATTGGAAACATTTACATTTAATCCCACTCCATACCTTAGGTAATTAACCGATTGGTCTAGATTAGAATACTTACTGGTATATGTATGGTTAATGTTAGCGTTTAAACAAAAAACATCGGACAATCTAAACCCACTAGATATGCTTGTACCAAAGGTTTTTCTATAATCACTATTCTCTAGTAATAGATTCTTAGATTTTCCTACTTGTCCAGACAAAGTGAAATTTATTTTATTATTAAAGTACCTGTAGTAATAGGTTAATAGTTCTTCTTTATAATAAAAGCTTTTTGGTTCAAGTTTATCTTCGCGTATTCTTTTTACATACCTTAAGTTAAAGTTGTTTTTATCATTAATTCTATATTTATAATCCAAACTGTAGTTTTGATAATGTGGTTCGGCTGTGAAAAATAATTGATCTAAGCGTTGGTTAACTTTGAACAGACTTTGCAAAAACTGCAACTGGCTTTTTTTACCTATAGGTATGCTTAAGGAATTACTTACGGAAAAGCTATTATAGAATGCGCCTACATAGTTTTCGCCTGTGTAAATAATATTACCACTATACCTCAACTTACCAAAACGCTGTCTTACTTGAAAGAAATTCCCAAAATCAACATTGTTATTGAACATACTAGCCGAGGTTTCTAGCTCTATATATGTCTTTTTACTATTATACTTGGTTTCTAGAGTAAAAATGCTAGCATTTTTACCTATTTCGGCATGCATTCCTGATTGAGGTTTTGTAACAACAAAAGACCCTCCTATTTTTAAGGAGTCGTTTATTGAATACTTGAGTTGAGTTCCATAAATAGCATTGTTGTTTCTATAAAATCTTGGTTTTGCATAAAAGGCTGACCATTTTAACTTATTGAATTCTTGATCTATTCTGGCTCCCATACCATATCTACCATTTAATACCAATCTATTTACTTGAAGACCGTAGTCTCCTAACCATACTTGCGTTTGTGAGTTTGAATTATGATAGTACAAGCTATACTGATCAAAAGAACTAAACCTATTAGTTTTTAAATGATTAGGCCCTCTTAAAATTACATCTAGATATTTTGTATTCTTTTCATCAACAAAACCATTTCCTAAAATTTCAAAGGCTGATACCGAAAAATGGTCATTAATGCTTGAGAAGAACCCATTGTATATATAACTTGCCGAAACAGGAAATCTTTTAAAAGGGTCTTTTGCCTTAATTTTATTTGGATATATTTTACATAAATGTTGAGCTTTACTTATCTCTTGATCTTCTATTACTATTTTAAGATCGGATAGCAGAGTCGAAAACTGTTCAACGGTTTTTGTTTTTTCGTATACCTCTACATACGTATTAGTATTTGGTTTTAAAGTGACAGTGTTAGCTCCTACTATGGTATTTGTTGTAGACTGTAGGTTTACTGTTTCATTTGTATTACCGTTATTCTCCAATACATAAGTAGCATAAAAAACATCTCCTGATTTTATATTGTTTGAAGCACTTATGAGTTTTACCTTTATATCTCTGTTTTTAAGCACTTCAAAATTTAAAGGTAAATATGCTAATTGTTTGTTTACTGAATCCTTAACAGTAAAGTTTCCAGTAAACTCCCCTGGAGCGGTAGTGGAAGGAATATAAAAAGTAATGTATTGAAAACTTGACTGTTTAGCAGGTATGTGGGTTAAATTGGATTTTGTAATGATTCTCCAGTTCTCTGGTAAAATAATGTTTGAAGTTATTGTTTTATCAAGAGATAAAGAATTAGATATTTTTACAACTAGCGTGTTTTGTGAATTAGGCATAAAAGCCTTTGTATTATGCTGTACATTTAATGTGATTTGCTCTTGCGAAACACTCACAGCACAAATTAATAGCATATAAATAGCCACTATGTTTTTTACAATATGCATAATACTTGTTTAATCGTTTCACTATTAACTAGTTCACATTTAGGTTTAGGTTAGCTCCAATGTATTGCTGGTTTGATTTTGCCAAAACAATACACTTATAATCTCCAGATTTGAGTGAGGATAAATTGAGTAATACGGTTTTACAAAATCCTGGAAACACATTGGTTAATTGACTGTTGATAACCTCTATTTTCTCTCCTTTATCATTATAAACCTCCAGAAAAATATTTGTGGTTTCAATAAACTCTGAATTGTTTTTAAGCTTTATTTGAAGTGTTTTTGCATTACTTTCATTTAATGAAATGTCAGTAAAATCAATTGCCATATCAGTATCTTGGTTAATATCTGTAAGCAGTTGTACTGCATATCTTATTTTGGAGTTAATGCCAACTTTCTTTTGAAGTATTTGTTGCTTAATTGGCTTTTCAACTTCAATCATTACTAAATTCCAATATGAGCCATTGAGACTTGTATCCATAGGAATCTCAATGCTATACTTAAAAACATATTTTTCATTTGGAGCTAGTTCTTTCTCTGCTACTTCACTTTTAAACCATTCTTTTGAGGATCTAGGGTGAGTATTTTCATTAGAAAAATAAGTTTCATTGTCACAAGACAAGAAGGCATCTGATAAAGAAAAGAGGACTCTTTGGCTATTTTTTGAAGTGTTGAGCAAGATTATTTCACCTTCGACGATTTGACCATAACTTGCTGTATGTTTATGAGTTAAACCATTTAAAACTGCCACATTAGCTAAAGTCAAATTGGAAATAAAAAGTACTATAAATGTAATTAATAAAGACTTCATAGGATAGGATTTGAGGGTTAAAAAACCTTGAGGTAAATTGAGGGATTTTACCTCAAGGCATAGGTAGATTTGTATTAAATTACATCAGCTAAGGTGTAAATAAAAGTTGCTACATAGTTTCCTGCTTCTAGATCCTGAAAGCTATTAGCAGTACCATCTTCACTTAATTGGTATCTAAGGTTAAGTCCTTTGCCTGCACCTTCTCCAGTGTAGACACTACCAATACCTGTAACTACATCTGCCGGATCAACACCAAAAACTGGTCCACTAGTATCAGTCCAATCTTGAGAGAAACTTCCAATAAGGTTACCTTCGTCACCATTATCAGCATTTAACTGCGGTGTTGTAAGAGTGATTTTTAATCCTCCAGGAACGTTGGTTTGGTTGTCAATTCCTACAGTGATTTTTCTAGACGCTACACCTGCATTAGGCATAACACTAGTGTAATTTACCCACAAACTTGAATTTACAGCTGATGAAAAGTCAAAGCCTTCACCTGCTTCTGTAATGTTGTAGGCAGCATTAGCGTCTAAATCAAAACCAATATCGGCTGATGCTTCTTCACCATCGGCTCCTACAATATCGAGCAACGCAACTTCGGGAACTGTAATGGTAATTGTGTGGCTGTCTTGATTTGTGTCATTAAAATCTTGAGCTTGGATACTGCCTATTCCTGTTACAAGTGTTAAGGCAGTTAAAAATTTAATTGTTTTCATAATAAAATAATTAAGTTAATACTAAGAAATTGGGTCTTTGGCAAATCTATATCAAGAAACCGAGTTGATTTGCTTAATTCGACGGATGGTAATAATGTGTCGGTGGTTAAACTCTATATATGGATGAACAAGTTATAGTGGGTAACTTGTACTTATATTAAAACTTAATTCCATAAAAAAAGGTGACAGTAAAACCATCACCTTTTACATAATAAAACAATTTTGCTATTAATCTAATGTTCCTATTATGTGTTGAAAAAAAATACTTAACAAAGAAACTATTTTAAGACTAATAGTGTTTAGCTTTTTCGATAGTTGGAGAATATGTGTAGTTGAATGGTAGTTATAGTAAGTTAAGGCGTTTCATAAGTTCAGATCTATTGGATCTACTAACAGGTACTACATCTTTTTTTATTAGCACACTATTATCTTCTATATCTATAATTTTATGAATATTGATTATAAAAGATCTATGAACCTTTAAGAATAAGCTTTCAGGTAGTTTTTCTTGAATTTTTTTAAGTGTTGAATGGACCGTATAGTTTTTATCTTCTGTTTTTATGTGAATGTAGTCACCTTTTGCTTCAACAAGGTAAATAGAATTTAAATCAATTTTAATTAGCCTTCTGTCTATATTAACATATAAATCATTAGATGTATTGCTTTGCTCTGGTTGCGAATTTTTACTTACACTTGCTTTACCACTAGGTTTTAATTTAGTTCTAGACTTGTTTACTGCTTTTTCAAATCTTTCAAATTTTATGGGTTTAACAAGATAATCTACAATACACTCGTATTCAAAAGCTTGTATTGCAAACTTGGAGTCAGATGTTGTGAGTATGATATTGGGTGGATTTTTTAAAGTTTCAATGAAATCGAAACCTGTAAAATCTGGCATATGAATGTCTAAAAAGATTAAATCTACTTTATTTTGATTTAAATATTTTATGGCTTGAATTGCATTATGGAATTCTTCAACAACATTTAATTTTTGGACATTACTGCAAAGTTGAGTGATAATGGCTCTGGCAGTTGCCTCGTCATCTATTACAATACAATTCATTTAAAATCAGTTATATACTTTTTAAATAATCAGAAATAGTGTTTAAGATTATCTCAAACTCGTCGCTTAAAATGGTTTTACCTTCTATAAGGTTATTTTCATAATCTATAGCAATCTGATAGCTTTTTTCGAGACCTAAAATACTAATTTTATGCTTAAGTTTATGAACATTATCTGCTGTTAGCTTGAAATCTTTATTCTTGAAATTTAAAAAATATTCTGATTTTTCTTGAGGAAATTCATTTTTAATAATGTTAATTATTTTTTGCTGGAATATTTTATTTCCTGCTGACATTTCTTCAATATAAGATAGATTGGGCTGTTCCATTTCATTATTTTTTTATAGTAAAATAAAAAGTGGTGCCTTTATTTAACTCTGATTCAACCCAAATTTCACCTCCATATTGGTCTATTATTTTTCTAACTATTGATAGGCCTATACCTGTTGAACTATTACTGCTATCTAAGGTCTCAAATGTTTGAAAAATTTTATGGTAATATGCTTTATCTATTCCTACTCCGTTATCTTTTATAGAAAACAACCACTTTTTTTGTTCTTCCTTGACATCTATCTCAACTAATACTTGGTCTTTATTATTATATTTTATAGCGTTGTTAATCAAGTTTTGAAACAACTGTTGGAACCTGTATTTATCTCCTAAGATTGATGGTAGATTTTTAGTCTTAACAACTAAAATATGAGGTGGAATTCCTATTCCATTAATAATTTCATCAACTAAATTATCTAAATTTACTGGGTAATATGTTGTCTTTGTTTTACCTATGGACGAATATTCTAAAATCCCATTAATTAAAGCATCCATTTTTTCAACTTGGTTTACAATTAAATCAAATTTTTGAGCACTAGACTCTCTCATATCACCACCACAGTCTTCTTTAACCCAAGTAACCAACGTTTGAATACTTCTTAAAGGCGATTTTAAATCATGGGATACCATATGAGCATAATCACTAAGCTCTTGATTTTGATATTCCAATTCTTTTAAAATCTCTTCCCTTTGTTTATTTATTACAACTATTTTTTCTGTTTGTTTGCCTATATAGTCTATTAGGTTAAAGATATCTATTTCATTTTTTTCACTATACACTTCTGGTGGCAATTCAGAGTTTTTAAGTGTAGTAAGTACACACTTTAGTTTTTCTATAAATGTTTTTTGGTCTTTAGCTTCTTTTTGAAGTTTTGTATTTGCTTCGTATAATTCATCAGAGCTAAGACTCATAGCTCTTTGTTGCATAATGAATTGATTATCAAAATTTTCATACGATTTATCTACTACTTCTATAAACTCTTTAATCTCATCGCTTTGTGCAAGTTCATCACTTAGGTATTTTCTTAATTGCCTTTTTAATAACGAATTCATTATTCACTAATTAAAGTTATGGTCATGGTTTGATTCTGCAGCTGGCAGTTTATTTCGTTATAGAAAGGGGCTATTTCTCCATAAGAGTAAAATCCTCCTATGGTTACATTGTTACCTATTACTTCTCTGACTTCTTCTACCTCTTCTTCAACACGTTGATCTAAAACCAGTTTTCTACCAATACAGCTTACTAATAAAGCTAGTTCTGGTTTGGCTTTTCTGCCTTCAAGGGCTTGTTTTGCTGCTAATTCTGAAGCTGAAACAATACCATCTACATTAGTCATCATGAGTTGTACTTTAGAATTCAAAGGAATATCTCCTGCTAAAATCATAGAGTTTTGTGTTTCGTCAATATTTAAAATTGTTCTTACAAACGATTGCTTTTCGTTCTCAGATTTTACATTAAGTGGGTACACCAATGCAGCACTGGGTAAGTCAATAGACTTGTCTCCTAAGTATTTTTTATAAAGGTTTAAAGCTGGTTTTTCATCTAGCTCAAAGAGTATATTGTCTTTAGATTTTGTAACGATGCGTTCGGGCCCAAAAGGAATCCATCCACCATGTATAGATGAAGAAACTTCTAATGTTTGTCCATAAAACCCTATAGCTACCATTTCTCCTTCTTTAGGGTTTTCGGCATAAGAAGCCAAGGTTTTTTCAAATCGGTCTCCATCACCACATAAACCACCAGTTATTAAAACATTTTTTGGCACTGTAGAGTTCATTCCTAATGTTAATTGACTACCATTTATATTACTACCTTCGGAGACTACGAAAATAAATTTTAAATTTTCTACAGGAAATTGCCTTACCAATTGTTGTCCTGTTTTATAGCTATCAAATCCTGATGTTAATACATTACAAGATTTAATTACAAACTCGGTTTTTTCAAATTCAATAGCAGTGATGGTTATTGTATCATCAGTAACAACATTTAAAGCTATATCGCCACTTGTAGAGCCAAAAATTATGTGACCATCTGGAAATAATGATTGAATTTCTTGATATATGGTTTTAGATTCTAAAAAATATCTATTCCCAAAAACTAGAACTAAAGGTTGTTTTAGTTCTAGTTTTGGACTTAAATATTCCCAGTCTTTATTTATTTTTTTGTGTAATTGAATGGTTTTCATAAATTTTTATTTATTGTAAAATAAAAAACAGTACCTATTGTAGGTGTACTTTCTAACCAGATATCACCTTCATGCAAATCAACTATTTTTTTCACTATAGACAATCCTATTCCTGTGGAATCTTTATTATCGTTTAGTCTACTAAAGAGTTTAAATATCTTGTCAAAGTATTTTTTTTCAATACCTATACCATTATCCTTTATAGAAAAAATAAAATGTGTTTCTGCTTCTTTAACACCAATCTCAATGAGTCCTTCTTTTTTATCGATAAACTTAATAGCATTGGTTATTAGGTTTTGAAATACTTGTTGAATTTTTGTTTTATGGACCGAAACAGATGGTAATTTATTTACAACTTGAATTTTAATATGACTAGGCACATATAGCATTGAAATAATGTTATTGACCAACTGGTTTAGATTTACTTGTTCTGGTTTAGATAAATCAGCTCCTGCACTGGAATAGTTGTATATATCCTCAATTAACTGTTCCATTTTTTCTAGAGTTGTTTCAATAAGCCCTAAATTTTTTTTGCCAGAACCATCTAGTTTATCATGATTGTCTTGTTTTATCCAGCTTGTTAAGGCATGTATGCTTCTTAATGGAGATTTAAGGTCATGGGATACAATGTGTGCGTACTCCTGCAATTCTTCGTTGTTTTTTTCTAGTTTTTTAAGTAATCTCTCTTTTTGAAGTTGAAGATTTTTTAAATCGGTTATATCTAAATGAATACCGATTGAGCCTATTACTTCTCCATTTAAATCATAGTTTGGTGCTCCACTTATTAGCCAATGTCGTTTTTGTCCTTTTTTGGTTAGAATTTCTACCTCATATGAGTTGGATTGCCCATTTAACCTTTTTGCATTTTCTTCAATAATTTTACTAGAGTAGTTGCCTGACATTAAAAGCTGCCCTCCTTTTTTTCCTATTAACTCTTCTGAAGCGTACCCTGACATTTCACAAAAGCTTTGATTGACCATTAAAATGGTATCATCATTGTCTACTTCAACAAGCCCCAAATTCATGTTTGCAATGATACTGCTGTATTTTTGCTTTTGGGCTTCAAGACTCAATCTATATCTTCGTCTTAAGGTTACATCTTTATAACTCCATAAGTGTCCTTTATATTCTTTATTACGAAAAATAGGAATATAATCTCGCTCAAGAATAGTTCCATTTACCATCTTGAGCTCATCCCCTAAAACTTCTTTTTTATTATGAACTAACTCATTAACTCTAGAAACAAATTCTTCTGGATTTTCAAATAACATTTTACTTTGTTCAGCTGCACCTTTACAATCCATACCAATCATGGCTTCTGGAGAGACTGGGATTTTAAAGGTTTCGCAGAATTTATTGTTGGTTAATATTATTTCTCGCTTTTCATTTTCTAAAAGCACACCAGTATCCAAGTTTGTAATTAGGGTTGAAAGTCTTTTTTCTGACTCTTTAAGCTGTTCTTTGGCAAGCCTCTCTTGAGTAACATCTTCAATTATTGCAACTTGAAATCTAATGTCTTTATTTTTATCTCTTACTGCTGTTACGGTTGTTTTAGCCCAAAGTGTATTGCCGTTTTTTTTGATATATCTTTTTTCTATTGCAAAACTGTCTATTTCTCCTTTAGAAAGTTTTTTCATATTTAGTTCAGAAATAGCAATATCATCTGGGTGGGTAATGTCTTTAACTTGTATTTTGGAAAACTCTTGGTAACTGTACCCAAGCATATCTCTTAATGCTTTATTAGCTATTAAAAGCCCTGAGTCTCCCAATCGAAATAGTGAAATCCCTATAGGCGAGTTATCTATTACAATACTTAATTTATCTTTTTGGTCTTCTAAGAGTGTTTTTAATTCAATCTCTTCAGTAATGTCTCTCACTATGCCTTGTGCTGCTATTGGAAAGCCATTTTCATCATAAACCAAGCTGCCATTTACATGAACTTGCCTTAGGTGAGCACTTTTTGTTTTTATTGTAACTACAAAGTTTGTAATAGAGCCATTGGACATTAAAAAGTCAAAACCATCGGCTATTCTATCGGCTTCTTTGGGGTCTGATAGTTTTAAAAGATTTACCTCTTCTTCTTCACAGTTGAATCCAAATAGCTCGATAGCTGCATTATTCATTTTAATGACATTGCCCATTAAATCCATAACAATGTAGGCATCAACAATATTGTCAAAAACCCCTTGTAGCTCTGAGGATTTGTTTTTCACCAGCTTTTGTAACTTGGTATTTGACTCCTTAAGTTCTTGAGAGAGTTTAAACAAATCAGCCGATTTATTTTCTAGAATTTTCTCGGCTGCTTTTCTAGCTGCTTTTTCTCTTTTTAGAGCACGTTTTAATTTGTCAATTTCTGAGCTGGACACTAGTTTTTGGTTATAATGAATAATACTTCGGTACCGTCTTCTTTTAGTTTTTCATACTTTGTGGTTCCTGAAGAATTAAAATGTTCAAAAGTTTTATTTATTAATCCCAATCCAAACATATACATAGCTCTACTGGACTTATAAACCATTTTTATTTTATCTTTTGTTTTTAGCAATATGTCAAAAGTTGGCAATTCAGCATCGGGATATATTTTTTTTACCTCAACATGTATATGATTTTCTACAGATCCTAAAAACTCAATGGGATCATCATAGGAATTGATTAAACCAGGGTAACTCTTACTAAGTACTCCAAAAAAATGTTCGGCATAGGTTAATAATAAATCATCTACAGAAAGCCCAGTATTTTTACTCAAATTGTCTAATAGTTGTAACATTTCAGAAAAGCTATAGGTTCCAATAGCTGTATAGGCACCTTCTGATTCTAATTGTGATTGCGAAATAATTTTATCTACCATTTCCAATCCAAATTTCTCTTCTACTAATTCAAGAAATTCTGTAAAAACTATACCCTTCATTTATACTTTTTTAAGTTCGTTAATACTCCAATAGTCTAAAAGTTTTTGAATCTTTATAACGTACTCTTCATATTTAAGAGGTTTTAAAACATAACCTGCAATCCCTATTTTATAGCATTCTATTAGGTCTCTTTGGTTATTTGAAGTTGTAAGTACTATAGTAGGTAAGTACATTAAAACCTTATCTTTTTTTAGAATATTTAAAAATTCAATACCATTTATTTTAGGCATATTTAAATCTAATAAAATTATGTCAGGTAATTTGTCAATATCTTTTAATAATTCAAGAGCTTCCTCTCCATTGCTAGCCACAATTAATTTATGCTTGAGTTCTAGAGTAGAAATAACTCGATTCAGTTTCATAACTTCAATTGTGTCATCTTCAATAAGTAATATTTTTAAAGTAGCCATAAAGCCCTAATTTTAATATAAAAAAGGTTAAACGAAAGCCAAATGAACTAAATTTTAGGAATATGAAACTTATATCTCGTTCAAATCAAAATAAGTGTCGATGGATGGTAGATATGTGTCGACGAATGAAAAAAAATGCCGGATGTAAGTTACATTCCGACATTTCTCGCCTACTAACCGCTTATAATTAGGCTGCTAAACTATCTAAACTTTTTAATTGTTGGGATAATGATAGTACTTTTTGCTGTGTTTTTAATTTACATTTCACAAGATCCTGTAAGTGTTTTAAATCTGCTTTTTCTCTTATGAATGCTTTAGAATAGAATTCTTCAAGAGACATAATAAACTCAAGTCTTTTTAAACTTTTGACTAGCTCAGTATTAATATTTTCTCTTGATACCATGCTATATGCATTTAGCTTATCATGCTTAACTTCTTTTTCTTCATTTAAGACACTCTTTTTATGATTGTAGGTAGATTTGGGTATTTTACTTATTGGACTATCTAGTACAATTTCGAGTTCAATTTTTTGAAAGTAAACTATTGATAATATTATCAACAAAACTAAAGTGATTAATAGGGCTGTCATATCGATGCTTTTTAACTGTTATTGTTGATATAAATCTAGTCCCTAACTTATTTTTATTTTTTAAATTTCGATAAGTTTAATTGTAAGCGTCGACGAATGGTTGTTTTAGTTCTTTAAACAAAAAAACGTATACAACTTTGTATGATATATATTACCATTGAACAGTTAAATTAGTAATATACTGTTTTGTGAGTGTCGTTTTTTGTAGAAGTCAATTATACTTATGAACTAAGTAAATTGCACATATAACAACAATACTAACCCTTAACTATTATTAGCTTTAGAGAGTAGAATTGTTTTTTTAATATTTTTCTTAATCAAACTCTAGGTAAGGGTCATATGGAACACCTGTAATTTCAATTTCATCGGCATTACCATCCTCATCATAATCAAAAAATCGTTTATACCTTATAATGGTTTCATCTACCTCTAGTATTTCATACTGCGTAATAAACTGTTCTCCAAAATACAGGTTTACTTTGTTTCCTATTAATTCCCATTTAAGATTGGTGGACGAAATGGCACATGGTGCACAATTATTGCAATTGGAAACATAATCTTCTTCAAAATCAAACTCTTTTCCTTCTTCATTATAAAACTGAAAAAGATCCTTTGTGCAACCTTCGGTATGCTCATAAGTATAGAAATTGCCATTTATGGTAACTGTATCGTTAGCCCAAGAACCAATGATTGCTTCTTGAATATAAGGGTCTGGAGCCTCTGTATCATCATCATTAGAACATGACAAGAGCATTACAGCACATAATATACTTAACAGGTATTTTAAGAATCGTATACTACCCAACAATATTCACAATCTTCCCAGTAACCACAATTACTTTTTTAGGTGTGCGTCCTTGTAGTTGGTCTTGTGTTTTTTCGTGAGCCATCACTGTTTTTTCAATATCTTGTTTACTCATATCTAATGGTAGCTCTAGTTCAAAACGTTTTTTACCATTAAACGAAATTGGATATACTTTACTGCTTTCTACCAAGTGCTTTTCGTCATACTCAGGAAAAGGTACAGTAGCAATGGACTCGTTGTGTCCTAATTTGCTCCATAACTCTTCAGCGATATGTGGTGCATAAGGTGAGATTAACACAATAAGAGGTTCTAAAATTGCTCTACTTGTACATTTTTGAGCGGTTAACTCATTAACTGCAATCATAAACGTAGATACCGAAGTATTAAACGAGAAGTTCTCGATGTCTTCTTCTACTTTCTTAATGGTTTTATGTAAGGTTTTTAAAGCCTCTTTAGTCGGTTGGTCTTCAGTGACGTGAAAAACACCCTCCTGACCTCCCTCAAGGGAGGAATGATAGAGTTTCCATAACTTTTTAAGGAATCCATGTACTCCTGTAATACCAGCTGTATTCCAAGGTTTGTATTGCTCTAATGGTCCAAGAAACATTTCGTACAAACGTAAACTGTCTGCGCCATATTCTTCACAAATATGGTCTGGATTAACCACATTGTATTTAGACTTGGACATTTTTTCGACTTCGCGTTTAACTTTAAATGTTCCGTCTTCTTCTGTAATGAATTTAGCATCCTTAAATTCAGGTCGCCAATTTTTAAAAGCTTCAACATCTAATTCATCTGAAGCATTAACAAATGAAACATCAACGTGTAATCCTCTCGTATCTCTTTTTGAAAATTTTATTAATTCTTTACAAGCCCCAAAATCATCTTCACTCATAAATGAAAGAAACTTATCTTTAAGATTAATTTCTATATGATTATCTCTATCTTCTAGTGATAGCGATTCTATTTCGTCTTTTAAACCTTTAGATATGAACACATCTTGATTAAACCCTTTATTTTCAGATGAAGTTACATCGATTTTCTCTTTTAAGAATTGGTATACAAAAGCACTCGTCCCAAGTATCATCCCTTGGTTAATGAGTTTTTTAGCAAACTCATCAACAGGTACTAATCCTAAATCGAACATAAACTTTTGCCAAAAACGTGCGTACAGCAAGTGTCCTGTAGCATGCTCGCTACCACCAATGTACAAGTCTATTTGCTGCCAATAGTTTACGGCTTCTTGCGAGAAAATTGCTTTATCATTATGTGGGTCCATATACCTGTTAAAGTATTGTGAGCTTCCTGCCCACCCAGGCATGGTGTTAAGTTCTAGAGGAAAAACAGTGGTATTGTTTATGTTATCATTGCTTATCACAGTATTGGTTTCAGTATCCCAAGCCCAAACGGTTGCATTTCCTAAAGGTGGCTCACCTGTTTCGGTAGGCAAGTATTTTTCAACTTCAGGCAAGGTAATAGGCAAGTGTTGCGCGTCTATCATTTGCGGCATGCCGTTGACATAATACACAGGAAATGGTTCTCCCCAATAACGCTGACGACTAAATACAGCATCACGTAAGCGGTAATTGGTTTTCCCTTTTCCGTAGCCTAATTTTTCCAACTCATAAATAGCTGTTTTAGTTGCTTTTTTATAGTTTAATCCATCAAGAAAACCACTATTAGCAATTACAGTATTGTCTTTGTCGGTAAATGCTGCTTCACTAATATCAACACCTTCAAATATATTTGGAATAGGGATATTAAAATGTTTTGCAAAATCATAATCGCGTTGGTCACCACAAGGTACTGACATTACAGCTCCTGTACCATAACCTGCCAATACGTAATCTCCAATCCAGATTGGAATAGGTTTTTTACTAAACGGATGCTCTGCATAAGCTCCTGTAAACACTCCTGTAATGGTTTTTACATCTGCCATACGATCGCGTTCGCTACGTTTTGAAGTCGCTTCAATATAGGCTTCAACCTCAGCTTTTTGTTCTGGTGTTGTAATTTTTGAGACCAATTCGTGCTCTGGAGCTAGAGTCATAAACGATACTCCGAAAATGGTATCTGGTCTTGTGGTGAAGACTTCGATGGTATGAGATGCTTCGACAAGCTCAGCATGACCATCGTTTTCACTTTTAGCAGATTCCTTCGCTTCACTCGGAATGACATTAAATGTTACTGAAGCACCAACGGACTTTCCTATCCAGTTGCGTTGGCTTTCTTTAAGTGAATCTGTCCAATCAATAGTATCAAGTCCTTGAAGTAAGCGCTCTGCATACGCCGAAATACGCATGCTCCATTGTGTCATTTTTTTGCGCACTACAGGATGTCCACCACGTTCTGAAACGCCATTAACAATTTCATCATTGGCTAAAACGGTTCCTAAAGCAGGACACCAATTTACTTCTGTTTCGGCTAAATACGTTAATCTGTATTGCAATAGTATTTCTTGTTGTTTTTCAGAAGAAAAGCCTTTCCATTCTTCCGAAGAAAATATTTTAATATCATCATCGCAAGCAGCATTGACGTTTGCATTTCCTTCTTTTTCAAAAACAGAAATTAAAGTTGAAACGTTTTCAGCTTTATCGCTCTCATTATTGTACCACGAGTTGAACAGTTGAATGAAAATCCACTGTGTCCATTTGTAATAGCTTGGGTCTGATGTGCGTACTTCTCTACTCCAATCAAACGAAAACCCTATTTGGTCTAATTGACGACGATAAGTTGCAATATTGGTTTCGGTAGTGATTGCAGGATGCTGACCTGTTTGAATAGCATACTGTTCTGCAGGCAAACCAAAACTATCATACCCTTGAGGATGCAATACATTAAACCCTTTATGACGCTTGTAGCGTGCATAAATATCACTAGCAATATAACCTAATGGATGACCAACATGTAAACCTGCTCCACTTGGATAAGGAAACATATCCAGCACATAGTATTTTGGTTTATCACTATGATTTTCGGCTTTAAACGTATGGTTTTCTGCCCAATATTTTTGCCATTTGGCTTCTATTTCGTTGAAATGGTATTGCATCTTTATATTTTTCCGCTAGTAAAAGCGCAAATTTAAGAATTACCTTCTAAACTGCCTATTAATGATTATAAGTATTACAAAGAAAAACACCTTGAATAAGTCCAGGTGTTTTTATATGCTTTAAGTTTATTTATTACTAAAAAATATAACCTAATGATATTTGGAAAACGCTGTTTTTTATATCTGGATTTTCGGCAATTGTGGTAATTCCAAAATTATAGCGTACTTGTGTAAATAAATTAGAACCCAATTTGTAACCTAAGCCTACATTTGCACCAAAATCAAAGTTTGCAGCATCTGTATCTTCATCTGGTATTGAGCTATCGTTATAGTCTCCTTTATCACTTACTAAAAACGAAGCTTGCGGACCTACTTCTATGCTAAAATTATCGGCTACATAAAACTTTGCCATAACTGGCACTGAAATATAATCTAATTTAACCTTAACAACATCCTGTGCCTCAGAGCCTTGTTGTGTATACAACAGTTCTGGTTGTAATGAGAATTTTTCACTCAATGAAATTTCAGAAATAAAACCAACATGAAAACCAATTAAGCTATTTCTGTCTGCATCACCTCCAGAAAAGTTAGAGATATTTAATCCAACTTTTGTTCCTAATTTAACTTCTTGTGCTGATAGTTGTTGAGAAATTCCTAACGTAGCAACTGCTACTACAATCAATAATTTTTTCATAATAGATTTGTTTAAGTTTAAATATTTAGCTGGTTTAGACAAGAACTATGCCAGAAAGTAAGAAAAAACTGTAATGTATTGACAATCAGAAATATTTGAAATTCCCCTGTAAAGTAGTAGAAAACTGAATCATAATAAAAAATAGTCACTGACATTTTGTATATATTATAACAATGTTGAAAGATTAAACGTTGTAAACCTTACGGAAATAGTTTTGTTTATTATTTTTACACCATTAACCCACAATATTTATGAGTTCATCTTTTGATAGATACCAAAAACGAAAATTAATTTCGTCATACTTTTCTGTAGTTATCAGCATCGCCTTGGTTCTTTTTCTTTTAGGCTGTTTAGGTCTTTTGGTTTTAAATGCTAAAAAAGTAGCAGACCATTTTAAAGAGCAAGTTGTTGTTACTATTTTCTTGAATGATTCTGCAAAAGAAGTTGAAATCAACCAGCTTCAAAAAAGTTTAGCCATGGCTGAATACACCAAGAAAACGGTTTATGTCTCAAAAGAAGAAGCTGCAGAGTTTATGAAAGCAGATACAGGTGAAGACTTTATGGATTTTGTTGGGTACAATCCGTTACAAAACAACATTGAGGTTTACTTAAAAGCAGATTATGTTACTAACGAAACCCTTGATGGTATTACCGAAGAGCTTGCCAACAAACAGTTTATTGAAGACATACGTTATGACAATGACCTTGTGGAACTGATGAATGACAACGTTAAAAAAATAACGTTTTGGGTACTGACTGTAAGTGCATTATTTACCGTAATTGCGGTTTTACTCATTAACAGTTCTATACGATTAGCTGTTTATTCTAAACGCTTTATCATAAAAACGATGCAAATGGTAGGTGCTACCAAAGCTTTTATTCGTAGACCATTTGTATTTAAAAGTGTTCAACTTGGTGTTATAGGAGCTATTGTTGCACTTATAGGTATGGCTTTAGTACTGTATTACCTTAACCGAACATTCCCTGATCTTGGCTTTGTTCAAAACCCTGTGTTGTTAGCAATATTGTTTGCTGGTATTTTTATACTTGGTATAATTATCACTTGGATTAGTACATTTATTGCCACACAACGTTTCTTGAATTTGAAAACCGACCAGTTGTACTATTAAGTCGCAACACACTAAACACTTGAGTTTTTACGTTCTTAATGAAACCAACCAAGATTTCATTCATGAAACGAACAGTTCCTTTTTTTGCCCTTGCCCTTTTTCTAATGTTCTGGTCTTGCACTATTAACAACCCTAAACCAGAAGAATGTACTGTGATTACTGCTAAAATTACCAATATTACTGAAGGTACATCGTATGATATTGTGTTTCATGATGACAAAACCGACTTCTTTTACATTAACAGAGGTTTGGAACGCGGATTAAATTTAGATACTCTTAACGCAAAAGTTTTAAATAAAACCGTTACTTTGCACTTACCTAAACTTTGGTTAGGCACCTCAGAACCTATTGCACAACTTGCCATAGGTGATGAGATTATTTTTACAGAATTTGAGTAATTAAAATAGATTCCTGCTTGGTAGGAAATGAATATGGGAGAACAAAAACGTAAAGAAAGCGCAAAAGCCGAATTTGTTTTCGGGAAGAAAAACTACAAGTTTATGCTAATAGGTTTAGCATTCATAGCCATTGGTTTTATTTTAATGTCTGGTGGTGGTAGCGATGACCCAAACGTTTTTGACCCAAGTATTTTTAGTTTCAGAAGAATTAGACTAGCGCCAACACTTATTTTAATTGGTTTTGCTATTGAAGTGTATGCTATTTTATTGAACCCAAATAAAGAAAACAGCAAGAAGTAAACTCAGCTTCCATTTTTTAAGGCTTATCTGTTAGAACTGTATCCTTTTTTTCACTTCAGTTTCTACTTTGTTAATACTTAACATTTTTTCATTTGTTTTTTAAATTTTCAAACGAAAAAATTCATGTACTTTTGCGCACATGGATATTATCGATTCAATTATATTAGGTATTATACAAGGACTAACAGAGTTTTTACCTGTATCATCTAGCGGACATTTAGAATTAGGGAAAGTTATTTTAAATGACGAGAATCTAGTTCCTAAAGAAAGTCTTTTATTTACAGTTGTACTTCATTTTGCTACTGCATTAAGTACAATGGTTGTCTTTAGAAAAGATATCCTTTTAATTTTAAAAGGTATTTTAAAATTTGAATGGAACGAGGATTTGCAATTTGTGTCTAAAATTGCATTATCAATGATTCCTGCAGTAATTGTTGGGCTCTTTTTTGAAGAACAATTAGAGCAACTGTTTAAAGGCAATATAAAACTTGTAGGTTTTATGCTCATGGTTACTGCTGTACTGTTATTTCTTGCCGATAAAGCTAAAGACACCAATAAAAAAGTGAATTTTGCTAATGCTTTTGTAATTGGTATTTCTCAAGCTATTGCAATGCTTCCTGGAATTTCGCGTTCGGGAGCAACTATATCAACTTCAGTATTATTAGGAAACGATAAAACCAAAGCAGCCCGTTTTTCGTTTTTGATGGTTGTACCTTTAATTTTTGGTAAAATTGCAAAAGACGTTTTAAGTGGTGACATCACCTACGACAGTGCAAGCTTTACAAGCCTTAGTTTAGGTTTTATTGCTGCTTTTATCACTGGACTTTTTGCTTGCACATGGATGATTGCTTTAGTTAAGAAAAGTAAATTGTCTTACTTTGCACTATACTGTATTGTTGTTGGTGTTATTGCTGTAATCTATTCTTATAAAGTAGGCTAATGACTAAAGACGATGTACTTTCTGGTCAAGTTTTATTAATTGACAAACCTTTGCACTGGACTTCCTTTCAAGCCGTTAATAAACTGCGTTGGGAAATTAGGCAAGCATTCAACATAAAAAAAATAAAAGTAGGTCATGCTGGTACTTTAGACCCTTTGGCTACAGGACTATTGGTGATTTGTACAGGAAAAATGACTAAGCAAATCAATATTTTTCAAGGTCAGATAAAAGAATACACAGGAACGTTTGTTTTAGGTAGCACAACACCTTCTTATGATTTAGAAACCGAAATTGACCAAACCTATCCTACCGAACATATTTCAGAAACACTCATACACGAAACCACCAAACAATTTATTGGCGACATAGAGCAGTATCCTCCTGTATTTTCGGCTATTAAAAAAGATGGTAAGCGTTTGTATGAATTTGCAAGAGCTGGTGAAACGGTTGAAATCAAATCTAGGACTGTACATATTTCAGAGTTTGAAATTACTTCTATCAAGGGCAATTCTGTGGAGTTTAGAGTAGTTTGTAGCAGAGGCACTTACATACGTTCTTTGGCTAACGATTTTGGAAAAGCCTTAAACTCTGGTGCTCACCTTTCGGTTTTAAGACGTACAAAAATTGGTGATTTTAGTGTTGACAACGCTGTTACGCCCGAAAAGTTTATTGAACAACTTGCTTCGGAATAATTATTGATAGCAAACTAGCTTTAAACCTAACAAAACCATGAAGCTATTTTTACAACTCTACTTTGCACTTTTTACTAGCCTTTTATTTTCTCAAGATACTATTAAAACACGAGGTCTTTTTTATAAAGTTTCGGCTGCTGTTACACTAACCACCAATGACGATTATAGCATTGGAAATGACGATGGTGAAACCTTTATAAACCCAAACGCTATTTTTATCAATAACACTTTAGGTTATCAGTTTGACGAACGCTCAAGTATTGGTTTAAACATAGAGTATGACCGTTATTATAAGCAAGAACTCAACTTTTTTCCTATACACTTAAGCTTTAGGTACAATGTATTTGATTTTGATGACAAAGTGTTTGTAAGAGGAGGTTATGGTAAGATGATAGACTTAGGCAAAAACTTTGAAAGTGGTACGCTTTACAAACTAGGAATTGGATATCAAGCCTTTGATGAAAACTTTAAAAACTCGTGGTTAATTGGGTTAGATTTTAGCCGAAAACGCTTCGGATTTAGGCAAACCGAAAAGCTCTCTAGTGTATCTATTTTTTTAGAATTTATGCTCTTCTAATCTATTTTCCATATTTTAACGTATATATTGCGTATACAAATCTTAACGTTTGGAATGGATTGAACGACATAAAGCAGCATTAATTACGGTTCTTTTAGCAGGCATCATACTATTTGCTATGTTTAGTTTTCATATTACTAAACAACAAGAATTTATTGCTGAAAGTTACTATGAAATAGAACCTCCTACCGAAGAAGAGCTTAAAGAACTTGAAGCTTTAAAAACTTTGGAAAAAGGACTAAAAACGACTAATCAAGCTTATAACGAAGACGAAGAATTCAAGGAAATGATGAAGAACTTCAAATCCATGAATGCCAATGATTTTGATCGTACCACAAAAGCCCTTGAAGAAGAAGCTTCGCAAGAACTAAATGATGTGGTTACCTCATCGTCTTCCTACAACAGTTCTAGTGGCTACTCTGTTAACAAAGACGAACTTAACCGTTATAAAAAAGCAAACGATGTACTTGCAATGCGTTCTCCTGAAAAACGTGAAAAAAATCAAAAAGGAAATGCAATAAGTACTTTAACCTACTCTCTAAAAGGAAGAGAATTACTAGATTATAATACTCCTAGATACTTGTGTGAAGACAGTGGTAAAATTGTAATAAACATTACAGTAAATGCTGATGGCTTAGTAACCGATGCATATATAAACAGTTCTTCTACAACTCAAAATGAGTGTTTAACCGAACATGCTTTGGAGTATGCAAAATCAGCTACTTTTGATGTCTCAACCAACAATTCGCAAATAGGCTCTATTACGTTTTTCTTTAAAGGAAAAAATTAAACACCTAATAACTGTAACACATCTTTAATTACAGTTTTACCTTTATCTTGATTGTACCAACGCTGTAAGTCTTCTTTAAACTCCGCAGATAGTGTTCCGTGTTTTGCTTTAAAATCGTTTACCAATTTAGTTGCTTCACTAGGTCTTGGTCCATAAGTATCCACCACTTTTTGCGTAACGTTATCAGTCATAATCAGTTTTGGGATGGACTTTGCTCCATTGGTTAAATACTGATTCATTAACTCCTCGTTTTCATCTCTAAAGACAAGTTGTAATTCAATACCATCGTTAAGTTCAGCTATTTTATTTAACACAGGCACTACATGCGCTGCATCACCACACCAACTCTCGGTAAGTACTACCCAAGTAACATTTCCTTTAAAAGATTTTATACGTGCTTGGTCTTCTTCTGAAATTTTTACGGTCTTGTCCCAACGCTTCATTCTTCGGTCATTGAGCATCGTGTAATTCACTAATGCTTCGGAAGTATCGTTACCAGTTGTTGATTTGTTTTCAACCAATTCAGCAACTAACTCTCTGTATTGACTGTATGATAGTTTTGTATCTATATTTGGATTCATAATTGTATGTTTGATAAAGCAAAAATAGTATCTTGTACATTCTTGTTTTATGACTAATGTCATGAATAAGTCTAATTTATAATAAAAAACTTACAACTAAGTTATGCAATCAAAACACAGATGTGGTTGGTGTGTTGGAGACGACCTTTACGAAGCTTATCACGACCAAGAATGGGGAGTTCCTGTTTATGACGACGACACTCTTTTTGAGTTTTTAATATTAGAAACCTTTCAGGCAGGATTGAGTTGGATAACCGTTTTACGCAAACGCGAAAACTTTAGAAAAGCCTTTGATAATTTTGACTATAAAACCATTGCTAACTACAAACAAGCTAAGATTGATAGTTTACTACAAGATGCTGGTATTATTCGTAACAAACTAAAGGTAAATGCAACCGTTACCAATGCCAAAGCGTTTATGAACGTACAGCAAGAGTTTGGAAGTTTTTCAAAATATATATGGGGATTTGTTGATGGTAAACCTATAAAAAACACGCTTAAAAACTACAAGGACGCTCCTGCAACCACTGCGTTAAGTGACGCCATTAGCAAAGATTTGAAAAAGCGAGGTTTTAAGTTTGTGGGCTCAACTGTTATTTATGCGCATATGCAAGCCACAGGTATGGTAAACGACCATGAAGTAGGTTGTTTTAGGTATGATGAGGTTTAGTTGAAAGATTTTCACAAAAACCCTAAAAACACCTCTCTATCCATGTCTTCTGCACCTAAACGCTCTAAATGATTGGTATACACTTGGCAATCTATAAGCTTGTAATTGGTGTTTTGTATAAAGGTTATAAAACCTGCTTTACTCGCGTTACTTACTTTGGCAAACATACTTTCGCCACAAAACACACCATTACCAACATCTACACCATACAAACCACCAACCAACTCGTTGTGCAACCAGACCTCAACAGATTTGGCATAACCTAATTGATGTAATTTAGTATAGGCTTCAATCATGGTTTGGGTAATCCAAGTTTCATCTTGTCCGTCGCGTTTTACCTTAGCACACTCTGTAATTACTTGTGTAAATGCTTGGTTTACGGTTACAACAAAATCAGTATTTCGCAATACTTGTTTCATGCTTTTTGAAACTTTAAGCTTTTCAGGAAAGAGCACAAATCTTGGGTCTGGTGACCACCAAATAATAGGTTCGTCTTCACTAAACCAAGGGAATATTCCAGACTTATAAGCCAACAATAAGCGTTCAACAGACAAATCGCCTCCAATGGCTAAAACGCCTTCAGGTGAAGCCGAGGTTATTTCAGGAAACGCTATGTCGTTATTTAAAATGTGCATTATTACTAAAACGTTTTCGTTAATTTTTTACTGTTAAATATGGCTTAACACTTTGAAAAACAAACATTTTTAGCCATATTTGAGTAGACCTTTACTAATTAAATTTTGTTCATCATTGCTTTTTTTTGAGTTTGTTTGTAAAGGTCAAACCTAAAACCACATTATAAAGTCCTGAAGTTATTCAGGGCTTTTTTTATGCATTAAAAATAAAAAATCCCAATGGGTTTACATTGGGATTTTCATTAACACTTATTTTGGTTGCCAATTAAAATGGCAAATCGTCATGGTCATCTTCATTTAAATCGCCAGCAGGCTCAAATGCTTCTGCTGGTGGTACTGGTGGCATATCACTAGAGGCTTCTTGTTGTAAGTTTTCAATTCTCCATCCTTGTATAGAGTTGAAATACTTGGTTTCACCTTGTGGGTTAACCCATTCTCTTCCTCTTAAATTGATGCTTATTTTTACTGGTTGACCTACTTGATAGTTATTTAACAAATCGGTTTTATCTTGAATAAATTCTACCATTATATGCTGAGGGTATTGTTCCTCAGTAGTTACAACAATTTCTCTTTTTCTAAACCCATTACTTCCAAAAGTTTGGGTTTCTCCAATCATTTTTACTTTTCCTTGTATTTCCATCTAATATTTAATTTACTTATGATAATAATAACTTCCACGCACTACTTACATCGCCATAACTTAAATAGTTTCGCGCTATACTATGCTTTTGGTGGTGAGACATGTTTTTAATATTTGGATAATGCTCGCTTACAGTGGTTATAAACGCATCAATCTCCTTTTGGTTAGGTAACTCTTCTACATTACCCAACATACCCAAATCATTTCCTGTCAACACCATACTGTTTTTAACTTCTTCAGGCATCGCATCGACACCTATACCTAGTGTTGAGAGTGGTTTAGGAATTTCAAAAAATCCTTTTTTAGCTCTATTGTAATAGCTTCCGCCTGCTCTAGCAACTAAGTCTAGTTTTTCTTGGTCTATAACTTGATTGTCGTCCAATACTTCTTCCGTAATATGGAATTTAACTACCTCGCATATCACCAAATTACCTGCTCCTCCTTCGGTTCCTAGTTTAATAACATCGTTTACCTTACACTCAAATTGAATAGGTGATTCGGCTACTCTAAAGGGTTTTACCACATCAGATGCTAACATGGTTAAACCAGCTTTATCAAACTCGTTAACACCTTTAGCGTATTCGGTACTACTCAATGATGCTTGATGTACCATATCATAATTCACCACATTAATGACCACTTCTTTTATAGCTTCAACATTTTCTAAAGTGTGTTTTACAGTATTATCTCTTACACGTCGTGCAGGAGAAAATATCATAATTGGCGGATTAGCACTAAACACATTAAAGAAACTAAAAGGCGACAAGTTTGGGTTACCATCTTTGTCTATAGTACTTGCAAATGCAATAGGTCTAGGCGCTACAGCACTTAATAAATAACTATGAAGTTTTCCTGTTGAAAGGTCTTTAGGCTCAAAAGATATCATTACACCATTGATTTTGCACAAATGTAACCATATTAGTACTGTTATAAAAATGATTTGAAGTGGTTGATGTACAATATTATTAACAGATTTGCATTATATTTAATTATTGTAAACATTTTATAATGACACTTACCGCAAACAAGAACATTCTACGCTGGACCATTATTATAGTTTCTTTTATTATTATCTCGTTAATACTTTGGAATACCTATATTTTCTTTCAAAATTTTAAACAAGAAGAGCGAATAAAAATGCAAAATTGGTCGTTTGCTCAAAAAGAAGTTACCAAAACCACAGACCTTGATGGTGACATAGGCGAATTACCTTTAGAGATTTTAAGAAGCAACTCCTCTACTCCAATGATTTTATTGGATGCAAAAGGAAATGTAACCAGCAGTAACAATATTGATGAAGAGAAAATTCAAGATCCAGAATATGCTAAAAAGTTAATTGAACAGTTTAAAAAGGAAAACCAACCTATTGAAATAAAATATAAAGACAAGATTTTTTCTACTTTATACTATGGTAACTCTCCATTGTTGAATAAGTTGAAATATTACCCAATGGCATTGTTGCTTATTATTTTCCTGTTTATAGCTGTGGCCTACTTTTTTTACCGAAGTGCTAAAAATGCTGAACAAAATAAACTCTGGACAGGAATGGCAAAAGAAACAGCACACCAAATTGGGACACCATTGTCTTCATTAGTTGGTTGGACTGAAATTTTACGTTCTGAAAACGTAAATCCAGAGTATATAAAAGAAATTGAAAAAGATGTCAATAGGCTTCAAACCATTACTGAACGCTTTAGTAAAATTGGTTCTGTGCCAACACTTAAAAAAACTGATATTGTACAAGAAACTTTAGACTCTTACGATTATTTAAAAGCACGTTCTTCTAAACTTATAGATTTTGAAATCACTACTCCTGATGCTAATATTTTTGTAAACCTCAACGCGCAACTTTACAGTTGGACTATTGAAAACCTTGTGAAAAATGCTATTGATGCCATGAAAGGTAAAGGCGAGCTTAAAATAGCAATAGTTGAAGATGGTAAATATGTAAAAGTAACCATTAGCGACTCAGGAAAAGGAATTCCAAAACACCAATTCAATAAAATTTTTGAACCTGGTTTTACCAGTAAAAAGCGTGGTTGGGGATTAGGACTTTCGTTATCCAAACGTATTATTGAAGATTACCACAAAGGCAAGATAAAAGTGTTACAGTCCGAAATTGGTAAAGGCACCACAATGTTAATCAGTTTAAAATTAGTTTAGTACATTTGAAGTATGGCTAAAACCTTTTTTACACTAAAAGAAGTTAAACTTAACAACAATTGTCCTGAGTGCTACTCCAACAATGGATTGCAACTCACCTTTAAACAACAGTTTGTTGAAAACGCTTTTTACAAAGCCATTACCGAAGAAACCACACAATCTATGTCATGCTCTACCTGCAATACTGATATTTTCCCAGTACGTTGGACTGATGAAATTGAACAAGTCGTTGCTTACCAAAAACGTGCTGCTAAGCCTAAACCAAAATCTTTAAAGCTAAAAACCTTAGCTTGGGTACTTATTGTTTTAGATTTGCTTATCATAGCAGGAGTTGTCCTATTTGCTATGGGAGTTTTTGAGTAGTTTACATAAACGAAGCAATACGTTTTGCTGTAGCTTCAAACGCTTCTTTATCCATGGCAACTTTTGAAATAAAACGAGCATCTTCCATTGAGTTTAATGGAATAAGATGTACATGTACATGAGGAACTTCTAGCCCAATAACTGAAACACCTACACGTTTACAAGGCACTGCTTTTTCTAGTGCAATAGCAACGCTTCTAGAAAACTCCATTAAACCTATATAGGTCGCTTCATCAAGATCAAACAATTTATCTACTTCAATTTTTGGAATACAAAGCGTGTGTCCTATCGCATTTGGGTTAACATCCAAAAATGCCAAATAATCTTTAGTTTCAGCTACTTTATAACAAGGTATCTCACCATTTACAATTTTTGTGAATATGGATGCCATTTTTTAGGTTTTAGGTTACTTAGTTATTGCACTATTTGTAAATATAAAAAGATTCCAACGTATGTGGAATCTTTTAGCATATTATTATGTCGTGAAAGCTTATCGGCTTATCTCTAAAATATCAAATTTCATTATACCATTAGGCACCTGTATATCGGCAACATCTCCTACAGATTTTCCTAACAACCCTTTACCTATTGGAGAGTTAACTGAAATTTTTCCTTGTGCTAAATTAGCTTCACCATCAGCAACCAAAGTATAAGTCATTTCCATACCGTTGGTTTGGTTTTTAATTTTCACTTTAGACAATACCAATACTTTTGAAGTGTCTAATTGCGACTCATCAATAAGTCTTGCGTTAGCCAAAGTTTCTTCTAACTTAGAAATTTTCATCTCTAGCATACCTTGAGCTTCTTTAGCTGCATCGTATTCAGCATTTTCGCTCAAATCACCTTTATCTCTAGCTTCGGCAATTGCTTGCGACGCTTTAGGACGTTCTATATCTTTAAGTTGACTTAACTCTTCTCTTAATTTTTTTAATCCCTCAGCAGTATAATAAGATACTTTACTCATAACTTCATCGTTTACTTTATAATTAGCTTTGCGACTTTATTCAAAATATCCCGATGCTTATGCTCGGGACTAACGCAAAAAATCTCGCTCACACGAGATTATGACACAAATATACAAAATATTTATTTCACTATTTATTTTGTTTAAATTGCAGGCTTATAAATTCATGCTATGAAGAATTTTTTAACACTACTTACCTTTGCTTTATTGGTATCGTGCAGTAAAAGTGACGATAACAACAGCTGCAATTTTTTACAAAATTTAGGGGTTAACGCAAGTATTAACCTTAACCTACCACAATACAGTCAATTACAGTTTACGAGTAACTCTGTATATATTCCCAACCAAGGTAATGGAGGCATTATTGTGACCAATGTTGGCTCAGGACTGAGAGCATGGGATGCTGCAGACCCTAGCCACACAGCTAGCAGTTGCTCAATTATGACTATTGATGGTGCAAATGCTAAGTGTGGTTGTGGTGATGAAAATGAATATAGCCTGTTTATTGGTCAGCCTCTTAACGAAGCATTACCTTGTGGTCTTAAAGAATACAGAGTTACTCCAACTGGAAGTAACACCTATAGTATTACTAATTAAAATCGTAAGGTTGCTCCTACTAAAAAGTTAGTAGTAGCCTGCGGATAAAAGCCTGCACCTTCAATTGTTTCAACTTGCCCTGGATTAGACCAAGTATCATCGTAGGTGTAATAATATCCGTTAGACTCATATTTTTCACCAAACACATTGTTTACCAATCCTGTTAGCACTATAGATTTGAAAATAGAATTGGTTTTAATTTCATACATGATATTGAAATCGTTAACAAAATAACTATCGAGCTTTGAAGCCTCAGCATCAGTATTTCCCATAAACTGCTCACCAACATACTTGCTTAAAAAAGACATTTGAAATTGTGGTGTTGGTTGAAATACAAAAGCATTGGCTGCAATAAACTCTGGTGAAAATGAAATATTGGTTTTACCAAGATTTACCAACTCTCCATCGATTGAGGCAACAGTTTCTTTGTTTTTATTAGAGCTAATGGTAAAATTAGGTTGCACTGAAAACTTAGGCGTTATGGCTAAAGCTGCATCAACTTCTAAACCTAGTCTATAGCTTTCTCCACTGTTGGCTCTTACAGGACTACCAACATCATCAATAGTTCCTGTTAAAACCAATTGCTCGTTATACTGCATATAGTAACCATTGATATTAAGTCTAAAGGTTTCTTTACTGTATCTCCAACCTAATTCAAAATCGTTTAACTGTTCTGGTTTTACATCAGGATTGTTTTCAAAATCATCTCGCTTTGGTTCTCTGTTAGCTCTAGCATACGAGAAATACAGGTTACTTGCCGTGTTTAACTTATACGTGACACCTGCTTTAGGATTGAAAAAACTGTAGTTTTCATCAATATTAAATGGCACTCTATCTGATGTCTCTCCTGATGTTTTATAACCTACATTTCGTAATTGTAAATCACCATATAAACTAACTTTATCATTCAATCTGTAGGTTGCTTTTGCAAATACACTAAAATCATTTTTCTTACCATTTCCGTCATAATAATGGTCTCTTATTTCACTATTACTAGCATATTGAGTCCAAATTATTTCTCCAAAATGATCACCATCATAATTACTATAAGATAACCCTGAAATAACATTTATAGCATCGTCTTTATAATTAACGTTGGCATTAACTACATAAAAATCGTTATCTAACCATCTACGTCTAATCAAATCTGTTTCATTGATAGTTTCACCACCAATAGTGATTTCTTCTAAATCATAATCTGAAAAGCTTTCGTCTTCTTTATACTGCTCAAAATAACCATGACCATAGGTATAGTTAAGCCCTAAGTTAGTTGACCAATTGTTATTGTAACGTTGGTTCCAGTGTAGCTGATAGTGATCTTGCTGGTAATTATCAACCTCGTTATCGTAGAAGCGTGTGTTACCATCTTCGTCAGTATATATACCTGCTGTATTGAAGGTACGATCATTTTCTAGTTTTTCTAAATCTTCCAATCCATTCCAAGATTGATAGGTAATTTCCTTACCAGAAAAAGTAATGGCTTTAATTAAGGTATTAGCATCTACATAAGCTGCTTGTAGGAAATAGGATTTTAAATCAGAAGTTGCTCTGTCTATATATCCATCAGATTTTATTTGAGACAAGCGACCTGCAATTTCAATATGGTCATTTAACTTACCTGTACTAAACTTTAAGGTGTGTTTTCTAGTATTATAGCTACCAAATGAGTTTGAAATTTCGCCATAAGGTTTTTCAGAAATTGCATCGGTAAGCACATTAATACTAGCTCCAAAAGCTCCTGAACCATTAGTAGAGGTTCCTACTCCACGTTGCAATTGTAAGTTTTCAACTGAAGACGCAAAGTCCCCTAAATTCACCCAAAATGTTCCTAATGACTCTGCATCATTATAGGGAATTCCATTAATGGTTACGTTAGTAGATTGCGAGCTAATACCACGAACTCTAATTCCTGTGTAACCAACTCCTGCTCCAGCATCGGTTGTAGTAACAACTGATGGCAAATAATTTAAAAGTACAGGAATGTCTTGACCTAAATTACGTTTTTTAAGGTCTTCTTTTTTTACGTTTGTGTGAGTAATTGGCGATGTTGCCTCAACACGAACTGCTTTTACTAGAACTTCGTCTAGCTTTTCTACTTCGGTAGAATCTTTTTGTTTTTCTTGTGAAAATGCATTGACAGATAGCACGAATAATGCTAAAAATGCGAATAAGTTTTTCATTACGATTATGTTTATAATCGAATAAAAAGAGGTAATTATTCTTTGGTTAATAAATTATTATAAAATAGAATACTTTAGGTTGTTCCGGATACAGCATTAAGTATTCACAGTCCCTAAACAGCATTACCTGTTCTAGGTTCATTGGGTATGATCTCAGCCGAAATCAGTGCGCAGTTTGCAGTATTACAGTTAGCAGTCTGTATTAAAAACACTTAAACTGCAACTGAATACTGTTCTACTGAGTACTGAAAAAAGCACCCCTTTTTGAGAACGCTGCAAAATTAATGAACTAATTTAGACTTTAAAAGACTTCTCGATACAATTTTTATTACTCAAAAAATCACTGAGAGTGACACCTATAACTTTTAAATTTCAGGAGGCTTTCTATTGGCTTTTTTTTCAGACAGTTGCTTTTTGTTTTGAAGTCGTTTTTGTTTTACTGCCTTAGGAACAGCTGTCTTTTTTCTTTTTTTAGGAACAATCAAACCTTGTTTAATAATTTCTAAAAAACGCTCAATTACAAGTGCTTTATTTTTATGCTGACTTCGGCTTTCACCACATTGTAAGACAAGTACGTTTTGGTTGCTTAATCTTGTTTGTAGGTTTTTGAGCAAGAGTTCCTTTTGCTCCTCATTTAAAACTGTAGATGCTTCAACATTAAAAGTCAATTCAACTTTTGAAGCTGTTTTATTAACGTGTTGTCCACCAGCTCCAGAACTTTTTATGGCTTTAAAAGATAATTCGGCAAGCAAGAGGTCTTCGTTAAGCATCAATTTTTATTTGGTGTGGTGCTTTTAATAAATCGTTTACCGTTTTTACAGGATTGAACGTAATAAGAGGAACTTCAACAAAAACCGTATTCCAGTTAGACATGCTTCCATTCCATAAACCAGGTAGCTCAAGTGCTTTTAAATCCTTTCCTACTTTGGTCTTCATGGTAATGAATGCTGTTTTTGGGTCTACAAAGTCAGTTAAATCAAACTTTTCTCCTTTATAGTTTTTAACACTGCATACAATATCAACAGGATTAAAGTGCGTAGATTTTTTTAAAATGGCTTTTTGCGGCTTGTTTTTCATGTTTATTTGAGCAGACTCCACAATTTGAAGCGACACATTTCCGCTTTCGTCTTTTACCCAAAATGGTCCACCACCTGGTTCACCTTCATTTTTCACCATTCCACAAATACGTATTGGTCTATTTAGTTTTTCTCTTAAATATTCAATTTGGTATTTAGCTTTATATTTTTCAAACTCAGGAGAAATTTTTACCTGTAATTTATTAAGAAGGAATTCAGCAATTTTAATCAGTTCCTCTTCAGTTGTTTCTTCATCATCCAATTGCTCCATATATTTAAACGAGGTTTCTTGAAGGTTTAGTAAAACACCTGCAAGTAACTTTTTGTATTTAGCAACTTCAGTCTTGTACTTATACACCACAACATTATCAATGTTTTTGATGAAGATAATGTCAGCATTTAGGTCGTTTAAGTTTTCAATAAGCGCTCCATGACCTGATGGCCTAAACAACAATGTACCATCGTCTTCACGAAAGGGTTTATTTTTTGGAGTTACTGCAATAGTATCAGTAGATTCTTTTTGGTAGGAAAACGAAATATCAAATTTTGCGCCTGTTTTTTTCTCTACTTTTTCTTGAATTCTATTGAACTCATTCTTGAATTTGTCTTTATACTTTTCAGAAATTGTAAAGTGCAGTTTAGTTGTTGCATTTGTTGAAGAATACAAAGCTGACTCAAATAAATGCTCTTCAAAAGCCGTTGAGATTATTTTGTTTTTGTATTCATGAAAAGGCAATAAACCTTTAGGGAAATTACCATAGTTAAGCTTATCTTCATCTAACATAGTTTTTACAAACAACAATGCTTGATGACCTGTACTTAGCGCTTTATAATTAGGATATTTTTCATTGAGCATATCCATAACCTCATAATAAAACGGAAACTTTTCTAAACCAACCAAAAACATAGACAGGTTACTGTTTTTTGTTCTGTTTATATAGGCATTTAAGGTTTCAGCTTCAGGGTCATATTCTTTTGTAAACTGAAATAAAAACTTAAACATGCGAGTTGCAGCACCAGAAGCAGGAACAAACTTTAAAACGCATAGGTCATTTTTTTTGCCTTCAAACACGTTTATATAATGTTCAACCTCAGTATCAGTATACCTGACAATTCCATCACCAATGGTAGCAGCTGAGACAAGGTTAGAAAAAGGTAATCCTGTTACAAAAAGTTCTATTTGAGACTGGACTTTTCTAAGCGTTAGACCTTTACTTTCAATTTGTTTTAAATCTGAATCTGAAAAACTCATGTATTGCTTTTTAATAATTGATCAATGTGTTTTATGGCAGTTTCTAGACGTTCACTTTTATTTCCTTTAAGCAAAACATAAGGTTTTTTATGCTTGATTAATGCATTTTCAAACGCTTTAAACATACGTTCTCGCTCATTGGGTTTATCACGTAAATCGTCTGCTTCCCAAGGCGTATCAATATACGTTAAAAAGTATAAACTATAGGTGTTCTCTAAAGCAAATTTTTCTAAAATTGGATCGCAAGTACCTGAGTAATACGCTTCAGAATAAACTTTAGTTTCTAACAAGTCGGTATCGCAAATCAAAACAGTATTTGTTTTTTTAGCTAGCTCATTTTCTAAACGCATTTGTCCAATAGCAATTGGTAACAAATCTTTAGGTTCGCAGGTTTTACGCTCATTGTTCCATTTATTTTGAAGGTACTCACGTGCATACTCTGGTACCCAAACAGAATTATAATGTCTTGCCAATTGCCTAGAAAGTGTTGTTTTACCTGTACTTTCTGGTCCAAACAAAACTACTTTTATGCAATTTACTGGTTGTTGTTTAAGCTGTTTTTCCATGCTTTATATCCATAAATAGCTATAATAGTAAATAAAAAATATTGAAATGAGGTGAAAATTAAACCTTTATAAAAATATAAGGGTACCGAAATTAAATCTCCTATAATCCAATATGTCCAATTTTCTAATTTCTTTTTTGCCATTAACCACATACCAACAAAAAATATAGCAGTTGTAACAGTATCTACATAAGCTGTCCAAGAATCAAACTTATCATTTACTTTATAAATTAGAATCACAAAAAGAATTGTAGTAACAAAAATAACTGCGCTCCACAAGTGTTCTTTTTTTGTAGTTTTTGTTACTGGTACTTCTTGGTTATTATCATCTTTTCTAGTCCAGAAATACCAGCCGTAGACACTCATAGAAAAGTAATAGGCATTTATAAACATATCACCTAAGAGGCCATAAACCCAAAGAATATAAACAAAAATTGCTGTACTAATAATTCCTGTTGGATACACCAAAATGTTTTCTTGCTTGGAATACCAAACACTTAAAAAGCCAAAGAAGACTCCTATAAACTCAAGAACTATTAAGTGTGTATCTATACCTTGATACTGCGAGAACAACCAATCAAAAATGTGGCTCATAATCGTGTCTGTCAGATTTTACAATTTTCATATACAGTAAGCCTCTTTCTACAAGTTCAAAAGCTTCTTTTATTTCGGTTGTAAGCACCTGCATAACCTCATCATACTCACCATAAACCTGAGTGCTTAATGGGTTTTCTAGTACTTTAAGATTTGAAGCTCTCAACTTTTTAATAAAGTGAATGATTGATGGTTCAAAATCGTCTTGTAATGGTGTTAATGTTAGTTCTACTGATATTTTCATATTTATTTTTTTAAACTGTCAAAAAATGATTCGTCTTCTTCAAAAGCAGTTCCTATAACCACAACATCAGCTCCTGCTTGGTAAGCATTTTGTAATGCTGTTGTAGTTCTAATTCCGCCACCAACAATAAGTGGAATATTCAATACTTCTTTTACTTCAGAAATAATATGCTTTGAGACAGGTTCGATAGCTCCGCTGCCTGCTTCAAGGTAAATAAGTTTCATACCTAAAAACTCTCCAGCTTTTGCTGTGTTTACTATATGACTGCTGTTGTTTTTTTGTAAAGGTTGTGTTTCTGTTACGCGTTGTACAGCTGTTTCTTTTCCGTTTTCTATAAGCAAATATCCTGTTGGAATAATCTCGAGTTGCGTGTCTTTTAGTTTTGAAACTGCCTTAACATGTTTCCCGATTAAATACTCTGGGTTTCTTCCAGAAATTAATGATAAAAACAATAACGCATCAGCGCTTTCAGTAATTTGTGTGACATCGCCAGGAAATAAAACCACAGGTAGTTGTGTGTGCTTCTTTATTTCTTTTACTAAAATAGTTGTAAGCTCTGCTTCTACTTCGCTACCTCCAACAAAAATATGGGTCGCTATGGAAGCATTTACTTTATCAATAAAGGGTTTTGTATTTTGCACATGAAACTTATCAGGATCTATTAAAACAGCTAATAATTTTTCTTGATTTGCAATTGCCTGTTGTATGTTATTATAAATTGTTATCATTTATGCTGGTAAAGCAAAAGCACATGTAAAACCTTCAAACTCAAAAAAGGTGGTTTGGTATCGGTGTTTTTTATTATTGTAATCTATCCAAGCTATTGTTTCTTCATCTTTCATCATAAACGGAATCACAAGTGTATGTTGTAAAAAACTTAAACCAGGTGTGGCAAAAAGTTTATACAAGGACTCTTTAATACACCAAATAACTGTAAGCTTATTTATATAATATGCATCTTTTTTATCTAGGTATTCAAACTCATATTCCATAAACTTATGCGCTATGACACCTATTTTTTCTCGTTGTTTTTCGATATCAATACCTACGTTAGTATCGCTAACAACAACGCCTGAAAATGTAAACGAATGCGTAATAGAAATGTGCTTTCCATCTTTTAAGTGTGGTTTACCATTATCATCATAAAACAAATCCGCATCTGTGTACCCAAACTCTGCTAGCAAATGTCTCACACTTAAAAAACCACGTTTGTGTAACTCACTTTTCATTCTTGAAACACGAGCTTCACATTCTGGACGTAAATAAATATCTTTTTTTAACTCATCAAAAGACTCTGTTATCTTCCAGATTTTAACAGTAGTTTGTGAATTGGGATTAAGAGTTTTATATAGTGGCATTTAGTATTCTGAAAGTTATTGATTATCTTTGCACAGCCTTTGGCACATCATACAATTTTGGTAAGCGAATTTAACTATTTTAAGTGCTATTGCCAAAGTTGTTACACTATAAAAAATAATAAGAAAGATAACTATGAGTACAAAAACTGTTGCTTACGTACCTAATAAGGTAAAAGATATGTCGCTTGCGGCTTGGGGACGAAAAGAGATTGAATTAGCCGAAGCAGAAATGCCAGGTTTAATGAGCCTTCGTGAAGAATATAAAGATGAACAACCTTTAAAAGGTGCTCGTATTGCAGGATGTTTACACATGACTATTCAAACTGCTGTTTTGATTGAAACATTACAAGCTCTTGGTGCTGAAGTAACTTGGAGTTCTTGCAACATCTTTTCTACACAGGATCAAGCTGCTGCTGCTATAGCTGAAACTGGCACTGCAGTTTATGCATGGAAAAACATGACCGAAGAAGAATTTGATTGGTGTATTGAACAAACACTTTTCTTTGGTGAAGACAGAAAGCCACTTAACATGATTCTTGATGATGGTGGTGATTTAACAAATATGGTATTAGACAAATACCCAGAGTTAGTTCCTGGAATTAACGGATTAAGTGAAGAAACTACAACAGGTGTTCACCGTTTATACGAGCGTATGGAAAAAGGCACACTACCAATGCCTGCTATTAACGTAAACGATTCTGTTACTAAATCTAAATTTGACAACAAATACGGTTGTCGTGAGAGTGCTGTAGATGCTATTCGTCGTGCAACTGACGTTATGCTAGCTGGAAAACGTGTGGTTGTTTGTGGTTATGGTGATGTTGGTAAAGGTACTGCTGCTTCTTTTAAAGGTGCAGGAAGTATTGTAACTGTTACTGAAATTGATCCTATTTGTGCACTACAAGCTGCTATGGACGGTTTTGAAGTGAAGAAGTTGGAAACTGTTGTTGGTAATGCAGATGTTGTGATTACAACTACAGGAAATAAAGATATTGTTCGTGGTGAGCATTTTGAAGCTATGAAAGACAAAACCATAGTTTGTAACATTGGACATTTTGACAATGAAATTGACATGGCTTGGTTAAACAAAAACTACGGTAACACTAAAGATGAAATTAAGCCACAAGTTGACAAATACAACGTAAACGGTAAAGATGTTATCATTTTAGCTCAAGGTCGTTTGGTGAATTTAGGTTGTGCAACAGGACATCCAAGTTTTGTAATGAGTAACTCGTTTACAAACCAAACATTGGCTCAAATAGAACTTTGGAACAACAAAGACGCTTACGAAAACAAAGTGTATATGTTACCAAAGCATCTTGATGAAAAAGTAGCGAAATTACACCTTGAAAAAATTGGTGTTGAGCTAACAGAACTTAAGCAAGACCAAGCAGAGTATATTGGTGTTAAGGTAGAAGGTCCTTATAAACCTGAGTATTATAGATACTAAAAAAAGCTTGCGTCTAAACTATAGATTGCTTTGCTTTTAGATAATAAAAAACCCTTACTAAATTTAGTAAGGGTTTTATTTTTATTCTATCTATTGAGGTGTTTTACTAACTAATTTCATTTCTTCAATTAGGTGTTTTGCTCCTGCATATTTATCTATTATAAAAAGGACATATCTAATATCTACCATAATGTTTCTACAAATTTCAGGATCATAATTCATATCACTCATAGTACCTTCCCAAACACGGTCAAAATTGAGTCCTATTAAATTTCCGTAAGCATCTATAGCTGGACTACCAGAATTTCCACCAGTTGTGTGATTAGTACCTATAAAACACACTGGCACTTTTCCGTTGTTATCAGCATATGGACCAAAATCTTTAGTATTGTATAAGTCTATTAACTTTTGCGGCACATCAAACTCATAATCACCAGGAATATACTTTTCCATAATTCCTTCCAAATAAGTTACTGGGCTGTAATACACAGCATCACTTGGCGAATAGCCTCGAACTTGCCCATAAGTAACACGTAAAGTACTATTTGCATCAGGGAAATAACGTTCGTTAGGTAATGCTTTCATTAATGCCGTCATGTAATCGGTTTGCAATGCAGTTATTAGCTCGTTTTTTTCTTTATACTCAGGGTCTATTGTATTAAAATACTCCTCTATCATAGGTTTTGCGTAAGCATAAGCAGCATCTTTATTTATGTTTTTTAGAACTTTTTTAACGTCGCCTTCTAAAAGTTTTAAAGCAGAGTCTAAGTTTGTTAAAGCTGTTTTATCATAAATTGAAGCATCAATTGATTCTCCATATAATGGCATTACATTTAAGTAAACACCTTTATCAACATCAACATCATAATTTTTATGAATTTTCTTAAAGCGTTGGATTAAATCAGGTTTTTGCTTTTCAAAATCTTCAGGATTGTCAACAAGTGCTTGTTCAAATTTGTATAACCTATACGTCATTTGCATTAACTCATTGGTTACTAAAAAAACTTCGATAAAATTCCTTCTTTTGATATTAATTGGAGCAAAGTCTTTATAAAGTCTATCAAACTCAGGAAGAATGTGCGCATACTTTTCTTCTAAATTATTCTCTTTTAAAGCTTTTGTAAATGTAGCTTCAAACTCACGTCGTTTAGCAACAGCATCACTCTTCTCAATCCCTAAATTTTCACCTATCCACTTTTTCCATGCATTTGCAATTCTAGCTTGCTTAGAGGCATATTTAATACGTACTTCATCACTCGCTTTCATCTTAGCGTCAATCACTTTTAAAGCGGCTTCCCTAATTGCAATATTTGTAGGGTTATACTCTTCAGTAATATGCTCAATGGCCACAGCTGGAAGGTATTCGTTTGTTCTACCTGGAAAACCAAAAACCATAGTAAAATCACCTTCTTCAATACCATCTAAAGAAACAGGTAAAAAATGTTTTGGTCTATAAGGAACGTTGTCCTTGCTATATTTTGCTGGTCTGTTATTTTTATCAGCATAAATTCTAAATAACGAAAAATCACCTGTATGTCTTGGAAATACCCAGTTATCAGTATCGCTTCCAAACTTACCTATACTGCTTGGAGGTGCTCCTACCAATCTAATATCTTCAAATCGTTCGGTTACAAATAAGAAATATTGATTGCCTTTGTAGAAAGATTTTGTTTTTACATCTTGCCATTCTTCTTTTGGCCAAGAGTCCATTACTGCATTTCTATTTTGATCAATTAAAGACTGTTTTTCTTTTTCGGTCATAGAGTTATTAATCCCTTTTAAAACGGTCTCAGAAACATCATGAATACTTACAATGAACTCAATATAAAGTCCTTCGTTAGGCAGTTCTTCTTCCAAAGACATTGCCCAAAATCCATCTTTTAAATAATCGTTTTCTAAAGAAGAATGTGATTGGATTTGACTAAAGCCACAATGGTGATTAGTAAGTACCAAACCACGTTCGGAAATCACCTCACTTGTACAACCTCCATTAAAATGCCCAATAGCATCTTTAAGGCTAGAATTATTAACATCATAAATATCTTTAGCTGTTAATTTACTTCCAAGGCTTTGCATTTCATCTTCATTCATACCTTCTAAAAGAGATGGAATCCACATACCTCCTTGTTGGGCAGACATTTGAAAAACAACGAAAAAGCAAAGCAATTTTATTATGCGCATATTTAATATTTTATAGTTTGCGTAAAAATAAAAAAAGTACATTTTTATATCTTTAAAACTTATCAATTTAACGAGATATTATGATATACCACCAATCAAAACTATCCAACGTAGGCAACTCCATTTTTTCTGTAATGAGTACATTAGCAAATACCCATAATGCTATGAACTTAGCACAAGGGTTCCCTGATTTTAAAAGCGACCAAAAACTCATTGATGCAGTTTCAAACGCAATGAATTCTGGGTACAACCAATATGCACCTATGCAAGGACATTTGGGTTTACGTCATGCTATAAGTAAAAAATATGAGTTACTCTATACTTCTAGTTACAATCCTGAAAATGAAATTACCGTTACAGCTGGAGCTACCCAAGCTATTTTCACCATAATATCAGCATTTATAAGACCAAATGACGAAGTCATTATTTTTAAACCTGTTTATGATTGCTATCAACCTGCAATTGAACTTAATGGTGGAAAAACCATTGCTATACAACTAAAAGCACCTAATTACACTATTGATTGGAATACTGTTGCGAAAAGCATAAATAGTAATACCAAAATGATTATTGTCAACACACCTCACAACCCAAGTGGAACAGTACTGAGTAAAGCTGATATGCTCAAGCTACAAGAATTAACTAACGAAACAGATATTGTTGTTTTAAGTGACGAAGTGTATGAGCATATTATTTTTGATGGTGAGCAACACCAAAGTGTTTGTAGGTTTAAAAACTTAAAAGAGCGAAGTTTTATAACAGCATCTTTTGGTAAAACATTTCATAACACTGGTTGGAAAATTGGTTACTGTTGTGCGCCAAAAACACTAATGGACGCTTTTAGAAGCGTGCATCAATTTAATGTGTTTTCTGTGCATCATCCTTCACAAAAAGGACTATCGGATTATATGGAAGAGCCAAATCATTATTTGAATTTACCTGAATTTTATCAAGAAAAACGCAACTTATTTTTAGAATTGATAAAAGATTCTCGTTTTAAGTTTACACCTTCAAAAGGCACGTACTTTCAGGTATTAGATTACTCTGATATTACGCTAGAACACGATGTAGATTTTGCAAAACGCCTAACTATTGAGCATGGTATAGCCTCAATTCCATTATCAGTTTTTAACGATAATAATTTAGATGAGCATGTGCTACGCTTTTGCTTTGCTAAAACAAATGACACTCTAAAAAAGGCTGCAGAATTATTAAACAGCATTTAAAAAATAGTTGAATTAATTTGCTACAAAAGAGTTACTTTTACAATAATTCTGTGTCTTACTTTACATAGAAACCAAATACATAAATACATGAAATTCTGGATTACAATATTATTTTTAAGCTTAGGACTGTACTTAAACGCACAAGAAGTTAAACATGAAGGAAAAACTTACGAAATAAAAAAAGGAAAAATTTTCCTTGAAGGAAAAGATGTTACTGATACGTTTACTAAAGAAGAAATTGAAGCATTTAAAGTAAAAATAGCCAAAGCAAAAGAAAAATACGACAAAGCACAAAAACAAGAAAAAGAAGCTAAAAAACTCGAAAACCAAGCAAAAAAAGCTGAAAAAGCTCAAAAAAAGGCCGAAAAAGAATTAAAACGAAAAGAAAAGGCGCAATCAAAATTTGATAAAGCATCTAAAAAATTAGAGGACGCTCAAAGCAAGTACGAAAAGCTAAAAAAGAAAGGAAAACTATCTCCTAATGACGAGGCAAAATGGCTTGAAAAAATAGAAAAACTAAAAGAAAACTACGATAAGTCTAAAAAGAAGCTCAAGTGAGCCTAAACTCAATGCAAGACCAACTAAAAATCGCTTATTTACAATCGGATTTAATTTGGGAAGACCCAAAACAAAATCGCAAACATTTTAAACAAAAAATAGAAGACATCACCAAGCCTGTTGACGTTATACTTCTTCCTGAAATGTTTACCACAGGTTTCACCATGAATGCCAAGGACAATGCTGAAACCATGACAGGTAAATCTGTAGAGTGGATGCAAAAAATGGCTAATAACAAAAATGCTGCTGTAGTTGGCAGCTTAATTATTGAAGAAAATAACGCGTTTTATAATAGATTGTGTTTTGTAGAACCAGATGGAACTATACATAAATATGATAAACGCCACACCTTTTCATTAGCAGGTGAAGACAAGGTATTTTCGGCTGGTAATGATAAACTAGTGATAGATTTTAGAAGTTGGAAAATTTGTCCTCTTATATGCTACGACTTAAGATTTCCTGTTTGGAGTCGAAACATTGAAGACTACGACTTATTGCTATATGTTGCCAATTGGCCTAAACCTCGCATACAAGCTTGGGACGCATTGCTAAAAGCAAGAGCAATAGAAAACATGACATATTGCATTGGTGTTAACCGAATTGGTGTTGACGAAAAAGAAAACGAATATTGTGGACACTCAGCTGCTTACGATGTTTTGGGCAATGTGATGCTACCTATAAAACCCAATAAAGACCTTACTGAAATAGTTACGCTAGAGCGTAGCCATATTACATTTTATCGTAATAAACTCAGATTTTTAAACGATAAAGACCGTTTTACTCTAGAATAAATTCAATAATAGGGTCCCAATTAGCTCTTGCGTCTATAGCATCAGGGAAGTGGCTAACGCGTTCGGGCTGTATTTTTTTAAGGTAATTTCCTGTATCCCATTTTTGGTTACCATTAGCATCATGCACAACTCTTAAAAAATAAGTTCCTGGAAGAATATACCTAAAATCTATTGGCTTTAACTCTGTTGCAAATTGTTCATATTTAACTTCGCCTTTATCATCAGTAAGTTGAACAACAGCAGGATATTTAGCGTTTCTTAAAGTCACTCTCACATTAGAATAATCAGAATAAGCTTTAGTTTTTAAATTAAAGTTTAGCGTATCATTAACTTCACCAAAAAAGTCGGTAAATGTTTCTGGTAACATCTGTATCTTATAGGTATTGTTTTGAGACTTTTCAAACTTAAAAGCATAGGTGTTTTCCATTTCGTTAAACTCTGTAGTGAAATCTACATTTACTGAATCTTGATCTAAGATAGTCACCTGCTTTTCGTTTAAAGACACAAAAGGCGTACTTCCTTGTAATGAAAAATCTTTACCAAAATCTATAGTTCCTGAAACCAACGCTCTAACAGTTAATGAGTCTTTATCTAAATCTCTAAACCTATGTTTTAGTGTATCAACATACGTTTTATTTTTAACCACAAACAATGTAGAATCTAATTCTAATTTAGGTTTGTACCAGTAATACAAAGTATCAGTTTTACTGTCTTTAGTTATTTTGGTTTTAAAGTTATTAGGTATACTGTCGTTGAGTATTTCAATCTGCATTCCGTTATAGTCTCCTTCATAGCCAAAAGCAATTCGTTGTTTTGCAATTTGTTTTGGCTTTATAGCTTTAAAATCGAGTTCTTCTTCAAATAGTTTTAAAGTATAAATGGAATCGCTAGGGACTTCAATAAAGTCTTTATGAAATCCTATTTTATCACTTTTAGGCTCAAATGTGTAATTACTGTTTTCATCTTTTACAGCAACCATCAAGTATTTACCAGCTTTTAAATTATCAATACTAAATGTTGTAACACTATCTAGTGTATTAGTAATGTATTTAGGTTTTTCTTTATAAATGATAGAATCAGTAAAAGTAGAATCGACTTCATACAGCATTACCGAAACAAAGGTATCTGGTTTTTTAAGTTTAGAGTCCATAACCACACCTTTAACCGAAAGCGAATCGATATAATCACCTGTAGAGAATACATATCTGTAATAAGGGTAAGGGTTTTCTTCGTTGTTATCTACTATACTTTCACCAAAATTAAACGCATAAGTTGTATTAGGTTGAAGCGTATCTTTTATGGTTATTTTTATATACTTACTTGCTGAACTTAACGGAATAATATCTGGTTGTGTGTCCATTGGTGGCGAAATGATAAGCTGACGCTGAACATCTTTCACCTTAATATATTCATCAAAATAAATTCGAATTTCGTTACCCTTAAAATTTGTCGTAAAGTTTTCAGGAACAGATTTTAGTATTACTGGTGGTTCAGTATCTTTTTCTCCACCTGATGGAGTTCCTCTATTAGCACAACTAGCAATAACTAATGCTAAGAAAACAATGCCTAAAATCCGTGTGATATATGAACGCATTTAATAAGAATAATTTTGCACAAAGAAACAATTTTAAAAACTATACTCAAAACTCAAACTTATTAAGTTTTATTGTATTAAAAAACGAAAACCACCTACCGTTAAGCAATACGTTAATGTGTAATTGCCATAGTTGCCACACTTATTTTAACACCTTCTATTTGCAACAAGGCATTAGCGCAAGCTTCTATTGTTGCTCCTGTTGTAATAATATCGTCAACCAATAAAATATGCTTGTGTTTTAATGATTGGTTTTCAGATATAGCAAAAATAGTTTTACTATCATCGGTTCGTTTTAATCTGTCCTTAAATACTTGTGTTTTAGTATTTGCAATCTTTTGTAATGTGGCTGTGTCTACATTTACATTTAAGGCTTTGGCAATTTCATCTGCAAACTTTGAAACTTGATTATATCCTCGCTTTCTAAGCTTGTGTTTATGTAAAGGCACTGGTACCACTACATCTATTGTGTTATAAGCTTCAATTGTTTTTAATTCAGCTCCTAACCACTTGCCTAAAAATGTTCCTACCTCTTCGTAACCTTTATATTTTAATTTATGAATAAGTTGCTGTACAATCCCTTTTTTAGAAAAGTGTAAAAAGGCAGTTGCATTTTCAAGTTTTACTCTTCCATAAAGTACTTTTTTAACGGTATCGTCCTCATTAAAATGAAAATTTGTCAATGGAAGATCATGCCTACACTTAATACAAATATATGCTTCATTATCACCCAAATAGCTTGCGCATGACAGACAAACCTTTGGAAAAAACAAGTTTAACAAGTTTTTTATCATTTCATCGATAAAAATAATCAACCTTAACATAAAGTTATACTTTCGCGATGAAATAACAAATTAATAATGATAGTTAACCCTCAATTTTTTAACTACAGATTAATTATAGGTTCATTAGTAGCAACTATTGCGGTTTTATGTGTTTTTAGTTTTACAAGTTACCAATCCATTAGAACTCATCAACAATTTTTAGAACAAGAAAAACACTTAATGGAAAATGAATTATCTCAAATGATTTTGAGATATGACAACTCGCTTACCTCTAATAATCTTTTATCTACTCAACTCGAAGACGCCAAAAGAGAAACACTAGTAGCTTTAGATTCTCTAAAGCTTATGCAAGTAGACTTATCAGTGATTTCGAAGTTTAAGAACCAAGTTATTAATCTTAAAGAAAAAAACAATTTATTGTTCTTTACTATAGACTCTTTAAAAGCTATTAACCACAACCTTCAAAAGGAAAAACTATTAGCTTACAACGAGTTACAAAAAGAGCGGCTTACCAATAAAAAGCTTTCTGAAGAAAATTTTATCTTAAACAAAAAGCTAGAAGAAGGAGCTGTTTTAACTGCAAATTCTTTTAAAGCTAAAGCGGTTAAAAACTTTTTAGGAAAAGCCATAATTACTCGAAAAGCTAGTAGTACCAACCAAATAGACGTAAGTTTTACTTTGGTTGAAAATGCATTAGCTGAAAATGGTGATAAAGAATTATATGTTCAAATAGTAAACCCAAAAAACAATGTAGTAGCTGATAAAGGCTCAATTGATTTTGGAAATTCGCTATTAATCTACAGTCTTAAAGAAGTGGTTAATTACCAAAATAATGATATGGATGTCACACTGTCAATAGACACTGATAATGACGATCAACCTTTAACAAAAGGCACCTATCACATTAATGTGTTTCACAAAAATCATCATTTAGGTTCCACCAAAATAGAGCTTAATTAACTAACTAATTTTATTTTTTAAAAAACCGTTCCGTTAGTTGGTGCGGTTTTTTATTTTTGCATCATGGCAAACAACGACGATCAATTCAAAAAGGTTATATCACACGCAAAGGAGTATGGATACGTATTCCAAAGTAGTGAAATATACGACGGTTTAAGTGCTGTATATGATTATGCACAAAATGGAGCCGAACTCAAAAAAAACATACGTGACTATTGGTGGAAAGCCATGGTACAAATGCACGATAATATTGTAGGTATTGATGCTGCAATATTTATGCATCCAACTACTTGGAAAGCCTCAGGACACGTCGATGCTTTTAACGACCCATTAATTGACAATAAAGACTCTAAAAAGCGCTACAGAGCTGATGTGCTTGTTGAAGACTACTGTACCAAAATTGAAGCTAAAATAGATAAAGAAGTTGCTAAAGCAGAAAAACGTTTTGGTGACGCATTTAACAAACAAGAATTTATTACCACCAATCAGCGTGTTTTAGGGTATCAAGAAAAAATTGATACTATCTTATCACGTCTTGCAAAATCTTTAGAAAATGAAGATTTAGCTGATGTAAAAGCGTTGATAGAAGAATTGGAAATTGCCGACCCACTTACAGGAAGTCGTAACTGGACAGATGTAAAGCAATTTAACCTTATGTTTGGTACCAAACTAGGTGCTTCTGCTGAAAGTGCAATGGATTTGTACTTGCGACCTGAAACAGCTCAAGGTATTTTTGTAAACTTTCTAAACGTTCAAAAAACAGGACGTATGAAAATTCCTTTTGGAATTGCCCAAACAGGAAAAGCATTTAGAAACGAAATTGTTGCAAGACAATTTATTTTTAGAACGCGTGAGTTTGAACAAATGGAAATGCAATTTTTCATAAAACCAGGAACTCAAAAAGAATGGTTCGACTATTGGAAAGACACACGCTTAAAATGGCATAAATCTCTAGGCTTAGGCGAAGACAACTATCGTTTCCATGATCATGAAAAATTAGCACACTACGCTGATGCCGCTACTGATATTGAATTTAAATTCCCATTCGGATTTAAAGAACTAGAAGGCATCCACTCGCGTACAGATTTTGATTTAAAACAACACGAAGAATACTCTGGTAAAAAACTACAGTATTTTGACCACGAAGAAGGTAAAAGCTACGTGCCTTATGTTCTAGAAACGTCTATTGGACTTGACAGAATGTTCTTAGCAGTGTTTTCAAACGCTTTAGTAGAAGAAGAATTAGAAGATGGTTCTAAACGCGATGTGTTGAAACTTCCTGCTGTTTTAGCACCTACAAAAGCTGCTATACTACCATTAGTAAGAAAAGATGAAGCTTTAACAAATATGGCTAAGGCTATTGTTGATGACCTAAAATGGGACTTCAACGTATTTTATGATGAAAAGGATGCTGTAGGTAAACGTTACAGAAGACAAGATGCTGCTGGTACGCCATTTTGTATTACTGTAGATGGTGAAAGTTTAGAAGACAACACAGTTACAATTCGTCATAGAGACACTATGGAGCAAAAGCGCGTTAAGGTTTCTGAGTTAAGAGACATTATCAAAAAAGAAGTTGATGTTCGTGAGTGGTTAATGAAAATGTAATTTATCACTACAAAAAACTAACATACCTCAATAAAAAAATCCCAAGTACACTCTTGGGATTTTTTTATAGCATTTTGTGTAGATTAAAATCTGTAACCAAAATTAACTCCAAACCTTAATTCGATATTTTCTAAATAATCAGTATCAAAATTTCCTAGGTTTCTTGCAATATCTCCATAAAGTGTTAGAGTAAATTTATTACTAAACATCCATTTATGTCCAATTCCAAAGCCTGCTGAAAACCCATCAACATCATAGGTGTATTCTTCTTCAATTGATGTTTCATTTTCATAGTCATAGTAATAATATTCTTCAACAGTAATTTCTCCTGTTCTAACTTTTAATTGAGGGTAAAAGAAAAAACCTGCATGCTCTTTTTCTTTAGAAAAGTAAATTAAATAAGCAGCCTTAAAACTTAATGCATTGCTTTTTTCAATATATCCTGCATCATAATAACCATAGGTATCAAAAAAGTTAGCACTAATTAATAATGATTGATTTTTGTCGAACAAACGCTCATAATTTACATTTAAAGTTCCTGCAACTACTAAATCTAATAGATTTGTTGAAATTTCAGATTTTTTTGGTGCTTCATCTGTTAATTCTTGAGCATTTACAGCAAAGACAGATAATAATAAAGCTACATGCAAAATTGTTTTTTTCATAAAGAATAGATAAAAATTAATACTATAAAGATGCAATAGTAGTGAAAACGTTGCGTGAGAATTCACTTATTTTTAAAAATAAGCCTTTAACTGTACTGTTCCTGTATGAATGGTCTTGGAGGTTTCGGTTTTTCTTCCAAAGTAGTTTAAATTCAAATCTAAAAACTTAGTCAATTTCTTTTGAGCCAGCAAACTCCAAGTAAAGTTTTTTCCTGGTTGTAAGCCTTCTAGCATTTGATAGCTTACAGGTGTGTTGGCATTACCCTCAAAAGTGTTTTGAAACAAATTGACTTCACCTGTAAGTGAAATTTTTTGTGCGTTATTATACGTAAAAGAAACTCCATAATTATTTTGAAGTAAGGTTTCCATATTACCAATAGTATTGTCTTTTGAAGTGTATTGGTAAAACACATCAAAACTTGCATTTTCATTGAATAAATATGACAACTTTGGGTTAAACCTTACTTCGTCAATCGTATAATTTCTTGAGCTGTAATTTTCACTTTCGCTCTCATTGACATCAATAGCCGAAGTCATGTTAAGCAACCAGCTTTTCCCGAATTTATGATTAAAATTAAACTGATGGCTCTTTAATTTATTTTGTTGAAATCCTATTGAAAGTACTGTTCTATTACTGTTGGACAAGAATGTGTAAGATGTTGTAAAACGTTGTTTCCCTCTATTAAAAAACAACACATTTCTTATACTTTTATTAACCGCCAATTGGTTGTTTTCATCTTCTTCAAAAGGATTTAAATTAAAGTCATTGCCTTCTTTTCTCAACTTTCGGTCAATTAAAAATGCGGTTTGATTGTAAAAATGAGACCAGAACTTTTTGGATTTATTTTCTGAAACTGACCATTGCTGCGGATTTAAGGTTATAGTTTGACTCAACCTATTTTGATGTGTTTTTATAAATACCTGATTAGGCAATAATACGCGTATATAATTTCCTTCATCTTGAAATTGCGCCACTTCAAACTCGTTAAGCTCTTGAATACCATCTTCGTTATAATCAATCCAAGTATAGCTACCTTGTCCTGCTTCAACTTCAACATAAGTAAAATCTTGTTGTGGTAATGTTCCTGAATTGGTCTCAAAAATTGTATTCCACTGTATTAAATTATTAAACAAGTTTTGATTGTAGTTTACTCTAGAGTTTAAGGACTGCTCATCTTCAACAGCTTCATCTACCCATTTTAATTTTCGGTAATTAACATAAACTCCTAAATTGGTATTATCATTTTGTATCAACTTTGACTTAATATAATACGTGTTTGAACTATTTACACGCTTAAGCCCTTCAACCCTTAAACTGTCATTAACCCTGTGTTTATAGCCCAATTCAACAAACACATTTGTACTATCTCCAATACCTGTAAACACTTCGTAAGACGTAAAGCGCTGACTTAAATTAGTGAAATTACCTGATAGTTTTTCGCGTTGCTTGTTCTCTTCTGAAGCTAATTTGGCACCAACCCATTGTTTGTTAAAACCATACACAGCACGATTAAATGACCTAAAAAACCTAGAATCTGAAATTGTGTTATCACTCTTGGTTATGCTTGTATTTGTAAATACATTTAAACCTTTAAAATTCAAATTAGCCAAAAGGCTGTGACGGTTTCCTGTGAAGTTTTCAGAAAACCCTAAATATTCAAACTTATAATTTGCAATTCCTTTTTTAGGATGAAATAATTCTACTCCTGAACTCAACAGATTTTGATTACCAAGTGGATCTTCGAGGTTCCAATCTCTATTAAATTCGGCATAATACAAACGTTGAATGGTTTTAAAATTCTCCTGGAGAATATCTGCATCTACATAAGCATTTAAGTTCCAAAGGCTATCGGTTTGTATCAGTTTTTGGTTCACTTTTAATTTAGCAGCAAACCCATCGTTATTAGCATCATCTAAACCCGAAAATAAATTGAGATCGTTTTTGCTTCCTGCTACTTCAAAATACACATCAGTTTTCTCAGTTGGCTTATATGTTGCATTCAGTACTGCTATCTGCAATTTTGTAGGTGCTATCAACTGTACAACAGGTTCATAATTTCCTTGAGGAATACCGTTTACTGGTGGCACATATTCGTAAATGTTATTAATAGCATTACTATTTATTATAATGTAATTTCCTTCATTATCACCAACCAACGAGAATTTCACATTAAACAATTCGTCATCAGGATTGTTTGAAAACACAAAGGCTTCAACACCATTAATGAGTTCCTTTTTGTATAAAATTCGATTTTCACTGTAATTTTCAGGAACATCAGAAGGCGCAACCATTAAGGAGCTATCATCACCTGCATCGGCCAATATTTGCTTTTGTTCGTTAGATAGGTTTTGCTGCAAGGGTTGATTTTTAGCATCCACTTCGGAATACACCGAAACACCTAACTTCAGCTTTTCGGTTTCATAACTTCCTCCTCCATACGCTGTAAAACGCGAAAAATTACGTTCACTAAACTGATAATCGACAGTGATACGCATTTCAGAAGTGATAGGATAGGTTGAGTTAAAAATAATCTCACCAGCATTATAATCTATGATGTAGTCTTTATTTTCTCCACGTTCAACAGGAATTCCATTAACATAAACCGTTTCGCTGCCAGAAACAATAAGCACAAACAACTCATTGTTTGGTCCTCTAAGTTTATAAGGACCTTGGTTACCTTCTTGAGCTGTAAACTTACTGGTTGTAAACTGTCCTCTTACCAAAGCACCTGAAGCAAAAAAATTGGTTTTAGAATTAGGGTGTTCTAAATCCACATTAACTAGCAACCCTTGTACTCGCTTAGTAAAATTGGCAAAATAGCTACTGTTATTAACCAAATCGATATCTCCTGCTCTAATGTTCCAATTATCACTAAACAACTCTATAAACACTTGGTCAAACTCATCTAATCGTTGCGAATATCCACTCTCTTGCAGAGGTATATTTGCATCTTGTATTGATGCTCGCAGCGAGACTTTATCGTTCAATTTACCTGTGATTTGTAAATCCAATTCACTGTTTAATACTGAGTTTTGGTTATTACCAATAGTAACACCTCTAGAGATACTTCCTGAAGTATTTAAACCGTCAAAAGGGGTGAAATTATTTTGTAGTGTGGATTGTTGCAACCTATACAATCGTTGTGTATCATTGGTATTATTGACAATAATATTGTCATCTAACTGAAAATACTTACGAGTCATAAACTCAGGAAAACGCAAGTATTCAATAACAAGCGTATCAGTTTCTACAGGAGCATTAAAAGTTAAGAGCGCTTTAGAGAAATCGACTTTGTACTTAGAGCTATCAATAACCACATTAGCTTTAGTCTTTAACACAAACTTACTAGAGTTAATGCTTACAGTATCAATTTTTATGGTATCACTTACTGCTACTTTTTTGGTTCTGTAATTAGAGGTCGATTCTTGCGCTAAAGCACAAAAAGACATTAAAACACACACACAAGCAATAGCAATTTTCATCAGTACCTAAAACTCTTTAAACACAAAAATATTTTATAGTTAAAAGCTCCATAAAATTTTAGTGTAAAAGTACAGTATTATTTATTTTAGCTAAAATTCAAAAAAACGATTCAATGAAGATTATTTCCTATAATGTCAATGGTATAAGAGCAGCATTAAATAAAGGGTTTATAGATTGGTTAAAAATTGCAAATCCAGATGTTGTTTGCCTTCAGGAAATAAAAGCTTTAAAAGAGCAATTGGATTTAGATATTTTTGAAGAAGCAGGTTACACTCACAACTATTGGTTTAGTGCTCAAAAAAAAGGCTACAGTGGTGTTGCTATACTTAGCAAGATAAAACCTGATCATGTAGAGTTTGGTACAGGAATAGAGTCTATGGACTTTGAAGGCAGAAACATTAGAGCCGATTTCAATGGTGTTTCAGTAATGAGTATGTATTTACCTTCTGGAACCAATGATGATAGGTTAGCGCATAAATTTGAGTATATGAATATGATTCATGAGTATTTAAATGAATTACGCGAAGCCTTCCCTAACCTTGTAGTGTGTGGTGATTATAATATTTGCCATGAAGAAATTGACATTCACAATCCTAAAATGAAAGGCGTTTCAGGATTTTTGCCCGAAGAACGCGAATGGTTAGGCAATTTTATCAATAGTGGTTTTATAGATTCTTTCAGACATTTACACCCTGAAAAACAAGAATATACTTGGTGGAGTTATAGAGCCAATGCAAGAGCCAACAACAAAGGTTGGCGACTAGATTATGCTATGGTAACCGAACCTTTACAAGAAAACATAAAACGAAGCGTTATACTATCTGACGCTGTTCATAGTGACCATTGTCCTATTTTATTAGAAATTGAAACCCAAAACAATTAAAACTTAATTATATGCTTAAAAAATTGTCGTTAATAGCACTTACACTAACCTTAACAACATCATGTGTATCTAAAAAAATCTATACTGATTTAGAAAACAAATATGCCGATTTAAAAAAGGAAAACAGAGCGTTATCCAGTGAGAACAAAAGTTTGTCTGATGCTTTAAACAAAGCTCAAAACGATTTGGCAAAACTTAAAAAAGATTACGACGCAACTGTTGCTCAGCGTGATAAATTGCAAACCGATTATGACGCTACAAAAACCAATCTCGACAACTTAAAAGAATCTTATGATGCATTAGAGAAAAACAGCTCTTCAGCTATTGCAGCAAACTCTAAAAAGAATAGAGAATTGTTAGCGCAACTAGAAGCTAAAGAACAAGCTCTTGCTGCAGAAAACGAGCGTTTAGAGAAATTGAAAAAAGAACTGGAAAGCAGATCGCAACGTGTAGCTGAACTTGAAAATGTGATAGCCTCTAAAGATGCTGCCATGACACGATTAAAAGATGCTATTTCAAAAGCGTTAACCAATTTTGAAGGTAAAGGCTTAACTGTTGAACAACGCGACGGAAAAGTATATGTATCTATGGAAAACAAACTATTGTTCCAATCTGGTAGTTGGGCTGTTGGTGCTAACGGACGAGAAGCTGTAAAACAACTTGGTAGCGTTTTAGCTGAGAACCCTGAAATTGCTATCCTTATTGAAGGACATACAGATAATGTTCCTTATACAGGTAGTGGTCAACTTAGTGGTAACTGGGACTTATCAACAAAACGAGCAACTGCTATCGTTACTATTTTAAGAGAAAACCCTTCAATAAACCCTGAAAATTTAACTGCTGCAGGACGTGGAGAGTTTGCACCTGTTGCAAGCAATGATACTGCTGAAGGAAAAGCGAAGAACAGAAGAATTGAAGTAATTTTAACACCAAAGTTAGACGAGATTTCTAAGTTATTGAATGACATTTAATCGTCATTCCTGCGAAAGCAGGAATCCTCTATCAAAAAAAAGTTTTAATTAGATGCTGAATCAAGTTCAGCATGACAAGAAAAGCAAAATGAAATACACTACACTCCCAAATACTGATATAAAAGTGAGCAAACTATGTTTGGGCACAATGACTTGGGGAAATCAAAACACCCAAGACGAAGGCTTTGCTCAAATGGATATGGCATTAAACCATGGCATAAACTTTTTTGATACTGCCGAATTATATCCTGTACCAGCAACACCTGAACGTTATGCGCACACCGAAATAATTATAGGAAACTGGTTTGAAAAAACTGGTAATAGAGACAAGGTTATTTTGGCGAGTAAAATTGCTGGACCAGGAGATTACACAGCACATATAAGAACTAATGGATTTAGCAAAAACGCACTGCATGAAGCGGTTGAAAATAGTTTAAAACGATTAAAGACCGACTATATTGATTTATTTCAACTGCATTGGCCAGAGCGTCAAACAAACACCTTTGGCATAAGAGATTATAAACACAATTCTGCTGATGCGTGGAGTGATAATTTCCATGAGGTTTTAGAAACTTTAGACGATATTATCAAGTCTGGAAAAGTTAGACATGCTGGTATTTCAAACGAAAAAGCTTGGGGAACTATGCGTTATTTAGAAGCCTCTAAAACTCATGATTTACCACGAATGATCACCATACAAAATGCCTATTCATTATTGAACAGAACCTTTGAAGGTGACTTAGCTGAAATTTCATTACGTGAAAATATTGGACTTTTAGCTTACTCGCCAATGGCATTTGGTGTATTATCTGGTAAGTACATAAAAGGTCAAGATGACGAAAACGCACGATTAAACCTCTTTCCAAGATTTGCAAGATACAGTAGCGCACAATCCACCGAAGCTACAAAGCGATATTTAAAAATTGCTGAAGACCACAACATGTCATTAGCTCAAATGGCTTTGGCATTTGTAACACAACGTCCTTTTGTAACCAGTAATATTATTGGAGCAACCAGTACCAAACAGTTACAAGAAAACATTGACAGTATACACATCACATTAACTGATGATATCCTTAAAGAAATAAACCAAGTACATGCTGAAATACCTAATCCAGCACCTTGAATTTTAAAAATTACGTAACGTTACGTATTGCACTTTATTAAAACAAGTTGTAGCTTTTGATCATTAAATCCATTAACTCTAAAATTATTATGATTACAAAGACCTTAATTAAGCAACTTACCAAACTTCTTTGCTTTTTGTTGCTACTTACTGTGTCAGGATGCCAAAAAGATTCACTTAATAACCCTTTACAAGAGCAAACTTTTGAGAACAGGATAAAGAAAATTTCATTAGAAGAGTTTGAAAACCGAGAAGGAATAAGTAAAGACTTTGTAAAACTAAGCAAAACATTTGACGTTAATCGAGAAATCTCTAGCCAATATAATAGGCTTGAACAAGATGATGACCCATGGCTTATGACCGATGAAATTGCAATGATTGAAAAAGAAAACACTACCTCATATACCTTTAGAATAGGTAAGCAAGCCGAAAGTATAGAGTTTTATAATTTTGTAGTGGTCTTTGATGATATGGGAAACATCCTTTCAGCTAGAATATTAGAATACATTCCAAATGAAATATGGCTACAAGATACTTCACAGCCATTTGTTGGAGAGGTCAGCTTACAGGAAAACACTTTTTTTTCGACTGGAGACATAACAAGTTTGTTTTCTGCAAGAATAGAAGAAAAATGTGTTGTTGGTGCAACAGGAACATCATATTGTAATTTAGGAGGTGAAGGGCATTATGATGGTCATCCGCTCTGTACTCAAGGGACTTCTTGGAATTATGTTGTTAACTTAGAATATGGTCCTTGCCCAGAAGAGGACAATGATGATTCTAATAGCAACAGTTATCCTGTAGGCTCTGATACAGGTAGTGGAGCTTCTGGAGGTACAGCAAATAACAATGACGAGAATTGTATACCGAGTATTGATAATCCTTGTGATGAAGATGAAACTACTATTTTAACATCAAAAGATGATAATGAAGAAGACGAAGATGAATCTTCTCCTTGTGATAATATAAATAAGCTGAAAAATGACGATGTGTTTAAACAGAAAATGGTAACACTTAAAAATGCGGCTCAGCAATGGAGTTTTGAAAAGTTATTTACAGTAAGTACTGATTTAACTCCTAATACATCATTAGCACAGACTGATAATTATGATTATGGTGAATTTCAGGGCACAATATCAAACCCTAGAGTAAAATGGGGTGGAGTAAGTCCAAGCAAATTTCAAGGTATAATCCACTCTCATTTTAGCGATTTACTTTCGGTACATTCAGTAGACGACTTAGTAGATTTGTATAATATTATGAAAAATAGTTCTGTAACGGATAATTTTTTCTATGGTATGGTAAATGACACAGGTACGGCATATATTTTGCAGATAAATGATAGATCTGCTTTTCTCTCTTTTGGAGACGAATGGTTAAGCTCAAAAAATAGGATTTATAGGTTTACTAAATATAAGATTAACGAAAAATATAATATTAATAAGAGTAATTCAAATAATTTAAACGAAATGGGATTTGTTAAAATGCTCCAAGAAATGAGTTCAGGTTTATCTGTTTTTAAATCAACCGATGGTACTTTTTCAGATTATAAAAAATTAAATTTATTAAACAACCAAGTAGTCCCTTCAGACTGTAATTAAAAATATTATTCATTATGAAAAAAATAGTTTTTACATTTACTTTCTTAACTTCTTTACTAAGTTTTTCGCAATCACCTATTGTTGAGGTTTGTAATGGAGTACAGTTAGATGAGGCTCAACCAGGGACATATTTTAAAGATATCAACAATACATTTAACAAGTATACTGGTACATGGAAATATGAGAATGGAGATGAAATAGTCATTTTTGAGATTACAAAAGTCACGCAAAAGTTTGATTTAGAATATCAAATTTTTGAAGATTATTTAATTGGTAATTATAGCTATTCAACTGATGGAGGTGTTAGTTATATAATTAATACAATTACATCAACTATTAGTGAAGAAGTAAATAACAATCCTATGTATTCTCTATGTCAAGATAACGATAATCAAATAACCTTCATTTTTGAAGAACTATTACTGAATAAAGGAGATTATTATTGTACTGCAACTTTTGAGTTTTTGCCTAATAGTTTAAACCAGATGAAGGTATACATTAAAAACCCAGATGGAGTGGTTGGTTCATTTTATGGAGATGAGCCTTTTAACTTTAATTTTTCGATACCAACTGAAATGATTGTAATAAAACAATAAAAGAAATGTAACTTACAATGTTAAAGACCAAAAAGAAAGTTCATTGGAGTTACTACCTTTGAGTGGACGATTTATCTAATACCTATAATAAATAGAGAAAAGGCCTAATAGTTACTTGATCTGTTAATCAGGCAGAAGAAATAATTGTGTTACAAAAAAAACAAAAAACCCCTTTCCACGATAGTGAAAAGGGGTTTTAGATATTATTTGATTTCCTTACCATTTTTGTCAAAAAAATGATATTCAAGATATGTGTAAGCATCTCTAGGTAACACTTTTACCCATTTTTTATGTTCCATAAACCATTTTGTCCTAATGGATGGAAAACCTTTAGTTAAAAAGGCTGCTATAAAAGGATGTGTGTTTAAAGTCACCTTTTTATAGTCTTTATTGAAAATCCTTTCAAGGTCTTGTGTAATTTTATTCACAATTTTAATTGGTGCTTCAATTTCGTCACCATTATTACCATTAGGGTTTTCTTCTTTTGTTTTAATATTCCTTTCCGGACGTACACGCTGTCTGGTAATTTGTACTAGCCCAAACTTGCTCGGAGGTAATATCTTATGTTTTGCTTTATCATCTTTCATTTCTTCGCGAAGATGATTGTACAGTGTTTTTCGGTTTTCTGCTTTGTTCATGTCAATAAAATCAACTACAATAATTCCTCCCATATCACGTAAACGCAATTGTCGAGCAATTTCAGATGCTGATATCATATTAACTTCTAGAGCAGTGTCTTCTTGGTTTTTTTCTTTGTTAGATCGATTTCCACTGTTTACATCAATAACATGTAGTGCTTCGGTATGTTCAATAACCAAGTAGGCACCTTTTGCCATTGATACTGTGCGTCCAAAAGATGTTTTTATTTGACGTTCTATACCAAATTTTTCAAAAACTGGTACGCCATTTTTGTACATCTTTACAATAGACTCTTTTTTTGGTGCAATTTCTTGTACATAATCTTTTATTTGTACGTACAACTCTTCATCATCCACAACAATACTAGAAAAAGAATCATTAAATATATCTCTTAAAATAGAAGAGGCTTTGTTCATTTCTCCAAGTACTTTGCTTGGGTGATGTGCTTTGTTAAGTTTTTTACACATTGCTTTCCATCTAGATAGTAAGTTTTGTAAATCTCTATCTAGCTCTGCAACTTTTTGTCCTTCAGCTACAGTACGAACTATAACTCCAAAACCTTTAGGTGTTATACTTTTTACCAATCGTTTTAAACGATCTTTTTCTTCTTTCGATTCAATTTTTTGAGAAATTGAAATTCTATCAGAAAATGGTACTAAAACAATATAACGACCAGCTATGGACAACTCACTACTAATGCGAGGTCCTTTGGTTGAAATTGGTTCTTTTACAATTTGTACTAATATTGATTGATTGGACTTTAAGGCGTTAGTAACGCTTCCGTTTTTATCAATATCTTTTTCAAACTGAAAGTTTTTGAGTAAAAAATCTGTGTGTTTTCCTGTGCTTACACGTTTTACGAATTTTAAAAGTGAAGGTAATTTTGGTCCTAAATCATGATAATGCAAAAATGCATCTTTTTCATAACCTACATTAACAAATGCAGCATTTAAACCAGGAACAACTTTACGTATTTTGGCTATAAACACATCACCAACCGAGAAGTTGTTATCCTCTTCATCTTTATGTAATTCAATAAGTTTTCCATCTTTTAATAAGGCAAAATCAACAATATCTGAACTCGATCTTATAATCAATTCATTCTCCATATTGTAAATTTAAATCCACCATGGTCATAAATGACCACGATAGATGGATTGTACTTTATTTTTTGACACAGGATGTTAAATCCGTTAAATCCATATTTTACGAAGGTAAACGTAAAGTATTATGGATTTTATATCAAAGAACGTTAGTTTTAAAAAATTGAAAAAGTAGCTTAAAAACTACTTTTTCAACTTTATTTCTTTTTGTGTCGATTAGCGCGACGTCTTTTTTTACGCTTGTGCGTAGCTACCTTGTGTCTTTTTCTTTTTTTACCACTTGGCATAAATTGTTGTCTTTTTTAATTAATATTTATTTTATAATGTCTTAGTTAACTTCAACATTTGTCTTTACACCTTCTACAAATACTTTAGCAGGCTTAAATGCTGGTATGTTGTGAGCAGGAATTTTAATTGTTGTATTCTTAGAAATGTTTCTTCCTGTTTTTTCTGCTCTTGTTTTGATAATAAAACTTCCAAAACCTCTTAGGTAAACATTATCACCACCTTCTAATGAGGTTTTTACTTCTTCCATGAATGTCTCTACTGTTGCTTGTACATCTCCTTTTTCAATTCCTAACTTGTCAGAAATTCTAGCTACTATATCAGCTTTAGTCATAGTTATTTAATTTTTGGGTTACTATTAATTATAAGGGATGCAAATATAGGAATTTTAATTTCAATATTTCAAGCCTAATTAATTAAAATTTAACGTTGTAAAGATTTATTTTTGTCAATATTTAGAAATTTAAATGAATTTTAAAGAAATTTTAACTAATTGGTACTCAGTAAATAAGCGCGAACTTCCATGGCGAAAAACCAAAAACCCATATTACATTTGGTTATCGGAAATAATTTTGCAGCAAACCCAAATTAAGCAAGGTTTACCATATTATGAAGCTTTTGTTACTAATTTTCCTACTATTTTCGACTTAGCTAATGCCAGTGAAGAAGAGGTTTTAAAACTATGGCAAGGTTTAGGTTACTACTCTAGAGCCCGAAATCTTCATTTCACTGCAAAATATATTGTTAACGAACTAAATGGGATTTTCCCTAACACATACAAGGAGCTACTTAAATTAAAAGGTGTGGGAGATTATACCGCAAGTGCAATAGCTTCAATTTGTTTTAATGAACCTACTGCTGTTGTAGATGGTAACGTATATCGGTTTTTATCTAGACACTATGGTATTGAGACTCCAATAAACACTACCGAAGGCTTTAAAACTTTTAAGGCTTTGGCAACAGAGCTTATTGACACCAATAATCCTGCTGATTTTAACCAAGCCATAATGGAGTTTGGCGCTACACAATGTAAGCCTAAAAACCCTGAGTGTACTCGTTGCCCTTTTAACTCTAGCTGTGAAGCTTTTAAAAATGATACCATTTCTAAACTACCTGTTAAACTCAAGAAAACTAAAGTGAGTAAAAAGCACTTTAACTTTTTGGTGTGTATCTCTTCTGATAAAAAAACTGTTTTCAATAAACGAACAGGTAAAGGTATTTGGAAAAACCTTTATCAGTTTCCATTAGTTGAAACTAAATCTAGTTTAAGTGTTGACGATTTTAAAACACATCCTTTGGTTAAAGATTTTTTTAATGGTCAGCGTTATGACTTTACATTATATAATGAGACTGAAATTATACATAAACTATCGCATCAACATTTACACACTAAATTTTGGATTATTGAAGTTGACACCTTGCCTGAAGAAGCAATTTATATTACTGAGTTACACAATTATCCTACTCCTGTTTTAATAAGTAACTTTTTAAACGATTTTAATTTTCCTGTTTAGTAAAGACTCATATTTTTTTATTACTTTTAAAAAAGTCATTTTAAAATGGCTAATTTTGCTAACTTAAATTTTAATTTTAATTATGTCTGGAACCTTAAATAAAGTAATGCTCATTGGGCATTTGGGAGATGAAGTAAAACTGCATTATTTTGAAGGTGGAAACTGTGTTGGTCGTTTCCCATTGGCTACAAACGAAACCTACACCAACAAGCAAACTAACGAAAGGGTTACTAATACTGAATGGCATAATATAGTGGTTAGAAATAAAGCTGCTGAAATTTGCGAAAAATATTTAACCAAAGGTGATAGAATTTATGTTGAGGGACGTATAAAAACCAGAAAGTGGCAAGACGACAAAGGCATGGATAGGTATTCAACCGAAATACAATGTACAGACTTTACGTTTTTAACTACTAAAAGCGAATCTCAACAAAATAGCCCTACACCTCAGCCACAAAAACCACAACCAACTGCCAATAGTAGTTCTGAACCAATGGTTGATGATAATGATGATTTGCCATTTTAATTATGTTTAACCAAATTTTTTAGAATTGGACCCTGAACCCTCGAGTTTAATAATAACATTAATTTCAGTAAACCTTCCGTTAATTTCGGGAATTATTCTGCTTGTTGTTTTGCTAACTTGCTCTGCACTTATCTCTGGAGCTGAAGTTGCTTTTTTCTCTTTAACACGATCTGATATTGATACAGGTTTAGACGAAAAACCTAACACTTTCAATATAATTTCTAACCTTTTGGAACGCCCAAAAAAACTTTTGGCAACCATACTTGTTGCTAACAATTTTATAAACATTGGTATTGTAATCTTGTTTGCTTATTTAGGAGAAAGCTTATTTCATAGCATACAAGTCCCTTGGGTACGTTTTTTATTAGAAGTGGTGGTGATTACCTTTTTAATTTTACTATTTGGTGAAATTCTTCCTAAAATTTATGCGAGTAGAAATAGGGTGAAATTTTCATCTTTTATGGCTGTTCCTTTGCGCTTTTTAGATGTTGTTTTTACACCTGTGAGTATGCCTATGCGTTTTATTACCATTACTATTCAAAATAGGCTTGGAAAACAAAAATCCAACATTAGTGTAGACCAGCTCTCACAAGCTCTAGAACTCACTAGCGAACAAGACACCACTACCGAAGAACATAAAATATTACAAGGAATCGTTTCTTTTGGAAACACCGACACCAAACAAGTTATGCGACCAAGAATGGATATTTTCGCGCTTAATTCTGAACAGAAATACTCCGAAATTATTCCAGAAATTGTAAAAAATGGGTATTCTAGAATTCCTGTTTACAAAGAAAGCATAGATACTGTTGTTGGTATTTTATATGTAAAAGATTTATTGCCATATATTGACCGAAAGCAGTTTGATTGGACCAGTTTGCTACGCGAACCATTTTTTGTTCCTGAGAATAAAAAACTAGATGATTTAATGGTTGAATTTCAAACTAAAAAAGTACATCTTGCTGTTGTAGTTGATGAGTATGGAGGCACATCAGGGTTAGTCTCTTTAGAAGATGTTATTGAAGAAATAGTTGGAGATATTAGTGATGAGTTTGACGATGAAGACCTTATTTACACTATAATTGATGATAAAAACTTTTTGTTTGAAGGTAAAACACCTTTAAAGGATTTTTATAGAATTATCTCGTTAGAAGACGACTCAGACTTTGAAGAGTTTAAAGGAGAAGCTGAAACCGTTGCAGGCTTTGTCCTAGAGATTTCTGGTATATTCCCAAGAGTGAGAAGTAAAATAAATTTCAAAAACTACGTTTTCACTATTGAAGCTCTTGACAAAAAGAGAATAAAACAAGTAAAGTTTACAATATTAGATTAATGAAGAAGCTCATTTTACCTGTCTTAGCAAGTTTATGCATGTCTTGTGGCGACGATCCAGTACCAAAACCTAATGGTTATCTTCGTTTAGATTATCCTGCTGCTGAGTATAAGCGCACAAACACTATTCTTCCGTTTTCATTTGAAAAAAACACACTTTCTGATAGTATTTCTTCAATAAAAATTGACGAGAATAGAAATGCTTATGGTATTGATATAAACTATCCTTCAATGAAAGGAACTATCTATCTTACCTATAAAAAAGTTACCGAAGACAACTTAAACAATTTACTAAGAGATGCTCAAAGTTTAACTCTAAAACATGTTAGTAAAGCTGATGAAATCGTTGAACAGCCTTATGAGAATGGAAAGCAAAGCGTTTTTGGAATGTTTTATGAGGTTGGTGGCAATGCTGCATCGCAATCTCAGTTTTATGTTACTGATAGCATTAATCACTTTTTAACAGGGTCACTTTACTTTTATGCAAAACCTAATTACGACTCCATTTATCCTGCTGCTGTGTATTTAAAAAACGACATTAAGCACATTATGGAAACCATAAAATGGAGACAATAAAATAAAAAAAACCGCTGAAATGCTTCAGCGGTTTTTTTATAGTGATATCTGTTATTATTCGTTCAATATCCACTCACCACCTTCTTTGATAAGGCTTAAAGATTCAACTGCACCACTACCAACATATACATCATAGCTTAATACATATTTTTGACCTTCTTCAGCAGTAGGAGCAATAACATTAGCTAATAAATCTGTTAATACAGTAAACATCATTTCATCACTCCAGCTAGTTCCACCACCAGTTCTGTTAAAGTTACCAAATGATGCTAAGTTACCTGCAGCAGCTTCAAACCCTTCTACTTCAGCATAATTTGTTGCTACGTAAGAGTAATCAGTTCCTGTTAATGTGTATTGAATTGTGTTATCAGGTAGCCACTCAGTACCATCATGTCCAAACTGTAAAGTTGTTTCGATAGTAGACTCGTGACCTGTCCAAACACCGTCAGTTACAGTGTAAAGGTTTCCTCTAATTTGCGCTCCAGTAGAACTTGAGAAATAGTCATAAATAATAAACATTTCTTCATCTTCTTGACCGTAAGGGAAAGTGATTTCCATAAACGCTGGCAAGTAGTTGTTTGGTGATACAGAACTACTAAAGTTATCGTATTGACCTGGTTGACCAGAACCTTCTCCCATAGCATCAAAATCATCAGAACTTAAATAGTATACACCTTCAACAGCTACCCAAGTACCTCCAGAATACATAAAGTATTCTCCTTTAGAGTTAGTGTCTCCTGTTGCACCAAGAGTTTTAATTTTTAAACTTGCAATTCTCCATCTTGCAGCATCACTATCAGTTGACTCATATCTAAATGCAACGTTAATTGTTTCTCCATCATAAGCTGAAAAATCATAATCTTCAGAAGAAGCCATATCACCTGTTGCTGGGTTAGCTAAAGTAATTTCATCCCAAGTTGCAGTTAAAACATCATCAGTATAATCAGTTGAAACCAAGATCTTGATTAAAGATGTATCTCCAGCGTAATCTAGCTCTTGAGTAATTTGGAATTTCAAATCACTTTCTCCTGATAAATCAATTGAAGGCGATACTAACCACTCTTCATTAGCTATTTGAGTTCCAAAATATCCGTTACCTTGAACATATCCTGATTGAGAAGTCCAAACATCATCAGCTCCTGATTCTTCAGTAACAGTCCATCCTTCCATGCTTCCTGCAAAGTTGTAAGCTACTAAGTCAGCTAAACCTACTTCAGGAGTTTCTGTATATTGATCGTATTTAGCTAAAACTATTTGTCCTTCAGTTGGACTAGCTATTTGAGCATCTAATATTGCAGGAATTTCGTTAGTAGCATTTACATTAGGATAGAAACCAAAAGCATCACTACCTGTTGTAGCATAATCAGAATTTGTGAATTCATAAATATCAGCTCCAGTAAAATCACTTACACCTTCAGCATTTCCAACATAAAGGTTGTACCCTACTACTACTGATGAACCATCTCCCCAAAATGGGTATAATCCTGCAAGGAAATCTGGTAACAATTCTCTAGCTTGGTCTTCAGAGTCGAAGCTACCAAAACCTAGTTCAAGATCTTCGTAATCATCATCTGTTAATGTGTATTCTGCATTTCCAACAACTGGGTTGTCAATTGCATCTATCTCATTATTGATGTCTTCCATAGGATTACATCCTACAAAGATGATTCCTACAATTGTTAATAAATAAACTATTCTTTTCATTGTTCTATTTTTTTAAAATTTAAGTTTTGCGCCTACACTAAATGTTCTTCCAAATCCGTAATAAACAAGTGCTGTTTGAGCATTAGAACCTGTTCCGTCTAAAGCATCAGCAATGTATTCAGTATCAAATACGTTGTTTATTCTCGCTGTTAAAGAAGCATCGAACTCTCCAAAAGAGAAACCGTGAGTTAATGCAGCATCAAAAACACCATACGCTGGAACTTCCCATGGATCTGGAGCACCTTCAGTACCTCTATCACTTGGGTCAAAATCAGCATATAAACGATCAAAATAATTATAATCTACTATTAATCTAGTATCAGCACCAAATTTATAGTTAATACCTAAAGCTAAAGTAGTTTGAGCAGCATCACCTACAGGAGTATCTTCGATATATAAGTCTACTGTATCAACCACTTCTTGCTCTTCATTTAAGATTTGAACACCTGTTACATCTTCTTCCCATCTCCAGTCTCCTAAAGACGCCATACCAGTGATATCTAATTTATCAGTAGCTCTATATACAAAGTCTACTTCAATACCTTGGTGAACAGCGTTAATTCCTAAAATATTAGCAAACCCTGTTTCGTCTTCATTTAATTGGAAACCGATTGTCTCTGTTCTATCTCTCCAAGCTGTTCTGTATAAGTTAACATTTGCAGATAACTTATCACTTCTATATCCATATCCTAACTCAAAACTTAGAATTTTTTGGTTTTCAGCATCCTCATTAATTTCCTCATTGTTAAAGTTAGGGAATACAGCGTCAAAATCGGCAGCTTTTTCAAAGTATCCTAAGTTAACAAATACGTTGTGGTTATCAGTAAGTCTATAGTTAGCACCTCCTTTTGCTCCAAAACCGAAGAAGTTGTAACGATCAGTCTCTCTTAATGGATCGTCTGGAGTGTATAAGAAGTAATCTTTTCTTTTGTAAGAAGTGTTAGACGCGTTTAATGCAATAAATGTGTTGAATTTTTCATTAACGTCATACTCTAACTGAGCAAAAGCTCCAACCCAACCTACAAGACCATCGTTATAGTAAGAAATTTTATCACCTACTCTAGCAATTCCTGTTGGGTTGTTTACGTTATCTTCGTTGATAATGAATTGACCTCCTAATAAATCAGTTACTTCTCTAAAGTGAATACCTTTATAATTTCTAAAGTCTAAACCTCCTAAAAGTACTAAATCATCGTTAAGGTTAGTTTTTAATGTAGAAATAACTCCAAACCAGTTGTGGTCATTACGAGAAGCTCTTAATGCTGCAGTTGAACCGTTAGCTCCAAGAGCAATGTTTTCGTCAATTATTCTGTCGAAATCTAAAGGACCAAACTCTCCTATTCGATAGTCATCACTAGTAAATTTAGATCTACCATCTCCAGCAACTTCACCATCGCTACCAAGAGTTCCTCCTCCTCCACCAGAGCCAAAAGAAACGTAAGCTGCAGTAGAAAGACTAGTGTTATCATTTATATCCCAATAGTGGTTTAAAGATATTTGTGGTTTGTGGTAAAAGTTATCTTCTATAAAAGCAACTTCTCCATTTTTGTAACCCCAATCAGAGTTATATTTTTTACCTCTTTCGCTATCTCTATAAGTTGCAATTGTATGACGGTTTTGTCTTTGACCGTGACGTTGTTTAGCTCCAAAAGCTGTGAAAGACAATTTGTGTGCGTCATTAATTTGCTTAGATAAGTTAACAAAGTAAGAAACTGCATTAAATTGAGTTCCATCTACATATCCTTCACCATCTGTTTTAGAAGCAGAAACTGTTGCAGCAAAACCGTTATCCATTAAACCAGTAGAATAAGTCACTCCAAATTTCTTGTAACCATCGTTACCTAAAGTTGTGTAAAAATTTCCACCAGCTTCAACATCAGTAGTTTTAGTTAAAATGTTGATAGTTCCACCAACAGAAGGCACAGCTACTCTTGCAGCTCCTAAACCTCTCTGTACTTGCATTGAGCTTGTAACATCAGACAAACCAGCCCAGTTACTCCAGTATACTTGACCATTTTCCATATCGTTTACTGGTACACCATTTATCATTACAGCTACGTTTTCAGACGTAAACCCACGTAAGTTAATACGACCGTCACCAAATCCACCACCAGACTTAGTTGCATATACACCTGGAGTAGATTTTAATACTTCAGGAAATTCTTGAGTTCCTAATTTTAACTCAATGTCAGCAGCCTTAACAGTAGATACAGCAACAGGTGTTTTTCTGTCTACTGCTACTGAAGCAATAATTTGTACTTCTTGTAAACCTACTTCGCTAGATTGTAAAATGATTTCACCTAAATCTTGATTACCATTAAAAGCAATAGTCTTTGTTGTGTAACCAACATAAGTAATAGTAATCTCACCCGAAGATGCTTTAGTTGTAATTGAAAATTCTCCATCAAAGTTTGTTGTTGTTCCGTTTGATGTTCCTTTCTCAATAACATTTGCTCCAGGTAATGGTTCATTCATGTCTGAACCAATAACTTTACCTGTAATAGTGCTTTGTGAAAAAGCAATTGTCGTAAAAAGCATTAGTACGACAATCGATAAAAATTGAGTAATTTTTTTCATACTGAATTATTAAAAAATTTGAATTAGTTTTTTGGCAAAATTACGCATTAAAGGAAATAACATATTACCTAAATGTTAAGAATTAAACCGATAGAAGTTACCTATAATATTGAGGTTATCAGTTATTAACGCCTTTAAACTATCAAGAACTTTTTAACAATTTTTATGTTAAATTTTTGTAGAATTTTAAAAGGTTAAGCGTAGATGCATCGTGTTTATTAACAATCTCTTTTTCGTCAATGTCTTTTAAAATTGCATTTGCCAGTTGCTTTCCAAGCTCTACTCCAAACTGATCGTAGCTAAAAATGTTCCAAATTACACCTTGAACGAATATTTTATGCTCGTATAATGAAATTAGCTTTCCTAAGCTTTCAGGTGTTAATTGGTTTATTAAAATTGTAGTTGTAGGCTTGTTACCTTCAAATATTTTAAAAGGCACTAATTTTTCAGGAGCACCTTCAGCAATTACTTGTTCTTTTGATTTACCATTTAACAAGGCTTCAGTTTGCGCAATAAAGTTAGATATTAACTTATCTTGATGGTCTTGATTACCGTGTAAAGATTCAGCAAAACCTATAAATTCTGCAGGAATTATTTTTGTACCTTGATGTATTAATTGAAAAAATGCGTGCTGCGAATTAGTTCCTGGTTCTCCCCAAATAATAGTTCCTGTTTGGTAGTTTACAGGTTCTCCGCTTCTGTCAATACTTTTTCCATTACTTTCCATTATACCTTGTTGCAAATAGGTAGCAAACTGGTTTAAGTATTGTGTATAAGGGATAATGGCTTCGGTTTCTACATTAAAAAAGTTATTGTACCACACACTTAGCAAGCCTGCAATTACAGGTATATTTTTATCAAAGTCTTCAGTCTTGAAATGCTCATCCATTTTATGAGCTCCCTGAAGCAGTTTATCAAAGTTTTCAAAACCAACCGACAAACTAATTGATAGTCCTACAGCACTCCAAAGCGAAAAACGACCACCTACCCAATTCCACATTGGGAAAATATTGTTTTCGTCAATACCAAAAGCTTTTACTTTTTCAATATTTGTAGATACAGCTACAAAATGTTTAGCAACAGCATTATTTGGCGCTTTTTCTAAAAACCATTTTCTAATAGTTGTTGCGTTAGAAAGCGTTTCTTGTGTGGTGAATGTTTTGGACACTATAACAAATAGTGTTGTTTCTGGATTTAAGTTTTTGATAACTTCATTAACATGATCTCCATCTACATTACTTACAAAATGCGTTTTTAAATGATTTTTATAATATGACAAAGAATCGACTACCATTGCAGGACCTAAATCGGAACCACCTATACCAATGTTTACAACATCAGTAAAAGCTTTGTCTGTATATCCTTTTAATTCGGCATTAACAATTTTATTAGTGAAATCTTTAATCTTTTCTTTAACACTATAAATTTCTGGGATAACATTTTCTCCATCTACAAAAACCTCAGCTGTTTTTGGAGCTCTTAAAGCAGTATGAAGTACCGCTCTTCCTTCGGTTTCGTTAATGATATCGCCTTCAAAATACTTTGAAATAGCATCTTTTAAATCAACTTCATTAGCTAACTCTAGTAAAAGGTTTAGCGTTTCTTCAGTTATTCTGTTTTTAGAATAGTCTACATAAAAATCTTCCCATTTTACGGTCATTTTATTTGCTCTTTCTGCATCTTGAGCAAACCATTGCTTCATGTGAACATCTTTAACATTATTAAAATGCTCTTCTAATTTTTTCCAAGATTTTGTAGTTGTAGGGTTGATTGTTTTTAGTGTCATTATATACTTATGATATTATATCGTCTTCTATTGCTAATTCGATTTCAGGTTCTTGTTCTTCAAATAGAATATTATCCAATTGGGTTCTTATTGGTTTTATGTATTCTAAATATCTAACCTTTAAGCTATCAGAAATTGGCTCAGCTTCAGGTAGTTTTTCTCTAAAAGGATCTACTTGTTTTCCGTTTTTCCAAAAACGATAACATACGTGTGGTCCTCCAGTATTACCTGTCATTCCTACCCAACCGATAACGTCGCCTTGCTTTACATAGTCGCCTACTTTAACTTTTCGTCTGCTCATGTGCAAATATTGAGTAGAGTAGGTTGCATTATGCCTAATCTTAACATAATTACCATTTCCTCCTTTTCGTCTAGATTCAGTTACAGTACCATTTGCTGTTGCCATAATTTCAGTACCAACAGGAGCAGCAAAGTCTGTTCCTTTGTGAGGTCTAATTTTATAACCGTAATAGGCTATACGTCTTTTTAAATTATAGCGAGAAGACAATCTACCATACTTAACAGGCATTTTTAAAAAGGCTCTTCTTAGGTTTTTAGCTTCTTCGTTAAAGTAATCTTTAATACCTTTAGTAGAATCTGTTTCAAACTGAAATGCGTAAAAAGGCTCTTTGTTATGCTCAAAAAAGGCAGCTTTAATATTATGCACACCTGCATAAATACTGTCATCAATATACTTATCAGTATAAATTACTTTAAACCTGTCTCCTGGTTGTAAGCGTCTAAAATCAATAGTCCAAGCATATATTTCGTCAGCCATTTTAAATGCTAACCTAGGGCTTAAACCTTGCTCTTCTAAAGCTTCTGAAATATTGCTAGAAATGGTTCCTGTAGCAACTTTTTCGACATACTTTATTGGTTTTCGGCTAGTGTAAGCATGAATGGAATCGTGAAAATTCACAACCACATACTCTTCTTTATTGGGTTGATAAATAAAACACCTAGGCGTTTGTATAGAATCTTTAGCACATAACAAGGTATAGGGTTTTCCTACTTGCAGTTTTGTAATGTCAAAAGTATCTTTAGCTCTTTCAGCAATTTGAAAAATTTTTGGATACCCTAAATTGTTTCTTTCTAAGATAACACCAAAACTATCTCCTGATTTAATAGTGTCTCTTTTTACAATATAATCGTTAAGATTAAACCCAAACTCTTTAATTCCTTCAGGCTCAACAAAGGTTTGTAGCGGAACTTCTTCAATTTTTTCTTTTTCATCATCTTTACATGATAAAATTGAAGTGAAAATTAAAAGTGCTATTAATAATTTTTTTGATTGCATTATTTTGATTGATTTTATACGTCCATTCCCCAATTATCCAATTCTTCTTTGGTCCAAAGTTCAGGAAAAAATATACGTCTTTGATATTTTGGGTGCATGTATTTTTTCCAATCGCTTCCTCCAGTAGCTTCACCATCACCTGTACCGCTTTCAATATAGTGTTTTGCAGCATTGTAATGCGCCATAACCCATGTAACGTTTACAGTGTAATCGTAATGTCTCATTGCCTTAACAAGATCTTCATCTTTTTGATCTTTTTCTGGCAATTCTTTAAAACGCGTCCAAAGGTTTTTGGTATTATAACTTTCCATAAACCTTAAAAACTCATCTTTGTAGCGTTTTTCAAAATTAACTAAAAGTGTTGATTTTTTACCAGTTTTATAATCTTTACCTGCTGCTTGCCAATACAAATGCTCAAAAGCATGCGTGTAAGGTGTATTTCGGTCAATAGAGGCTCTAAACCTATAGTCTATTAAATTTATTAATTCGGTTGAAGCAAATTCAACCAATCTGTATTGCGCACTTTGAAAACCACTCGCAGGTGTTAAAGTATATCTAAACTTCATGTACTGCTCTATTTCCATACCTTCTCTCATAATATTGAATGAGGTGGTAAGCATATCAAAATAACGACTTATACGCATTATTTTTCCTTCAAAGAACGCAGCATCTAATTCTTCTTTTTCGGCTACTTGCTGAATTTCCCACAAAATCATTTTAAAGATAAGCTCGTTAATTTGATGATAGGCAATAAACACCATTTCATCTGGTAACGTGGTACGTTGCGTTTGTAGGCTTAAAAGTGCATCGGTTTGAATATAATCCCAATAAGTAATGGGTTTACTGTACAAAAGACCATATAAATGGTCTTCGGTATCTTGATTTATGGCTTTGTACTTCTGTTGAAGTGCTTCTATTATTGTATCGTAATCTTGTTGGTTAGACATGGTATTAATCAAATTGTACTTGAAAGGAGTGCTTTAGTCCTTTAAAAGCTTCTAAGTCTGCTCTTAATGATCCTACAGCTAAATCTGCTTTAATTTTTAATGGTATTTTATTTTCGTCTGCACTTACCCAAAGCGTCAAACTTTCTTGTTCTTTAAACACTCGTCCTGCCATAACGTATGGTCTGAATATTAGTGTTTTTACTTTTCCAAATTCAGTATCTATAGTTTCTCTTCCTAGAAATTTCAATTTAAAATTGAAGTTTTCTTCATCAAAAAACATATTAAGAGAGACCATGTCTCCTTCTTTTATAGATTCGGTTTTATAGTTGTTACGTAAAAAATAAAACGCAGACACCATATCTTGCACATCTTTCTCTGTAGCAATTACTTTTTTGGTATTGTGTTTTTTATTTTCAACGTGAGCTTGCCTTTTTTTATGGTCAAAGTCTATTTCAATATCTTTTGTGTGACCACCTTCATCTATTTTTCTTATAAATTTATATGGAAGTCCTGTTTGTTTATCAAAATAGCTTTCATAGCGATCTTTCACTTTAAAAAACCACTTTATAGCTCCAGTTGTCCATCCTTTACCAACCACATGGTATACTTGCTTACCATTAAGGGTAGTTTCATCTACTGTTAATGTTGCGTTACCAGCTTTTAAAAAGCCACTGTAACTCATTCTAAACTTAAACCATTCTCCATCTTGAAATGCAGTTTTCTCTTGAGCAAAAGACGTTTGCATAAAAGACAGGGCAACTATTATAAGTAGTAATTTTTTCATGATCTATACAAGATTGTAAATGTAACTTATTTGCTTACATTTTATTGTTATAAACTACAAATTACAATTACTGTTCCAAAAGTATTAAAACAAAAAAACTCCACAATATTTTAGCGGAGTTTTTTGATACTGTAATTGTTAAACATTTGTTATAATGTTCCGCGCTTTTCTTGCTCTCTTTCAATGGATTCGAACAAAGCTTTAAAGTTACCTGCTCCAAAACCTCTTGCTCCCATACGTTGAATAATTTCAAAGAATAACGTTGGTCTATCTTCTACTGGTTTGGTAAATATTTGTAATAAATAGCCTTCTTCATCAGCATCAATCATGATACCTAAACTTTTTAACGTTTCAATATCTTCACGTAATTCATGACTAAATTCTTCTAAACGACCAGGAACTGCTTTGTAATACTCTTCTGGTGGAATAGATAAAAACTCAACACCTCGAGAACGTAACTGCGAAACTGTTGTTATGATATCATCAGTAGCTACAGCTATATGTTGAACTCCTGGACCTTCATAAAAATCTAGATATTCTTCAATTTGTGAGCGTTTTTTTCCTTCAGCTGGTTCGTTTATTGGGAATTTAATGCGTCCGTTACCATTACTCATTACCTTACTCATTAAAGCAGAGTATTCGGTGTGGATTTGCTTGTCATCAAAAGACAGGAAATTTACAAAGCCCATAACGTCTTCGTACCATTTTACCCAAGTGTTCATTTCGCCCCAACCTACGTTACCAACCATGTGGTCAATATACTTTAAGCCTACTGGTTCTGGGTTGTAATCAGATTCCCATTTTATAAACCCAGGCATAAACTGACCTTTGTAATTCTTACGCTCTACAAACATGTGAACGGTTTCGCCATAGGTGTAAATACCTGCTCTTACCACTTCTCCAAATTCATCAGTTTCAACTGTTGGTTCCATATAAGGTTTTGCGCCACGCGATGTGGTTTCTTCGTAAGCACTACGAGCATCTTCAACCCAAAGCGCAACTACTTTTACACCATCGCCATGTTTTACAATATGGTCGTTAATTGGGTGTTTTGAGTTTAATGGTGTGGTTAATACCAATCGTATTTTGTCCTGTTTTAAGACATAAGATACTGTGTCTTTACTTCCTGTTTCCAAGCCTTTGTATGCGTAAGATTGAAACCCAAAAGCGGTTTTGTAAAAGTGTGCTGCTTGTTTGGCATTACCTACGTAAAACTCCACGTAGTCGGTTCCTAATAGAGGCAGAAAGTCTTCTGCGCCTTCAAATATTTTTTCCAGTCCGTAGTTTACTGATTCTATGTTTTTGCTCATTTTGTTTGTTTTTTAGCCCTGATTGAGGCAGTTTGTTGGAGCTCTTAAAAACTGTATCTCGACTGCGCTCGATAGGACAGTTTTTAAAGCGACTGCCGAAAGCAGGATTAGCTTCTTATTAATATGTTATTCTAACCAAGATTTAAAATAATCCTCGTCTGCTATTTTTAATGCGTCTTCGGTTACTTGTAAGGGTTTAAATGTATCAACCATTACTGCTAACTCGTCGGTTTTTACTTTACCAATGCTACGCTCTGTTGCTCCAGGATGTGGACCATGTGGAATACCTGCTGGATGCAGCGAGATATGACCTGCGTCAATATCGTTTCGGCTCATGAAATCGCCATCTACATAGTACAACACCTCATCGCTATCTATATTGCTATGGTTATAAGGTGCAGGAATTGCTTCGGGATGGTAATCGTACAGCCTTGGCACAAAACTGCATACCACAAAGGCATCGGTCTCGAAGGTTTGGTGAACTGGTGGTGGTTGATGTACACGACCTGTTATGGGTTCGAAATCGTGAATTGAAAAGGCATACGGATAGTTGTAACCATCGTATCCAACAACATCAAAAGGATGTGTGGCATAAACCATATCGAAAATATCACCTTGCTTTTTAACTTTCATTAAAAAGTCTCCTGTTTCGTTATGAGTTTCCAATTCTTGCGGTTGACGTAAATCGCGCTCACAAAATGGCGAGTGCTCCAATAATTGCCCAAACCAGTTGCGGTAACGTTTTGGCGTGTAAATTGGACGACGAGACTCCACAATAAACAAACGGTTATCTTCGGTGTCGAAATCTATTTTATAGATGATTCCTCTTGGCACTAACAAATAGTCGCCATATTTAAAATCGAGGTTTCCTAAATGTGTTCGTAGTTTTCCGCTACCACGATGTACAAAAATAAGCTCGTCGGCATCGGTATTTTTGTAAAAATACTCTTTGGTAGATTGTTTTGGTGCTGCTAAAATAATACTACAATCGCTATTGGTTAACACTGTTTTTCGGCTTTCGAGATAATCGTTTATCTGTGGAATTTTAAATCCGTGAAGCCTATAGGATTGAATATTATTTGCTTTGGCAATTTTAGGCGCTACACTGTATTGTTTTTTTATTTCTTTGACTTGTGTTGGCCTATGCTCGTGATACATATTGGTGGACATACCATCAAAACCAATGGTTCCAAATAATTGCTCGTAGTACAAGCTACCATCTGGTTTTCTAAACTGTGTATGTCGTTTATGTGGGATTTTCCCTAATTTATGATAAAAAGGCATTTTTTATATTTTAATGTTCTGATATTAAAAGTTTAAAGTTACAGAACAGTCGTTATTTAATTTATATAAAGATACAAAATATAAGATTTCTGTCTAAGCAGAAATTACAATAGAGCCTAATTATTCTGGGTTTCTCTTGATGAGAAAATGTAAGTGTAGTAATAAGTCTTCCCAAAATGGTTTCATGTCCTCAAATATCGAAAAATTTAAGCGATTATTAAAACCAAAACCCAATATTAAAGACCCAAATGCTTTTATTGTTCTCTGGAGACCATGTATACTTTGCTTCAAGCGGTCCTAAAAATGTTTCTACTGAATAACCTAAGGCATAACCACTGTAGTCAACCTTAGAAATCCATCCTCCAGATTCAAACAATCCATCTTCAATATTTGCATAGTTAGCAGCAGCTATTATATGGTGTTTTTTAAATAACTCATAGTCTAAGGTTATGGTTCCTTTTACAAAACTATTACCTGTTAAGGCAATGTTTTCATACCCATAGAATGAAATAAAATTATTGATAAAGTTATTACCATAACCACCGAGTGCAAAATCGAGTGTTTTGGTAGAGTCGTCACCAATTTTAAACCCTCCTTGTGATAAAAGGTTTACCGCAAACTTATCAGAAAAACTAAACGCATATCCTATATCAGCTTTAGCTATTGAGAATTCAGAAAACTCTTTGTTAAAGTTTGAAGCGTGTAAATACAAATGAAAATCACCATTAAAATAAAATCCTTTCTTTGGAAAATACTTATTACTATATGTGTCTAGCTTAAGTCCTCCAAACAAACTTAAATAATCGGTGTTTTCAAAAATGACCTCATCATCATCGCTTTGAAAATCGTCGATTATCGTTTCCGATTTAATTCTTAAACGTTTATGCTCTGCTCCAACACTAAACGCAAAGTCTTTTCTGAAAAGGGTTTGTAAATAAAATTGATTGGTTTGATCCTGTAATTCTACATCTAGCTTGTTAATTCCTGTTAGGTCTTGCTCTGCATCATCTAGCAATAATTGTGCACTAATTCCCTTTTGAAATTGGTTAAATCTAGATCTTAAACCAATACTCCAGTAAAACCCTTTGTCAATAAAATATTCAAAATTATATCTAACATTATCTCCTAGAATAAAATCGAAAGAAGCTACATCGTTATCAAATAAAAATCGCTTTTTGGTAATGTTTACTAAAGCTGCACTTTTATAAAGATCGTCATAATGTAAACCCAGTTTTAAAAACGTAGTTGCTTTACTTTCTTTTAAGGTTGCATCTAAATCGTAACCATCAGAGTCTTTTGACTTTTTAAACTTGTATTGAAAGACATCAAAATTATTGGTTGCAACCAAATTATTTACGCCACTATTAAAATCTTCATAACTTACTTTAGAGTTTTGTTTTAATCTTAACTTTCCTAGCACATACGACCTCGTGTAGCGTTTATTACCATCAAAATTTACTGAATTAATAAGTATGCTATCTGGTGATTTGACTGCTTTATACTGTACAGAGTTTTGATTTGTTTTTGCTAATGCTACAAGTTCATCAATCTTTTGACTTGCAGCATATTCACCATTTTCCACAATTTGACTTCCTTCACTAAACGAAATTACAGTAAAGTCATTAATGTCTGGTTTTATGTAAACATCGGTTTTCTTTACTTTAGACTTCATATCATTAATTGTCCTGTAATTATTGATTTGAAGTAATATTTCAGGTGCTGAAGTCAACTCGTCCCTTGTCGCCAAACCATCTTGCACATCGACACCAATAATTATGTCCATCCCTTTGGCTCTAAGCTCATCAATAGGATAATTGTTTACTACACCTCCATCGATAAGTAGTTGACCATCAATCTCAACAGGCTGAAATAAAGACGGAAACGCTCCACTTGCTGTAATAGCTTTAGCTAAATTTCCTTTATCTAGAATAACCTCCTTACCTGTTTCTACATCAGTAGCAATACAAAAAAACGGAATAGGTAATTTTTGAAAATCATCAACCTCACTCACATGTAGCGTTAAATAGGTTAATAAATTATATACATTTTGCCCTCTTGAAATTGCTGAAGGCAACTTAAGTTTAAATTTATCAAACGGTAAGCTTACTGCATATTTTTCGGCATTATCGCGCTCGTAAAATGTTTTTGCTTCTCGTGGTAGATTATCGCTAATAACATCATCAAAATTTAGAGTTCTAAAAATTGAATCTAATTGTTTTCCTGTATAACCAGACGCATACAATGATCCAATAATTGCTCCCATACTGGTTCCTGCAACATGGTCTACTTTAATACCTAAGCTATCAATAACCTTTAAAACACCTATGTGTGCAAACCCTTTTGCTCCACCACCACTTAGCACTAAACCTATTTTGGGCTTGGTTTCTTCTACGCTTTCTTGAGCATAAAGTGATATATTAAAAAATATCAGTGTTATTAAGATTATATGCTTCATTAATTATGATAGTAATTATAAATTTTATCTGCTTTTGATTTACCTACTACATCTTCTAACTCATCTAATTTAGCATTAGATACTCGACGAGCCGATTTAAATGTTTTTAAAAGCTCAACAACTGTTTTTTCTCCAATTCCTGGAATGGTTTCCAACTCAGTATTTAAAGCACTTTTGCTACGTTTGTTTCTGTGGTGTTCTATTCCAAAACGATGAGCTTCGTTACGTAATTGTTGAATGATTTTTAGGGTTTCACTTTTTTTATCTAAATATAAGGGAATTGGATCATCTGGATAAAATAATTCTTCTAAACGTTTTGCAATTCCGATGATTGCTATTTTTCCTCTCAACCCTAAAACATCCAAACTCTTTAAGGCAGAAGAGAGTTGTCCTTTTCCACCATCAATAACAATTAACTGTGGTAACGGTTGATCTTCGTCAAGCAAACGCTTGTATCGTCTAAATACTACTTCTTTCATAGACGCAAAATCGTCTGGTCCTTCAACTGTTTTTATATTAAAATGCCTGTAATCTTTTTTACTTGGTTTACCATCTTTAAATACTACACAAGCTGCAACAGGATTGGTTCCTTGTATGTTTGAGTTATCAAAACACTCAATATGTCTAGGTTCTTCACTTAAACGCAAATCGGCTTTCATTTGTGCCATAATCCTATTGACATGTCTATCAGGATCGGTAATTTTCACTTGCTTAAAGCGTTCCATTCGGTAATATTTAGCATTTCGAAGAGACAGGTCTAAAATGTGTTTTTTATCTCCTAGCTTAGGAATTGTTGTTTTTATATGTTCTCCAATATTCACCTTAAATGGCACATAAATTTCTTTTGACTTTGAATTAAAACGCTGTCTTAACTCGGTAATTGCCAATTCTAAAAGTTCAACATCAGTTTCTTGAAGTTTCTTTTTAATTTCTAATGTATGCGAACGAATAATTGACCCATAAGATAATTGTAAAAAATTGACATAGCCATAAGATTCATCACTTACAATGCTAAACACATCCACATTGCTAATTTTTGGATTGACTATAGTAGATTTTGACTGGTAGTTTTCTAAAACTTCAATTTTTTCTTTTATTTTCTGCGCTTCTTCAAACTGCATATCTTCGGCATAGTCTTTCATTTGCTGCTTAAACTGCGAAAGCGAATCTTTAAAATTTCCTTTAAGAATTTCTTTTATAGCATCAATGTTTGCGTGATACTCAGTTTCGGTCTCATAACCTTCACATGCACCTTTGCAATTTCCTAAATGGTATTCTAAGCACACTTTATATTTATTTGCATCAATTTTTTCCTGTGACAAATCATAATTGCAAGTTCTTAATTGAAAAAGCCCTTTTATAAGGTTAAGCAATGTAGAAACGGTCTTCATACTTGTATAAGGACCAAAGTACTCACTACCATCTTTAATCACTCTTCTAGTAGAAAACACTCTTGGAAAACGCTCATTCTTAATACAAATCCATGGGTAAGATTTGTCGTCTTTGAGCATAACATTGTAACGCGGTTGGTATTTTTTAATAAGATTATTCTCCAGCAACAACGCATCGGTTTCGGTATCAACAACAATATGCTTTATAGTTGCAATTTTTTTCACCAACACTCTGGTTTTACCATAATCGTGCTGTTTATTGAAGTAAGAGCTTACACGTTTCTTTAAGTTTTTGGCTTTACCTATGTACAAAATCTTGCCATCACTATCAAAATACTGATATACACCAGGTTGATTTGGTAGGGTTTTTAGCTGAATTTCTAGTGATGTATTGCTCATTACTTCAAAGGTAAATATTTTAATTTTTTAGCGTGAAAAATTTATGATTTTTAAAATTTTTTGAATTAACTTATTTACTACATTGCGCCACTTTTTTAAAACGTAAAAAAACACATGACAAAACAAATTATTGGTAGAATTGACAGAGTAGATTTTCCTACACTAGGTCTCTTTAGCATTGATGTTAAGATAGATACAGGTGCTTACACCTCTGCCATACATTGTTCAAAAATTATTGAAAAAGACAACAAACTTTTTTGCACATTTTACAGTGCTGGTCATCCTAATTTTAGCGGAAAAGAAGTTGTGTTTGACAGCTATACTCGTACTGACGTAAAAAGTAGCAATGGTTTTAAGGAAAATAGATTTAAAATAAAATCAACCATTATATTTTTTGGTAAAACGTATAAGATTAACTTAACTTTAAGCACTAGAGATGATATGAAATTTCCTGTACTCATTGGTAGACAGTTTTTGAGCAAGAAATTTCTTGTTGACGTTAATCAACAAAATGTATCATACAATACCAGCATCCATGAACATTGTCATTCTATCTAGAAATTCGCATTTGTATTCAACACGTCGATTAATCGATGAAGGAGAAAAAAGAGGGCATATCGTTGAAGTTATTGACCCTTTAAAATGTGATATTATTATTGAAAAAGAAAAACCAACCATCTATTATAAAGATAGGTATTTGGATTATGTAGATGCTATCATTCCTCGAATTGGAACTTCGGTAACCTTTTACGGTTGCGCTGTAGTAAGACAGTTTGAAATGATGAATGTATTTACAACTGTAACCTCTGATGCCATTGTACGTTCAAGAGATAAATTGCGCAGCTTACAACGCCTAAGTAAAGCTGGTGTTGGTATGCCAAAAACGGTTTTCACTAACTACTCTAGAGACGTTGAAGAAGTTATTGAACATGTTGGCGGAACACCTGTAATTATTAAACTTTTAGAAGGCACACAAGGTTTAGGAGTTGTTTTAGCTGAAACAAAAAACGCTGCCGAATCAGTGTTGGAGGCCTTTAATGGTTTACAAGCAAGAGTTATTGTTCAAGAGTTTATTAAAGAAGCAAAAGGAGCCGATTTAAGAGCTTTGGTTGTTGATGGACATGTGGTTGGTGCTATGAAACGTCAAGGTAAAGAAGGCGAATTTAGGTCTAATTTACATAGAGGCGGAACTGCTGAAGTAGTAAAACTAGATGATGCTGAACTACGATTAGCAATGCAAGCATCTCGCGCTTTAAAATTACCTGTTTGCGGTGTTGATATGCTACAATCGGAAAGAGGACCTTTGTTATTAGAAGTGAACTCTACTCCAGGACTTGAAGGCATTGAAGGTGCAACAGGAAAAAATATAGCAAAAGCTATTATCACTTATATAGAAAGAAACAGAACATGACCTACAAACAAAGGAAAGTAATAACAATTTTAGGACGCGATATTAAAGTTGGCGAAAGCTGTGAACTTAGTTTTGGTGTTGCTAATTTGCATACTTCCTCTAGTGTTGATGTTCCTGTAATTATTGAACGCTCTAAAAAACCTGGACCAGTAGTTTTATTTACTGCAGGCATTCATGGTGATGAAGTTAATGGTGTTGAAATTGTACGTCAAATTATAGCAAAAGGCATCAATAAACCTAAGTGCGGAACTATTGTATGCCTACCTGTAATTAATGTGTTTGGGTTTATTAACCTTAACAGAGAGTTCCCAGACGGAAGAGATTTAAACCGTGTATTTCCAGGCACAAAAAAAGGCTCTTTAGCCAGTAGAGTTGCCAATAAATTAGTTACCGAAGTTATTCCTGATGTAGATGTTGTAGTCGACTTTCATACTGGAGGAGCAGGTCGTTTTAATGCTCCTCAAATGCGTATTGTAAAAAACAATCCTGAGCTCGATTTACTAGCAAACATTTTTAATGCACCTTTTGTACTGTACTCAAAAAACATTAAAAAATCGTTTAGAAGCGTGTTGAGTAAACATGGTAAACCTGTACTATTGTTTGAAGGCGGAAAATCTAATCATATTGATAACAACATTACCAATACTGGTGTAAATGGAGCTAAACGCGTCTTAAATCATTTAGGTATGTTATCTACAAAATTTAAAGTGTCTAAACCTAAAAACAATCCTGTTTATATTTTAGACAGTCGTTGGCAACGTGCAAATATCTCAGGTATGTTTAGAGCTTCAGTTCAAATAAGCTCTGAAGTGACTAAAGGAGATATTATTGGTAATATTACTGACCCTTACGGAAAATTCAACCACTTTGTGAGAGCTTCTTTTTCGGGCTATATTATTAATGTTAATGAATCTCCTATTGTATATCAAGGTGATGCCCTTTTTCATATTACCACTAAACTAAAACCCTCTTCAAGTGAAAAAAGCCACCTTAAGAGCAACTTATAAAGAAAAACGCAACGCTTTAACAGTAGATGATGTTGATGATTTGAGTCTTCAAATTGCAAATGCGTTACTTCAATTAGATATTTGGGACAAATCGTTTTATCATATTTTTTTATCTATTGAAGAACAAAAGGAAATCAATACCGATTTTATTTTAAACATCCTCTCAGGAAAAGATAAAAACATAGTGATTTCAAAAAGTGATTTCAACACGTATGAAATGACTCATTTTCTCTTAACCGATGCAACGGTTATTAAGAAAAACCATTATAATATACCCGAACCAGTTGATGGTATTCCTATTCCTTCAGAAAAAATAGATGTTGTTTTTGTTCCGCTTTTAGCTTTTGATAAACAAGGTCATCGTGTAGGTTATGGCAAAGGATTTTATGATAAATTCTTGTCGCAATGTAACCCTGAAACACTAAAAATTGGACTGTCTTTTTTTGAAGCAGAAACCCAAATTGAAGACACTTTTGAAAGTGACGTAACTTTAGATTATTGCGTGACGCCTGAAAGAACATATAGATTTAGTTAGTGATTAATTTTCACAACTCTCACAATAGGTTGTTCTCAAATAACTATCTTCCAACAGCTGAAATGTAACTCCACCTTCACCATAAGGATTAAACAATTTACAATAGCGTGTTTTGTTCATGTTTAATGCATTTAGCATAATAGTTCTATAATCTGACGTTTGTGTAAGCTCAGGATTTATGATAGTTAAATTCAAATAGTAAAACAGCAAGTTTTCGTCAATATCAATGCTTTTTGCTTTTGGGCTTAAAAGTTCTACAGCCATATCAGTATTAGCGTAATAGCTAAAAAATTGTGCTAAACTTAGATAATCATAATCTGATAAATGAAAATTCTTATAACTGTTTTTAATATACGAAACAGCTTTGTCCTTGTTGGCATAATCGCGTTTTCGCATTAAATTTTCAGCTTCAATAATATGATAATTCACCAACATTCTAGAGATTAACTCTTGATCAATACCATATGTTTTTAAAGCATTTATTTTGCTTTTAAGTTTGTTTTTATCAATATCCATTGCTTTGTATCGCCACAACTTAAGCTCAATAGCTGCAATGTTATATTTTACACGTTTGTCTTTTGGCGACAGCTTTTCTAGCTGTTGCAATTCGTTATAAACAATTACTATTTGAGGCTCTTCCAACATATATTTCATTGCTGAATTTTTATTCAAAAATGTAAGGTATTTTAATTGATTTGGTACTTGAAGTTTACCAATATGATTAGGTGAAACTTCTTTGTTCTTTAATTTTTCGAAAAGCGAATTTTGAATTTGCAATGCCTCATCAAGTTGGTCTTGGGTTAGTGCTGTATTAAACTTGTTTACCAGTTCTGTTCCACTCAAATCCTTGTACTTGTCCTTTTTTTCAAGTTCCAACTCCACTAAAGCTTTTCGATGGTTTTTTAAAATTGGTTCCATTTCAGCAGACAAACTACCAACGAGTTTTGCTTTAATTTCTGATTTACTTAACTCTTTTAAATCACTGTATTTGGTATTTTCAATAGCATTTAGAAATTCCACCCAATTCTCAGAAGACGAAATGTCATTTTTTATAGATGGTTTTTGAAACGATTGTAGTGCATTGGCAATACTTGCAGCACGCTGTTGTTGTAGCTCTATATTACGTTCCAAGCTACCTTCAACCGATGCATAAGCTTTTATTTTTATTGCTTTTATGTAATAATCGGTTAAGCGAAGTGAATCATAAATAGGTTTAATATCTTCAGGAGAGTATTCTGATTTATTCTTTTCAAAAGGAATTTTAAACTTTAAGGTTTTATTCTTTATAATGTAAGCGTCCTTAGCGTTGGCTTTTATCTGTTTTGCATTATAGGTTACAGAATCTAGGTACATTCCCATATCCAATAAATCCCAAGGGTAAGACTCTAGATCATAAATTACATAATATTGACACAGATTTTTATCGCTTAAAAAGAGAATATTAAACTCCAGTTCTTTATTCATAAGGTTTGCAGGAATACGACCTACTAAAACCCTATACGACGTTTCGCTGCTTTTTTTAAGACCTGCTTTTAGCTTTTTAGCATATACAGGTGGTAAAAGTGTTCCTTTAATTTGCACTTGTTCTATTGACGCTACACTACAAGCATAACGGTCTTTATCTACTATATCTATAGCAATTCCGTCGGTTATATTTGTAAAAAGTGCATTGAACCATTCTTTATCATTGGTTTCAAAAAACAGATTAGAGTTTTCACGTTTTATTGCAAACTTTGATTCTTTAGGTCTGTTTACAAAAGCCTGATTGAACTTTTGACAAACTTGTTGCTCGCCTTGATTAGGAAAATGTATTCCGAAATAATTTTGGGATTGTAAAGTATTAATGCAATAAACGAATACAAAAAGACTTAGAAGATGCTTTAGCTTCATAAAAGAATGATTTTTAAGAAACTAATATAAGCTTAATTGAACGCTTTTTTATTAAAGAAGATTAAAATTCCTATTCCAGTACTTATTGCCATATCAGCAATATTAAAAACAGGTTCAAAAAATGTAAAGTACTTTCCGCCATAAAACGGAATCCAATTAGGTAAAACACCTTTCCAAATAGGAAAATGAAGCATATCTACAACCTTACCATGAAATAACGAATCGTAACCACCATCTTGCGGTAAAAATGAGGCAACCTGGTTAGAGCTAGAATCGAATAAAACACCATAAAACACTGAATCTATAATGTTACCTAAAGCACCAGCAAATATTAAAGAAACTGCAATGGTTAGTGTTTTGGACGCATTTTTTTTAACCGAAGTTACTAACCAATATCCAATACCAACAACAGCTACTATTCTAAAAAGTGTTAGGCAAAGTTTAGCTGTTCTATCAGAAATAAAAGTAACAAAATCGCTGAGTTTTGTTCCCCAAGCCATTCCATCGTTTTCAACAAATACTATTTGAAACCAATCAAAAACTATTGCTCTTTCGGTTAGTGAAAAATTCGTTTTAATGTATACTTTACTTATTTGGTCAATAAGTAGTATTACAATTATTAAGAGTGTTGCTTTTTTTAATGACATATTTGGGTGCAAAAATAAACTATTATTTTATTAAAAATAAAAACGTCTTGCCATGAGCAAGACGCTAATTATAGTTACTTAAACTCGTTACAATATCACGAGGTTCTCACTTTTATGAGAATGTTATTGTTGCATATTTTTAGCTTCAATACTAAGTGTAGCATGTGGCACAAGCTTTAAACGTTCTTTATTGATAAGCTTTCCTGTAACACGACAAATGCCATAAGTTTTATTTTCTATTCTAATAATAGCATTTTTTAAATCGCGAATGAATTTTTCCTGACGAATAGCTAACTGTGAGTTTGCTTCTTTACTCATTGTTTCACTACCTTCTTCAAAGGCTTTAAACGTTGGAGAGGTATCATCAGTACCATTATTGAGGTCATTCATATAAGCACTTTTAATTAATTCTAAATCGTGCTCTGCTTTATCTATTTTCTCTTGTATTAAAGCTTTAAATTCTGCTAAATCTTTATCAGAGTATCTTACGTTTGTTTCTGCTGCCATATTCTCTAATGTTTTTGAATAAACAATTTGGTATTTACATCATCAAAAGCAATTTCTATACCATTGTTTACAGTGTCCATAATTTCAAGTTCTTCGGTTAAAGTTTCTGTTTTGATATACTCAAGATTTGTATCTATGGCTTTAACAATATTATCATCTTTTTGAAGTACAACATTAATTCTGTCTGTAACTTCAAAGCCTGAATCTTTACGTAAATTTTGAATACGGTTTACGAGCTCACGAGCAATCCCTTCTCTTCGTAAATTATCAGTAAGTGTAACATCAAGTGCTACTGTTAAAGCACCTTCGTTAGCAACAAGCCAACCTTCGATATCTTGAGATGTTATCTCAACATCAGCGAGTTCTAAAGTAATGTTTTTTCCGTTAACTTCAACATCTAAAACACCATTTTGCTCGATTTTTTTAATATCTTCTGAAGTAAACTTAGAAATTGCTCCAGCTATAAACTTCATGTCTTTACCAAAACGTGGTCCTAACGCTTTAAAATTAGGCTTTATCTGTTTTACTAAAATATCTGAAGCGTCGCTTAACAATTCAATTTCTTTAATGTTAACCTCATGTTTTATTAAATCGGCAACTGCAAGAATTTCTTCCTTTTGTTGTTCACTATCAACAGGAATCATAATTTTTTGCAATGGTTGACGCACTTTAATCTTCTCCTTTGCTCTTAACGACAATACCAACGACGATATTGTTTGCGCATTCTCCATTTTACGTTCTAAACTTTTATCTACAAAGCTTTCATCGTATTTTGGAAACTCCGCCAAATGTACACTCTCAAAGTTTTCTTTTTGTGTTACTTGTGTTAAGTCTTGGTAAAGTTTATCCATATAAAATGGTGCAATTGGCGCGCCTAATTTTGCAAGCGTTACCATACAGGTATAAAGCGTTTGATAAGCCGAAATTTTATCGGTTTGGTAATCGCCTTTCCAAAAACGTCTTCTACTTAAACGCACATACCAGTTACTTAAATATTCTTGTGTAAAGTCTGATATAGCTCTTGCTGCTCTTGTAGGCTCGTATTCTGCATAAAACTCATCTACCTTCTTGATAAGCGTATGTAATTCAGATAAAATCCAACGGTCTAACTCTGGACGTTCTTCTAACGGAATATCAGCTTCGCTATAATTGAATGTATCTAAATTGGTATATAAACTAAAGAATGAGTAGGTATTGTAAAGTGTTCCGAAGAATTTACGTTTTACTTCCTCAATGCCATCTACATCAAATTTTAGGTTATCCCAAGGGTTAGCGTTTGAAATCATGTACCAACGTGTGGCATCAGCACCATAAGTTGATAAGGTTTCAAAAGGGTCAGTAGCATTACCTAAACGTTTAGACATTTTTTGTCCGTTTTTATCTAATACCAATCCGTTAGACACCACATTTTTATAAGCTACTGAATCAAACACCATCGTTCCAATAGCATGTAGCGTATAGAACCAACCACGTGTTTGGTCAACACCTTCTGCTATAAAATCGGCAGGAAATGAAGTGTTGTTGTCTATTTTTTCTTTGTTTTCAAACGGATAATGCCATTGTGCATAAGGCATAGAGCCTGAATCAAACCAAACATCAATTAAGTCGCTTTCACGCTTCATTGATTGTCCTGATGGCGACACAAGCACAATTTCATCTACAATGTTTTTATGTAAATCTAACTTTGCATAGTTTTCTTCGGAATTGTTTCCTACTTCAAAATCAGCGAAAATATCAGCTTTCATTACACCAGCCTCAACAGCTTTAGCCATTTCAGCTTTAAGTTCTTCAACAGAACCAATACAGATTTCTTCTTTACCATCTTCGGTTCTCCAAATTGGCAACGGAATTCCCCAATAACGCGAACGCGATAGGTTCCAATCGTTGGCATTAGCAAGCCAATTTCCAAAACGACCAGTTCCTGTTGCTTTTGGTTTCCAATTGATGGTTTCATTCAATTCAAACATTCTGTCCTTAACATCGGTTACCTTAATAAACCAAGAATCTAACGGATAGTATAGAATTGGCTTATCGGTTCTCCAACAGTTAGGATAGCTGTGTTTGTATTTTTCAACCTTAAAGGCTTTATTTTCAGTTTTTAATTTGATAGCTAACTCAACATCAACTGATTTTTCAGGAGCTTCGCCATCATTGTAATATTCGTTTTTTACATATTTACCAGCAAATTCACCCATTTCTGGACGGAATTTACCTTGTAAATCTACTAAAGGCACCAAGTTTCCATTGGCATCTTTCACCAACATTGGTGGCACTTCTGGTGTTGCTTGTTTAGCTACCAAAGCATCATCTGCACCAAAAGTTGGCGCTGTATGTACAATACCAGTACCATCTTCGGTAGTTACGAAATCTCCAGCAATAACTCTGAAGGCATTTTCAGGATTGTCGTTTGGTATGGCATAAGGCAATAATTGCTCATACGTAATACCAACTAAATCGGCTCCTTTAAATTCTTTTACAACGTAGTATGGTATTTTCTTGTCTCCAGATGAATATTCTAATAATTCTGGTTTTGTTTCTACACGCTTAAACTTTCCGTCAAATTGTTTGTTAACTAATGGTTTTGCTAGCACTACGTTAATTGGTTCAAACGTATATTGGTTATAGGTTTCAACTAAAACATAATCTATTTTAGGGCCAACCGTTAAAGCTGTATTACTTGGAAGCGTCCAAGGCGTGGTAGTCCAAGCCAAGAAATGAATAGTTCCTTCATTTTGTAAAAAGTCAGGAAGCGATGCTTCATTAGCTTTAAACTGCGCAACAACCGTTGTATCTGTTACATCTTGATAGGTTCCTGGTTGGTTCAACTCATGCGAACTTAAACCTGTACCAGCTTTTGGCGAATACGGTTGAATGGTATAACCTTTATACAACAAACTTTTGTTATATATCTGTTTTAGTAGCCACCAAACCGATTCCATGTATTTAGGTTCATAGGTAATATATGGATCGTCCATATCAACCCAATAACCCATTTTTTGAGTCAGGTCATTCCAAACATCGGTATAACGCATAACTGCTTTACGGCAGGCAGCGTTGTAATCTTCAACCGAAATGGTTTTACCAATGTCTTCTTTTGTAATTCCCAATTCTTTTTCCACACCTAACTCAATAGGTAATCCGTGGGTATCCCAACCAGCTTTACGCTTTACTTGGAAACCTTTCATGGTTTTGTAACGCGGAAAAATATCTTTGATAGCACGTGCTAAAACGTGGTGTACACCAGGTAAACCGTTTGCAGAAGGAGGCCCTTCAAAAAACACAAATGGTTTAGCGTTTTCACGTGTGGTTACACTTTTTTCAAATACGTTATTTTCTTGCCAATAATTGCCAATTTCTTCAGCAACTTTTGGTAAGTCAAGACCTTTATATTCAGGGAATTTCTTACTCATTATATCATTAATTCGTTTCGACGTGCGAAATTAATGATTTTTAGTAAAATAGGCGTGTTGAAATGCGTGATTTTAAACAATAAAATCTACCAAATCCTCAATTTTCGAAATCATTTGAATCTTGATAACAGTATTCTTGAGTGATATTTTATTGTACTTAGATACGAAAATAGTTGAAAATCCTAATTTTTCAGCTTCTAGAATACGTTGCTCAACACGTTGTATAGGACGAATTTCACCAGACAAACCAACCTCAGCAGCAAAACAAAAATCGCTTTGCAAAGCCTCGTCCTCATTAGAAGATAAAATGGCAGCAACAACCGCTAAATCTATTGCAGGATCATCAACAGTAATTCCTCCTGTGATGTTTAGAAAGACATCTTTTGCACCTAAGCGAAAACCAGCTCGTTTTTCTAAAACCGCTAAAAGCATGTTTAAGCGTTTTGCATTAAAACCAGTAGCACTACGTTGTGGTGTTCCATAAACTGCTGTACTTACCAAAGCTTGCACTTCAATCATTAAAGGTCGCATACCTTCTAGTGTTGCAGCAATTGCGTTACCACTTAAGGCCTCATCTTTTTCTGAAATTAATATCTCGCTTGGGTTGGTAACTTCTCGCAAACCAGAACCTTGCATTTCGTAAATACCGAGTTCGTTAGTTGAACCAAAGCGGTTTTTATTTGCCCTTAAAATCCTAAAAACATGATTACGATCACCTTCAAATTGTAAAACCGTATCAACCATGTGCTCCAATATTTTTGGACCAGCTATATTACCATCTTTTGTGATATGACCAATCAAAATTACAGGCGTTGCAGTCTCCTTAGCAAATTTGATAAGTTCTGTAGTACACTCCTTAATTTGAGAAATACTCCCTGAAGACGACTCGATATAGTCGCTGTGCAGTGTTTGAATAGAATCTACAACAACAATATCTGGTTCTAACTCTTCAATTTGCCTAAAAATGTTTTGTGTTTTTGTTTCTGTAAGAATATAACAATTGCTACTGTTAGGGTTAATGCGTTCGGCACGCATTTTTATTTGCTTTTGGCTCTCTTCACCTGAAACATATAGTGTTTTGTATGGTAATTTTAAAGCTATTTGAAGCAAGAGTGTGCTTTTTCCTATTCCTGGTTCGCCTCCTAAAAGCGTTAACGATCCAGGAACCAATCCACCTCCTAAAACACGATTAAACTCATGGTCTTGGGTGTTTAAACGTGCTTCTTGGGCTGTATCAATTTCATTAATCAATAACGGTTTTGAAACGCGTTTTGCTGATGTTTTTTCGGGAGTTTTCCAGTCGCTTTTTTCTGGTTTTTGAATGAGTTCTTCAGCAATGGTATTCCACTCTTTACACGCTGTACATTGTCCTTGCCATTTAGAGTATTGTGTGCCACAATTTTGACAGAAAAATGTCGTTTTTACTTTAGCCATTAACCTTTCCTAACAACCTCTCCAAAGGAGAAGGAATTTATATTTTTATTATAATTTAGTACCCAAAATCTGCTTTAATCTCATCTGCCTTTTCTAGCATTAAATCTTTTGTGATGCCTCCTATTTCTTCTAAAATATAAGCAGACCTGTAGGTTTTCATTGCTTTTTTAGGCTCTCCTGTTTGTTCATAAAACTGAGCTAAATAATAATGACCTAAAAGTGTATCAGGATATTCTTTTCTGGCAATTTTACCTAATTCTTCAAAATAGTCCCACTGCTCTTTCTTTTTAATAGCAGCTTCAATAGCTCTAAAATCGTTTACAAGAATTTTCTTATCAATTCCAAAAAGGTCTTTTATTGTGGTGTATTTTTCCTGTAGGTATTCTACTGGAGAAGAGTCTAGTTTTAAGATACTTTCAGTATATTCTTTTTTACTAATAGGTTGAAACACAAAAAAGATACTTTCTAAAGCTTTAGGAATTGCATGAGCTGGTAAAGCATAATGAGAAGGTCCTTCAAAAGTATCAAAATTATATAATAGGTTTTTATTGTCTAAACCTGTTAAACTTTTATTTAAAGCTTCGGTTCCCTCTTTTATTGAACCAACGTCGTTGGTTGATGTTGCTAAATAATAAAAAATCTTGTTCTCTAATTTTCCAAATCTTTCAGCTAAATACTCATTCATATTTGGTGCTAAATCTGGACTAATAGTAATGTAAGCTTGAAATAGTGGAACGTCTTTTAGTAAATAATAATTAATGAAATTAGCAGTTTCTCCATGACCTACTGCTACTCTAAAGTTTTCAGTTTTGTACGATTTGTTCAAATACGGAATAAGTTCCATTCCAACAAACTCAAAGAACGCTGCACCTGTTTCAATTGGAAGCGAATTTTGTTCAGAATACATACAATCGTCAAACCTTTTATCGGCTTGCTTGATACCTACAACAATAGCTTCAGGAATATCTTCCCAATAGGAATAATAATCTACATTTCCAGCTACTGCCTCAAACAAATAATCACCATCCATAACAATGATTAACGGATATTTTTTATTGTCATCATCGCTATAACCTCTTGGTAATAGTATTTTTAACTGTCTATCTTCTCCTAGTTTTTCAGAAAAAATAGATTCGTAATTCGCTTGTGAATAAATTGTGTTTGCTGAAAAACACAACAGCATTAGCAGGATAAGTTTTTTCATGGTTAGCCTATTAAAAATTGTTACTGCAAGGTAAACAATTATTTTATTCTATTGTAGATTGGTAAGTACAGAAACGATATACTTCCTAAAACAATAACCATTATGGTTTGTGAAGCCCACATAATCCACCCAAATGCATAGCTTGGGTCTTTTTCAATTCCAAAAAGTGTAAATGCAGCCATAACAGCAGCAGGATAGACAAAAATCCCTCCATTAGTTGCTGCAATGGTAAAACTTGCTGAAATAAAACCAACCATCACTACTCCAATTGTAACTTTATCTAAATCTGGTAAAGCAAAAGTAGTAACGTAAAACATTAAAACATACATTCCCCAAATGAACAATGTATGAGCAATAAAAGCCCATTTATGTTTTATTTTAAAAATGCTTAAGACACCTTCCATTAATCCTTTGAAGAAGGTCTTTACTTTTACAGCAAATTTAGAATTGCTTTTTTTGATATAGATGAATACTAAAAATAGAACTACAATTCCTATAAAGCCTAATAGTATTAGTTTTTTAGGCTGAAATGATTGCTCAAGAAGGTTGAAAATAAAATCGTATTCTATAATTAAAGTCACTAAGATAATACCAAGCATAACTACCAAATCTGCCATACGCTCAGCCACAATAGTTCCAAAGCTTTTTTCAAATGGTACTTTTTCATAATTAGTAAGTACTGCTGCTCGCAATACTTCGCCTGATCTTGGAATACCATAATTAGCCAAATAAGCGATAAATACTGCCATAATTCCATTAGGTAATTTGGTAGTATATCCTAAAGGCTCTAGCAAATACTTCCACCTGTATGCTCTTGATAAATGACTTAAGATACCTAAAAACACACCAAAAGCAATCCACCAATAATTAGCAGATTTTACAAAAGGAATGATTGTATCTACAGGTAGTTTAGAAAAGGTGTACCAACCAAAAAATACAGCAAGAGCAATTGGAATTGCTATGCGAAGTAATTTTTTAGTTTTTGCTGTCAAAGTTTACTTTAATAGATTAGTTGCTTCGTCTGGAAACACTAGTGAAGGTTTAAAGCTTTTTGCTGTTTCAATATCCATGAATGCATAGGTAATTAAAATAAGCGTGTCTCCTACTGATACTTTTCTTGCTGCAGCACCATTAAGAGTAATTTCGCCACTTTTTCGAGGTCCAGGAATACAGTAGGTTTCTAAGCGTTCACCATTGTTATTATTTACAATTTGAACTTTTTCACCTTGAATTATGTTTGCTGCATCCATTAAGTCTTCATCAATAGTTATACTACCAATGTAGTTAAGCTCAGCACCTGTACATTTTACTCTGTGAATTTTAGATTTTACGACTTGAATTTGCATGAGGCAAAGGTAATTAATTTAATGCGATATTATCTATTAGTCTTATATCATCTGCATATACAGCTATAAATGCTCTATATGTTTTGTCTTTTGACTTTCGTTTTACTGTTTTTAGTGTTTGGGTATCAGCAATTGTGAAATATTCTAGTTTTAATAACTCATGATTTTCAAACTGTTTTTCAACCCATTCCGTCACTGTATTAGCACTTTTTGTGCCAAACTTTTCTTTGGCGGCTAATAACGTTTTATAGATAAAAGGAGAAGCGTTTCTGTATTCTGGTTTTAAACGTGTATTTCTAGAACTCATTGCCAACCCATCCTTTTCTCTATGTATAGGACAGCCTACAACATTTACTGGAATATCATGCTTTTCAACAAGCTTTTTGATAATCATTAATTGCTGAAAATCTTTTTCTCCAAAATAAGCATTGTCTGGTTGTACAATTTCAAAAAGACGTTTTACAATAGTACCAACTCCGTCAAAATGACCATGTCTAAATTTGCCTTCCATAGCATGCTCTAGACCATCAAAAGTATAGTTAACTGACGTTACATTATCGCCATAAACATCTTCAACCGTTGGTGCATACACAATAATATCGTTAGATACTGTTTTAAGCAGCTCTACATCAGACTCTAAAGTTCTTGGGTATTTTTTTAAATCGTCCTTGTTATCAAACTGAGTTGGATTTACAAAAATAGAAATAGCAACCCTGTCATTATTTTCAAGCGCTTTTTTGATTAAAGACAAATGACCATCGTGTAAAGCTCCCATTGTAGGCACTAATCCTAAGGACAGTTTTTGAGCTTTCAATTCTTTAATGAATTGATTTAAATTTTGCTTTTTATGATAAATTTCCACGTGTTTACTAAAAAATAACAGCTTGCAAACTTAATATTTTACTAGCAATCTGCATAAATTTTTGTAATTTTGCATGTTTTTTATTTTTAATTTCCAAAACGAACTGATTTATGAAAGATAAGCGAATATTGTATGTGTCTTCTGAAGTTGTACCATATTTACCAGAAACTGAAATTTCCTCAATGTCTTTTGAGGCTCCAAAAATGGTAAACAAACAAGGAGGGCAAATACGAATATTTATGCCTAGGTATGGAAATATAAATGAAAGAAGACATCAACTACACGAAGTAATAAGACTTTCAGGAATAAACCTAGTTATCAACGACTTAGATATGCCTTTGATAATTAAAGTTGCTTCGATTCCAAAAGAACGTATTCAGGTTTATTTTATTGATAATGAAGAGTATTTTAAAAGAAAAGCAACCTTAACAGATGAAGATGGTAATCTTTTCCCTGATAATGACGAACGCGCTATTTTCTTTGCTAAAGGTGTTATCGAAACAGTTAAAAAATTAAATTGGTCACCAGATATTATTCATGTAAATGGATGGATGGCATCATTACTGCCTTTGTATCTTAAGGAGTTTTATAAAAATGAACCATTATTTAATGAAAGTAAAATAATAACTTCGATATACAATCAAAGCTTTGATGGTACGTTAGATAAAAACATGATTGGAAAAGTTAAGTTCGACAATATTGACGAGGAGATCGTAAAAGTACTTGACACACCTAATTATAACAACTTGATGAAAATTGCTATTGATCATTCAGATGCTTTGATTAAAGGGTCTCAAGAAATTCCTAATGAGCTTGAAGATTACTTAAAAGCATCTAAAAAACCTGTGTTAGATTATTTTTCACCAGAGGAATTTGCTGAACCATATACTGAGTTTTATAATTCTCAGTTTTAGACTAATACAAATTCATTGAGCACTTTCTAAAGTTTTGTTAAACCAAAGGCATCAAAAAAGATAAGATGTTACATTTGACAATCAAAAAACAAAAATTTTAAATGAAAAAGATAAAGTTTGCCCTGAAATACATTGCTATTTTAACAGTGTTAATAAGCTCATTTATTGCATGTGATAAAGATTTTGCAAGTATTGATTCAGATATCATAAATGGAGATAATGCTACACATTTTAATTCAAGCCAAATCCAATATGATGTTATAGCTTACAACAAAAAGCTGCCTCCTGTACAAACAAACAATCTTCCAGTAAATCTATTTGGAATTTACAACGACCCTGTTTATGGTAAAACAACAGCTAACTTTGTAACTCAACTTAATATTACTACTCTTGACCCAGACTTTGGAGATAATGTTGAATTAGACTCTGTTGTACTAACTATACCATATTTTAGTACAGCTTTAGAATCAGACGGAGAAGGAGGCACAGTTTTTCAATTAGATTCTGTTTATGGAGAAGGTTTCATAAACTATTCTATTTATGAAAACAATTACTTTTTAAGAGATTTTGATCCTAATTCAGAGTTTGATATTTCTCAACGTTATTTTTCTAATTACTCTACATCTTCATCAGATTTTATTCCTGAGTCATTATTAGAAGGCAATTTAATTTATCAATCAGAAGAATTATTCAAGCCTAGTGCAAATCAAATTGTTTTAACTGAAGAAGACGAAGATGGAGTTGATGAGATTACCGATAGACTAGCACCTGCTCTACGCATAAAACTTGACAACGCTTTTTGGCAAGAAAAAATAATTGACCAAGAAGGTAGCTCTGTGTTAACCAATCAAAATAATTTTAGCGACTATTTTAGGGGGTTATATTTTAAAGTTGAAGAAGTAAACCCTAACAGCGGAACCTTAACTCTTTTTGATTTAACTGCAAGTACTGCAAATGTAACTTTATACTACACTAAAGACCCATTAACTGAAGGTGCTGATAGAACAGCATCTACATATACTATAAATTTCTCTGGTAATAGAGTAAACTTTTTAAATAATGAATATGGAGTTACCATTCCTGATGGTAATGAAGTTGATGGTGACGAGAAACTTTATCTAAAAGGTGGTGAAGGTTCAATGGCAGTAATTAATTTATTTAATGGAGATGAAAACGGAGATTCTCCCGAGTTGGAAGAGTTAAAATCAAACGACTGGTTAATCAACGAAGCAAACCTAGTGTTTTATGTAGACCAAGATATGATGATTGGTGACAACGAAAATGAACCAGATAGAATTTACCTGTATGATTTAAATAATGAAACTCCTTTAATTGACTATTATTTTGACCTCACTAACACTACAGATCCTATAATATCTAAAGCTAGTCATTTAGGTGTATTAGAAAGAGAAGATACTGGTTCTGAAGAACTAGGAAAAGGAATCAAATATAAAATTAGAATTACTGAGCACATCAATAACATCTTACTCAATGACTCTACCAATGTAAAACTTGGTTTAGCGGTTAGCAGTAACATTAATTTTGAAAACAACACTTTACAGTATAGTTTTCAAACAGATGATGAAGATTTCAATAAGTTACCTGGTAGTTCTATTATATGTCCTGAAGGAACTGTTTTATTTGGAAACAATACAACAAACGAAGAAAAAAAGGTATATTTAGAGATCTTTTATACCGAACCAAATAACTAAAATATTATGTGCGGAATAGTTGGCTATATTGGGCACCGTGAAGCTTACCCAATAATACTTAAAGGTTTAAAGCGATTAGAATATAGAGGGTACGATAGTGCAGGTATTGCACTTTATGATGGCTCTGATATAAAACTTTCCAAAACAAAAGGAAAAGTTGCCGACTTAGAAGCGCGATTAGAAAAAGAAATAACTACTAATGGAAACCTTGGAATAGGTCATACAAGATGGGCAACTCATGGTATTCCTAACGATATAAATTCTCATCCTCATTATTCTAATTCAGGTAACCTTGTTATTATTCATAATGGAATAATCGAAAACTATGAGTCTTTAAAAAAAGAACTTATAAAAAGAGGGTACACTTTTAAATCAGATACAGACACAGAAGTTCTTGTCAATTTGATTGAAGATGTGATGAAAAAGGAAAACACAAAACTAGGTAAAGCTGTTCAAATTGCCTTAAATCAAGTTGTAGGTGCTTATGCCATTGCTGTGTTTGACAAAAACAAACCCAACGAAATTGTCGTTGCTAGATTAGGAAGTCCATTAGCCATTGGTATTGGTGATGATGAATTTTTCATTGCTAGTGATGCTTCTCCATTTTTAGAATACACTAAAAATGCTATTTATCTTGAAGACGAAGAAATGGCAATAGTGAGAAGAGGTAAAGAAGTTAAAATCAGGAAAATTAAAGATGACTCTCCTGTTGCTCCTTACATGCAAGAGTTACAACTCAACCTTGAACAAATTGAAAAAGGTGGTTATGACCATTTCATGCTTAAGGAAATATATGAGCAACCTAGAGCAATTTTAGATACTTTTAGAGGTCGATTAAGAACCAATGAAGCCATAATAAAAATGTCTGGTGTTGAGGATAACATGAAAAAATTTCTTAATGCTGACAGGATTATTGTTGTGGCTTGTGGCACCTCTTGGCATGCAGGTTTAGTATCAGAGTACATCTTTGAGGACTTAGCAAGAATACCTGTTGAAGTTGAATATGCCTCAGAGTTTAGATATAGAAACCCAGTTATAACAGAAAAAGACTTAGTGATAGCCATTTCGCAATCAGGTGAAACCGCTGACACATTGGCCGCAATAAAACTCGCTAAATCTAAAGGTGCTTTTGTTTTTGGTGTTTGTAATGTAGTAGGCTCTTCTATAGCAAGAGAAACTGACGCTGGAGCTTACACTCATGCTGGACCAGAAATTGGTGTTGCTTCTACAAAAGCGTTCACAACACAAATTACTGTCTTAACGCTTATTGCTTTAAGATTAGCTAGAGCAAAAGGAACTATTTCAAGTTCAGACTATAGACATCACTTAATCGAATTAGAACTTATTCCTGGTAAAGTAGAAAAAGTTTTAAAGTCTGATGACTATGTAAAAACTATAGCCAACATTTATAAAGATGTAAAAAACTTCCTGTATTTAGGGAGAGGTTACAACTTCCCTGTTGCACTTGAAGGCGCTCTAAAGCTTAAAGAAATTTCATACATCCATGCCGAAGGTTATCCTGCAGCAGAAATGAAACATGGACCAATAGCATTAATAGATGAAAATATGCCTATTGTAGTCATTGCTACAAAAAAAGGACACTATGATAAAGTTGTAAGTAATATTCAAGAAATAAAATCTAGAAAAGGAAAAATAATTGGAATAGTTACTGAAGGTGACCAGCAAGTAAAAGAGTTAGCTGACCACGTTATTGAAGTTCCTGAAACTCTAGAGTCGTTATCTCCATTAGTTACTACAATTCCGCTTCAATTATTATCATATCATATTGCAGTAATGCTAAATAAAAATGTAGACCAACCAAGAAACTTAGCAAAGTCAGTAACGGTGGAGTAAATTTGCTCTTATTTTACTAAATATCAAATGTTAAATTCTCAGTTTAAGTGTTCAAAATTGCTAAAAACACAATTTTAACCCTTAAATATTTTCAAAATTTTACTATGCGTGCATACTTTTTTAAAAAAACGCATTAAAATTTCGTATATTTATTTATATTGCCATTAATAAATTAACTAATTCTCTATACATGAAAACAATTCTTAAGATTTTTATGCTGTTTTGTTGTGCTGTTTCCTTTGCACAAACTACCGTGAAAGGGACTGTGACTGACAATAACGGTCAACCTTTACCTGGAGCGAATATAATTGTAGTAGGTACAACAACAGGTACAATTTCAGATTTTGATGGTAAATTTACCCTAACCTACAATCAAGAGCCACCATTTTCTATACAAATAAGTAGTGTTGGCTTTGAAACAGTAACAAAAGAAATAACCACAAACCCTCAAACAGTAGAAGTTATTTTGGTTGAAGGAACTTCATTAGATGAAGTTGTTATTTCAGCTTCAAGAACTCCTGAACGAATTTTCGAATCTCCTGTTACTGTTGAGCGTTTTGGATTAAAAGAAATCAAGAATACTGCTTCAGCAGATTTTTATGATGGTCTTGAAAACTTAAAAGGTGTTGACGTAAACACCAACAGTTTAACCTTTAAATCTGTTAACACTCGTGGTTTTGCAACCTTTGCAAACACAAGGTTTATGCAGTTAGTAGACGGTATGGACAACTCCACACCTGCACTTAACTTCCCTATAGGTAACCTTATGGGTATGAATGAAACAGACATTCAAAGTGTTGAGCTTTTACCAGGAGCTGCTTCTGCATTATATGGAGCAAATGCTTTTAATGGTATACTATTTATGAGAAGTAAGAGTCCTTTTGACCATCAAGGTATAAGTGGATATTACAAGCAAGGTATGACATCTCAAGATGCTGCTGGAGACAATACTTATAGAGATGCAGGAATAAGAATGGCTTATAAGTTTAGCGACAAGTTTGCTGCTAAAGTGAATTTTGGTTGGTTAAAAGGAACCGATTGGGCTGCTAATAACTACAATGGTAAACCAGGAACTGGAGACACAAGAGATGCTCTAGCTTACGATGGATACAATGTTTATGGTGATGAGGTTGCAACTAACATCAGAGCTGCTTCTGGAGGATTAGGAATAATTCCAGATGTTGTTGTTAGTAGAACTGGTTATAATGAAGAAGACCTAACTGATTATAATGCTGAAAGTGTAAAGGCTGATTGGGGATTATACTATCGTCCATGGGCTAGTGACTTCGAAATTCAATATGTTGGTAAAGTAGGTACTGGGTCAACAATTTATCAAGGTACTAACAGGTATTACATTAATGGATTTACGCAGCAACAACATAAAATTGAAGTTAAAAACGACAATTTCTTTTTAAGAGGATACGTTGTATCTGACAAAGCAGGTGATTCTTATGACATGGTATTTACAGGAATTAATATCAATAGAAGCTGGAAAAGTGATGAAGATTGGTTTGGGCAATACATACAAACATATGCTGCTGCAACTTTAGGTGGTGCAAATGATACTCAAGCACACGCTGCTGCTAGAGCTGCTGCTGATACTGGACGATTAATCCCAGGAACCCCTGAATTTCAATCAACATTTAATGATGTGATAACTGACCCTGATTTTGCTAGTGGATCAAAATTCCAAGATGCTTCTAAATACTATCATGTAGATGGTAATTATAACTTTAGTCACCTTTGGGATGAAATAGAAATTCAAGTTGGTGGTTCTTACAGACAATATAGCTTAAATTCATTCGGTACAATCTATACTGATTATGATGGAAATATTGACTATAACGAATATGGATTATACACTCAGTTACAAAAACAACTAGACCTTAATGAGAATTTAAAACTTAAGCTTACAGGATCTATTAGATATGACAAATCTGAATTCTTTGATGGTTTCTTATCTCCAAGACTTTCAGCTGGTTTCACTATCAATGAAAACCACAACATTAGAGGGTCATTCCAAACAGGTTTTAGAAACCCAACTACTCAAGATTTATTTATAGGATTAGATGCTGGTAGAGCAATATTGGTTGGTTCTGCTCCTGATAACTTAGATCGTTATACAAGAACATATGGTGTTAGTGCATCTGGTCAATTATTAGGTGTACCATCTACAGTTCAACAATCAGGTAGAGCAGCTTATGAAAACTCATATCTTGCAACATCTGTTCAAGCGTTTGCACAATCAGAAAACCCAGCAGACTTAGTAATTGCTAATTCTGATTTAGTAACGCCAGAAAAAGTAACTTCATTTGAAGTAGGATATCGTGGAAAACTAAACAAAACGATTGTTGACTTAAGTGTTTATTACAACAAGTATCAAGATTTCATTTCAGGTGAAAATGTAATTGCTCCGTTATATGGTGAAGTTGGTGACAACTCTCTTTCACTAGCTGCTGTAGCAAATGGAGATTATAAAGTATATCAAACTTACACAAACTCTCCTGCAGATGTGAATGCATTTGGTGGTTCTATTGGAGTTTCTACTAAAGTATTTGGTGACTTTGATTTAAGCGGTAACTATACTTATGCTAAGCAAGATTTTGATGAAGACGCATTCCCTGATTTTAGAACAAACTTTAACACACCTGAACATAAAGTAAAAGCTAGTTTTGGTAATACCGATTTATTTAAAAACTTTGGTTTTAACTTAGCTTGGAGATGGAGTGACAACTATTACTGGCAAGCAACTTTTGGTGACGGAGAGATTCCTTCATACCATACTTTAGATGCTCAAATCAACCTTAGAGTACCTTCTTTTAAATCTACATTTAAAGCAGGAGCAACTAATATTCTAGGAGATGAATACTTTACAGCAATTGGTACTGGTAATATAGGTTCAATGTACTATGTATCTTGGACAATTAACAACTTATAATAACATGAAAAAGAATATTATGAAAGTAAAATATATATGGTTACTTGCTGTATTATTAGGATTTACAGCTTGTGAAAATGACGACGATTCATCAAATGGTGGTGGAATGGAGTTACCAGCTTTAACTGCTGGAGAAGCAGATTTTTCTAACTATGTATCAGTAGGAAATTCTTTAACCGCTGGATTTTCGGACAACGCATTGTTTATTGCATCTCAAGAAAACTCGCTTCCTAATATTTTAGCAACTCAATTTGCTTTTGCTGGAGGTGGAAGTTTTACTCAACCATTAATGAATGATAATATTGGAGGTCTTATATTAGGTGGAACCCCTGTTTTTCATCCTTTAACTGGAGAGCAACTATTTAAGCCTAGATTAGTAACTACTGGTGGAGCTCCTGAAGACCTAGAAGATGTTATTGGTCCTGTAACTTCAACTACCGATTTCTTACTAAACAACCCAACTGGTCCTTTTAATAATATGGGAGTTCCTGGTGCAGCTAGTTTTCACTTAATAGCTCCAGGATACGGTAACATTGCTAATTTCCCAGCTGCTGCTAACCCATATTTCATAAGAATGACAGGTGCTACTCCTGATGCAAGTGTATTAGAACTTGCAATGGCGCAATCACCAACTTTCTTTACATTATGGGCTGGTAACAATGATGTTTTAGGATATGCTACTTCTGGTGGTGATGGATCAAGTGCAATAACTGATCAAGCCACTTTTGATTTTGCTATAAACACCCTAGTAACTACATTAACTTCTGGTGGAGCAAAAGGTGTAATGGCTAACATTCCTGATGTGACTTCGATACCACATTTTACTACAGTGCCTCACAACCCATTAGACCCAACAAATGAAGATTTTGGTCCTCAAATACCATTATTAAACTCAATTTTCGGTGCTATAAACCAAATTTATGTTGCTTTAGGTCAACCTGAAAGAGCTATAGTTTTTTCTGAAACTGAAGCAAGCGCTGTAGTTATTAAAGACGAAAGCTTAGATGATATTTCAGCTCAAATTACAGGAGCACTAATGGCAAGTCCAACATTCCCTGCTTTTATAGCACAATTTGGTTTAGATGGTAGTAACCCTATTGTTGTACAGTTAGTAGCTAACCTTTTAGGGCAAACATATGGGCAAACAAGACAAGCTACTGAAAACGATTTATTCGTATTACCAAGTAGTTCAGTGATTGGTGAAGTGAATATGGATTATGCTGGCTATTTAGCAGGTCAAGGTTTACCAGCCGAATTAGCAGGTCAATTTGCAATCGAAGGGATTACTTTACCTTTAGAAGATAAATGGGTTTTAATACCAACAGAGCAAGCTGAAATCGCTGCTGCAACAGCAAGCTTTAATGCAACGCTTGAAACTGCTGCTACATCTGCTGGTTTAGCATTTGTTGATGCTAACTCATTGATGATGCAATTAGCAAGTAGCGGATATTCTGATGGTGACTTTACACTAACTTCTGATTTAGTTACAGGTGGTGCGTTCTCATTAGATGGTGTACATCCAACATCTAGAGGTTATGCTTTACTTGCAAATGAATTTATGAAAGCAATTGATGCTACTTACGGTTCAAACTTTGAAGCTTCAGGTAATTTGGTAAACATTGGAAATTACCCAACAAATTACTCTCCTACACTTCAATAAACTATCATAAAAAATCTTATACAAAACACCTTCAAATTGAAGGTGTTTTTTTATACTTAAAAAGCCTAAAAAAATGATAGAGTTTTTAAATTAAAACTCATATATTTGCAGCGCGAAAACAATAGGTGTTTTCATTCAATTAAATTGCATAATATTAAACACATAAGTAATGTCAAAAGTTACAGGTAAAGTTGCACAAATAGTAGGTCCAGTTATCGATGTTGAATTCGGAGCTGGTGCTGAACTTCCAAAAATTTATGATTCGTTAGAAATTAAAAGACCTGATGGTTCTGTTCTAGTACTAGAGGTACAATCTCACATTGGTGAAGATACTGTACGTACTATTGCAATGGACTCTTCTGATGGTTTAAGTAGAGGAACAGAAGTTACTGCTACAGGTGCTCCTATTCAAATGCCAATTGGTGAAGATGTTTACGGACGTCTATTTAATGTAATTGGTGATGCTATTGATGGTATTGGAAATTTACCTAAAGCTGGAGACGCAGGTTTACCAATTCACAGACAAGCGCCAAAATTTGAAGATTTATCAACTTCTACTGAAGTACTTTTTACAGGTATTAAAGTAATCGATCTTATTGAGCCTTATGCAAAAGGAGGTAAAATTGGATTATTTGGTGGTGCTGGTGTAGGTAAAACCGTATTAATTCAGGAGTTAATTAACAACATTGCAAAAGGACATGGTGGTCTTTCAGTATTTGCAGGTGTTGGAGAAAGAACTCGTGAAGGAAACGATTTACTTCGTGAGATGTTAGAGTCTGGTATTATTAAATATGGTGATGACTTTATGCACTCTATGGAAGATGGCGGATGGGATTTATCTAAAGTAGATAAAACTGCAATGAAAGGTTCTAAAGCTACTTTCGTATTCGGACAAATGAATGAGCCTCCTGGAGCTCGTGCTCGTGTAGCACTTTCAGGATTAACTATAGCAGAATATTTCCGTGATGGAGCTGGTGACGGTCAAGGAAAAGACGTACTTTTCTTCGTAGATAACATCTTCCGTTTTACACAAGCTGGTTCAGAGGTATCTGCACTTTTAGGTCGTATGCCATCTGCGGTAGGTTACCAACCTACATTAGCAACTGAAATGGGTGCAATGCAAGAGCGTATTACATCAACTAAAAAAGGTTCTATTACATCTGTACAAGCGGTTTACGTACCTGCGGATGATTTAACAGATCCTGCTCCTGCAACAACGTTTGCTCACTTAGATGCAACAACGGTATTATCTCGTAAAATTGCTGAGCTTGGTATTTATCCTGCAGTAGATCCATTAGATTCTACATCAAGAATTTTAACTGCTGATATTTTAGGAAATGAGCACTATGACTGTGCACAACGTGTAAAAGAGTTATTACAACGTTATAAAGAATTACAAGACATTATCGCTATTCTTGGTATGGAAGAATTATCTGAAGAAGATAAACTTGCTGTATCTCGTGCGCGTCGTGTACAACGTTTCTTATCACAACCTTTCCACGTAGCTGAGCAGTTTACTGGTATTCCTGGTGTATTAGTTGATATTAAAGAAACTATTAAAGGATTTAACATGATTATGGATGGTGAATTAGATCACTTACCAGAAGCAGCGTTTAACCTTAAAGGAACTATCGAAGAAGCGATTGAGGCTGGTGAGAAAATGTTAGCTGAAGCTTAAAATTAGTTGGCAGTAGTCAGTCTTTATTGACTGCAAACTGCAACTGCAAACTAAAAAACTATGTATTTAGAAATTGTATCACCTGAAGCAACAATTTTTTCATCAGAAGTAGATTCTGTTGTTGTTCCTGGAGTTAATGGTGAGTTTGAAATGTTAAAAGACCACGCTCCTATCGTGTCGCTTTTAAAAGAAGGAACTATTAGAATCCACACTCACACACAAAGTCATTTAGTATTTGATGAGCTACATGCAAGTGTTGTTCCTCATAACGATAATGACAAAATACTAACTGTGAAAATTAATTCAGGAACTATTGAAATGAAAGACAATAAAGTAATTGTATTAGCTGACTAATTACATTTCTTTATTCTTAATATTAAAAAGCCAAACAATAATGTTTGGCTTTTTTTATGTAGCTTTAATTAAAGTAACCATGACTCATAATTTAACTTAAGCCATTACATTTACTAATATGTATAAAAGTGAATTTATAATTAAAGAACCTAATGTACCTTGGTTTTACCGTATTGTTTTTTCACTAATTTTTACATCATTTTTTGGTCTTATGTACTTCTTTTTTAGTAGTAATATTATTCAAAGCTTAACATCTTCTGATATTATTAAAATGATTATTTTCTCTATTTTAATTTTCATAACGCTTATTTATTGCTTTACTCCAATTGTAGCGCAACATTCAATACATTTTAACTTCAGTGAGCATAAAATAAAACATTCCTACACTATAGGTATATTTAATCATAATGAAAAATGGCAAAATCTTGAAGACTTAAATTACATTTCAATGTTTAGCTCCCGAGGTAGTTACCAAGTAAACTTATGGTATGGAAACAATGAATTTTTAAACCTTTTTTTACTTGATGATTATGATTCAGTTATTGAAAAGGCCTTTGTTTTTTCTGATAAATTAAACATTGATTTATTAGACGCTCGTGAAAGAGGCAACCATAGGTGGGTAAATAAAGATGTATATAGAGAAACAAAACAGGTTAAATATCTGTAATAATCTAACTGTTTTAATCTTTAGTATATTCCAAAATATCTGAAGGCTGACAATCTAAAGCTTTACATATTGCTTCTAAAGTTGAAAACCGAATCGCTTTTGCTTTTCCTGTTTTTAATATAGAGAGGTTTGCTGTAGTAATACCTATAATTTCTGCCAGCTCGTTGCTCTTCATATTTCTTTTTTCTAGCATAACATCTAGATTGACTACTATTGGCATAATTATATAGTTAATTCGTTTTCTGTTTCATGACGCTTTGCAATGCCAAAAACTTCACTTAAAAACATCATAAACAATCCCATAATTAAAAACAGTAAAAACGCTGAACTGATCTCAATAGAAAAGATATTTAATGTAACTGCCTTTAAAATAAATTTCAAAAAAGAAGATCCAATAGCACAAACAATAAAGAGCTGTCCTATTTTTTTAAAATTTTTAATTACTAAACTTGAAAAATATTTTCCTCTGTACATAACATCAACTGTTCTTTTAACAAGACGAATTGTATAAAAGAAAACCCATATCATTAACACTATTGAAAAAAATACTATAAACGTTTTCATAGGATTTAATCCACCCAAATCAAAAGTTTGGGAATCTGCCATACTTATTTCATAGCTCTGATCAGTAAACAACAAAATAGGCAATGTTATAATACTAAAAGTTATAGCGATTAAAAAAAGGTAATAATATATATCTATTAGTGTTTTGAGTAATTTTATTGTTTTCATGATTAAATAGTTAATTCGTTTTCTGCTTGTAATTCAACAGCACGTTTATATAAAAAGGCAATTATAAATATAACTCCAGCCATAAAAAGAAATCCTGAAGCATTCCAGTTAAATGCAAAAAACACTTTTTGAGAAAGCCATATAGTATATCCATAAGCTAGTGCTGCAATTAAGCCTATACAAAATGAGACATAACTAATTTTAGTAATTGTTTTTGCAACTGTTAAATTAAACGGATTGTTGACATCTAAATGTCTAAACACTTTAATTAACAGATAGAATAAATAGGCTTTCAGTATTGCGGTAAGAATACATAACACAATTATGCTCGAGTAATGAAACACACTAAAATTGTACACATTTAATAAATCTAACCCAAGGTAAAGGTTCTTTGACGCAAATTCATTCATAAAAATGCTAACAATAAAAGAGATTATTAATGCACCTGCCTTAATACTTAATCCTATAAAAATAATCCACGATATCACATGCATTATTTTAAAAACTTGTAATGACTTCATTATTAAATTATCGTTTAACGATAACAAATGTATAAAAAATTATCGAAAAACAATAATTTTAACTAAAATCTAAAAGCTATATTTATAATCAATTTAAAAACAAATATGTCATCAACCTTTAAAACCATTGCAAAATTTCAGTATTCTACAGAAGCTCAAATTATAAAAGGACGTTTAGAATCTGAAGGTATTGAAGTCTTTTTAAGTGATCATTTAACTATAGATACTGATCCTTTGGCTAGCAATGCTATTGGTGGTGTTAAGTTAAAAGTACTCGCTAAAGATGCTTTAAAAGCACAACATATTTTAGAAACCATTAATAAATATTCTATAGATGACGATGATAACGCTATACAATGCCCTAAGTGCAATAGTAGTAAAGTAATGTTGTTTTCAACTATTAAAGATTTTAAATCATTTTTCTCTTTCCTGATAGGGTTTTTATTTAGTACTCTCCCATTTTATGCAAAAGACAAATACAGATGTGAGGAATGCAATACTGAATTTGATATAAAATAACTACAAACCTTTAATTACCGTGTAAGACTCTTTTAAAATAGTAACGACTGTTGTTATTTCATCTTCATTTAAATGTCCATAGCCAAACCTAATAGCGCAAATAGTTTTGCTTTGATACAGTATTGTTTTTGGCAACAATAAATCTCGCGCTTTAGTTTTTTCAGCAAGTTTAGCAAGCGATATACTAGGTTTAAAATGTAACCAAATGGCTAAGCCACCAGAAGGCACTTTCCAATACAAGTCATCGCTAAAATGATGTTGTAAACAAGAAATTAAATAGTCTCGTCTTGTTTTATAAATAGTAATATTCTTTTTAATTAAACGATGTATCTCGCCTTCATTAATAAGTTCTGCAAGCATTTGCTTTTGAATTAAATCTCCTTGCTTATCCAAAATTTGCAAGTAATTGTTCGCTTCTTTAATAATAGTTTGAGGAGCTACTATAAAACCAGCTTGAAAACTTGGGAAAAACGACTGACCCAATCGTCCTAAATAGATAACAACACCTTTAGCATCTGCACTTGCCATAGGTAACATTGCAGACCCATCAAATTGAAAATCGTAGTCAAAATCGTCTTCAATAATTGCAAAACCATAAACCTTTGCTAACTGTAACAGTTTTAAACGTCTTTCCGCAGAAAGCGTTACCGTAGTTGGATACTGCCTATGCGCACAAACATAAACGCAACGTATGCTTCCTTTAGTAAAATGTCTTTCAATAAAATCTACATCAATACCATTAGCATCAACAGGAATTGTCTTTAGTGTAGCTCCTGCCTGTTGAAAAATCATATTAGACTTGTAGTGACTTAAATCGCCTACAAGCACAATGTCATTTTGTTGAATAAGTAGTCGAGATACAATGTACAAACTCATTTCAGTACTTCTTGTACTTAAAATGTTATGCGGTTTTATATGAAACCCACGTGTAGCATTAAGGTAATTACACAATTGTGTATTGAATGTTGAATGCGATTGTTCATGGGTTTGATTCCATTTAGAAATTAAAGCAGTTCGTTTCATAGAAGCACTATACCATCTTGAAAACTGATGCGTAGGATGCAACCTTAAATCTGGTTGACCATCATTAATCACATAATTACATTGTGTTGTTTCTTCTGTAGAAGCCAAATTGAAAGACGGTTGAAACGGAAAACCTGTAGTTTCAGGATATGCTGTTAAGTGTTCAATACTTTGTGATGCTGCTTTAATGGCAACAGTTTTTTGCTCTGGCATCAGTACAAACGTTCCTTTATTGGGTACAATATCAACCCAACCTTGCGATGCTAACTCATCATAAACAGCAACAGCTGTATTTCTATTAATAGATAATATCTCACCAAATTTTCGTGTTCCTGGAAGTGCAATTCCTTCATGTAAATAGCCTCTTTGGATAGCATTTACCATTTGCTGTGCAATTTGAATATAAACCGAAGTGCTTGACGCTTTATCAAATGCAATTAAGGATTTAAGATTATCTTCAACCGGACTACTCATTGTTTTAAAACTGGACTATTTTAATGATCCGGAAAGTTACGACTTTTGCAGCGTTAAAAACACGAAAATCATTTATATTATGAGAGCAGTCTCTTTATTTGCTGTACTTTTTATTTTTTCATTATCAATAAAAGCTCAAGAACTAGAGGAACAAAATCTAGACTCGGTTGTAATAACTTCAACACGAATCGATGTTCCGTTTAAAGAAAACTCAAGAACCATTACTGTTATATCCAGTAAGGCTATAAAAAATAGCGCAGCAACTAATGTTGCTGATTTACTTCAACAATTTGCAGGTGTCGATATTAGGCGTCGTGGTACTGGTGGCAGTCAAGCCGATTTATACATAAGAGGTGGTGGTTTTGATCAAACTTTATTACTAATTGATGGTATAAAAATGGACGATGCCCAAACAGGTCATCACACTATGAATGCTGCACTTCCGCTAGAAGTTATTGAGCGTATTGAAATTGTTAAAGGTCCTGCTGCTAGAATATTTGGCCAAAACGCCTTTAATGGTGCCATTAATATTGTTACTAAAAATAAATTAGACACATCAGTGTCTGTTAATGCAGAAACTGGTTCTTTCGGTCAACTTAACGGTTCAATAACTGCTGCTAGTTCGCTTGAAAATTCTCAACACTTAGTGCATGCTGGAAAAATGACTTCGGATGGATATCGCACAAATACCGATTATGATAACACCAATTTCTTTTTGAAAAGTATTTTCAATACCAAACATAAACCTATTGAAATGCTTGCTACCTTTATGGATAGAAAGTTTGGTGCTCAAAATTTTTACACTACAAACCCTACATTTTTTGAGTACGAAGAAACCCAAAATAGCCTTTTAGCATTTACAACAAAATTTGCATCAAACAAATTAAAGATACAACCAAGGGTTTACTGGAAAAGAAACCAAGACCTCTTTTTACTACGTAGAGAAGAACCTAGTTTTTACAGAAACCTTCATATTACAAACAAAATAGGAGCTGAAGCCAATGCGTCTTATACTTCAAAAGCAGGTGTAACAGGATTTGGTATCGATTTATCCCAAGTTTACATTAGCAGTAATAACCTTGGACAACGTAACCGCTTTATGGCTACAGCTTTTGTTGAACATCAATTTAAATTTGCTAATGATAAACTAGATGTTACTCCTGGTGTTGCACTAACTTACTTTTCCGATTTTAAGTTTCATGCATTTCCTGGTTTAGATATTGGTTATGACATTTCAGACCGTTTAAAAGCTTACGGAAATATTGGATATACCTATCGTATTCCTACTTACACTGACTTGTATTATAGCGACCCTGTTACCCAAGGAAATTCTAACTTAGAACCCGAAGAAGCTTTTGCACAAGAAGTAGGTCTTAAATATACTTCAGCAAAACTTACAGCTAGCATTGCAGCGTTTAATAGAGATGCAAAAAATTTAATTGATTATGTAAGAACAGACGTGTCTGAAGACACTTTCACAGCTACCAATATTACCGAAGTTAATACCAAAGGACTAGAGTTTGATGCTGCCTATAACTTCAACATTAATGACTATAAACAAACATTAGGCTTTGGCTATTCATACCTAGATGATAACATTTTAGATCAAAACGAAGATTTATCACGTTACTCATTAAATACCTTGAAGCATCAATACATTACTAGGTTTAGCTCTCAATTATTTAAAAATGTAAGACAAAACATAGTTTATAAATATGCTGAACGTACCACAGGACAAACTTACAATGTTTGGGATGCATCAGTTATTGTAAAAGTAAAATCTGCTGAGTTTAGTGTAACTGCAAACAACATTTTTGATGTAGATTACATTGAGTCAGGATTTGTTCCAATGCCTCCAAGCAATGTATTATTTGGGTTGCGTTATAACTTTCGATAAAAACAAGTAAACGCATTAAATGTAATTCCTGTCTATTTCAGACAGGAATTTTTTTTTTAATTTATTTCAAAAATGTAACAAAATTAAATTGTAAACTACTGATATATTGAAAGTAGTTTTTACACCTTCCTTTTTTAGAGCTCAAAAAAAATATGGTTTAAAAACCGCCAAGACTAACCATCTTAAATTTATACTATTGACATTCCTAAATTTTGGATAATTCACTATCCAAAAAAGATTTCAAAAAACATCCAAGACTATGTAAGTCTATAAGGTGGCTAAACTTTGTCGAAAACTTTCAAAAATAAGATAGAATAATCTTACAATGATTGTATATTTATTAACGCATTTAAAATCTTTAAAATATGACAGAGTGGTTTTCAAATTTAGAATTTTTGCCTAAAGTATATTGGGTAGTTGCCATTATAGGTTCTGTTGTATTTTTGGCAGTAATGTTTATGGCCTTTTTAGGAGGTGATGCTGATGACTTAGGCGACATTGACACTGATATCGATAGCGACATAGGTGCAGGTTTTCAGTTTATCACATTCAAAAATTTGGTTGGGTTCTTTACTATTTTTGGCTGGAGTGGAATTGCTTGTTTAAATGCAGGATATTCTAAACCTACAACCATAATTATTTCTGTGATTAGCGGTTTACTCATGATGCTAATCATGGCTGCAATGTTTCATTTTATAAGTAAGCTTAGCGATAGCGGAACTCTTAACTATAAAAATGCTATAGATGCAGTTGGTGAAGTTTACCTTACTATTGGTGCAGATCGCTCTAGTATGGGTAAAGTAAGCGTAAATGTACAAGGAACTGTGCGTGAATTAGACGCTTTAACCGACTCGTTAACCGAATTAAAATCTGGAACAATTATTAAAGTTGTAGACGTTACCTCTAACGGTATTCTTATTGTTGACCAAACTAGAAAACCAATTGAACCCTCAGTTGCTGAGCATCAAAAACTCAATAACGGTAAAAACTTAATTGAGTAACACACACTATTAATCTATCATAAAATCATAACACAATCTATAAATCTTTAAAATGACTCAAATGAAATTTCTAACCCTTCAGGAAAGCTTCAACGTTGAAAGTTTAGGCGGTCCAATGTTACTTATTTTTGTAGCACTATTTATAGTTTTAACCTTAGTTATCCTTATTAAGCGTTACAAACGTTGTCCATCAGATAGAATACTTGTAGTCTATGGAAAAGTTGGAGGCGGAAAATCTGCCAAATGTATTCATGGTGGAGCTGCTTTTATAGTTCCTGTAATTCAAGATTATGAATATCTCGATTTAACACCAATTTCTATTGAAGTAAATTTAGTAAACGCACTTTCTAAACAAAACATTCGTGTAAATGTACCATCGCGTTTTACCATTGGTGTTTCTACTGAACCTGGAGTAATGCAAAATGCTGCAGAACGTTTATTAGGTTTAGGCTTACAAGACATTCAAGAACTTGCTAAAGAAATTATTTTTGGTCAGTTACGTTTGGTAGTTGCTTCTATGGATATTGAAGAAATTAATTCTGATAGAGATAAATTCTTAACCAATATTTCACAGTCTGTAGAATCTGAGCTAAAAAAGGTTGGTCTTAAACTCATCAACGTAAATATTACTGATATTGTTGATGAATCAGGATACATTGAAGCTTTAGGTAAAGAAGCTGCTGCACACGCTATTAACGCTGCTCGTAAATCGGTTGCTGAGAAAAACAGAGATGGAGCTATTGGTGAAGCTAATGCAGTACAGGACGAAAAAACACAAGTTGCCGCTGCAAATGCTAAAGCTGTTGAAGGAGAAAATACAGCTAAAATTTCGGTTGCAAATTCAGATTCCTTACGTCGTCAACGTGAAGCCGAAGCTGAGCGTGTAGCAATTGCTTCAGAGAAAGTACAAGCTGCAAAAGCATTACAAGAGTCGTATGCTGCTGAGCAAGAAGCTGAAACTGCCAGAGCAGAACGTGAACGTTCATCACAAATGGCTGATGTTATTGTACCTACTGAAATTGCTAAAAAGAAAGCTGAAATTGATGCAGAAGCTGAAGCAGAACGCATTAGAAGACGTGCAAAAGGTGAGGCAGATGCTATATTGTTTAAAGCACAAGCAGAAGCAAAAGGGCTTTATGAAGTATTAACCAAACAAGCTGCAGGTTTAGATGAAATCGTAAAAGCAGCTGGTAACAACTCTAAAGACGCTGTACTTTTATTAATTGCTGATAAGTTACCAGAACTAGTAAAAACACAAGCTGAAGCCATTAAAAATATTAAGATAGATAAAGTAACTGTTTGGGAAAATGGAGGTAATAAAGACGGAAAATCTTCAACATCTAACTTTATCTCAGGAATGTACAAAGCTGTTCCTCCTCTACAAGAAATGTTTAATATGGCAGGAATGGATTTACCTGAGTATCTTAAAGGTAAAGACAAAAAAGATCCAGAAGAGACAAAATCTCTACCTAGCAAAAAGGAAGATGATAAAAACTAAACATTGAAAATCCGCTACTTAGCGGATTTTTCTTTCGTTACTAAACTCATAATCTTAAACTATAATTTACTTTATGAATAAAAAGATAAAATACATCCGAAAAGCACCTGTGATGAAACAAGTACTAGGAGTTACATTGTTTTGTTTTGGAATCTATGGATTTATATTTAATAATTACTTCAATTTAATTCTTTCAGGAATCGGTGTATTTCTTATGCTAAGAGAAGGTTCTGAAATTAATTTAGCCAATAAAACCTATCGTCAATTATACTCCGCATTGGGAATTGATATAGGTAAATGGAAACCTTTACCTGATATTGAATATGTATCTGTATTCAAAACAAAAGAGAATAAGCGAGTACAAGGAATGGGAGCTTCAGCAGTTTGGGAAAATCAAATTATCAAATTGAATTTATTTTATAATTCTAACAAAAAAATTGAAGCCTACATAACAACTGACAAAGACGATGCTTTTGAAGTAGCTAAACATTTAGCCGAAGTCTTGCAAATTGATATTTTAGATGCAACCGAAAATGAATCTAAATGGCTGTAATTCTTTTCAGTGTAAAATTTTTCAATATACAATGTAATTCATTTCGTAACGTTTTCTTAACTTTGGCGTTCTAAATTAATAGCATTGAAATTACAACTTCAGGACATCCCTCGAGTAAAAACCATCACTAAAGAGGATTTCATAAAACACTATTACAAACCACAAAAACCTGTGGTTATAGAGCGTTTTATCGAAGATTGGCCTGCGTATTCCAAATGGAATTTAGACTATATGAAGTCGGTTGCTGGTGATAAAACCGTACCGCTTTATGACGACAGACCTGTTGATTATAAAGACGGTTTTAACGAGCCACATGCTAAAATGAAAATGCGCGACTATGTAGATTTACTTAAAAAAGAACCTACACGTTATCGTATTTTTCTTTGGAACATTTTAAAAGAAGTACCTCAACTTCAAAAAGATTTTAGCTATCCAAATTTTGGTATTCGGTTAATGAAAGGACTACCAATGTTATTTTTTGGCGGAGAAGACTCTTATACCTTTATGCATTATGATATTGATTTGGCTAATATTTTTCATTTTCATTTTGAAGGTAAAAAACAAATTATCCTTTTTGACCAAAAACAAAACAAGTATCTATATAAAGTACCTCACTCTTTAATCACAAGAGAAGATATTGATTTTTCCAATCCAGATTTTAAAAAATGGCCAGCATTACAACATGCTAAAGGCTACACTACTGAACTCAACCATGGAGAAGTCCTTTACATGCCTGAAGGCTATTGGCATTACATGAAATATGTGACCCCAGGCTTTTCTATGAGTCTAAGGTCTATAGCAAAGCGTCCTAAAAATTTATCAAAAGCGCTATACAATATTTTTATTATGAGACATTTTGATAATGTAATGCGTAGAATTAAAGGACAGAACTGGATAGATTGGAAAAACGAAAAAGCCATAACAAAGACCAATAACTATCTTAAGAATTTATAATATTTACAGGCTTAAAACTTTAAGACATTTTAATTATGAAAAACTTATTTTTATTTATTGCATTAATTTCATTTTCATTAGTAAATGCACAAGCATTTAAAGGAAAAGGAGACCAGAAATTTCAAGTCGGACTGAATTTGCAAGATGAAGCTACAGGAATTAACGTAAGTTACGACTATGGTTTAGGCGAAAATATCTCTATTGGTGTATCCTCTACCTATGCTTTAGGAATTGATGATCGTTTAGATGCTGGTTTTGGTGATCGCTTTGATATTAAAGGGCGTTTTAATGCTAATTTAGGTAATGTGGTAAATATTGATGAAAATTTTGATCTTTATCCTGGTTTAAACATTAGCTTAAAGAATTTTGGAGGTCATGTTGGAGCTCGATATTTTTTCACTGATGGTTTTGGAATTTTTACAGAAGCATCATTTCCTTTAGCAAAATATAGTGATGATAAATCTGACATTAGTTATTACATTCATAATCAGTTTGCTTTAAATATTGGAGCTTCATTTAATTTGTAAGTTTATTCATCATAAATTAGGATTTATCCTACATAAATAATCGTTTAATCGAAAACAAATTGCATTTCATAGGTGAGTTAATCTAAAGTTGTATAATTACTCAACAATTAACCAAATCCAAACTTAACCTATGATAATTAAATTACTTAACCTACGATTTATTCGTGTATTGACCATTGCTTTTTGCTTTGGAGTATTAACACAAGTAAAAGCTTTAGCCTACACTGTTAGCGTACCTTCAATTAGTGGATTTTCATACGAATATGAAAATGGTCCCTCAGCTGCACAATTTTTTTTAGTATCCGATGCGTTTTCATTAAGTAGACCTTACACCATTACTGCCCCAACTGGTTATGAGGTTTCTACTAATGAAAACTCAGGGTATAGTTCTGAAATTACTATTCCAGGAGCATTAATTAGTTCTGGCTCCGTAATCGTTTACATTAGACTTGAAAGCGGACTAGTTATTGGAAACTATAATGGAACTATAGCAATTTCAGCCCCTGAGTTATTACCAAACCCTTCTGTTTCTGAATCTGTTTCTGTAAGTGGTGAAGTTGTTAGACACTCTACGACATGGAATGGAACTTCATGGAGCAACTCTCAACCTAACGAAAATAGTATTGTTGAGATAAATGCTGATTATATTACTAATCTTCAAGGAAACATAAACTCATGGAGTCTTCAAGTTAATGCAGGTCATACATTATCAGTTGGTGATAACACACATGTCTCTGTAACTACTGACGTAGTAGTTGATGGAACAATAACTGTAGCTCATTATGGTGCTTTTGTGCAAGTTGAAGATACAGGTACATTTACTGTTAATGTAGGTGGTACTTCTAACGTTGTAAAGCAAACTGCACAATTAAACAACTGGTACAATTATACCTATTGGAGTTCGCCAGTTGTTGGTGAAACTGCTGGAGACGCGCTTTCATCATCTCAATATCGTTTTGTTTATAATGCTCAAAATTATCTTGATGTTTTAGATGAAATTGGAAATACTGGAACATATGTTGCTGGACATGATAATATTGATGATGATGGTAACGATTGGCAGAGTATTTCTGACGCAACAGTTTTACAACCAGGAACAGGATATGCAGCAACACATACAGCAAGTGGGTTTTCATCTGGAACTTCATATCCATACACCTTTAGCGGACCATTTAACACAGGAGATATAACGACACCTATATATTATAATGGAGACAATGGAGATAACGATTGGAATATGATAGGAAATCCATATCCTTCAGCAATAAGTGTTGATGCCTTTTTTACTGAAAATACAGGTGTAGTCTCTAACGCAGTTTATTTATGGTCACAAGCATCACCTCCTAGTGGTAATAACACAGGTAATGAAACGCTAAACTTTAACACCAATGATTATGCTGTTATTAACGGAAGCGGACAAATTGCAGGTGGATCAGGCATTGTACCTTGTAGATACATCCCATCAGGACAGAGCTTTTTTATTCAAGGTTTAGCAAACGCCAATGTAACCTTTACCAACAGCATGCGTATGGGAGACGACATTAGTAACAATCAATTTTTTAGAGATGGAGGCTCTTGTAGTCCTTCAGCCGAAAGTAGATTATGGGTTAACCTTACCAATAACAATGGTGCATTTAATCAAACTCTTGTAGCTTATGTTAATGGTGCAACTGATGGTGAAGACTCTAGTTTTTATGATGCTGAAAAAAACCTAGCAAGTGGTGCTAATGCTTATTTATATTCACTAATTAACGAAACAGATGTTCACAAACTAGCTATACAAGGTAAAGCGCCTAGTACACTTACTGAAAACGAAATAATCCCATTAGGATTTATAGCAACTGAAGACGCTCAATTTACCATTTCAATACCTCAGCTTGAAGGCGATTTTTTAAATACACACACTATTTATTTAAGAGATAATTTTTTAAGTATAGAACATGATTTATCATCAGCTGATTATACGTTTAATGCTATAGCTGGAGAACATGATAACAGATTTGAAATAGTTTTTACTGAAAACAGTACCCTAAGTATTTCTGAAGCTGAAATAAATGATTTTTCAATTTACAATTTAGACAGAACGAGTATTAAAGTTAAACACAAAACTCAAGACATAGCCCAAGTAAAACTTTATACTGTTTTAGGTCAAGTAGTAAATGAAACTAAAGCCAATAGCAATGAAGTTGTTATTAACACTTCACAACTTTCTAAAGGCAATTATATTATTGAAACAACCCTAACAAACCATACTAGATTAACCAAAAAATTCATAAAGCAGTTTTAAATTTCACCTTTGGTTTTAAAAAAGTCCTTGTAGTATTTACTCAAGGGCTTTTTTTATATCAGTTCATTAACCTTATCATATACTAAATGAGTTTCCCAACCTCTATACAGTAAATAATCTGCTAGTTTTTTTCTTTTCTTTTGAAGATTAGATTCCTTTATTTGCGCTACTTTTTTTTCGGCAAGTTGGTTAAAGGCTTCTAGATATTCAGCATCAGAAATTTCTTTGAACGCTAACTTGATATTATATGCACTAATTTCTCGTCTTTTAAGCTCTAACTCTAAGCGCTTACGTCCCCATTTTTTTATTCTAAACTTCCCTAAAACAAACGTCTTTGTAAAACGCTCTTCGTTTAAAAAATTATGCTCAAGCAAATGCACAATAATTTTGTCTCTTGCCTCAGGAATCATTCGCATTTCATATAACTTTTTGGTCACTTCTTGATGACAACGTTCTTGATACGCACAATACCGTTCCATCCGTTTTTGCGCTTCGTCTAAAGTATATGTTTTTGGTCGATGCATAGTGCAAAAATAGTAACAATTTGTTAATAAAACCGAAAACTCAACCCCTTGAAAATTAAGTAATTTAGCTTATATTTACTGCTTGTATTTTTAGCGTTATATAATTTTTTCCCTTTATGAAAAAGAAATACTTCCTCGTATTAATAGCATTTTTATGCCTAACCGCAACTGGGTTTGGGCAGGTTACCACTATAGATTTTGAAATAGCTGGAGATGGTTATACTTCTTCTTCAACTGTAGGCACAGGTTTTGAAGACGTCTTTAATAGATCTAGCCCAAATATCGGAGGTAACTCGACTTTCTTGTGGGCTGTTGAAGATGTTGATAATGCAAACCGTTATATTGATATAGATCAAATTAATGTGACTGGAGCTACCTCTTTCAGTTTAGCTTTAGACATGATAGCTCACCATTACAATGATTGGGACGCAGATACTTTTATGCATATAGAATATTCGTTAGATGGAAGCGCTTACCAACCTTTATTATGGGTAGAAACTATTATTAATGGTACAAATGCTCCTGCTGCAATAGATACAGACTTTAACGGAATAGGTAATTGTGGTCCTACAACAACTTTACCATCATTATCCACAGGTTCGGCTGATGGTTGTACTGTTGCTAATACTAGAACTCAATTTGAAACATTTTCATCTGGTTCTATATCTTTAAGTGGGAATTCTACATTAGATATAAAACTAACATTCAATGATTTTTCTCAAGCTGACCAGGGAATCTATTTAGATAATATTATAATTGATGTTCAAGGAGGCACTCCAACTCCAACCATCACAGCCACACCAACCACAATTACAGGTTTAGATTACAGTTTTGGAAATGGTCCATCTGCACCACAAAGTTTTGACATAGAAGGCACGTTGCTTACAGCAGGTATTGATATTACTGCACCTACAAATTTTGAAATTGCGACCTCTGTTGCAGGACCATATAATAGTACAGTAAATATACCAGCTTTAGACGCTAATAACACTAACACCATTTATGTAAGATTAGTAAGTGGATTAGTACAGGCAAGCTATTCAGGTACGATTACCATGACAAATGCTACTTCAGGTTTATCATCAACACCTACTGTTGATGTTAGTGGAGAAGTAACTGCTCCGGCTCCTTCTAACAATGATTGTAGTGGCGCTATAAGCTTGACACCAAACGCTTCTTGTACTTATACTTCTTATACCAATGTAAATGCTACTGATAGCGGAATTCCTGATCCATCTTGCTCTAGCTATGGTGGTGGTGATGTGTGGTTTTCTGTTACAGTGCCTGTTTCAGGAGAAATAACCGTTGAAACAAGTAACAATGGTGGATTATCAGATACAGCCATGGCATTATATTCTGGTTCTTGTGGTTCATTAACCGAAATAGATTGTGATGACGATAGTGGTTCAGGGAATATGTCATTAATTAATGCAACAGGACTAAGTATTGGTTCTACTGTTTATATTAGAGTATTTGACTATCAAGGAAATAACGAAGGCACTTTTGATATTTGTGTTACTACACCTACACCGTGTACGGCACCAACCAACCAACCAACAGTTTTAACTTTATCAAATATAACAGGCTCGTCAATTGATGGTTCGTTTTCAGCCACTACAGCTGATGAATATTTGGTTGTTGTTAGCACATCTTCAACTTTAGGAGCTAATCCAGTAAACGGAACAACTTATTCTGCTGGTGATGCTATTGGTAGTGGTACTGTAGTACAAAGTTCTAATGCAACAACATTTAGTGCAACTGGTTTATCTAATACCACACAATATTACTTTTTTGTATTTGCTTATAACGATAGTAGTTGTGCAGGAGGACCTGCTTATAACACCACAACCCCTTTAACTGGAGATGAAACTACGATTACTGGGCCTTGCCTAGAAGAAGATTTTACTAATTTATCTATTTCAAGTTATACAACTGGTGATTTCACCATCGATGGTGAAACATGGAATGGCACTCAGGTTTTTTCTGAAACTGCTGGTAATTCATATGGTGGTGTTGGTAAAGCAATTAGAATAAATGATGATATTAATAACGCACAACTTACTACACCTTCTATAGGTTCCCCACAATCAATTACTTTTTTTTATAGAGAATTAAATAGTGGTGGTGGTACTTTTGTTATACAAAAATCAATTTCTGGAGGAGTTTTTATTGATGTTTGTTCACAAGCTTTTGGAGGCACCACTTATCAATCTTATACTTGTAATATTAATGAGAATTCAAATGATGTAAGAATACGAATTTTAAGTGATAACAACTCTGGTCATTTAATTATAGATAATATTGAAATATATTGTGGCGCGCCTTGTACACCTCCTACTGGCCCTATTGGAACTATCTCCAGTATTGACGCACCTGATTTTTGTGAAACTGCAGAATTAGCATTTTCTGGTACTGCTCCTGCTGATATTGTTTATTACTGGCAAACAGACCCTACAGGAATAGATACCACCAATGATGCTGCAAATGCTTTAGATGTAACTACTGATGGCGATTTTTATGTAAGAGCTTACAATACAGTAACCTCATGTTGGTCTGATGATGTTGTTGGTCCTTATACGGTTACAATAAGTAATCTACCCGAAATTACAGACCAACCTGACAATATAAATGTCGCTAATGGTGGCAATGCTACTTTTTCTGTTACCGCTACCAATGCTGTAAGTTATCAGTGGCAAGTAAGTACTGATGGCGGAAGTAGTTGGAGTAATACTGGTACAGATTCTCCTACTCTTAATGTTTTAGGTGTTAACTTGAGTATGCTTGGTAACATATATAGAGTTATTGTAACCAACTCTTGTGGTGACACTTTATCTGATGAAGCCATATTATTTGTATATAGTGGTTCGCCTTGTATTGAAGAAGATTTCGATACCAGTAGTTTTCCGGCTACTGGCTGGTCAAATAATGGAACCGCTATCGAAACAACAGGGGTTCATTCTGGAGCATCACAACCCTGTAGAGTTTTTGGAACAGGTGATAATATAATCACCTCACAAACGGACTACCCTACAATACTTGAGTTTTATCAAGACGCTTCTAGTGGAGGCGATGGGAATATTGCTACAGTAGACTATCGTATTGACGCAGGACCTTGGATGCCTTTATATAGTTTTAGTGCTTCTGAAGTTGGTAAAACAGAATTAGTTGACTTAACAGATGTTTCTGGTGTAAATTTAGGCTCTCAAGCAAATGTAAGATTCAGGTTTAATTCATCTTTCAACAGTTGGTACCTTGACGATGTAAAAGTATATTGCACGCCTTGTACGCCTCCTACAATTACAACTACAATAGACCTTTCTTCAGGTCCTGTTGGTACTTATGTAACTATTTCTGGAAGTCAATTAGGAACTGCAACGGTTAGTTTTAATTCAATTGCACTTACGCCTATTTCACAAAACGCTAACGAAATAGTTGTTCAAGTACCTGCAAATGCTGTGGATGGCAGTTTTATTATTGAAACAAACACTATTGTGTGTGACACTGCCTTTCCTTTTGATGTTATAGACGAAGAGTTAAATTGTCAATCTAACATCACTCCTGCACCAACAGATTTATTTATTTATGAACTATTTGATGAAGACCAAAATATTGATGGTTCAGGAGGTGCTTGGGGAAATGGTGGTATGATTACAGTTTATAATGGAACTTTAGAAACGAAAGATTTAAGTGATTATAGGCTTTACAGAACTACAGATTATACTGATACTGGTAGTAATCCCTACTCATTATGGCACTCACTATCAGGTACACTAGCACCTGGAGAAGTGTACCGAATTTGGATAGATGGAAGTAATTGTACTGATTATGCCACACCTTACGAAACAGAATACATTGGTTTTAATGCAAGTGATGGCGTTGAATTAAGAAAAAACAATGGATCAGGAAACTATATCACAATAGACCAACTACACACTGCTAACATTGTAGGTTATCACTACGTAAGAGATTTGACAGCTATTGACAAGCCAGACGCAACTTACGATGCTTCTGATTGGGCTTTTACTGATATTTACCCTTCTAGTCCTTACTGTGTTGGTGCTGGACAAGCTCCAGATTTTGAAGGAGGTACTCCAACTATAAGTTTAGACACTCCTATTACTTCTTGTGATACATATGAAATTACAGCCAATGCCATTGAAGGTTATACAGGAGCATTTTCTCCACCAGCCGATTCTTATAATTTAACTTTCCAATGGTATTACTTTGACGGAGTTACTGATATGTGGAACCCTATAACTACTGGAGGTGATTATACCGTAGTAGACACTTCATCACAAAGCACACTAACAATAGACAACATAACTGATAAATCTGACTATCAATTTTATTGTGAAGTGAGTGAAGGTGCTGGTTGCTATACAGCAAGTGATGCCTTTAGGCCTTTAACTGATTATGCAATTTGGGACGGAACGAACTGGTCATCTGCTCCAGCTTCTAATAAGACTGCAATTTTAAATGCCGATTATGACACTAGTGTTAATGTTAATGGAGAAACAAGCTTTGAGGCTTGTAATTTAATCATTAATGATGCTGAACTTATTATTGCGGATACCAACAATGGTGGTGTTAACACGTATGTAGAAGTTGGTAATGACCTTATACTAAATGGTACAGCTTCAATATTAGTTCATCCTCAAGGTGCTTTTGTACAAATTAATGATGATGGCTTAGTAACTGCAGATAACCCAGACAATATTCAAGTTAATAAGAGAACTGCATTAATGAACAACTGGTATGAATACACCTACTGGAGTTCTCCTGTTTTTGAAGAAACTATTGGAGATGCTTTAGTAGATGCTTCGAGTAACAGACGTTTTAAATTTAGTGCTCAAGACTATAGAGATTCTAATCAAGAAATTAACAATACTAACACATTTATAATTGGTCAAGACAATATAGATGACCCAAGCTCATTTGCTGATGGCACAGGGTACGATTGGCAACAAACAAACAATAGTGATTTTATGACTCCTGGTGTTGGATACGCTTCAACTCACGATTCTGGCTTATTTAGTGCACTTCCTTGTGATAATGGTCCTAACTGTCAATTTACTTATTCTTTTAGAGGTCTTTTTAATAATGGTGTTATTGAAGTTTGGATGTATAGAAATGATGAGGAAACCAACGATAATAATTGGAATTTACTTGGAAACCCATATCCTTCTGCAATAAGTGCTGATGCATTTTTAAATTACAATGCTGATATAGGTACCGCTACAAACAGAGTAGTTGATGGAGCTATTTATTTGTGGTCACAAAACACTCCTCCTGATGGCAATACAAGCGGTAATGAGCAGCTAAACTTTTCTCAAAGTGATTATGCTATCATTAATGGTGTAGGAGAAACAGCTACTAGTGCTGGTGGAGATGGCAGTGACCCAACTAATAGAATGATTCCTTCGGGTCAAGCATTTTTTATTGCAATGTCTGATACTGCTCCTACTACTGAGTATGTTTCAAACCCAACAGCTCAAGCTGGAGATATACAAAGAAAACGTGTTGTTTTTAATAATTCAATGCGTGTAAGAGGAACCAACGATAACTCTCAATTCTTTAGACAAAACACAACTAACACACCTAATAAATTATGGTTAGATCTAACAACTGATAATGGAGTGTTTAATCAAATTTTAGTAGGTTATGTCGACAATGCAACTAACGGTTTGGACAAAATGTATTTTGATGCTCCTATGGCTTCGCCAAACGTTAATGCTGTGATGTATTCAATTATTGAAGGTTCTGATAAAAAGTATACCATTCAAGGAAAAGCGCCAGAGAGTTTAACCTTAAACGAAGTAATTCCTTTAGGATTTAACACATTAATAAATACACCTACAATTTACACCTTAACTATCTCAAAACTAGAAGGTGAGTTTTTAACCACTAATACTATTTATGTAAAAGATAAATTATTAAATATCACTCACAACCTATCAGAAACTGATTATACTTTTACATCAGAAGCTGGTGAGTTTAATGAGCGTTTTGAAATTGTATTTATGCCAGAAGCGCTATCAATTGACGATAAAGATATTAGTCCTAAAGATTTAACAATCATTGAGCTTAACGATAATGATGTTAAATTCACTATAGGTGCAAATATTACTATTGAACATGTTGAAATTATTGATCTTTTAGGAAGAACGCTATACAACTTTAATGGTAATAGCAATTCAGAAATTTATAACCTTTCTGCTTTAAGTCAAGCAACCTATTTGGCTAAAGTAACATTGTCAAACGGACAAGTAATTACTAAGAAAGCAGTGAAACGAAAATAAAATAATCATCACACAAAAAAGCCTCCAACTTAGGAGGCTTTTTTTATTTATAATGTGTACATCAAGGACAAAATTAAATTTCTTCCTGCCGAAGCAATACCTGATGAATATGTTTTATAACGTTGGTCAGTAATGTTTTCTAAACTCGCTATTAGTGTTGCTGCATCAGTAATTTTATACTTAGTTCTTAAATTAAGCGTATACCAAGAAGGCGAATAAGGATTTCCGTTAGCATCCAAAGCATAGATGTAATCTTTTTCAGCTTCAGAAGGTGCTAATTGATTAAATGACAACTCATTGTTATAAACCGCAAATGCGTCTAACTGTAACTTATCATTTTGCCAAACTAAATGTGTGTTTCCAAAGTTTGGAGCTGCATGTCTTACTGGAACTTCAATGCCATTATCTTCTTCTGTTCCTCCTATTATATTATATTGTGTGGTTAGTTTAAACTTTTCAGAAAAATTAAGTTGAGCTCCTGCTTCAAAACCATAAATCCAAGCTTTAGATGCGTTTTGAATAGCTTGCACATTACTTAATTCACCATTATACTCAATTTCGGTTTCACCATTAATACTAAAGTCTCTTCGCACAAGTGCATTATCCAAATAGGTATAATACGTTGAAAGATCAATGATAAATGTTTGATCAAAATTTAAATTAAGCCCAAGTTCACCACCATAAGCATACTCTGGTTTTAAATTGTTATTAGGCACAACTACTGAACCTGGTTCAGAGTCGAACACCTTACCAATGTCATCCATGTTTGGTGCTCTAAAAGCCGAAGAGGCATTCAATTTCCATTGTATAGTTTCGTTTGGTATCCAGCTTATTCCTGCTGTCCCAGTAAATGCTCCTGCATTGATTTTTGATTCATTAAACGGAAGGTTCAAAAACTGATTGTTTTCAGTAAAATCAGCATTTGAAATAATATGATTATAACGCACTCCTGTTTGGAATACAAATTTAGGATTAGGTTTATATTTCAAACTTGTGTAAGCTGCCATAGATTGCCAATCGGAACCATCAGGATATCTTGACACTGTGTTTGTAGTTTCGTTGGTTTCTAAATTGTATGTGTTTCCGTCTGATTTAATTTTATTGTAAACGTATTCAACACCATAAAACAACTCTGTTTTTGAACCCAATTGCTTTTCAAGATCAAGGTTAAAAGATATAGCATCTACACTTTCTTCGGTTGTATTTCTTTCAACAGACTGAAAATCTCTATCAATTCTGCTTTCCTGAAAATTTTGAAAAGCAACATTAGTTTGTATTTTATCATAAAAGCTAGAGTTACTGCTCAGTTTAGTATACTGTAAGTTTGCCATAAACCAACGTTGTGGTCCGTAATTCCATTCGGCAGATCTTAGATTGTCTCCTCGATATCTTATTAATCGGTCGTATCTAGAATACTCTGAAGTTTCAGTATAATACAGTCCTAAATCAAAGCTTTGGTTATCTTCAGGTTGATACTTAATTTTTTGCAGAAGATTAATTTGATCGTAGCCTGTTGGTTTTTGTACTAAGGGTTCATCATTAGCAACAATAACGTCTTCGCCATTAATGGTTTCAACATATTCAGGTCTAATGTATTCATCTGGACCATGAGCTCCCATTCTTAAATCGTCGAAATCAGTATAACTTACGCTTGTTAAAAATGCCCATTTTTTAAGTCCGAAATTTAAGTCTAGGTGTCCTGTTTTTTCACTATTTGCTGTAGCATATCTTGCTACTGCATTGGCTTTAAAAAACAAAGAATCTGAATATGAAAGCTGAGGTTTTTTAGTATAAAAACTCATAACTCCACCAATAGCATCACTACCATAAACAACAGAGCCTGCTCCTAAATTAACTTCGGTATTTTGAATAGAAAAAGGATCAATAGAGATTACATTTTGAAGATTACCTCCTCTAAAAATGGCATTATTCATCCTTACACCATCAACTGTTATCAGCAATCGGTTAGTTGAAAACCCTCTAATCATTGGGCTTCCACCACCCAACTGGCTTTTTTGAACGTAAATATTACCAGTGTTTTCTAATAAATCTGCACTTGTTTGCGGATTTGAAAACTGAATTTTTTCAGCATCAAAGCTTATCACTTTTTGAGGAATATCTCTCTTGCTTTGTTCAAATTTAGAAGCAGAAACTACTACCTCATTCAACCCTTCAACGTTTTGGGTTAAATACACAATAAAATTGTTACTTGCTATTTCCGCTTTGCTCGTTTTTAGTTTTTGATATAGCAAGTTTTGAAAAAAGATAGTTTCGTTGTCATCAAACTGACTTAAAGTCGTATATCCATCGATATCAGTAATTACTGATTTAGATTTATCAGAATTATAAAATGTAACTCCTGAAATGGGTAAATTTGTCCCTTTTTCAAGAACTTGAATTTGTTGTGCCTGTAAAAATGAAGTAAAGCAAATTAATACAAATAGAAATTTGTGTTTCATTGTACGTTTTTTTGTTGGTTTTAGTTAGTTAAATACTTGATTAAAAACAGTTAGCGATTTAGGTTTTTTAAAATCTCCTAAGTGTAACTCATAATAAAGTAATATCATATTTAAAAACGATTGCCTTTGTTTTGAGTTTAATTTAATCGTATTTAATGCATCAAAATTTATGCCTAACAGTTGTTTTAAGAGCACTAAATTTTCACCTGAAATGGAATACATATTAGTCTTGTTTACCTCAAACTCTCCACTGCTTAAGTTAAAGTATTTATTATCAATATTTGACTGTTGAGGATAAAACCCTAAATGCTTTGTTAGGTTAAGTAAAAATAATAGATGAAAGTTTGAAAAACTACTTTCATTATCCAACCAAAGTAGTGTAGTCTCTAAATATTCAAACAACAAATCATTTTTCTCCTCCTCTTTTAATGTATTTGATAACACTTCTGACAAAAACATAGCAACAGACCCTTTTAAAACATTGGTGTTTATACTTTCGTAAACATACTTAGGTTTTACTTCTTTAAGGGTTTGAAGAGATTGATTAGGTCGATAGTTTTCTTCAACTTGAAGCTGAGTTAACGGTTGAAAATAGGCGGTTTTAGCACTACCTTTTCTAGATTTAAGAACACCTCTTAAAATATAACTCACCAAACCTCTATGCTTGGTATAGCATTTTACAATAAGATCGTTATCTCTGTACTTAAGTTTTGAAAGAACAATTACATTAGTTTTTATAAGCATAAACTGTGTAATTGGATTATCTTACAATGAGGAGCTTTAAAACTTTTGTTTCAAAAGAATCTAAATCAGAAATCATAATTAGATACACACCTGTTGCAACAACATTATTAGCTAGGTTTTTACCATTCCACACTCCTGTTCCACCATCAATAGCAAAATTATAGTTAGAAGACCTTTGGTTAACATTAGATTGAGCCTCAGCAACCAAATTACCCTCAATATCAGTAATCTTTACGTTTACATTTTCGGTAAGCCCTTTTATTTTGACTCCTTTTGTAATATTATTTAAATCATTATACCCTAAAAGATCATATTCAGGCCTAACAGGGTTTGGATACACAAAGGCATTTTTTAACTCATCTTCAGGCTTTGATCCTCCAGAAAGAAAAGAAACCATTCCTTTGTCTGTAGCTATAAACACTTCTCCGTTACTATTATCAATTGAAATGTCGTTTATTGCATTTGACGGTAAAGGTGAGTTGTCTTTTGTAAAATGATAAATTGTTTCTTGCCCATCAGGAGAAAAGTAAAAAATTCCTGAAGTAGATGTTGCTACCCATTTATTGTTAGAACCATCTACTTCAATGTCAGTAATTAATTGATTAGACAACAATTCTTGAGGAATTCCATTATCTAAAATTACTATTTCATTAACCGAAAGCGTTTCTTGTTCAAAAACATTTGATGTATTATATAAAACTCTTAACCCGTTTCTGGTTCCAATCCATAATGCATTATTTCTATCCAACGCTAACGCTCTCACATCATCGATAGGCATGTTTTGCTCTTGTGAAACAATGTTTATAACTGGAGTATCCACATTTTCGGTATCACAAATTACTAAACCATAATTGAAAGTTCCTAGATAGACTTTATTTTGAGAATCTACTTGAATTGAAGAAAACCCTAAATTACTTCCAGCAGGATTGATTAGTGAAAGAAAATCATACGATGTCCAATTACCATCTACAAATTTATTAAGTGGTCTATCTACCCTTCCATTAGCAACCCACAACACACCTCTTTCGTCAAAATGATTAACCAATGTTAAATGTAAACTTGCTGCAAAAGGGACTATAGTGCTATTATCTTGATTATACACGCCAATAACCTCATTATTTAAAACTTCCAACAAACCAGAATAATAAGATGATATATATACTTGCGAATTATTAAAAGGATTAATTGTTATGTGAGATAAAAACCTAGGCTCGTTAACTACTAAAGAAATTGTATCATAAGGAGTATTAACCCATTGTTCATCTATAAAGTGACTTATCCCTGTTCTTGCTAAACCTCCATTGAAATTAAATGAGTTTGAGTATCCACCAAAAACAGCCCATAATTCATTATTATTTGCTTTAACTTCAAAAACATTGTTTTTCAATGGTCCGTCAGGGTATATCTCTTGGTAATCTGCATTTGAAAACTTAAGCAAACCATGTCCAGGCTTTCCTAGATTTGTTCTACCTTTTGTACCTAAAAACAAATTACTATCATTATCCATTGTTCCTGCCGAATAATCTAAATCTAAATCCTGAGGTACTTCCTGTGTAGATATAAGATTGAAATTTTCATCATAAATATAACACACTCCACTTAACACTACAATTACTTGGTTATTAAAAACCTGAACATCTTTAACTTGACTGTTAAAAGTCTGCAATATCGTTAGAGTATTGTTGTCATTAACTTTATACAATTGATTACTAGGACGAATAGTATATAGTTGATTTGAAACACTAAAAATAAAATTAAAACTACCTCCTCCTATTGTTGACCATTGTGAAGAATTAATTAAATTAGGGTTATTTATATCAGCTTTTCTTATTCTATCACCTGAAACACATGCTGCATAAATAAACCCATTATAAATAGTCGTTTGTTTAACAGTTACAAATGAATTATCTGTTCCAATGTAATAGGTATCTCCAAACTCTAAGTTATTTAAATCATAAACAGAAATACCATAATCTGTTGAAATGTAAACAAGACTATTATCCTCAAAAAAATGATTAATTCTCTTAATATTAGGAGGTATTGTCTCTTTATTAACTATGTCAACCACAGTTGTAACATCAATTTCGTTTTGCAAGTCAACCACCTCAATCAAACCACTTTCATGACCAATAATAAGATAATTAAACTCAGTGCTGTAATGAATAGTGGTAATATCTTCACCTGAAAGACCATTAATAGTAGTTATCTCTTGAATTTCAGAAGTAATAGTATTATAAACAAAAATAGAATTCTGAGAAGCTACATATATTCTATCTTCACCATTTACAATATCAGTAATGTCTAAGTAAGAAAAATGCTCTGCCCACAAATCTGAATAGTCTTGAGCGAACGACAAATTAAATGAGAAAATTAAAGTAAGCACAATAATGTGTAAGTTCAACTTCATAAGACAAAATAAGTTCAAAATAATATTAACCAAAAATAATATTAATTATTGTATTTTTGGCTTCATTACTTATTAATAACAATACAGTCAATGCTGTTTAGTAGTCCTGTTTTTTTATTTGCTTTTCTTCCATTAGTAATTCTACTATATCTATTAACTCCTAAAAAACTAAAAAATTTCTTTTTGCTTCTAGTTAGTACTTTTTTTTACACTTGGGGAGAAAAAGAACTTGTTATACTTATTTTACTTTCTGCAATAGTTGATTATTGTTGTGGATTAATTATCAACTTAGGAAAAAGAAAAGCAGGTTTGTTTATTTCAATTTTCTTTAACTTAGGTATACTTGTGTATTTTAAATATTCAAACTTTGTATTCTCAAACCTTTGTGAGTTATTAAGTTTTTTTAAGATTAGTATTGAAAATAGTACAAGGTTTGCTAATGTTATTTTACCTCTTGGAATTAGCTTTTATACTTTTCAAACTATGTCTTATACTATTGATGTCTATAGAGGGACTATTAAAGCCAATAAAAGTTTTATTGATTTTGCAACTTATGTTACTTTATTTCCTCAATTGATTGCAGGTCCTATTGTAAGATATAGTGAAGTTCAACATGAGTTAAATAATAGAGAGGTTACTATTAGTTCATTCTCAATAGGTGTTGAACGTTTTGTAATTGGATTGGCTAAAAAAATGATAATAGCCAACAATTGCGCCTATTTAGCTGACGCTATGTTTAGTTTACCTAATGAAGAAATGAATCTGCTAACAACGTGGCTTGGAGTAATTGCTTATAATTTTCAGATATATTATGATTTTTCAGGATACTCAGATATGGCTATTGGAATAGGTAAAATGCTTGGGTTTAATTTTCCTGAAAATTTCAACTTCCCCTACATATCTAAAACAATTAAAGAGTTTTGGCAACGTTGGCATATGACCTTATCCAATTGGTTTAAGGATTATTTATATATACCCATAGGTGGAAATAGAAAAGGTAATTTTCGTACCTATTTTAATTTAACCTTTGTCTTTTTTATAACTGGATTATGGCATGGAGCTAATTGGAATTTTATTATTTGGGGGCTCTTTCACGGCTTTTTTATTTTATTAGAACGTTTAGTTTTAGAAAAAAAATTAATTAAAACCCCCATTATATCTCATATTTACTTTATCGTTGTTATATTATTTTCATGGGCACTTTTTAGAAGCGATAACTTAAGCTACGCATTTAATTATATGGCAAATATGCTTACTTTAAACACTAATATAAACTGGGAATTTATTAATTATTATTTTACTAACGAGATAAAGTTTGTTTTAATTCTTGCTTTTATTTTTGCTATACCAATAAACAAATTTATTCAAGCAAAAATACCTCAAAAGCGCACTCCCGTTCTTAACAATGCCCTTATGGTTTTCAAACCTTTTGGATTAATTGTTTTATTTATTATTTGTTGTACTTATGTTGCTTCAGACACTTATAACCCATTTATATACTTTAGGTTTTAATGGCCAACAAGAAAAACATATCTAATTTATTTACAATTATATCTTTCATGATATTACTTGTCATGCCTTCTATCATAATGTTATCTGACATTAAAATCAACAAGCAAGCTAATAAAAAAGAAAATGTTATTCGAAAAATAAACAATGCTTACCAAGAAGATTTTGGTCTAAAAAATTATTTAGTAAATAAATACTTTAAGTTTAAAAATAATATAGGTGATAGTCCATCACCAAACACTTGTGTTATAGGGAAAAACGGCTGGTATTTTTTAGGCAATTATTACAACAACTTGTTTGATGATAACTTTGGTCATAAAACTAGTATTGACTCTACAGAGTTAGAAGTCATAAAGAATAATATTTTGTCAACAAAAAACTTTCTAACTTCAAAAGGAATAGACTTTAAGATAATTGTACCGCCAAATAAACACAGAGTGTATCCTGAACACTTACCTTATAGTTATCCTCAAAAGAAAACGCGTTTAGAAATACTGAATGAGTATTTAAAAAAAGAGATAAATTTTGAAATTATTTATCTGAGAGACACACTAGTTAAAGCAAAAGGTGAAAAACTACTATACTATAAAACCAACACACATTGGAATGATTATGGTGCTTATATAGGCTATAATTATGCTATGAAAACTTTAAATAAAACTCATAACTTATCTGTAGTTAATTATGAAGACTACAAAGAAATAATTCAGCCTATTAAAGAAAATGATATAATTAGACAAATTAACCTATCAGCTAAAGAATATGCTATCTTTTTACAGAAAAAAAAACCAATTGAAACCAAAATTATTTTTAGCCAATATCACAAGCAGATTTTCTCTAACCCTAACAAAACTAAAAAACTACTAATGCATAGAGATTCTTTTGCAAATGCTTGGATGGGATTTTTCAATGAAAGCTTTGGAACTACTATTTACTTAAGAGGCTATAAACTCGATAAAGAATTAATAAACAAAGAAAAACCTGATATTGTCATTTTTGAAATGGTCGAGCGTAATGTGTTTGAAAACTTGTCCAAATAAAAAAGACCTATGATTTTCATAGGCCTTATTACTTTTTTTTATTTGAAATTACACCACTCCTTGAGCTAGCATAGCATCAGCAACTTTTACAAAACCTGCAATGTTTGCTCCTCTAACATAGTCAACATAACCATCTTCATCTTTACCATACTCAATACATGCTTCATGTATGTTAGCCATAATTTCTTTTAACTTATTGTCTACTTCATCTCTCGTCCAGTTGTAACGTAACGAGTTTTGAGTCATCTCTAAACCAGAAGTTGCAACACCTCCTGCGTTAGATGCTTTTCCTGGAGCAAACAATATTTTAGCTTTATGGAATTCTGCAATCGCCTCTTTAGTTGATGGCATGTTAGCACCTTCACTTACACAAATACAACCGTTATTTAATAATGCTTTAGCATCATCACCATTAAGTTCATTTTGTGTTGCACAAGGTAAAGCAACATCACATTTTACATTCCATGGCGTTTCACCTTTAAAGAATTTAGCGTTAGGATATTTCTCAACATACTCACTAATTCTTCCTCTTTTTACATTTTTAAGCTCCATTACAAACGCTAATTTAGAAGCATCGATACCTTCTTCATCATAAATGTAACCTGAAGAATCTGATAATGTCACTACTTTTCCTCCTAATTGAGTTGCCTTTTCAGCAGCATATTGTGCCACATTACCAGATCCAGAAACCACTACTGTTTTTCCATTAAAATCATCTCCTTTGGTTTTAAGCATACTTTGAGCAAAGTAAACGTTACCGTAACCTGTTGCTTCTGGTCTAATTAAAGAACCACCCCAAGACATTCCTTTTCCTGTTAAAACTCCAGTAAACTCGTTTCTTAATTTTTTATACATTCCAAAAAGGAATCCTATTTCTCTAGCACCTACTCCAATATCTCCTGCAGGAACATCTGTTTGAGGTCCTATATGACGGAATAATTCACTCATAAAAGAATGACAAAAACGCATAATTTCGTTGTCACTTTTTCCTTTAGGATCAAAATCACTTCCTCCTTTACCTCCACCCATTGGCAGAGTTGTTAAACTGTTTTTAAATACTTGTTCAAAAGCCAAAAACTTAAGAATACTCATATTTACTGATGGATGAAAACGTAATCCTCCTTTGTAAGGACCAATTGCAGAGTTCATTTGAATTCTATAACCTCTATTTACTTGTATTTCACCAGAATCATCTACCCAACACACTCTAAAAGTCACCACTCTTTCTGGCTCAACCATTCTTAATAGAATGTTTTTTCCATGATAAATATCGTGTTTAGCAATATAAGGAATAACTGTTTCAGCTACTTCTTCTACTGCTTGTAAAAACTCAGGTTCTTGACCATTTCTTTCTTTTACAAGGTCTAAAAAAGCTTCAATTTTTTCTTTCATTATATATTTATTTAATAATGCATTGATAATTTCAAGGCACAAAGATACGTTATCTCTAAAAAATACAACTTATTTTTTTATTATTCTCAAAAAAATAATATGTGAGTAACAATCTTATAAATCAGAACGTTTAAATTATAATTATAGCTTAAACACTAATTATTTGGTAGTTAAAGCAGTTTTTATATATTTGTTGATATCTATGCCCTCACTAAAAGAAACCATATGGCGCTTAATTTGAAACAGTTAACCATTATATTTGTTCTTCTTGCAAATGTAAATAATGTGTTTTCTCAACTAGGTTTTTCCCACGAAATTGGTGCTATAGTTGGACCAGTTCAATTTAGATCTGATTTTGGTAGTAGAAACGAAGAAGAAACCAATTTTGGAAACTCAGGTATTGGTATTGGTATAGTTCACTACATCAATTTTGCTTATAGAGCAGACTGTAACTGCTACTCTACTGACACCTACTTTAACGATCACTTTAAACTTCGTAGTGAAATATCTTGGAATAAAACCAACCTACAACATCATGGTGAATGGGTAGGACCAGATAATGTTAGCGATAATGCTGATAGATTAAGAGCGCAACGTGGTGTGGCTGAAAATTTTGATGTTGGTATGCAGTTAGAATATTTCCCACTGAGTATTCGTTCGTTTCAAGCGTTTAGTTATAGGTTTGCTCCCTTTATAAGTTTAGGAGCGCATTATACCTCATCTAGTCCGCAAGGAAGTACTGATTATGGTGACGGAAACATCTTTAACCAAAATAACATTTATTCCTATTGGTTTGATCCTGCAACTGATACTGAATACCCTATTAATTTAGATAAAGTCAATGCTTGGTCTGTAGTAACTAGTGTTGGTGTTAGATATAAACTCACTCCTTTATCCGATTTAATGCTAGACCTACGTTGGCAATACTATTTTAGTGATTGGATTGACGGTTTAGACCATAAACTAGACTACAACAAATATAACGATTGGTTAGTGTGGTTAAACTTTGGGTACATTTACTATTTAGATTAAACATTTTAAGATATATAATAAAAAGACCAACAATATTGTTGGTCTTTTTTATTCTTGAAAGTTCAAACTATCCTATAGCCTGTTCTAAATCGGCAATTAAATCGGCTTCATCTTCAATACCAACGCTAAGCCTAATTAACGAATCAACTACTCCTGTTTTTTCGCGCTCTTCTTTTGGTATACTAGCATGTGTCATACTTGCTGGATGTCCAGCTAAAGATTCCACACCTCCTAAAGACTCAGCAAGTGTAAACACCTTTAATTTCTCAACAATTTTTATAGCTTCTTCATAATTATTTCCTTTTGTGGTAAACGATACCATTCCTCCAAAATCCTTCATTTGCGACTTTGCAACTTCGTGGTTTGGATGACTCGTAAACCCAGGCCAATACACATTTTCAATTTTAGGATGATTTGCTAAAAACTCAGCAACTGCTTTACCGTTTTCGCAATGACGTTGCATACGTACATGTAGTGTTTTTATACCTCTTAACACCAAAAAGCTATCTTGAGGACCACAAACTGCTCCACTTGCATTTTGTATAAAATACAGTTTTTCGGCAAGCGCTTTATCTTTTACAACTAATGCTCCCATAACAACATCGCTATGTCCACCAAGATATTTAGTTGCCGAATGCATTACAATATCAGCTCCTAAGTCTAAAGGTTGTTGTAAATATGGTGTAGCAAAAGTATTATCAACTGCTAATAACAAGTTATGTTTTTTAGCAATTGCTGATACTGCTTTAATATCAATAATATTCATCATTGGGTTAGTAGGTGTTTCAACCCAAATAAGCTTTGTATTTTCATTTACGTAGCTTTCAATGCTAGACGCATTTTCCATTCCTACAAAATGAAATTTTATTCCAAAGCGTTCAAAAACACTTGTAAACAATCTATAACTTCCGCCATACAAATCGTTAGTTGAGACAACTTCATCTCCAGGGTTTAAAAGCTTAATTACTGCATCAATAGCTGCCAAACCAGACCCAAATGCTAACCCATGATTCCCATTTTCTATACTTGCAAAAGCATTTTCAAGCGCATTACGTGTTGGGTTATGAGTTCTTGAATATTCATATCCTTTGTGTCCTCCAGGAGTAGATTGTGCGTAAGTAGATGTTTGATAAATTGGAGGCATAACCGAACCATAAGCAGGATCGTGCTCTTGACCTCCATGTATTGTTTTAGTATTAAATTTCATAGTACTGAATGTCTTTCTATTTTTATAATTACAACAAATTTAACCTTTAATTCGTTGTATTCAAATCTATGTAATACCTTTATAGTATGTTTAACAAAATCCTTTTCCCTGTGAAAAAACTTAGCCTAATTATAGTAATATTCACCCTCTTTTACAGCTGTAAAAACGAAGTAACTACAGTTGAATTTTCTGAAACAGCTATTGAAAACAATGAGCATGTTAATATTGAAATTATCTACCCAAAAGTTACATCCAAATCAGGCATTGCTTCAAAAATAAATTCTGAAATAGAACAAACCATTTCAAAAAACATAGCCTTTTTTGAAGATGATACCGAACAATTATCATTAGAAGCTTCAATTAAAGATTTTGAAAACAGATATATAAATTTTAAAAAAGAATTTGAAGACAGCTCAATTAAATGGGATGCAAATGTAAGTGGCGAAGTAGTTTACAACTCTGAAAACGTAATTACCATTGCAATTGACTCTTACACGTTTACTGGTGGAGCTCATGGCAATAGCGTTATTACTTTGTTGAATTTTAATCCTAAAACTGGTGCATTATACAGTTTTGATGATATTTTTAATAACCCTACAAAAGTTACTGAGCTTGCTGAAACTTATCTTGAAAAAGAATTGAACATCTCTAAAAACCAAAATACTGATGATTACTTTTTTGACGAGTTTTTTAAAATGCCTGAAAATATTGGTTTTAGCGATGAAGGCATCATCTTTTTATACAACACCTACGAAATAGCTGCTTATGCTCAAGGTGTTACTGAGTTTACTATACCTTACAGTGAAATTAGTGAGTTCTTAAAACTTTTAGAGTAACTAAATAAAGTAAATAACGGATAATTATTTTCGTCAGTTAGAGTGAATTTCACGATTAAAAAGAGTGGAATTTGTATCGAAAACAAGAAAATTTCTAACAAAAATATACTTCTCGATACAAAATTCATTTAGAATTTTACTCGAAGAGACAATTACGTACTAAAATACTATTCACATTAAATAGATTTCTTTAATGCCAAAATATAACCTAAATGCAAGCCTTCGTGGTAATTGTTAAAGGCAATGGCTTCCTCGACATTTGTTAACCTGTTTTTTGTGGTTACTGTATATTCATTAAAGGTTTGAAAGATTTTGTTGTTATAATCTTCCTTGGTTTTTTCAATAGTTGAGAAAAGTAATCCTTTTATTTCGTCAACTTCGGCTTGTGTTAAATCGCGTTCAGGTTTTGTACCTTTTCTAAACGCTTCAACAAAATCATCGTTAACAATCATTGGTAAACCCGATAGCTTATACACCAATAATTGTTGAGTAGCAATGGTGTGAGCTATATTCCAAATCATATTGTTTTTAAACCCTTTAGGCACTTTATTAAGTTCTTCTAAGGAGTAATTCTCAATAAAGGTTTTAAGAACAGCTCTGTTTTTTAACGTAATATCAAAATCCCATTCCATAGTTTAAATTTTATTTAAAAGTAATTAATTTTTGCTTCAAATCCGTTTACTTTGCAGTGTAAAACTGTTAACTCATGAATAAAGTTTACTACCTAAAAACTTGTAGCACTTGCGTGCGAATTTTAAAAACGCTTAATCTACCTTCAGATTTTATCTTACAGGATATTAAAACCGAAGAAATAACTGTTAAGCAACTCGACGAAATGAAAGCTCTAGCTGGTAGTTATGAAGCGTTGTTTAGCAAACGTGCAAAACTTTATAAAGAAATGGGCTTAAAAGACATGAATCTTTCTGAAAAAGATTATAAACAGTACATCCTTGAGCATTACACCTTTTTAAGCAGACCTGTGATACTTGCAAATAATCAGATTTTTATTGGCAACAGCGCTAAAACTGTTGAGGCTGCAAAAAAAGCAATACATGAATAGCCGAATTTTGGCTTTGATAGCCGCTTTTATAGTTCAAGTTATTTATGGTCTTACCTTTACCTTTGCTAATGATGTTATTGATGAAGGACATGTAAAACCGTTTGGATTTATCTTACTTAGAGTGCTAGGAGCTGCTGTGCTTTTTTGGATTTTTAGCATCTTCGCTCCTAAAGAAAAAATTGATAAAAAGGACTTTTTAACCTTCTTCTTTGCCTCTATTTTTGGTATTGCTCTTAATATGCTTACCTTTTTTAAAGGCTTAGAATTTACAACACCTATACATGCATCAGTAATTATGACTGTTGTACCTATTGTGGTTTTGGTACTGTCTTCTTTTTTGCTGAACGAAAAATTAACCTCTCTTAAAATTTTAGGCGTTATACTTGGGTTTGCTGGAGCTATTGTACTATCGGTTTATGGACGATCAAAAGTTGTTGGAGATAATATTTTGCTAGGTAACTTTTTAGTATTTATTAATGCTGTGTCTTATAGTATTTACTTAATAATCATTAAAAAACTTACCAATAAATACCATCCGTTTACATTTATAAAATGGTTGTTTTTATTTGGTTTTATTTTGGTGTTACCTTTTGGGTATAATGAAGTATTAAGTGTTGACCTTAATACATTTACGCCATACATCTATTTCTCAATACTATTTGTTATTGTAGGCGCAACTTTTGGTACATATCTTTTAAATCCGTTAGCGCTAACAAAACTAAGAGCATCAACAGTAAGTACTTTTTTGTACATACAACCTGTAATTGCTGGTATTTTTGCAATACTAATGGGAAGCGACACTGTAAATACTGTAAAAATCTTAGCTGCAGCTTTAATTTTTACTGGAGTGTATTTGGTAACCAAGAAGCCTAAAGCATCAGCTTAGGTTTACTGGCTTTTTACCAAACTTTCTAGTATCTTCTTTTGTTAAAACCTTAAAGTTTTTGGACTTAGGAAAGGTGTCCATTTCCTGTTTAAAGTTTTCAGGAAGTGGTGTTAACGATCTTGTTTTTAAATTGATCCAAGCACCTAAAATTTCACAATTAGCTAAGTTTTCACCTTTATGATTGTAGAAATTGTGCTCTATTTGAAAAAACATACCATCGTCACTTAAACCCATAATTTCTAAGCTTACAGTAATTGGCGTGCCTAAAAACGCTTCTTTAAAATAATAGATGTGCTCATAAAAAATTACAGGACTAATATCATACTTAGCTAAGTTTGAAAGCGAAAAGCCATGATCTTCAAAAAAAGCCACTCGAGTATGACTCATAAAGTTTACATAGGCAGAATTTGCTAAATGCCTATTAGCATCAACATCACTCCATCTAATTTCAAATTGTTTTTTATACATAACATAGGTTTTTAAGTTCTACAAATCTATTGATTTTTGTTATGCAAGCATAATAGTTATTCCGCTTTTTATAATAACCCATAACTATATGTTTTTCCTTACCTTTGCTCAACTTTTATATAAATGTAGGTTCATGATACAATCAATGACAGGATATGGGAAGTCTGTAATTCAGCTTCCAACAAAAAAGATTTCAATAGAGGTAAAATCCCTTAACAGTAAAAATTTAGATTTAAATACTCGCATGCCTTCGCTTTACAGAGAAAAGGAACTTGAGATAAGAAAACAAATCGCTTCTAAACTGGTAAGAGGTAAAATAGATTTTTCGTTGTACATGGAAATTACTGGTGAAGAAACCTCTACTCAAATCAACAAAACAGTTGTGCAACAGTACATTAAACAACTTAAAGAAGTTGTTGATGGTGATGAAACCGAAATGCTTAAAATGGCTATTAGACTTCCCGATGCTGTGACTACTGAACGTGATGAAATTGATGAGGACGAATGGAGTCAAATTGCTAAAGAAATTGATAGCAGCCTAGAAAAAATTTATCAGTACAGATTAGATGAAGGACAAGTTTTGGAAGCCGATTTTATAGAACGTGTCAACACTATTTCAAACCTATTGGAGCAAGTTATAAAAATGGATCCTGAGCGTATTGAAGGAGTAAGAGAACGTTTGCAAAAAGGAATTGCTGATATAAAAGAAAAAGTTGACGAAAATCGTTTTGAGCAAGAACTGGTATTCTACATAGAAAAATTTGACATTACTGAAGAAAAAGTAAGATTAAGCAATCATTTGGACTACTTTTTGAAAACATTAAAATCTAGCGATTCTAACGGTAAAAAATTAGGGTTTATCAGTCAGGAAATGGGACGCGAAATCAATACCATTGGATCAAAATCTAATTATGCACCAATGCAAAAACTGGTAGTTCAAATGAAAGATGAGCTCGAAAAAATTAAAGAACAACTCTTAAACGTATTATAATGAAGCAAGGTAAACTTATTGTGTTTTCAGCGCCTTCTGGCTCAGGAAAAACCACTATTGTAAGACATTTGCTTAAACAGCAAGAGTTGGATTTAGAGTTTTCTATTTCGGCTACTTCACGTGAAAAAAGAGGTGAAGAAATACATGGTAAAGACTACTATTTTTTAAGTTTTGAAGACTTTAAAAAGAAAATAAAAAACGATGAGTTTTTGGAGTGGGAAGAAGTGTATCGCGATAACTTTTATGGCACTTTAAAAACCGAAGTGGAACGTATTTGGGCCAAAGGAAAACACGTTATTTTTGATATTGATGTTTCTGGAGGACTACGCATCAAACGAAAATTCCCAGAAGAAACACTTGCCATTTTTGTAAAACCTCCAAGTATTGACGAACTTAAAATAAGACTTAAAAAACGTAAGACCGAAAGCGACGACAAAATAAACATGCGTATTGCAAAGGCATCTGCTGAATTAGCAACTGCTCCATTGTTTGACAAAATTGTAGTTAACGACGATTTAGACAAAGCTTTAGATGAAGCATACAAACTAGTTTCAAACTATTTAGGTATCGATAAAAAATGAAAATAGGTCTTTATTTTGGAACGTTTAACCCTATTCATATTGGGCATTTAACCATTGCCAACCACATGGCTGAATATAGTGATTTGGACCAAATTTGGTTAGTAGTTACGCCTCACAATCCGTTTAAAAAAAAGAGCTCTTTACTAGATAACCACCAACGTTTAGAAATGGTATATCGTGCTACAAAAGACTATGATAAACTAAAACCAAGCGATATTGAGTTTAACTTACCACAACCTAATTACACTATAAATACGCTTACATACTTACAAGAAAAACATCCTGATTATGAGTTTGCATTAATTATGGGTGAAGACAATTTAAAGAGTTTCCATAAATGGAAAAACTATGAATTGATTCTTCAAGGTCATGATATATATGTGTATCCTCGTATTTCTGAAGGAACTGTTGAAACCCAGTTTGATGCTCACCCAAAAATTCATCATGTTGCTGCTCCAATAATGGAGCTCTCTTCTACATTTATTAGAAAATCAATAAAAGCAGGTAAAAACATAAGGCCAATGCTTCCTGAACACGTTTGGGAATATGTTGACGAAATGAATTTTTATAGGTAAGATTTTTCCACTTGTCATTCCGCACTTGATGCGGAATCTCTTATTTTAAAAATGAAAAATTGCATTTTCTAAATGCTCTATTGTGTAGTCTTTTTCGTTTTTTACAATTGCAATAATATCAAAACGCACTTCAACCTCTAAACCATTTACGGTTACGTATTCATCTACAGCTTTTACCAGATTTTTAATTTGTTTTGGTTTTACAAAATCTTGCGGATTTCCAAAATCGGTAGTAGAGCGTGTTTTTACTTCAATAATGGCAAGAATATCTTCTTTTTGGGCAATAATATCAACCTCAGCCTTGTCAAAACGATAATTGCGTTCCACAATTTCATAGTGATTTTGCAACAAAAAATCTACTGCTAGTTGTTCGCCTTTTTTACCAAGTTCATTGTGTTGTGCCATCTGATTTAATAATTAAAACACTATGTATCTAAAACTTCCAACTTATACCCAATACCATGAATGTTGGTTATTTTTATAGAATCGTCCTCCTGTAATTTTTTTCTCAGTTTAGAAATATAGGTATCTAAACTCCTACCAACAAACACGCCTTGGTCTTCCCAAACTCGTTTAACCAACTCATCTCGTTTAACTACAGTATTCAAGTTTTCATAGAAAATTTCAAGCAGTTCGCACTCTTTTTTGGAAAGTTGAATTTCAGAAGCTGACTTTACCAATTTATTTTGGTCAGGGTAAAACTTATATTTTCCAATAATGTAAGATTCCAATGTGTCTTCCTTGAGCTTTGGTTTTCTAAGCTTCATTAAAAACCATAAAGCCAAAATTACTCCACCAAAAAGTAATACATAGATTATCCAAGAAGCCTGCTTAAGCTCAGTAAATTGCACTTGGATTATGTAACACCCAACAGGTAATGCTCTTCCCATACAAGGTATAATACTGTTCTGCTCTTCGTTTTTCATTTCATAGCTATACGCTACTTCATTATCTGAACACTGCAATACTTCAATTCTATAATTATCAGGCAAATTAGCTTTGGCAAAGCTATTCTTTACTGCATTTACTAAACTATCTGGAACAATCCTTAGTTCTTTTTGAAAGGTTAATTCAAATTTATTGGCATCAATATTAGTGATTGGTAAAACCAAAGAGGTAGAATCGTTTTGAGACAGTAAAAGTGAATTCCCTACATCTCGCAATGCAATTTTAGTGATTTCAGAAAATGAATTTTCATCGCCACAAGACATTGAACAACTCAACAACAAGATAAAAAATATAGAATAAATAGTCCTTTTCATATGTTTTGTAAATAAAACATAAATATGTCAATTACTTGAGCGTTTGACACTTCTTTGACATTTTTTTTACATATTAATAGAAGCCTTATGCTAGTTTAAAAGCTGTATTCTAAAACAACTATACGTTTATGAAAATAATTATTAAAGTTTGGGTCATTACTTAAAATACTGTTTGCAAAAAGAATGTTATGAATCGTTCCTGCTGCTTGTCGATTTTCGAAATACTTTTCAATTAAAGAATCAGAATCTTTAACTAAAGATAATGCTAACATATATCTTCCTGTTTGATTGACATTATTTTCAGAATCGTAAATTTCATTTTTAAATCCACTCTTGATATAAACTTGTCTATCCTCTTCTGACAGGAAATAGTCACTTTCAAATTCTTTATTATTCTTAATATCTAATAAAAATTGATAATAAGCATCTTTCACTTCCAAAGCAGGATATTCTTTAGATAAAAAAAGTTCAAACTTATTAACCAATAAGTTCAACACTTCAATGTTTTTCTTTCCTAAAGTAGTTTCAAATTCTTTAATAGAATCTGTGTTTTCATTTTCACAACAAACAATAAAGACTAAACAAAATAAAAAAATCAGCTTTTTCATTACTCAAAAACCACTGTCGACTGCTCAGTACCAACCGTCAACTGTACTGTTCGACCTAAAAACATTGCTCTGTTATCATCTTCGTGTCCAGCAGGCATATTAAATGCAATCGGGAAATCGTAATCAGCCAAAGCGTCTAAAATAAGTTGCTCAATGGATGTTCCCCAAAGCGTTGTGTTTTTTCTAAGTTTGGTCATATCCCCAACAATAACTCCTGCACAATTATCAAAATAACCAGCGCGTTTTAAACTTTGTAACATACGGTCTATATGATATTTATACTCACCTATTTCTTCAATAAATAAAATTTTTCCTGAAGTATCAATACTAGTTTCAGAACCCAACATAGTGTGTAGCATGGTTAGGTTTCCTCCTACCAATTCACCTGATGCTGTACCAATTCTGTTATAATTTGTTCCTGCTAAAGTATAGGTCAAAGTCTCTCCAAAAATTGCCGACTTAAATGTAGCAACGGTTTGTTCAAGTCCCTCAAGATCTTTTGTTAAGCTCACACACATCATAGCATGTATGGTTTCAAACCCTTGGTTATGAAACAAACTATGTAAGGCTGTAATATCACTATAACCTATAAGCCATTTGGGTTGCGTTTTAAATTTGGTGAAATCGAGTTTGTCTAAAATCCTTACAGCACCATAACCACCACGAGCACACCAAATAGCACTTATAGTTGGGTCGTCCATCGCGTTTTGAAAATCTTCACAACGCTCATCATCAGTTCCAGCAAAATGATTGTCTTGACTAAACACATGCTTACCAACAACCACATTTAAACCCCAACTTTTAAGTAAATCGCTGGCTTGTTGAACTTCACGTTGTCTGTTTTTTAAAATTCCTGAAGGTGCTACAATAGCCACTGTGTCACCTACTTTTAAATATGGTGGTTGTATCAATGTGTTAGCTTTTTTAGTAATATCGTTTTGCGCAAGACCTTTGAAGTTTCCATAAGGAATAACACAAAAAAATAATGCGATTAATAGTGCTGTTTTCGACATATTGTAAATGTACATTTTTTTTCAGAAACGCTCTTAAATTGTGTACTTTTGTGGCTTCAGAAAAAGATAAAATATGTCAAAAAGATATACCATCACAGCAGCATTACCTTACACAAACGGTCCAATTCATATTGGGCATTTAGCTGGTGTGTATGTTCCTGCTGATATTTATGCGCGTTACTTACGTTTAACAGGAAACGATGTGGCCTTTGTTTGTGGTAGCGATGAACATGGTGTTCCTATTACTATAAAAGCAAAAAAAGAAGGTGTATCACCTCAAGATGTCGTTGATAAATATCATGCCATTATTAAAAAATCTTTTGAAGATTTTGGAATTACCTTTGATAATTACTCAAGAACATCAGCGCAAATTCATCATGAAACGGCTTCAGAGTTTTTCTTGGAGTTGTATAAAAAAGGTGAGTTTATTGAAGAAGTTACCGAGCAGTTATATGATGAAGAAGCTAAACAGTTTTTGGCAGACCGTTTTGTGATTGGAACCTGCCCAAAATGTGGTAATGAAGAAGCTTATGGTGATCAATGTGAAAAATGTGGAACCAGCCATAATGCTACCGATTTAATTAACCCAAAATCGGCTATTACTGGCAATGCGCCAACACTAAAAGAAACTAAACACTGGTTTTTACCATTAGATAAGCACGAAGACTTTTTAAAAGAATGGATTTTAAAAGGTCATAAAAAAGATTGGAAACCTAACGTTTACGGACAAGTAAAATCTTGGATTGACGATGGTTTACGACCTCGTGCTGTAACACGTGATTTAGATTGGGGAATTCCTGTTCCTGTTGAAGGTGGCGAAGGCAAAGTGCTTTACGTATGGTTTGATGCGCCAATTGGTTACATTTCGGCAACCAAAGAATGGGCTGAACGCGAAGGAAAAGATTGGGAACCATATTGGAAAGACGAAAACACCAAATTGGTTCACTTTATAGGAAAAGATAATATTGTGTTTCACTGTATCATCTTCCCAAGTATGCTAAAAGCAGAAGGCTCATATATTTTACCAGATAACGTGCCAGCTAACGAGTTTTTAAATTTAGAAGGCAATAAATTATCTACGTCAAAAAACTGGGCAGTTTGGTTACCTGAATATTTAGAGGATTTTCCTGATAAGCAAGATGTGTTGCGTTATGCATTAACAGCAAATGCACCAGAAACCAAAGACAACGATTTTACTTGGAAAGATTTTCAGGCAAGAAACAATAACGAGTTGGTAGCCATTTTTGGAAACTTTATAAACCGTGTTGTTGTTTTAACCAACAAGTATTACAATGGTATTGTTCCAGAACCAAGCGACTATTCTCAAGTTGACGAAGAAACACTTGCTGCTGTAAAAGCTTATCCAGATGTTATTGCAAGTTCTATTGAGCGTTACCGTTTTCGTGAGGCAAGTCAGGAATTGATGAATCTTGCACGATTGGGTAATAAGTATTTAGCTGATGAAGAACCTTGGAAAGTTATTAAAGAAGACGAAGCACGTACAAAAACAATTATGTTTGTGGCATTGCAAATAGCGTCTGCTTTAGCAACTATAAGCGAACCGTTTTTACCGTTTACTTCAGAAAAATTGAAATCTATTTTAAATGTCTCATCGAGCGGAGTCGAGATGTCTTGGGAAGACATTTCAACTAAAGATGTTTTGCTTCCTGCAGGACATCAAATAGGAGAAGCTGAATTGTTATTCAATAAAATTGAAGATAAAGACATTCAAGCACAATTAGATAAACTAGATGCGAGTAAAAAGGCCAATGAAGCTGCCAACAAAGTGGCTGAACCACAAAAAGAAGAAATCACTTTTGATGATTTTACGAAATTGGATTTACGTGTAGGAACGATTATTGAAGCCGAAAAAATGCCGAAAGCTAAAAAACTTTTAGTTTTAAAAGTTGATACAGGTATTGACACCAGAACCATAGTTTCTGGTATTGCTGAAAGCTTTACTGCCGAAGAAGTTATTGGAAAACGCGTTACCGTTTTAGTGAATTTAGCACCAAGAAAATTACGTGGTGTAGAAAGTGAAGGTATGATTTTAATGACCGAAAGTCCTGAAGGTAAATTGGTGTTTGTAAATCCTGATGCCAACCAAGACGTTGCGAACGGTTTACAGATAAGTTAATTACACCTAATAACAGATTACAAACCTCATAGTCTTATGCTATGAGGTTTTTTATTTTCAGTTAGGATGTTAATTTAAAACGAAGTGCAAATGCTCTTATGAGCAAAAAAGGTAAAATAATAATTACCGAACCCCATAAATTATTGGGTGTGAAAGTTTCAGGGAAATTTCTAACCACAAAAAGCATTAAAACAACACCTAATATTATTGACACATGAAGGATAAGCATGTTAGGTGTAAAGTTTCCAAAACTTACTTTTAAAGGCTGCTGAGTGCTATGTAACAGTATACGTTCTACAGCTACAAACACTAGGTTAATGTTAAAAAACCAATTTTTGAAAAATAAAATTCTCATGTTAATTAGTATAAGCGTATCATTGTTCCAATTGGCCATAAATGCAAAAAATACCACTATAAACACAAAATACACACCCATTTGGATAAAGGAACCGAATACCGATGTTTTTCCTTGACTTATATTCACCGCATTTTTGTTATGCTTAAAGCAAATTCTGTCAACCATAATTCTAATAAGTTCATTCCACCAAAAAAAGTAAATAATATAAAACACTGTAGTTTGCCCACTCCAAATGGATAAAGCAGTAAGCAAAATAAACACTAAAAAATCCCATTGGGAATAATGTTTAAGTGGTTTATCTATAAGAGATGAAAAGCTATTCATTGGGTTTGTTTTTCTGGATGGTTAATTGTCATAATCAAAACTCACTTCAAACAATAGATCTATAAATGAGGCTTTGTGTAAATTTATAACTTGAGAAGCCTGCACTTGATTATAAATATGCTCTGAAACATTAATATTTCCGTGATTAGTTTCAATTTGAAATTTTGTAGAACTTCGATTAGACGTTGCTTTCAATTTATCAATCACTTGAACCTTAGTAACCGTTTTTAAATAGCCATTACGATTAAATTTTGCATATCTATTGTACTTAATCAATAGTTTAAATGAGTAGTATATAAATGCAATAATTAACGGAATTAGAAATATGAATATGCCTTTCCAAAGTACAAATAGTAGAATAATTATTGGGATAAGATACATTAGGTCTTTTCTAATCGTTTTAAAAAACATTTTTTTGACTAATTCAATCTCTTTTATTGTCATAGGAAAAGACTTCTCATCACGTTCGTAACGATTTTTACTTATTGTATGATGAGACAAGGTTGTTGTGTCATTATTTTTTTCTAAAACCTTAAAGTCTAAAACTTCCTTCTTTTTAGGGCTAATTTCAATAGAAACTTTATCACCTAATTTAGCTTGGGAATACTGCTTGTAAGACACACTGTGCTCTATGTTTTCTATACTAATGTAATAGTAGGTTTGAGTACTTTTACGTGAAGAACCATAGGCATGAGAACCAACACTTCTATTATGTCTGGCAGAAGATGATGTGTGTTTGTTTACCCGCTTATCAGTAACAATACCAGTATAACACTGTTTTACTCCTTTTTTTAAATCGATATAAGTTCCCCAGAAAAAGTAGAATATAAAGGCTCCAAAAATTAGAGCAAAAGCAGTAAAAACAAAAACAGGAATATATCCCATTTTACCAGTTGGCAACACAAATTTAAAAATGAAGAAAAAAATAGCTCCAACAAAAACACCAAATGCAATTAAAAACAAAAATTGTCGCCTGAGCATTTTTCTGTCTTGCAATGTTAGTGGCTTAATTTCATATTGATTTTGAGGTACCATAAGCTTATTAAAACGAATTTATAGCCGACAACATATCTTCAAACTTTGCTTGTACTTCATCATCATATTTGGTATCACCTATAACTTCTCCATTAGATAAGGTTGTTTTATAAAATCTAATACCTGCAATAGTATTTGTGTTTAAATCGATATCAGCTTCGGCATAAGCAATTTTATTTCCTTGCGCATCGGTTTTATAATCAAACAACAATACTTGTGTAAGTGTTAGTTTATCCTTGTGTTTTCCATAAAACTGTGTGGTTTGATTTGAATATTGCTCTAAATTAAAAGGTAAATTATCTAAAGGCGCTTCTTTGTCAAATCGTTGCATACCTTTCATGAGTCTTTCGGTTGCATTTTCGTTGTCACTTAAATCAAACTTTAATATAAAATTCTCTAAATAACAAGTTACTTCAAAACGTTGTTTAGGTGACACATACGAAGTAATTTCTTTATCTTCAAGATAATAGTAGTTGGTAGTTATCTCTGCTTGATTTTCATTCTTTTGAGTTCTAATAGCTTTATAAAGCTTCCCTTTATTAGAGTAATAATATGTAGTGACTGTGTTGCTTTCTATAGATGTTGTTTGGTATAGTAACCCGTTTTGGTAGCTAAATGTATTATGACTACTACCATTTTTCAACTTAATGGTTTCTTCCACAAGCTGCCCTTCTCCGTTGTATTTGTACGTATGTTTTCTGTTTTCTTTTGAATTACTAAACTCAAAAATACGTTTATGTAGCTTACCTTTTTTATAAGTGCTTTTTGATGCTGACCAAGTATTACCTTTTAAATTTTGAATGTAATAATTGTCTATAAATCCATCCTTACTGAATTGATACGTTGATTTCTCTATTGGTTCTTTATCAAGATTATAGCTAACAGTTTCTACTATATTAACAGGTTGTAAAAACCCATAATCTTGAGTAGTAACTTTTGGTAGCGATTGCGCTTGTAGATGATTTAAAGAGATTAAAAAAAAGCTGAAAGTCAGCAAAATGTGTTTAAGTACCATAATTTTTGTATATAATCTGTAAAAATATATGCTCAACTTATTTGTTACAATACGACATTTGCCCTACTTCTATCATTATCTTTTATATTTTTACAGCCTACAAAAAAGAAAGTCATTTTATGTCTCTACTCTCATATATTACCAAAAACACTAACCTTCCAGAAGTATCTGTAAAAAACACCATTAGCTTGCTTAACGATGCGTGTACTGTTCCGTTTATTTCACGTTACAGAAAAGAAGCTACAGGAAATCTTGACGAAGTTCAAATAGGTGATATTGTAAAATACAAAGAACTCTTTGAGGCGCTTGAAAAACGTAAAACAGCCATTTTAAAAGCACTTGAAGAACAAGATGTTTTAACGTCAGAATTAGAACAAAAAGTAAACAACGCTCAAGATATTACAACACTTGAAGATATTTACTTACCATACAAAAAAAGCCGAAAAACAAAAGCTGATACTGCTAAAGCTAACGGATTAGAACCTTTAGCTAAAATCATAATGAGCCAAAACGCTCACGATATTGAAAGCATAGCATATAAATATGTAAAAGATGCTGTTGATTCGGTTGATGAGGTTTTGGAAGGCGCACGACATATTATTGCCGAATGGATTAATGAACGTACTGACGTAAGAAACAATATTCGTTATCAATTAGAACGTTTTGCAACCATTGCAACTAAAGTTGTTAAAAAGAAAGCCAATGAAGAAGACGCTCAAAAATTTCGTGATTATTTTGATTGGAGTGAGTCGTTGAGTCGTATTCCTTCACATCGTTTGTTAGCCATTTTACGTGCCGAAAACGAAGGTTTTATTCGTGTAAAAATTGAAATTGATGATGATCGTGCTTTAGATAAAATGGCACAGCGTATTATAAAATCTGACAATGCGTGTTCTGATCAAATCGAGATTGCTATAAAAGATGCATACAAGCGCTTATTGTTACCATCATTGAGCAATGAAGCATTGCAAAATGCCAAAGAAAAAGCCGATGAAGCAGCGATAACTGTTTTTGCCAAAAACCTAAAACAATTGTTGCTGGGTTCACCATTAGGCGAAAAGCGCATTTTAGCCATCGATCCTGGTTTTAGAACCGGTTGTAAAGTAGTGTGTTTAGATGCTCAAGGGCAACTTAAACACAATGAAACCATTTATCCGCATGCACCTAAAAACGATAGCACAGGCGCAATAAAAAAAATAAGCACACTTGCCGAAGCATATAATATTGAAGCTATTGCTATTGGAAACGGAACCGCTTCGCGCGAAACAGAATCACTTATCAGACGTATTCGTTTTAAAAATGATATTCAAGTATTTGTGGTAAGTGAAGCAGGAGCTAGTATTTATTCGGCTTCAAAAATTGCTAGAGACGAGTTTCCTAATTACGATGTTACGGTAAGAGGCGCTGTTTCTATTGGTCGTCGTTTGCAAGATCCGTTGGCTGAGTTGGTTAAGATTGACGCAAAATCTATTGGTGTTGGTCAATATCAGCATGATGTTGATCAAACCAAGCTAAAAACCGAACTAGATACTGTTGTAGAAAGTTGCGTGAATGCTGTTGGTGTTAATCTAAATACCGCAAGTAAAAGTTTGTTGAGTTATGTCTCTGGAATTGGTCCTAAATTAGCCGAAAACATTGTGAGTTATCGCGATGAACATGGTGCATTTTCATCAAGAACCGATTTAAAAAAAGTACCACGTTTAGGAGGTAAAGCTTTTGAGCAAGGATCAGCATTCTTAAGAATTAAAGATGCAAAAAATCCGTTAGACGATTCTGCTGTGCATCCTGAAAGCTATAGTATTGTAAAAGCTATTGCAAAAAATGAAGGAAAACGTGTTTCTGAACTTATAGGAAATTCTGCCGTTTTAAATGGTATTGATTTAAAACCCTATTGTACAGACACAGTTGGTTTGCCAACACTTAAAGACATCGTAAAAGAACTTGAAAAACCAGGATTAGATATTAGAGAACAAGCCAAAGTGTTTACCTTTAATCAAAACATAAAAACTATCAATGATGTTCAAGAAGGTCAATTGCTTCCCGGAATTGTCAATAATGTAACCAATTTTGGAGCTTTTGTTGATATTGGAATTAAAGAAAGCGGCTTAATTCATATTTCAAACTTATCAGATGGTTTTGTAAGTGATGTTAGTGCGCATATTAGTTTACACGAACAGGTCATTGTAAAAGTTTTAGAGGTTGACATTCCGCGTAAGCGCATTCAATTAAAACTACATAAATCATGAATTGGATCATCTTAATTATCGCAGGATTATTTGAAGTTGCCTTTGCTTTTTGTTTAGGAAAGGTAAAAGAAACCTCAGGAAACACGTCTACCTATTGGTTTTTAGGGTTTTTATTATGTTTAGCTATTAGTATGTGGCTTTTGGTAAAAGCCACTCAAACCTTACCCATAGGAACTGCTTATGCTGTTTGGACAGGTATTGGTGCTGTAGGTACTGTTTTGGTTGGCATTTTTGTATTTAACGAACCTGCAAATTTTTGGCGTGTCTTTTTTATTTCAACCTTAATTATCTCTATTGTTGGACTAAAATTTGTGTCTCAACATTAAGTTCTAATTTAAAATTATTCTAACATCTTTAACGCTTAAAAATGCTTAACTTTACGTAAAAAGAAAGACATTATGTTATCAAAAAAAATAGAAAAAGCGTTAAATGATCAAATTAGAGTTGAAGCCGAATCTTCTCAAATCTATTTAGCTATGGCTTGTTGGGCTGAAGTAAAAGGACTTGAAGGAGTTGCTGGTTTTATGTACTCACAATCTGATGAAGAACGTGCGCATATGCTCAAACTAGTTAGATATGTAAACGAACGTGGTGGACACGCTCATGTATCAGCCTTAAATGCACCAAATGTGACCTTTAAATCGTTTAAGGAAATGTTTGAAAAACTATTTGAACACGAAGTATTTGTATCAGAAAGTATTAATGAGTTAGTGCATATTGCGTTACAAGAAAAAGACTATTCAACTCACAACTTCTTACAATGGTATGTAAGTGAACAAATAGAAGAAGAAGCAATGGCTCGTACAATTCTTGATAAAATAAATATGATAGGTGACGATAAAGGTGGCTTGTACTTATTTGATAGAGATATTCAACAAATAACAATAAGCACAGCTGCTTCTGAAAGTCCTGAATAATTTTTAACAGTTAATTTTATTTAGAATTAATTAAAATAATTTATTTTTGCCTCATATTCTACAAGTTAGTAACCGTTGGGCAAGAAGAAAAAAGAAAAGAAACAACAAAAAAAAGCTTTAAAAACCTTACATAAAGCAGGTATTATTAATGCTAACAAGGTAAAAAGCAAGTGTTGTGAAAAATATAAAAAAGGTGAAAACAAGCGTTGTGGCAAATGTCCTTGCTTTGATTTACTTAAAAAAGTTGCATAAAAGCCTCATAATAATAATGAGGCTTTTTTTATTTCTAATTCTACTTAATTCAAAATAACATTTCACACCTTATTGTAACTAACGAAACACTAATTTTTATCTAAAAAAATCTGCTTTACTTTCCTTTTATAAACAGCAAAAAATATCTTTATGTTGATAAATTGTTAAGAAGAATATTTAACACATTTCATTTCATTTAGAATAATTTATCACTTTTACATTATCTTATTAGATACACTATAATTCGTTATTACTTATGGAAATTTTACACATTACTAAAAGAAATTTTAGCCAGAAACCTTTTGAATTAAGCAAAATCACAAACGCTATTTTAAAGGCAATGAAAGCGGTTGAAAATGGAGAATTTGGAGACGCTCAACTTATAGCAAATAACGTTTATGACGTATTGTTACAAAGGAAAAATCAGGATAAAGATTATTTGCCTACGGTTGAGGAAGTGCAAGATGTTGTAGAAGATAAATTAATGGAAAGTTCTTTTCACGATGTTGCAAAAGCTTACATTTTATACAGAAACAAACAAGCTTTAAGTCGTAAGAGTAACATTTTTGAAAAACGTGTAAACTTAAAACCTTACGAGTATCCTCAATTATACGAATATGTTCCAGCAATTCGTCATTCATACTGGATACATACCGAGTTTAATTTCACAAGTGATATACAAGATTTCAAATCAAATCTTTCTGAAGTAGAAAAATCTGCTATAAAAAATACGATGCTTGCAATTTCTCAAATTGAGATTGCAGTAAAAACGTTTTGGGGAGATATTTACCATAGAATGCCAAAGCCTGAAATAGGATCTGTAGGTTCAACATTTGCAGAAAGTGAAGTAAGACATGCTGATGCATACTCGCACCTTCTTGAAATTTTAGGACTAAACAAAGAATTTGAAGAGCTAAAGAAAAAGCCAGTAATCATGAAGCGTGTGCAGTATTTAGAAACTGCATTAAAAAACGCTAAAAGTGAAAACAATCAAGAATATGCAGAGTCTGTATTATTGTTCTCATTATTTATTGAGCATGTGTCTTTATTCTCTCAATTCTTAATCATTATGGCATTCAACAAGCATAAAAATATGCTTAAAGGTATCTCTAACGTAGTTGAAGCAACATCAAAAGAAGAGCAAATTCATGGAGATTTTGGTATAGATATCATCAATATTATCAAAGATGAGCACCCAGAGTGGTTTGATGCAAGCTACAATACCATGATTCAAGATATGTGTAAAGAAGCCTATGTTGCTGAAAGCAAGATTGTAGATTGGATTTTTGAAGAAGGCGAATTAGATTTCTTACCAAAAGCAGTTGTAAACGAGTTTATTAAAAACCGTTTCAATAAATCTTTAGAAAGCATTGGTATTGAAAAAGTATTTGATATAGACGAAACACTACTTACACAAACCGAATGGTTTGATGACGAGATTATTGGTACAAAACATGGCGATTTCTTTGTAAAACGCTCTATCAATTACAGTAAAAGAACACAAAGTATAACAAGCGACGACTTATTTTAACCAGACTATTTTTTATAACCTATGGAGAACAAAACAATACACCAGCCGCAACTACAAGATCAAAAAAACACAACTGATGAACTAGTAAATGCCCGAAAAGAATTTTTAACCAACACGAAAAAGGAAGAAGGATTTGAGTGGTTAAATGAATACAGTCAACAGTTTTTAGAATCAGGATACTTAACCGAAGGTGTAACGCCCAAGCAACGTATTAGAGAAATTGCTGAACGCGCAGAACATATTCTTCAAATTCCTGGATATGCAGATAAGTTTTATCACTATATGTCTGAAGGGTTTTTCTCTTTAGCGTCTCCTGTTTGGTCTAACTTTGGTAAAGAACGTGGTTTACCAATAAGCTGTTTTGGTTCTCATATTGATGATGACATGGGTAATATTCTTTACACACAGTCAGAAGTTGGTATGATGTCAAAATTAGGTGGTGGTACTTCTGGGTTTTTTGGTAAAATTCGTCATAGAGGAGCTCCTGTAAAAAACAATGGTCAAGCATCTGGTGCAGTTCATATTATGCAGTTGTTTGAGTCTATGGTTGATGTGGTTAGTCAAGGTTCTGTACGTCGTGGTCGTTTTTCTCCATATTTACCAATTGAGCATCCAGATATTAAAGAGTTTTTAGAAATAGGTACTGAAGGTAACCCAATACAGCAATTAACACATGGTGTAACAGTTACCAACAAATGGATGGAAGAAATGATTGCTGGTGATGTTGAAAAACGTACTATTTGGGCAAAAGTACTACAAAGTCGTGGCGAAATGGGTTACCCTTATGTATTCTTTACAGACAATGCTAACAATGGTAAACCAGAAGTTTATAAAGATAAAAACCACAGCATACACGCAAGTAACTTATGTACTGAAATTATGTTACCATCAAACGATGATTGGTCGTTTGTATGTGTACTTTCTAGTATAAATGTATTACACTACGATAAGTGGAAAAGCACAGACGCAGTAGAGACTATGATTTACTTCTTGGATGCTGTAATAACAGAGTTCATTGAAAAACTAGAAGTATATCGTGATTCTGATAACAGAGATGACCGTCAAACATTCTTGTTTATGGAGCGTGCTTACAACTTTGCAAAAGAAAACCGTGCTTTAGGATTAGGTGTTTTAGGATGGCACTCTTTATTACAGTCTAGAATGCATGCCTTTGATAGTCAAGAAGCATTTAACTTAAACCGTGAAATCTTTAAAACTATAAAAGAGCGTTCATACAAAGCTTCAGAAGAGTTAGCTGTAAAATTTGGAGAGCCTAAAGTATTAAAAGGTTACGGTCGTAGAAACACAACATTAAACGCTGTAGCGCCTACAACATCTTCGGCGTTTATTTTAGGACAAGTATCTCAAGGTATTGAGCCAATATGGTCAAATATTTATGTGAAAGATATTGCTAAAATAAAAACAACAATAAAGAATCCTTTCTTGGAAAATTTATTAGAAGAAAAAGGACAAAACACAACGGAAGTTTGGAGAAGTATTAGAGATATGGATGGTTCTGTACAACATTTAGAGTTTTTAACAGAACAAGAAAAAAACGTGTTTAAAACGTACTCTGAAATTGACCAATTAGATGTAGTTTATCAAGCATCAGCAAGACAAGAATTTATAGATCAAGGACAATCTGTAAACATTATTGTGCACCCAGAAATGCCTGTAAAAGAAATAAACAACATTCATGTTACAGCTTGGAAACTTGGTTTAAAATCATTGTATTACCAACACAGTATGAATGCTGCACAAAAATTTAAACAGAAAAAAGAGTGTACAAGCTGTGAGGCTTAATCACAATATTAAATAATAAAAAAACCGCTCGAATGAGCGGTTTTTTTATTGCAGTTTATTTACTCAACATCAAAAGTTCATTACAAACTATTTCAGTAGTATAGTGTTTTTTACCTTCTTTGTCTTCCCAAGAACGATTGGTAAGTTTCCCTTCAACCGCAATTTCTTGTCCTTTAGAAATATAATTCTCTACTACTTTTACTAGACCACCACGAACAATAATGTTGTGCCAGTAAGCACGTTCTACTTTGTTTCCGTTTTTGTCTTTGTAGCTATCATCTGTAGCTAAAGAAAATTTGGCAATTTTATTACCATCATCAAAATTTACAATTTCAGGATCTTGTCCTAATCTACCAATCAACTGTACTTTGTTTCTAAGCGTGTTCATAATTTTAATTTTTTAAATGTTAAACAGTTAATACTATCGAGTTCTTATGTTACTGAAGTGCATCCAGTATTAATTCGACACTGCAAATATGAAACAGACACCAAAATTTATTCGGTTATTAACTGTTTAAATTCGTTTGTAAATGTTTGTAGTCGTTTGTAAACGAATAATTTGTATATTGTATACAAGCTAAATCGCTATTAATAATCACTTATAAATGAAAGCATTATTAGAAACTGAACGTTTAATTCTAAGAGAGATATTACCTACTGATATTGAAGGTATGTTTGAATTAGATTCTAACCCAATAGTCCACAAATACTTGGGCAATAAACCTCTAAAGACTAAATATGATTCAGAAAAAATAATACAAAACATTATAAAACAATACGAAGAAAGAGGAATTGGTCGTTGGGCTGCTATTGAAAAATCTACAGGAGATTTTATAGGTTGGTCAGGGTTAAAACTTAATACAGGTGAAAAAGATTCTTTAAACGGAAAACAAAATTTTTATGATATTGGTTATCGGTTTATTCCTCGATATTGGGGAAAAGGTTACGCAACCGAATCGGCTATTGTTGCGTTGGATTATGGCTTTAAAGTAAAACAATACGAAACCATTGTAGGAGTTGCTCTTACAGATAATATTGGCTCAAATAAAGTGCTTCAAAAAATTGGATTACAGCATATTGAAGATTTTGACTGTGAAGGCGAAAAAGCTTCTTGGTATGAATTAAAACTAAACGATTATGAAAAAAACTTGTCCTGAATGTGGTGAGAAAATAGTTGGCAGAATTGATAAAAAATTCTGTAGCGATGCTTGTCGGAATTCATATAATAACAGAGTGAATAAAGACAGTAAAAACTTAATACGAAACACCAACAACCGACTTAGAAAAAACTACAGAATTCTTGAAGCATTGAACCCTGAGCAAAAAACTAAAACCTCGAGAGCAAAACTTATTGAAAAAGGGTTTGACTTTAATTACATAACAAGTATTTATACAACCAAAGCAGGCACTGTTTACTACTTTGTTTACGACCAAGGCTACTTACCTATTGAAGGCGACTATTACGCACTAGTAAAGCGAGAAAGTTAAACTGTAACATTTAAAGTAAATATCTAACTAATAGTGTATTCAATAATTAAATTTTCATGCTTCCATTTTTATCAACCTCACCATTTCTGATTATAGGTATTGTTATTCTTATTCTTAGTATAATTGGAATAACATCATACTACTTCAGTTCAAAACAAACTATATTACGAATTTTAGCAAAGACACCTTATAAACCTGTAAGTAGTTTTAAAAGCAATGAATTTGTTAAGGTAAGTGGTAAAGCGTTGCATGTTCAAAACCCTTTGATTGCTCCACTTAGTAAAAGAAAGTGTATTTTCTATTATATTAAAATTGAACAGAAGAAAAGCAATGGCAAAAATTCGTATTGGAAAACCTTAATTGAAGAAGAGCGATTTCAGGATTTCTTTATTGAGAGTAATGGCAATATGGTTATTATTAAGCCAACTCAACATCCAAAAAACTATAAAAGTCATTTAGTAATTGACAAGAAAACATCTTCAGGTACTTTTAACAATCCTACTCCAGAATTTGAATCTCTTTTAAAAAGGTATAATATAGACTCAACAGGGTATTTTGGATTTAATAAAACACTTCGTTACAAAGAAGGTATAATTGAAATTGGAGAAACCATAACGGTTGCTGGAATAGTAAAATGGAAAAACCTTAACGAACCTATTCCTGAATATAACTACTCTAAAATAGCAACTTTAGAAAGTGATATTAAACAAAAAATTATAATTACAGATTTGCCTGAAACCGTTAACTTTAAAAGACATTAAGCTACTTCCAGTTATGTCCTTTTAACTGCATTGCTGCTTTTAAAATATCCTTTTGGCTAATTTGACCTACTAGCTTACCGTTTTCAACAATAGGAAAACGACGCCTTTTTGAATTTAAAAATTTATTAGCAGCATCAAACACGTTCATGTTGCCATCTATAGTCTCAACATCTCTTATCATGCGCTTTTCAACATTGTCTTGAGCCATTGGCATATTGTAATATCTGCTATCACTTATTTGCTTTAGGCAATCTCCTTCTGAAATTATACCTACAAGTTCGTTTTTATCATTAACCACAGGTCCTCCAGAAATCTTATTTCGTATTAAAGATTCGATAACTTCTTCAACTGACTGTTCTGGTTTAAAAGTTATTAAACTGGTTGACATGTAATCACTCACTTTTAACTGTGTGCTTTCAGTAGCGTTAATTTGTTGCTTTCTGGCACCTTGAAAACTCTTAATTCCCATAACTAATTATTAATAATGTTAGTCTTAAATTTACTGATTTAAAACGACTTAACCTAACTATATTTTTTATAGGAAATAATTTTGTAAATTTAGAAGACTAACTAACACGCTTTCCTATGTTTAAAAAAATTATAGCTTTTCTACTCTTAATTATTGCTATTTATTGGAGCTTTTCTGCCCTAATGCCTAATAAAATAAGTCAGCTGGATGCCAATGACAATACCTTTTCTACACAACGTGCATTGGTTCATTTAAAAGAAATTTCAAAAGCACCACATTATGTTGGTTCTCCCGAACACGAAAATGTAAGAAACTATATTATTGAAGAATTAGAAAAATTAGGTTTAGAAACCCAAGTTCAAGACGGTTACAGCTACAATAAAAAATGGGGAAGCTTAACCAAACCTAAAAACATTTTAGCAAGACTAAAAGGGGCTGACAACTCCAAAGCGCTTATGCTACTTACACATTACGATAGTAATCCGCATTCATCAATTGGATCTAGTGATGCTGGATCTGGTGTGGTAACAATTTTAGAAGGGTTAAGAGCTTACCTACACGAAGGTAAACAGCCTAAAAATGATATTATTATTTTAATTTCTGATGCTGAAGAATTAGGACTTAATGGAGCAGAACTGTTTGTAAATAATCATGCTTGGGCAAAAGACGTTGGTTTAGTATTAAATTTTGAAGCCAGAGGAAGTGGAGGACCAAGTTACATGCTTATTGAAACCAATGGAGGCAACCAAAATATGGTTAAAGGTTTTATTGAAGCAAACCCTAAATATCCTGTAGCAAACTCCCTTGCTTACAGCGTTTATAAAAAACTGCCTAATGATACTGATCTCACTATTTTTAGAGAAGATGGAGACATTGAAGGCTTTAATTTTGCATTTATTGACGACCATTTTGATTACCATACCGCTTTAGACAATTATGAACGCTTAGATAGAGAGACACTGGAGCACCAAGGCAGTTATTTAATGCCTCTACTCCACTATTTTAGTGGTACTAACTTAAATAACCTAAAAAGTGATGTAGACGACGTCTATTTTAATGTACCGCTATTTAAAACTGTAAGCTATCCTAACACATGGATTTTTCCAATGCTTATTATTGCCATTGTATTATTTATTGCATTGGTATTTTATGGTATTAAAAAAAGAATGCTTAACTCAAAACATATGCTTATTGGCATTTTACCAGGAATTGCTGCTTTAGTTATTAACGGAGTAATTGGTTACTTTGGATGGAGTATTTTAAAAGCAATATATCCTCAGTATAATGAAATACTACATGGTTTTACTTACAATGGTTACATCTATATTTTAGCATTTACCTTCCTTTCGGCTGGTGTGTGTATGTGGTTGTACAACAAAGTGTACAAACCCGAAAATACTGCAAGCTTGGTTGCTCCTCCTCTACTGCTCTGGATAGTTATTTCAGCAGTTATGGCTTTTGAACTTAAAGGTGCTAGCTTTTTAATTATTCCTGTGTATTTTGGTTTAGTGAGCTTATTTATTCTGGTAAGACAAAAGCACCCTAACTTAATTTTAATGGCACTGTTGCTGTTTCCTGCATTAATGATTTTATCGCCTTTTGTAAAAATGTTTCCTGTAGGATTAGGCCTAAAAACCATTATTGCTACTACTATTTTAGTGTCGCTTATATTTTCACTTTGTATTTCGTTATTTGGGTTTTCTAGATATAAGAATAGATGGTCTTACTTATTGTTTTTCTTAGCTATTTGTTGCTTTATTTCAGCACATTTAAAATCTGATTTTAATGAAGAACGTCCAAAACCAAATAGTTTGGTTTACATCTTAGATAGCGACAAAAACGAAGCTGTTTGGGCTACTTACGACAATATTTTAGACCCTTGGACTGAAAGCTATCTTACTGACAATCCAGACCATATTGATTCGTTATCAAAGTTTACCATTGCAAGTAAGTATAAAACTCAATTTACGTTTACTAAAAAAGCTAATATTAAACCTTTAAAACACCCTTATATTGATGTTAAAAAGGATACTATTGTAGATGGTAAAAGAGAAATAAAACTATTTATTTCACCTCAACGAAATGTGAATAGATTGGAGCTATTTTCTGATTCTACTAATCTCTTTTTATCCTTTAACGTTAACGGTTACACTATTCCTAAAGCTGAAAGTGAAACCTATGTTTTTGAAAACAGAAGGTTCAATAGGCTATTCAGTTATTTTGTAGCAGATGATAAATTTTTAGAACTCGAGTTTACTGTTCCTGAAAATCAAAGCACAAAAATTGATTTACTTGAAGCCTCATTTGATATGTTAGATAATCCTCTATTTAGAGTTCCTAAACGTCCAGCAGACATAATTCCAAAGCCATTTGTATTAAATGATGCTGTGGTTATTAAAAAAACCATACAAATTGATTAAATATTAGCAAGTTTTTAAGACCTATTCCCATATATTTTTATAGTTTTAACGCTTTAAATTTTATGACATGAAAAAGTTTTTACTGCTATCTATAACAATGCTTGCTCTTAGTGCAAGTGCGCAAACTAAGTCTGAGCTTGAAAAACATTTTGAAAAGTACTACAAGCAAATGACTGCACAAGGTGATATTCAAGGCATTATAAATGCCATGACTCATTTGGACGTACTTAACCCTACTCAGGCAAGAAAAGACACATTGGCATACGTTTATGCTTCTGAAGGAAGACACTTAGAGGCATTAAACACTATTGGTATTGATAAAAACCCAACAGACTCTAATATCAATGTAGAAGTAAAAGCATTATCCTTAAAAGCACTTAATCAACCTAAACGCGCTTTAGAGCATTATGAAGTCCTTTTTCAAAGACAAGCAAATGCGTATTTAGCTTATGAAATTGCCGATTTAAAAATTCAGTTAAACGATTTAGCTGGAGCAAAAACAGCTATTGAATATGGGTTAACCAATGCAACTAGCGATATGAAGCGCACTTACTACGAAATGCAAACACCTTATCAAGTATCATTAAGTGCTGCTTTAACTTACTTAAGAGCAATATTAATTTTTAACGAAGACAAAGAAGCGAATACTAATGAGGCTGTAGCTGTATTAAACAGAGCTTTAGCTACTGATCCAAACTTTAATTTAGCTAAAATTAGTAAAGAGGCTTTACAAGCAAGAGCTGCTAAGGAGTAAATAAGTTTTATTAAAGCGGCTTCTCAATATTATTTGCATCCAGTTCAAACTTCTTGTTGATTTGAAAGTTGAGATTGGACATAGCAACCAAAACCTCTTTAATATTCATTAAAACCTCTTCCTTTGGGATATTTGTTAATTCAATTGTATTGTTAAGCTTTAGAATTTTTGTTTCTAAAGCAGTAACTCTAGATTTTATAATATCTGTATCAACATTTTCAGGTGTTTCTTCTTTAAGTTGAAATACAAACGATTTAACTATAGAATCGTTAGCTGAAAAGAAAGACAAATCACCTTTTTTTAAAAACTCAACTTGCGTATTAAGTTCATGAAGTTTTTGCCAATCCATGATTTTAGTTTTAGAAGCATTACTTAAAATATAATCATCAAAAGCTAATGCTTCAATGTCATTTGAGCTTATTTTATTTGTATCTTCTGTTTTTACATCATCTGTTGTTTGTAATTCTTTTTTTGATCTAGAATTACAATTAAGCATAATAACACAACAAATGAGTAATAGTATATGGCTTAAAGCACGCATAGTATTTCTTATAGGTTTTAATACAACAAGGTGTAAATATAACTAAACTTGATGGTTTAAACATTAGTATAAAATTAGAGAATAATTTTTTGTTTTAAGTTTTAGGTACTCTTTATTCTTATTATTTTTGAACGAACAAATAATTTCAAAAAAATGCCAAAGATTTTAGTAATTGGTGCATGTGGACAAATTGGTTCTGAGTTAACTTCAAAACTAAGAGAAACCCATGGAAACAATAATGTTATTGCTAGCGATATTAATTACAACAATTTAGATGTTGTTAACTCTGGTGTTTTTGAAATTGTCGATGCCCAAGATTATGCTTCAGTTAAAATTTGTGTTGAAAAACATCAAATAGACACCATATATCTTATGGCTGCTATGTTGAGTGCTACTGGAGAAAAATATCCTATGAAAGCTTGGGATTTAAACATGAACTCACTGTTTCATGTATTAAATCTTGCTAAAGAAGGTTTTATTAAAAGTGTATTTTGGCCTTCTAGTATTGCAGTTTTTGGACCAACAACACCTAAAGACAACACACCTCAATACACAGTAATGGAACCAACAACAGTTTATGGTATTACAAAACAAGTTGGTGAGCGTTGGTGCGAATATTATAATAGCAAATATGGTGTTGATGTTAGAAGCATAAGATACCCTGGAATTATTAGTTGGAAAACATTACCTGGTGGTGGAACAACTGATTATGCAGTTGAAATTTACCATAAAGCAATTACTGACAAAACTTACGAGTGTTTTTTATCTGAAAACACAGAGCTTCCTATGATGTTTATGGACGATGCTATTGAGGCTACGGTAAAATTAATGCAAGCACCTGCTGAAAACATCAGTATTCGTTCTTCATATAATTTAGCAGCTATCAGCTTTACTCCTAAAGACATTTATAGCGCAATTAAAAAACATATTCCTGATTTTGAAATATCATATAACCCTGACTTTAGACAACAAATTGCTGATAGTTGGCCAAAATCTATTGATGACTCTGAAGCTAGAAAAGACTGGAATTGGAACCATAGCTTTGATATGGAAAAAATGACTTCTGAAATGATTACCCAACTACAAAAGAAGTATCAGAGTTCTGAAAAATAATTATTAAAAAATAGCATTAAATAAAAAATCCCATCGAAATCGATGGGATTTTTTTTGCTCCTCCTCTTGGGCTCGAACCAAGGACCCTCTGATTAACAGTCAGATGCTCTAACCAACTGAGCTAAGGAGGAGTGTTTCTTTTCGCTTTTGCGAGCGCAAATATATGTTATTTTTTAATTTCAACAAATTTATTTGAAAAATATTTCTATTTAAATAATGCTTTAAAGATATCGTTACCGTTTGCAAATAATACTAAAGCAATAAGAATGAAGAAACCAACCATTTGAGCACGCTCTAAAAACTTTTCACTTGGTTTTCTTCCTGATATCATTTCATAAAGTAAAAACATTACATGACCTCCATCTAAAGCTGGTATTGGCAATAAATTTAATACACCCAACATAATTGATAGAAACGCTGTAAGCGCCCAAAAATCTTGCCAGCTCCAAGTGTCAGGGAACACGTCGTAAATAGCCTTAAAACCTCCTACACCTTTATATGCTCCTGTTTTTGGATTGAATATTTTTTTAAGCTGTTCGCCATAACTAGCAACTTGGTCTTTAAACTTTAATAATCCTGCTCCAAAACTTTCCCCAAAAGTGTAATCGGTCTTAACGATATCATAATAACCTAAGCGTTCTAAGTCATTAAGATCGCCTCCAGCTTTAATTTCAAATTTACCGTCTTCAACCTTAAGCGTCTTTGTTAATTGTTGACCATCTCTTAAAATACCAACATCAATTGTCTTGTGTGTTGCAGTTAAAGAATCCATTATAGCATCATACTGGTCATAATACTTTAAGGATTTTCCGTTTAAAGAAACAATAACATCTTTAGGTTGTAAACCTGCAGAAGCGTTTATAGATGTATCAGGAATTTTTTCTAAGATAAAAGGATAGCGTAACGAGAAAAAACTCTTGCTTTCACTAGAACTGAATTGACCTAAGAAATCTTCAGGAAGCACAACTTCTTTAGTCTCGTTACCACTTAAAATTGTAAGTTTTTCAGCAGAAATAATTTTTCTTCTTATTTGTGATACGGTTTCAATCTCTTCGTCATTGATAGCTATAACCTTATCTCCTGTTTTTATTCCTAAGTCTTTTAATATTGGGTTAGTCACCATGTAACCATCCTTCACACTACTTGATGTAATATCAATATCACCATAAGCAAATGAAATAAATACATAAATAACGTAAGCCAAAATAAAGTTAACCGTTACACCACCAAGCATAATAATTAAACGTTGCCATGAAGGTTTATATCTAAACTCCCATGGTTGTGGTGGTTGTGCCATTTGCTCCTTGTCCATGCTCTCATCAATCATTCCTGAGATTTTAACATAACCTCCTAGTGGCAACCAACCAATACCATAAACAGTCTCTCCTATTTTCTTTTTAAATAACGAGTATTTTACATCAAAGAATAAGTAGAATTTTTCTACTCTGGTTTTAAATGCTTTTGCAGGTATAAAGTGTCCTAATTCGTGAAGCACGATTAGAAGTGAAAGACTCAATAAAAATTGAGATATTTTAATTACAAACTCCATGTATCTCTTAAAAAATTAAGCCACAAAAATAACTTTTTAACCGCATTTTGAAAACATTATGTAAACTATTCATTAGTTTTTTAACACAGATTTATTAATTATTCCTTCGTTGGTTTGAAGTTGAACAAAAAGTAATCCTGATGAAAAAGGAGTTGTGTCAATTGTGGAGGTCCATTCGCTATTGTACAATAGTTGACCCAAGGCGTTATAAACCCTTACTTCTTCAACTTGTAAAAAGTCAGGTTTTTTTATGTTTAACGTTTCAGAAACTGGACTCGGATAAATAAGTAGTTTATTATTGAATGCTTCTTCGTTAATGCTCAATGATACTGTATTGTTTTTTGAAATTAGATCAGCTTCAGGGTCAAAAATGACAGTATCTACAATAAAATTAATACTCTCGTTGAAGACTTGATTGTTTGTTGTATTATCCAATACTAAATCTAGCGTCTCACCTTCAGTCCCAATTAATCGAATGGGTACTGGAGCTTCAAAAAACGATACTGATGCATGACTTTGGGTTTGGCTTATTTCAATATCTATTTCTGTAGGTGACTGTTGCGTACAGTTTATGGTGTAACTAGGGTATCCTTCGCTATACAACCAATCGCTAAAAAACTCTGTTAGATCTTGTCCGCTAGTAGTTTCAATGACATTAATAAACTCTTCTGTTCTAGCATAGTCGTAGGCATGGTCTTCATCTGCTAAATAAGTTTGAAGACCTCCAAAAAACTCAGTATCTCCAAGTTTCTTACGTAGCATATGCAAAACCATTGCGCCTTTACTGTAAGATAATCTATAATTAAATATTCTACTTACGCTTAGAGTATCAGTATCTGATAAATACACTGCTCCATCTGGAGCAGCAGTAATTGTATTTATGTTTTGTTGTTTCCAATTTATAAAGGCTTCGTTTCCGTCTAATTCTTCGTAAACAATTCCTGATAAGTATGTTGCAAACCCTTCGTTAAGCCAAATATCTTTCCAGCTACCACAAGTTATTTTATTTCCAAACCATTGGTGCGCTAGTTCGTGTGCAATAAGATTTCGGCTAAAATTTCCCATAAATGAAACCGTTGTATGTTCCATTCCGCCTCCCCAACCAAATTGAGCATGACCATATTTTTCATCAGCAAAAGGATATTCTTCAAATAAATCAGAAAAAATATTCATTATATCAACAGTAACTGGAGTGCTAGCTTGAGCGCTTGTTAAATTTTCAGGAAACACATAATTGACAATATCAAATGGGTTACCATTGTTAGATACTGTATGCGAATACACTTCATAATTAGTAACCGCAATTGCTATTAGATATGCAGGAATTGGATGACGATGCTTATATCGTGTGGTTTTATCGCTTCCGTTTGTGGTTTGACTTATTTCCAATCCGTTTGACACAGCAACATATGCTTCGTTTGAAGGGTTAAATTGAGGCGTTGTTAAATACACATCAACAGAGTCTATCTTATCAATTAAATCTTGTTTACAAGGCCACCAACCTTTAGCTCCATAAGGTTCGGATAATGTCCAAATTATTGGGTCTCCATTATGAGTTGTTTGTTCAAAAGAACCAAACCCAGAACTTATGGGATTACCAGAGTAACTTATAGTCAAAGAATCTAGCACACCAGCATTTTGTACAGCAGGAAGTGTAATTACGAGTTCGTCATCAGAGTTTTGTGTATACGATAATGTATTACCATTATGTAACACTTGCGAAACGGTCATGTTATCAGCAAGGTCAAAAGTAATTTCGGTTAACGCTTCTTTAGCTTCAAAATAAGTAGTGACATCTCCTGAAATAAATGATACTGAAGGGTCAACATTTAATTCTAATCTATGATATTTTAAATCATAATTACCTGTATTGAGATTTGCTCTGTAGAACATTTGGTTGAGTGCTGCTTTGGCTTCAGCTTCTCTAATAGTGTTCAAAGTTTCATTAAAATCTTGCCCAAAAGCAGTAATTGAAAGGACAAAAAACAGGTAAGGTAAAAATGTTCTCATAGCTTTAATTTATCATGTTAAAAATACCACTTTTATGGGTATTGTGTCGTATTTTTGTATTCAAATCTTACGTTTTCACCTCAAAATCAAGCAAAATGCTGTCTTTTTTTAAAGAATACAAATTTTTCGGAATTGTTTTATTAATCGTTTCGACAATTATAATTTCAATATTCTATTCTATTTTAAAACCTAAAAAAGTACTTCCTATTTATCAACCTGCAATGGTGAATTATGAAATGGTTGATAGCACTATTCAGCACCAAAAAAAGTATCATAAAATTGCAGACTTTTCCTTAACAAATCAAAACGGACAAACCATAACCCAAAACGATTACAAGGATAAAATTTATGTGGCGGATTTCTTTTTCACAACCTGTCAAACTATTTGCCCAATAATGACAGACCATATGTATAAAATACAAAAGGAAATAATTGATGATGATGAAGTAATGCTATTGTCGCATTCGGTTACTCCAAAAATAGATTCTGTTGCGCAGTTAAAACGCTATGCAAAACAAAAAGGCGTTAATGACAAAAAATGGAACTTGGTAACAGGTGACAAAAAGCAAATTTACGAGCTTGCTAGAAAAAGTTACTTAGCAGTTAAAACCGTTGGGAGTGGTGATGAGTATGATATGATCCATACCGAAAACTTTATGCTTATTGACAAAAAACGCCAAATAAGAGGTTTTTATGATGGTACAAAACCTGAAGATATTACACAATTATTAGAAGACATTGAAACATTAAAACAGGAAAAACCTTAGATTTTTGTTAAGCATTTTTTTACCCTGAATATTTCTCTTATTTTTGCTTCTTTAAAATCAATCTAAATAAGCTTGCAACACACTATAGCACATTTAAAACGTGGTCAAAAAGGAATTATAAAAGATGTTTCATCTGTTCATATTCCTTTAAAATTATTGGAGATGGGTTGTTTACCTGGTAATAGTGTAGAGCTGTTACATGTAGCACCTTTTTCGGACCCAATGTATTTGAATATTAATGGATCGCATTTAGCTATTAGAAAAGAAACTGCTGTTCATATTTTAATTGATATTGTAATATGAGTAAGCAAATTAACGTAGCACTTATTGGTAATCCCAATACAGGAAAAACATCGGTTTTTAATGCCTTAACAGGACTCAACCAAAAAGTTGGTAATTACCCAGGAATTACTGTCGATAAAAAAGAAGGTGTTTGCAAACTACCTCGTGGTGTAAAAGCCCATATTATTGACCTTCCTGGAACTTATAGCTTAAACGCCTCTTCACTAGATGAAAATGTAGTTATTGAGCTACTTTTAAACAAAAACGATAAAGATTTTCCTGATGTAGCTGTTGTTGTTAGCGATGTTGAAAATTTAAAGCGTAACCTTTTATTATTTACCCAAATTAAAGACTTAGAGATACCAACTATTTTGGTAATTAACATGTCTGACAGAATGGATTATAAAGGTATTTCTTTAGATATTGAGTATTTAGAAAAAGAGCTTAACACAAAAATAGCACTAGTGAGTACCAGAAAAAATACTGGTATTTCTGAGCTTAAAACGCTCATTTCAGATTATAAAAAGCTATCTACAAAAGGATGTTTAAACGCTTCTGAAATTGACAAAGCCTATTTTGAAAACCTTCAAAATGCATTTCCTGATCAGCTACTATACAAACTTTGGTTAGTCATTACACAAGATGTTAATTTTGGCACTGTTGAAAGACAAGAGTTTGATAGTTTAGAAGATTTTAAAACCAAAAGTAAAGCCGATTTAAAACGACTTCAGCAAAAGGAAACCATTAAGCGCTATCAGTTTATAAACAATGTGCTTAAAAAAGGACAAACCATAGACCTTAAAAACGCTAAGGACCTTCGTATTAAACTAGACAGAATTCTAACGCACAAAGTTTGGGGTTATGTTATTTTCTTTGCCATTTTACTATTAATGTTCCAAGCGGTTTATAATTGGGCAGCTTACCCAACCGATTTGATTGATGAAGGGTTTGCTACTTTAGCCGATTGGGTAAAAAACACCTTACCTGAAGGCGTATTCACAAATTTATTAGCCGAAGGTATTATTGCAGGAATAGGTGGTATTATGGTATTTATCCCACCAATCGCATTCCTCTTTTTCTTTATTGCTTTACTAGAAGAAAGCGGTTACATGAGTCGCGTTGTATTTTTAATGGATCGTGTAATGCGTCGTTTTGGACTAAGCGGAAAAAGCGTAGTGCCTTTAATTTCAGGAAACGCTTGTGCTATTCCAGCTGTTATGGCTGCAAGAAATATTGAAAGTTGGAAAGAACGTCTAATTACCATATTGGTTACGCCTTTTACAACGTGTTCTGCACGATTGCCAGTGTATGTTATCATTATTGCTTTGGTTATTCCAGACGGACGTTTCTTAGGTTTAAGCTATCAAGCATTAACCCTAATGTCTTTATATATTATTGGTTTTTTAACTGCTATATTTTCAGCTTATATATTAAACAAAGTGCTGAAAATAAAGAGCAAATCCTACTTTGTGGTTGAAATGCCTAGTTATAAATTTCCTTTGTTGAAAAATGTAGGGTTGACCGTTTTGGAAAAAACCAAAACCTTTGTGTTCGAAGCTGGTAAAATCATTTTAGCCATTTCTATTGTATTGTGGTTTTTAGCTTCGTATGGTCCTGGAGAACGATTTAAGGACGCTGAAAATATAGTAAAAACTGAAAGCCCTCAACTTTCTGAAGACGAATTGAATGATAAAATCGCTGCTCATAAACTAGAGTATAGCTATATAGGTATTGTTGGTAAAACCATTGAACCTGTAATTAAACCTTTAGGTTACGATTGGAAAATTGGTATTGGACTAGTCACTTCTTTTGCAGCTCGCGAAGTTTTTGTGGGAACACTTGCCACCATTTACAGTGTTGGTAGCGCCAATGATAACGAAGATGAAGACACCATAAAAAACAAAATGGCTGCCGAAACACACAACGATGGCACAAAAGTATTCACGCTAGCTTCAGGGATTTCTTTATTACTGTTTTATGCCTTTGCAATGCAATGTATGAGTACATTAGCTATAGTAAAACGAGAAACTAATTCTTGGAAATGGCCAATGCTACAACTTATAACTATGAGTGCTTTTGCGTATATTGTTGCTTTATTGGCATTTCAATTTTTAAAATAAAATGAACGATACTATTCAAAACATACTGGTTTTTGTCACTTTAGGAATCGCAATATTATTTTTGGTCAAAAAATTTATTTGGAAGCCAAAAAAAGCGACAACTAAATCATGTGGCAACAGTGATTGTGGCTGCAGTTAACGGTCAGTATAAGAAACTTAGAGCAGTTGATAATTGCTCTTCGTTTTTGGTTTATTACCTATCTAAATACACATAAGTTGTATCTAATTCGTATTTATATTTTGTTTCATTGAATTTAAACTTTGTAACAGATAGTTTTGATGGGTTATATGGCTCAATTTCCTCATAGGATTTAACACTTATAAAACCATTATTTTCCACTTCAAATTCAGCTCCTTTAAGATAATCCATAAAGACCAATTTATAATAGTTCTGATTTTGATTTAAAAAGATACCATACATACAACCTCCAGTTCCGCAAGCTCCTAAATAAACCATAATATCGTTTTTTCCATCAGCATTAAAATCTTCGTTCTTATAAGGTTCAGTTTTAGCAGTGCTATCAGGCAATTCAAAGTCAGAATTTTTAGGAGGAATAATTTTAACCAAATTTTCACTATTTATCTCATTAAGAGCAAATAAATGCTCATTTTTATTTATGGATTTGTCAGTTTGCTTAAAATTTGATTTATCTGTGTTTTCTTTCTGTCCTTTTTTAGTTTGACAAGAAAATAAAAACAAAAATATTAGTACTATTGAAGTTTTCATTTCTTCTTAATGTTTTTCAATTATTGCCAACTAACTATTTATTATACTTCTTCAACCACGCCAAAGTATGTGCTACTTTACTAATCAAGTTACTAGGCTTTGCAGCAATATTGTGATACGATTCAGGAATTTCAACTAAAACGGTTTCTATCTTACGTAGCTTTAAAGCATGATATAATTGTTTCGCTTCACTAGGCGGTGTTCGTAAATCATTCATTCCAACCATAACCATTGTTGGTGTTTCAATATTTCCTACTAAAGAAATTGGTGAAAACTTCCAATAGTTTTCAAAGTTTTCCCAAGGATGTCCTGGATAACGTGTGTCTTTGTAATAAAAATAGTTGTCAGCAACCAACGTTTTACTAATCCAGTTCATTACAGGTTTTACCACTACTGCTGCCTTAAAACGATTGTTCATTCCAATCATCCACGCAGTCATAATACCTCCTGCACTTCCTCCAGTTACAAACAATTTGTCGTTATTTGCAATGCCTTTTTCAACTAAATAATCCACACCATCCATCACATCGTTATAGTCTTGTCCTGGATAATTGTTCTTCAATAGATTCCCGAATTCCTCACCATAGCTAGTGCTTCCTCTAGGGTTTGGATAAAACACCACATAACCATCAGCTGCATACAATTGAATTTCAGCTGTAAAACGATCGCCATAGTTTAAAATCGGTCCTCCATGATTTTCGACCAACAAAGGATAGCTTTTAGAAGCATCATAAAAAGGTGGCTTTACAATCCATCCTTGAATATCTCTTCCATCAAACGTCGATTTGTACCACACTTCCTCTACCTCACCAAGTTGTCTGTGTGCTAAAACATCAGCATTTAAACCAGTAATGAGTTTTGGTGTTTTTTTATTTTGAATTACAGCCAATTCTGCAGGATATTCTGGTCGAGTTTGTGTGTAAGCAATAACACCTTTATTTGATACCGAATACGACCCAGATGCATAAGGTCTTCCTATGGTTGTGCCTCCAACATTATCAGTAAGTTTTGAAATTTTTCCTGAGATTGTAATGTAACCTATTTTGGTATTTCCTTTTTCGTCATACATAAAGTACAAGCCTTTTCCTGAAGTATCCCAAGTAATATCTGAAACGCTTTCATCCAAGCCAGAAGAAATAATTCTTCGGTTGCTTCCATCAATATTCATTAAATGTAAAACCGTATTTTGATGGTCTTGAACTTTGTCTAAATACCCTAAAAACGCAACTGTTTTTTCATCAGGTGATACTTTTGGCGAATAATCTGGTCCATCTTGAGTAGTTAAAGCGGTTATCTTTTGGGTATCTACATCCACTTTATAGACTTCGCTATTTCTAAATCTATATTCCCAATCCTCTACTCTATTTGCGGAGAAGTAAATCTCTTTTCCGTTAGGTGAAAACGACAAACTTCCTCCATGACTGTAATCTCCTGATGTTAATTGACGTGCTGTTCCACCTTCAGCAGAAATCATAAAAATATGTGTAAAGCCTGTTGGCATATAACCTCTACCATCAGCTTCGTGTTTTAGTCTATCTGTAATTCGTGCTGGTTCAGCCCATTTAGCGCCTTTAGGTTTTGATGGCATTTGTGCTACAACAGGTGGTTTTTCATCAACAAACATAGTAAACGCTATTTGTGAACCATCTGGTGACCAAGTTAGGTTTCCTGGTGATTTTTCTAATTGTGATAATTTGGCAATTTGACCAGAATTTACCCAATACATGTAAATTTCGGCACCTTCATTGGTAGAACTTACAAACGCTATCCTGTCTCCACTTGGCGACCATGCTGCTTGTGACTCTCCTACTTCTCTAGAGGTTAGTTTTCGATGTGATGTTCCGTCAGTATTAATAATCCAGAGGTTGCCTCTAGAATTATCTTTCATAATATCAAACCCATTTCTTCGGTAAACAATTTGTGTTCCATTAGGTGAAATTTGTGGATCACTAACCCATTCTAATTCAAAAACATCTAAAGGTTGAAATGGTATTTTTTCGTTTTGTGCGATTAAACAACCAAAACTCATAACACTAATTAAGAAGACTAAAAAACGGTTCATTGCGTGTATTTAAATATTAAAAGCGAAAGTTACTAATTATTAAAATCTCTTCCTAAATTAAATATTTTAGCTATCTTTGAAAAATATTTAAGTATACTTAAATTTAATTTAAAGCAATTATAAATGTCTGTAGCTATTGAAAATTTTGTAAAGGCCATTTACAACAACAACATACAAGATCATCATGATACCAAACCTGGTAACATTGCTAAAAAACTTGGAATATCTAATGCTGCTGCAACAGATATGGCTAAGAAATTAGCCTCTAAAGATTTGTTGAAATATGAAAAATACCAAGCACTTCAACTTACGGAAGCTGGCACAAAAATGGCTCTTAACGTCGTGAGAAAGCACAGGCTTTGGGAAGCATTTTTGTTCAAACTTTTTGACATGAGTTTACATGAAATTCATCGTGAAGCAGAATTGTTGGAACACGAAACTTCCGATTTTTTAGCGAATAAAATCAGTGCTTATTTAGGCAATCCAAAATTTGATCCTCATGGTGATCCAATTCCAAATGAAAGTGGTGAAATAACTACCGAAGATCATTCTATTTCGCTTTCAAATGCTGAGGAAGGAAAATCATACATTATTTCACGTTTGATGAGTGACGACAAAGAGTTCTTTGATTTTTGTGCATTAAATGGCTTAAAATATGGAAACGCTATAGTCGTGACAAAACAGTTCAGTAAAAACAAAATGACACAAATTACCATCAACACTAACACTATTCTTTTAAATGAAGATTTTACAAACATTATCTATGTCGATGAAGCGTAATACAGTTATAACAGCCTTGTTTTTTGGTATGTTATCATGTCCTGTGTATTCACAAAATGACGAACCAAATTCTACTTCAAATGAACCCTTGGTAACCGACAGGCCAGACGCAACCGAGTCGTCTTCAACCGTTGGCAAAGGTGTTTTACAATTTGAAACTGGTGGAGTTTATGAGTCTTACGAAAACAACAATATAAAAACCGAAAATTACACCTACAACACCATGCTGATTCGTTACGGAATTCTCGATAACATAGAATTGCGCTTGGGTTGGGATTTTGTAGAAGGCACCACCAAAGTAAATGGCAACAAACTGGATGACGTTACTAGCGGATTATCGCCTTTGTTATTGGGTATGAAAGTAGATATTACTGAAGAAAGTGGATTAATGCCTGAAATTGCACTTATTGGTCACGTGTTTCCTGTTTTTAGTGCTTCAACTGACTATAGACCAGAACATACAGGAGTAGATTTTAGATTTTCATTGTCACACACCTTAAGTGAAAAATCAAGTCTAGGGTACAATATTGGTGCAGAATGGGGAAATGATTCTCCTGAAGCCACTTGTGTTTACACTTTAGCTTATGGTTACAGTATCACAGACAGGTTTGGAATCTATGCTGAAGTTTATGGCGATTTACCTGAAGACCATTCGGCTAATCACTATTGGGACGCTGGCATGACCTATTTAGTGTCTAACGATCTGCAATTAGACGCTTACGTAGGCACTAGTATTACTGAAGGACAAGACATTTTATTAGGAATAGGATTTAGTTACAGAGCAAAAAAATAAACCATGAAAAAAATACTATTTGTTGTAATAGCAATAACATTATTAGGCTGTAAAAAAGATGAAAAAAGCAATAACAAACTCAATGTGGTTACTACAACAACCATGATTACCGATTTAGTTAAAAACATTGGTGGAGATAATATCAACCTTCAAGGATTAATGGGAAGTGGTGTCGATCCTCACCTTTACAAAGCAAGCGAAGGTGATGTTACCAAATTGGTAAATGCCGATATTATTTTTTACAACGGATTGCATTTGGAAGGTAAGCTCGTTGAAGTCTTTGAAAAAATGGAACGAAGTGGAAAAACGCCAATTGCCTTGACTGATGTCATTGACAAATCTACCTTAATAGGTTCCTACTATTTTGCTTCAAATTACGATCCTCACGTATGGTTTAATATTGATTACTTTATCAGCTTTGGAAGTGAAGTGTCAAGGGTTTTACAAGAAAAAGATCTTGAAAATGCACAACTGTATGAGGAAAATTGGCAAAACTACTACAAGCGTCTTTTAAGCCTTAAATCTGATATCTCGTTAAAAATTGAAGAATTACCTAAGGAAAAACGCGTTTTAGTGACAGCTCATGATGCCTTTAATTACTTTGGAAGGTCTTACGGTTTTGAAGTTGTTGGTCTGCAAGGACTCTCAACAGCAACTGAAGCTGGAGTTCAAGATGTTCAAAAATTATCGGCTTTTATTATTGAAAAAAGCATTAAGGCTATATTTGTAGAAAGTTCAGTGCCAAAGCGCACAATTGAAGCACTACAAGCAGCAGTAAAATCTAAAGGTCACAACGTTGAAATTGGCGGAACTTTATATTCTGATGCGCTTGGAAATGCAGGAACTGATGAAGGCACTTATATAGGCATGTTTGAGTATAATGTAAATACTATTGTTAATGCGTTGAAATAATGAAAAAAATAGCTGTACAAGTCGATGATTTAACGGTTGCTTATAACTACAAACCTGTACTTTGGGATATTGATTTAGAAATTCCTGAAGGTGTTCTTATGGCTATTGTTGGACCAAATGGCGCAGGAAAATCGACACTCATTAAAGCCATATTGGGTATTTTAAAACCTATTGCTGGTAGTGTTTCCATTTATGGAAAACCTTACGACAAACAACGTGATTTGGTTGCTTATGTACCTCAAAAAGGAAGTGTAGATTGGGATTTCCCTACAACAGCCTTAGATGTGGTAATGATGGGAACTTATGGCAGTTTAGGTTGGATAAAACGTCCTGGTCAAAAAGAAAAAAAAGCAGCTCTTGAAGCTTTAGAAAAAGTAGGTATGTTGCCATTCAAAAACCGACAAATTAGTCAGCTATCAGGCGGACAACAACAGCGAATTTTTTTAGCACGAGCTTTGGTGCAAGACGCTTCAATATATTTTATGGATGAACCTTTTCAAGGCGTTGATGCCACTACTGAAATTGCCATTATCAATATTTTAAAGGAATTGCGAAAAGCTGGGAAAACCGTTATTGTCGTACATCACGATTTACAAACTGTTCCTGAATATTTTGATTGGGTAACTTTCTTAAATGTGAAAAAAATTGCCACAGGTCCTGTTAAGGATATTTTTAATGATGACAACCTGACTAAAACCTACGGCATTAATTATAAAGTGAGTATACAAGAGTAATATTAAAAACTGTCATCCTGAACTTGATTCAGGATCTAAAATTAATGGATTCCGCATCAACATTTCGACAAACTCAGTGTGACATTGCAAAATGAAAAAACAAAAACTAATGTCTAACATCTAACAACAAAATCCCAATAGACTTTCTAGAATACATAGAACTCGTAATTAACGATTACACCTTAAGAACCATCACACTTGGAACCGCAATTCTTGGTGCTGTTACTGGTATGTTGGGTAGTTTTGCTGTACTCCGAAAACAAAGTTTACTTGGAGATGCTATTTCCCATGCTGCCTTACCAGGAATTGCCATTGCATTCTTATTAACTGGAGCCAAAGACAGCAATACCTTATTGTTAGGAGCTTTAGTAAGTGGGTTACTTGGCACGTTCTGGATTAGAGGTATCATTACCAAAACACATTTAAAATCGGATACTGCGTTGGGATTGATTTTGTCCTTGTTCTTTGGCTTTGGAATGTTATTGCTCACCTTTATCCAAAAACAACCCAATGCCAATCAAGCTGGATTAGACAAATACCTGTTTGGTCAAGCGGCAACCTTAGTGGAAAGTGATGTGTGGTTAATGGCTATCGTGACTGGACTGTGCTTATTGGTGCTTTTACTCTTTTGGAAGGAATTCAAAATATTATTGTTTGATAAAGACTATGCAAAAACATTAGGTTTCAACACCAAAACCATTGACATCCTAATTACGAGCTTTATTGTTTTAGCCATTGTTTTAGGCTTGCAAACTGTAGGTGTGGTTTTAATGAGTGCTATGTTATTAGCACCTGCTGCTGCTGCAAGACAATGGACCAATAGCTTGAGTAAGATGGTGCTTTTAGCTGCTATTTTTGGCGCCTTTTCAGGAGTGTTTGGTACTGCCATTAGCGCAAGTCAGAACAACCTATCCACTGGTCCTGTTATTGTTATTGTAGCATCAGTGTTTGTTGTTGTGTCTTTTATCTTTTCTCCAAGCAGAGGATTACTATTTCGACAAATCCGATTTATTGCCAATAGACGCGATTTGGAACAGCAAAAAACCCTAGCCTTTATGTACCATATCGCTGAAACCCATGAAGACATTTCGCATCCTCATACCATTAAAATCTTAAATAACTTCCAAGGGTTTACACGTAAAACCTTGCAAAAACTGGTTGATAAAGACTATGTCACCATTGATGGCACGATGTGGAGTTTAACTCCAAAAGGCTTTGAAAAAGCCGCTAACCTGTATAACCAACAACACAAGACCGATGAATAGCGCTCAAATTGAAATACAGCTCATTGCCAGTTTGGTTGCTGTGGCTTGCGCCATTCCAGGAACGTTTTTAGTGCTTCGAAAAATGGCAATGATTAGCGATGCTATCAGTCATTCTATTTTACCAGGAATTGTAATTGGATTTTTCATAACGCAAGACCTCAACTCGCCATTGCTTATTTTATTAGCAGCCATCACAGGAATTATTACAGTGGTTTTGGTAGAGCACATTCAAAAAACAGGCTTGGTAAAAGAAGATACTGCTATTGGATTGGTATTTCCTGCCTTGTTTAGTATTGGCGTAATTATGATTGCTAAAAATGCCAATGACGTGCATTTGGATGTAGATGCTGTACTTTTGGGCGAATTGGCTTTTGCGCCTTTTGACAGACTTTTTATTGCAGGAACTGATGTTGGTCCAAAATCGTTATGGATCATTGGTGCTATTCTACTTATTACCTTAGGGTTACTTTTTGCTTTTTTTAAAGAACTAAAAATAAGCACCTTTGATGCTGGATTAGCAGCTTCACTCGGGTTTTCTCCTGCTTTAATTCATTATGGGTTAATGACAGTGTCTTCGGTAACTACTGTTGGTGCTTTTGATGCTGTTGGTGCTATTTTAGTTGTAGCCTTAATGATTGCACCTGCTGCAGCTGCCTATTTAATAACAACCGACTTAAAGAAAATGCTCTTACTCGCCATAGTATTTGGCGTCTTTAGTGCTATTTCAGGCTATTGGTTTGCGCATTGGTTGGATGCCTCAATTGCGGGCTCAATAACAACTATGCTAGGTTTACTTTTTTTAATTGTGTACTTGCTTGCACCAAGTAAAGGCTTAATAGCAGTAATGTACCGAGAAAAACAACAACGCATTGAAGTGTCTTTACTTACATTTTTACTGCATTTAAAAAACCATGACGATATTGAAGAACGTCATGTCAATCACCTCAACGAACATATCAATTGGCAAAAAGTGCGCAGTAAAACCGTATTGGATTTGGCTCAAAAGAACAATATGATTGAAATTGACAATAAGATTGTTTCACTTACCGAAAAAGGCGACGAATTTACTTCAAAAGCAATTGATTATATTATCACAAACGAAGACGCCCAAATTGAAGACATGAAAGATGATTTCTTTTTGTTTAGAGGTTGATTATCATTTAGAGCGTAGTAAAGAATTACTACTTAAAATCGAAACCGAAGACGAAATCGCTCTTCAATACATTTAAAATCGTTTTTCCTTTTGTAGCTTTTCATACGCTTCCTGTACACGTCTAAACTTCTCTTCTGCTCCTTTTTGGTGTTCTTCTCCAAGGTGTGCTACTCTATCAGGATGGTATTTTTTTGCCATTTTACGATAAGCAGCTTTAATTTCATCAACTGTTGCATCTTTAGTGATTTCAAGTATTTTATAAGCACTATCTGTACTGTTGTAAAACATGGCTTTAATACTTTCAAAATCGCGTGAACTAATGCTTAAATACCCTGAAATGGTATAAATTTGTCTTACTTCATCTTCAGTAACGTGTCCATCGGCTTTTGCTATTCCAAATAAAAAATGAAGTAGTTGTAAACGCGACGCATGATCCATCATACTGCGTATTTGCATACAAACTTGTCTTGTAGAAATATTCTGCTTACTAATACTTTTAAAGAGTCTAAACGCATTATTTGCTCGGTCTTTACCATACATATTGGTAAACTGTTGCCTTACAAAATCCAGTTCTCTTTGGTCTTGGTTACCATCGGCTTTTATAACTATAGACGCTAAAATGAGTAGACTTACTTCAAAATCGCCAGATTGTGTTTGTTTTGGTGCCTTAGTTGGTCTTGAGCTATAACGACCTTGTCTTGTACGTTTTGGTTCACTTTGTCCTAAAAGCGGACCACCATTGCCATTGGTCATAGCATCAACAATACTACCTAAAGCTAAACCTACAATTGCTCCTATTGGACCTCCAACAGACCAACCAATTGAAGCTCCAATCCATTTTGAAAAACTCATATGTGTATTTTAATTTTATAAGGGACTCAAATATACTATAGTTAGTAGTTTTTTAACAGCTTTTGTTACTGAAATTACCCATTGAAAACCTAAATGGTTCTATTTATTCTAACAACTACAATCTGTCGATTGCCTACTATTTTTCCGTATCTTTGCACAATAAATTATTAATCTTATAAAATTTACGATATATGTATCCAGCAGAATTAGTAAAACCAATGCGCGAAGATTTGACCAATGTTGGTTTTGAAGAATTACATACTGTTGAAGCTGTTGATGCTGCTTTAGCAAAAAAAGGAACTACTTTAGTAGTTGTAAACTCGGTTTGTGGTTGTGCTGCAGCAAACGCACGTCCAGGAGCTAGAATGAGTTTACAAAATGCTAAACGTCCCGACCACTTAGTAACTGTTTTTGCAGGTGTAGATAAAGAAGCTACTGATAAAGCTAGAGCTTACATGGTTCCTTTTCCTCCAAGCTCACCAAGTATGGCTTTATTTAAAGATGGTGAATTGGTTCATATGTTAGAGCGTCACCACATTGAAGGTCGTCCAGCTGACATGATTGCTGACAACCTAGTTGATGCTTATAACGAACACTGTTAATTTGCTACAACATTAAAGAATTATGAAAAAACCACGATATAGTCGTGGTTTTTTTGTGCATACATTTCATTGAATTACTTTTGTAATATGACAAAACTTTTTGCCTACCCTTTAACGGTTATTTACTTTATATTGTTTGGATTAACGCTAGTTATTTTTCATCCAATACAATGGCTGTGTCTTAATGTATTTGGGTATAAAGCTCATAAGATAAGTGTAGATTGGTTGCAGTTTTTCATTATGAGATGCCTTAATGTTTTAGGTACTCGTTTTTCGTTTTCCAATCCGTATCAAATTAGCAGTAACCAACCAGTTATTATTGTTGCTAACCACCAAAGTATGTACGATATTCCTCCTTTAATTTGGTACATGCGAAAACATCATGTAAAGTTTATTAGCAAGAAAGAATTAGGTAAAGGCATCCCAAGTGTATCGTTTAATTTACGTCATGGTGGTTCTGCATTGATTGACAGAAAAAACCCAAAGCAAGCCATAAAAGCTATTGAAGATTTTTCGCACTATATTGAAACCTCCAAGCGTGCAGCTGTGATTTTTCCTGAAGGTACAAGAAGTAGAACTGGAGCACCAAAACCTTTTCAAAGAAAAGGACTACTTACCTTGTTTGAGCATATTCCTTCTGCAACCATAGTTCCTGTAACCATAAATAACTCATGGAAAACCTTGCGCTATGGTAAATTTCCAATGGGACTTGGAGCTCATATTACGTTTACCGTTCATGAACCTATAATTTTAAGCGACAGTAAAGACCATATTGCACTTATTAACAATATTGAACACACCATAACTTCTTCAGTAAAATCATGACTAATCAACAAATAATTGACGCTACTAAAGCTTATGTAAAAGAGACTCTTAAAAATGCCGAAGGTGGTCATGATTGGTTTCATACCTTAAGAGTTTACAACAATGCTTTATTGATTTCTAAAAAAGAACCAGTTGATGATTTTGTAGTACAACTTGGAGCATTACTACATGATATCGCTGATAGTAAATTTCATAATGGAGATGAAACTGTGGGTCCTGAAATGGCAAGAGTATTTTTGTTTGAACTAAATGTTGATTCTTTAATTATCGAGCATGTTGTAAATATTATAAAACACATTTCCTTTAAAAACTCGCTAAGTGGAAACGCCGAATTTACATCTAGAGAATTACAAGTTGTACAAGATGCTGATAGGTTAGATGCCATTGGAGCTATTGGTATTGCACGTTGTTTTAATTATGGTGGTTTTAAAAACAGACCGTTGTTTGACCCTTCAATACAACCCAACATGAATATGACCAAAGAGGAATACAAAACCTCTGCTGCTCCTACGATAAATCATTTTTATGAAAAGCTATTGTTGTTAAAAGACAAAATGAATACCAAAACAGGACAACAAATTGCCTCTAAAAGACATCAATTTATGGAAATCTATCTAGAGCAATTTTATGCAGAATGGGATGGAGAACGCTAAATTTACTTTTAAAACACTAGAAGGCATTCCTTCTAAAAACAACTTAAACGAAATTTTAACCGTTTATAAATCTGTTTTTGAAGACTATAATATTGATTTTTTTAACGACCGAATTCACCAAAAAGAAGACCTATTAACTCTACTTTGTTATCATCAAAAGCAATTAATTGGTTTTAAAATTGGTTACAAATATAATGCTAGTACTTTTTACAGTTGGGTTGGTGGCGTTTTACCAGATTACAGAAAAAATGGTATTGGAAAACAACTATCGCAATTGCAAGAACAAGCCATAAAGCAAAAGGGTTATAATACGTTAAGAACCAAATCCATGAATCGTTTTAAACCTATGATGATTTTAAACCTTAAAAATGGCTTTGACATTAAAAGTGTTTACACAAATAAAACTGGTCAAACCAAAATAGTGTTTGAAAAGCAGCTTAATTAATTGTGGATAATACGTTTTACTTCGCCTCTATATTTTGATGCACTTTTACCTGTTACTTCCTTAAAGACTTTATTAAAGTGCGAAAAGTTATTGAATCCGCACTCATAACACACATCAGTAATACTAATTTGACTTTCAGAAAGTAGCTTGGTAGCATGCACTACTCTATACTCATTAACAAACTTTGTAAAGGTTTTTCCTGTTACCTTTTTAAAGTATCTACAAAACGCAGGTACTGTCATACTCACTTTATCAGCAATTTCATCTAAGCTTATGTGCTCAGTAAAATTTTGATTGACATGTTTAAAAATGATATCAATTTTTGCACTATCCTGAGCTTCGGTTTCAAAAGCAAACCCATCAGCATTTAAAAGTGTATAATCTTCGGCTTTGGCTAAAGTGTGTAAAATTTCAAGTAGAACCAGTATTTTTTTAAATCCTTCCTTTTTAGCAAACCTTTCAATTTTATCGCCTAACTTTTTCTTGGTTTTAACTCCAAACAAAATACCTTTCTTAGAGCGTTCAAACAAATTATTAATACGTTCCATTTCAGGAATATTAAAAAAATGTGCTCCTAAAAAATCAGGTTTAAATTGAATTAAAGTTTGCGAACCGTTAATGGTTAAACGGTCAGTAAATCCATTATGAGGTAAGTTAGGACCAATTAACAGTAATTGACTATTATTAAAATACGATAAGTGATTACCTATGTGACGTTTTCCTTTTCCTTTGTTTACGTAAATCAGTTCAATTTCAGGATGAAAATGCCAAAACGGTTTTACTTCTTCTTGAAACGTGTAGTTTTCATGTCGTCTCACAAAAATGGAACTTCCAAATTCTGGACTAATTTTTTCGAGTGTAGGTTTTCGTGTTATCATACCCATAACTTTCAATGCAAAATTACAAGTAATGAAATTAAAAACCTATTTAAAATTACCTCAATTATATACTATTTTAACAACCTATAGTTATAGTGTTGTTAATAGAGTTAATTCTGTATATAAATTGGAAAAAATCGATGTTTTTAAACCTTGCGTTTCAGTGTACTTTTGAAGTGTCCAAAATTATTAACCTAAATATTTATATGTCATGAAAAAAGCAATTAAAAACAGTATCGTTATGGTAGCTATTATTGCTGCCATGGTAACCAACGCAAATGCAACTGCTACTTTAATAGTTGGTAAGGAGAAAAAAACAATGTTAGCATTAGACGATGTTAAACAAGGACAGCAACTATTAATAAAAGATGTTAATGGTATTATACTATATAAAGAAACCATAAACGCAACAGGAACATACAATAATTTGTTTGACCTTACTCAACTTCCTAATGGAGATTACTTTTTTGAGTTGAACAAGGATGTTGAAATTAATGTCATTCCGTTTAAAGTTGTAGAAAACAGAGTAGAATTTAACAAGAGTTTAGAGTCTAAGGTCTTTAAACCAATTTTGAGAATGGAAGACAACCGTTTGTTTGTATCAAAGTTCTCGTTAAACAATGCGCCTTTAAGTTTAGAAATTCATTATGCAAATAATGAAGCTACTCATAAAGATTTTGAATTAATCTATTCTGAAAACATAGATAGCACTTCTCAAATTTTTGAACGTGTTTATAAATTAATGAAGGGTAACACAGGAGATTACAAAGTTGTAATAAAAACAGATGGAAGAGAGTTTACCCAAACTGTAAAAATGATTTAAATTGATTATTTAAATAATGTTAGAATGTTAGTTAGTAAAGCGGCAAACCAAAGGTTTGCCGCTTACTTTTTAAAACAACTTTAACTGTCCGTCTTTATACTGCTCATGCAGCTCAGTATTCAACTTAGGCATTGCCTTGTCTTTAAAGTATTTTTTACGCGCTAATCGCACTAGCATATTTATTTGTTCAGCTATTTTACCTTCTCCTCTCATACGTGTTCCATAACGCGAATCGTTGAGATTACCACCATGACAACTTTCAATTTGGTGCAATACTTTATCTGCTCTGTCTGGTAGTGTTTTTTTAATCCAATCGGTAAAAATCTCACCAATAGCACCATTTAATCGTACAATGGTATGCGCTATTGATAATGCTCCAGCTTCAGACACTGCTTTTGCCAATGGTAAAATTTCATGACTATTTATAGACGGAATTATAGGTGCCAACATCACATTTACAGGAATGTTGTTTTGCGATAACACTTTTACCGTTTCTAACCGCTTTTTTATTGTTGCTGTTCGTGGTTCTAAAACGCGTCTTGTAGTTTCTGACAATGAGGTAATGGATATATTAACGTTGATAAGATTATCTTTTGCCAAGGCTTTTAAAAGCTCCAAATCTCTTAATATTAGTGCGTTTTTAGTAATGATTGCCACAGGATGCTTGTATTTTAAAAACACCTCTAAACACTGCTTTGTAAGTTCAAACTCTTTTTCGGCTGGTTGGTAGCAATCCGTATTACCAGACATAACAATAGGATGCGCTTTCCAGCTTTTCTTTTTTAGTAGTGCTTCTAGAAGTTTAGGAGCATCTTTTTTTACCAAAATGCGACGTTCAAAATCCAATCCTGCACTATAACCCCAAAACTCATGACTGTTTCTGGCGTAGCAATAAATACAACCATGTTCACAACCTTGATACATGTTCATGGAATACGCCATACCAACATCTGGACTCTCTACTTTATTAACGATGGTTTTAGGAAATACAGGTAAATAAAGTGTTTTGTTTTTATCGGCTTCTTCGCCTTCTTTAGCACAATATTCTAAAAAATCGTCTCGGATTTCATGGCTGAGTTCAAAGAATTTATTGTGCACGTTTAGTTGTGCACCACGTCCTTTTATGGTAGGTTTTGGGTTCATAACAGTAAAGTATAAAGTGAGTACTTAAAAGTGGTGACTTAAAATTAGGAATTAATTGCCCTTAAAACTGTTAAAACCAAAATGGGTTATTAACAAACGTGAAAAAGTGTTTGTGTTAAGTTTATTAAAAAATTATATCTTTAAATGAGATAGTGTTATGTTTGTTAAGAATACCTTATGTATAATATTTGTAACTTGTAGAAGATAAAATTTTAGAATACTTAAATGAAAGCTAAAGAGCCATTATTTGACTATATAAACCCTGACTTGAATTACTCGATAGAAAATGGAGACTGCCTTAAAGTTTTAAAAAAATATGAGGATGAAAAATTTGATTTAATAATAACTTCTCCACCATATAATATTGGAAAATCATACGAAACGAAAACAACAATTGAACAATATCTAGAAACTCAAGAGGAAATTATACAAGAATTGATTAGAACTCTATCAGAAAACGGTAGTATTTGTTGGCAAGTTGGGAATTTCGTAGATAAAGGTGAGGTTTATCCTTTAGACATATTTTATTATCAAATTTTTAAAAAACATGGTCTTAAATTAAGGAATAGAATTATCTGGCATTTTGGACACGGACTCCACGCTTCAAATAGGTTTTCTGGACGATATGAAACTATTTTATGGTTTACAAAATCAGACAAGTATATTTTTAACCTGGACGACGTAAGAGTACCCGCTAAATATCCTGGAAAAAGACATTTTAAAGGCCCAAATAAAGGAAAACTATCAGGAAATCCTAAAGGAAAAAATCCTTCTGATATTTGGGAAATTGTAGTTAAGGATTGGGAAAATGAATTATGGAATATTCCAAATGTAAAGTCAAATCATCCTGAAAAAACTTCACATCCTTGTCAATATCCAGTTGAACTCGTAGAACGTTGTGTATTGGCGTTAACCAATAAAGACAGTTGGGTTTTAGACCCATTTAATGGTGTTGGTTCAGCTGTTATTGCTGCATTAAAAAATGAAAGGAATGCAATAGGGATAGATCAAGAAAAAGAATATTGTAAAATAGCAAAGGATAGAATTAAAGAATTGAAAGAAGGTAATTTAAAATTAAGACCTATCAATAAACCAATTCACAAACCCAACAAAAAAGACAAAATTGCGCAAATGCCAAAAGAATGGCAAGAACTTAAACTTAATACAGATAAATGAAAATTGCTCAAAAATATTCACACTTGAATGGCGAGGAATACCTTATTGTTCATCATAATGATTTATATCAAGAAATCAAAAAAGTAATTGCTTCAATCAATGCTGACGATTTCAAAACAAAAGTTTCAAAGGAAAAAACCAAAAAAGGCAATAAACTTTACAGTCCAGTTGACTTAAATAAAGAATTTGATAAAGAATTTCAAAAATTAGGGTGGAATGAAACTCGTTACTCCTACTACATTACCCTTAACAGAGAATTGATGGAGAAGAGCATCTTAATGCCATCAAATGAACAAAAGAAGTTTTTAGAAGACAACGGAGAAAAATCACCTATTTTTAGCTATAATCAGACTGACTTCGTGAAAAACAAAATTGCTGTAGAAGTACAATTTGGAAAGTATTCTTTTGTTGCCTATGATCTTTTTGTCAAGCATATGTTATTTTATTCTGGTGGAGTAATAAACTTAGGAATTGAAATTTTACCAACAAAGGCAATGCAGTCACAAATGTCAAGTGGAGTTGCTTATTATGAAGGGGAAGTTTATAATGTTATGAGACAAGGCAGAAACAGTCCTCCTGTCCCACTTCTAATCTTAGGAATTGAGCCTTAATATTTTACTTCCCAGGAAAATCAGCTTTACGCTTTTCTAAAAATGCGGTAGTTCCTTCGGTGAAGTCTTCGGTTCCAAAGCAGTTACCAAATTCTTCAATTTCAACAGCAAAACCATCAACACCATCTTTAAAATTGGCATTTACAGCTTTAATAGCTTTACTAATTGCTACAGAGGAATTTCGCATAATTTTACTTGCAATTTTTTCAGCTAATGGCAATAAGTCGTCTTGTGTAGTGACATGGTTTACCAAACCATAGTTTAAGGCTGTTTGCGCATCAATCATACCAGCAGTCATTACCAACTCCATAGCACGACCTTTGCCAATAAGTTGCGGTAAACGTTGCGTACCACCATAACCAGGAATAACACCAAGAGAGGTTTCTGGCAAGCCCATTTTTGCATTGTCGCTCGCTACTCTAAAATGGCAAGCCATTGCCAACTCTAGTCCGCCACCAAGCGCAAAACCGTTAACTGCTGCGATAACTGGAGTAGATAGGTTTTCAACAAAATCGAACAATAATTCTTGTCCTTTTTGTGCCAATTTGCTTCCGTTTTCAACATCAAAATGTGCAAACTCGCTAATATCAGCTCCTGCAACAAATGCCTTTTCACCACTTCCTGTAACAACAATAACTTTAACTGCTTTATCCTTATCAGCAGTATCAAAAGCCTCGTGAAGCTCTTGTATGGTTGCTTTGTTTAAAGCATTGAGTTTGCTAGGTCTGTTTATAGTTATTTGTGCAATACTGTTATTGACTTGAAAAAGAATATTTTGAAAATCCATGGTTATTGTTTTGGAAAAGACACTTTAAAAGTAGTGCCTTTATTTTTTTGTGTTGTAAAGGTAATATTTCCTTTATAAGTTTCCACAATGTTTTTTACCATTGCCAATCCAAGACCCATTCCGCTTGACTTAGTTGTGAATTTTGGTTCAAAGATTTTCTCTTTATTTTCTTCGGAAATACCTACACCATTATCAGATATTGTGATAAGCACTTGGTCGTCAACCTCTGAAACATTCACCACAATTTTCTTATCTTCTTGCTCTTCAGGAATGGCTTGTGTACCGTTTTTTACAAGGTTAGTAATAACTCTTATAAGTTGGGTTCTATCAAATTTAGCTTTAATAACTTCTTTATCATAACTAAAATGAATGTACTCTTCACTAAAAATATCCAATGCTAGCTTAGTAATTTCAACCACATTAAGTACTTCATTCTTTTGAGCTGGCATTTTAGCAAAGTTTGAAAACGCCGAAGCTATAGAACTCATGGTATCAATTTGCTGAATAAGTGTTTTGCTATACTCATTCACTTTTTTATCGATATCAGGATCGTTGGCATCAAACTTACGCTGAAAACTTTGTACGCTCAGTCGCATTGGTGTTAGCGGATTTTTAATTTCGTGAGCTACCTGTTTTGCCATTTCTCTCCAAGCTTGTTCACGCTCGCTAGTGGCTAGTTTTACTGCGCTTTCTTCGAGTTCGTCAATCATACTATTGTACGATTTTACAAGCGTTTCAATTTCTTCGCTAGAAGATGCGATTTCAATTTTCTTGTTTCGCTTTTCCAGTCGTGTTTCATTCATTTTATCACTTATGGTTTTAAGTGATTTTGTAATGTATTTTGACAGCAAATACGCTAACCCAATAGCAATAAGCAGCATAACCAAATAGGCATACGATAAACGCTCTAAAAACTCTCTAAGCTCTTTGTTTAAGAAATCGTCATCTTCAAGATAAGGTAAATTCAATATAGCTAAAGGCTTGAACTTAGTGTCTGTAATGTACGAGTACGACGATTGATAATTCTTTCCGTTTTCAACACGTTTAATTACATATCTATGTTCGGCAGTATTAGAAATAGCATTCAGTATTTCAACATCAATGCATTTAGTTATAGTATCGTTTTTTGAAAAGCTTTCTTTAGAACTTTTTAGTATAGTTCCATCTAAATCATAAAGGTTAATTTGCAATTTATGAATGGTTGCAATCTCATGGATTTTTTCCTTAAATATCAACGGAATATTCTCAGTGTTTACAGGATAAGTAGTTTCTTTAATGGTAAAATCAATACTACTTTTTATGTTTTCTTCTTTACGCTCTAGTCGTTCTTTGTGATAGTCTTGAGCTTCTTCATTATACTGATAAATGGTAACAATAGCTATTAAAATAGAAGCCAATAACACCAATAGTATCATGGCTATAAAAATTCTAAATCGTAAGGAGAGTTTTTTTAGTTTCATGTAATAGCTTGTGAAGCTAAAGATAACAATAATCGCACCAAACCACCTAAGGTGTTTTAAAAAACAGAAAAATGCATTTAAGGTCTCTTATTTTTTTTCTCTAATGCGCTTGTACATTTTAAATCCTAGCATTAAAAGTATTGCTAAAACCACCAAACCTATAACACCAAAAACCCAAGAAATAGCATTTTTTAAAATGACTAAAAACACCACAGCAAAAAGGATAAACGTTGCTCCTTCATTCCATAATCGCATAAAGTTTGAGGTCTTCCTTATATTGTCTTGCTGCAACTGTTTGTAAAACACATGCGTTTTATAATGATAGATAAAGAGTAACACTACAAATGTGAGTTTTACATGCATCCAAGGTTGTTGTAACCAACTTGGTATGAGTATAAGCAACCAAACCGCAAAAATGGTAGCTAAAATAGCTGAAGGCCATGTAATGATAGTCCATAATCGTTTGGTCATTAACTTGAGTTGTTCAGAAAGAATTTCCTTTTCAGGAGATGGTTTTTGAGACGCTTCAATATGATACACAAACAACCTAGGAATGTAAAACAAACCTGCAAACCAAGTGACCACAAAAATGAGGTGTAATGCCTTTATGTAATTATAATATTCCATTAATCTTCAACAAATAGATAATTTAATTGTTTTTCGTTAAACGCTGTATTAAAAGCGCTGATTTCAGTATTTATTAATTGATTAAACGCATCTAATTGTACATTGATTTTTTTAGTCAATTCATTTTTTACAGCTACATCCTGATCAGTTGGTGCAAAATCTCCCATACCAACTAAGGCATTAAGGTGTCCCAGCTTATTTGTTAGTCTTATTGGGAAGTTTAAAGGGTCTTGTCCACTTCTATTTTGAGTTTGATATAATGCTTCTTCAATTTTAGTAAAGTCTTCTTTTAGTTTTTTGGCAGCTTCTAGCAACTCTTTTAAATCGTCATTCCCTTTATATTGCGTTTCAAAGGCTGTGAGCTGTTCTTTTATGTTTCTTATTTTTTTAATGGACTTATGTGCTTTGTCCATAGTTTTATTCACATCAGTAATAAAATCAAACTGTTTTTGCATATCTGCCTGTGAACTTTCAGCTCTTGGGTCAGCAACAATATTAAATGTTTGGGAAGTAACATTACTGTTTACATTTAAGCTTACCTTATAAGTTCCTGGTATTGCTCTTGGACCATCAAGACTTGCCCACCATAAAATCATATCATCTAGTTTTTCGGCTCCATCGTATGTCATGTCCCAAACAAACTGGTTCATTCCTTCTTTAACTTCTAATGTATTTTTCTTTTTGTTTTTAGTAGAAAACGAATTGATAGTATCTCCTTTTTGATTGAAAAACGTCAAAGACACCTCATCGTTTTCTTTATCATATTTGTTTAAATCAAAATAGGTCATTACTCCATTAGGATGATTGGTTCCTGCTGTTTTACTTCCTGTTCTATAACCAGCACTCATCCTGTAGGTGTCTTTTGGTTTGAATAATTTATTTCCTTCGGAAGAAGAACCATACAGTTGATGTAACACTGTTAAATCATCGATAATCCAAAGGCTTCGTCCTTGAGTTGCAACAATTAAATTATTATCTTTAATCGTCAAATCTGTAATAGGAACGATAGGAAGATTTAACTGAAATGGTTGCCAGTTTTTTCCATCATTAAACGAAATATACATTCCTGTTTCTGTTCCTACATACAGCAATCCTTTTTGTTTTGGGTCTTCTCTAAGAACTCTGGTAAAATGTTCTAAATTAATTCCATCAGTGATTTTTTTCCAAGTTTTTCCGTAATCGGTTGTTTTATACAAATAAGGTGTAAAATCTCCTGTTTTATACTTTGTACCAGCAACATAACATGTACCAGCATCAAAAGCACTTGGTTCAATACTGTTAATCATCATCCATTCAGGCATTCCCTTAGGTGTAACATTTTCCCAGCTTTTTCCTCCATCTTTGGTAACATGAATTAATCCATCATCACTACCAACCCAAAGTAAACCTTCAGTAATTGGAGATTCTTGAGCAGCAAAAATGGTACAGTAATATTCTACCGAAGTATTATCTTGAGTAATAGGTCCTCCTGAAGATTTTAATTTTTCAGGATCATTTCGTGTTAAGTCAGGACTTATAATATCCCAAGATTGCCCTTCATTTTCAGTAACATGAACATGTTGAGAAAACGTATATAGTCGGTTAGGATTATGCTTAGAAAACAGTATTGGAAAATTCCATTGAAAGCGATATTTCATCCCTTCGGCTCCATGTCCCATTGGGTTATCAGGCCATACGTTTATAGCTCTTACAGTACCTGTTTTGTGATTTAATCGTGTTAAAAATCCGTCATAACTTCCACCATAAACTATGTCGTTATCTTCTGGGTCTACTGCAATATGAGCCGATTCTCCACCAGCAGTTGACTCCCAATCATCTTCAGTAATATATCGTCCATCTGTTCTATGCGAAATTCTTACTGTAGAATTGTCTTGTTGTGCTGCATAAATACGATACGGAAAATGATTATCGGTTGTAACACGATAAAATTGTGATGTTGGCTGGTTGTGATAGGTGCTCCAGGTTTCTCCTCCATCATAAGTTACCTGAGCTCCTCCATCGTCTCCAATAATCATTCTATTTGGATCTTCAGATGCTATCCATAAATCGTGATGGTCTCCATGTGGTGCATTATGCGAACTAAATGTTTTACCTCCATCAGTACTTTTATGATATCTTACGTTTAGTACATATACCACATCTACGTCTTTGGTATCAGCATAAACTCTAGTATAATACCACGCTCTTTGTCGCAAGTTTCTATCACTATTAACTTTAGTCCAAGTTTCTCCTCCATTATCACTTCTATACAAACCGCCTTGATCTTTATTTTCAACCATAGCCCAAACACGTTGATTGTTTATTGGCGATACTGATACTCCTATAATACCTAAAGTACCTTCAGCAAACCCTTCATTGATTGATATTTCTGTCCAGGTTTCACCTCTATCAGTACTCTTCCAAAGCGCAGATCCTTCTCCACCTGAACTTAAGCTGTAAGGTGTTCGTTGTACATTCCATGTTGAAGCATATAAAATTCTAGGGTTGGTTGGGTCAATCAATAAGTCGACAACTCCTGCTTGGTTGTTAGCAAATAAGGTTTTTTTCCATGTTGCTCCACCATCTGTACTTTTATAAACACCTCTTTCTTGGGTTGGTTTATAGATGTTACCTAACACACCTGCATAAACGATATTATGGTTTGTTGGATCTACTGCAATTCTTGGTATATGACGAGACGTTTTTAATCCTGAAGATGTCCATGTTTTTCCTGCATCAACACTTTTCCAAATACCATATCCTGAAGATACATTACCACGAACGGTTTTTTCTCCTCCACCAACATATATTACGTTTGGGTCACTTTTAGATACTGTAATGGCTCCTATACTTCCACCAAAAAAACCATCGGAAATATTTTCCCAGCTTCGTCCTCCATCTTTTGTTTTCCAAATTCCTCCTCCTGTTGCTCCAAAGTAATATAGATTAGGTTGGTTTGGTACACCTGTTACTGCTGCACTTCTTCCTCCTCTAAAAGGACCGATTAAACGATACTCTAAAGCAGAAAAATCAGATTGTTCAAAATCTTGAGCATTAAAATTTAAGGTTGTAAAAATTAGACATAGCGAAAACAGAAAAGAGCGTTTCATTTTGGTTGGTTTTAATATCAATGTGGACTAAAAATAATAATTAAATACGGTTAATTAGATTCTGACACCAATTTTAACTTGACTTCACGATGTAAAAAGTAGGCTGTAACCAAGGTAGATAACACATCAGCAATTGGAAATGACATCCACACACCTAATTCTCCATAAAACTCTGGTAAAATAAATATCAAAGGAATAAAGAAAAAGCCTTGTCGTGTTAAGGTTAATAATAATGCTGGAGTCGCTTTACCTATAGCTTGAAAATACGCTGCTCCTATCAACTGTACTGCAATTATTGGTGTAGCAGCAAATACCCAACGCATTGCACTAGGTGTTTGCTTAATAACTTCAGCATCGTGCGTAAATAATCTTGTAATAAACTCAGGAAATACCATAAGCAACACAAAAACCATTGTTGCTAAAATTACTGCATATTTAATAGCTGTATTAATGGTTTCTCTAACTCTACTGTAAGCTAATGCACCATAATTATAGCCTGCAATAGGTAAAAACCCTTGTGTAATACCATACACAGGAAAAAGCGCAAACATGAGCATTCTACCAACTATAGCATAGGCTGTTACCGAAGTTTCTCCTCCTAAATTGAATAATATGTTATTCATAAACAAGTAAGTAATGCTTACCACAGCTTGTCTAGCTAAAGTGACAAACCCAAGCGAACCAATTTCTGAAATTATATTTTTTTGCAACCTAAAATGTGATAGGTTTATTTTTAATTCGGAGTGTTTAGAAAAGAAAAACCAAATAATAAACCCTAAACATAAAACATAAGATCCAGTAGTAGCCCAAGCAGCTCCTTGCATCCCAAAATCTAAAACATTAATAAATGCATAGTCTAGAATAAGGTTTCCAACTGAAGGAATCATCATTGCATACATGGCAAATTTAGGTTTACCTTCTGCTCTTATGACAGTATTTCCCATCATGCTCAGTGCTAAAAATGGCACTCCATATAGCACAATTGTGTAGTAAATTTTAGCAGGTTCAAAAATAGCTCCTTTACCTCCAAAAGCAGGAATAATACTATCTACATAAGCTAATCCAAAAACTGCTAAAGTTGAAGTAAATAAAAGCGTTAAGGTTATTTGGTTACCAAAGGTTTTTAAGGCTTTTTCTTTATTATCAGCTCCTAACGCTCTTGATATTATTGAAGAACCTCCTACTCCAATACTCATTCCTAGAGCTGCAATAAAAAATGACACAGGCAATACTACATTAATGGCAGCAATAGCAATAGAGCCAATCCAGTTTCCAACAAATATGGTATCTACTAAAATATTTAAAGACATTACCAATATACCTATTGATGCTGGTACAGCTTGTCTAATCAATAGCTTACCTATAGGTTGCGTTCCTAAATCTGTAGCTTTTATTTTAGCCATTCATTGCTTTAATTTTTACTTACCCAAGTATTAATCCATTTAGCCAATAGCTCAACAAACTCTTTGTCATCATTCAAACAAGGAATTGTAGTAAATTCTTCGCCTCCCATTTCATGAAAAATCTCTTCGCCTTCCATAGCAATTTCTTCAAGAGTTTCTAGACAATCACTAACAAACGCTGGTGTAACAATAGCCATATTTCTAGTGCCTTGTTTTCCCATTCTTTCAATAGTTCGGTCAGTATAAGGTTGCAACCATGGGTCAAATCCTAATCTCGATTGAAACGATGTAGAGTAAGTACCTTCTTTAAGTTGTAATTTTTCAGCAACTAATCGTGTAACTTCCAAGCATTGATGCCTGTAACAAAACTCATGCGCTTTTGATGGTGTAACACAACAGCTTCCATCAATTTTACAATGTGATTTTGTGACATCTCTTTTTCTAATATGACGTTCAGGAACACCATGATAAGAAAACAATATGTGTTCAGGGTTTTTATCTTTTAAATGAAATTGAATAGAGTTTGAAAGTACCTCAATATAATCTGGCTTATTGTAAAATGCAGGAACAGATTCAATCTTTAAATTTGGAAAAAATTCCTTTTGAAGTTCATCAACCAAAACCGTAATTGTTTCGGTAGTTGCCATTGCAAACTGAGGATACAAAGGAAATAGCAACACCTCATCAACACCTTTATCTACCAACTCTTGTAATCCTTTTTTTATAGTCATACTTCCATAACGCATTGCTAATGCAACAGGAATATCAGTATGTTGTTGAATTCCTTTTTGTAAACGTTCAGAAATTACAATAAGTGGAGAACCTTCTTCCCACCAAATCTTTTTGTAAGCAGCTGCTGATGCCTTTGGTCTTGTTTTTAAAATAATTCCTTTTACTAAAGCTGCTCTTGCAGGATAAGGAATATCAATAACACGTTCGTCCATTAAAAACTCACCCAAATACTTTTTTACGTCTTTTGGGTTTGGACTATCAGGAGAACCTAGATTTACAAGTAAAACGCCTTTCATAAATCAATTTTAATTATTTAGCAATTGTGTTCTAACGGTTTCTGGAACAATTTTGTCCACTAACATTTTAAGTGCATCGTCATTACCTAAAAACTTCCATCCTTGATATTGAGGATCATTAATCGCATACATTGTTGCACTCATTTTTATAATTAACGACATAGTGTCTAAATCATCAGTAACATTATCTTCACCAAATTGGGTTTGCATGGTGGATTTCATAAACATTAAAAATCCTTTTTTGTCTTCTTGGGTTTGGTTGTCTTCTGTTAAGAAGGTCATTTTCATTTTACTATCATAAAAAACGGCTGCGTATGCAATATCATCCACTTCCATTTTATCTGAAATTTTAGTAATATCATTAGCCAAAAATTCAATACGCATATCTTTAGCGTTAAACATTTGTTCCATACCTAATTTCATTTGAGCTCTTGGAGCCATATCAAATATTTTTGGATACATGTAGTCTAAAACACCATCAAAATTTTGAGTTGTCATATTGTTGAAATACACATTGACTTCTTTGGTGATTACCTCTTTATGAGATTGAGAAAATATTGAAAAAGATATAAGGTAAAAAAGGGCAAGCGTTAAAAAGTGCTTCATATTAAATTTGTTTTTAGCAAAAATACGACAGTATTATTCAAGTTTTAGGTTAATGACATTAAATACTTTTTTGGAGTTGTTCCATACTTTTTCTTGAAAGCTGAAATAAAATGGCTTGCAGTGCTGTACCCAACTTTAAGTCCTACTTCGTTAACATTATTGTTTCCTGACTCTAGTAGTTTTCTAGCAACTTCCATTTTATAATCAAATAAAAAACTAAAAACTGAATCGCCATAAATTTCTTTAAAACCTTCTTTTAGTTTCTTTAAGCTAAGTTGAATTTCATCAGCTAACTCTTGCAGTGTTGGAGGCTCTGTCATACGAGCAATAATGATATCTTTAGCTTTTCTAATTTTTATCACATTGGTTTCATCTACCAAAAATGGACATTGTTCAATATTTGCATCTTCACTTCTATTGAAATACAAACTTAAAAGTTCATATGCTTTTCCTTTAAAGTAAAGGTTTTTGATTGACTTATTAAGGTTGTAATGAATAAGCTGAGTTAACACAACAGCCATTGATGGTGTAATTTTTCCATCTTTATAATATTTTTTATCCTTGTTATCATCACTTAGAAACGTAATATAATCGGCTTCTTGAGAAAACAAGCTATGGAATTTTTTAATAGAAATTAAAACCGAAACCAACCAACTATCAGGATTACTTTTAAGGTGAATAGGCAAATCGCGTTGTGGATTGTAAAGCAACAACGAATTTTCATCTTTAATCTCTAAGGTGTAATTTCCGTTGTTAAAAATAAAATTACTTGAGCCTTTTAAACAAAAGTGAAATTGTATAAAACTACTATCTATTTCTCGCTCAAGTGTTTCAACCTCATCATTATTGTTTTGATAAGTAAGCACATAAAAATCTTTATCAATTTCAACTTCGTTAAAAGACCCTTTAGCGATATTTTTTATGGTATTAAAACTTGAATTCATTTTAATATTATTTAGATTGATTCTAAACTAAAAGCTTTAAAAGCGCTGTTAATTCTACAAAAATATGACAATTATCACATTTTATTAAAAAACTACGTTAAAAAACCACAAGCGATACTTATTGTTCTTTGAGCGTTATTTTTTTGTCGATGATACTTATATTTTTGTTTTCATATTTTTCCAAATAGATTTAATGGAATACAATAATAAATCAAAGACGACCTACTTTTATGCTATTGGCTTAAGCTACAAAAAGGCTGATGCTGAAATTAGAGGACATTTTAGCTTAGACGAACAAGGTAAACAAGCCTTGTATCAACAAGCTAAAATCAATGGAGTTGAAAGCTTAATAGTTATTTCTACATGTAACAGAACCGAAATTTACGGTTTCGCTGAACATCCATACCAATTAATAAAATTGCTTTGCGACAACACAAAAGGTACTGTTGAAGAGTTTCAAAACGTAGCCTATATCTATAAAAACACCGAAGCTATTTCTCATATTTTTAGAGTAGGTTGTGGACTAGATAGTCAAATCCTTGGTGATTTTGAAATTATAAGCCAATTAAAAGTTAGCGCAAAATCTGCTAAAAAAGAAGGGTTACTTAACGCCTATTTAGAGCGTTTGGTAAATGCAGTAATACAAGCCAGTAAACGCATTAAGACCGAAACTGATATTTCTTCAGGAGCAACATCGGTTTCTTTTGCTTCAGTTCAATATATCTTGAATAATGTAAGTGATATTTCAAACAAAAATATATTGCTTTTTGGAACAGGAAAAATAGGTAGAAACACTTGCGAAAACCTTATTAAACACACCAAAAACGAACACATTACATTAATTAACCGAACAAAAACCAAAGCCGAAGAAGTTGCTGGAAAGTTTAATGTGTTGGTTAAAGATTATGCTAATCTTCAAGAAGAAATAAACGCATCTGACATATTAATTGTAGCAACAGGAGCACAAAACCCAACGGTTGATAAACACTTAATACAAAGTAAAAAACCTTTGTTAGTTTTAGATTTATCTATCCCAAAGAATGTTGATAGCAATGTAAAAGACTTGAGCAATATTACATTAATACACCTCGACGATTTATCTCAAATTACTGACGAAACACTTGAAAAACGTAAAGGTCAAGTTCCTTATGCCGAAACCATTATTGAAGAAATTAAAATTGAATTCAATAATTGGCTAGAGACAAGAAAATTTGCACCAACCATAAAAGCATTAAAACACAAGCTCAACGATTTTAAAATTGCTGAACTAGATTCGCAACGTAAAAAATTAGTCGATTTTAATGAAGCACAAGCTGAACTCATCAGCAACAATATTATTCAAAAAATAACCAATCATTTTGCACATCATTTAAAAGATGATGGCATTTCTACCATTGAAAGCCTTGAATTAATTAAAAAAGTATTTCAGTTAGAAGAACCCTCAAAAAACCATGTCTAAACTCATTAGAATTGGAACTCGCGATAGTGAACTTGCACTGTGGCAAGCCAAAACTGTACAACAACAACTAGAACAATTAGGACACAAAACTGTACTTGTACCTGTAAAGTCAACTGGCGACTTAGTGCTTGACAAACCATTGTATGAACTAGGAATCACTGGTGTTTTCACTAAAACATTGGACATTGCTATGCTTAATGGAGATATTGACATTGCTGTTCATTCTTTAAAAGATGTACCAACAATTTTACCTAATGGTATTGTACAAGCTGCTGTTTTAAAACGTGGTAATACTAAAGACCTTTTGGTTTTTAAAAACAACGAAGAGTTTTTATCACAAAGAGAAGGTGTTATCGCAACAGGAAGTTTACGCAGAAGAGCGCAATGGCTTAACCGCTATCCAACTCACAACGTTGTAGATTTAAGAGGAAATGTAAACTTAAGACTTCAAAAACTTGAAAACAACGATTGGAATGGAGCCATTTTTGCTGCTGCAGGATTAGGACGATTAGGGATAAGACCTGAAACTTCAATCAATCTAGACTGGATGATACCAGCTCCAGCACAAGGTGCTATAATGGTAGTTGCACTAGATGATGACGAAGAAACTAAAACCATTTGCCAACAAATAAACCACGAAGACACTGAAATATGCACCACTATTGAACGTCAGTTTTTAAGACTACTAGAAGGTGGTTGCTCTGCTCCAATTGGCGCATTAGCAGTTATAAAAAACGAAGAAGTTCATTTTAAAGGTGTATTGTTAAGTCCTGACGGAAGCAAAAAAATTGAAGTTTCGCGTTCAGAAAAATTAGGCAACCATCATGACATTGCACAATATGCAAGCGATTATATTATTGAGCGTGGTGGCAAACGTCTTATGGATGATATTAAACATTCAGGCAAACCTACAAACATCTATTCTACCAAGTCATTAACCGAAGACCAACGTTTTCTGTTTAATGAAAATTTAGTGGTTGAAAGTAACGATGCCATTAAAATTAGCTTGAATAGAATTCCGCCTACTGTTTTAAAATCACCAATAGAAAACGTGATTATCACTAGTAAAAATGCAGTAGAAGCTATTTTAACCAATTGTCCAGCTGAAGAATTAAAATTTAAAAACATTTATTGTGTTGGTCGTCGTACAAAGCGATTAATAGAGCAAAGAATAGGAAAAGTTACCCATTCTGAAAAGAATGCTAAAGCTTTAGCTGAATATATGGTTGAATTTATGGATGGCACTGAAGCTACATTTTTTTGCAGTGACATAAGACTTGAAGATTTACCAAATATTTTAAACCAGCACCAAATAAAACTTAACGAAGTTGAAGCCTACCAAACAAAATACGATGCTTTAAAAGTTGATAATGCTATTGAAAGTGTCATGTTTTATAGCCCTTCAACAGTAGAGAGTTTTATACAGCAAAACAACGCTGAAGTTGTTGCGTTTTGCATTGGAGAAACCACAGCTAAAGAAGCACAAAAGCATTTTAAAGATGTTCGTGTTGCAAAAGTGCCAACTGTTGAAAGCGTTATTGAATTGGTGAATGAATACTATTTGTAGCTTATAGCTATTGGCTTTTGGCCATTAGTCTCACTGTTATGAAAATTAATAAATGAGAAACTATAAAAATTTAAAAATTTGGGAACAAGGCATTGACCTAGTTAAACTAATATATGTTTTAGCTGAGCAATTACCTGAAACTGAAAAATTTGGTTTAAAGTCTCAAATTACCAGAGCAGCCATTTCAATTCCTTCAAATATTGCAGAAGGATGCAGTAGAAATAGCGAAACAGAATTTAAACGTTTCTTGGAAATTGCTTTAGGTTCTCTCTTTGAAGTTCATACACAATTAATTATTATACAAGAGTTAAATTTTATCAAAACTGAGGATTTAAAGTCAACTTTTGAACTTTTAGAAACCGAAGGCAAAATGATAAATGCATTAATAAACACAATTAAAAAAAGCTAAAGGCGAAGAGCTAATAGCTAATAGCTAATATGAAAAACGATTTATTCTTAAGAGCATTAAAAGGAGAAACTGTTAACCGTCCTCCTGTATGGATGATGCGTCAAGCAGGACGTTATCTTCCTGAATTTATGGAAATAAAAGCTAAGTACGATTTCTTTACACGTTGCCAAACACCTGAGTTAGCAAGTGAAATTACCGTACAACCAATCCGAAGGTATGGTATGGACGCTGCCATTTTGTTTTCAGATATTTTGGTTATTCCTCAAGCTATGAACATTGAGGTACAAATGAAACCTAATTTTGGTCCGTATTTACCTAATCCTGTTCGCTCTCAAAAAGATGTCGATAATGTTATTGTTCCTGACGTAACCATTGCATTAGATTATGTTTACCAAGCTATAAAAGCCACCAAAGAAAAACTAAACAACGAAATTCCTTTAATAGGTTTTGCGGGTTCTCCTTGGACTATTTTATGTTATTGTGTACAAGGTCAAGGCAGCAAAAACTTTGATAAAGCTAAAGAGTTTTGTTTTACCAATCCTATTGCTGCGCATCAATTACTTCAAAAAATTACCGATACTACTATTGCTTATTTAAAAGAAAAGGTAAAAGCAGGTTGTAATGCAGTTCAGGTATTTGATTCTTGGGGAGGCATGTTGTCTCCTGTAGATTATCAAGAATTTTCTTGGCAATATATTCAGCAAATTATTGATGCATTAAAAGACGATGCTCCTGTTATTGCCTTCGGAAAAGGTTGTTGGTTTGCGCTTAATGAAATGTCAAAATCTGGTGCTTCGGCTTTAGGAGTAGACTGGACATGTTCTGCTAAAAATGCACGCTACCTAACAGGTGGAAATATTACACTACAAGGAAATTTTGATCCTTCAAGATTATTGTCTCCTCCTGATGAAATTAAAAAAATGGTGCATCAAATGATAAATGAGTTTGGAAAGGATAAATATATTGTAAATTTAGGTCATGGTATACTACCAAACATTCCTTTAGATAATGCTAAAGCGTTTGTTGATGCAGTAAAAGAGTATCATGTTTAAAAACATAGCAAAAAGCATACAAGCATACTTTGGAGCTTTGGGTTTAATTTCAAAACTTAAGCTCTGGAAGTATTTTGCTATTCCTATGGCTATTAGCTTATTTACAGCAATAGTTATAGGACTTTCTGCTTATGGGCTTTCTGATAATTTAGGGTTTTACATCTCAAAAATTTGGGTTTGGGATTGGGGAAAAGAAACTTTTACTACAATTAGTAATGTTATAGGTGGTCTTACTATTATTGTTTTAGGGCTTATTTTATACAAGCATATTATTATGGCATTGTCTGCGCCTTTTATGAGTCCTGTATCTGAAAAAATTGAAGCTTACTTACTCAATATTGAAGAGCATTCTCATAGAAACACTTCGTTTAAGGAGCAACTGTGGAGAGGTATTAGAATTAACCTCAGAAACCTATGTATGGAGCTCTTACTTACCATTCCTATTCTTCTTATAAGTTTTATTCCTGTAATAGGGTTCTTGTCTAGTATTATATTGTTTTTAGTACAAGCCTACTATGCTGGATTTGGAAACATGGACTATACCTTAGAACGTCATTTTAAATATGCCGAAAGTTTACGTTTTGTTCGTAAAAATAGAGGTGTTGCCATAGGTAATGGTATTGTGTTTATGCTGTTTTTGTTAATTCCTGTTTTAGGAGTTATTTTGGTATTACCGTTTTCGGTTACAGCAGCTTCAAAAGAGACCGTTTCTATTTTAAAAGCCAATAATCATATTTCATCAAACGCTTAAAAATGGTATTGGTTACTGACATATTTAGATTAGAAACATTACAACCCTCAGACGCTTCAAACTTAAGCCGATTAATGATTTCTAACGGAAAACGATTTCAAAAGTATTTACCAATAACACTATCTCAAAATATTTCTGAAGACGCTTCAAAAGACTATATCAAAAAAAAGAATAGTGAAATACAGAATAAAACCGAATTCACTTTTGCCATAAAAGATAAAGACTCCAATGCTATTGCTGGCTTAGTGATTTTAAAACACTTAGATTATCAATCTAAATTAGGTGAATTCGCATATTGCTTAGGAAGCAAATATTCTGGTAATGGCTGGATGACCAAAAGCATTAAAGCAGTAACAAATTTTGCCTTTTCAGAATTACAATTAAACACGTTGCAAATAGTAGTACATAAAACCAATACCGAAAGCGTAAATGTCGCTGAACGTTCTGGATTTACTTGGGTTAAAACCTTACCAAAAGAGTATGTTTCTGGGAAATCTACTCTAGATATGGAACTTTATGAATTGCATAAAGACGCCATTTAAAACAATAATTATGAAAGATAAATTCTATCAATATATACAAGATTTACAAAACACTATCACCTCAAAACTCGAAGCTATTGATGGTGTTGCTCAATTTAAAGAAGACCTTTGGAAACGACCTGAAGGTGGTGGAGGACGCACTCGTGTTATTGAAAATGGAGCTGTTTTTGAAAAAGGTGGCGTAAATATTTCTGCTGTTCATGGTGCTTTACCAGAGAGCATGCAAAACTATTTTGGCGTAAAAGATGCCGACTTTTTTGCTTGCGGATTGAGTTTAGTGCTTCACCCAAAAAGCCCAATGGTTCCAACGGTTCATGCCAATTGGCGTTACTTTGAAATGTATGACCAAAACGGAAACATTGTTGACCAATGGTTTGGTGGCGGACAAGATTTAACACCATACTATCTCTTTGAGGAAGACGCAAAACATTTTCACCAAACTTGTAAAACGGCTTGCGACAAACACAATGCAGAGTTTTACCCAAACTACAAAGCACGATGTGATGAATATTTTTACAACACACATCGTAACGAAGCACGTGGTATTGGTGGTTTGTTTTTTGATTATTGCAAAGCAACAGATGAAATGAGCATGGAAAATTGGTATGATTTTGTAACCGAAGTTGGCAATAGCTTTTTAGAAGCTTACGTTCCAATTGTTGAAAAACGCAAACAGCTTCCATACGCTGAAACTCAAAGAAATTGGCAAGAAATAAGACGTGGTCGTTATGTAGAGTTTAATTTAGTGCACGATAAAGGCACGTTGTTTGGACTAAAAACAAATGGTCGTATTGAAAGCATCTTAATGAGCTTACCACCTTATGTGCAATGGATTTATGACCATCATCCTGAAACAGGAAGTGAAGAAGAAAAACTAATTAAAGTATTACAAAACCCTAAAAATTGGGTTTAAAATTATAAGGATATGTTCCCACTAAGAAGAAACCGAAGACTTAGAACCAACGAAGCTATTCGAAGCCTAGTTAGAGAAACTATAATTTCACCAAATGATTTTTTAGTACCACTTTTTGTGGTTGAAGGTAAAGGTGTAAAAGAAGAAATTGCTTCTATGCCAAATTACTTTCGGTATAGTTTAGACCTTTTGGAAAACGAGGTTAAAGAACTGTGGCGTTTAGGCTTAAAATCGGTGTTGTTGTTTGTAAAAGTTCCTGAAAACCTTAAAGACAACAAAGGTACGGAAGCGTTAAACCCTAACGGACTTATGCAACGCGCTATAAAAACAGTTAAAAACGCTTGTCCAGACATGTTGGTAATGACTGATGTTGCTTTAGACCCTTATTCTGTTTATGGACATGATGGTATAATTGAAAACGGTGTTATTCTTAATGATGAAACTGCCGATGTTTTAGCTGAAATGAGCTTATCACACGCTGAAGCAGGCGCAAATTTTGTAGCACCAAGCGACATGATGGATGGTCGTATTTTAACCATTCGCGAAGCTTTAGAAGATAATGGGTTTACAGATACTGGAATTATGAGTTATTCTGCTAAATACGCTTCGGCATTTTATGGACCATTTCGTGATGCTTTAGATTCTGCTCCTGTTGCTATTCAAAATATTCCAAAAGACAAAAAAACCTATCAAATGGATCCTGCTAACCGTTTTGAAGCTATTAGAGAAACCGAAATGGATATTGATGAAGGTGCTGATATTGTTATGATAAAACCAGGTTTATGTTATTTGGATATTGTTCGCGAAATCAAAAATGAAGTGGATGTTCCTGTAGCTGTATATCAGGTTTCTGGTGAATATGCTATGCTTAAAGCTGCTGCTGAAAAAGGCTGGTTAGACCACGATGCTGTTATGATGGAGCAAATTACTGCCATAAAACGCGCTGGTGCAGATGTTATAGCCTCTTATTTCGCTAAGGATGTTGTGAAAATTTTGAATAAGTAATATTATTCTTTAGAAAATATCGCTTTACCTAGTTTTCTGTATTCAGCTTCTTGCATGAGTTCGCCTTCAACTGGTTCTTCTATAATTTCATATTCATTGTTTTCTAAATCGATGTTTGTGGCTTTAATTAAAAACCTATTTCGTTTTGCTTCCAAAACCAATCCAGGTAAACCATTAATTCCTTGTGGTCCATGTTTTACATTAAGTTTAGGAGCATACCAAACTTCAAGTTTAGAGACTTCTGATACAGCTTTATAACAAACATATCCTAAAATTTCCTTAGTCTCTTTTGTGAGTTCCCAAGGCTTTTCTTCGTACTTAATACGCTTACGCTCAAAATACACATCTTTCTGTGAAATATTCCAATCCCTACTCCAATCGGTATAGTATAACGATTCTCCTCCTGCAAAAATCCAAGTTAAGTTTAAGTTAGCCTTTGAAATAGTTATTTGACCATCAGTAGTATTCCATCCAGGAATTTCAATTTTAGGCTCTACAGAGTACAACGCAATACTATCGTTAAATACTAAATATGCTTCAACAGGATGCGACCCATGAATGAGTTGTAATGCATCATATTTAGCTTGGTCTTTTATGTCTTCGGTAGGTTTTTTAATACTATCTTTATTCATAGTAGCCAAATAGGTAATCTTCCCTTTGGTTTGAGATACTATTGCTCCTGAAGTCAAAAACAATAAAATATAAAACAGGTTTTTCATACTTCAATTTATGAAAAATAATTTAACCCTTAATTTAAATATTCTATTTCGTAACTTCGCATTAATCAAACTAAAACACACTAATGGGTTTACTCATACTTTACGCTCTCGTATCTATTTTCTTTTCATTTTTATGTTCAATACTAGAAGCTGTGCTTTTAAGTGTTACACCAACGTTTATTAATATTAAAAAGAAAGAAGGCAAAGCCTATGCGCTTACTTTAGAAACCTTTAAAAAAGATGTTGACAAGCCACTTATTGCCATACTTACACTTAATACTATTGCGCATACTGTAGGTGCAATTTTAGTTGGTGTACAAGCCAAAGTTGCTTATGCCGAACTCTACGGAAGCAACCCTAGTACTGTTTTTGGACTTACAATTACCGAAGATGTTATGGTTGGTATTGTATCTTCTATAATGACGGTTTTAATTCTTGTAGCTTCTGAAATTATACCAAAAACCATTGGTGCAACTTACTGGAAACAACTTGCAAACTTTACCGCAAAAGCCTTAAACGTTTTAATTTTTCCATTAAAATGGACAGGAATTTTATGGTTATTACAACTTACCACAAAACTTATTGGTGGCAAAGGTCATGGTAGTGTTTTAAGTAGAGAAGGGTTTCTTGCAATGACTGATATTGCGCACGAAGAAGGTGTCTTTCATGAATCTGAAAGTAAAGTAATTAGAAATCTTTTGACCTTTAAAAACGTAATGGCAAAAGATGTAATGACACCTAGAACTGTGATCAAAACAGAAAATGAAAACACGACTATCTCGTCTTTTTTTGCTGAAAACCATAACATTCGCTTTTCAAGAATTCCAGTATACACTAACGATCCTGATAATATTACAGGATTAGTTTTAAAGGACGATGTCTTTAAAGAAATGGCCTTTGATAATGGCGACAAAAAGCTGTCTGACATTAAACGAAACATTATTATAGTGGGTCGCAGCCTACCAATTCCTGATCTTTTTGAAAAGCTTATTGAAAGTAAAAACCATATGGCATTGGTAGTTGATGAATATGGAAGTGTAAGTGGTTTAGTAACCCAAGAAGATGTTATTGAAACTTTACTTGGTTTAGAAATAATGGACGAAAGCGATAATGTTCCTGACCTACAACTACTTGCCAGAAAAAGTTGGGAAACAAGAGCAAAGCATCTTGGACTTTTTGAAGATACTAAAGACGACAACCAATAATGGAAACCTGTATCATCAAAACACCTTTGGGTTATACCAAAATAACTGGTGATAATAATGGTATTGCAAGTGTAACGGTTTTAAATTCTGAAGAGCAAATCTCTGATATTATTCCTGAGTCTTTAGAAGACTGCGTGTATCAGCTCAACGAATATTTTGAAGGCAAACGACAGGTTTTTGATTTAAACTTAAATCCTCAAGGTACCGATTTTCAAAAAACAGTTTGGGACGCTCTTTTAACTATTCCGTATGGAAAAACGATGTCTTACCTTGAACTTTCAAAACAACTTGGAGATGTTAAAGCCATTAGAGCTGTGGCTAATGCTAATGGTAAAAATCCGTTATGGATTATTGTACCATGTCACCGAATTATAGGAACTGATGGTAGTTTAACAGGTTATGCTGGAGGACTTCATAGAAAACAATGGCTTTTAGAACACGAAAGTCCTTATAAACAACAATCTTTATTTTAAATTTTTAGCTATATTTAATTACTAAAAAAATCACTGAATGAAATTCCTCAAAAAACTCCTTAAATGGGTTGCTATTCTATTTGGCTTACTCATAATTACACTTTACGTCACTGACACTGATTACCTTTTAAAAGCTGTAAGAACCATTTACATGAAAGGTCATACAACCGCTTATCTAGAAGATTACAAACATTTTGACAACAAACCTCTAGATATTGGAACACCTCAGCCTTGGCCAAATCACAAAGACTACAACTCAGTAAAAGAAACTGAAACCCTTAAAAATGTTAATGCTCAAAACGGTACTATTGCTTACGTTATTATAAAAAATGACAGTATTTGGTTTGAAAACTATTATGATGGTTTTGATGAAGATTCTAAATCCAACTCTTTTTCTATGGCAAAAAGTTACGTGTCTGCTCTATTAGGAAAAGCGATTATGGATGGTTACATAAAAAATCTTGATCAACCTGTTTGCGATTTTATACCAGAATTTTGTGAAGGCGATGCTGCAAAAATGACCGTTGGCGACTTATCTAGTATGGCTTCAGGAACCAACTGGGACGAACGCTACTACTCTCCTTTTTCAATAACTACTCGTGCGTATTTTGATGACGATTTAACCAAGGTTATGACTGGCTTAAAAGTAGTTAGAGAACCTGGTACATCTTATAAATATGCCAGTGGTGATACTCAAATGCTAGCTATTGCAATAGAACGTGCATCTGGAAAAAAATTATACGACTATCTAACCGAAAGTTTTTGGAAACCTTTAGGTAGCGAAAACCAAGCGCTTTGGCAAGTAGATAGTGAAGACCACGATTTAGTAAAAGCCTATTGTTGTATAGCAAGTAATGCTAAAGACTTTGCAAGAATGGGTAAATTGTATAAAGATCATGGTAAATGGAATGGGAAGCAGTTATTGGATTCGGCATTTATAGCTAAATCTATTACGCCTCGTTTTACTGAAAGCCCAGAGTATGGATATGGATGGTGGCTAAAAACAGTTGGCGATAAACACTTTTTTATGATGCGTGGTCATCTAGGACAATATGTTATTGTTGAACCAAATGACAATGTTATTATAGTTCGTTTAGGACACTCTAAAGGCCCTGGAGATGCTGTGGCATCTTTTACACCTGATATTTCAGCGTATATTGATGAAGCCTATAAAATGTTAGAACAATAAATTATGATTAGTAAACTAAATCTTGAAAACATTCTCTTTTTGGATATTGAAACTGTTCCAGAGACACCTCGTTTTTCAGATTTAGACGATACTAAGCAAGCTCTTTGGGAAGCAAAATCGAGATACCAAAGACAAGACGAATACACTGCTGAAGAATTTTATGATCGCGCAGGAATTTGGGCAGAGTTTGGTAAAATAGTTTGCATATCAGTAGGCTATTTTAAAATGCAAGGAGATGTTAGAACCTTTAGAGTAACCTCTTTTCATGGTGATGAGATCAAAATTTTAAAAGATTTTAAAAACTTATTGATTACTCATTTTAGTCAAAACAAACATTTGCTTTGTGCTCATAACGGAAAAGAATTTGATTTTCCTTACATAGCAAGACGAATGATTATTCATAATATAGAATTACCCTATAAACTCAATCTTTTCGGAAAAAAACCTTGGGAAGTACCTCACCTAGACACTCTTGAACTTTGGAAATTTGGTGATTATAAAACCTATACTTCTTTAAAACTTTTAACCAATGTTTTAGGTATTCCTTCGCCTAAGGATGATATTGATGGTAGTGAAGTTTACAGAGTGTATTATGAAGAAAATGATATTGACCGAATTGTTACTTATTGCGAAAAAGATACAATTGCAGTTGCGCAAATATTACTTCGATTGCGTGGTGACGAACTGCTACATGATAACGAGATTATTCATATTTAAAAACCTGTAAAAAAATAAAAAAGTCCGAATTTTAAATTCGGACTTTTTTGTTGGTAGACTTATTTTACTCTTTAATAAATCGTTTTACAACAATTTTATCTTCAATAGTGAACCTAACTTGATAAACAGCTCCTTTTAAATTTGAAACGTCAATTTTATTGTTGACCACCTCTCCTTTAGCTACTGTTTGACCAATAGTATTGTAAATTTCATATGCAATATTGTTATGACTAGTTTGAATATTTAACACATTACTTTTTACTGGGTTAGGATACAATTTAATATCATCAAAAATATCTGCTATATCTTCTTCTTTTGAAGTCTCAGTTTTAGCACTTGTTGCTGTTGTTAAATTAATAGCATCTATTGCTAAATCGGCTTGCCAAGTACTAGCTACAAATCTGTTAAAGCGTAATTGAATACTTTCACCAATATATGCAGATAAGTTTACCGTTTGCGATTGCCAAGAGTTACCTTGATTACCTGATTGACTCCATAGACTAGTCCAACTAGCTCCATTGTCATTACTAACTTCTAAGTCAATAGTTCCCATATCAGCAGCTCCATACATGTGATATTGAAAACTAAACGAAGCTGATACAAGTGCACTTAAATCAAAACAAGGTGATGTAATAATTGCTCGTTTATTAGGGTAACCCGTATTTTGACCCGAAGCCTCAACATAGATATAGTAAGACCCTTGAGCAGCACTTGATGGTCCTGTACCACTAGATGGAGTTCCATTTGCATCAACTGTCCAATCTAAATCGTCAGATGAAGATTGACTCCAAGCTCCAATTGTGTTTTCAAAACTTTCAGAATAAGGATAAGAGCTAATACCACTAACACAACCGTTACTTCCTGTGCTTCCACTTTCAGATAAACTAATATCATCAACAGCAACATCAGCTTGCCATGTTGCGCCTACAAAACGATTAAAACGTAATTGAACTGCTGAACCTACATAACTTGAAAGGTCTATACTAGCAGTTTGCCATGCATTTCCTTGGTTTCCTGATTGATTCCAAATACTACCCCAAGAATTTCCACTATCAGTACTAATTTCTAAATCAAGAGTTCCCATGTCAGCAGCTCCATACATATGATATTTAAAACTAAACGTAGCATCAGATAAACTACTTAAGTCAAAACAAGGTGAGTTTAATATTGCTCGTTGATTTGGATAATTTGGGCTAGAAGCCTCAACATACACATAGTAAGATCCTTGGAAAGCGCTTGAAGGTCCTGTATTGCTTGATGGTGTTCCATTTGCATCTACTGTCCAATCAACATCATCGCTAGTTGATTGTGTCCATGCACCTAAAGTATTTTCAAACCCTTCGGTATAAGGGAAAGACGAAATTCCTCCAGAACAGCCATCAGGTGCTTCGGTTACAGTAACAGTTCTAGTAACTTCTGCAGCGGCATTACCTGCAGCATCACTAACATTATACGTTACTACATAAGTACCAACAGAACTTGTATTTACCATATCTCCTCCAATAACAATATTTGCTGTAATATCGCCATCAACATTATCAGTAGCAGTAGCTCCTAACTCACTATATGTTGAACCCTCTACTAAATTAATTGTTGAAGCTCCATTAAGTGTTATAACAGGCGCAACTGTATCTGGTCCTGAACCTTGAATCACAACTGTATAATCTTCAACTTCACCATAGGTAAACGACTCACACGCAGTTGGAACTCCATTATATTTCATAGACACACGCATTCTTGTTGCGTTTTCTACTGCATTTGTTGGAATAGTAAATGTTCCAGAAACTGGTGTTGTTTGTGTTGGTGATTGTGTCCACACTTGCTCTCCTGCATCATTAAAATCTCCATCTCTATTGTAATCTATCCATACCGAATACGCCTCATTATACACAGTTCCTGTCCAAGTTGGTGTTACAGTAATTGTATATTGACTTCCCTTAGTTAAGGTAGTTGAAATACTAGTAAAATCTGAATAGAACTGAGCTCCTGAGCTATTGTCAATTGTGTTTAGCTGTACCCTACTTATATATTCATCATTTACATTTGAGCTTGTAGATGAACAGTATGTAATCTGTACATCTTGAGTAGTAACATTAACTGTATTACTTTGCGAAGACATATTTCCAGCTGCATCTAACGCAGTAACATAAAACGCATACGTTGTACTAGGACTTAACCCTGTTACTTGATAGCTTGTTGAAGGCGTAGATGCTATTAAGCTTCCATCTTGATAAACATTATACGCAGTTACACCTACATTATCAGTTGAAGCATTCCAGCTTAAATCTGTTGATGTGTCTGTTGTATTTGATGCAGTCAAACTTGTAGGTGCTGTTGGTGTCTGAGTATCTGGTGGGCTTAAAGTAGTTACATTTGCTGTATTACTAGCACTAGATTGATTTCCTGCCAAATCAAAAGCAACTACATAAAATGCATAGGATGTACTCGCTGTTAAACCTGTTACTTGGTAATTTGTACCAGTAACTGTTGCTATTACACTTCCATCTTGATAGACATCATAACCTGAAACACCTACATTATCGGTTGAAGCATTCCAACTTAAATCTGTTGTAGTTTGAGTTGTATTGGACGCTGTTAAACTTGTTGGTGCAGTTGGCGCTTGTGTATCTGGTTGTACTAACGTTGTTACATTAGCTGTATTACTTTGTGAAGAGGTGTTACTTGCAGCATCAAATGCAGCTACATTAAAACTATATGATGTTTCTGGTGATAAGCCTATAGCTTGATATGTAGTTCCTGAAACTGTTGCAATATTAACTCCGTCCTGGTATACATAATATCCAGTAACACCAACATTATCAGATGAAGCGCTCCAACTTAAATCTGTTGTGGTTTGTGTTGTATTAGACGCTACTAAATTTGTTGGAACTGTTGGTGCTTGTGTATCTGGTGGGTCTAAGGTAGTTACGTTAGCTGTATTACTATTATTCGATTCATTTCCTTCAGCATCAAAAGCAACCACATAAAACGCATAAGTTGTACTAGCCGTTAATCCTGTAACTTGGTAATTTGTACCAGTAACTGTTGCTATTACACTTCCGTCTTGATAGACATCATAACCTGTAACTCCAACATTATCGGTTGAAGCATTCCAGCTTAAATCTGTTGTAGTTTGAGTTGTATTGGACGCTGTTAAACTTGTTGGTGCACTAGGAGCTTCAACATCTGGTCCTGAACCTTGAATAATAACTGTGTAATCTTCAACTTCACCATAGGTAAACGACTCACATGCAGCTGGAACTCCATTATATTTCATAGACACACGCATTCTTGTTGCGTTTTCTACCGCACTTGTTGGAATAGTAAATGTTCCTGAAACTGGTGTTGTTTGTGTTGGTGATTGTGTCCACACTTGTTCTCCTGCATCATTAAAATCTCCATCTCTATTGTAATCTATCCATACCGAATACGCCTCATTATATACAGTTCCTGTCCAAGCTGGTGTTACAGTAATTGTATATTGACTTCCCTTAGTTAAGGTAGTTGAAATACTAGTAAAATCTGAATAGAACTGAGCTCCTGAGCTATTGTCAATTGTGTTTAGCTGTACTCTACTTATATATTCATCATTTACATTTGAACTTGTAGATGAACAGTAGTTTAATTGCACATCAGTAGTTGTGAAATTAATAATACTACTATAAGACGATGTAGCGTTATCAGGACAAACACTTCTTAGTCTTGCATCATACTGCGTTAATGTAGCTAAACCAGATAAGTTAGTAGATACTCCATTTACAGATAAGGTTGTCCATGTTGACGCTCCAGTTTCCCTATACTGAACATCGTAAGACGCTCCAGGAACTCCATCCCAGCTTAATGTCGCTGAGTTAGAACCTATATTAGATGCTGATAACCCAGTTGGAACTGTTGCATTACAAACCACTTGTCCTGCAATTGTAAAATTGCTGTTTGAGATATCAAAAAATATATTATTTGAGCCTCTAACCATAACTCTGTTTTGATTTCCTTGGTTATTAGGAACTATAATATCATGTGAACCATCGTTTGGAACACCAGATGCTAACGAAATTGGATAAGTGTCTCCGCCATCAGTAGATAAGAAAATATCAACATTAGCAGCATTAACTCCGTTTCCGGTTGTACCTGCAACATCCCAAGTTACAGTTTGAGTTGTACCTGCATTCCATGTAACATTTGTATTTGGTGAGTTAACCACAAATGGTCCTGCGTTACTGTTTACAGAAACAACCATGTCGTCACTATTATTAGTTCCTCCTCCTATTTGATTATCTCTAACGGTCAATCTAAAATTTAAAGTTCTTGCTACATTAGGTACCGCTTCCCATTGCCACGATGTATTACCTGCTTTTATGGTAGATAATCTTGGAAAGTATCTTTTATTGTCAGTTGTTGGGTTATATGATCTAAACGCAACTCCACTCGTTGCATTAACACTTGGATAAGTTGTAGATGCATTGTTTTCATCATATTGTTCCCAGCAATAGGTTAGTACATCTCCAGAATCAGCATCGGTTGCTGAACCTTCTAATACAAATGGAGTTCCTCTTGGAATAGTATAATTAGCTCCCGCATTTACAACCGGAACAACATTACCTGTATTTGTATTTGTTTGGCAGCTTGTAGTTTTAACATAGTCTGTTACCTGCTCAATTGAAACTGCATGGAAATAAGGGTCACTATTTGATTGTACGTCTGTTGCACCTGTAATTCCTGCATAACCCATAATTGTTGAACCACTTCCTGGTTCCATTTGTGCATTTGTGCCTTCATTTCCATTGAAAGTCCAAGTGTGATTTGCTCCAAACTGATGCCCAATTTCATGAGCAACATAATCAATATCAAAAGGATCTCCTTCAGGATCAGTTCGCGATGTAAATGCACTACCTTTTTGACCATTTACACAAACACAACCTATACATCCTGCGTTTCCATTATTAGAAGCTCTTGCAAATAAGTGACCTATATCATAATTAGATTCTCCTATTACACTAGTAAGGGTAGACTGTAACTGACTGTTATAACTTCCATTACTATATGGGTCAGTATTAGCGTTTGTATAGATTACGTCGTCATTATTGCCAATTAAAACCATATTGACATTAAAATCGTTTTCAAAAACACCATTAACTCTAGTCATAGTTGCGTTTATTGCTGCTAATGCTGAAGCCTTTGTTCCACCATGATATTGTGTGTACTCTCCAGTAGCAGAAACCGCAAGCCTATACGTTCGTAGTATACCATCATCGGCATTTCTCATAGTCATTTGAGGGTTTTGACCATTTAAACTAGAGTTCATTTGTGCTGTAACTTCACATTCAAAATCATCTGAAAAATCAATTTTATCTGCCCTTTTATAAACTGTATAATATGATAAATCGTCAGTTATAGCTTCAATAAATGTTGCATATTTATCAGCAGCTAATCGCATAGATTGAAAGCCTAAATGAGAAACACTAAATCGTATTGTTAAAGAAGGATCCTCAACACCTTTTCCGATATAAGATTTAATGTTAGGATATTTTGCAGCTAACTCTGGACTAAAGACAGGAGCTTCAAATATTTTAAAGCGTTCGTGTTGTCCTTCAGAATTAGGAAAAGATAAAACAACACTTGATGAATTTAAAGAAGAAGACCTTAATGGTGCTCTTTTAAGCGCCTGTTTTAAACTTTCAATGTCTAAAACATAACTATTTGCTCTAGGCAAATTTGCTTTTGAAGGCTTGATCTTTTCACTACTATTAAGTGATTGTTTTTGCCATAAAGATTTGTTTTGAGCCATAGCAATGCTCATACTCATTGTAAAAATGAGCAAAAGTAATTTTACTTTCATCATTTAGGGATTTAAGGGTTGTTGACAGAATTTTTGTTAATTATTTATTAAAAGTAATATTTAAATTCAAAAATTTAACTGTTTTGTTGATAACTTCGCAATAAAAGTTGATTTTTACGGTTTTTCCGTAATGCATCACAAGAAATGTCTTACATATTTCAATATGCAATCTTAAACCTCAAAATTTCATCTTAAAATTTGATTACATTTACACATGTCCAAATCAAAATTACTTTCGGTTAACGACTTGTCTATCTCATTTTCTTCAAATTCAGGAGAAAAAGACATTATCAAACACATTTCGTATACGCTTTATGAAAATGAAATTTTAGGAATTGTTGGAGAGTCTGGTTCTGGAAAATCAGTGTCTTCTCTAGCTATTTTAGGGCTTTTGCCTAATAAAATATCAAAAATAACTTCTGGTGAAATTGTATTTAATAATCTTGATTTAACACAATTAAAACCAAAAGCTTTTGAACATATTAGAGGTAATGATATTGCAATGATTTTTCAAGAACCAATGAGTTCGTTAAACCCTTCTATGACTTGTGGCAAGCAGGTTTCTGAAATTATTTTGAAGCATACCTCACTTTCAATAGTTGAAGCTAAAGCAGAAACTTTATCTCTTTTTGAAAAAGTAAAACTGCCATTACCTGAACGTGTGTATAGCGCATATCCTCATGAAATTTCTGGCGGACAAAAGCAACGTGTAATGATAGCTATGGCTATTGCATGTAAACCCAAAATACTTATAGCTGACGAACCTACAACAGCTCTAGACGTTACTGTTCAAAAAGAAATTATTAAACTCTTAAAAGAGCTTCAAAAAAACGAAGGCATGAGCATTATTTTTATTTCTCATGATCTCGCTTTGGTCTCAGAAATTTCGAACAGAATTGTTGTTATGTACAAGGGTGAAATTGTTGAGCAAGGTGATGTTAATGCAGTCTTTAAAACACCTGAACACATTTACACAAAAGCATTAATAAATTCAAAACCTTCATTGGATGTTAGACTTAAAACTCTACCAACCATTAGCGATTTTATTAATAAAACTACTAATTATACAGTTGTATCTACTGAAGAAAGGCAAAAAACTCACAAGAATATCTATTCAAAACCTCCATTGCTTGAAATAGTTAATTTGGAAAAAGAGTATTTCTCAAAATCTGGATGGTTTTCTAAGCCTACAGTTTTTAAAGCGGTTAATAATGTAAGTTTTAAATTGTATAGTGGAGAAACTTTGGGACTTGTTGGAGAATCTGGTTGCGGTAAGTCAACATTAGCAAATGCCATTTTATTATTAGACAAAGCATCAGCTGGTAAAATCCTATACAATGGAGTTGACATTAATACCTTATCAAAATCTAAAATCAGAGCTCTTAGAAAAGACATCCAAATTATTTTTCAAGACCCTTATGCTTCGTTAAATCCTAGACTACCTATTGGTAAAGCCATAATGGAACCTATGAAAGTGCATCGTATAGGAACTTCAAATAATGAAAGGAAAGAGAAAGTAATGGACTTGCTAGAAAGGGTTGGTTTAGATAATGATTCTTTTTACAAGTATCCACATGAGTTTTCTGGTGGACAACGTCAACGAATAGGTATTGCAAGAGCTATAGCATTACAACCAAAGTTAATTATCTGTGACGAATCGGTTTCGGCTTTAGATATTTCGGTTCAAGCACAGGTATTGAATCTTTTAAACGAGTTGAAAGAAAACTTCAACTTTACTTATATTTTTATTTCGCACGACTTATCTGTAGTGAAATATATGTCAGACCAATTAGTGGTTATGAATAAAGGTGAAATAGAAGAAATGAATGATGCTGATGAAATTTACAACTCTCCTCAGAAAGAGTACACAAAAAAATTAATTCATGCCATCCCAAAAGGGTTATAGCATGAATATTTTTTTGGTTAACGCTAAGATGTTTCTCATTAATCTTAACGTGCTTTGAAAGGTTGAAAAAATCTTGCTTTCAAAAAAAGTAGGTCTTGGTAGATTTGGGGCTACATTTTTCATAAGTAGAAATTTATGATAGATTTGGGGGAAATCATAAATTAAGTTTATGACAGATTTGGTTAATTATTTAGTTTCGATTTGGTTTTGCTAATATGAAATAAACTTTTGAATAAATCGGCTTAAATACATAAAAAATCGATAAAAAGCATAAATTTTTAACATTTAAACGATTGTCTGAAGATTTTTCTTACAAATATAAGTTGTAAAAAATAAAGCCACTTAAAAAAGTGGCTCAATTTATTATAGTTTATATTGAATTTTAAACGTCCATTTCAGGAATATCTCCTTCAACAATTAAACGACCTTCGGTTGCATTTTTAATAGCTTCAACCGAAACACCTGGAGCTCTTTCTAAAAGTTTAAAACCTTCATCGGTTACTTCTAAAACAGCCATATTGGTCACAATCTTTTTTACGCAGCCCACTCCTGTTAGTGGTAATGAACATTTTTTTAGAAGTTTAGATTCACCTGCTTTATTAGTATGCATCATTGCTACAATAATATTTTCGGCACTTGCAACAAGATCCATTGCGCCTCCCATACCCTTTACCATACGTCCAGGAATTTTCCAATTGGCTATATCTCCATTCTCAGCAACTTCCATAGCACCAAGTATTGTTAAATGAACGTGCTTACCTCTAATCATTGAAAAACTAGTAGCAGAGTCAAAAAAACTAGCTCCTGGTAGTGTGGTGATAGTTTGCTTTCCAGCGTTTATAATATCAGCATCTTCATCGCCTTCAAAAGGAAAAGGTCCCATACCTAAAACACCATTTTCACTTTGAAATTCAACCTCAATATCATCTCTTACATAATTGGCAACCAAAGTTGGTATTCCAATACCAAGGTTAACATAGTAACCATCTTGCACTTCTTTTGCTATGCGTTTTGCAATTCCGTTTTTGTCTAACATAATTAATCTCTTTGTCTTACTGTGCGTTGCTCAATTCGTTTTTCATAGTCTTTTCCTTGGAAAATGCGCTGTACAAAAATTCCAGGGATATGTATTTGGTTTGGATCCAATTCTCCAATAGGTACCAGCTCTTCAACCTCAGCCACAGTTATTTTGGCTGCACCACACATTACTGGGTTAAAGTTTCTTGCTGTACCTTTAAAAATTAAGTTACCAGCCTCATCACCTTTCCAAGCTTTAACAAAAGCAAAATCGGCTTCAAAGGCTTGTTCTAGCACATACATTTTTCCATTAAACTCTCTTGTTTCCTTGCCTACCGCAACTTCGGTTCCATAACCTGCAGGAGTATAAAATGCAGGAAAACCAGATTGAGCAGCTCTACAACGTTCAGCTAAAGTGCCTTGAGGAATAAGCTCAACTTCGAGTTCTCCAGTTAGCATTTGGCGTTCAAACTCATCGTTTTCTCCTACATAAGAAGACACCATTTTTTTTATTTGATGTTTTTGAAGTAATAATCCCAATCCAAAATCGTCAACACCTGCATTGTTAGAAATACAAGTCACACCTTTTACATTGCGTTTAACCAATTCAGAAATACTGTTTTCAGGAATACCACAAAGCCCAAAACCACCAAGCATAAATGTCATATTATCAGAAACACCTTTGAGTGCTTCTGTGACATCTGCAACTTTTTTATTTATCATTTTTAAGAATATTTTCTACCGAAAAATACAAAATAAAAAAGCCATTCTAAAATGAATGGCTTTTGATTTTTTTAAAAGTTTATGACTCCATCTAAATCCTCATCAATGGACTGACTTGCACCTTCATCGGGTTGATAATTGTCACAATCAACTTGTATGGATAATTCATTAGGTTTTTCAAAATTACCTTTAGAAATTCCTAGCTCTGGGTTTTCATAACAACTCTTCATATACAATCCCCAAATTGGCAATGCCATAGACGCTCCTTGGCCATAAGTAATAGTTCTAAAGTGAGCTGCTCTATCTTCGGCACCAACCCAAACACCTGTTACTAAATTTGGGACCATTCCCATAAACCAACCATCACTTTGGTTTTGTGTAGTTCCTGTTTTTCCAGCAATTGGGTTATCAAATCCGTAAGGATAACCTGTGATTATTTCTTTATACTCTGCTCTCCATTTTTCATATCCTGTAGTTCTCAATCTAGTTCCTGAACCACCTTGAGTAACTCCTTCTAAAAGGTTAACAGTAACATAGGCTACTTCTTCACTTAAGACATCTCTAGATTCTGGAGTAAACTGAAATAATACTGTACCATTTTTATCTTCGATTCTGGTCACCAAAACAGGCTTGTTATAAACTCCTTTATTTGCAAAGGTTGAATATGCTGCAACCATTTCGTAAACACTTAAATCTGGTGTTCCTAATGCAATTGCAGGTACTGGTAAAATCTCTTCTTCTACTCCTAAGTTTTTTGCCATATCTATAACTGGTTGCGGACCAACTTTATCCATTAGTCTTGCAGTTATAGTGTTTGTAGAATTGGCTAAAGCGTTCTTTAATGTTTTAAAACCTCCATATTTCCCATCAGAATTTTTAGCAGTCCAAGGCTCTGGATTTCCATACTTATTTGCTTCAATTGTAATTTGGGTATTTGGAAGCGTGTCACAAGGTGAAAGGTGCAATTGGTCAATTGCTGTAGCATATACAAAAGGCTTAAAAGTTGAACCTACTTGACGCTTTCCTTGTTTTACATGATCATACTGAAAGTGTTTATAATTGACTCCTCCAACCCATGCTTTTACATGTCCTGTTTGAGGATCCATAGACATCATACCTGTATGCAAAAATGATTTGTAGTAACGCATAGAGTCTATTGGTTTCATGATGGTATCAATTTCTCCTTTCCATGAAAACACTTCCATTTGGGTAGGTTTATCAAAAGACTCGATAATTTCTTTATCAGATTTTTTCAAATCATACTTCATGTGTCTCCATCGTTCTGACTGACGCATACTACGTTTCATTAAAGCATCAATCTCATCCAAATCTAATTCTAAAAAAGGAGCTGTTGGGTTTCTATCTGGTGTGTTTTGATGGTCAAATTCAGCTTGCAGCCTTGGCATGTGCTTTTGCACAGCGTCTTCGGCATACTGTTGCATTCTGGAATCTATTGTGGTATAAATTTTTAATCCGTCGTTGTATAAACTCCATTTTTCACCGTCTGGTTTTGGATTATCTTTAATCCACTGCTTCATAAAATCCCTTAAATATTCTCTAAAGTAAGTCGCTATTCCTGCATTGTGAGTTTCTGGAGTGTAATCTAAATCTAATTCTGTTTTTTGTAATGAGTCCTTTACTGTTTCATCAATAAACTCATATTTATTCATTTGGGCTAAGACTACATTACGTCTATTTTTAACTCCAACAGGATTTCGCCTTGGATTGTACAATGATGAGTTTTTGAACATTCCTACCAACATTGCAGACTCTTTAAGATTTAAATCTTGTGGCTCTTTTCCAAAATAAATTCTTGATGCACTTCTTATACCATCAGCATTATTACCAAAATCATAAATATTGAAGTATTGAGCGATGATTTCTTCTTTAGTATATTGACGCTCTAATCTAGTAGCAATTATCCATTCTTTAGCTTTTTGCAATACACGCTCTATAATGTTTTTTGAACCTTCTCCATGAAATAACTGCTTCGCTAATTGCTGCGAAATTGTACTTGCTCCTCCTCCGCTTCCAAGTTTTATTGCAGCTCTTAATGTTCCTCTAGCATCAATCCCTGAATGGTCATAAAAACGCGCATCTTCGGTTGCAATTAAAGCATCAACTAAGTTTTTTGGTAGCTCGCTATAATCAACAGGTGTACGGTTGTCGTCAAAATAGAATTTCCCTAGGGTTTTTCCGTCAGAAGAAATAATTTCGGTTGCTAAATTTGTTTTAGGGTTTTCTAAAACCGTATGATCAGGCATTTCGCCAAAAACGCCCCAAGATGCTAATAGAAATATTAAACCTATTGAAAGGATTCCTCCTAAAAATACGATCCAAAACCAACGTATATACTTTGAGAAATCGTTCGTTTCTTGTTTTTTTGAAGCTGCTTTTTTAGCCATAATCAATTAGTATTTGAATGTTCTATTCTAAATCCTACTTCAGTAATTCCTTCTAGATTTTCTACTCCATCAACTTTACCGTTTTCTCTCATTGCTTGCTGAATTTTAACCGTATATTCTCCTACTTCATTAAATACAAATGGTTTTTCATAACCTTTATACCAAAGTTTATTTTCTTTAACATCGGTAAATCCTTTTCCTAAAAAAGTGCCATCTGGAGCAGTCATATCATACTCTAGAGTATCTTTTTGAACCTTACCGTTTGGGTAGTTCATTTCAACAATAAGAAATAAATTACTGTACTTATAACTATTGTTGTTTCTTAAATTAAGAAATAAATTATAAGTATTGGTTGAATCTGGAGGTGTTACATTAAACGAAACTACTGAGTCTTTATTCCATTGGTTAGGTACGGTTTGGTACTCATCAAAAACAAGGTTAGAATCGCATGAGCAACAAAAGATACTCATTATAAGTGCAATACAACTATTTTTTAGCATTATTTCGAGACTTGTTATTTCGTTTTTGTTTCCCTCTATTATTTCTACGTTTCTTTTTGCGTTTTGGACTATCAAAGCGTGTTAAACTATCTTGACCAACAACGTTTTCAAAAGCAACTTTAGTATCTTCAAGTAGCTCAACTGCGTATTCTTCAAGGCTTGCAACCTTTTGTTTTTTCTTATTTTTTTCTATGATTTCATTGGCTTGATCAGTAGTGAGCTTATGCCAATTCATCCATTCGCCTTCATAGGCATACCACATATGACCTTTAAAAATATCAGTTTTTTGACAAACTGCTGTTCCTTTTTCTGTATGAAGTTTAATTTCAGTTTTAGGAAATTGCTTTAGTGCTTCTAGATAAGCGTCTAATTCATAGTTTAAGCAGCATTTTAACTTTCCGCATTGTCCTGCTAATTTTAATGGATTAAGCGACAACTGTTGGTAACGTGCTGCTGAAGTACTTACAGACCTAAAATCTGTCAACCAAGTTGAGCAGCATAATTCTCTACCACAAGAGCCAATACCTCCAAGTCTTGCGGCTTCTTGACGAAAACCTACCTGCTTCATCTCAATACGTGTTCTAAACTCTTTAGCAAATACTTTTATAAGTTCTCTAAAGTCTACACGCTCTTCAGCAGTATAATAAAACGTAGCTTTACTGGCATCTCCTTGATATTCAATATCAGAGATTTTCATTTTTAGCTTTAAGTCAATCGCAAACTGTCTTGCTTTAACTTTCATAGCTTCTTCTTTATCTCTTGCAGAAGACCAAACATCAATATCTTTTTGGTTGGCTTTGCGGTAAATTTTTAAGACTTCTTCTTCGTTATTAATGTCTACCTTTTTTCGCTTCATTTGAATTCTTACCAATTCTCCTGTAAGCGTTACCATACCTATATCGTGTCCTGACTTAGCTTGAGTGGCAACTATGTCTCCAATACTTAGTGTTAAGTTTTCAGTATTTTTATAATATTGCTTTCTGCCATTTTTAAACCTAACCTCTACACCAATAAAAGGTTCTTCTCCATTAGGTAAAGACATATTCGCCAACCAATCAAAAACAGTTAGTTTATTGCAGCTATCTGTTCCGCATGTTCCATTATTCTTACATCCTTTTGGTTGACCATCTTTACCAGTTGAGCAACTGTTACAAGCCATATTTTTGAGTATATATTGATTCTGAAAAACACATTCTTCAGAAGGAAATTAAAAAATCGTTTAAGTTGTAAATATAAGATTATTATATCGACTTAAAAAGCACTATTTAACTGAGTTTTAATTAAACTCAATTTCGTAGTTAAGTCTATTAGACAATGACTTAAGTTGCTTTTTAGACCTAAAAATATTTGAAAACAGTGTTTGACTCCAGTTTATTTGTTTAGAAAACTCATTAAAACTTACTTCTCGCCAATTAAAGCCTTCTTTCCAAAACTTTTGAGGCGAAATGTAGCAAAATGTATAGTCAAACACAAAGCTAGATTGATTTTCAGAATTTAAACCCGTTAGAGTATTAGGTGCTAATAGAGTTATGTTATTTGTTTTACAAACCTCTTTTATGCTAGCTATTACCTCAGGATAGTCCTGAGTTAACGACGAAATGTCAAAATCATTATACTCTGTATTTCCTATTTTTTGAATAGGTCGTATTTGAAGAATATCAAAACTATTTGGATTAAAGTGATTGAAAAACTCTTTTAGCTCGTAAAAATTATCTTTATTGAATGTATAATTAATTCGAACCTTAAAATTATATTTAGTTTTTAACTTAGCAAAAGCCTTAAATGCATTGTGAAACTTTTCATAGCTAGCTTTTTTCATAAAGCCTTCATAGGTTTCTTTAGTGACTCCATGCAATGAAATAGTAAACTCATTTAAGCCTGCTTTAACAAGTTCTTCAATCTTTTCTTCAGTCAATAAATTCGCATTTGTAGTTAACGAAATATAAGGTACATTATATTGCTTACCCAATGCCACAACTTTTGGCAAACCCTTATATAATGTAGGCTCAGCACCACAACCTATTTGGAGTTTTAAAGCTCTATTAAAAATAGTGTCTGCAACAAGCTTTAAGTCTTCTTCCTTAAACTGGCCTTTAAGAGTTTTTACATAATCGGCATCTGTAAAGTAGCACATTTTACAACGTAAATTGCATGCCATTACAGGGTCTAAATTGACAGCCAAATAACGTTTGTTAAGCTTATGCAACAAATAGATCCAAAAAAATTTTATTCTATGATCTTCAATTTTTCTGTTAAGTTGTAAAAGCCTATACGTATTCATTTATACTTTTTTGCCTATGGTCTCAAAAATATTGCGCAAATCTTTTTTAAACGGTAAATGGTCTGCTCTTCCTTTTTTGAAAATATCGTTGCTATTTCCTTGCCCTTTACGTAATGCTTTTTGTTCTTCATGTGGTAAACGGTTTATTTCCATACATGTTGTAGAGCAGCAGTTTTCCATTTTTTCTTTACAAGCATCACATTGAATAAATAGTAAATGACAAGCTTCATTAGCACAGTTAGTGTGCATATCAGCAGGTTCACCACACTGATGGCATTGCGCTATAACATCATCACTTATACGTTCTGAACGTCTTTGATCAAACACAAAATTTTTACCAATAAACTTATTTTCAAGCCCTTTTTCTTCAACTTGTCTTACATAATTTATAATACCGCCTTCTAACTGATAGACTTGCTTAAAGCCTTTGTGTTTGTAATATGCACTAGCTTTTTCACATCTAATTCCACCAGTACAATACATCACTAGCTTTTTATCTTCCTTGTGCTCTCTTAAATCTTCTTCTATTAGGTCTAAAGACTCTCTAAAGGTATCCACATCTGGAGTAATGGCATTTTTAAAATGTCCTATCTCGCTTTCGTAGTGGTTACGCATATCTACCAAAACAGTATTAGGGTCTTCAATAAGCTCGTTAAACTTTTCAGCTTCAACATGAACTCCTTTATCAGTAACATCAAAAGTATTGTCGTTTAATCCATCAGCTACAATTTTGTCGCGCACTTTTACCTTCAGCTTTAAAAACGCATAATTATCGTGTTCAATTGCAATGTTTAAACGTACGTTTTCAAGAAAAGTGATGGTGTCTAAATGCGTTTTAAAAGCATCAAAGTTATCTGCAGGAACAGAAAGTTGCGCATTAATACCTTCGTGTGCAACATAAATTCTTCCCAAGACGTCAAGATCGTCCCAAGCTAAAAACATGTGATTTCTAAAAAGTTGAGTGTTGCCAATTTTGGCATATTTGTAGAAAGAGATCGTTAAGCGTTCTTTTCCCGCTTTTTCAATAAGTTCTGCTCTTTCTTTAGCACTTAAGTTATTGTACAGTTGCATGCTATACTATTTTTTTAAGGTTAAAGATTAATTTTGGGCAAAGGTACTATTTTTTAAGGATTAGCCTTATTAAAATGCAAAAAGCACTTTATGGTTTTCATAAAGTGCTTTTAGTAGACTAACTCGTTATTAATATTTTTTCATTTAAAAATCCAAAATATAACACGAGTTAACCTCCATCGGCTTTACAGTTACTATTTATATGTATAGCAACTGAAACACCTAATGCATTGTTTACAATTATTTTTTTAAAGAATTTCATAGCAAGATTTCCCTTAATTATTAAGTAGATGCAAAAAGTGTAAAAAGGTTGCGTCGTATGATTGAAAAAAATGAAAAGTTATCGTATTTTAGCATGATTAATTTAAGAAAAATACTGTGTAGATGAGTACTGAAAAAGACGCTAAATTAAAAGCACTTAAGCTTACTTTAGATAAACTAGATAAAGCCTATGGAAAAGGGACTGTAATGAAAATGAGCGACCAAGCGGTTGCAGATGTTGATTCTATCCCTTCTGGTTCATTAGGGCTTGATATTGCATTAGGAGTTGGTGGTTATCCAAGAGGTAGAATTATTGAAATTTATGGTCCGGAATCTTCTGGTAAAACAACCTTAACGCTACATGCTATTGCTGAAGCTCAAAAATCTGGAGGTATTGCTGCTTTTATTGATGCTGAGCATGCTTTTGATAGATTTTATGCTGAAAAATTAGGTGTTGATTTAGAAAATCTAATCATTTCTCAACCTGACAATGGTGAACAAGCACTTGAAATTGCTGATAACTTAGTACGCTCTGGAGCTATTGATATTATTGTGATTGATTCTGTTGCTGCTCTTACACCAAAAAGTGAAATTGAAGGTGAAATGGGTGACTCTAAAATGGGATTGCATGCAAGATTAATGTCTCAAGCACTTAGAAAACTTACAGGCTCTATCAGTAAGACTAATTGTACAATGATTTTCATTAACCAATTACGCGAAAAAATTGGTGTTATGTTTGGAAACCCTGAAACTACAACTGGTGGTAACGCTTTAAAATTCTATGCTTCGGTTAGATTAGACATTAGACGCTCTACTCAAATTAAAGAATCTGACGGAAATGTTTCTGGTAATAAAACACGAGTTAAAGTAGTTAAAAACAAAGTAGCTCCACCGTTTAAAACTGCTGAATTTGATATTATGTATGGAGAAGGAGTTTCAAAAGTTGGTGAAATCTTGGATATTGCTGTTGAACATGAAATTATAAAGAAAAGCGGTTCGTGGTTTAGTTATGATGACACCAAACTAGGTCAAGGTAGAGATGCTGTAAAAAACCTAATTAAAGACAATCCTGAACTTATGGATGAACTCGAAGAGAAAGTTAGGAATACTATTAAAGAAGCTAATTAAAACTTAAAAATCCCTTAAAACGGGATTTTTTTTATTTTTTAACGCAACCTTTTTACACTTTATGTATCTACCTTTTGAAAAAGGTATTACCCAAAACCAAATTTAACTATGAAAAAAATATTATTTCTATTTGTTTTTATCCTATCACTAACGTCATGTTCGTTAGAAGATGATGCTCCCTCATTTTACTATGAGATATTACCTGTAGAGAGTGTGGATATGCCAGAAGAATTTGTATTAGGTGAAACTTACACAATATATGTAAGCTACTACAAACCATCAGGCTGTTATGTGTTTAATGACTTTTATTACGATAGTGAGTTAAACCAACGAACTATTGCTGTCATAAACACAGTATACCCAGAGCAAAGCTGTACCCAATCAGCTACTTTAGAGGAAGTATCCTTTAACTTTATGGTAAACAGTAATGGTACTTATGTGTTTAGATTTTGGCAAGGTGAAGACGAAAATGGTAACGATTTGTACTACATAGTAGAAATTCCTGTTGTTGAGTAATTAATTTGGACTAACTAATACCTTTATAATGTGAGTTTAGAGCAACTCATAGAACATTGTAAAAAAAATGATACTAAAGCTCAAAGTCAACTATATAAGCTCTATTCGAGCAAACTATTTTCGCTTTGTCTTAAGTACTCAAGAAATTATGTAGAGGCAGAAGACAATCTGCAAGATGCTTTTGTGACTATTTTCAACAAAATATCACAATATAAAAGCAAAGGTTCTTTAGAAGGCTGGATGAAACGAATAACCATTAACACTGCGTTACAAAGGTATAGAAGTGTTGGTGTTTTTGATATTGTTAATGAAGAGCAAATTGAAGATGTTAGTGTAGAAATTGATGAAGACGCAGTAACTATTGACTTTTTACTAAGCATTATTCAAGAGTTACCAGACCGTTATAGGTTAGTATTTAACCTTTATGCTCTAGACGGTTATTCGCATAAAGAAATAGCAGAGATGCTAAACATATCAACAGGAACCTCAAAATCTAATCTTGCCAGAGCACGATTGATTTTAAAAGAAAAGATTGAACAATACAAGGCGAGCATAAACTCGCAAACATTATAATGAGTGAAAAAAAGAACATAGACAGACTTTTTCAGGAGAAGCTCAAAAACTTTGAAGCCACTCCTAATGATGCTGTATGGGAAAACATTCAGGCTAACTTAAATAATAAAAAACGTAAACGCAGAGTTATTCCTATTTGGTGGAAAGTTGCAGGTGTTGCAGCATTGTTAGTGCTGTTATTTACTGTAGGTAATAGTATTTTGTCAGATTCTGGCACTACAAACACACCTTCTGAAATTGTAGATACTGAAACTCCCAATGGAGCTTCAAACAACGAAGATTCTAACAAAGACAATAGTAATTTTGAAAACAACAACACCTCAATAAGTAATACCACTGAAGTTGCAAATGAAAACACCAGTACTTTTGAAGAAGATAAAAATGAAACCTCAAAAGGTATAAGTGATAACCCATCAAATTCATCATCTAAAGTAGCAAGCTCCAATACTACCAAAGACATCAATTATAAAACTCAGGAAAATAAAAAGCATTTTTCTAAAAATCAAAACAACCCAACTACCAATTCAAATAAAACAACCACTGTTGCCCAAAATGATACTAAATCATCAAATAGCAATCAAAAGCCTGAAAGCCATTTGAAAAACAAAGAAGACTTAGATAATCTTATAAAAGGTGCTAAAGATTCTGAAACTACTGTTGCTCAATCATCAACTAAAGACAATAATAGTGATACAACAAAGGACAATGACCCTAAAACTAATGCTATAGATGAGGAAAACGAAAATACAGAAGACAAAACTATAGAAGATGCTATTGCTGAAGCTAACAATACAAATGAAGAAGAAAAAGAAGAATCGAAACTAAGCAGGTGGAACATTTCTCCAAATGTGGCGCCTGTTTATTTCAATTCACTAGGTAAAGGTTCAGCTATTGACGAGCAGTTTGTAGACAACTCCAAAACTGGTGAAATCAGTATGAGTTATGGTATTAACGGTAGCTATGCGTTTAACGATAAACTAAAAGTAAGAGTTGGTGTAAATAAAGTAGATTTAGGTTATGGCACAAACAATGTTATTGCCTACCAAAACATTGACTCTATGAGTGCTAGGTTAAGCAATGTAAAACTTAACAACAGTGCCTCTAACAATACACTAATAAGCGCTCAAAGTTTAAACAATGTTCACTCACCAGAACTTATAAAAGCTCAAGCAAATAGTTCCATCGATCAGCAATTTGGATTCATAGAAGTTCCTATTGAATTGGAGTACACATTATTAAATAAAAAGGTAGGAATTAATGTTATTGGTGGTTTCAGTACGTTGTTTGTAAACAAAAATGAAATTTATGCTGTTAATGAAAATGGTAGAACTCTTATAGGTGAAGCTACTAATATAAAAGACATGAGTTATAGTGCCAATTTTGGATTAGGAATGAACTATAACTTATCAGAAAAAGTAAAAATAAATCTTGAACCTATGTTCAAGTACCAAATAAATACGTTCTCTAACAGTTCAGGCGATTTTCAACCTTACTTTATTGGCGTATATACAGGTTTAAGTTATAAGTTTTAGGTTTTTTAGTTGGTTAGATTAGTTATTGCAAACTCGCAATGATGACTAAAAGCTGCTCTGTGCCAAGGGCAGCTTTTTAGGTTTTATGATACTTTGATAACTGATTTAAAATGATACTATGTGCTTTAGAATTCAATGGTTTTGTTGCATCAACTTTAAGTCCATTAGTGATTAAAAACTTATGTACTTTAACTCTCATTTTCCCTGGTCCTCCACTAAAAAAAGTATAAGAAAAACGTTTTTTATTATCAGCAAAAGTTAAAGGTACAATTGGTATTTGATGGTTAATAGCCATTCTAAAAGCGCCATCTTTAAATTCGTCTAAAACAATACTTTCATCAGGAACACCACCTTCAGGAAAAATACAAATACTCATACCTTGTTTGAGTCTTCGTTGTGCTCTTAAAAAAACTGCTTTTCGGCTTTTTTCACTACTTCTGTCAACTAATATACTTGTACGTTTATAGAAAAATCCAAACAATGGTATTTTAGCTAATTCAGCTTTTCCAACAAACACAAATGGATTTTTAACAGCCACTAGCATTAGCATAATGTCTGTCATAGAGGTATGGTTAGCAATAAACATATAGCTTTTTCCTTTTTCAGGTGTTTGCTCTCTTTCAATTTTGTAATTGAAACCCATCCCAATTAAAATAAACTTAGCCCAAATGCGTGCTAACTTGAAAAAAAATGGATACCAAGACTCTTTTAAGATAGAAATTAAAAGTACAGGAAAGAGCACAATTATAGGTAGTGCTACTAAAATGTAGAACCAAATCCTGTATAAAACCCAAAAAATGTACTTAAAAATTTTCATAAGCCTCAAAACTACTCAAATTAATTCAACAATTCTACTAAAAAAATTACCTTTGCTGACGATATAATCAAGTTTAATTTAATGAGATTCTCCCTTAAGAGGGAAGTTGATATGGCAAGAATTTTAACAGGAATACAAAGTACAGGAACTCCACATTTAGGTAATATTTTAGGTGCAATTATACCAGCAATAGAAATGGCAAACGATCAAAAAAACGAATCGTTTTTATTTATTGCTAATATGCACACACTTACACAAATAAAAAATGCTGAAGAGTTACGACACAATACCTACTCTGTTGCAGCAACCTGGTTAGCCTTTGGGTTAGATGTTGAAAAAACTGTGTTTTACAGACAAAGCGATGTACCGCAAGTAACTGAACTAGCTTGGTATTTAGATTGCTTTTTTCCTTATCAACGTTTAAAATTAGCACATGGTTTTAAAGACAAAGCTGATAGGCTAGACGATGTAAATGCTGGTTTGTTTATGTACCCAATGCTTATGGCTGCTGATATTTTATTATACGATGCCAATATTGTTCCTGTTGGAAAAGACCAACTACAACACCTTGAAATGACACGTGATGTAGCGACTCGTTTTCATACTAAAATGGGTGAAACTTTTATTTTACCAGAGGCTAAAGTTCAAGAAAACACCAAACTCATTCCTGGAACCGATGGTGAAAAAATGAGTAAGAGTAGAGGTAATTTTATCAATATCTTTTTAGCTGATAAAAAATTGCGTAAACAAATTATGTCTATTGAAACTGACAGTACACCTCTTGAAGAGCCAAAAGACTGGAAAACTTGTAATTGTTTTGCAATTTATAGTTTACTAGCTACTGAAAGTCAAATAGAAACCATGAAAACCAATTATGAAAAAGGTGGTTATGGTTATGGACATGCTAAACAGGCTTTGTTTGAATTAATTATTGAAAAATTTGCGAAACAACGTGAGCAATACAACTACTACATGAATAACCTTAGCGAAATTGATAAAGCACTTGCTTTAGGTGCTGAGAAAGCCAAAGTGGTTGCTGACGATGTTTTAAAAAGAGTTAGAGAAAAAGCTGGTTATTAAATAACCTCAAACAGCTTTCCTGGTAAAGGTCTTATCACACCTTTTAACTCCATATTTAGCAACGTACTGCTTACTTTAAAAATAGGCAAATTACAGTTAATGGCTATGACATCTAGTTGTTGCTTTTCGTTTTCTTTTAGGTAATTATATATTGCTTTTTCTGTAGTATCGAGTTCAACAAACAATTGCTTTTGTACTGCTGGCTTTTTTTCGCCATCTAACTGCCAATTTAATATATATGGAATATCTAATGGTGTAGTTAATGCGTGTGCTTTTTGATATTTAATCAAATTATTGCAACCTACACTTTGCAAATCGGTAGTTCTTCCAGGAACAGCAAATACATCTCTGTTATATGAGCTTGCAATATCAGCAGTGACCAAGCTACCTCCTTTTTCTGCAGATTCAATAACTATGGTAGCTTCACTAAGTCCTGCAATAATCCTGTTGCGTTTTAAAAAATTGGTTCTGTCAAAAACGTCAGTACTCCAAAAATCAGTAAAAAACCCACCATGCTTCTCAACATCAACCATATATTTTTTATGGGTTTTAGGATAAATTTGATTTAAACCATGAGCTAAGCAGCCTATGGTTTGCAAATTATGTTGTAATGCTGCTTTTTGGGCAGTAATATCTGTTCCATAAGCAAACCCTGAAACGATTACAGGATTAAAAATAGCTAATTCTTCAACCAACTTTTCGCAAAACGCTATACCATATGTAGTAATTTTTCTTGCTCCAACAATGCTAATAATGCGCTTTTCTTTAAGGTTGATATTTCCAGACTGAAACAACACAGTTGGTCCATCAATACAATGTTTTAACCGTTCTGGATAATTGTTATCCATAAAATATAAGCAAGCAATATTGTTGTCTTCAATAAATTTAATTTCATTTTCAGCAGCTACAATATGCGATGAATTAAACAAATCGCTAATTGTAGCACTACCAATACCATCTATTTTTAAAAGGTTTTGCTTCTTTTCTTTTAAAACAGCTTCAGCAGAACCACAACTTTTTATAAGCTTCTTAGCGGTAATATCACCAATATTTGGTACGTGTTGTAACGCCAATGTATAAATTAATTGTTCGGTATTCATAACTATTACGCTGGTTTTTAACCTACAATAAACTAAATTTTAAAGTGTTAATAAATAGTTAAGCCGAATTTTTATTCGCATACAAAAATTTTTAACTTTGTTTTTATGCAATTGGAAACCTACATAAGTGATTTGTTATACAGATATGATTGTGTAACTATACCAGAGTTTGGAGCGTTTTTAACCAAAAGCGTTTCTGCAAAAGTACATGAGTCTACTAACTCATTCTACCCTCCAAAAAAAGTGTTGTCTTTTAACGAGCAACTACAACATAATGATGGTTTATTATCATCTTATATTGCTGAGGTAGAAAAAATTCCTTATGAAATTGCTTCTCAAAAACTAAACAAGCACGTTAAATCTATTAAATCGTATTTGGTTCAAGGTGAAACTTTAACCTTTGATAATATTGGTGAATTGGTTTTAAATGCTGAAGGAAAAATTGTTTTTGACCCTTCTTATCACATCAATTACTTAACTGATGCTTTTGGTTTATCTCAATTTGTATCAAATCAAGTTACTAGAGAAGTATACAAAGAAGACGTTGAAACTATTGAGAACGTCATTCCAATTACCGTAACTCCTGAAAAACGCAAATCTAGACCCTATTTAAAATATGCTGCCATAGCAGTTCTATTTCTAGGTCTTGGTGGTTTTGTAGCTTCTAACTACTACATTAATGAAATAGAATCTCAAAATCAATTAGCGCAAGAAGAAGCTAACACCCAACTAGACAACAAAGTACAAGAGGCTACATTTGTAATTGAAAACCCTTTACCTGCTGCAACACTAACTGTTGAAAAACAACAAGGCAACTACCACATTATTGCTGGTGCTTTTAGAGTTGAAGAAAACTCTGATAAGAAAGTAGCACAGTTAAAAGCACTTGGTTATAAGGCTAGAAAAATTGGTGTTAACAAATATGGTTTACACGAGGTAGTATATTCTAGTCATGTTGATAGACTTGAAGCTCTTAAAACCTTGCGTGACATAAAAAGAACCCATAACCCTGACGCTTGGTTATTAGTAAAAGCATTAAACTAATATTTTCTTTCTTTAGTTTTTAAAAGCACCTTACCTTTGCATTCAAATTCATAGACATGAAAGCAAAGACACCCAATGCATCTAAAACTGTAATGACCGACTTGGTACTTCCAAGTGAAACCAATCCATTAAACAACCTTTTTGGAGGAGAGCTTTTAGCTCGTATGGATCGTGCTGCAAGTATTGCTGCAAGACGCCACAGCAGACGTATTGTAGTTACTGCTTCGGTTAACCATGTGGCTTTTAATAGGTCAGTACCACTAGGGAGTGTTGTGACTGTTGAAGCTAAGGTGTCAAGAGCTTTTAAAACATCTATGGAAGTTTATATTGACGTTTGGATTGATGATAGGGAGTCTGGAATTAAAACCAAAGCTAACGAAGCTATATACACTTTTGTAGCTGTAGATGAAACTGGAAGACCTGTATCTGTTCCTGAGATTGTTCCTGAAACCGATTTAGAAAAAGAACGCTTTGATGCTGCTTTAAGACGTAAACAGTTAAGTTTGGTACTTGCAGGAAAGCTAAAACCAAACGACGCAACAGAGCTTAAAGCATTGTTTGAGTAATTTGTTTTTAGGGTTCCCTATCGTGTAAGGAATAATAGAGTTTTCAAAATGCTATCACATTTTGTAAATCCAGCTTGCAGGATTTTGAGTTTGAGAGTCTTTGTAAACTCCAAAACCTAGCATAGTTTCACCTGTGTTTTTGTTTGTAAACACCTCTCCTATTTCTTGTTTGGTAGTAATCTTATCGCCTTTTTTGACGTAAATTTTTGATAGGTTTTTATAAACTGTAATGTAGTTACCATGCCTTATCATAATTACAGGGTTAGCATTTGGTATGACTAAAATTTCAGAAACTTCACCATCAAAAACCGCTCGCACTTTTGCGCCTTGTTCGGTTGCAATTCTAACTCCAGGACTATTAAACGTTACAGTTCTATCAATTGGTGATGGTTGATTACCATAGCGTACTTTAACAACTCCTTTTTCAACAGGCCAAGGTAATTGTCCTTTGTTAGACTGAAAATTAGCAGCCAACTGTTTAGCTTCGGCAGTTAATGCAAACCCTTTAGATGTGGTAGATTTTCCTGCTTTTTTATTAGACGCTGCAATGGCTTCTTTAATTAACCTGTCAATCTCTTTGTCTATTTTATCTATTTCCTGCTGCTTTACTTTTATTTGAGACGCATATTTACTCATGTTTTGGCGTATAGAAGCCATAAGTGTTTCGTGCTCTTTGAGTTCTCCTTCCAACTGCTTTTTGGCAATTCGGTTTTCTTCAATAAGCTTTTGCTTGTCTTCTCTTTGTTGTATTAAAGACGTATTTAATTCTTGTAAACGTGCAGTTTTTGATTTAATCGCTTCGCCTTGTTCTTCTTGGTAATTTCTATATTGCTTTAGGTATTGTAAACGCTTATAAGCTTGCTGAAAATTATCTGCCGATAACAGAAACATGATTTTACTTTGCTCTGACTTGCTTTTATAAGACTTTACAATCATAGCAGCATAATCTGCTTTAAGCTGTTTTAATTGTTCTCTAAGGCTAGAAATTTCATTTTGGTTATCGTTGATTTCCCTAGTTAATAAATTGGCTTGGTCATTAGTAATTTTAATCAAGTTTTTTCTAACATTTACCTTGTAGTTAAGGTCTTCTACCAATGAAATCACTGACTTTTCCTTTTTCTTATCAGAAAACAGCAACGCATTTAATTGCTTTAATTCATTTTGATATTTCTTACGTTGCGCTTCGAGTTCCTTTTGCTTATCACTTTGCGCAAAACCGAGACCAATGTTCATAAAGAAACATATCATTACTATTAAGGTTGGCTTACTATACATGTTATAATATTATTTCTTTAAACCCTGAAGGTATTTTAAATGGAAAACGTACTTCTTCATTAAGTGACACTGATTTGTACTCCAAATCAATAGTGACTTCACTGGTTGCTTCAACTGCAGAAATGTGTATATTTTCTGGAACAATTTGACGTTGTACTTCCTGATAGGATTTATAATCTACTTGCAACATACGCTGCTGTAACGGTTGATACAGTTGTTGCGAATCCATTTTAAAATGTCCTGGATTAATTAAGTAAAACAGCTCTAATACTGCTTTTTGATTTTTAGGCTCTAGCACATAAGATTCTTGATGAGTTGATGCTTTGTAGGTGTCATCTTTTAGATTATAAATAGCTTCTCCCACAAGTAGGTTTTGAACCTTTTTAAAGTCTAATTCTACTCCTAAAATATTACTTAGTAAGGTGTAGTCACCATCAAAATACTGATTGTTTATTTTGTCGTAAAACTGAACTCTATCTGGTGTTATCATGGCTCTAGCTAAACCCAAAGTAGCACTCAACCAGATGGTTTCATCTTTTTTTATTCTAAGGTTTACTGTATAACCTTGAGAATCGTCACCTTGAGTATAGTCTATTTTTACTTTGGCTTGCAAGGTTTTAAATCGGATTTCCTGTTTAGAATTTTCTCTAATAAGTTGTTTTGCAGTAATGCTTGTATTGAGCGTTCCAGTGTCAGTAACGCTTTTGGTAGATTTACATCCATAAACAGCACATACCACAACTGTAACAACTAATATTTTAATTTGCTTCATCATAGATTTTCAGGAACATTATTGTTGACCACCAGCAATAGCTTGGGCTTTTTTAGCAAACGTTTCAGATTTTGATATATTATTATTCAATTTATATGCAGTGCTTAATTGCGTATAAAAATCGGCTTCCATTTTAGGATCATCAATAATATAATCTAATCCTGTTTCTAAACTTTCAATTGCTTGCTTTGGTTGCTTTAGCTTATTGTTTGCAACACCATTTATAAGGTAAAATATAGGCTGTGCAGGATAAAGTTCTAACGCTTGATTACTCTTAACAACTACTTTATCATTTTGATTAAGTTCTAACTGAAGTAACAATACATCTTTAATAATGTTGTAGTTGCTAGGTTCTTGCTTTAAAGCTTCCTCATAGTAGCTTAATGCTTTGGTTTTATCTCCAGATTTTAAGTAGTACTGACCTAATTCTAATAGTGTTTTTTTGCTTTTATCATTATCCACCAAAGCCGTAACATCTACTAATTGCGATTCGTACTCAGGATGTTTAGACACAAACTCTACAAAATCGTTAAACACTTTGGTTTTTGCCTCAGGATTAATCGATGCGCTTGTAAGTACAATTTTCATAGAGTTAATGGCATTTTGAGTGTCATTATCATTTAAATAAAACTTATATAATGCAAGATGAACCAATTGCGATTCTGGATTGATTTCTAAAAGACGTTGCGCTGTATCAAACGCTTTTTGTGTGTCTCCTATTTCGCTATATCTGTACACGAGTTTTAAATAATTGTCTTCGTTTTGAGGATTGTTTTTTACTCGGTCTTCAAGATTTTCAATGCGATCGTCATCATTCCCTGTTATGTTATAGATTTGATTTCGCATATAATCTCTATTCTCACTAATCCCAAATTCTTCATCTAACTCATCAAGAAGTTTTATAGCGTCTTTATACTTTTCAGCTTTTATGTATAATCCTGCTAGGTCTTCTTTGTAGTCTGGATGGTATTTAACAAGCTGCTTAACGGTTTTTACCGCTTTGTCAACATCATTCTGCTGAATGTAAACATCATAAAGCTCGTCCATGTACCACTCGTTTTCTGGTGACTTTGAAATGGCTTTTCTTAGAGCATTTTCAGCAGCTCCAAAGTTTTTAAGCTTATTATAGTTTTTACCTAACTCGAAATACAAAGCAGCATCAGAATCGTCAATTTTTATGCATTTTAAAAGGGCATCTACTGCACGTTGGTAGTTTTCAATACCTTTTTGCTTTAGGGCTTCAAAAAATAATTCTTGATATGCATCTTCGACATTACCTAAATCATCATCTGGTCGTTTGTTAAAATCGACTTGAGCAATACTAGTTTGTGGAATAAAAAATAGTCCAAATAGTATGGCAACGATGTAGGTGTTGTATTTCATTATTAGTGTTTCTTTGCTTTGTCTTGAATGCTATTGCAATTGTTATTCCAAACTTAGGTTTAAAAGATTCCTGTTTTCACAGGAATTTATTCCAAAACCGAATAATCTCCAATACTAATGGTTTTAAAATTTCCGTCATAGGAAACATGATTACCAATCATAGCATCCTCTAAATTAGCATTTTTAACGGTTGTATGCGTTTGAATTAAGCTATTTTTAACGGTTGAATTTTCAATAACGCAATTATTGCCAATAGAAACGTTTGGACCTACTGTTGTATTGTTTAACACCACATTTTCTCCTATAAAACAAGGCTCTATGATTTTTGAATTGTGAAGTGTCACAGAATCGCTAATTAGGTGCTCTCCATCATTTTTAAGAAAATTGAGCATTTTACTATTGGTTTGAACCGTTACGGGTTTGTTACCACAGTCCATCCATTCATCAACAGTTCCTGTTTTAAAGACTTTTCCTTCTGCCATCATGCGTTTTATACCATCATTTATTTGGTATTCGCCACCATTCATAATATTTTCATCAAGGACTTCTTGTAGTTTGCTTTTTAAAACACCTACATCTTTAAAATAGTAAATACCAATAACCGCTTGGTCACTAACAAATTCTTGAGGTTTTTCAACCAGTTCAATAATTTCGTTGTTAGCGTTAAGCTTTACAACTCCAAACGCTTGAGGGTTTTCAACCTGTTTTGTCCAGATTACAGCATCAGCTTCTGGGTCTAAATTAAAATCGGCTCTTATTAATGTATCAGCATAGGCAATAACTGCAGGTCCTGAAAGTGATGCTTTAGCGCTCATTATAGCATGTCCTGTTCCCAAAGGTTGGTCTTGCCTATAAATTGACGCTTTAGCTCCTAAATCAGTCGCTAATGCAGTTAAACTATCTACAACATCGTCGCCAAAAAAAGCAGGATCACCTAAAACAAAAGCGACTTCTTCAATTGGTTGTTTTAAAATTTTAGCAATATCTTTTACTAATCGATGTACTATTGGTTGTCCAGCAACAGGAATTAATGGTTTTGGAACTGTTAATGTGTGCGGACGAAGTCGAGAGCCTCGACCAGCCATTGGTACTATTATTTTCATATTACTGCCTGCGAAAGCAGGTATCTTTTTTGTGTTAAACTTAATTCCTATAAAAGTAGGAATCTCTTTATTCTCTTAGTTTGTTAAAATTTAGATTCCAATTGGCACTAATATCTATCCAATTAGGATTCATTTCTTCTATCAATTCAATTTTCCAATTTCTTTTCCATTTTTTGAATTGTCTTTCTCTCTTTTCAGCATCTTTTCCATTTTCAAACTCTTCAAAATAGACAAGCATAGTACAATTATACTTGGCTGTGAAAGATTTTGGGTAAACTTTTAGTTTATGTTCTTTTACCCTTTCTTCAATATTATCAGTAACACCAATATACAAAACTCCATTAGCTCTATTGCTCATTATATACACATACCACAGTTTCATACAATTGCTAAAAGAGATTCCTGCGTTTGCAGGAATTTACTTAGTTCCTGTACTCCCAAAACCACCTTCACCTCTTGAGGTTTCAGAAAGTTCTTGAACTTCTTCCCATTCTGCACGTTCGTGTTTTGCAATAACCAATTGTGCAATACGCTCACCATTTTGGATAGTAAAATCTTCATTAGATAAGTTTACCAAAATAACTCCAATCTCTCCTCTATAATCAGCATCAATAGTTCCAGGAGCATTGAGCACTGTAATTCCCTTTTTGGCTGCTAAACCACTGCGTGGTCTTACTTGAGCTTCATAACCAATAGGAAGTTCCATAAATAACCCTGTACCTACAATGCTTCTCTCTAATGGCTTTAAGGTTCTAGATTCAGATAAATTAGCACGTAAATCCATTCCTGCTGATGCAATGGTTTCGTAGTTAGGTAAAGCGTGGTTGGATTTGTTAATTATTTTTATGGTCATTGTTTTCTTTTTAAGAGTTGTTTGATTTGTTCTTTTTCAGAAACAAATACTATTGCCAAAAATAATAAAACTAAGCCTGTATTTAGGTAATAGTTGCTATTGGTTTTTAATACTATTATTGACATTACTATTGCTAGAATTAAGTAAAGAGCTATCTTTTTTAAATCATATGGAACGGGGTAATGCTTTTGTCCTAAAACATATGACAATAACATCATAACAGCATAAGCTGCTAAAGTTGCCCAAGCGGAAGCCATAAACCCAATTTTAGGAATCATTATATAATTGAACCCAATTGTGATTATAGCTCCTACGATTGATAAATACATTCCGTAGCGCGTTTTATCAGTTAACTTATACCAAATAGCAAGGTTGAAATAAATACCTAAGCAAAGATTTGCTAAAAGCACTATAGGAACAATATCTATTGCTATCCAGTAACTTTCATCTCTAACAATAAGTTCTTTGAATATATTGAGATAAGCTACTATAAAGACCAACATGAAACTTCCAAAAATCACAAAGTATTTCATTATAGTCGCATAGGTTTCTTTTGCATTGTGTTCTTTAGCATGATTAAAAAAGAACGGTTCTGCTCCTAACCTAAATCCTTGAATAAAAATGGTCATAAAAACTGCAATTTTATAGCAACCACTATATGCTCCATTAATATCTTTTCCTAACAATTCTGGTAAAAGCCATTTATCAAAATTCTCATTAATTACATAAGCTAGTCCAGCAACCATTATTGGCCAACCATAATTGAGAAGCTGTTTAAAAACTGTCGTGCTAAATTGAAGCTTTGTTTTAAAAAAGTAAGGTGACAGTAACAATAGCGTTACTATGCTCGCTACAAGGTTAGCAATGAATATGTACTTTACTAAGTTGCTACTGTCATAACTAGAAAACTCTATTCCAAACTCTGGTATTGCCCAAAGAAAAAAGAAGTTCAGCGCAACATATATGAGTATATTAGAAAGTTTTATTGAAGCAAACCTTATTGGTCTTCCTGTTGCTCTTAAATACGCAAAAGGCACTACAACAAGTGTATCTAACACCAATACACCCAATAACAAATTAAAGTAGGTTTGGTCTAAATTTACTAGCTCTGAAAGTTGTTGATTAAAACTAAAGACAACTGCAAAGAACAAGACAGTAGAAACTACTAAACTTATTAATGCAGTAGAAAAGACCTTGTGCTTTTCTTCACTTTTACTAAAAAACCTGAAGAAAGCAGTTTCCATACCATAAGTTAGCAATACATTAAAAAAAGCTGCATACACATAAAACGTTGTGTTGTCAGAATAACTTGTGGTTTCTAAAGTATCGGTATGTAATGGCACTAAAACAAAGTTCATTAATCTAGGTAAAACTGTTGCTAAACCATAGATAATAGTGTCTTTAAAAAACTTTTTTAATGCGCCCAAGAGTGATTTTTTACTCTGCTAAAGATACTGTTTTAAAAAAGGAAATGCAATGTCAATCTGATTGGGAATTTGGAGGTCCATTTTCATAATAAATACCTTCGTTTTCTACAAGGTTACTTATTTTAAAATATTTTTTTTCTCCATTTTCTCTATAGCTTACCACACATTCTCTATTAGAAATTTTAAATGGAAATTCCTTAATTAATGCTAGTTCATGACCTTCGGAAATTGGGTTGCGCTTAATTAATCTTGAAACGTATTTTCCTTTAACAGGTGTTAATGCTCCTTTTAAGTTTCTAAAATAAACACTATCAATAACTACATTATTGTTAGGTGTTAAGTTGGCAATATGAAAATCGATACCTTCACTTCCTATTTTAATATTGGATATCCATACCTGATAATAGGCTCTGGTATACTGAAAAGGCGCTTGCTTTTGTAGCTTATAAGCATTTGAGCATCCCATTAAGGTAATAATGAGAAACAAAAGGATTGGTTTAAAAGGTCTCATAGGTTAAGATTTTAAGATTTGGGGTTAGTCCTTTTTGGGAGGAGGACTTGGGTAATTTAACGTAGGTTTTTCAATAATATTTGAAATCTTATAATAGTTTGTCTTTCCGTGTTGTTTGTAAGTTATAACACATTCGTCATTTTCAAGTTTAAAAGGCAATTGAGATGGTAAATAAGGCAGTTGATTTTTATGCTCTTCGTTCATTTCACTACTTAACACAATGTCTTTATTTTGTGTAGATTTAAACCTGCCAACATAAACCAAAGTGTCTTTCTCTAAGCGTTCAAGCTTTACTCCTTGTCCTCTAAAATAGATACTGTCCAATGCGATTTTATCTTCTTTTACAGTGATAAAAACGTTTGTACCTGACCCTCCTTCTTTTACACCAGCATTCCATGTTTGATAGTAGACCTCTCCAAAATTAACTGGAGCCTTTTCTTGCAGTTTTTGCGCACTAGAACATTGATAGAATCCTAACATAACTAATAAAGCTATTAAATATAAAGTGTGTTTTATTAATCTCATTTCTAAAACTTAACGATTATAAAGATACTATTTCAAAATCAATGCCATAAAAAAACCTCACCGATTTGGTGAGGTTTCTTTTGTATTATGAGATGCTGAAACAAGTTCAGCATGACAGTATTTAGTTTTATTCAAAACACATTTGACTGCGTCTAATTGTTTAATGCTTCAGCACCACCAACAATTTCAAGGATTTCGTTGGTAATTGCAGCTTGACGTGCTTTGTTATAAGTTAACTTTAATTGATCTCTTAACTCAGTAGCATTATCAGTTGCTTTGTGCATTGCAGTCATTCGTGCTCCATGTTCAGACGCAAATGAGTCTCTTACACCTTTATACAACTGTGTTTTTAATGACTTAGGAATTAATTGTTCAACGATTTCAATTTTTGAAGGTTCAAAAATATAATCTAAGTTTACATTAGCATCAGCTTCAACAGGAACAATTGGTAAAAACTGTTCAGTCATTACTTCTTGCGTTGCAGCATTTTTAAACTTGTTGTAAACAATATCAATCTTATCATACTCTCCTGCTACGAATTTATCCATAAGCATTTGAGCTATCTCAGCAACGTTATCAAAAGTTAAATCGTCAAAAACTTCACTCTTATTAGCAATAACTTTATTGGTCTTTTTAAAAGCATCATTTGCTTTTTTACCAACAGCTACATAAGATACTTCTTGATTTGCGTATGTTTCAGAAGTTAGTTTGCTTACAGCTTTAATGATATTTGAGTTGAAAGCACCACACAAACCTCTGTTTGAAGTAATAGCAACGATTAATACTTTTTTAACTTCACGTTGATCAGAAAACTTGCTTCCTGAGTCTGCATCTAAAGTTGCACTTAAACTTTGTAAAAGTTCAGTTAACTTATCTGCATAAGGTCGCATTGCAGTAATAGCATCTTGTGCTTTCTTTAACTTAGCTGCAGATACCATTTTCATAGCACTAGTAATCTGCATCGTTGAAGATACCGAAGATATTCTATTACGTATTTCTTTTAAGTTTGCCATATTGTAAATATGAACTCACTTGCGTGAGCGTAATTATTATGCTTTATATTTAGCTGATAATTCTTTTGCTACAGTACTTAATGTATCTGTAACCTCATCAGTTAATTTACCTGCTTTTAAAGTAGCTAACACGTCGCTGTGTTTTGCTTTTAAGAACTCAATATAATCAGTTTCAAATTCTTTTACTTTTTCTACAGGAACATCTCTTAGTAAGTTTTTAGAACCTGCATAAATGATAGCTACCTGATCTTCTACAGTAAATGGATCGTTTTGAGCTTGCTTTAAGATTTCAACGTTACGTTTACCTTTTTCAATTACATTAAGAGTTGCAGCATCAAGGTCAGAACCAAACTTAGCGAATGCTTCTAGTTCACGGAACTGTGCTTGGTCTAATTTTAATGTACCTGCTACTTTTTTCATTGATTTAATCTGAGCCGAACCACCTACACGAGATACAGAGATACCTACGTTAATTGCTGGACGCACACCAGAGTTGAATAAATCAGACTCTAAGAATATCTGACCATCTGTAATAGAAATTACGTTAGTTGGGATATATGCTGATACGTCACCTGCTTGAGTTTCAATAATTGGTAATGCTGTTAAAGAACCACCACCTTTTACAATTGGCTTTAATGACTCTGGTAAGTCATTCATGTCCTTAGCAATAGCATCATCAGCAATTACTTTAGCAGAACGCTCTAATAAACGAGAGTGTAAGTAGAAAACGTCTCCTGGGTACGCCTCACGTCCTGGTGGACGACGTAATAATAAAGACACCTCACGGTAAGCTACCGCTTGCTTAGATAAATCGTCATAGATAATTAAAGCTGGACGACCAGTATCTCTAAAATACTCACCAATTGCAGCTCCTGCGAAAGGTGCATATACTTGCATTGGAGCAGGATCTGATGCGTTTGCAGCAACAATTGTTGTATATGCTAAAGCACCTTTATCTTCTAAAGTTTTAGCAATGTTTGCTACAGTAGATGCTTTTTGACCTACAGCAACATATATACAGTAAACAGGCTCACCTGCATCATAAAATTCTTTTTGATTTAAGATGGTATCAATACAAACTGTTGTTTTACCAGTTTGACGGTCACCAATTACCAACTCACGTTGTCCACGACCTACAGGAATCATTGCATCAATAGATTTGATACCTGTTTGTAATGGTTCGTTTACTGGTTGACGGTAGATAACACCAGGAGCTTTACGCTCTAATGGCATTTCATAAGTATCACCAGAGATAGCACCTTTACCATCAATTGGGTTACCTAAAGTATCAACCACACGTCCAACAATACCTTCACCTACGTTAATAGATGCGATACGTCCTGTACGCTTTACTGTAGAACCTTCTTTAATTTCTTTAGAAGGACCTAATAATACGATACCTACGTTATCTTCTTCAAGGTTTAGTACAATACCTTCTAATCCGCCTTCAAATTCTACTAATTCTCCGTATTGCGCATTTGAAAGTCCATAAGCACGTACAATACCATCACCAACAGTTAATACTGTTCCTACTTCATCTAATGAAGCACCTGCTTCAAAACCTGAAAGTTGTTGTTTTAAGATTGCTGATATTTCAGCTGGTTTTACTTCTGCCATCTTATTATTTATTTAAGATAAAACTATCTTTAGTTTAATGTAAATTCTCTTTTTAGTTTGTTTAATTTATTTGCAATACTTGCATTGTATTGAATGTCTCCAACACGTAAGACAAAACCACCTAAAATGCTTTCATCTACAATATTTTCAACTTCAACTTCTTTTCCTGTAAGTTCTTTTACTTTAGCTAAAACTTTTACTTTTAAATCATCAGTAATAGGTACAGCAGTTGTAACTTTTGCAACTTGTGTTCCTTTTAACTCGTCGTATAACTGATTGTATTTAGAAGCTGTTTCGCCTATAAGAGAAATTCTTTTGTTAGCAATCAGTGTATCAATTAAATTACTTGTAACTGAGTTTGTGTTTTTAAACACCTCTAACAATACTTCTTTTTTTACCGAAGACCTTACAATAGGACTTTGAAGCATGTTGCTTAAATCTTTGTTTTCTGCAATAGTGTTTACTATAAGCTTCATATCATTATTTACAGCATCTGCTGTGTTTTGATCTGATGCTAAGCTTAAAACTGCTTTTGCGTAACGTACTGCTGCTCTTGCTCCTGCCATTTTCCTAATACTAAACCCTTTTTTTAAGGAAAGGACTTTTATTGTTTAGTTAATACTTGTTTTAGTTTAATGTTGCTTCACCTAACATAGACTCAACTAATTGTAATTGTTTGTCTTTGTTAGATAGTTCTTCACGAACTACTTTCTCTGCAATTTCTAATGATAAACCTGCAACATGGTTTTTAAGCTCTGCCATTGCAGCTTTCTTTTCGCTTTCAATTGCAGCTTGTGCTTGCTCAATCATTTTGCTAGCCTTAGCTTGTGCATCTTCTTCAGCATCTGCAATAATTTTGGCTTTAATCTCACGTGCTTCTTTTAACAAAGCTTCACGTTCGCTACGAGCTTCTTGTAAGATGCGCTCATTATCTGCTTTAAGGTTTTCCATTTCCTTACGAGCGTTTTCAGCTGATGCTAAAGCGCTTTTGATACCTTCTTCTCTATCTTCTACTGCACCAAGAATAGGTTTCCAAGCAAATTTTCTTAAAACAAAAAGTAAAATTACAAATGTAATTAACGACCAAAATACGAGTCCAAAATCTGGTTTTATTAAATCCATGGTTTTATGTCTTTATAACTTAAATTTTAAAATAAACTACAAAAGCAGCCAACCGCTACTTTTGTAGTTTTTTGTTAATCATTAAACGATTAATGCTGCAACAACACCAAATAAAGCTACTGCTTCTACGAAGGCTGCTAAGATTAGTGCTGAAGTTTGGATTTTTCCTTGGATTTCTGGTTGACGAGCCATAGCATCCATAGCTGATCCACCGATTCTTCCAATTCCCATTCCAGCTCCAATTGCTGCTAAACCAGCTCCAATTGCTGCGATTCCTGTAATAGTCATAATATAAAATTTAAATTAATTAATGTGCTTCTTCTGTTGCCATACCAAAGTATAGCGCTGATAATACTGTAAAAATATATGCTTGTATTGCAGTTACTACAATTTCTATAATCCCAATAAATAATGAGAACGCTATAGATACTGGTGCAACAGCAATGGTTTCAAAAATGAATATTAATGACATTAAAGCTAGTATAATAATGTGACCAGCAGTAATGTTTGCAAACAAACGAATCATTAATGAAATTGGTTTTACGAACATACCTACAATTTCAATAGGCATTAAAAATATTTTCATTGGCACTGGCACACCAGGCATCCAGAAAATATGTTTCCAGTAATGTTTGTTTCCGCTAAATGTTGTTATTAAAAATGTACAAAATGCTAAAGAGAACGTAAACGCAATGTTACCACTAAGGTTAGCGCCATTTAAAATTGGAATTAATCCGAAAATATTGTTAATCCATATAAAGAAAAATACAGTTAACAAGTATGGCATAAAACGCTTGTACTTGTGCTCACCAATCATAGGCTTTGCAATCTCGTCTCTTACAAATACAATAAGAGGCTCCATAAAACTTGCAATTCCTTTTGGCACGTAGTTACCTGATTTTTTGTACTGTTTTGCTGTAGTAAGGAAAATGAAAAGCAATACAATAACTGAAACCCACATCATAAAAACGTTTCTTGTTATTGAAAAATCCCAAGGACGCTCAGCATTAACAGGATGATGTTCTGCATCGTATTTTACTGTTGTTTCACCATCATTTAATCGGTAAATTTTTTCATGAACATTTACAAAACGTTGCCCATCTTTTTCAACAACTACTTCTCCATTATAATCGTGATGAAACTCTGAAGACATAAATGTTGTTAATCCACTATCAGTATAAAGTATAATAGGAAGTGGGATAGAAATTGGGTGTCCATTGATATCTATGATATGCATACCGTAAGCGTCTTTTACGTGATGCAAAATCATCTCTTTAGGATTGAATTCCTCTTTGTTCTCAGAATGAGCATCTTCTGAAGCATAACCAAAAAATGATACGGTTAAAAACAGAACAGAAAATAGTGCGCTTTTAAAGGTGTTTAATGTCATTGTGTATTACTTAAAAATACCTTGCTTTAAATTCCGTGCAAATGTACGTACATTATATTAATTGTCCAACACTATTTTAAGGATTATTTAAACCCTAGATTTTTTCGGCGAAACAACTCATTTTTAAGGGGTTTTCTGAAGAAACTTTGTAAGAGAAAAGACTTCAAAAAATAAATACAGAAAGTAAGGAATAAAGAAATTGAAAACATCGGGTTGTCTATTCTCTTTATCAGAAAGCAGAAGAGGTAATAAAAACACAATGGCTAATATCATTTTTAAAAATGTACTCATCATAAACACATTAAAAACCTCAGTCTTTCCACTAGAGTATTTATAGTTTATTACTGTATAAAGCAACGTAGTGATAACAAAATGAAATACATAGATTTGCCAAACAGGGAAGAAAAAAGAAATGTCTGTTGCAAAATATGATAATAGATAGCTATGTAACCCAAAAAGTACTAGCGTAAAAATTATGTTTTGTACTAAAAAAGAAAGTTGCCTAGATTTAAAAGCTGAATTCATAACTTAATTGTCTTTTGAATTTGCAATAATACGTCTTATTACAAAAACAATTGATACAATTACAGATACAAATGATAATACAATTGTATAAAGGTTGTGTTCGTTTGGGAATTTTTCGTCAAGTTTGACACCACAAAAAGTTCCTATTGCAATAATAGCAGCCATTTGAATAACTAAACCTGAAAGTTTAGCATAAGCATTAAGCTGATTGCCCTTGTCCTTGCTTTTCTTGTGCTGGTCGTTGTAACTCGCCACCTTTACTCAATTCTTTAATTGCTCCTTTCATTGCACATGTAGCATTAAAAGTAGCTCCAGGTTCTACAGCAAGTTTACCAACCTCAACTTCACCTTCTACAAAAGCAGAGGATTTTAATGATAAGGTGTCTGAAAGAATAAGCTTTCCTGAAAATTTCCCTTCAATATCTGCATTAGAACTTTTTAGAGTTCCATTGATAACTCCTGTTCTTCCTATTACAACTTTACCAGGTGTTTTAATATTACCCTGAACAGTACCTTCAATCCTAAAGTCACCATCGCTAATAATATCACCTGTAATTGTGGTGCCTTTAGCAATGCTATTTTGCTGTGAAATTGTTTCTGTTGCCATCCTTCCTCTTTTTTGATCCGAAAACATAGGTTAAATTTTATTGAGATTCTAGGTATTCATTTATGTTTTTGTGCATTTGTACTATGGCATAGTTAGGCGAAGATATTGCAAAGTGCTCTTTTACAATTTTATGCTTGTTTTCTTCAAGTATTTCGGCAAAACCTGAAGCTCCTTCAACGCTTTTTAAACCATGAACTACTACAAATTTAGTGTTTTCATCATAAACATCAACTGATGTAGTTAAATCAAAATAACTAATATTTGACACAGCCTTGTTGAGTTTTTCAACAAACTCTTTAATGTCCTCATCGGCATTAAACCTGTAAATTACATTAAAGTTTTTAGCTGTTGCATTATCTACAAACTCCTTTTTAGACAGCACAGGAATTACTTTGGTCATTATTTCTTGCGCTTGTTTTCCTTCTTCGGAATTTGGATAGTTAAGCGATACATAATTTACTCCTTCTTTATAAGCTTCAAACCCATAAAGCCTACCTCTTGCAGATGCTTTAAGTAATTCAAACTTAGGCACTATAATATCGCCTTCAAAAAGCTTTATATTCTCTTCACAGCCATTGATAACCTCAGCATATTCTTGTTCTGTAAATAATTGATAAAGGCTCTCATATAAACTTTCAGGACTATTCTCGTCTTTTGAAAATTCTGACTGAGGATTCAGCAGTATTTCAGCATATCGAGAGTCAGGATAATTAGCAATAATATCGTTTTTAGCTATTTCGGCTTCATCGTTTAAATTTAGCTCTTCGTAAATTTTATATAAATTATACTTAGAAGGTAAAATCAATCGTTCTTCAGGATTGTTTTTCAGCAATTGTTGAAGCTTGTCTTTTGCTAATACATATTCCTTGAACTTTTCTTTATAGATTATTCCTAATTGATAGTATGCGAAATTGCGTTCCTTAGCTAAACTATCCAACACTTTTTGATCGGTTGGAATTTTAGCAATGTAAAACTCAGGGTTGTAAATTTCTTCTTCTGAAGCGCCTTGAGTTATGTCGGTATTTTGTTGCGAAGTTGTTGATGCGCCAATTCCTGCTGATAATCTCCAATTATCTTTAAGTGTTCGGTCTCCCCAAGTTTTTGCAAACTCACTTTTTCCATAAGCCACAGTTGTAGAATTGTAAAAGTAAAAAGTTTCTCCTCCACTTTTATTTGTTGCAAACTTGCTGTTTGATGATTTTGAATTAAGATCGTTTGAAGCTGCTGCTGCAGATAATTTTCGTTCAGCAATTTCTTTTCTTTCGGCTTCTTCCTCTGCTTTAGCTTTTAAGTCATCAGTAAATGCCTTAAAAAGCGCTAGTCTATCTTCGTCAGACATATTTACTAAATCCAGAATACTGTCATTGCGTTGCGCAATATCTTCGTAATGAATAACGTCTTCAAGGTTATCTCTCTTACGTTTAATAATTCTGTAAGGTTTAGAGTTTAATACCATATTACTCATGGTGCTGTCATAATATGCTCCTGCAATACTATACTCAGCTCTATCGAAACTCATGTCTCCTAAAATGGAATAGTCAAATGCTTTTAGCTGCTTGTCTTGACTGTTGGTTCTAAGTGATTTGTTATAGTAGGATTCTGCAATACTATCAGAAGTTTTTCCTCTGTAATACTCGCCAATGTAATAATAGATTTTATCTAAAAAAGGCCTGTTTTCTCTGTTTTCTTCTAAGTCAACCAAATACTCTTCAAACTCTAATACATTTCCTTCGTTAGCATCAAAATTCTTTATTTTTTCCAAATGCGCATTTATGTAATACGGTCTTGGAATTTTTCTGTGCATATCAATGATTTTGTCAAAGGCTAAGTTTGCGCTATCCTTTTTTCCAAATTCATTATACAACTGCCCTACAATGTAATTGTAACGCGCTTTTTCGTTGTGTTTTTTTGCTATTTCAGCAGCTAAATTTAACCTTGTTAAAGCACTGTCTTTAGCTTTAATGTTTATATAAGCTTGACCAAGTATTGCATTAGCATCAGCTAAATCTTGGTCTTCTAATTCTTCTTGTTCTAAAAGGCGTTTAAGGTTTTTTATTGCTAGCTCATTGTTTTCTAACCTTATGTTAGCCTTTTCGCGCCATATTTTTGCAGTATTGATTTTATCACTAGCAGGATACTTGTAGAGAATATAATTAAAGGCTTCTAATGCAGGTACAAAACGCTGATCAAAATACCTTGCTTTCCCAAGCAATAAATATGCTTCATCAATTTGCGGATTGTATTCTTTTCCTTGAATATTCATTCCGTGTTTTTGAATTGCCTTTATGGCTTTTTCTTCGGCACGTTCAAAATCCTGATTTTTAGATTGACCAGGAAGCACCACTTCTTCAAGGTCTTCCATACGTTCTACCTGAAGGAGCTCCCAATAATTATCAGTAAAAGCATTATCGACACTTTCTCTACCTTTTTCTAGAGCGATGTCACCATTGTAAAGAATATTGTACTTTGTTCCTAGTGCATGAAAGTTCCTGTTTAAAAACTTATTTTTTTTACGAGAACAAGATGTTACAAGTAATACTGCACAACATAGGATCAATATAGTTCTAAAAGATGTGTTCAACGTTGGTTGTATTTGGTTTATAGATAACTAAAAACAGCTACATATATTATGTATTGCTGTAAAAATAAGCATCTTTTTGAATTATATTGAAAAAACGGACGGTTTTTAAACGGTTTCCGAACCCGAGAAATGTGCTTCCAACTCTTTTAATGTGGCTTCACTAGTGACTAAGTCTTTCACTACTTCTCCTTTTTCGAGTACAACTATACGTTCGCAAACATCGGTAACATGAAGTAAATCATGACTAGAGATTAAAACCGTAATGCCTTGTTTTTCGGCTAGGTTTTTAACTATAGCTTTTAGTCTTATTTGTGTTGTTGGGTCAAGGTTTGCAAAAGGTTCATCTAAGATAATAACTTCTGGATTGCCTATTAAAGCAGCAACAATACCTGCTTTCTTTTGGTTTCCTTTACTAAGGTCTCTTAGGTATTTCTTTTGGTTAAGTATTTCACCATGAAAGAAGTCTTCAAATTGTGCCACCAAAGCATCAACATCGGCTTTGTTTTGACCACGAAGTTCACCAATAAAATAAAAGTATTCTTCTGGTGTTAGGTAGCCTATTAAAAAACTTTCATCAATAAATGCCGAAGTAAAAGGCTTCCAGTCTTCGCTTTCATTTACTTTTATATTGTTGTTTTTTATGTAGCCTGTAGTAGGTTGAATTAAATCTAATAGCAAGCTAAAATATGTGGTTTTACCTGCACCATTATTACCAACCAAACCAAAACTTTGACCTTTTGGAATATTTAAATCAGCAATGTTTAAAACAGATTTGCTACCGTAAGATTTTGAAAGATTAGAAGTTACAATCATAGTTATTAGTTTTTAAGAATCTTGACTAAATGCGTCAATCATTTTATATTTTGAAGCCAAATATTTATCGACTATTAATTTCATTAATTTTTGATGGAAAACAATTCCTACAACACCTATAAGTGCTAATATTAAACAGGCTATTTCAAAGTTGGTCAACCAGTAAGAAACTCCAAAAATAGCTAATGGTAATAGCATAAGCGGAAGCCCAATTAACCACTGAACAGCTCCTGTACCTTGATAATTAAACGCAGCACGTTGATTGAGGTCTATCTTCTTTCTGTTAAACGAACCTCCTAATAAAATCACATGCGTGTTTACACCAATGTTATATATTGCTGCAGCTACATGTGCTAACAGAATATTCCACCCAAAATACACATATGGAATACTCAATACAAGCATAACAACCACACTAAAAGCCATTAAATTAAACTTAGATTTAAGGTATTGTTTGTATTGAATATTTTGACTCATTAACATTTTGTAATAGCCACTATCCCAAGCAGGAACGAATTGTCCAAAATTGATTAAGAAAATTCCCGTTACAAAAATGCCTACAAAACCAAAAATCCAAGGCATTTCGCTATAGGTTGGGTTTGGATAGAAAAACAACCCATACAACAATCCAATAATTAAAATAAATACCGAAGAACGCGGACGCTTATTTCTCCAAATTAAACGTAAATCTAACTGCATAAAAGGTGCTGAGTCACCGAACTTTCTGGTCCACTCCAAATTAGAAGAATTTACTTCTTTAACATTTGATTTTAATGAGCTATCTAAAAATAGTTTTTTTCTTAGCATTTTAAAGTTTACAACATACAATGCTATCAAAATCAATATCGGAACTAACAATAAAACAGGATTGTTGTAAACACCATTTACTGCTTGCGCTACTAAATCGGTAAACGAAATAATGTTGAAATAGTTTAAAGCAAATACTCCTCCTGAAATTGCAATTACCGGAAGAAAAGACAATTCAGTTTCAGCTGAAAAACTTTCTAAAATAAAATTTAGAAAATTAATAATTAGCGTTATACAAAGTATGGTTAGAACCCAAACTAGGACAGAAACAGTTGGGTAGTCGTTTATTAACAGCATTATCCCAAAAGGAATAATGGCAAACATTGGTAAAAAGTTGAAAAAAGAAAAAGCAGATTTCCCCAACACATAGTTTACCACCTTACTGCGTTTAACAGGCAATGTCAATAAAGGTTTAACACTCATTACTGGTAGTTTCTGAAAAAAGAACCTCATGAGTACATCAACAATAATCCAATAAAAAATATAACTATTAACTATAAATAATGGATCTTGATCTGGAAATTGGTCTTTTAAAATCGGATAAATTGCTACTCCTACTATCAAAAACATTACTACAAAGTACAAGGCAAAAAACACAAGTAAAATATTTAACGCCATACTTTTTTGCCAATACGATGACCTAAAGTATTGTTTCCACTCAAGATTTAAAAAGTGTTTTAATTTCATTTTTTAAAGATTGGTTTAAACTGTTAGTAATATTAAAACACTTTTTGTTACAATCAAAACTTAATTCCTAACTGCTTTTCTTACTTTTGTAAAAAATAGAATATGGCGCAATTTCATAAACTCACAATAAAAGATATACAAAGAGAAACTGATAAATCTGTAACTATTAGTTTTCATATTCCTGAAACATTAAAAAGCGAATTCTCGTTTACGGCAGGACAATACATCACGTTGAGAACTACCTTAAATGGTAACGAAGTTCGTCGTGATTACTCCTTGTGTTCGTCGCCTAAAAGTGGTGAGATAAAAGTTGCCGTAAAAGAGGTAAAAGACGGTACATTTTCTGCCTACGCAAATAATGTATTAAAAGCAGGAGATACTATAGATGTTGCACCACCAAAAGGACATTTTACATTTGTTCCTAACGATAAAAAAACCAAAAACATAGCTGCGTTTGCTGCTGGAAGTGGCATTACTCCTATATTAAGTATTATAAAATGTGCACTAGAAGAAGAAGTTCATAGTGAAGTGATTTTGGTTTACGGAAACAAAACCACGCAAGACACAATATTTCTAAACGAACTTTTAGAACTACAGCATAAATACAACGAGCGTTTTTCTATCCAATTTGTGTTTAGTCAAGCTGATGAAGACGATGCTATTTTTGGTAGAATAGAAAAAAGCACAGTGAATTATGTTATGAAAAACAAACATAAAAACATAGATGTTGATGCTGTGTATTTATGTGGTCCAGAGGCTATGATTCACACCGTTAAAGATGTATTAACCGAAAACGGAATAGCAAAAGACCGAATTTTATTTGAACTTTTTAAAGCTGCAAAACCTACCGAAGTTGATAATAGTTCAATTGGTGAAGGACAAACAAAAATCACTGTAATTGTTGATGATGAAGAAGCAACTTTTGAAATGTCTCAAAAACAATCTATTCTTGAAGCAGCTTTAGATGAAGATCTAGACGCACCATATTCTTGCCAAGGCGGAATTTGTAGCAGTTGTTTAGCGCGAATTAAAGAAGGCGAAGCTACCATGCGTCAAAATAATATTTTAACCGATAATGAAGTTGCTGAAGGCTTAATTTTAACTTGTCAAGCGCATCCTACAACACCAACAATTGTTGTGGATTATGATGATATTTGATTAACAGATTCAGATTTTAGACTGTTTCACCTTAAACAAACACACCTTGTTTTGTCATGCTGCACTACGATGCAGCATCCATTTATATTAATGTGTTTCAATGGGATTCCGCGTCAATCGCGGAATGACAAGTTTCTTTAAATAGACTCCTTGCCTACGCAGAAATAACAGACTGTATTTTTTCTACAACTGTTTTAACAGGAATACTTCCTGCGGCATTTTTATAGTCTTCTGGGAATTTATTACCGTAAACCGACGTTGGAATTTTCGGATATTGTGTTCTATCTGCTAATAAGCAAAAATCTTCTGGTTGGTTAAAAGGAGTAAAACCAGCATACGGATGTGTAACACCCCAAATTGTAATGGTTTTTACACCTAGCATAGCAGCAATATGAGCGTTACCAGAATCCATAGAGAGCATAACATCTAAATTTGAAACAACATCCAATTCTTCGTCAAGTGTTAATTTTCCTGCTAGATTAATAATGCCTTTTTCTTGAGATTCAAAATAGGTAAGTGTTTGTATTTCTTTTTTTCCGCCACCAAATAATAAAACAGTATACTTTTCAGCAAGTTGCTCTATCACTTCTTGCATTAAATCAAGCGGATACATCTTACTTTCGTGTGCAGCAAAAGGCGCAATACCAATGCGTTTTTTTTGCGCAATACCAATAGTTTCAATTACTTTTTTACTTAATGGCTTCTTTTCAGGAAAGTTAGGATTTGATAAATCTATCGGAAATCCTAGTGTTTTAAAAACATCGGCATATCGCTGATGTGTTGTTTTAAGTTGCTTGAATTCCTGCCCTGAAACAAGGGCTTTCTTATCAGCACGACCTTTATCTATTTGTACGGTTTTTATTCCGAAGAGAAACGTTTTTAAAATATTAGAACGCAACACATTATGCAAGTCAGAAACAGCATCTATTTTTAATGCTTTTAACTCTTTAGACAATTTGTAAAGCCCTAAAACGCCTTTGTGTTCATGTTTTACGTCAGCATGAAACACGCTAACATTTTTTAAATCTCTAAAAAAAGGTTTAAAAAAAGCGCGTGTTAATACAGTAAGTTTTACATCAGGATATTGCTGTGTAAACGCACGTAACACATTTACTGTCATAGCAACATCTCCCATTGCTGAAAGACGAATAACGAGTATGTGTTTTGGCGCATCTTGCATTAGATTGCTTTACTAGCAATGCTGTTTATTTACTAGCGCGAAGAACTGGGTTTAGCTCATCGTCGTTATACATTTTCATTTGCTTATACACTTTCATGTACTTGTCTCCGTTTTCAATATCTTTTAAAAGCGTATCAATTGCGGTAGAAAGATCTACACGTTGCTCTAAAAGTACGTCTAACTTCTTTTGGCAAGCTGCTCTGTGCGCATCACTAGCATCAGTTCTTGTTGCCTCTACATTCATGTGATATATTTTTAATGCTAAAATTGATAGTCTATCAATTCCCCAAGCAGGACTTTCGGTATTTATCGTAGCATCTGGTTTTGGAGTAACATCTTTATATTTATCTAAAAAGTAGCTGTCAATATATTCAACAGTATCTGTTCTATCTTGGTTTGAAGCATCAATTTTACGTTTTAGAGCTAATGCATCAACAGGATCGATATTTGGGTCTCTAATAATATCTTCGTAAGCCCATTGTACAGTATCAATCCAACATTTTCTGTATAATAAATGTGCAATGACATCTTCGTTTTTATCATACTTGTTAGTAAATGGTTGATCTACGGTATTTTTAATTTTGTACGTGTTTATAGCATCTTGAAAAATGCTGTTGGCTTTATCTGAAAACATATTATGGTATTTTTATGACTGCAAATATAAGCCTATTTAATAACTTTACAGCTGTAAAAACACCAAAGCAGATGCACATCCATAATTTATCACTTCAAAATTCAATACTCAACACATTTATCTCTGAGATGCGAGATGAAAACATTCAAAAAGACCCATTACGATTTAGAAGAAATATTGAACGAACAGGTGAAATTTTGGGTTACGAATTAAGTAAGTCTCTTAATTTTAAAACACAATCTATCACTACTCCATTGGGTACTTCAGAAACTATGTTGATTAATGATGATATTGTGTTATGTTCTATTTTAAGAGCAGGAGTACCTTTACATAATGGCTTGTTAAACTATTTTGATAAAGCTGAAAACGCATTTATTTCGGCTTACAGACATCATAAAGACAATCCTGAAAGTTTTGAAATTATTGTAGAGTATTTAGCATGTCCAAACCTGGAAGGCAAAACACTTATTTTAGCAGACCCTATGCTTGCTACAGGACAATCTATGGTTGCAACTTTTGAAGCTTTAAAACCTTTTGGAACACCAAAAGATGTACATTTAGTTAGTGTTATTGGTGCTCAAGAAGGTGTTGATTATGTTTCACAACATTTTGATGTTAATACACATCTATGGATTGCTACTATTGATAAGAAACTAAACGAAAAAGGTTATATTATTCCTGGATTAGGAGACGCAGGTGATTTAGCTTTTGGAGCAAAACTACAGCACTAGACTTACAAAAGGCGTGATTATTAATATCCAAATTAATACTTCTTTAAACCATTTTTCAGAAGATACTTCAATATAATTTGTGAGTACAATAGACAATGGAGCGAAAAGGAAAATAAACTCTGCTCCTGTTTTAATAGGTGAAATGATAATGATAATAGCTGCAAGAAGCGTAGCTATTAAGATTAAAAAATATGATGGTTTTAAACTTTTTGCCTTGTTTTTAATATTTCGAACGTAGTAAAACAAAGACCAGACGAAATAAGACAAAATAATAGTTGAAGCGATAATAATTTGACCTGAATTTAAATTAGTGAAGTCTAAGCTTATTGTATAATCTATAGAGGTCACATAGTTGGAAATGTCATAACCTGTTGCTATTAGTGCACTAGCAACTATTACTGCAACCGTTAGCACTCCTATTAATGGAATAATCCAGTTTTTAATATCGGTAATTCTAAAAAGAAATAGTGCTGCAAATATTAACACATAAAACAAACTCGACCAAAAAAAGAGTAACGTAGCTAGACTAATCCAAAACGCAGCATCAAAAAGTTTCTTTTTCATTTCTTTTTGACTTCGTAAGCTAATAATTCTTCTTAGAGCAAGTAAGACAAACAAATTAGCAATTAATATACTAGAGTTTAAAAATGTTTGCGGAACCATTATCATAAACAACGTAAAGAACAAAATCCTATAGCTGTTTTTTTTAGTAAGATTGTTTTTGCTTGTAACAAAATCAAACACAAAAACCGATAACAAAACAACTCCAAAAAGTAGCAATTGCTTTAAAACAACAACAAAATTTCCTGAAATATTAGCCATAAAAACTTTTGCTAGGGTAAAAGCCAGCAATAGTATGACACTTATAACAGCAAAATGTATTGGTTTTGCTTTGCTAAAAAAACTTGAAATCATTTATAATGTTTGTATATTTGCCTTGTAAATATATTGATAATCCTTTTTAAGCTTATATAAGAGCATTAATTTATACACAATGAAAGATTTTTTTTACGCAATACAAGATTTATTTGTAAATGTATTATTTACTCCACTTGATGGTTTAAGAGCACTTGAATTAGAAAATTGGTGGGCTGCAAATGGTCTTAACTGGATTTTTATGGTAATTTGTTTTGTAGCATTTGTTTACTGGATGGGTCAGCTTAAAAAATTCAACAATAACAACGAAGAAGACAAAAGCGTTACAGCTCACAGATATTTATAAATCGAAACCAATATCTTTTCGATAATACATCTTATCAAAATGTAGTTTTTCTATATTTTGATAAGATTTTTTTATGGCCTCTTGATACGTGTTCCCATAAGACGTTATTGCCATAACTCTACCACCTGAGGTTACCACTTTTTCATCTTTTACAGTTGCTCCAGCATGAAAAGGTATTGAATCAGTAATAGCTTCAATTCCTGTGATTTCTTTTCCTTTTTCATAACTTTCAGGATACCCACCAGAAACCAACATTACAGTTGTTGCTGCACGCTCGTCTATTTCAATATCTATTGCATGTAATGTCTCGTTTGAAATAGCTTGGAAAATTTCAACTAAATCATTTTTTAATCGTGGTAAAACTACTTCGGTTTCAGGATCTCCCATGCGTACATTGTATTCTATGACTTTAGGATCATCACCAACTTTAATCAAGCCAATAAAAATAAATCCTTTGTATGGTAAATTGTCTTTTTGTAATCCTGTAACAGTTGGTTTTACAATACGTTCTTCTATTTTATTTAAAAACTCTGGTGTTGCAAATGGTACTGGAGATACTGCTCCCATTCCTCCTGTGTTCAAACCTGTATCACCTTCGCCAATACGCTTGTAATCTTTTGCAGTTGGTAAAATCTTATAGTTTTTACCATCGGTTAGCACAAAGCAACTCAATTCAATACCATCAAGAAATTCTTCAATAACCACTTTTGAACTTGCGTTACCAAATTTTGCATCAACTAACATGTTTTTTAATTCAGTTTTAGCTTCGTCCAAATCATTTAAAATCAAAACACCTTTACCTGCAGCCAATCCATCTGCTTTTAATACATAAGGTGGATTTAAAGTTTCTAAAAACGCATAACCTTCCTCAACATTACTTGCATTAAAACTTTGGTAAACAGCAGTAGGAATGTTGTGACGCATCATAAACTCTTTTGCAAATTCTTTACTGCCTTCAAGCTCAGCAGCAGCTTGTTGAGGTCCAATTACAGAAATATGTTTAAGTGCTTCGTCATTTAAAAAAAAGTCGTGAACGCCTTGTACCAATGGGTCTTCAGGACCAACAACAACCATGTCAATTTGCTTGTCTAAAACTAAGGTTTTAATAGCAGAAAAGTCGGTAACTCCAATGTTTACATTTTGAGCAATTTCAGCAGTTCCTGAGTTACCAGGAGCTACATAAAGTGATTTACATAAAGGACTTTGAGCTATTTTCCAAGCGAATGTGTGTTCTCTTCCTCCAGAACCTAGGATTAAAATTGTCATAGTTTGTGTTGTTTGCCACAAAAATAATTGCTTTTACGCTCAAAAAATAATTATTTTACAGAAAACATCTAATATGCTTTTCGTTTGAATTTATTTGACCTTTCATTACAACTCAACGGTTTTCCTATTAAAAAGGCAAGAGCTATTTTAAAAGCTGTTCAACAACAAAATGATAACGAATTTAAGGCTTACATTGAACAAGAAAAACGAAACATTGTTAGCTATCATTTAAAGCATAATCCCTTTTACAAGAATTTATCCAAAACCGCAACTATTGAAGACTGGAATTCAATTCCTGTAATGACTAAAAGTGATTTGCAGCAACCCTTGGAGCAAAGACTCTCAAACGGTTTTAGTAAAGGTAATGTATACATTAATAAAACTTCTGGTTCTTCTGGAGACCCTTTTGTGTTTGCTAAAGATAAATTCTCACATGCATTAACATGGGCTGTTATTCAAAACCGATTTGGATGGTTTGGTTTAGACTTCAATAAGTCCAAGCAAGCACGTTTTTATGGTATCCCATTAGATAAAAAAGGGTATTATAAAGAGCGATTTAAAGACTGGTTAGGACATCGTTATCGGTTTTCGGTTTTTGATTTAAGTGATGATGCTTTTGAAAACTGCCTTAAAAAATTTAAAACATCTTCTTTTGATTACATTAACGGTTACACGAGTTCAATTGTTCAGTTTGCAAAGTTTTTAGAGCGAAAACAATTGGTTTTAACTACAGTTTGCCCAAGTTTAAAGGCTTGCGTTGTAACTTCTGAAATGCTTTTTGAAAATGACAAAACACTTATGGAAACGCAGTTTGGGGTTCCTGTAATTAACGAATATGGCGCTTCTGAATTAGATTTAATTGCTTTTGAAAATAAAAACAACCAATGGCAGGTTAATAGTGAAACCTTGTTTGTTGAGATTTTAGATGAAGAAAACAACATATTACCATACGGAAATGAAGGTAGAATAGTTATTACCTCATTATACAACAAAGCACATCCTTTTATTCGCTATGATATTGGTGATATTGGCATCCTTTCAAAAGAAAGCACAGCTAAAACACCTATTTTAAAACAACTTATTGGAAGAACCAATGACATTGCGATTTTACCAAGTGGTAAAAAAGCTGCTGGATTAACTTTTTACTACATCACCAAAAGTATTATTGAAGATGATGGCAATGTAAAAGAGTTTATTATTGAGCAATTACAACGTGATACTTTTAAAATTATTTACGTAAGTAAAACTGTTTTATCGGCTAAAAAAGAAGCGCTAATTAAAGTAGAAATAGAGACTTATCTTGAAAAAGGGCTTCATATTATTTTTGAACGACAGGATGTTTTAAACCGCACAAAAAGTGGTAAATTGAAACAGTTTTCGTCATTTGTAAAACATAACACATGAACATTACCATAGTTGCTGGAGCACGTCCAAATTTTATGAAAATAGCACCAATAATTGAGGCTATCAAACAAAAGAAAAACGAAGGTTTTAATATAAACTTTCGTTTAGTGCATACAGGTCAACATTACGATAAAAATTTAAGCGATACGTTTTTTGAAGAATTAAACATCCCTTTTCCTGATGTTAATCTAGAGGTGAAAAGTGGCTCACAGGCTGAACAAACTGCAGGAATAATGATTGGTTTTGAAAAAGAACTAGCACAACACCCTTGTGACCTCGTAATAGTTGTTGGTGATGTAACCTCAACAATGGCTTGTACTATTGTTGCCAAAAAAGCTAGCATTGATGTCGCGCATGTTGAAGCTGGAATTCGATCGGGAGATATGGCAATGCCTGAAGAAATAAATAGAATAGTAACTGATAGTTTAACCGATTATTTTTTCACAACCTCAACAAGAGCTAATGACAATCTTAAAAATTTAGGTGTAAAAAATGAGCAGATTTATTTTGTAGGCAATGTGATGATTGATACGCTTAGAAAAAACGAATCGCGCTTAAAGCAACCCGAAATTTGGAACGAACTAGGTTTAAAAAACCAACAATATCTTGTGATAACGCTACATAGACCGAGTAATGTTGATGAAGAGCAACAATTAAAATCAATCATTACCCAAATTGTAACTCTAGGAAAAGACTATCCAATTGTATTTCCTGTTCATCCAAGAACAAAAAAACTATTGAAAGGTTTGGATTTAAACTTTGAAAACTTGCATTATATAAGTCCTTTAGGGTATTTGGAATTTAATTACTTAGTGAAACATGCTTTGGGAGTATTAACAGATTCTGGAGGAATAACCGAAGAAACTACAGTTATGAATATCCCTTGTATTACGCTTCGCGAAAACACTGAGCGACCTGAAACTTGTGATATTGGAACTAATGTGTTGGTTGGCAATGACCCTGAAAAAATTGAAACTGCGTTTAAATCCTTATTGTCTAACAACTGGAAACAAGGGCAAATTCCTGAACTTTGGGATGGGAATGCAGCACAGCGAATTGCAAATCATATTATTGAAATTTATAATTTATAGTGGCAGATATTCTTATCATAACAAGTTATTTTCCACCTGAGACAGGAGCTGCTTCTAATAGAATTTTTCATTTGGCAAATGGCTTAGAACAGCATCATTTTAATGTTTCGGTAATCACACCTTTACCTAATTATCCTAAAGGAAAAATATTTGATGCGTATAAAGGTAAATTCAGGCAAACTTCAACAGAAAACAATATCAAAATTCATCGTTTATGGATTTATGCAAGCAACTCTAAAAACAAGATTCTACGTTTATTTGCAATGCTATCGTATAGCTTTAGCTTAATCTGGTTTTTTATAAGCAATAAAATCCCAAATAAAGTTATTGTACAGTCTCCTCCTTTACTTGTTGCGTTTACATGTATGTTATTTTTGCGTCGAAAAAAAAGAAAACTCATATTAAACGTAAGCGATTTATGGCCTATTGCAGGCTTAGAGTTAGGAGCTTTTAAAAAGAATTTTAGTTATAGAACTTTGGAACGAATTGAGCATTTCAACTATAAGAAAGCCGATTTAGTTTTAGGACAAAGCAATGAGATTTTAAAGCATGTTACGTCTTTATGTCCTAGTAAAAATGTTTTCCTTTATAGAAACTTTCCTGATTTTAATCCTCCAACAATTGAAGAGGCTGTTTCTGATGAAAAAATAAAAGTGGTTTATGCTGGTTTGCTTGGGATAGCCCAAGGTATTTATAAATTATGTGAACATCTAGATTATAGCAATATTGAGTTTCATATTTATGGTGCAGGAGCTGAAAAGGAAAAGATTGAAGCTTTTATTTCAAAAAATCCTCTCTTGCCAATAACCTATCATGGAGAAATATCGAGAGAGTTACTTCATAAAGAGCTTTTAAAATACGATTTAACCATTATTCCTTTACTTAATAGGATTTATGGGTCAGTACCTTCCAAAATATTTGAATATGCTCGCTTAGGGCTTCCTATGGTTTATTTTGGTGGTGGTGAAGGCGAAACTGTTATAAAAAACTATAACTTGGGTTGGGTAGCAGAATCTAGTAATTATAAAGATTTAAACTCTGTTCTAAACAAGATTAAAAAAGAAGATTTGACAATCACTTCTAAAACAATAATCCAAAAAACGGCATTACAACATTTTAATTTTAATAAGCAATTAAATGAATTAATAGTTATAGTTTAATATGCTTTTTCTTCACCTTGAATTGCATTCATAAAGGTTTTGAAAATAATTTTAAGGTCTAAGAAAATAGACCAGTTTTCAATATAAAAAATATCATATTTAACTCGCCCAATGATGTCTTTATCTGATTCTACTTCTCCTCTAAATCCACTTATTTGTGCTAAACCTGTAATACCTGGCTTAACAAAATGACGAACCATAAATTTGTCGACCTTTTTAGCATACATGTTTGTATGACTAACCATGTGAGGTCGTGGTCCAACTACTGACATATCTCCAAATAACACATTAAAAAACTGAGGCAACTCATCAATACTTGTCTTTCGAATAAAGCGACCTACCTTAGTCACCCTCATATCATTCTTTGTTGCCTGTTGTAAATGGGCATCTTTATTAGGCATCATAGACCTAAACTTATAGCAATCAAATTCTGTATAGTTAAACCCATTTCTTGATTGTTTGAAAAAAACAGGGCCTTTAGACTCTAGCTTGATAAGTAATGCTATTATTGGGGTTAACCATGATAAAATAAATATTATAACCAAACCTGAAAAAACAATATCAAAAATACGTTTTACAACCATATTTATTGATTCTTCTAAAGGAATATTTCTTAACGAAAGAATTGGTATATAATCATAATATTCATACTTAAGTTTTTTAGCGTAAATCTCTTTATTGTCTGGTAAAAACTTAAGTATTTTAAGGTTATTGTCAGCAAAGTCAATTACTTCTCCTATTTGGTTATTACTTAACTCAGAAATTGAGCAGTAAATCTCATCTACACCTTCTTGAAGAATGAATTCAAAATAGTTTTCAAGATTAACTTCTTTTTTATCTTTAAAAGAAAATGTCTTTTTATGAATGTAACCATACTCAGGGTTTTTATTGAAAAAATTTTCAAGAGCTAAAGTCTTTTTATTAACCCCAAAAATCACTGTTTTTCTATAATTACCGCCAAAAGCAGTACGATACTTTTGAAGTAAATAATATATAGTAAATTTAAAAAGTGTTATTAGAAAAAATACCGACAAAGTATATTTGATTACAATAGAAGGTTTAATTCCCAAATGATTATTATAACCAAAATAAGCAAAGACAATAAGTAAGAAAAGTATTGATTGCCTAATTATCATTGACAGCATTGTAACCTCTCTGGTGTATCTATAAACATCATAAAATTTTGATGAAACTGATAAAATTACCCAAGCAAGAGAAATTGTTAAAGCAAAAACCTGAGGATCAATGACTCCTTTAAAAAAATATGATATCGCCAACCCGTTAATTATACTTAAATCTATTAAGTAAGAAATTGGTCTTAAATACCCTGAATATCTACCTTGCTTAAACGTACTCAAATTATCGTTTTATGTGTTTAGAAAAGTCTTTATGTTCACTTTTATACAGCTCTTCTTCTGTAAGACCTTTAAAATAATTAAATGTTAGCTTCATACCTTCATTCCTATCTACTTTTGGCTCCCAATTTAGTATTTTCTTAGCTAAATCTATATTAGGTTGTCTTTGTAGTGGATCATCTTGAGGTAATGGTTTATAAACTATTTTTTGATTTGTTCCTGTGAGTTTTATTATCTCCTCGGCAAAATCTTTAATTGAAATTTCATTTGGATTACCAATATTTACTGGATACACATAGTCGCTAAACAATAGCTTATAAATTCCTTCTACTTGGTCAGACACATAACAAAACGAACGTGTTTGAGAGCCATCACCAAAAACCGTTAAGTCTTCTCCTCTTAACGCTTGTCCTATAAATGCAGGTATTACTCTTCCGTCATTTAATCGCATTCGCGGTCCATAGGTATTAAATATCCTCACAATGCGTGTTTCTAAACCGTGAAATCTATGATATGCCATTGTTATAGATTCTTGAAAACGTTTTGCTTCATCATAAACACCTCTTGGGCCTATTGTGTTTACGTTGCCGTAATAACCTTCAGATTGTGGATGCACCTGTGGGTCACCATAGACTTCAGAAGTTGATGCAATTAATATTCTTGCATTTTTAGCTTTAGCTAATCCAAGAAGGTTATGTGTTCCTAAAGAACCTACTTTTAGAGTTTGTATTGGAATTTTCAAATAATCTATTGGGCTTGCTGGTGATGCAAAATGAAGAATATAATCTAACTCACCTGACACATGTACAAACTTAGAAACATCATGATGATAAAACTCAAAATGTTCTAGAGGAAATAAATGCTCTATATTTTTTAAGTCTCCTGTTATAAGATTATCTATTCCTATAACGTGAAATCCTTCGTTTATAAATTTATCACAGAGGTGCGAACCAAGAAATCCTGCAGCTCCTGTTATTAATATTCTTTTCATAAATTATTTAACAGTAACTCTGCCAATTGAGTTATAGTAAAACCCTTCTCCTTTCATTTCATGAATATCATATAGATTTCTACCATCAAAAATAACAGGAGTATTCATGTTTTTTTTAAGCTTATTAAAATCTGGTGTTCTAAATATACTCCATTCTGTACAGATAATCAATGCATCTACATCTTTTGTTGCATCATACATGTTATTTGCATAATTTAAAGTGTCTCCAAACTTTCTTTTAATATTAGGCATCGCTTCTGGGTCAAAAACATTAAGCTTTGCTCCTCCAGCAAGAAGTTTTTCCATCATGTAAATAGAAGGTGCTTCTCTAATATCATCGGTTTCTGGCTTAAATGCTAATCCCCAAATAGCAAAAGTTTTACCGTTTATATCATTATTATAATATGATTCTATCTTAGGTATTAAGATTGTTTTTTGGGTGTTGTTAACACTAATAACCGAATTAAGGATATCAAATGTATAATCACTGTCTTTACCTGACTTATGAAGTGCTTTTACGTCTTTTGGAAAACAAGAGCCACCATAACCTATTCCTGGAAAAAGGAATCGCTTACCAATTCTAGAGTCGGTTCCCATACCACGTCTCACCATATCAACATCTGCTCCAACTTTTTCACAAAAATTGGCAATTTCGTTCATAAAAGTAATTTTAGTAGCCAAGAACGAGTTAGCAGCATATTTAGTAAGCTCAGCAGACTTTTCGTCCATTACTATAATAGGGTTGCCAGATCTTACAAAAGGTTTATAGAGCTTTTGCATTAAAGCTGTTGCTCTTTCTGAGCTTGATCCAATTACAATACGCTCAGGTTTTAAAAAGTCATCAACAGCAAAGCCTTCTCTTAAAAACTCTGGGTTTGATACTACATCAAAGTCAACGTTAGTTTCTTTTGCGATAACCTCAGTCACCTTATCAGCTGTACCAACAGGCACTGTACTTTTATCTACTATAACCTTATACTCTTTTATAAGTTTTCCTATATCTTTTGCTGCACCCAATACATATGAAAGATCTGCAGAACCGTCTTCATCTTCAGGAGTTGGTAATGCTAAAAAGATAATATCTCCATGCTCAATACCTTCTTCTAGTGAAGTTGAGAACTTGAGTCTTTGCGCTTTTATATTACGATCAAAAAGCACATCCAAATGCGGTTCATAGATTGGAACTATACCTTCTTGCATTTGTTTTACTTTTTCTTCATTTATGTCTATACAAAGAACTTCGTTACCTGTTTCTGCTAAACATGTTCCTGTAACTAAGCCTACATAGCCTGTTCCTATTACTGATATTTTCATATTATAAATTGTATTAGGCAAAAATAATAAAGCAAATTACATCTAACTATTTTTAAGGTTAATTCTTAATACTTTTAATTGACTCTCTAAACACCACTAAGTATATAGCTACAGTGGCATTTAGCAGGATATTTCCTCCTACACTACCTAATAAAACTAAAACACTAATCATTGTAAAGCCTATTGTTGCACTTCTAAAATTAAAATATGCTTTTGTTAAAACTATAATATAAACGAGTGCTCCAACAAAACCGAAAAAATATATTAAATCAAAAAACATCATTTGTGGTCTTGTAGTTACATCAGATATACCTCCAAAAAGATAGTTGATTAAATGCCATTTTTCAGAAATAAAAGGAAGCATTTTTGTTTGAAAAATATTGTCTCTATAAGATAATATTGAAGTAATAAGTCCTTGTGTTTTTCTAATCTCATTAAAAGTTTCTAATTCAAAAAATAAAAAATAAAAGACTAGAGCAATAGTTATTAACAATCCTAAAATAAATATTTGTTTTAACTTACCAGATACATATACTATAACATAAATAAAAAACATAAAAGCCATTACTGCGTACAATGATTTAGTACCAACAAGAACAGAGGCAAGTAAACAAAAAAGAACTATTGGTTTAATAAAAAACTTTTCTTGGTATTTTATAAAAAAATGAAATAAGGAAATTGTATAAAAATAGGTGGATGTTGCCGAGGAAACTAGAAGGCCATTATACCCAAACCTATTCCATTTATAGGTTTCAAAGATATGAATATTAAAACAAAACCCTATAATTACTAACGCACTATTAATTATAATAATGTATTCAAATACTCTTATCAAAAGCTCACTACTTTCATTTTTGAAAGCAAGATTGTGAAGCAGTATTAAGGCAATTAAAAACAGGTATTTAAACACAAAAATTACAACTTGATGGTCAAATTTGGTGTCTAAAAAAAATTGTCCTAAACAAAAACTGATACTAATAAAAAAAAGAGCTAAAAGGTATTTTGTGAATTCTTTATTTAAAGTTAAAAACACTAAGCAAATCAGTAGAACAACACCCTTTATTAGCCTTGCAGATTGCAATGTTTCGTGAGTTTGTAAAAAAGCTACTTTATTAATGCCTTCAGTTATAAAGAAAAGTACAAGCAATACTGGAAAAAAGAATATTTTGTATTTTTCCAATCTAAGATGCATAGGTATCTGCTATTTAATTATGATGCTTTCTTTAATTTAAGTAAAAGGTATAGTTATAAATTCAATAATATATTTTTGTTAAAATACGTTTCGTGTCCGTAAACGATTTTTTTATCATAATCGTATATCCTTGATGCTTTAAATTATACTTTTTAGACCTCCACCCCAACTTGTTTTTTGTGTTTACCCTTTTTATTATATTATTGGAAAATATATCACTCTGTATAATAATACTCTCTTTATTAGATTTCACTGTTAATTCTTTTTCATCAGTAACAAATGATATGCTTTCGTCAAAATTTAATCTGTATTGATATACATTGCTTTTATTATCTTTTGAAATCTTTTTAAGTGTGTCAATTACTACAATTATCTTATTCTTTCTATCAAAAGAAAGTTTTCTTCTATGAATAACTCCTTCTTTTTTAAATGCATCTGTTTCAGCCTCAATAAAAGATTTCTCTTCAGTTATTTGATAATCAATAAGTGTTGTTTTAGGCTGTCCAATCCAACTCATTCTTGACGCTTGTAAAGCGTGATCCTTATTATTAATTGAAATGGTATTATGTGCACTTATTCCTCTAAAATATGTTCTCCATTTGTTGTGTTTTTTATGATATTGATATGTCCCTGAATCGACTAAAAATTGCTCCCCATTCTTTTCAAATGTAAAATGAAAAATATCAGAATGTCCGTGGGCAGCAGACAAACTATCTCCAATAGTTCCAAAATCAAAAGACAGCTTTACGTTGTACTCTTCATCATATAAAAAAGCATACCCAGACGACTCAAAAATTCTGTCTTTGAACTTTGAAACTGCATTATTTTCTTTCTTTTTAGATATTGCTTCTCCAAAAATTAAATAATTACGCAAATCCATACTTTTACCGTCTGTTGATGAAAAACTTTTATTGTATTTAATCATTGCAGAGCCTAACAGTGAAGTGTAAATAGAAAACCCTTCTTGGTAATACGGAAAAATAAGATAGCCTTCATCATTATCTCCATAGATGGTTTTTTTACCATTATACTCCACATGATCGATAAAGTCAAACATTAGAACAAATCGCTCTTGAATGTTCTTAGGGGTAGTTTCTCCAGAGCTCTCTATAAAATGTAAAGCATTTAAAAAGTGATCAGTAACCTCGGCATGGTAGTGCGTGCAAAGTTCCATGTTAATGCCATCTTTATTAATTTGATTAAGTACCTCTCTATAAAGTTTATCTTGCCACTTTTTTTTATTTCTTTTAATTTCTTTATTATTAAAATAGGAAGATATTGTAACTAAGCCTGTAAGTTCAGCAACAAGATGATTGTTTGCTGAAGAATACAATGATAAATGGTTTTTTAAAAAATGATATCCTTGTAAAATTAAACCTTTAATTAATGTATTAATTTCTTCAGATAGCAATCCTGAAGATTTTAAAAGTAAATGTGTGTATGTCAAATTTACACTTCTAATACCTACTTCTATACCACTAGTCCAATGTATACTTTTTAAGTATGGGTTTTGGTTAGACCAATCTTTTAAAATTGTTTTTATAATCTCTAGGAACTTCTGGTCTTTAGTTTGAATTGCTTTAAAGGCTAGAAACGGAAGAAAATAAAACCTTGAAGGTTCGCAAACATATTTAATGTCGCCTACTAAATTAAAATTTTGCCTATCTATTTTACCATAATATAGGGTCTTAGATTCAATTTGATTTTTGTAGTCTTTTAACCAATTTATGGGTTTTGACAAATCTATACTACAGTCAAAAAACTTAAAATCAAAAATCTCTGCTTTGTCGTCTATAAAAACCTCTAAACTTTCTTTGGAATACGTGGCTGTCTTAAAATTAGGATTAACTTCGAGTAGGCTAGTATTAAACTTAATGTTCTTTTGAAACCGTCCAAAAATCTTCAACTGTAACTGTTGAGGTAGCCTAAAGAAAATCACTTCTTTAGGGCTCATTATTTTTAATCGGTTATAATACCATTTGAGATTACGCATGATGATTTAAAACACTTGTATAAATACTTACTAAACTTTTCTTAACTTCAGAAGGAAAGTACCCCTGTATCATATTAAAAGACGCATCTCCATGTTTTGCAATATCTTCAGGATTGTCAATATAATATGTAATTGCTTCTTTTATTGCCTCGACACTTTTGGGCTGAATTATAAGTCCATTAACCTTGTTTAGTAATACTTCAGGTATCCCTCCTACAGGCGTTGCTATTATTGGTAATTTATAACTCATTGCTTCTAATATAGAGACAGGTAACCCTTCATTATAAGATGGTAGTATCAATATATCAGTATTTTTTAACGCTTTTATTTTTTCTTCTTTCCCTATCCATCCAGGAAAACTTATGATTTTTTTTGTATCAATATCTCTATATTTCTTGGTGTATTCTTCGTCTCCTTTTCCAGCAACAACAAGCCTAATTTTTGGTGAGAATAGTTTGTAGTTTTCAACTATACAATCCAAAAGTTCATAAATACCTTTCTCTTTAAAAATCTTACCTAAGTATAGGATGTTTATTTCACCAGCTTTCATATAGGTTTTTTTGGTAGTAACGGGTTTTTCTACAATATTATGAACTATATATACATTTTTATTTTTGAATGTTTTTTTAAAATAAGACTCCCAATGTTTAGAGAGTACAATTAATGCATCAGAATTATCAATAACCTCCTCTATTAAGCTTTTTATAAATTTATTTGAATCATTATAAAAATTATGAAACCTACCACTGTGTATGTGAAATATTACTTTTCTCTTAAACAGTTTTGAGATTTTATAAAAAAAGTACTTTCTATAAAATGATCCTTCGGAGGAACTGTGTATATGCACTATTTTTACACTCTTATCCCTAAGGAGGAATAATAAAAAGCTTATTAGCCTTTCAAATAAAAATAAAAAGCTAAAAGCAGTTGATTGAAATTTTGTTGAAGCAAAAACCTTAAGGTTAAACTGCTCCTTATATGTTTTTACTACTGAAGCTATACCTCCTTTTCTGTTTGGATTTGGTGATATTATAAGAACATTATTAAGATTCATTAACCTCTTTTTGATTTTTTGAAATAATTATTAAAGTTTTTCAACATAGACAAACCTAAGCTTGTAATTTATCATCTACTAAAATATGCAACCAAAGATCTAGGCTAATTCATTGTTCGCTAACGAGTCCTCTTCATTAAAAGACACATATTTAGAATACATTAAGCTAAAGATTACACTATAAAACACAACACCGTGTGTTCTTTGTAGCATGGACTCGGTTAAGTTGGCTACAAAAAACAAAAGTGTAATGTATAAAAAAAACCAATCTTTATGTTTGTATGATTGCCTAAATGCTACTACAAAAACCAATATATACATTGAGCCTCCTACAAGACCAAATTCATCTAAATATTCAAAAAATTGATTATGTGCATTAAACCTATTATTAAAAGCTCTTTCATCTCCAATTTCCATATAGCATTGAGCTCTAATACTTCTTGAATCAGCAGTTCCTACACCAATAAAAGGATGCTTTAAAAACATATTCTTGGTACACATTAATCTTTTAAAACGAGAGTCCTGACTCCCTTCCTTTCCAATTAAAGGTAATTGGGAATAGAATTTTTTGTACATAAAACCATATTCATCTTTTACATTAATAACAACAAACGTCAAGGCTATTATCACTAGAGAAACAACAGTCATTGCTTTCCAATGTCTATTAAAAACGATAAGACAAAATATACTTACAAAATAAAAAAACAGTAAGGTTCTAGCTAATAAAAAGAAAAGAAAAAATGAAAACATCACTATTAGAGCTAAAGCGTATTTCTTTTTTTGTGGTTTTAGGCTTTTAAATTGGGATATTAAAAACGCAACCGAGGCGATGACAAAAAGTGAAAGATAACTTGCGTGCATGCCTATTATATCCGTTAGCTGGTGGTTTGTATGTCTATGCCTAAAGAGGTATGAAAATGGTTCATTCCATAAAACCATTTCATAAATTACATTAGTCCAACAAATACACATGGCTATGGAGCAACCTAATACCAAACCTTGCCAAAAAAACCTATTAAAATTTCTATAAAAACTTTTATTGATTAATATCGCCAAGGGTGTTAAAAGCATTGGTAAAACCCTGATTAAATTTTTTAATGCTTGATCTAAATGTTCAGAATATAGCATACCAAAAAGGGTAATAAAAAAAAATCCGGCTATCAAAAAAATATAATTCTTTCTGCTTTTATTTATTTTGATTTGATTGGGGTTAAAATATAAATATACCGCAGAAACAGCATAAAACAACCCTAAAACCCAATTGTTTAAGTTCTGATAAAATGGCAGTGTGATGCCTAACAAAAAGATAACACATCTATATATATGATTAAGTTGTTTCATTCCTAATTTTGTTATGTAAATGCAAATCAATTCCTACCAACAGAAAAATAGGTATGGCTATATAAGAAGACTCTAGAGACATTGAAAAAATACCCATAAACATCACAATCAAAAATAAAATTCTTAGAAGCTGAGTGCTGCTTTTTAAAATAGTCTTAATCTTTTTGTATATAAGGCTATAAAACCATATATTAATTAAAAAAGTGATGACACCGACCTCAACCAATAAATGCGGCCAATACATATCAATTGTCACAGGAACTTTCCATAGTTTTCTATAATATTTCCAATGTTCAAATAAATTGTACTGCTCGTGAATAGGACTATCTGTTAAATGAGCTACAATTCCTCCAAAAGTTCCTGGTCCAGAGCCTAAAAATGGGTTAGATGACAGAACTTGCATTCCTATTTTAAAAGCCTTGATTCTAAAGTAATTTTCGGTGTCAAAGATTCTGCTTAATTCAGAAAACCTGGAAAAGAACAAGTCCCTAAACAGAAATATAATTAAAGTACTTATTGCAACTGTTGAGGCAAATATTATGTAGTTTTTTTTTACAACAATAAAATAATACCCCATAACCAATGCTAGAATGATAATGATTTGTCTCGATTGAGCAAATAAAATACTGGATACAAAAATAAACATCCAAAAAAACCTATTTTTCTTTTTTATAAATAATGTATAGAATAATGCATAAAGCAAAATGAACCCGTTCTTATTTGGATTGTCCATAAACCCAATAATTCCTGAGGAACTGAGGATAAAGTCAAATGGATTAAAAAACCCATAAAAAAAAGGGTTAAGAGGGCCATAAAAAAATTGAATCCAAGTAAAAATAGCCGAGATAACACCTATATTGAATAAAAGTTTTAAAATAGATTGCTTATGGTTTTCATTTAATCTTAAACTAAACCCTACATATATAGCTATCAAAGACTTGTATAACCATATTGTACCAAGTACTCCAGCTAAAACACCTGTGCTTTTAAGAGTAGCTGAAAGTAGTGACAAGAATAGTAAAATACCAATAATGATATTTAAAGCGTAGGCTTTGCTGTTTTTATATAATCTATAAACAAGTAGAGATAGCCCAATAAAAACAATAAGCAACTCAGGTAAAGGTAATCGTTTTATTCCAAAAATCTGCTCTATATGAGCATCAAAAAAAGCCACTATTACTACTGAAATTAATAATATGTAGCTAACCCTTTCCTTTTTTATTTTTAGTTTTGTTATCAACAAAATTTCTCTTTGTTTACTTAGAAGGTAACCCAAGTCTGTACTTTCATTTTTTTAAATATGTAATATGCTCCTACAATATTCCACAATGCCATTCCAACAGCACTACCAATAGCAACACCTATACTTTCCATTCTTGAAACCAATATTAAGCTTATTAAAATATTGAACACCAAAGATAGTGCAATAATATTTTGTAATACTTTTTGATTACCACTCATTTGCATTAATGGTCCAACTGGGCCAGTTATTGCATTTGTAAATTGAGCTATTAATAAAATTCGTAAAACCGATGAGCCCTCAATATATTCAGGACCAAATAATCCTAAGATGAAATTTGGAAAACAAAATAATATCATGAATACTGGTAAACTACTAAAAAAAATAATTCTCGTTGCATTATTAACGATTTCAATCAATTTTTTTTGCTCATTTTTCCCATAAAAGGTTGCTATTTTAGGGGTTATTATAGCAGTAATTGCACTATAAATAAAAGATACTGTTGTTGCTATTTTTATAGCAGTACTATAAACCCCTATTTTTTCTTCTGATGTATAAAAGCCTAAAATAAACACGTCACTCCACCCCATAATCATTACTATTGCCGATGACACCATCATAGGGTAAGATTCGATTACGATATATTTGTATGAGAATTTCTTTATAAGTTTCCTTTTTGTTTTTTTTAGAGTAAAAACAATATGCATAATTGAAACCACACAAGCCATAAATAAACCTAAAGTATAGGATAAGGTTGGAGCCTCTATAAAGCTATTAGTTAATAAATAAAAGCAAAGTATTAAAAGTAAAGGAAACAAGAACTTAAAAAAATAAAAATAGGTCCCAAAAATTATAACCTTATTTTCTCCCTTAAAATAATTACTATTCAAATCTAAAATGGCTAAAAAAGGAATACCAATTGACGCAACTTTTATGCTATTAATTAAGTCTGGCTTATTATACATTTGTGAAATTAATGGAGCACAGAAATATACTACTAAACCAATTAAGCAAGACATAAATAGTACTAGTGATAAAGACTTAAAAAAGACATACTTTTTGTTTTGGCTACTCTCTACACTAGCCATCCATTTTACAATAGCTGTTTCAACTCCTAATTTAGAAATCATGGCTCCTATAGAAAGAAACAAAAAAGCTATTGAAAAAATTCCTTGAAAGCGTGGTCCATATTTGTTAGCCAAAATCCATGTAAAAGCAAATCCAAACAAATAAGATAATACTCTAATCGAAAATACTCCAAGTCCTTTTGTGACTAACTCGTTTAAATTTTTAGACTTGTTAATAAGCATAATTGTAGATTAGCTCATTATTAAACAATCATTCCTGCTGCAACGGTCTCATTAGTTGCATCATCTACTAAAATAATACTTCCAGTAGTTCTGTTTTCTCTGTAAGCATCAATCATTAACGGCTTTGTAGTACGTATTTTAACTTTAGCAATATCATTCATTGCTAAATCACTATCTTCACTATTACGTTCTAAAGTATTTATATCGTATTTGTAAACCACTTCTTTAATCATCGCTTTTTGATCGTTAGAAGTATGCTTAATAGTATATTTTGCTCTAGGTTTAGCTGCACTATTATTTAACCAACACAACATTACCTCAATGTCTTGAGAAGGCTCTGGTTTATTGTTTGAACGCACAATCATATCACCACGACTAATGTCTATATCGTCTTCTAATGTTATAGAAACTGACATTGGTGCGTAAGCTTCTTCTAATTCTTTATCATGAAGGTTAATACTGCTTATCTTTGATGTAAATCCTGAAGGCATTACAGTAACCTCATCGCCTTTTCTTAAAATACCACTTGCTACACGACCTGCATAACCTCTATAATCTATAAAACCTTCACGTTGTGGTCTTATTACAGTTTGTACAGGAAAACGCGCATCTACTTTATTAATATCACTACTAATATGCATAGTTTCTAAAGTATGCAGCATTGGTGCTCCTTGATACCAAGGCATGTTTTCTGATTTGTTTACCACATTATCTCCTAAAAGCGCTGACATTGGTATAAAACGAACATCTTTTACTAACATTTTTGAAGATACTTCTTCAAACTCTGAAACAATATTATTAAATACTTCTTCAGAAAAATCAACCAAATCCATTTTGTTTACACAAACAATAATGTGTGGTATTTGCAATAACGACGCTATAAATGCATGACGTTTAGTTTGCTCGATTACACCATGTCTTGCATCAATTAGAATAGTTGCTACGTTAGCTGTTGATGCTCCTGTAACCATATTACGTGTATATTGAATATGTCCTGGTGTATCAGCAATAATAAATTTACGCTTTGGTGTTGTAAAATATCTGTAAGCAACATCAATGGTAATACCTTGCTCTCTTTCGTCTCTTAAACCGTCTGTAAATAGTGCTAAATCTACACCTTCATGACCTTTTTTCTTACTTGTGTTTTCAATAGCTTCTAGTTGGTCTTCAAAAATAGATTTAGAATCGTATAGCAAACGCCCTATTAATGTACTTTTTCCATCATCTACACTTCCTGCAGTTGTAAAACGTAATAATTGATTGTTGTCTAACATGTTATTCTTTATATGAAATGCCAAATTGTATTTGGCATGACAGTTAATTTTTTATTTAATTTTGATTAAAAGTAGCCTTGACGCTTACGGTCTTCCATAGCAGATTCTGATCGCTTATCGTCACTTCTGTTTCCACGCTCGGTATTTCTCATACCTGCAACTTCAGCAGCAATTTTATCTAATGTATCAGCATCAGATTCTACACCACCAGTAATTGTAATATCACCTAACGTTCTAAAACGTATCTTTTTAGTCACCACTTCTTCATGGTCTTCTAGCACTAAAAATTCAGAATTTGGAATCCAAGAGTCTTGTCTCCAAACTACTTCGCGTTCGTGTGCAAAGTATAATGATGGAATAGCAATATTCTCGCGTTTTATGTAGTTCCAAACATCCATTTCTGTCCAGTTACTTATTGGGAATGCTCTAAAGTGTTCTCCTTCAAAATGTTTCCCATTAAAGATGTTCCACAATTCTGGACGTTGGTTTTTAGGGTCCCATTGTCCAAAATCATCTCTATGAGAAAAGAAACGTTCTTTGGCTCTTGCTTTTTCTTCATCACGACGTCCACCACCAATAGCACAATCAATCTTATTGGCCTCAATAGCATCAAGAAGTGTTGTAATTTGAAGTGCGTTACGCGTAGCATTTTTCCCTTTTTCTTCAGCAACACGACCTTCGTCAATAGATTCTTGTACAGAACCGACAATAAGTTGCGCGCCTAATTCTTTAATAATGTCATCTCTAAACTGAATGGTTTCTGGAAAATTGTGACCAGTGTCAACATGCATTAATGGAAATGGTATTTTAGCAGGATAAAATGCTTTTTTGGCTAAATGTGTTACCAAGATAGAATCTTTTCCTCCTGAAAATAAAATTACTGGATTTTCAAATTGTGCCCAAACTTCACGTAAAACAAAAATTGCCTCACTCTCTAACTCGTCTAGATAATTTAAATAATACTTACTCATCAACTCCGCTTTTTATTCAAATAATATATCTCTAATTTTAAAACCACCTAATCTTCCGGATCCCTTCCAATCTTTTCTTTTATATATAAATACATCTATACTATCGAAGTAGTTTGTACTTTTCAATATCTGCTTTGCAATAACATACTTCTGCCCTTCAATAATCTCTATTTCAGGATTAAAAGACATGTTAAGTGGTTTTTCTAAAGTTCTATCAAAAGCTCGAATTCCCATACTAAATGCTTCAACTGTTTCTGGGGTTGCATTATTATCCAATAAAAAAACAAAACCTATTAAACTGTCATTTTCTTTTTGAATCCCAAACTTATTTACCTTGTATCCACTTGTGAGGTCTTTTTCTATTGGTCTTAAATCTAACAACGAGGATTCAAAAGCACTTGGTGGAGGTGTCTCTTCAGTGGATTGGTTAATTTCCTTTTTTGTGTTTTCCTTTTTTTCTGATTTACAAGAAAGCAGACAAAATAAAGCAATACTGAGTATATAAAATTTAGTTTTCATCATGTATTAATTTGTGACTTATATATTTCATAATCGAATCAACAGCAACTTCAATACTTTGTTCTTCAGTTTTGATTTCGATATCAGGTGTTTCTGGCTTTTCATAAGGCGAAGAAACTCCTGTCATATTTGTAATTTCACCTGCTCTTGCTTTTTTATAAAGCCCTTTTACATCACGTCTTTCACACTCTTCAACACTTGTGTTTACAAATATTTCGACAAAGTTAACATCTTTAACGATACTTTTTATGTTCTCTCGGTCTTTTTTGTAAGGTGATACAAAAGCTGCAAGTGTTACTATACCTGCATTAACCATTAAGTTGGCTATTTCAGCAATTCTACGGATATTTTCAGTTCTATCTTCTGGAGCAAAGGTTAAGTCTTTATTAATTCCTTTTCTTATGTTATCACCATCTAACATATAGGTCCTTACACCTTGTTGGAATAGCTTTTGTTCTACTAAATTAGCAATTGTAGATTTACCCGAACCCGAAAGCCCTGTAAACCATAACAAAAAAGAGTTGTGTCCGTTTAACTTTCGTCTATCATCTATAGATATTTGATAATTGTATGGGATAATGTTTTCCTCCATTTTATTTATTGTTTCTTTTACTTAATCCAAAATCTATATTATACCACACGCGCTCATGTAAATAGTAAAGTATCATTTTAGTTACCACCTCAGCAAAACCAATTTGTAATGCTGAAAGTGGGTTGCCAGAAATAATCCACGCTAATGTCATTGTATCTATAGTTCCTATAAATCGCCAAGTAATTGTTTTAGCTATATGTCGTTTTCTACTTTCAAGGAGGACACCATCTTTTGATAGATTTATTTTATACCAAACACGTTCGTGTAAATAGTATAATACAGATTTGGTAGTGACTTCTGCAAACCCTATTTTGAGTCCTGCTAAAGGATCTCCTGTAATTATCCAAGAAAGAATTATTGTATCTATTGTTCCAACAACCCTCCATGTTATGGTTTTGGCTATATGTCTTTTATAGGATACATCTGCCATTTATTTGCTAACTAAAAAATAACTGTTTAATAGGTTTTCTTTATTATATGCTAATGGTTTATTTGTTTCTTTTGAAATAACTTGCAAACCAACCGCATTACAAATAGCTTGTCCTGCTGCAGTGTCCCATTCCATTGTAGGTGCATATCGTGGATATACATCGGCATTTCCTTCGGCAACTAAACAGAACTTTAAGGAGCTTCCTTTTGATACTATTTCAACCTCTTTACCATCTGCTTTCAAGCTTTCTACAAAATCTAACGTATCTTGATTCATGTGAGAGCGACTACCAACAACCTCAACTCTATCTGAATTATTTTTCTTTGGTTGTAATGGTTTTGCTTTTTTTAATATAGATTCAACAGTAACATCATGAGACTCTAAATCGACCTTAAATGCTTCGTTATTTTCTACATTAGCAAAATAAATAGTTTTCACAGCTGGCACATAAATAACCCCTATAACAGGTTTACCGTTGGTTACTAACGCTATGTTAACAGTAAATTCTCCGTTACGTTTTATAAACTCCTTGGTGCCATCTACTGGATCTACAACCCAACAGGTTTCCCAAGTTTTTCTAACAGCATAATCTGTTTGTTTGTTTTCTTCAGAAATAATTGGAATTTCCGTAGGAATCAGGTACGAATTAATGACATCATTAGCTTTCTTATCAGCTTCGGTTAAAGGTGACTTATCATCTTTTATTTCTACATCAAAAGCTGAATTATACACTTGCATAATTACTTTTCCTGCCTCTAATGAGGCTTTGACAGCTGTTTCTAAAAATCTATTCATCTTTTTACCAGCCAAATACTTTTCTGTAAATATTTATGAGGTTTTTGTTTTCGTGCTCCCAAGAAAGCTCATTTAAAACTCTATTGTAACCGTAAGTTCCCATTTTTTCTCTTTGTTCTTGATCATCTAGGAGTTCTATTATCTTCTCTGCAAAATCTATAGGGTCTGTATTTTTTGCATAAAGAGATGCCTCTTTGGCAGAAAACTTTCCTTCTTTTAATGTGTATTGAACGATTGGCTTCTTCAAAGCCATATATTCCATGATTTTATTCATGGTTGACAAATCATTCATCGCTGTTGGTTTATCTGGGTTTACACAAACGTCAGCAGTGTTTAAGACCTGTAACATTGTTTTATCATCTACACGACCGTAAAAATCAAAATGGCCTGATAAATTCATTTTTTCACAGAGTTCTTTTATTTCTTCCAAATGTGTTCCTCCGCCAACAATACCAAAGTGAACATCGTCTCTTTTAGTTAAAATATGTTTTGCAGATTCTAATAGTAAATCCAGCCCTTCCTGTTCACCTATAACTCCTATATAACCAATTAAATATTTTCTTCCTTTCTTTAATTGATTTACCGAATCTATTAATTTTAGGCGTTCTAACTTTGGTCCACTTCTAACAACTTGAACTTTTTCAGGATCCATTTTACCTCTTTCAATAGCTATTTTTTTATAGGATTCATTTGTAGCTATTGAAAAATTTGCTGTTTTAAAAGTTAATTTTTCGAAAAGCAGCATTAGTTTATAGAAAAGCCCTTTCTTCTCAAATTTAGAAATATAAAGCTCTGGATTAATGTCGTGATGATCAAAAACATACTTAACACCAAAAGGTTTAAAAACCAAAGCTGTTAGGAATATTAAATCTGGAGGATTACAACCATGAATGACATGAAACCGCTTCTTGAAAAATATTTTCCAGCTAAGGATAAACTCCCAGAAAATTGCTTGAGAGTATTCTACGGCATAGCCCAAAGCGCCTTTTCCTTCCTTTAAAGGGTGTCTATAAATCTCTATATCCTCTATAACTTCATAACTCTTTTCATAACCCTTCATTTTGGGGCAAATTATAGATACTTTAGCACCGTGTTCCTTAAGTGTTGTAGCCTCTTGCCAAACACGCCTATCGAATGGTGCAGGAAGGTTTTCTATGACTACAAGTATGTGTTTACCAGCAAATTCCAATGTAATTGTTTTTTGAGGTTTTTTCTTTATCTACTCTTACCAAATCTATAATTATTTTATCTGAAGGAATTGATGGTAATAATTTACCAAACTCTTTGGCATTGTTTCCTATTACTAAAACATCTGATGCGTCAATTACATCTTGTACGTCTTCTTTTAGTAATTTATAAATGTGAGGTATATGGCTATTAATATATTCTTTGTTTTTACCCAAAAGCGATGATAAATGTACATTACTATCATAAACACTTAAATTGTAGCCTTTACCAATTAGTGTTTCTATTACTGTAACAATAGGGCTTTCTCTTAAATCATCTGTACCAGACTTAAACGCAAACCCTAAAAACCCTACTTTTTTCTTACCTGTATTGTAAATAAGATCCAATCCTCTATCAATTTGATAAAAATTACTTTTCATTAAACTCGATAACAAAGGGGTTTTTAAATCTAAAGATTTTGCTATTTGAGTTAATCCTCTAACATCTTTTGGTAAACAAGATCCTCCAAAAGCAAATCCTGGCTTGAGATAATAAGAGGATAAATTAAGCTTCGTGTCTTTTGCTACGATATCCATTACTACATGTCCATCGACATTATTTTCCTTACAGATATTTCCAATTTCGTTAGCAAATGCAATTTTCATAGCATGAAAATTATTATTTGCATACTTAATCATTTCTGCCTCTTCTGGCTTTATATAATAGAGAGGAGCGTCTATATTAGCATATAGGCTTGTCATAACTTTGTTACTTTCTTCACTATTGGTGCCTATTACTGTATATGGAGGGTTTACAAAATCGTACATTGCTGTTCCCTCTCTTAAAAATTCAGGGTTAGAGACTACTCCAAATCCTTGATTATGTTTTTTCCCAGAAATATCTTCAATAATTTCTTTACAGGTTTGTAAAGTCCCAACTTTTACCGTACTTCTTATAACAACCGTATGGTAAGTGTCTTTTGTTTTAATAGCTTCTGCTATTTGTTTAGCTACTTCATAGATATAAGCTAAATTTATTGCTCCATTAGATAAACTTGGAGTACCTACACAAATAAATGAAATATCAGTATCTACAACTGCTTGTTTATAATCTCTAGTGGCTGATAGTAAGCCCTTATCGACAGATTTTTTTATTTGTTCCTCTAACCCTTCTTCAATGATTGTTGATTTTCCATTATTAACTAAATCTACTTTCGTGTTTTCAACATCAACACCAATAACTTTATGGCCATCTCTAGAAAAGCAGGCACTACAAACTACTCCAACGTAGCCTAAACCAAATACACTTATATTCATTATTTATATACTATATAATTTAATATTCTTGTTATATTATCTTTAACTGTTTTTTTTTCCTTTTTTGTTGAGCTATGCAAAGTTAAGGTTTCTTTTAGTCTTATTCTATTCCCATCAAAAAGGTAACCTGTATTAAGGGGTTCGCCTTTGGAAAGTTTTTTAATTAATTCTTCACAGTCTTCTCCTAGGGCTATACTAAGTTCCTTTATTGTGCCTTCAGAATTGTTTACTAAATCTTCGTACTTTACCACTCCTACTTTGTGTTTTCTTCTTCTGAGAATAACAACACAAATTTGACATAAAATATTAACAATTAAATAATATAGGTTCGACATCAAAAAACCTTTACTTGGCTGTTCTAAGTTTTTTTTCTGAAAAGACCTGACTACTTTTACTGGGTCTTTTTTAAGATAAATATACTTTATATCAAACCTTTCTTTATCTAAGTATGTTGAAATATTAAGTGCTCTAGTTGGATACTTTGAGGACTCTATCAAAACTCTTTCTTGAGTTACAAATTCTAAAGTTTCGTATTGTTTTTTTAAAGCGTCTACGTATTCGGTATCATTGTTACGAAGTGTCGATTTAAAAAAAGCAGAATGATACTCGTTTTGCTCTGATTGCTTATGCAAAGCTTTAAAGTCTGTAATGCTTAATTGGTTCTTGTAAGCATTCCAAAATAAAAAAACTTTAGACGTTTTGTCTCTTTTAGGAGGTACACCATTGCGCTTATAAAACCTATTAATCTCTCCAAGACTAATGCCATCCTTTATGTTACCAAACATTATATCCAACAAAGTTGTTCCACTTCGTCCTGCTCCAATTATATAGATTAATGTTTTTTTCATTTGCTTAAAGTAGAAATAAGGCCTGCAAAATTATCATTAATATAAACTAAATCAAGGGTTTTGTTTAAAAATTACCTAAAAAACTTATTTTTATTTCATAATTAAATTTTTTAAACTCATTCTCCAATCATTAATTTCAAAATTAAGTGTGCTCTGTATTTTGCTTGTCTCTAAAACACTAAACATTGGCCTTTTTGCTTTTGTTTTATAATTTTCAGAGGTTGTTGACAGTAAGTTTATTTGAATTTTTTTTTGCTTAAAAATTTCTTGAGCAAATCCAAACCAACTTGTTTCTCCTTTGTTACTAAAATGGTACATACCATAGTTAGTGCTATCTTCTTTTATCACTTTTAGAATTACCTCTGCTAGATCCTTAGCATAGGTTGGAGACCCTATTTGATCATTGACCACATTCAATTCCTGTCTTTGTTTTGAAAGACGCAACATGGTTTTCATAAAGTTATTTCCATATTCAGAATACAACCATGAGGTTCTAAATATAAAATACGTATCTAAAAGCTCCTTTATGTATTGTTCTCCTTGTAATTTTGAAGCTCCATAAACATTTATTGGGTTTGGTGAGTCTGTTTCTTTATAAGGTGTGTGTTTTAAACCATCAAAAACAAAGTCTGTAGAAATATGTATTAGTGATGTGTTATAGTCTTTTGACAGTATAGCTAAGTGTTTTACGCCTTCAGCGTTTACAGCAAACGCTTTTTCTTTTTCGTCTTCGGCTAAATCAACAGCTGTATAGGCTGCACAATTAATACAATAATTAAACTGATGTTTTTCAAAAATTGCTTTAGCGCTATCGAAACTAGTAATGTCTAATTCTTTTGAAGACTTAAAAATAAAGTTTAATTCCTCAAAATTTAAAGAAAGTTCTTCGATACATTTCCCTAGTTGGCCATTAGCACCAGTAACCAAAACGCTTTTTTTCATTTAAAAAAAGTGTTAGAAGTTGGTAATATTTTATCTTTTTCAGATATAATTAATTCATCTTCGGGAAAATCCCAATTAATACCAATTGAAGGATCATTAAAAATTAGCCCTCTTTCAGAATCTTTATGGTAATAATTATCGCACTTATAACTAAATATTGTATCGTCTTCTAAAACCAAAAAACCATGAGCAAATCCTCTTGGAACAAACAGCTGTTTTTTATTTTCTTCTGTTAATTCTACAGAGAAGTATTGCTTAAAGGTTGGCGAATTAGGTCTAAGATCAACACAAACATCTAAAACTTTACCTTTAATAACTCTTACTAGTTTTGCTTGTTCATAGTCTCCTACTTGAAAATGCAAGCCTCTTAAAACTCCTCTAGAAGATTTAGATTGATTGTCTTGTACAAAATTTACATCTAACCCAGTTAGTTTTTTAAAGGTGCTAGTATTAAAACTCTCATAAAAATAGCCTCTTTGATCCTCAAAAACAGTTGGACTAAAAACATATACTCCTTTTAAATACGCTTCCTCTGCTTTCATCTTACTTTAAATTTAAAAGGTAATCTCCATAACCGCTTTTAAGGAGTGGTCTAGCAAGTTCAAGAAGCTGAGATTTATTTATATATCCCATTTTATAAGCCACTTCTTCAATACATCCAATTTTTAACCCTTGTCTTTCTTCTATTACTTGAACAAATTGAGAAGCTTGCATAAGCGAATTAAATGTACCTGTATCTAACCAAGCTGTTCCTTTATCTAAAATTTGCACACTAAGCTTGCCTTGTTCTAAATAAGATTTGTTAACATCTGTTATTTCTAACTCTCCTCTATCGCTAGGTTTGATGTTTTTGGCAATTTCAACAACTGAATTGTCATAAAAATATATTCCCGGAACCGCATAATTAGATTTTGGTTGGTTGGGTTTTTCTTCAATAGAAATTGCTTTGTTATTATCGTCAAATTCTACAACTCCATATCGTTTTGGATCCTGAACATGATAAGCAAATATAACACCTCCACTAGGGTTAACATTAGCTTGTAGGCTTTGTTCTAGTCCTGAGCCATAAAAAATATTGTCTCCTAATATTAAAGCCACAGAATCGTTGCCTATAAATTCTTCTCCTATTATAAATGCTTCTGCTAATCCGTTAGGTTGTTCCTGTACAGCATAATGAAAATTGCACCCAAAATCTTCTCCGTTACCTAATAATTCTTTAAACCTTGGAGTATCTTTAGAAGTTGAAATTATTAATATTTCTTGTATTCCAGCAGACATTAAAGTAGTAAGAGGGTAATAAATCATTGGCTTATCGTAGATTGGCATAAGTTGCTTACTAACAACTTTAGTAAGTGGGTGTAACCTTGTCCCTGATCCTCCAGCTAAAATTATTCCCTTCATATTGCTTTATATTTTTTCAAATACCAATTTATGGTTTTTTTTATTCCAGATTCAAAGTTTTCGTCAGCTTTCCAACCTAATTCATTTTCTATTTTTGATGCATCTATTGCATATCTAAAATCATGACCAGGTCTATCTGATACAAATGTGATTTGATCTTTATACGGCTTATCTTTAGGAACAAGCTCGTCTAAAATTTCACAAATAATATTAGCTATATATAGGTTATTACGTTCATTTTTGCCTCCAATATTATAAGTTTCTCCTGCTTTTCCATTTTGAAATGCCAAGTCAATACCCTTACAGTGATCCATTACATATAACCAATCTCTTATGTTTTGACCGTCTCCATAAATAGGAATATTTTCGTTATTAATTGCCTTTCTAATAATGGTTGGAATTAGCTTTTCGTCGTGCTGTTTAGGCCCATAATTGTTAGAACAGTTAGTCGTTACTACATTAAGACCGTAGGTATGAAAATAGCTTCTAACTAAAAAGTCTGAAGATGCTTTTGAAGCACTATATGGACTGTTAGGTGCATAAGCAGTGGTTTCGGTAAAAAGACCTGTTTTGCCTAAAGTACCATAAACTTCATCGGTTGAAATATGAAGGAATCTACAATTTTCAAAACCTTCTTTTATTTTATGTGGTTGCTCTAACCAATTTCGTTTTGCAATCTCTAAAAGGTTAAATGTTCCTACAACATTGGTGTTTATAAACTCATCGGGTTTATTTATCGAGTTATCTACATGAGACTCGGCAGCAAAATGGATGATATCAGTAATTTTATATTTGTTAAAGACTTCTTCAAGTTTATTTTTATCACAAATATCTCCTTTTTCAAAATAATAATTTGGGTGAGTTTGGTGTTCACTTAAATTAGAAAGCTCACCTGCGTAAGTGAGCTTGTCTAAAATTATTATTTTGGTTTGTGTATAAGTGTTTAAAAAGTACTCAACAAAGTTTGAACCAATAAAGCCGGCTCCTCCAGTAATTAGAATATTTTTACCCCTCATATGATTTTACATATTTAATTGCTTTAACTGCTAAATAAATAACACTCAATACTAAAAAAGCTAAAAACGGAAATATTATAGAGTAGCGCTCCCATATTGTTGTGTATTTTGCTCCAACATCCTGAAAACTAGATAATGTATCAAAAAACACATCCTCTTCAACTTTTTGAGACTCTAGTTCACTTAATTCCTTTCTTAGGTTTATCTCTTCTTTTAGAAGCTCGTACTCTTTAGTATTTGTTTTTTCTTGTATAAAAGACAACCCATCTCTTGTAGTATAAGAACCATCCTGAGATTTTGATTCTTCTTCCATCACATTTACATAAACCTGCTTTAATGAGTCTACAACCTTAATAGATGATAGTATTCTTTGTTTTTTAATAGCTATCAAAGAATCTCTTTTTTGCATTTTCTTGATAGAATATGTGTTTGTAAACGTAGAGTTTAAGCCATCTTCTAATGATCTAAAAATATCTTTCTTAAAAGACTGAACATTAATTTCGAATATATCTCCTGAATAAATACTTCTATTTTCTAAAAACTCATCAAACTCTACTTCTTGAGCTCTAACACTATCTAATTCCTTCAAAAAACTATCATATTGTTTTATTTGATCATTTTCATTTTCCGGACCAGGATGAATTTCAAACTGAATAAGCTGCTTTGCTTCTTCATCGTTTATGTCAAAAATTTGTGTTAACTGCTTATAGTCTTTTTCCCCTATTAAAGCGTTATAATAATTTATATTAGTTACTAATTGAAATTTTGAATCAAAATAGGGTTTAACTAGCATTTGAGAAGTATAGACTTCTTGTTTTGTTTTCTCTAAAGCATAACCTAGAATTGCAGCCAAAATAACTATTGTTGATATAACTTTTATATTAACAATAATAGCTTTAAGAGTATAAATTAAAACAGAAAAAATGCTTTTAAAAACAGAATTAACAAAATTAAACAGTTTAACAAAAACACTCCCTAAGGCATTAAATAATTGCCCTAAATCGACTTCATCTGAAGATTTTTGCTCAGGTAAATTTTTACTCATTTGATGATATGATTAATTAAATATTTGTTTTATAATTTGTCTTGTTATTAAGTATGTTGGTTTAACTCCTGAGGTTCCTAACCCTCCTGAAGCTAATGTACTCCCTGTTTCTAAAGGATTATCACTAGCATAATAAGCGTACCTTACTTTAACATTAGGCCCTATATTTCCTCTTACTTTTGAAGCTGCTTGGATAGCCTTTTGGTAGTGAGCTCCTTCCATTTCTAAGCCTATTACATTCCATGTAGAATTAAAGAAAAACTTTAGTATCTCTTTGTTTTGTAAAGATGTTCCTAAGACCGTAATCATAGATCCTTCATAAACATCTATATCATTACCTTCTAATTCAGCCTTACTTAATTCATTTTTAAAAGGGTAGTTATCTGCTGTACCTTCAAAAATATGCGCAGAAGGTATCATTATATCTCCTTTTTTTCCTTCTAAAATTCCTGCTTTACCCATTAAAGATATTGAAGCTACATTAAGGTGTGTGTTTGTTGCTCCTACTTTTAAAGGTTTTAAAAGCTCATCCATAGTTTCGTAAGCTTGCTCTCCAAATGCATAATCCATTACAATTATAACAGGCAATTCGCTAGTCTTAGATACTTTTTCTTTATCCACATCTATGTCTAGCTTTGAGAAATCAATCTTAGAGGTGTCAAAAATTTGCACATCAATATTAGCTCCTGAGTTATCTGGAATGTAAATCATTCCATTCTGCAACGCAACTTTTTCTACTTTATTGCGTAATGCCTTATTCTCTTTTTGACTTAAAGCTTGGTATACATCAAAAATGTCTTTCTTAGCTGCAAACGTTTTTAACGCTTGTGGCATAAATAGAGAGTTCATAACACTGTGCATATTAGCACTAATAACATGAATCTCACGATCCAATAAATTGTTGCTCTTTAATACATTTTTTATGTTATCAGCCCAAATTTCTCCATGAATATGATGTCCTAATCTTTCTCTTAAAACAGGACTAAAAGTTACAGTTCGTTTGTTATTATTAACTGTCTCTTCTATTGCTAGCTTACCCAACCAGTATACTATATGTAAAAATCGTTCTGGTTGTGTAGGTATAGAAAAACTATCGTAGATAGACATTAGCTCGTTAAACGTTCTGCCTAAAATATTTGCCGTATGAGTTACAGCTATTTCTCGTTCTTTTTGATCTAACTTACTACTTTTTAAAACTGCTTTTTCAAGCTTTATCCAATCTCTTGTTGTTGTTCCTTGTTCATCTATTAAAACACGGTTACTTATTTTGTGAGACTCTACAAAAAGAAACGTAAGATGTGTAAGAATATCATAAATTTCTGAACGTCCTCTGGTGATTTCAATATTCATCTGCTCATCATCAATCCTGTAGCAATTTCTTCTTCGTTTTGGAGGAATTATGGGTTTGAAATGCGAGTTTGCATAACCCTCATCGCTTGTTAAGTTGATAAACGTACATTCTTCAATACCTTGAGGTAATCTATCAATTACATACAGAAGTCCTTCAAGCTCTGCTTTTTCTTCTGAAATAGAACCGTAAATTTCTGGTCTAAGTAGCAATAACGACTCTCGAAGTGTTTCACCAGAAACTCCCATAGGCTTATAAAATCCTCTATTAAAGAGATGCCTCATGGTAATGTACATCCTTTCTATAGCATTCGAGCTTTCTTGAGCTCTCGTTCTGTCATGGCGTTTACTTTTGTTCATACTAACTATTTGGCGAGCAAATATAACACTATTATTTAGTTAAATTAAGCTTTATTAAACTAGTCGCAATATCTCTTCCGTTTGAAAGTCTAGGCAATTTGTTTTGACCGCCTAATTTTCCTATACTTTTCATGTAATTTTTAAAGCCATCTTTTTTTATTAGAGTGATTTTTAACGGTCTAAGCACTTTTCCTTCGATTAAATCAAAGTAATAACTATTCTGTTTTTGCAATGATTTATCAATCTTTTCTTCTAATTCAAGAAGGTTTTCAGGCTCGTTTTCAAACTCTATAAACCACTCGTGATATGGTAGTCCTTCAGTTGGGTTAATTTGAGGTGCAACTGTAAATTCTGTAACCTGAATATTGGACCCTTCAACAGCTTCTTGTAATGCTTGTTCAACCTCTTTACCAATGACATGTTCTCCAAAAGCAGAAATAAAATGTTTTATTCTTCCAGATACAATTACACGATACGGTTTTATTGAAGTGAACTCAACTGTATCTCCTATATTATAAGCCCACAAGCCTGCATTGGTGGAGATAATCATAACATAATTTACACCAACCTCAACATCTTTAATCGTAATTCGTTTGGGGCTCTCTTCAAAAAACTCATCAGCTTTAATAAACTCATAAAAAATTCCTGAGTTTAATTGCAATAGCATTCCTTTTTCCTTTTGTTTATCTTGAAAAGCAAAAAAACCTTCACTTGCTGGATATAGTTCAATACTGTCAACCTTCCTGCCTATAAGGCTTTCAAATTTAGCTTTATAAGGTTCGTAGTTTACACCTCCAAAAATGAATAAGCTGAAGTTTTTAAAGACATCTCCAACGTTTTTATTGGTCTTTTCTTTAATCTTTTCAAAATACATTTGAACCCAAGACGGAATACCAGAAATAACCGTCATGTTTTCAGGCAAAGTTTCGTCAACAATAGCATTTACCTTAGTTTCCCAATCTTCTATGCAATTGGTTTCCCATGATGGCATTCTGTTTTTTTGAAGATAATTAGGCACATAATGTGCTACAATTCCTGAAAGTCGTCCTAGTTCTATACCATTTTTCTTCTCCAAAATTGGACTTCCTTGAAGAAAAATCATTTTCCCATCAACAAACTTACTGTTTCCTGTTTCGGCTATGTACATTAAAATAGCGTTTCTAGCAGCTTCAACATGAGTTGGCATGCTTTCTTTTGTTAATGGAATATACTTTGCGCCTGATGTTGTACCTGAGGTTTTAGCAAAATAAATTGGTTTCCCTTTCCAAAGTATATCTTCTTCGCCAGCAACAACTCGTTCTACATATGGCTTTAGGTCTTCATAATCTCTTACAGGAACCGCTTTTACAAAATCGTTGTGGTTATTAATTCCAACAAAATTATGGTCTTTACCAAATTGCGTAGCTGCTGCAGTACTTATTAGTTCTTGAAACACTTTTTCTTGTGTTTCAATAGGGTTATTAGCCCATTTTAATATCGACTTTTTTACTCTTTTGGCAAACGGTTTAGCAAGTGCAGATTTTATTGAAAACATTACTTAAAATCGATAAAATTAGTTGGATTTACTGGATAGCCTCTATTCCAAAGTTCAAAATGAAGGTGAGGTCCTGTTGTAAATTGTCCTGTGTTTCCTGCCATAGCAATAACTTCGCCTGCTTTTACTAAATCGCCTTGTTGCTTAGTTATTGATGCATTGTGCTTGTAAACAGATATTAGCTCATAGGTGTGCTCAATAATAACAACATATCCTGTTTCGGCTGTCCATTCAGCAAAAATAACTGTACCATCAGCAGTGGCTTTAACAGGTGTGTCTTTTGCAACAACTATATCTACAGCATAGTGTTTGTCCTTTACATTATACTCTTCAGAAATTGTTCCGTTAACAGGAGGAAACAATACAAAATTTGATGCAGAAATAGCAGATTCAAATAAGTTATACTTATCTTCTTTATCTACTCTTTCTCGTAATAATGAATCTTCTTTACTAGGTGTTAAGTTTATATCATTAAGGTCTTTGTTTACAGCTTCAATAATAGAATCTTTATTGAAATCGACCGTTTTTACATCTCCTGTAAGTACTTTTTTAATAGACTCGAAATAGCGTTCATTCATATGAATCACTTGCTGTAACGAATCAGTTTTATAATTAAGCTCAGTAGCTTGTTTTTTTAATGCTGTTGAAGAGTAACCAGGTATGTACTCTCTTAAGGAGGTAAATGCTATTAAAAGAATGGTTCCTGTAATTAATAATATTGTTGAAAGCGCTACAATAACAAAAACATTAAGTCTTGTTAGTTTTATAGCAAAACGTTCTTCAAAAGTATCCTCGTTTAAAATAACTAGCCTATACTTGTGAAGCAGTTTTTTAGCGAATTTTTTTTCTTTCTTTTTTTTAGCCATTGCAAAGCAAAATTAATTAAAATAAACGCAAGTTATAATGCTATTTCTTAAAGTTTGCTTTTAAACGCTTAAATTGAACTTTAATTATTAAATTTGCAATTCAAATTAAAATGTTATGATAGCAGCAAGTATATTTTTAGCTCCAGGACCATGGCAAATTGTTTTAATAGTTGTAGTGGTATTATTATTATTTGGTGGTAAAAAAATCCCTGAACTTATGAGAGGTTTAGGAAGTGGTATTAAAGAATTTAAAGATGCCAGTAAAGAAGACGAAAAAACACCTTCCGACAAGAAAGAATAAACTTGATATATTCTAATAAAAAAAGCCAACTTAAAAGTTGGCTTTTTTATTATTTAATTTTTGTGGATCGTATTATCGATTCTAGTTCAAAAATGTAGTCTCTTTTATTTATTGAAGGCGCAAAAACATAACCTTCAACTACAATATATCTTTTGTTAATTTCATCTTCAATAGCGTAATTGATAAATGGTCCAGACATAAAGTCGTTTTTAACTTCCCAAATACCTTTTGTTTCTATTGTAGGTTTATTGTCAATAATGGTTTCAAAAATATAAGGTGCATACGCCTTTTCGGTAATCATGTGTGTGTTTTCCAATCGTCCTTGAATGTGTTTTTCTCCAATAGAATCTCGCATCCTTACAATATCAATTACTGCACTATCGCCTTTTCTTATACGATCAAGAGGTACTTCATATATCATTAAATCCATATTTCCTGTTTGAATGTCTTTACGAATCCAAAAGAAATCGTCTGTTGCTGTAGCAATTCTATAAACTGATGGAAATTTAATAGACACTCCCAACTTATCTTCTATAGGTTTTGAGTCGAAAAGCGAAAGATTAATTCGTCGTTGTTTTTCTTTAATTTCCTCCTTTTTAAAGGCATCAACAATTTTATCAGCATTAGTTTCTAATTGCTCAATAATTTCAGCATCTGTTTGACCAGAAACAACAATAACCGTTTGTGGCTTTGCAAATACATCATGTGCAATTTTAGTTCCCGCAGCTTTGCCTTTTTCAATTTTTAAAATGGTTCTGTTTTTTGTTGTAAAACCAGAAAATACCTGAGTAGGCATTTGACTGATAGAAAACAGTGGTTCGTCTTGAGACAAACCGTGTACTGGAGCAGCTAGTATGCCTCTAATGCTTTCTCCAACACTGTCTTCCCATAATAAATTGTCGGCTACAACTAAAAGTTCATTGATGTTTCCTGACGAACTTGGAACAATACGTTGTCCTTTAGATTTTTTTTCATCGCATCCTACCAAGACAACAAATAAAAGTAGTGCTAATGTGGTTAGTTTTTTCATTGTGTAACTTTAGTTTTTTAGTTTGAAACTATAAGGGTCATTCCTATTTTCAACTTTGTACCACTAATACCGTTCCAATCTTTAATATTTTGAACAGAAATTCCAGGAAATTTTTGAGAAATACTCCACAAAGAGTCTCCTTTTTGAACTTTGTAGGTCTTTTTATTACCAACATCTACCGTTTTAGTAACTGTTGTGGTAGACTTTGGGCTACTTGAAACCGAAGGGTTTCGAGGGTATATTGTTAAGCGTTGTCCTATTCTTAAATTATTACTTCTTAAACCATTCCATTGCTTTATTTGGCTAACTCTTACTCCAAATTTTCTCGCAATTTTACCTAAGTAATCACCACTTTTAACTCGATATACTGTTTTGGTATCTGCATTAAAAAACTGTGGTAAAGGTTTTTCTCTTTTGTCAAATTCAGCTTTTGCATAACCATAAATTTGCTCTTCGTTAGCCACAAAAGATCCAACTGCTTGCCTTGGAAGGCGCAAGTAATAATCTTTACCTTCAATATGTGGTATGATGTCTAGTTTATAAGAAGGATTTAAAAACTGAAGCTCTTCAATTGGCACTTGAGTAACTTCAGAAACCTGATCGAGCGTTATCATTTGCTTTACTCTTATCGTATCAGTTTCTACATAATGAAACTGAGGTTTTTCGGGTTTAAAACCATGCTCTTCGGCAAACTCAAAAATGTACATTGTAGCTAAAAACGCGGGAACATAACCTGCTGTTTCACGAGGAAGATTATGTCTTATATTCCAATAGTTTTCATAACCTCCAGAACGTCTAATCGCCTTTGAAACATTTCCTGGTCCTGAGTTGTAGGCTGCTAAAGCTAAATCCCAATCACCAAAAATTTCATATAATTTTGAAAGGTATGTAGCAGCAGATTTTGTTGATTTTATTGGATCGCTACGTTCGTCTACATAACTACTTACATCTAACCCATATTGCTTTCCTGTGGCAAACATAAACTGCCATAAACCTGTTGCTCCTACTCTAGATTTTGCTCTAGGTTTTAAAGCTGATTCTACAATGGAAAGGTATTTCATTTCCAAAGGAATGTTGTAGTTATCAAACTCTGCTTCAAACATTGGGAAATAATAATGGCTTAATCCCATGAGTCTTTCAAAAGAGTTTCGTCGGTATTTTAAAAAGCGTTTAATAACACTCTCTAACGACGTATTATATTCAACATTAAAAGGTGTTCTGGCGTTTAGCTTTGCTAATCTTGCTTTAAGCGTGTCTGTTGAAAGTTCAGGAAAATCAATGTCTTTGTAATCTAGCTCAGAAACCGTTTTATAAATGGTATCAAACAGCGTGTTACTATACAATTCCTCAAGCCATTTTTCGTCAAGTTCCAATGCCAATTCATGATCTTTAAGCTCTTTTATGGATAATGAGTCTTGTACAGGAGAAATGGGTTTTATAGGAATAGTTTTTCCATCTACAACCGAATCTATCACTTTTTCAGTTGTTTTAACCAAAGTGTCTTTTGTGGTTTTTGTTTTAGCCTTTTCTTGGGAAAAACAAATTGCACACAACAACAATGCGCCTAATGTTAGGGTTTTTAGTTTAGGTTTCATCGAAAACATGTATTTATCTACCAACGGCAGATAAGCTAAAATCGTATTTTTTTATCTAAAATGAAAGATAGCAATACTTTTTTAACAGAAATTCAATGTACAGCAAAAAACTGTGTTATTCTAAAATAGCAGCAATACCTGGTAAAGTTTTTCCTTCTAAGCTTTCTAGCATAGCTCCACCACCAGTACTTACATAACTTACTTTGTCTTCGAACCCAAATTGTTTTACAGCAGCAACAGAGTCTCCTCCACCAACAAGTGAAAAGGCACCATTTTTAGTAGCTTCAGCAATATAATCACCTAACGCAATAGTTCCTTTAGAGAAAGTTTCCATTTCAAATACACCTAAAGGTCCATTCCATAAAATAGTTTTGCATTGTAAAACAACCTCTTTGAAGTTTTCCAATGATTTTGGTCCAGCATCAAGACCTTGCCAACCGTCAGGAATTTTAGTTACATCCATAATTTGTGTTTCGGCAGTATTGCTAAATGCATTTGCAGCAAGCACATCAACAGGTAAATGAATTTGAACGCCTTTTGCTTTGGCTTGTTTTAAAATATCTAAGGCTAACTCCATTTTATCATCTTCACAAATAGAATCTCCTACGCTTCCGCCTTGAGCTTTAACAAAGGTAAATGTCATACCACCACCAATTATTAAGTGGTCAACTTTATCTAAAATATTTTCTATAATGGTAATTTTTGAAGATACTTTTGCGCCTCCAAGTACTGCTAAAACTGGTTTTTCGCCAGACGTCATTACTTTATCAATACTTTCTATTTCTTTAGCTAATAAGCTACCAAAGCATTTATTTTCAGAGAAAAACTCGGCCACAATAGTTGTTGAAGCATGCGCTCTATGCGCAGTACCAAAAGCGTCGTTTACATAAATGTCTCCTAGTTTAGATAATTGCTCTGCAAACGCTTTGTCACCAGCTGTTTCCTCAGCATAAAAACGTAAATTCTCTAACAACACTACTTCTCCTGGTTGAAGGTTTTTTACAACTTCCTCTGCCTCTGCTCCAACACAATCAGGCACAAATTTTACAGCAACACCTATGGTTTCTGAAACTTTGTCAACAATATGTTTTAATGAAAACTCTTCTTGAACACCTTTTGGTCTTCCTAAATGCGACATTAACACACAGCTTCCTCCATCTTCTAAAATTTTAATAATTGTAGGTTTAGCTGACACAATTCTAGTGGTATCTGTTACCTCAAAAGCGTCGTTTAAAGGCACATTAAAATCTACACGAATTAAAGCTGTTTTGTTTTCAAAATTGAAGTCGTTTATTGTTTTCATTGGTTGTTTATTTTATATCCTAATAGCACAAATGTAGTTAATTAAATTACTCCAAAAAATCGGTTTTTCAACGAAAACGATTTCATCTTAAAAGAAGTATTAAAAAACATATATTTGCTGATATGTTGTTTACAGAAGTTATAGGGCAAGAACATATTAAAAATCACTTAACCACAAGTGCCTACAATGGTCGTATCTCGCATGCGCAATTGTTTGTTGGTTCAGAGGGTTGTGGTGCTTTACCAATGGCAATTGCCTATGCGCAATATATTTTGTGCAAAAACTTAAATGGTGAAAATACAGGCGGAAATGATGCTTGTAACTTAAAATTTAAAAACTATTCGCATCCTGATTTGCATTTTGCTTTTCCTGTTGCTGCTAATGACAAGGTGAAAAAACACCCTGTTTCGTCTCATTTTTTAGAAGAATGGCGAGAATTGTTAAAAGAGCAGCCTTATGGCAATTTATTTGATTGGTACAAAAAATTAGGAATTGAAAACAAGCAAGGTCAAATAGGTGTTGATGAAGCACAAGATATTGTAAAATCTTTAGCCTTAAAATCTTATGAAGGTGGTTACAAAGTGATGATTATCTGGATGGCTGAAAAAATGAATACTTCGGCTGCTAATAAGTTGCTTAAGCTTATTGAGGAACCACCAGAAAAAACCATTTTTATTCTTATTGCTGAAGACGAAGAGCAAATTATAAATACCATTTTATCACGTTGTCAAGTGCTGCATTTTCCGCCATTAGCTGAATTGGATATTAAAAACGCACTGCTACAACAGTTTGATATTGCCGAAGCCGATGCTACTAAAATTGCACATCAAGCTAATGGTAATTACAACAAAGCTTGTGATTTAGTGTATCACGATTCTGAAGACATTCAGTTTGAAGAATGGTTTGTATATTGGATTCGTTCGGCATTTAAAGCCAAAGGAAACAAAGCCGCAATACACGATTTGATTTCCTGGAGTGAAACTATTGCCAAAACTGGTCGTGAAACCCAAAAGCAGTTTTTACATTTTTGTATGGACTATTTTAGGCAAGCTTTATTGTTAAATTATAATGCACAAGAGCTTGTTTTTGTAGAACCAAAATCAGAAAGTTTTAAGCTAGAAAAGTTTGCGCCTTTTGTTCATGGTAATAATATTATGGATATTTCCAACGAGCTGCAAGATGCTATATATCATATAGAACGAAACGGAAATGCCAAAATTATTTTAACCGACTTATCAATAAAACTCACACGTTTATTACATAAAAAAGCCAGCTAATAGCTGGCTTTTATTTTTTATTCAAAAGTATAAGTAGCAGTATCTACTTCTGTAACCCTAAAGTACCCAAACGCATAATTATCTGGGTTGGTTGGGTTAATACAATTTCCTCTTATTAAAGCTGCTGTAGAGCTAAATGGGTCGCCTTGACTACCATGTTGCTCAATTAACAAACGTATAAAGTTGTAATACTGTTCAGAAATTCCGTAAAGGCTAATATTAACGACATCTCCTGCTTCAAAAGGCGTTTCTTCACTGTCTTCATCATCGTCTTTTTCAAGGAAATCATGAATTTCGTTACCATCAGTAAATTCATCAGACACATCTTCTAAATACGGAAACAAATCACCTTCAACATCATACTTTATTAGGTAGAAGTTTTCAATATTAGCAGGATCTGTAAAGTATAAATTGAGTTCTAGTAACTCGTCGTCAAATCCGCCTTCAATGCTTTGATTAACTTCATTAATATCTGAAACCGACATCAAGGTTTCAGTTGCTTCATACGTTTCACCATCATAAACAATTTCTAGGTGATACGTATTATTTAAAATAGGAACAAAAGTACTTGTTGAATAGGTTCCGTCATTGTTGTCATCAAAAGGAAAAACCTCTCCAGAGTCTTCATTGGTAACAGTTACAATTGCTCCTGTAACACTAGTGTCTTGGTTTGTATCAAAAAACGGTGTTGACATACTCAATGAAATGGACTGCACATTTCCTGTCGTGCCTTTTTCCCAATCTAATGAGGCTTCTACCACTAATCTGGATTGTGCTGTTGGAACATCTACATCTATAGTGTCTTCGCAAGACGTCAATAAAAAACTTAGTGTAAATACTATTAATATATATCGTTTCATGGAATTAAAATTTAAAGTTATAAGTTACTGAAGGAATGATGCCAAAAATGGAAATTCTAGACGCTTCGTTTAAGCCTGTTTCCCTATTTTGACTAAAACTAATTGAGGCTGCATTTTTTCGGCTGTAAAGATTGTAAATACCAAAAACCCATTCCGATTTCCAACGTTTATCTGGATTTCTGTTTGGTTTATAAATTGCAGAAACGTCTAATCTGTGATAAGCAGGTAAACGGTCTTCGTTTCTGTTTGAATAGGTTGCAACTGATAATCCTTCGTAGTTGTACTGTCCGTTAGGATACGTTACAGGACGTCCTGTTTGAAACACAAAATTTGAACTGAAGCTCCACTTGTCATTCAGTTTATAAACTCCTGTTAAAGAAATATCATGAGTACGATCATAAGGTGTATTGTACCAATCTCCATTGTTAATTCCTGGTCCACCAGCATTTCCACCAACAGCACGTTGCTCAGACTTTGAAAGTGTATAGGCCAACCAACCTGTGAAATCGCCTTTGTTTTTCCTAAGCAATACTTCCAAACCGTAAGCTCTAGCTTCACCATTTAATATTTCAGTTTCAATATTATTGTTTCCTATTAAATCAGAACCGTCTATATAATCAATTCTATTATCAACATGCTTGTAATAGGTTTCCAACTCCAAAGCGTAAGTATTGTCTTTAAAGTTCTTGTAATAACCCATAGCAAACTGATTAGAAATTTGAGGTTTTATGTATTTTCCACTTGGTGTCCAAACATCTAATGGTGTAACTGACGACGTGTTGGATAGCAAATGCAAGTATTGTGTTGACTTGGTGTAACTCGCCTTAATGGAAGACGCATCGTTAAGTTGGTAAGATACACCTAATCTAGGTTCAAAATTACCAAAGGTTTTAATGCTTTCGCTTTTACTGTACGCTGTTTCGCTTTCTGCTTCACCACGTTCGTAAATTCCTAAATCGCTATTGTAAACCACAGGTTGATTGTTTACATAATTGGTCATGCTTTGTCCACCAAGTCTAGAAAACGCACTGTAGCGCAACCCATAGTTAAAGGCAAGTTTATCAGAAATTTGATGTTCCGCACTTATGTAAGCAGCACCTTCAAAAGCACGTTTTTCGTCTAATTTTAGAGGGTTAATTGGTGATGTTTCTGAAGATGGTCTTACTTCTCCAGGATTAACATTGTAGGTTAATCCACTAATACCAAAATCGAGTGTAATATCATTATTTACGTAGTAACCTAAATCATATTTCACATTAAAATTGGTAATGTCTGCATCCCAATCTAGTTCAATAAAATCTAGCACAATGTTGTAATCGTATTTGCTATAAATAAAAGACAAATTTGAAAACAGCCTATCGTTGAACACGTGGTTCCAACGTAAGTTACCAGTTGCGTTACCATAATTGTTTTCTATAATTTTTGATAGATTAAATACGTCGCGACCAAAATAACCAGACAAATACAACTTGTTGTTTTTATTAATCTCATAATTGGTTTTAAGATTAAGATCGTAAAACGAAATTTTATCGTCCTTTACATTTTCAATAAGTGGCATAAATAAATGTGCATAAGATGCTCTACCAGCAATTAAAAACGAGCCTTTATCTTTAAATAAAGGCGATTCGGCTGTTAGCCTACTAGAGATTAAACCAATACCTCCTGTAAGACCAAATTGTTTGCTGTTTCCGTCTTTTTGTCTCACATCAAGTACAGAGGACACACGACCACCATACTTTGCAGGAATGTCTCCTTTGTAGAGTTTGATGTTCTTTATAGCATCTGAATTGAATACTGAGAAAAACCCAAAGAAATGTGACGTGTTATAAATTATAGCTTCGTCTAAAAGTACAAGGTTTTGGTCTGCTGCTCCACCACGAACATGAAATCCAGCTGAACCTTCTCCATTATTGGTTACACCAGGAAGTAATTGAATAGATTTTACAACATCAACTTCTCCTAAAACCGCTGGCATTTGCTTTATGGTTTGCGCATTAAGTTTTGAAACGCTCATTTGTGGTTTTCTAATGCTTACTACTTCAGATTCTTCTGCTACAATGATTACTTCATCTAATGCAGTTGCCGATTCTTGTAACTCGAAATCTAGTTTTTGATCGGCATTTAAGGTTATTTCTTTGGTTACGGACAAATAACCAACGTAAGAAATAACCAAAGTGTAACTCCCTTTTGGAGCTGTTAAAGAGAAAAAACCATACTCGTTGGTTGTAGCTCCATAATTGGTGTCTTTTAAATAAACGGTTGCTCCTAAAAGTGTTTCACCATTAGTAAGGTCTTTAATGGTACCGCTAATACTGTATTGTTCCTGTGCTTGACACCATAAGCTAGTAAATAGGAAAAGGACTAAACATAATTGTTTCATTAGTTTTTGTTCTGTTTTTTGATTGATAAAATTAAGGTTTGAAATAGAATAAAATCGATTTTTACTTTATGGATTTGTTAACGCAAAATAATTTCAAATATTGATGAAATCCATATTCTAGACGACCTTTTGGAGTGAATTGTTACAGTTTTGGAGTGAATTGTCCTAGTTTTAGAATCAATTGTAGCAATAAAAAGTGTTTAATTGTCCAAATCCTTCTTTATAGCTTCTAAAAAAGAGTTGGAAACTGGGATTTTTATACCATCAAAATTGGTGTTAAGCACTAAAAACGCTTTTCCGTTTTTTCTGGTTAAATGTTTCACGTGAATTAAGTTTACAGCAAACGACCTATGACATTGTTTAATTGGTAAGTTTTCGGTTTGAGACAATATGTGTTTTAGTCTATTTCTTACAATGTGCTTTTTGATAGTATTGTTTTTTATAAAATTAACTACAACATATTGATTGCTAGACTCTATGTATACAATCTCATTTATAGATAAAGCAATGTCTAATTGATTGTTCTCATCTAATAAGTTTAACGTGTCTTTTTGCTTTGTTTTATCGTATTTGTATTTAAATGTAAGTAGTTGCTGATCTAGTTCCTTTACTTCGGATTGAAGTCGTTTTATGGCTATGTAAATGACTGTTCCAAAAAAAGGAAAAATTAAAATCAATAACAGCTTAGGATACATTTTTACCTGAAACCAAATGTTTAGTTCTTGTTCAAAATCGTTACCTAAATCAGGAATAATAAAAGACATTCCAAAGTTTATAAACAGCAAAATTAAAGCCTCAATCAACAGCCAAAATATATATTTTTTAATTTTAATGTTTTGAAAACCAAATAGTTGCCTAAAAAAGAATTGTGAAAGTGTTAATGCTAAAAACGTACTTAATGCAATGGAAAAGAAAAACAAAAACTTATTAAGCGTACTGTTAACAGGGTTTGACATTTCTTCTGAAATACCGTAAGGCTGAAAAATAATAAGGAATAAATGAGAAAATACAATAGCACTTAATATGTAAAGCCATTTCGATTTCTTGTCATCAAAATAATCAAAAGGTTCTTTTAAATACTCACGTATTTGCATGATGTATGATTGGTAGTTAAACTAAAAAAGCTAGACGGAATCCATCTAGCTTTACAATAACGTTTGTTATGTCAAAATTATTTTAGTCGCTTACTCTTCTTTTTTATAATCTGCGTTTAACGCATCAATAATTGTTTGAGAAAGGTCTTCTGAACCATAAAGTACACTTGCTGCAGTATCGCTAGTTCCAAAAATGTAAGAATATTGGTTCTTTTTACCATAATCGTTTACAAAGTTTTTTACTTTAACGATTAATGAATCAATATCAGTTTGAAATGCTTTTTGCATTTGTTGTTGCTCCATTTGAATTCTTTGAGTTAACAACTGTTCTTTTTGCTGAATTTCTTGAGATAATTTTTGAAGATTAGCCTGAGACATATTTTTAGCTTTTAATTGAGCATCTTTTAACTCTAATTGATAATTGCTAATCATACTATCTCTTCTTTTTTGAAAAGCTAAATCTTTTTGCTCGTACTTTTTCTCTAAATCAATTTTTTCTTGATATTCATTAATTACTTTTCCGTTATCAATAAAAGCTAATTTTTGCTGTTCTTGACAAGAAGAAAAACTTAACGCTGCTACAAGTATTAAAACTAGGTATTTCATTTTTTAAAGTTTTTAATTTTTTGCAAATGTAATAAAGTTGAGACCTGAAATCTTAAAAAATGAACATATTAATAAAAATAATACTTCATTAACGATTAATTCATTTTAGTTATAAAAAACGGCTTTATATAAAAGCGTATAATAACGATTTAAAAAAGGGCTAATAAACGACAAGGAAACAAATAACAAAAACGCTTAAAACGCCTTAAAATGCGTTTTAGCTCTTTTTTAGCACATAAATAAGCGAAGAATACTCTCCAGTGCGTTTTGCTTTTAAATTAGATTGTAATCCTACCCAAAAAGCTGTTAATGGATTTTTGGATCCTGATTTATATTTCTCAGAAAGTAAACTTACATAAAATGCATCAAACGTCATTGGCAAGGTTTTTTCAATTTCTAAATTGTTTTTTGAAAATAATTTTGAGATTGATGTTTGCGAAAAATGCCAAAGATGTCTAGGCACATCATAAGCTGCCCAAAATGCATTGTAATGTTTTGCATCATAACTTTTAAAATTTGGAACCGCTATTACAAGTCTTCCGTTTGGTTTTAAAAGTCTGTTTAAGTTTTGTATTTCGGTTTCTAAATTTGGTAAATGTTCAAGTACATGCCAAAGCGTAATAACATCAAAAGTTTCTGATTCAAATTCCTGCAAAGTATTGGTATCAAAAACTTGATTTTTTGTTTTTGAATTTGCAATGGCTCTTGCCTTTTCGTTTGGTTCAATACCATAAACATTCCAAGAATTGTTTTTTGCGGTTTGCAAAAAATCTCCTGTACCACTACCAACATCTAAAATAGTTTTTCCTGAAACTGGAAACGAATTAATCAACTTTAATTTTCGTTTCAAAGCCATTCCTCTTACAAAATGATATGCTTTTTCAAACCAATTTCTTTTAGAATCGGTATGCGAAATATAGTCTTCACTTTTGTAATATTCAGAAAGTGTATTTGCACTAGGTTGCGGAACTGTTTCCAACATATCCAATTCTTCATTATGCACTAATTGAAAATCTTCACCAGAAACCGAATGGTCTTTTACAGTTAAATATGTTGGTTTTTTATTCATTTTAAAATAGATTCTGAATCAAGTTCAGAATGACAAAATAAAGAAATTAATAAAAGTGTTCCACGTGGAACTTAAATTAAAGTATTATACAATTCAACATTTAGCATGTTAGATAAATCTTTACCTAAAGTTAAAACTTCAGCTTTATTAAAAGATTTAAAAACGGTTTGATTTCCTTTTTTATTGAAAAATTTAATTGAATACATTTCAAACTTATCTTCACCAAAAGGCGTGTGAAAACCAAAACCCATTACAGTTTTATATCGCTGCTTAAACAATGAAATATATTCTGGTTGAATGATTTTTCTCTTAAGTTTGACAAACCTTAAATTGAAAAACCCAAACCTAATATAGCTGTCAAAATTAGCTTTTATCAAGTAGTCGTAATTAAATGTAAAAAGCAAAACACCTATGATAATAGCAAAAGAAAACATAGGGAGGAAAATTGATAAAACAACAGATACAAACAAGAAAGGAATTAAGAATATAACTTTTGACACAGTAGAAATATGTTGTTTTAATACAATTTCTCTCATTCTATCTACCCATATAAACTAAAAGCACCGAAATATCACTAGGAGAAACTCCACTAATTCTTGAGGCTTGAGATATGGTTACAGGCTGAATTTTATTCAACTTTTCTCTTGCTTCCATACTCATAGATTTGAGTTTAGAATAGTCAAAATTAGCAGGAATTTTAATCCCTTCTAGCCTATTTAATTTATCAGCATTGTTCTTTTCTTTCTCTATATATCCTGAATATTTAATTTGAATTTCGGCTTGTTCAATCACTTCATTATTCAAATTATGTTCTTGGATGTATGCTTCAACAGCTTCAAATTGACGCATGTCTTCAATAGTAATATTTGGTCTTGAAAAGATTTTAAACATCTTATCTGATTGTTTCATCAACGAAGAATCTTTAGCTTCAAGCACAGGATTAGCTTCATCTGGCTTTACACTAGTTTCTCTAAAAAACGACACAAAAGCTTCAGATTGCTCCTTCTTGTTTTCCATCTGCTTCATGCGTTCTTGAGTTGCTAAACCAATCTCAAATGATTTTGGAGTTAATCTAAAATCGGCATTATCTTGTCTAAGTAGCGTTCTGTATTCAGCTCTAGAGGTAAACATTCTATAAGGCTCTTCAGTACCTTTTGTAATTAAATCATCAACCAAAACACCTATGTAGGCTTCACTTCTACTTAAGGTAAAAGCATCCCTTTCTTGAACTTTTAAAGCAGCATTTATTCCTGCCATTAACCCTTGCGAAGCAGCTTCTTCGTAACCTGTGGTTCCGTTAATTTGTCCTGCAAAATATAAACCACTTACCAGCTTAGTTTCTAACGTATGTTTTAATTGCGTAGGTGGAAAATAATCGTATTCTATAGCATAGCCTGGTCTAAAGAATTTTACATTTTCAAAACCTGCAACCGAACTCAACGCTTTAAATTGAACATCTTCTGGCAGTGATGTAGAAAACCCATTTACATACACCTCAACAGTATTCCAACCTTCAGGTTCAACAAATAATTGATGACGATCTTTATCTGCAAAACGATTTATTTTATCTTCAATTGAAGGACAGTAGCGTGGTCCTAAACTTTTGATTCTACCATTAAACATTGGCGACCTATCAAACCCTTCTCGTAGCAAATCATGAACTTCAGGACTTGTATATGTCATATGACAAGAACGTTGTTGTGTTAATGGTTTTGTAATATCTAAATACGAAAACTTATCAGGATTATCATCTCCAGGTTGCTCTATCATTTTTGAATAATCTAAAGAACGACCATCAACCCGAGGAGGTGTTCCTGTTTTCATTCTACCAGAATCAAAACCTAAATCAACCAGCTGTTCTGTAATTCCTGTTGCAGCACGTTCACCTGCTCTTCCTCCTCCAAAATTTTTATCTCCAATATGGATAAGTCCGTTTAAAAAAGTACCATTAGTTAGCACAACGCTTTTAGCTTTAATTTCTAAACCTAAAGATGTTTTTACACCAACAACTTTATCTCCTTCCATTAACAAACCAGACACCATCTCTTGGTAGAAATCTAAATTAGGAGTTTGCTCTAACAGGTTTCTCCACTCTTCAGCAAAACGCATTCGGTCACTTTGAACACGTGGACTCCACATTGCAGGTCCTTTTGATTTGTTAAGCATTTTAAACTGAATAGCTGTACGGTCGCTAACAATACCACTATAACCTCCAAGCGCATCAATCTCTCTTACTATTTGCCCTTTAGCAATTCCTCCCATTGCGGGATTACAAGACATTTGTGCAATATTTTGAAGGTTCATAGTTACCAATAAGGTTTTTACACCCATATTGGCAGCAGCAGCAGCAGCTTCACTACCTGCATGACCTGCTCCTACAACTATAACATCATATGTATCTTTAAATAAACTCATAGTGTTCCACGTGAAACAATTTAGATTCTGTTCAAAATTTTGGGATGCAAATATACAGCGAAATTATTGTAAATCAACCAATACCTTCATGTACTGTTCTTCCTTTGCTCGCATTACCTTGGCGTCTTCATCAGTCTTATCTTTGTAACCACAATAATGAAGTATACCATGAATTATCACTCTAGACAATTCTACATCAAAATCTACTTTAAAATCCTTTGCGTTATCTTCTACTCTTTCTACGGATATATAAATATCTCCATGTAGCTGTTTTCCTACCGAATAATCGAAGCTAATAATATCAGTTAACGTATCGTGATCCAAAAATTCTACATTAATTTTATGCAAATAGTCATCGTCACAAAATATGTAATTGATATCTCCTAAACCGCAACCTTCGTTTTGTATTGTTTCTTTTATCCATTGTTCAAAAATGGTTTCATTGGATAATTGAAACTGGGTTTCGTAGTTAAAACTAATCATCTGATTTTTTAAAGTACTCTTGAACTTTCTTTTTATAAACTTGGTGCAAAGGTAATGCTTGTCGGTTTAAAATTTCAGTAGTATTAAAATATTCTTTAGCTTTAGGAATTTGGTCTGTAGTAGTGTTGTTAAACTGTTTTTCGTTAGTTTCAGATTTTCGTTTATTATCCTGACCTTGAGTAAATGTAGCATCTTCTAACTTTAATAATTGATGCTGCAAATCCATCATTTTTTGCAAGGTTTGATTGTTGAATCCTTTGTTTAATAAGTCCAATTCAATCTCTTCCATCTTCTCCAACAAATCTTTTCCTTGACCTTGTAAACCGTCTTTAGCTAGCTTATCTTGTAGTGCTTGCCTTAGTTGTTGCTGTTGCTGATAAATTCTAAACAACTCACCATTTAACTCTTCACTATTCCCTTCGCCATCGCCTTCTTGACTACCTTGTTGACTTCCGTTTTGTTTGCCTTGGTCACCTTCCTTCCCTTCATTTCCTTCTTTACCTTCATCGCCTTCTTTGGACTTTCCTTTCTCACCTTTTTTCATGCCTTCTTCCATTTCTTTATTAAGTTCCTCTTGACTCTTAATAATATCTGGTAATTGCATTTCTTGTCCGCCACTTCCTGATTGACCAGAACCTTGTCCTGAACCTTGACCAGAAGAGGAATTCATTTGAGCTTCCATATTATCTAAAACATCGCTTAAAAAACTAGACAACTCATTTGTTGCTGTTATAGTGTATTGCTGCGTGGAAACACCTTGATATATTTGATTTTCCGAAAGCTGAGACATAGACTTATCGATGTTAAAAAACACATCGGTAATTTGCTTATTTACTTGTTCGGAAAGCATTGGTTGCCGCAGTGAAAGCGCAAATAAACTATCGTCAATATGTTCAAAATGTTCTCTTAAAGTGTTCTGTTTGCGCAAGTGCTTGCCATATTGATTATGGTTAATGTCGATGCTTCTAAACTGATTAATTAAGTTTTCTTGATCGAATGAAAACAGTACCAAGTTATCTAAAATTTGACGAAGCATTGCCGCATCTTCTGAAAGCTGATCTCCACTACCAGACATCATAGACTGCATCATTTTTGCACTCATTTGCTTCATTTTTTCTGAAGCTTTCTTTTGGCTTTGTTGTGCGTTGTTTTGGTTCTCTTGCGAGTCTTGTTTATCGCCTTGTTGTTCGTTTTGTTCTTGCTGCTCTAATTGTTCAGAAGCGTCTTGTTGGTCTTTTTTAATGCTTTCTTCAGTAGCTTTATCATCAGGAATATCAAACGGTTTTTTAAGGTCTTCGTTTTCCTTTTTTAACTCCTCTAACTCTTCTTGAAACTCTTCAAAAGCTTTATTTAATTCATCTTGAGCTTCTTTAGTGTTTTCTTCATCTTGCTTAGATAATTCATCTTGTTCTTCAGCAAGATTTTCCAATTCCTTTTGAAGTTTCTCGGTTTTTTTAGCCACATAATAACGCTTGGTCAACTCCAAAAGTTGTTCTAAGCTACGTTGTTTATTTTTGTTTTGCTTAGCGAGTTCTTCTAGTTTTTCTGTAAGCTCTTCCTTTTGAATTTTGTCTTGAAGTTTTTCTAATTCTTCAAGTAATTTTTCATCTTCCTTAAGTTGCTGCTCGTTTTCGTCTAAACGTTTTTGAAGGTCTTCTTTAAATTGATCTTGTTCTTCATTTTGAAATTCTTCAAGGTTATCTTGAAGTTTTTTGTTGAAGTTTTGCATCAATTGCTCCTGCTCTTTTTGGCGTTTTAAAAAGTTTTCGAGTTTCTTTTTATCATTGAAATTGAGCTCTTCTTTTTCCTTTTGATTTTTTGAAATTTCTTCGAGTTTTTTATCCTGATCTTTCAGTTTTTCAAAAGAATTATTTAAGTCTTTTATGGTTTCGTTTTGCTCCTCTAATTGCTTTTGCTCTTCTTCATCTTTAGTCAACTTTCTGTAACTAAACACCGAACTTTTAGTGCTTTTGTAATTATGGATTGCATCATTATCAAACACCTGAAAATATAGCTCATAATCTACACCTTCGGTAAGTTGTAATTGGTTTGGGAAAGCACTTACAAATTCATCAAAATTAGATGAGCTAACAGGAATAGTTTCGGTCTTTTTATCACTATCATCATTTGAAGGGTAATACACCAACTGCAGTTTGCTCAATCCATAATCGTCACTAACCTGTCCGAAAAAATACAAGGATTGGTTATCAATTGAATCTTTTTCAACCTTTAAGGTTAATTCAGGATAGTCGTCTTTAATCACATTAATTGAAAACGCTAAATTTTCGTAATCTTTTAACGCATCATTACTTGTGCTAATACTGTACTCTAAATTGTTGTACAAGCGTTTATTAGCTTCAAAATTTCCATTATCTAAAGGCTTAAACTGTATAGTATCTTGCGCGTAGAGTGCTACAGTATTTGTGGACTTAGTATTAACCTTCCAAGTAACATTAGTCCCTTCTGGAACTGTTGTAGAACCTGTACTTTTTAAGGTTTCATCAGCTTTTTTGGTATGCGAAGGATAATCTAAAACCATTTCAAAATTCACCAGCTTAGGAATGTTTACCACATTTAAACTATACGTTTTAGAGTTAACATTATTTGCCGATAAATTAAACTCTATTTTATCCTTTGGTTGCGTAAACACATACTCAAATTGTCCTGGAGCTGTTTGCTGTAAAAAATAAGTTTCGTTGTTGTATTTTATTTGAGCGTTTTCAGGGATTACTTTTCCTGTAGTAGAAACCAGAAGTTTAAAGTCTTTATTTTCAATAGCATTTAAATCTTCATTAACAACAAAAAACTGAAAAGGTGCAGGTGGCTCATACGCCACATTATAATTCACCACACGTTCATAACTATCGCTAAACCAATTTAGTTTTCCTGTTGCGTAAGAGAGCAACAAAATAGCAATTGGTATGGCAGCATATTTTAGATATTTGGCGTTTTTGTTGAAATTAACTGCCAATTTAAACGGAATTGGGCTCAATTCGGCAGATTTTTGTTCAATACTAGCCAATAGTAATTCAGAGTCTGCAGCATGCTGTTTTAGCTGAAGCACGTTAAGCAACTTATCATTTACTTCAGGAAAATGGTTTCCTATAATTTTTGAAGCGTCTTCATAGTTAATACCTTTTTGAAGTTTAAACAGTTTCGCTAAAGGAATAGCAATAAACTTAGCAAAAAGTCCAATCTCTACCGCAACAAACAACCAAAATAAAACGGTTCGTGCTGTAGGGTTCAGCCAAAGTACATATTCAACAAAAAGCGTAAATAGAAGATACAACAAGCCAATGGCAAAAAATAAAATAATGCCTTTTAACAACTCATTAGTGTAAAATCGCCTAATAAATTGCTCTAGCTTAGCTTGTATTTCTTTAAAATGACTTGCCATACGGTTAAATAACTTACTAATATAAAATTTATTTTGGTCTGTAAATGCTTAAATTTTGGTAAGATTCTGTTAATTTCGAGAAGATGTATTAAATTTAAGACTAACATTTTGTTTTTGTTATGAAAGATTTAAAATACTTAGCTGCTTTTTCAATTCCAATTGTTGCGTGTATTGGCATCTACTTAAAAGGATATTTTTCTTACTTAACTCCTGTTTTTGCCTTTGTCATTATTCCTTTGCTAGAACTAGTGTTTCCTGTTGATACGCATAATTTATCTTCACAAGAAGTTGATAGTAAACTAAAACACAAACTTTTTGATTGGTTACTGTATCTTAATCTTCCTTTGGTATATGGCCTACTCTTCTTTGGAATTTATGAAGCGACAACCTCAACAATTGAAACTTATGAATTTGTGGGTTTAATACTCTCTGTTGGAATTGTTTTGGGAGTTAATGGTATAAATGTGGCTCATGAACTTGGTCACAGACAATCCACCAACGAGCGTTTTATTGGAAAAGCCTTGTTGTTACCTTCATTGTATATGCATTTTTATATTGAACACAATTTTGGACATCATTTGCATGCAGCAACTCCTGAAGATCCTGCAACAGCAAGATACAATCAAAGCGTGTATTCGTTTTGGATTACTTCAGTATTTAGACAATATGGCAATGCATGGAACATTCAACTAAAATTGCTAAAAAACGGCAAAAAAGGGTTCTTTTCGGCAAAAAATGACATGTTTTGGTACATTTTGCTTCAAATAGGCTATTTATTTACAATGTTTGCGTTGTTTGGAACTTTAGGTTTAATATTTGCGTTTTCGGCAGCAATTATAGGTTTTATACTTCTTGAAACGGTTAACTATATTGAACACTATGGATTGCTGCGATTAAAAACTAAATCTGGCAGATACGAGCGCGTTAAAGAAATTCATTCCTGGAACTCCAACCATGTTATTGGAAGAATTGTGCTTTATGAACTCACAAGACATAGCGATCATCATTTTAAATCTTCTAAAAAGTATCAAGTTTTAGATTGCCATGATGAGAGTCCACAAATGCCTTATGGTTATCCAACCTCAATGGTTTTGGCAATGCTGCCTCCACTTTGGTTTAAAATTATGAATAAACGTGTTCCACGTGAAATGATTTTAGCTTAACTATTTCTATTCCTAAATATCGTTTTATCTTTGCAGCCATAAACTAAAAACAATGTCAAAAAACGTTCGTGTGCGATTTGCACCAAGCCCAACAGGACCTTTACATATTGGAGGTGTAAGAACTGCACTTTTTAACTACTTATTTGCCAAAAAACACAATGGTACTTTTATTTTACGTATTGAAGATACTGACCAAAACCGTTATGTTGAAGGCGCTGAAGACTATATTGTAAAATCTCTTGAATGGTGCGGAATTCCTTTTGATGAAGGTCCAGGAAAGAATGAAAAATTTGGCCCTTACAGACAAAGCGAGCGCAAACATTTATATAAAGAATATGCTGACAGATTAATTGCTGAGGGAAAAGCTTATTATGCGTTTGATACTGCTGAAGAATTAGATTTTCATAGAAAAGACCACGAGGCTAAAGGCAAAACATTTATCTATAATTGGCATAACAGGCTAAAATTGAGTAACTCTTTATCACTTTCAGAAGATGAAGTAAAAACTAAGCTTGACGCTGGAGAAGATTATGTGATTCGTTTTAAATCGCCTCAAGATGAGACACTTCATCTAAAAGATATTATTCGTGGTGATATTAAGATAGACACTAATATTTTAGATGATAAAGTATTATTTAAAGCTGATGGTATGCCAACCTATCATTTGGCAAATATTGTAGATGACCATTTAATGGAAATCACTCATGTTATTCGTGGTGAAGAGTGGTTGCCTTCTCTTGCTTTACATATTCAACTTTATGATGCTTTTGGATGGGAAGCTCCAGAATTTGCTCATTTACCTTTAATTTTAAAACCAACCGGAAAAGGAAAATTAAGTAAGCGTGATGGAGATAAATTAGGTTTTCCGGTGTTTCCTTTAGAATGGAAAGACCCAAATACTGGAGATGTATCTAGAGGTTATAAAGAAGATGGTTATTTCCCTGAAGCTGTGGTAAACTTTTTAGCCTTTTTAGGTTGGAATCCAGGAACAGAGCAAGAAATTTTCTCTTTAGAAAACTTAACTCAAGCGTTTGATTTAGCTAAAGTTAATAAAGCTGGTGCGCGTTTTGATCCTGATAAAACCAAATGGTTTAACCACCATTATATGCAAGAACATGACAACTATGATTTAGCTGTTGCGTTTAAAAATTCTAAAGCTGAATTATCTGAAATTGACACACAGTATATTGAACTAGCAATAGGATTAATTAAAGAACGTGCCACTTTTGTGAGTGATTTTTGGGATTTGAGTCATTTTTTCTTTGTAACTCCTACTGAATATGATGAAAAATCAGCTAAAAAAGCATGGAAAGAAGATTCATTAGACTTAATGAAAGCGCTTATTCTTGTTATAGAATCTGTTGATGATTTTACAGTTGAAAACCTTCAAACCGTTATAAAAGGTTGGATAACTTCAAACAATATTGGTTTTGGAAAAGTAATGATGCCTTTACGACTAGCTCTTGTTGGTGCTTTACAAGGACCTGATGTGTTTGATATTATTTACATGATAGGTAAAAACGAAACTGTACAACGCATACAAAACCTTACTAATAATTTAAAGTAAAAAAAGCGAGTTGTTACAACTCGCTTTTTTATTTTATTCTTTATCGTTTAGAAGACAATAATAGCTGTAAAGGCAAGCATAGACTGGTTTCCTTTAAACTTGTTGTTTCCTCCTGTTGTGTCTAAATCATTCTTGTTATTAAGTTTATTGAGCATGTTTGTAAACCCATAAATGTATTGCGCTCTTAACTTAAACCCTTTAAAGCCTGCTGTAGCTCCTACTGCTCCATTGACATTAAACTGTGAAATTCCTGTGATATCTTTAGCTAAAAGATTGTTATAGCTTCCAATAATGTAGTTTTCGTGGTTGTCATCTTTTAATTCCAATTCGCTATTGTATTGAATCATTGGTCCTACATCAACAGTAATGTAGTCTTGTAAAACCTTAGCGTGAAACAAAAAAGCCACTTGAGCTGTAAATAATTTATAATCTATTTCTTCTTCATTAGCAATTACATTTGATGGTCTAGCAAAAATACCAACATTATTTTCAGATAATTGAATGTTATAACTAACCGTGTACCACTTATGAGGTAAATCGACTGTTGCACTTAAACCTCCTATCCAGCCTTCGCCTTTTACTGTTTGAAAATTGTCTGTAATAATATCAAATTGGGTAAGTCCACCATATATTCCAATACCATTTTTTATAGAATATCTTTGGTGTTGCGCTAATGCTGTTGTAACAAAAGCTATACTAAATGCTACTAATAAGAAAAGTTGTTTTTTCATGATTTTATTTTTTGAGGGATAAACAAACCTAATCATTTTTTGATTTAAACTTTGGTAATTCGTAAAAAATATGGTGCTTCATTAAAATATAACTTAAATTAGTAAACAAATATTTCCTAACCATTAAAAAACTTGTTATGGGCGAATTTATCTTATTTCCTATTATTTTTTTCGGATTAATCGTTTTAATCTCTTCCTTCTTTATTGTTAAGCAACAGTCAGCTGCCATTATTGAACGCTTTGGTAAATTTCAAAGCATTCGTCATTCTGGACTTCAAATGAAAATCCCTTTAATCGATCGTGTAGCTGGTCGTTTGAGCTTAAAAATTCAACAGCTCGATGTGATTATTGAAACCAAAACATTAGATGATGTTTTTGTGCGCTTAAAAGTTTCGGTTCAGTATATGGTAATAAAAGATAAAGTTTACGATGCGTTTTATAAGTTAGATTATCCACATGATCAAATTACTAGTTATGTATTTGATGTGGTTCGTGCCGAAGTGCCTAAAATGAAACTAGATGATGTATTCGTTAAAAAAGACGATATCGCCATTGCTGTAAAAGCAGAATTAAATGATGCAATGTTAGAGTATGGTTTTGACATTATTAAAACCTTAGTGACTGATATTGATCCTGACTCTCAAGTAAAAGCTGCAATGAACAGAATTAATGCTTCAGAGCGTGAAAAAATAGCTGCTCAATACGAAGGTGATGCAGCACGTATTTTAATTGTTGAAAAAGCAAAAGCAGAAGCTGAAAGTAAGCGTTTACAAGGTCAAGGTATTGCTGATCAAAGACGTGAGATTGCTCGTGGTTTAGAAGAATCTGTTGAAGTTCTAAATCGCGTTGGTATTAACTCACAAGAAGCCTCTGCATTAATAGTTGTAACACAACATTACGACACATTACAATCGTTAGGAGAAGAAACCAATAGTAACTTAATTTTATTACCAAACGCACCTCAAGCAGGAAGTAATATGCTTAATGATATGGTGGCTAGTTTTGCTGCAAGTAACCAAATTGGAGAAGCTATGAAAGAAGCTAAAAACAAAAAGAAAGAAGACTAATTATTTATATTAAAAATTAAAAGCCTCAAAGTTATTTTGAGGCTTTTTTATGTTTATTAATTAATTGTTTTAAACTTTCTAAATAATCCTCAAGTGCTTTGTTATTGACTTTTGGATGCTCCATATTAGGAATAGTCATTGGATTTTCATCCAAATGCTCATAAATTTCAGGATAATTGGTTTCAATTTCTCTCGTTAATACTGATATTTCTGTTATTAAATCCTTTGCAGTTTCCATACTATTTGAGTTTATCTTAAAATACAAAAAATAATACCCAAACAGTATTAAGGATTAGTTAAAAGGATGACGTTCTTCCCAATCTCTTGTCGGATTCATTAGGCTAAAAATCAAATTTAAAGCAGTATTTAACAACACGTTTGTATGCCTTAAGTATATGAACATGTTTTTAGGTTTTGCACCAACCGAACTCTTTATTTCCATAGCTGTTCTGGCATAAACAGTGTGTTCAAATTTGTTGTTTATAGCAAATTCAGCCATATCGTACAGCATATTCAAATACAATTGATGGTTGTATTGATGTGCACTATCATACCCAAGAAAATAGGTTTCAAGTACCTTATCATTAAGAATTAATGTATAAAAACCTACAATAGTACCATCAAGATAATACGCAAAGACTTTAAATTGGTCTTTCAGTTCTTTTTTAAGCGTGTAGAAATGATTTTTAGGAAGTATAAAGGTATTTATCCTTGCATTATCAGAAACGTTCTTATAAAGGCTAAATAACAATTCAGAATGAGCTTCAATAGCATCAAGGTTTAATTCTTTCTTTTGAATAGCACTCGCCTTTTTACGAGCTGTTTTTAAACGTCTTCGGTATTTTTTATTTAAACTGGTTTGATAATCGTTAAAGGTATTCCAATTCTTATGCGTTGGCATAATCATATTAGGTTGAACCGAAACTTTTCTGAATGTATTCGTTTTAAATAATTCTGAATACAAATGAATAGAATCATCTTCAAAATAGTCTTTAAAAATTAAAGTTCTTATGGTTTTTCCTTTTGATGATTTTATGTCTTTTTTCAACTGATACATAGCATCGAAAACACAGGAAAGAAAATCATATTCTGATATGGCTTCTGCATTAAAATACAAACCGTGTTGTCCTGTATGCATAAGGTTTCCAACAACCAAAACATTTCCTTTAAGCACTTTAGAAACATAATGTTTTACACGCTCTTGAAAACAAGAATCTTTATGGTTTCTAAAAATATCTTCAACATACAATTGCACTCGCTGAATGATAGCAATACCCACTAAATTTTCAACATTAAAAACACCTACATAATACCATGACATATTATCTGGTGAGGCATTTTCAACTGCAGTTAAATAGGGCTTTTGGAGAAATACATCATGCGTGGTTAGTGCTTGCCACGAATCAGGTAAATCATTTTGAGAATTGTATATTTTAAAGTGTATCAATGTAAAAAGAAAAAGACTGAACGCTTATGTCAGTCTTTTTTATGTTATAATTCATTACAAAATTTATTGCCATCCGCAAACAATGCCACCCATGATTGCCATAGTAACAATCCAATAGCCAGCATTAATAAAAATATATTTTGCGCCTTTTCTTTCAAACAATGCATTGGTTCCAAGAATTGGTAATGCAATAAAGATTCCTGCAATTGTGCCATGTAAAGCACCATGTTTAAAGGTTCTAAAAGCAGTACCATAATCTGCCATAAATGCTTCAAAAGATGGTTTTGCAAGACTAGGATCGCCACCAACCATACCTAAAGCACCCGTTTGGTGAATGGTTAAAAACTGTAAAGCAAAGGCTAATAAGAACGCAAAAATAAATGCAAGGATAAAAATTTTAGCCATATTGGCGCCTTGCATTTTTTCTTCGGTCATGTCTGCAGCTTTCATCCAAGCTGTACCAAATACTTTTGGATTGTACCAAATTGCACCAATTATCAATGCAGAAACTGCAGCTGCTAAAAGTGCTAAAAAATTGATTTCCATAATGTCATGTTTTAGTTAGTGTACTAAAGATAGTAATTATTGAAATACAATTTCTGTTTTATTATCTATTAAAGCGCTTTAGCTTCTTCTACCAACAATGCATTTTTATCTTCTAAAGCTTTTTCTATAAACTCATTAATAGCATCGTTTTTTTCTAAACCATTTGCTAATAACACTTTTAAAGTAAGCATAGCGGCAATGCGTGTTCCAACCTTTTTTACAGCAGTTCCAAATAAAGGTTCTAACTCGTCATAACTAACCTCATTGGCAAGTTCAAGAATTTCAGCCTTTACTTTAGCTTGCTTATCTTCTGGATAATTAGTGTACTTTTTTCCTAATTGCTGAATAACATTAATAGCTTTACGCTGTTGTTGCGGTTTAGGTTTGTTTTGTTGTTGCGGCTTTTCTTGTGGCTTTTGCTTAGCCCAAGTATCACGCAATCCAACTGTTTTATTAAATACTAAAGCATTAGATGTAGAATCGTTATCAACATTAAAATACCCTAAACGCTGAAATTGGAACCTATCTCCTACTTTGGCTTCTTTTAAACTAGGTTCAACAAATGCTTTGGTAATGTTTAACGAATTAGGATTTAAAAATTCCATAAAGTCTTTGTCTTGATGACTATCTGGTGCTTCATCCATAAACAAACGATCGTATTCTCTAACTTCGGCTTCAACAGCATGCTTAATTGATACCCAATGTAGTGTTCCTTTTACTTTTTTAGACGTATCAGTATCGTAAGTACAATGTACTTCGGTAATATGTCCGTTAGTATCTTTTACAACCTCATTTGCTTGAATGATGTAAGCGTTTTTTAAACGAACTTCACCACCAAGTTTTAACCTGAAAAACTTACTTCCTGCTTCTTCTTTAAAATCAGCTTTTTCAATGTATATTTCTTTTGAAAAAGGAACTTCTCTAGAACCTGCTTGTTCGTCTTCAGGATTATTTTCAGCCTCTAACCATTCTACTTTATCGTCTGGATAATTTGTAATCACCACTTTTAGTGGATCTAAAACTGCCATAACACGTGGTGCCGTTTTGTTTAAGTGATCACGAACACAAAATTCTAATAAAGATACATCAATCACATTCTCGCGTTTAGCAACACCAACACGCTCAATGAAATTTCGGATAGATTCTGGTGTATAACCACGACGTCTTAACCCAGAAATAGTAGGCATTCTAGGATCATCCCAACCGTTTACAATACCATCTTCAACCAATTTAAGTAGCTTACGCTTACTCATAATGGTATAACTTAAATTTAAACGTGCAAACTCACGCTGTTTAGGAAGCATTGGATAGGTGTTTTTTGAATACTCATACACTTGCTCCTTAAACCAGTCGTAAAGCTCTCTATGCGGCTTAAATTCAAGCGAACATAAACTATGCGAAATTTGCTCAATATAATCACTTTCGCCATGTGTCCAATCGTACATTGGGTAAATACACCAATCGTTTCCTGTCCTGTGGTGTGCTTTTTTAAGAATACGATACATGATTGGGTCACGCATTAACATATTAGGATGTTGCATGTCAATTTTTGCACGTAAAATATGATCGCCTTCGTTAAATTCACCAGCTTTCATACGTTCAAACAATTCTAGGTTTTCTTCAACCGAACGATTGCGATAAGGACCATCAACTCCTGGTTGTGTTGGTGTTCCTTTTTGTTCTGCCATAGCTTCGCTAGATTGCGAATCGACATAAGCTTTACCTTGTTTTATTAATAAAACAGCCCAATCATATAATTGCTGAAAATAATCTGATGAGTATAATTCATTTTCCCATTGATACCCTAACCACGCTACATCTTTCTTGATAGCATCTACATATTCTTGCTCTTCTTTAGCTGGATTGGTATCATCAAAACGAAGATTTACAGGTGCGTTGTACTTTTCACCCAAACCAAAACTAATACCTATGGCTTTAGTATGCCCAATATGTAAATAACCATTTGGTTCTGGTGGAAAACGAAAACGTAATTTAGAAGTTTCTAATCCGTTTGTTAAATCTTCTTCTATAATATGCTCAATAAAATTGAGTGATTTTGTTTCTTCTGACATAATCTATTTTACCTTCAAAATGAGAAGTACAAAATTAGATAAATTTATACGAATTTAATGTTGCAATAGCTTATAAAATGTAACATATCAATTGTTTTTACTACCTATAAATAAAACCAAAAACCATGCAACATAAAAATTACGAATGCCCAAAATGTCACAACAGAACCTATAAAGTAGGACAAATGCGCGCTACTGGTGGAACATGGTCTAAAATATTTGATGTTCAAAATCAGAAATTTACAGCAGTAACCTGCGAACGCTGCACGTATACAGAATTTTATAAAACCAAAACTAGCGCGATAAGCAACGTATTTGATTTCTTTACTAATTAACTTTATCGATACAAATTTCTTTCAGAAATTTACCCGAAGTGACTAAAGGTGTCTTATTTTTGTTTTATGGGAATTATAAAAGTTGAAAACATTAGGATTTATGCACACCATGGATGTCTTACAGAAGAAACAAAAATTGGTAGTGATTATAGAGTAGATTTAGAAGTTGAAGCTAATTTAAAAGAATCTGCTAAAACTGATGCTTTAAGTGATACTGTAGATTATGTATTTTTAAACAGAATAGTAAGAGAGGAAATGGGACAACCATCTCACCTTCTTGAAACTGTTGCTAAACGCATCATTAAGCGTATTTTAAAAGAAGATAAAAAGGTTAAAAAGGTTACTGTTTGTGTAAGTAAATTAAACCCTCCAATAGGTGGTGACGTAGAAATGGTAACGATAAAAATGACAGAAAGACGAAAAAATAAGTAGTAAATAGTGTAAAAACTTTATTTTTTTTACATTTGCCAACTCTTATTTTCTATTTAAGAAAATTGAGAGTTCTGCTTTCGCAGGAAGTATTGGCGTCATGGCCGAGTGGCTAGGCAGAGGTCTGCAAAACCTTCTACAGCGGTTCGAATCCGCTTGACGCCTCAAAAAACCTTCAAGTATTGCTTGGAGGTTTTTTTTATTATAATAACCTTTAGTTTTCATTCCTACCCTTTTTTTACTCACATCATTAGTGCTTTCTAAAAACTATTTGCTAATGAAGTTGTAAAAAAAATACGACAAATTACGTATTGATGGCAATACAATATGATTATATTTTTACACTTCACAAAAATTAAAAACTATGAAAAAAAATTACATATTATTTATGCTAGCTATACTTTGCTTCTTTAAGATGCATAGTCAAGTAAATCAAGTTGTAAATGGCTTTAATGGTCCAACTGAAATGGTTTTGAATGGCAACGATTTATATATCGCTGAATTTTATGGAAATAAAATATCTAAGGTTGATCTTTCTTCTAATTCTCCAACTCCTGTTACAGTTTTAAGCAATGTTAATTCTCCTTATGGTCTTGCACTAAATGGGAACGACTTATATATTGCTGAAAGTGCTTCCAACAGAATCATTAAAATAGATATAACACAAAATAATCCAGTAATTACAACTGTTGTTACAGGTGTGAGCGTGCCTTATGGTTTAGCTTTAAATGGTAATGATCTTTATATTGCTGAATTTAATGGTAATAAAGTCTCAAAAATAAATATTACCGACTACTCACCTACTCCTGAAACTTTCGTTTCTGGATTAACAAATCCTTCTAGTCTATTGATGCATAATGATGAATTGTATATTTCAGATTATAATGGTGGAAAAGTTGTAAAGGCAGATACATCTATAAACAACCCAACAGCATCAAATGTTATTGCTGGTTTAAATTATGTATTTGGGTTATTTATTGATAATAACCTATTATACATTGCTGATAGTACTGGTCGAATTTCTAATGTGGATATTAGTCTTACTTCCCCTTCTTTGAATGTGATACAAACAGGATTATCATATCCTGTTGGTTTTGCTAAATATAACAATGAATTGCATATTACTGAATTATTAGGTAATAGAGTCATTACTTTAGATGCAATTACATTATCTATGGAAGATATTTCATTAGAAAACAATTTGTCTATATGGCCAAACCCTGTTAAAAATGAACTAAAAATTAAAGGTCTAAAAATTGAAACTTCATATTCTATAGTAAACATGAATGGCGTTGAAGTTCAATCTGGCAATGCTATCAAAACGATTGAAACCAATAATTTAATACCTGGAATGTATATTTTAAAAATTAAAAATACTTCGGAAATGTATTATAATAAGTTTATAAAAAATTAATTAAAAACAGTCAGTTTTTCGAATCCACTTGGTGTCTAAATAAGGGTTGTCTGGAAAGTGTCATTCAAATAGCCTGTTTTTATAGTCTATGTTCAATTTCTTCTTGAATGCGTTCTTTACCCTTAGGAAATATACCTTGAACTAACAATAATACACCAAAACCTAAAATCACCAAAGCAATGATTTTTTTAGTTTTGTAAATGAGTCTTGGTGTTAATTTGTTACGTAATCTTTTTGCGATAGCTATTTTCACTAAATCTACAAGAAAATAAACGGTAAGCATTGTAGCTATAAAAACAGTAACTCCATTTTCAGATTCGGTAATAGAACTTCCAATAACGATAAATCCTAACCATCCTAAAAGTACTCCTATATTAATAAAATTGAGTAAAAATCCTTTAATGAATAATTTACCATATGCATTTTTAGGCATTTCAACTTTATGATATTCTCTAACAATTGTACGGAAGGATTTTGATGTTTTTATAAAAGAAATAACACCATAAACCACTAAAAGAGCTCCACCAAAAATTAAGAAATTAGGATCGTCTTTTATCTTATCGATAAGCTTATTAGTACTATAAAAAGCGACTAGGATAAAAACAATATCAGCGAAAATAACTCCAAAATCAAATACTAAAGCGCTTTTAAATCCTTTGGTAGCACTAGTTTCGAGCAGTACGAAAAATACTGGTCCAATAGTGAATGCTAGGATTATTCCGAAGGGAATTGCAGCTAAAATATCATCAAACATATAGGAAATAAGTTTCCTACAAAGCTAATAAAAAAGACGTATTAATTAGTTCATACGTTTAATTCTTCCACCTAACATTGTGTCTTCGTTTACTGTAGCTGGACTTCCATAAATATTTACATCTCCTCCTGCTCTAACTTTAGCATCAACTAATTTAGATGCATTAACATCAGCTTCACCAGCTGCTTTAATACTTACAGTAGTATTTTGGGTCTCGAAAGCTTTACCTTCATAAACACCTCCTGTGTTAAGTACTATATCTTGAGATTCGGCTTTTCCTCTGGTTTCAACTACTCCACCAGAAACTGCTTTGATGTCAACTTTTTTAACATCCAATCCTATTTTAAGTCGAGCACCTTCTTGAGATTTCAGTTCTATATAATCTTGTTTTATAAGCTCATTTGAAGAAATAAAAGCTCCTTCGTTACCATCAATAATATCTAACTTAGTGTAATGTACAGCAACAAATGTTCTGTCACCATTAAAGATTTTATTAAACTTCATTCTTATTTTAAGTTTTCCATCTTTATTGATAACTTCTACATCATCAATATCATCTCCTGTGATTTCAACTTTGTTAACGTCTGATTTAACTAAATTCACTTCTATCCTATCAAAAACTTTTACTTCGGTAAAATCTCCTACTCCTTTTTCTTTAGGGTTTTGTGCTGTTATAATTGAAGTTAATGCTAAAAATGCAATGGTTATAAACGTTTTCATGTGTATGTGTTTTATTATATTTACGTGTACTATTATAGTAAAGATGTTATAAAAACGTTATTGTTACAGTAATTGTACCAAAAATTGAATTAAGCCACAGAAACTGCGGTTCCTGTTACTGAAACTATTATGGCTGTTGTGTTAGGAAAAGTTTCTATGTCTAAATGTATTCCAACTACAGCATTTGCTTTTAAATTGATTGCATTTTGTTGTAATTTTTGAAAAGCATCTTCTTTAACCTCGTTAATACTTTGCTCTAACGAGTTATAAAATTTATCCATACTAAACGTAAATGATACTTTTTTACTGTTTACGCCTACGCCAGTGACTAAACCTAAATAATCTATAATTTGATGTCCTTCAATGGTATTTGTGGTTGTTAAAATCATATTACTCGTGTTTTCCTATTAATGTAAAATCTAAATGTTTTTTAACTAAATCGGTTTCTTTTACTTTTACAATCACTTCATCACCTAATTGATACATATTTTTGGTTTCGCGACCTATAATAGCGTATTGGCTTTCGTCAAACTCGTAATAATCGTCTTTTATATCGCGAATACGAACCATACCTTCGCATTTGTTATCAATAATTTCTACATAAATTCCCCAATCTGTCACTCCTGAAATAACGCCTACAAATTCTTCGTCTTTATGATCTTGCATAAATTTAATTTGCATGTATTTGATACTATCACGTTCAGCTTTTGTTGCTAAATATTCCATATTACTGGAATGTTTACATTTATCTTCATAAATAGCTTCATTAGCGCTTTTTCCGCCATCTAAATAATGTTGTAGTAAACGATGTGCCATAACATCAGGATAACGACGTATAGGCGACGTAAAATGACTGTAATAGTCAAATGCTAATCCGTAATGACCTATGTTATGCGTAGTATACTCTGCTTTACTCATACTGCGTATCGCAAGCGTATCAACCAAGTTTTGTTCTTTTTTACCAGCAACGTCTTTTAATAAATTGTTTAATGAAGCTGTTGTACTTTTTCGGTCTTTAAAATTGAGTTTATATCCAAAACGTCCAACAATATTTTGTAAAGCTGCCAATTTACTATCGTCTGGTTCGTCGTGCACACGATATATAAAGGTTTTTTCTGGTTTTTGTTTTCCTATAAATTCGGCTACTTTTTTATTTGCTAACAGCATAAATTCTTCAATTAGCTTGTTAGCATCTTTTGAAGTTTTAAAGAACACGCCAACCGGATTGTTGGTTTCATCTAGGTTGAACTTCACTTCTACTTTATCAAAAGAAATGGCACCAGAACGCATACGTTTAGAACGCATTTTTTTAGCCAATTCATCAAGTTTTAATGTAGCATCGGCTATTTTTTGATCAGTTTTATAAGCTTTTCCTGTTAAAGATACTTCGGCAGGAATTTCGTTTGTTTTAGATTCTATAATGGCTTGCGCTTCTTCGTATGCAAAACGTGCATCACTATAAGTGACTGTTCTACCAAACCATTGGTCTTTAACTTCAGCTTTATCATTGATTTTAAAAACGGCTGAAAAGGTATATTTTTCTTCATGTGGTCGTAATGAACACGCATTGTTAGATAGAATTTCGGGTAGCATTGGTACCACGCGATCTACTAAATATACTGAAGTTGCACGCTCGTAAGCTTCGTCATCTAAAACTGTATCTGGTTTTACGTAATGTGATACATCGGCAATATGAATACCCACTTCGTATAAACCATCCTCTAACACTTGAAATGATAGGGCATCATCAAAATCTTTAGCATCTTTAGGATCGATAGTAAACGTCAGTACATCTCGCATATCACGACGTTTAGCAATTTCTTCTTTCGTGATTGAAGTATCTATATTATTGGCATAATTTTCTACCTCATACGGGAATTCGTAAGGCAAACCATATTCAGCTAAAATGGCATGAATTTCGGTATTATGATCTCCTGGTTTTCCTAGAACTTTTATCACTTTTCCGTAAGGAGAATCGGCTTTTTCAGGCCAATCTTCAAGAGATACTAGTACTTTGTCACCATCTTCAGCTTTAAAGGTTTTATTAATTGGTACAAAAATATCTTTGTACATTTTATTGCTATCTGGTACTACAAAAGCATAATTGCTATGTAATTGAATGACACCAACATATTCGCTTTTTGCACGTTTTATAATTTCGGTAATTTCACCTTCAAACTTACCGCGTTTACGACGTTTATAAACATAGAATTCTACTTCGTCTCCATCTAACGCTTTATTTATATTGTTTGAAGCAATGTAAACATCTTCATCAAAATCGTCACAAATAACGTAACCTGAACCTTTAGCGTTTAAGTCTAGAATACCTGTGTGATATTCTGCAGTAACAATGGCTTTAAATTTACCACGATCTACTTCTTCTATTTCTTGTTTCGCTTTAAGTTGCTGAAGTTTTTTTATAATTTGATTTCTGCTACTGGCATCATTTACACCAAGTTTAGCAGCTATTTGTTTGTAGTTAAACGTTTTATTTTTCTCTTTTTTTAAAATACTTAAGATTGTATTAGTAAGGTTGGAAATCTTGTTATGTGAAGGTTTCCTTTTTTTCTTTCTTGCCATGTATTATGTAATCATTTTCATTTCCTAATTAAAGATAGGAATCTGTTATTTTATAACCTAATAAAAGTGAAGTACTGGTTATAAGTTTACTCGATAATCGAGATTTAAATCTTCCTAGGCTCGCTTCGACATTAAAACTCTTTTCTTATTCATGCCTTAAGTGCTTGCACCAAGTTATTTGATACAAAGCTACGATTTAAATATTAAATGAATTATCAGCCTAGATTAATTAATAGTTTTATAACACAATGAAATAATAAAAAGAAGACTACTATTTGATAAAATGAACAGAAAGCAGTTATTCACATTTATATATATAATATCTTTTCTTTTTAAAAATTTAAAAAAAATATTAATGATTATTATTGTTTGTTAATAGCTGGAATAACTTTTTTAAATTTTATTTTGAAAACACGTAGTTTACATTCTATTGATATTTAGTTAACATTAGAAACGCATCTAATACATTCATTTTTAGAACTATTTTAAAAGCTATTAACAGCTGTTAATAACTCATGTTAATAACCAAATATTGATAATATTTTCAAATTTCTATGTTTATAAACGTAAAAAAGATGGCTTAAAAGTCAGCTAAAAAAAGCGAAGTTATTTTTTGGTTTATTGGTTTCAATTTTTGTTTGTAAATAAAATTGAGATTTAAAAATATTTCTTTCAGAAAGAAGTAAACAGTTATTAACAAGTTATGAGCTACTATTTGATAAACTATTAACAATGCTAATTAATTGTTAACTATTACCTACATAACATAAGTGTTTATAAGGACATTTTGTACCTTTACTCAATAATTAAGATAGTAATGTTTTGAAGTTATTTCAACATTAAAATCTTATGTCTTTTACAACAACAACAACACAACAAAAACATGAAATTATCAATTGGTAACGACCACGCAGGTCCAGATTACAAAAAAGCTATTGTAAACCATTTAGAATCTAAAGGGTATTCTATTACAAACTACGGTACAGATACTGAAGATAGTGTAGATTATCCAGATTTTGTACATCCTGTAGCTAAAGATGTTAATAATAAAGAGGTAGATTTTGGAATTCTTATTTGTGGTAGCGCAAATGGTGTAGCTATGACAGCTAATAAATATCAAAATGTTAGAGCTGGCGTTTGCTGGACAAGCGAAATTACTGAACTCACACGATTACATAATAATGCAAATATTATCTGTATTCCTGCGCGTTTTACATCAATACCGCAAGCTATAAAAATGGTAGATGTATTTTTAAATACAGCTTTTGAAGGTGGTCGTCATCAAAATCGTATTGATAAGATTCCTTTATCTTGTTAATTACCAATTTTTAAGTTGGTAAACTATGAGTCATTCGCATGCACATAACCACGATCATAAAGATTTAAAAGGCCGAAAGCTTTTAATTACCATATTACTTAATACTGTAATTACAGTTGCTCAAGTAATAGGTGGTTTGGTTTCTGGTAGTTTATCGTTGTTAAGTGATGCGCTGCATAATTTTAGTGATGTACTGTCTTTAATTGTAAGTTATATAGCTTCAAAATTATCAAAGCAAAAAGCATCAATAAATAGAACTTTTGGTTATAAACGTGCCGAAATTTTAGCGGCTTTTGTAAATGCTGCAACCTTAATAATTGTTGCAGTAATACTTATAAAAGAAGCTGTTGAGCGTTTTCAAGATCCGCAAAATATAGAATCAAACCTTGTTATTTGGTTGTCTCTTATTGCAATAGCTGGTAATGGTTATAGTGTGTTACTGCTAAAAAAAGATTCTGATAATAATATTAATATAAAATCGGCTTACTTACACTTATTAACAGATATGTTAGCAAGTGTTGCAGTATTGATAGGTGGCTTATTAATGAAGTATTTTCAGCTGTTTTGGGTAGATAGTTTGCTTACCTTTTTAATAGCTGTGTATTTAATTTTTGTTGGTTATCATTTATTAAAAACATCAACTAAAATGCTGATGCTTTTTACACCAGAACATATAGATATTAAAGCTGTGGTTCGTGTTGTTAATAAGCTTCCAAAAGTGAATAAACTACACCATGTGCATATATGGAATTTAAGTGATGACGAATTGCATTTAGAAGCGCATTTAGATTTAAAAGAAGATATTTCAACATCAGAATTTAATGACTTATTGTTAGAAATAGAAAACCTATTACATGACGAGTTTAATATAAATCATGTAACCATACAACCAGAGTTTAATAAAGAAGATCCTAAAGAAGTTATCGTACAAGACTAATGCTAGATATTACAACCAAAACATTTCAAGAATTAACTACTCAAGAATTATATGATATACTACAATTACGAAGCGAAGTTTTTGTTGTAGAACAAGATTGTGTATACCAAGATATTGATGGAAAAGACCAAAAAGCACTTCATGTTTTAGGTTATAAAAACAATGTTGTAGTAGCTTATACACGTATTTTTAAACCAGGAGATTATTTTGAAAAAGCTAGTATTGGTAGAGTTGTAGTTGCTAAAAAAGAACGCCAGCATAAATATGGTTATGATATTATGGAGGCTTCTATACAAGCTATAAAAGAACACTACAACGAAACCGACATAAAAATATCAGCGCAATGTTACTTAAATAAGTTTTATAATAATTTAGGGTTTAAAGCAATAGGAGAAGACTATCTTGAAGATGGCATTCCGCATATAGCAATGGTTTACAAAGTGTAAACTAGTTATCTTGACCACCAACGTAGGTTACTAAAATTTCCACACGTCTATCATATTTTGGTTCGCCACCAAGCGGAAATTTACGACGCATACCAACATATTTCATTCGGCGTTTATCCACACCTTTTTTAGCTAAATAGTCATAAATATATTTAGCTCTAGCTACAGAAAGATTTCGTTTTTTTGTTCTTCGGTCAATAGCATCTCTACTATTTTGCGTACAACACACATGGCCTTGTATTGTAAAGTAAATGTCATCGCGTTCAACAAGTACTTTAGCAATGTCTTCTAATGTTTTTACTGATTCTGGAAGCAAATAACTATAACCTGTTTTAAATAAAATATTGTCTAAAGTAAATTTATCACCAGCTTTAAGTTCGCCTTTTAAAGCATCTTTTACATCTTGTTTTTTAGGTTCTTCAACAACAACTCTAGGTGGATCATAAGGATGCACAATAATTTGAACTTTACGATTTAAACCACGTATTTTATTAATGTCTTCTTCTTTAACAAGTTTTAATAATACTTCTCCTTTTCCATCAACATTTGTAATGACAGACTCGTCAAACTCGTTATTTGAAAATATTTCTTTGATAGAATTTGCCCTTTGCTGTGATAAAACCAAGTTGTAATCATCACTACCTCTATCATCACAAAAGCCATAAATGGATATTTTTTCAATATCTAACCCTTCAATTTTTGATAAAAACATTAATAGTCTACTATGCTCAGTTTCAGGAACATCATATTTATCTGTTTCAAAATACACTTCGTGAGTAAGTTCTTTTTGAGCACAAACAAACTGAGATATTAAAAAGAGTAAGACTATTAGTTTTTTCATTTTTCTTTAAAAAAGGGGAATTAAAGATAAATTATTTTTATTTTTTAACATAAAATACAGTCAAATAATTAATTTAAATAACTTGAATATGTTGAAGGATTTTTAAGAATTTCCTTTGCTTTTTGAATTTCAAGGTTGTTAGCTAAATAATATTCATACAGTCCTTCTCTATAAAAATAACGTTTTACAATTTCATCAGATAAAAGCGATAGTAACTGGTCTTTATTATTATCTACAGCTCTATTTTTATAGGTATTTATGGTATTAATTAAGTTAGTGTATTCGGTATTTATAGCAGCATAAATTTGCTCGTCATTGGCTACTTCCATAGCCTCTTCAAAAGCTTTTTCGGTTTTGGTTTCAAAGTTGAAATTATTCTTATCTAAAAAGGCTTTAAAATTATTGAAATCACTATCTGAAAGTTTAAACGATTTTAAATCAGTAACACTATTATTGTAGTAATATTCAGTAGCATAATTAAATATTAAGTTGTCGTTTAAAATAGCGTTTGTAATTGGGCTATAAACCGATTCTACTAATTCCAAGTCAGGTTGAATTCCGCCACCATCGTAAACGGTTCTTCCTTTTTTGGTTTTAAATGCACTATAGTTTTCTTTTTTAACTCTGGTTGCTTTACCATTTTCATCTCTATTCCAGTAATCTAAAGCTTGAATACATCTTCCAGAAGGTGTGTAATATCTAGAAATGGTTATTTTCATTTGAGTTCCGTAAATAAGTGGTTTTGGTCGCTGTACAAGACCTTTTCCAAAACTTCTTGCACCAACAACAACTGCTCTATCTAAATCTTGTAAAGCACCTGATACAATTTCGCTTGCTGAAGCACTTCTACCATCTATTAAAACCACTAATGGAATTTCGGTATCAATAGCTTCGCGTTGTGTGTAATAGGTTTTGTTGTATTTTTTAACTTTAGATTTTGTAGTAACTACCAACTGGTTTTGAGGTACAAAAATGTTAACAATATTTACAGCTTCACTCAGTAAACCACCAGGATTTCCTCTTAAATCCAATATTAATTTTTCGGCACCTTGGTTTTTAAGACTTCTTATAGCGTTAATGGTTTCGCTAGAGGCTTTATCATTAAACTTTCTTAAAACAACATAACCTGTTTTATCATTAATCATTGAAAAATGAGGAACAGCATGAATTTCTACTGCTTCGCGTTTTATAGCTGCTGTTTGTGTTTTTCCTTGTCTTACATAAGTTACATTTACTGTTGTACCAGAAGCACCTTGTAATAAATTACCAGCATCATCTTTAAAATCAGCAACAACTACATTTTCAACTTTTATAATTTCATCACCTGCTTTTAAACCTGCTTTATCTGCAGGATAATCCTTGTAAGGCTCTACAATTACCAACTTGTCTTTAAGTGTTAAAACGCTTGCTCCAATGCCTGTATAATCGCCAGTATTGTTTATACGAGCAGCTTCAACATCTTGCTCATTCATAAAATTGGTATAAGGATCAAGATCTTCTAACATGCTTTTAATGGCAGTATCCATTAAATCTCCAGGATTGGTTTCATCAACATAATTCATGTTAAGTTCCTTAAATAGCGTCGTGAAGATTTCAATTTGCTTTGCTATTTCAAAAAACTCACTTTTAAAGGCACTTGTCGTTACAAAAATTGAAAGTGCCAAAACAGGAATGAATATTCTTTTTCGTAGTAATGTTTTCATCTTAAGTTTAGTTATTTGAGGATGCGTTTAAGAATTTGTTCAGTAAAACCTTCATTTTAGTGTCCAATACCTCAAAAGTTATACCATCGTTACCAATGTATAAAATCATTAACGCATATTGTGTTGTAATGTTGTTAAAAATTACAGCCTTGTTTAATCTATAGGCTTCTCTCATTAATCGTTTGATACGATTTCTATCAACAGCATTTTTAAATTTTCTTTTGCTAACAGTTACACCTGCTTTTAATAAAACCGAATCATCAAAATCAACAGGCAAGTATATAAGCTTAAGTGGATAAGCTGAAACCGATTGTCCTTCTGCAAAAAGTTGTTCAATAAGCTTTTTACTCTTTAATTTTTCTTTTTTGTTGTAGGTGAACATTAATTAGTTGTTGTTTAGTTTAGAAGCTTCTAATAATGCGTTGTAGGCATTTAATAGTTTTCCAGATTTTGACAAGGTATCAAAGGACTTTATATCTCCAATATTTCCGCCAACAATTACTTTGGTATTAATTTCTAAACCAGAATTTAAAATAGCTTTTTTTACTTGTGATGCTGTTAAATTAGGGTATTGTGAACGAATTAATGCTGCAACTCCTGTAACCAATGGAGCAGCCATTGAAGTTCCTCCTTCAGACTCATAAGAATTATTTGGAACTGTGGAGTAAATACTAGAACCAGGAGCAAAAATATCAACATTTTGTTTTCCGTAGTTAGAGTAATCTGCAACTAGGTCGGAACCATATCGATAATACGTAGCACCAACATTTATAAAGTTATCCGCAATTTCTTTTCCATTATCAACATCAGTAGGAAAATTAAGAGAAGAATCTAAATTTAATGCATCGTTACCTGCTGCGTGAACAATGAGTACATCATTGCTTGCTGCATATAAAATAGCATCTTTAACCCACTCTTTATGAGGTGAAAAGTATTTACCAAAGCTCATATTGATAATTTTTGCTCCATTATCAACAGCATATCGTATGGCTAGAGCAATGTCTTTATCATATTCATCTCCATTAGGTGTGTTACGAATAGGCATAATTTTTACATTGTTTGCAACACCATTTATGCCTTTGTTGTTGTCTCTTTTAGCTGCTATTATACCTGAAACATGAGTGCCATGGGTTTCTTCAGCATCATGAGGTTTTACATTATTATCTCCATAACCTATATCGTTTATGTCGTTAGGATTGTCTTTAGTTTTTCTGCCTTTTAGATTTTTATTTAAATGAACAGTTAATCGCTCGTTTATTAATTTCAAATCTTTATTTAAAGCTGCTTTAATGGCATCAACAGTTTCAAAATTGTAAGTGTAAACAGATCTCATTATTGAAACCGCTTCCAATACATTTTGGTCTTCTGTTCTAATAGCAAATACGTCTTCTTTGGTATAGTTTTTTTTCTTTAAATAACTTGAAATTCTATTATCTGCAGTAGTTACTTGTTGAATAAGATTCTCAGTATTGGTTTTTGCTTCAGAGTATTTTTGATACTGCTTTTGGTATTCAAAAAGCGCATCAGCATATCGTGGGTTGGAAGAATCTCCATTTACAATTAATCTTACAAACTCAAATTGCTCGTCATAAGTATCTCCTATAAAATTCCAACCGTTAACATCATCTATAAAGCCATTATTATCATCATCTTTTCCATTGTTTGGAATTTCTTTAGTATTTACCCAAATAGAACTTGAAAGGTCTTCATGGTTTATATCTACTCCAGAATCTATAACAGCAACTATGGTTGTAACACCTTTATTGGTTTTAATAATTTCGTTGTAGGCTTTTTCAAGGCTTATACCTGGAATTGTGTCTTTTATTAAATCTAAATGACTCCATTTTTTTAGCTCACTTTCAGATAAATTAGAGATTTTTAAAGGAATGTTGTCAATATTTTCCTCAGGTGTTGAGATAATAGGAGACGACCCACAATTATTTAGCAACACAAGTAGTAAGCAAAAAAATACAGCTTTAATTGTTTTCATGTTTTACAATTACGTTTTTTAGAACAAATCACTACAACTGTAAACATCTTTTAGTCTTACACCTTTTTCGGTATGCTGTACAGTTATAATCTCATTGTGAGCGTCGTGTTCTAAAAATAGGTAAAAATTGTCATTTGCAGCAAGATTTAAAAAGGCTTCTTTTTCATCTAAGGTCAATAGAGGTCGTGTATCGTATCCCATAACATAAGGTAAAGGCAAATGACCTGCAGTTGGAAGTAAATCGGCCATAAAACATATTTTCATATCCTTATAAGTAATTATAGGAATCATTTGTTTATCAGTATGTCCATTTGCAAAAAAGATATCAAAACCTAATTCAGAATTCTTTAAAATTTCGGTTTCAGGTAGTGATACAAAGTTTAGCTGACCACTCTCTTCCATAGGAAGAATATTTTCTTTCAAAAACGAAGCTTTTTCACGATTATTAGGTTGAGTTGCCCACAACCAATGGTCTTTATTGCTCCAAAAACGCGCGTTTTTAAAAGCTGGCTCATATCCTGTTCTATCTTTATTCCATTGTACACTACCTCCACAGTGGTCAAAATGTAAATGCGTCATAAATACATCAGTAATATCATCTCTATGAAAGCCGTATTTTTTTAGAGATTTATCAATAGTATCATTTCCCCATAAGTAATAATATCCAAAGAATTTGTCGCTTTGCTTGTCTCCCATTCCTGTATCGATTAAAATCAACCGATTTCCATCTTCAATAAGCAAACAACGTGCAGCAATATCTATCATGTTATTAGCATCGGCAGGATTGGTACGATGCCATAACGATTTTGGCACAACACCAAACATAGCACCACCATCAAGCTTAAAATTTCCAGATTCAATAGGATATAATTTCATAACATTTTATTTTTATGCAAATTAAAAAAATACTAAGGAATTTAAGTGATTGAAGCGCACTATAATACTTTTAAAAACCAATTATTTTACCGTTGAGTAATGGATGGTTATGGTTTTTATTAGTATTTTAACGAAAAATAAAATACATGATTGAACTTTCAGGAATTGTAATTTTAGGAATATTAGCACAATGGGTTGCATGGCGATTTAAAATACCTGCAATTTTACCCTTAATATTAATAGGATTATTTGTTGGGCCAATTTCTACATTACTATCTCAAGATGGCTCAAAATGGATTGAACCTGTTTGGAACGGAACCAAAGGACTCTTTCCTGGTGAAAGCCTCTACAGCTTTGTGTCTTTAGCAATTGGTGTCATACTTTTTGAAGGTGGTTTAACCCTTAAGCGCAATGAAATATCCAAAGTAGGACCAGTAATTTTAAAATTGATAAGTGTTGCAGCAGCTGTTACATTTATTGGTGGAGGAATTGCAACTCACTTTATTTTTGGCTTAAGCTGGAAAATTTCATTTCTATTTTCAGCATTAATTATAGTTACAGGACCAACTGTAATTGCACCAATTTTAAGAAATATTCCGCTTAAAAAAGACGTTTCTGCAGTTTTAAAATGGGAGGGTATTTTAATTGATCCAATAGGTGCTTTAGTAGCGGTTTTGGTTTTTGAGTTTATAAGTATTGGTGATGATAGTGGTTACACTTTACAGGCATTTATTGAGTTTGGAAAAATTGTAATTGTTGGATTTTCTTTTGGTACAACAGCAGCATTAGCATTGTATTTTGCTATTAAAAAGCATTTAATTCCTCATTATTTATTGAATGTTGCAGCATTATCAGTTGTGCTTTTAGTGTTTGTAGAGTCTGATGTTTTTGCACACGAATCTGGTCTTTTAGCTGTTGTGGTTATGGGAATGGTGTTAGGTAACAGCAAACTTCCTAACCTTAAAGAATTATTATATTTTAAAGAGTCGTTAAGTGTTTTACTTATTTCTATACTCTTTATTTTGCTATCTGCCAATGTAAATATTGAAGATTTAGAAATTGTTTTCAATTGGAACACAGCCATATTAATGGCAATAATCATTTTTATTCTTCGTCCATTAGGTGTGTTCTTAAGCACCACAAATTCTAGGTTAAAAGTCAACGAAAAACTATTTATTAGTTGGGTTGGACCAAGAGGTATTGTAGCTGCAGGTATTGCTTCTTTATTTGGTACTAAGCTAGTTTTAAAAGGAGAACCAGGAGCTGAATATATTACTCCCTTAGTGTTTACAACAGTTTTAGTAACCGTATTACTTAATGCTACAACAGCACGATCTTTTTCAAAATGGATAGGCGTTTACTTAAAATCAAGCAACGGAATTTTAATTATTGGAGCGTCTGAAGCGTCTAGAATTATTGCAAAATACTTGATTGATAATGGACGACATGTGGTGTTAATTGATAGTAACAAAGAAAATATCGATAAAGCCAGAGCAAAAGATATTGACGCAATGGAAGCTAATGTCTATTCTGAAGATTTATCTAACGATGTTGAGCTAAGCGATATTGGATACTTACTTGCACTTACAGGAAGTGATGAGGTAAACAGACATTCTATCAATAAATTTCAAAAGCATTTGGGCGAATCTGGAGCGTATCGTTTAATTTCTGCTGAAGAAATAAAGCATCCTGAGTCTATTCCAACTGATATTATTTTCTCTAAGAAGGACGATTACTTAAACTTTAGTGAAGTTGCAAGAGACTATCCTGTAGTTAATGAAATAAATATAGAGTCTAAAGAAATGTATTTAAAGACCATTGAGCGCTTAAATGCTGAACAAAAAGCAATACCTCTATTTATAAAAGATCTATCAGGAGAACTGCATATACTTTGTTCTTTAGATAAGAATTTTGAAATAGAAAAAGGCTTTCAGTTAGTATACTTAGGAAAACCCGAAGGACTTTAATCGTTAAGCTTTAATACAGCCATAAACGCTTGCTGAGGTATTTCAACATTACCTACTTGACGCATACGTTTTTTACCTTTTTTCTGTTTTTCTAAAAGTTTACGTTTACGCGAAATATCTCCACCATAACATTTTGCAGTTACATCTTTACGAAGTGCTTTTACAGTTTCTCTAGAAATAATTTTAGCTCCAATTGCAGCTTGAATAGGAATATCGAACTGTTGTCTTGGGATAAGTTCTTTTAACTTTTCACACATTTTTTTACCTATGGTGTAGGCATTATCTGCATGAATTAATGCTGAAAGTGCATCAACTTGTTGTGCGTTTAATAAAATATCAACTCTTACAAGTTTTGAAGCGCGCATTCCAATAGGAGAATAATCAAACGATGCATAACCTTTTGAAACCGTTTTTAAACGATCATAAAAATCAAAAACAATTTCAGCTAAAGGCATATCAAAAGACAGTTCAACACGCTCAGGTGTTAAATATGTTTGATTGGTGATGACACCACGTTTTTCAATACACAAGCTCATTACAGGACCAACAAAATCGGCTTTAGTAATAATAGTTGCTTTTATGTATGGTTCTTCTACTCGGTTAAGTGTAGAAGGTTCAGGTAAATCGGTTGGGTTGTTAACAATGATGATTTCATCAGGATTTTTGTTGGTAAATGCATGGTAGCTTACGTTAGGAACGGTTGTGATAACTGTCATATCAAACTCACGTTCTAAACGCTCTTGAATAATTTCAAGATGCAACATTCCTAAAAATCCACAACGGAATCCAAAACCAAGAGCCGCAGAACTTTCAGGAGCAAATACTAAAGAAGCATCATTAAGCTGAAGCTTTTCCATAGACGCTCTTAAATCTTCATAATCTTCAGTATCTACAGGGTAAATACCAGCAAATACCATTGGTTTTACGTTTTCAAACCCTTCAATAGCGTTTTTAGTTGGCTCTTTAGCATCAGTAATAGTATCACCAACTTTTACTTCTTTAGCTTCTTTAATACCAGTAATTAAATACCCAACGTCACCAGCGTTAATAACTTGCTTTGGCTGTTGTTTAAGTTTTAAAGTTCCAACTTCATCAGCAAAATACGTTTTGCCAGTTGCAATAAACTTAATGTTTTGCCCTTTTCTAATTTTACCATTAATAACTCTAAAATAAGTTTCAACACCTCTAAAAGGGTTGTAAACAGAGTCAAAAATTAAGGCTTGTAATGGTTCGTCTGGATTACCACTAGGAGCAGGCACACGCTCAATAATTGCAGATAAAATATTTTCAACACCAAACCCAGTTTTTCCACTAGCATGGATAACTTCAGAAGGGTCGCAACCTAATAAATCTACAATATCATCAGTAACTTCTTCAGGATTTGCACTAGGTAAATCTACTTTATTCAACACAGGAATGATTTCTAAATCATTTTCAAGAGCTAAATATAAATTAGAAATAGTTTGCGCTTGTATACTTTGAGCAGCATCAACAATTAAAAGCGCTCCTTCACAAGCAGCAATTGAGCGAGATACTTCGTAAGAAAAATCTACGTGACCAGGAGTATCAATAAGGTTTAAAACATATTGTTCGCCATTGTGCATATACTCCATTTGAATGGCATGTGATTTTATAGTGATACCTCGTTCACGCTCTAAATCCATGTTATCCAAGAGCTGATCTTGTTTTTCTCTGTCGGTAACCGAACCAGTAAAATCTAACAGCCTATCAGCAAGAGTACTCTTACCATGGTCGATATGTGCTATTATACAAAAATTTCTAATGTTCTTCATAGTGCAATTCTTCATCCTAAGATTTTGCAAATATAATCGATTTATTAAGGTTTATAGATTTTTATTTTATACACGTTTACGGTTTTTCAGTAAAAAAAATTCTAAAACAAATAGTATATTGCAACGTTAAACTATAAAAATTTGAATTTTATTCAACGAATTATAAAATTATTACTGTTTTTTATCCCATTACTTAGCCTAAGTCAAGAGTTCACTATTTCTGGTCGTGTACTAGATATTGACAACAACCCTGTGTCCTACGCTAATGTAATACTAATGACCAGTGATTCAACTATTGTTAAAGGTGTTTCCTCTAATGATAAGGGAGCTTTTAGTTTTTTTGATATAAAGAGCGATACTTATCTCATAAAAACAAGTTTTATTGGTTACAAGGATAATATTATAAGCATATCGGTTGAAGGTGATATTGTCATAGAAGACATTATTTTAGAAGAAAAACAAGAATCTTTAGACGAAATTACACTTACCTATAAAAAGCCAACAGTAAAAAAAGAAGCTGATAGAGTCGTTTTTAATATTGAAAATTCTGCATTAACTGAAGGTAATATGCTTCAGGTTTTAAAAAGTACACCAGGAGTTTTGGTATTAGACAACAACTTATTGGTTAAAAACACAGAGCCAACGGTTTATATAAACGACAGAAAGGTACATTTAACTGCTGCAGAACTAAGTCAATTACTTGAAGGCGCATCGGCAAATAGCATAAAAGCTGTAGAAGTTATTACAAATCCTTCGGCAAAATATGATGCTGAAAGTGGAGCTGTCATAAATATTGTAATGAGTAAAAACCTTATTACAGGTTATAGAGGTAATGTGTTTGCTAATTATACTCAAGGTGTTTTTCCTAGATATAATGCAGGAACAAGCCACTTTTTTAAATCTGAAAAAATAAACTTCTCTGCAAACTACAGTTATACTCAGAATAAAATTAATAGAAACAACAGGGAAGAGGTTAATTTTTTAGATGATAACTTAGATATTGAAGAGACTTGGAAATCTGAACTTAATCGAAACACATGGTCAAAAACCCATAATTTCAACTTCAATTTTGATTATAATATCAATAAAAAAAACACGTTGAGTTTATCTTCTACAGTACTTTGGTTGCCTGATTTTAAGTATAAAATAAGCAACCTTACCAATGCTTTTGATAATACTGAAAGCTTAATGTTTTATTATGATTCCAACAGTTTATCATCAGATGAAAAGCATAATATTGGATTGGATTTAGACTATACTCATTTATTTAAAAACCCTGGAGAAAAGTTGTCTTTAAACGCACATTATACCAACTATGATTACAATAGGTTACAAGATGTGTTGAGTAATTATTACAATGCTGACGATTCTTTTATTGAGTCAACGAGTTATAACACAAACAATAACCAAGAGACTGAAATTTTTACTTCAAAAGCTGACTATACATTACCAATTAGCGATTCTTCTCTTTTTGAAGCAGGAGCAAAGGCTTCGTTTATAAATACCAATAGCGATATTACACAATACGATATTGTAGGCGGTAGTGAAGTTTTAAACACAGAAAACACTGATGCGTTTGATTATGAAGAGGCTATTTTAGCAGCTTACATGAATTATTCTCAAGATTGGGAAAAGTTTAGTTTAGCTCTTGGGTTAAGAGCAGAACAAACCAATGTTACAGGAGTTTCTATAAGTAACAACGAAACTAACAAACAAGACTATTTAGAGTGGTTTCCAACAACAAGTATAAACTATATAATGTCCGACAACCTTAGTTTTTATACTAACTACAAACGAAGCATTCAAAGACCAGATTACGAAAGTTTAAATCCGTTTCACTTCTTCATTAATGACAATACAGTTTATTTAGGAAATCCTTCTCTTAGACCAGTTATCGATAATTATGTAGATGCAGGATTTACTTTAAACGACAGCTATACTATTCAAGCCTATTATAAGAAATCAAAAAACAACATTTATGAGTTACCAATACAGGATAACGAAACCAATTTAGTATCGTATGTTCCTGTTAACTTTGACAACACTGTTGAGTATGGTTTTGATTTTATTCTTAGCTCTTATATTACCGAAAGATGGTTTTTATACGGAGTGTTTTCAGTTTACAATATTGAAGATACCGAAACGTTTGATACTGAGGTTTTAAAACGAGATATATGGTCTACATATAGTGTTTTACAAAATGATTTTACCTTTTTAAAAGACAAAACGCTCAACCTTAACTTAACCATGTATTGGGTTGGAAAAAATCTTCAAGGACTTAGAGAGGTTGATGGACGCTTAGCTTCAAATTTGTCAATTTCGAAGTCTGTTTTCAATAAAAAAGGAGTCATTTCACTTTCAGCTGAAGATTTGTTTAACCGACAAGATTTTACTGATAGATCACGCTATTTAAACCAAAACAGTAAACTTTTTACTGATGTTGATAACCGTTATATTAAAATAGGGTTTAGATACATGTTTGGAAACACTAACCTAAGCTCTAACTCTAGAACCAGTAACCTCCAAGAGCGTAACAGGTTGCAGTCAGAAAGCAATTAGTCTTGCCATTCGGCAATAAATAAATTGGTATCACGACCACCTCCATTATTACGGTTTGAAGAAAACGCTAAATATTTTCCATCATTTGAAAACACAGGAAACGCATCAAATGTTTCGCCATGAGTAACGCGTTTAAGGTTTTTACCATCAAGATCAATCATGTATAAATTAAAAGGAAATCCGCGTTCAGCTTCAAAGTTTGAAGAGAACAACACTTTTTCTCCACTAGGATGAAAAAACGGACTCCAGTTGGCATTTCCTAAACTAGTTAGTTGACGTAAATCACTTCCATCAGCATTACAAATGTAAAGTTCCATTTCAGTAGGTTCTACTAAACCTTCTGCTAAAAGTGCTTTATATTCTTTAATTTCTTCTTCAGTTTTTGGTCTTGATGAACGGAAGATTAATTTAGTCCCATCAGGAGAGAAGAAAGCACCTCCATCATAACCCAATTCGTTGGTAATTTGTTTAACATCAGTTCCATCAATATTCATGGTGTATAATTCTAAATCACCACTTCTAGTAGATGTAAATACAATTTTATCGCCTTTAGGAGACACTGTTGGTTCAGCATCATAACCAATTTCGTTGGTCAATTGCTTTACAATATTTCCATCTAAATCAGCTACAAAAATGTCGTAACTATCATAAATTGGCCAAATGTACTTTCCGTTTTTACGCAAAGGTGTTTCTGGACATTCTTCACCACCCAAATGTGTTGAAGCATAAATAATATGTTTGTTATCAGGAAGAAAATAAGAGCATGTTGTTCTACCTTTTCCAGTACTTACCATTTTAGGCGCAATACTATCATTAAACGTGTCTGTAGCATTCATTAAAAACATTTGATCGCAACCTACATTCCAACCTTTATTATTAGATTGAAATACCAATTGCTTGTCGTCAAAACTCCAATAGGCTTCAGCATTATCACCTCCAAAAGTTACTTGACGAAGGGATTTAAAGTGTGTTTCTTCAGGATATATTAAAGACTCTTTTTGCTCCTTTTCAACAGCAACAGTTGTATCTTGTGTGTCGTTAGTAGTGGTTTTGTTTTCGTTTTTACAACCTAAAAGGGCTAAAGCTAAAATTGAAAGTAATGTGTATTTCATACTATTATTGACTAAATTTGCTCAAAAATAAGATTATTATCATGAAGAGAATATCGCTACTAGTTTTTTTTGTATCGCTATTAGGTTGCAAACAAACCGAAACATTAAGCAGTAAAATTAAGGATGATGTTACTTTTTTGGCAGATGATGCGCTTGAAGGAAGACAGACAGGAACCGATGGTGAAAAAGCTGCAGCTGAATATATTGCTCAAAGGTTTGAAGATTTAGGACTTACAGCAAAAGGAACCGAAGGCTTTTACCAAGCGTTTTCTTTTAAACCAAAAACAGATCCTCACCAAGAAGTTAATTACACTGTTAAGGATGGAGACAGCTCTATAACAGGAACTAACGTTATTGGGTTTTTAGATAATAAGGCAGAAAATACTATCATTATTGGAGCACACTATGACCATTTAGGGTATGGTGCAGAAGGATCGTTACACAGAGGAGAAACTAATGAGATTCATAATGGAGCAGACGACAACGCAAGTGGTGTAGCAGTATTGCTTGATTTAGCTAGAAAACTTAAAAGCGCAAATACAGGAAACAACTATTTGTTTATGGCGTTTTCTGGTGAAGAAATGGGATTGTTAGGATCTAACTACTTTACAAAAAACCCGACAATAGATTTACAAAAAGCCAATTACATGCTCAACATGGATATGGTTGGTAGACTAAAGCAAGATAGTACGCTTGCGGTTTATGGTGTTGGTACGTCTCCTATTTTAAAACAAGTTGTAAAAGCAAACAACTCTAAATTTAAAATCATTGAAAATGAATCTGGTGTTGGTCCAAGCGACCACACCTCGTTTTATAATAGCGATATTCCTGTGCTACATTTTTTTACAGGTCAGCATGAAGACTACCATAAACCAGGTGACGATACTGAAAAGTTGAATTTTGAAGGTATGGAAACCATTTCAAGTTATATTTTTGATATTATTTCAGACCTTGATGATAACGGAAAGTTAGCCTTCAGAAAAACTAAAAATGAAAGTGAAGAAACACCACGATTTAAGGTTGGCTTAGGTGTAATTCCTGATTATTTGTTTGATGGAGAAGGTATGCGAATAGATGGTATTAGCGAAGATAAACCAGCGCAAAAAGCAGGACTTCAAAAAGGTGATATTGTTATACAATTAGGAGATAGTTTGGTAACAGATATGATGAGTTATATGCGAGCATTATCAAGTTTTAACTCAGGAGATAAAACCAAAGTGACTGTAAAAAGAGGAGAGGATAAAGTAGAAGCAGAAATAGAGTTTTAGTATGGTAAAAATAGGTGACATAGAACTTCCAGATTTTCCGCTGTTGTTAGCACCAATGGAAGATGTAAGCGATCCTCCGTTTAGAGCATTGTGCAAAGAACAAGGCGCAGATGTGGTATATACAGAGTTTGTATCTAGCGAAGGGTTAATTCGTAATGCGGCTAAGAGCGTCATGAAACTCGATATTTATGAAAAAGAGCGTCCTGTTGGTATTCAAATATTTGGCGCCAATTTAGATAGCATGCTTCAAACTATTGATATTGTTGAAAAATCTAACCCAGATATTATTGACATCAACTTTGGATGCCCTGTAAAAAAAGTGGTAAGTAAAGGTGCTGGAGCAGGTATTTTAAAAGATGTTTGCCTTATGGAAAGCTTAACTGCCGAAATGGTTAAACGTACCAATTTACCAGTTACAGTAAAAACCAGATTGGGTTGGGATCACGACTCTATAAAAATTGTTGAAGTTGCAGAGCGTCTTCAGGATGTTGGTTGTAAAGCCATTTCTATTCATGGTCGTACAAGAGCACAAATGTATAAAGGAAATGCAGATTGGAAACCTATAGCTCAGGTAAAAAACAATCCAAGAATGCACATTCCTGTATTTGGAAATGGAGATGTAAACTCTCCTGAACGTGCTATGGAAATGAGAGACGATTATGGATTAGATGGTTGTATGATTGGTAGAGCTACTATTGGAAACCCATGGTTTTTTAAGCAAGTAAAACACTTTTTTAAAACAGGAGAACATTTAGCACCAATTAGTTTAGAGGAGCGCGTAGATGCTGCAAGACGTCATTTGCAAATGTCAATCGACTGGAAAGGGGAGAAGTTAGGTGTTTTTGAAACTAGACGTCATTACACCAACTATTTTAAAGGCATTCCAAACTTTAAGGAATATAGAACCAAAATGGTAACTAGCGACGACCCTAAAGATGTATTTGATACCTTTGATGAAGTATTAGATAAGTTTGCTGACTACCAGTTTGTGTAACTTTTTTTAATCTCTTAAAAATTATTTACTAGCGCTTTATTTATTCTGCTGGATGCAAGTTTTGAGGCCAATATTCCTAAAACGGTTATAGTAACTAGCACTATTACAAAATTGATAGGTTTTATAGCGACAGGATAAGGTAACGAAGGAGTTAACATGACAAGCTCAAAAAGATATTGAAACAGCACTATTAAAAAGCCAAAGACTAAACCAAGAATACCTCCTAAAACAGTCATTAAGTTACCTTGAAGAAAGAATACATTTTTAATTTGCGATACATCAACCCCAAGGTTAAATAAAGTATTTAACGATTCTTTTTTGTCTAAAATCATCATGATTAATGCACCAATAACATTAAATAAGGCTATAATGATTACTAAAGTAAAAATAAGATACACAGCCATATTTTCGGTATTGAGCATTTTGTTGAGAGAATCGTTAAGCTCATTTCGGTTTTTAATTTGAAAACGATTTCCAAAAGCAGCAGTTAAAGCGTCTCTAACAGTAGCTTCATTAGCATTTTCAGTAAGTTTAAGCTCAATACTACTAATTTGATTATCGTTATAATTCATAAGGTATTTAGCAGTGCTTAAATTGGAATACACATACTCATTGTCTAAATCTTCATTAATGTGAAACACGCCTGTGTTTACAGCATTTATAGAGTTAAATGCACCTCTTACTGAGCTTATTTGTCCTTTACCTGGTTTAGGAACATAAATAGTAAGACTTTTACCATAATCTAAAACACCAAAAGACAATGTATTTGAAATTCCCCAACCAGAAACAATTTGGTTACTATCGGTTAACCAAGAACCACTTACAACCATAGTATCAATAGACGTTACACGCGTGTAATTAGCATCAACACCTTTTATATTTGCGAGTTTTCGTTTTCCGTCAAATTCAAGAATAACGCGTTCTTCAATGCTCTTTGAGTAGTATTTAATATCTGAAATATCAGCAAGTGCTAGGGAATCTTTTTCAGAAAACACAAACGATTTTCCTTCAACAGGAGTCAATTTTAAATCAGGATCTACAAACGAAGAAAATTCAAGGCTAAAGTTTTTTAAACCTGCAAAACCAGAAAGTACAATAAACAATGCAGCTGAGGCTATAACAATACCTGAAGCCGCAATAACAGTCATAATATTTATAGCGTTGTTACTGCTTTTAGAAAACAGATAACGTTTAGCTATATATAAAGAAACATTCAATTATGACTTTTTTCTTTTATTAAGAAGATCAGGGTTGCTAATAGGGTTTTCTTTTCCTTTAAGAGACTTTTCAATTTGGTCAATATATTCCAAAGAGTCATCAATAAAAAATTCTAAACTAGGCATTCTTCGTAATTGATTTTTGGTACGTTGTGCTAGTTCGTGCCTAATTAATGGTGTGTTTGAGCGAATGCCTTTTAAAAGTTCCTCGCCTTTATCATTAGGAAAAATGCTTAAGTAAACTTTTGCAATAGATAAATCTACAGTAACCGAAACTTTGGTTACTGAAATGATAACACCTCTAAGGCCACCTTTAGTTGCTGCACCTTGAAGTACATCTACTAAATCTTCTTGTAAAACGCCACTTATCTTTTTTTGTCTGTTGCTTTCCATGATGCAAAAATAGTTGATATTTAAGGATTATTTTATTTTTGAATACACAAAATTTATGCCTTAGGCACAAAACACCTTAAAAATGAACAAAATAGAGCATATTGGTATTGCAGTAAAAAACCTTGACGAGTCCAACAAACTGTTTTCAAGCTTGTTTGGAGAAGCACATTATAAAATAGAAGACGTTTTAAGCGAAGGTGTAAGAACCTCATTTTTTAAATCAGGACCTAATAAAATAGAGTTGCTTGAAGCGACCAACAGCGATAGTCCTATTGCAAAATTTATAGAGAAAAAAGGAGAGGGAATTCATCATATAGCTTTTGCGGTAGACGATATAAAGTCAGAAATTGAACGCTTAAAGACAGAAGGCTTTATAGTTTTAAACGAAGAACCGAAACGAGGAGCCGACAATAAATGGGTTGCGTTTTTGCATCCTAAATCTACAAATGGTGTTTTAATTGAGTTGTGCCAAGACATAAAGGATTAAAAATTCTTGTAGAGTATTAAAATAAGTAGTAATATTGCACACTCTTTTTTAGAAGAGATTAATAATTAGCGCTAAGCTAATGGGTCCTATAACTCAGTTGGTTAGAGTATCTGACTCATAATCAGAAAGTCCCTGGTTCGAGCCCAGGTGGGACCACAAAACAAACCGTTTCAAATTATTGAAGCGGTTTTTTTGTTTTAACAATTGCCATAATACATGAGAGGTTTATGCTAAACAACACTTAAATTAAAATATATTTTTAGTTGTTAGATACTTACCTATTTTTTGTAGATTGAGCCTTTATAAACCAAATGTCCATTTCAAACAAATTTCACTTTGAATTTTAGCCTTAATAGAATTATTAGTTACCTACCTTTTAAAAGAAATGCAATAATTTTTGCTTTAGTACTAATAACAGCAATCTATTTTGTTAAAATGGAATTCTTCATCGAAAACACCAATATTGCTTTATATCTTAAGCTGTTTGCGTGGGTAATTGGAACGTTTATATTGATTTTAATTGGTATAGGTTTTTTATACACGTTGGTTTGCTACCTGTATTTTGTCATCAATAAGAAAACTATTAATCCTAAAATTGATATAGGATTAGATGGTAACATAAAAGGAGTTGCAGGACAAGTACCTGTTTTAATTTCTTTACCGAAAGCCATACTTCCGTTGTTGGGTTACATCAAAATAAAGATAGAATTTGAAAATGGAAAACTCTCAGACACTGTAGTTATCAATAAGTTTTCTCAAGGGTTTGAAAAACTACTGCCAAAAGAAGGTTCAACTTTAATTTGGTTACCAGACAGAAAGCAATATCACGTTAAAGGGTTTGTTATTAGTTTTATAGACTATTTGCAGTTTTTCCGTTTTACAACGTATAAAAAATCAAAAAACGCATTTTACCTTCATTCTTCTGAAATTGAACTTTCCGTTGATGATATTAACCCTTCAAAAACTAAGGAAGAAAAAGAAAAAATAAAAACGTCTCGTAAAATACAAGGCGACTATCTCAACTATAAAGATTTTGAAGTTGGAGATGATGTTCGCCGAATTGTCTGGAAAATTTTTGCTAAAAATAGAGAGCTTGTCATTAGAACGCCTGAAGTTATAAACCCTTACGCGTCGCACATCAAATTTTACACAAGTTTTTATAACGTTTTGTCTAAAGATCTTACTTCGGCATATGCGGTTAGTATGCTGAATTATTACAAAGATATTGTGTACAATATTTGCTTAAACATTAAGAAAAAAGACAAAAAAGTAGAATTCAATATTGACCAAGCTGTAAACGAATTTATATCGGTAAACGAGAATGATCGTGTTGGGTTTCAGTTAAGTTCGGCAAGTTGGCAAAACAACTTTTCGGTAAACGAACTGAAAGCCTCTGGAGAATCTATAATATGTGTGTCGACCTTAATTAGTTTAGAAGAGCTTACTACTTTAATTGAAAAAGGAACTTCAAACATTATTATTGTAAAAGCATCGCGACATTTAGACCATCAAAATGTGTTTAATTTCAAAAACCTATTTTTAAGACAAGATCAAAAAAGCGAACTTAACAAGCTAGCTTGGATATTTTCGGCAGCACGAAAAAAACTAAAAAAGAACGAAGAAGGTATAGAAAAATTAGTGTCTAACTCTAATTTTACAGGACAGATTATATGAGAAAAATAGACTACAAAGAACTTACACTTGGGTTACTGTTTTTAATCCTTCCTACGATACTTATAATGTATCCGTTGCTCGATTTTCTGTCAGAGTATTATTCATTGCTTTTTGTCAACAAGCATGTATTAATTGGTGTGTTTTCAGCAGGAATTATCACAGCATATTTATTACATAAAACCAAAATTCGATTTCTAATTATTTTTGGTTTACTTCTTCTGATTATTAATATTCTTTACAGCTCTATTAGTGCATCGTCTTTTAATGAGTTTGATGCCTATTATGTAGCAAATCGGTTTAAAATAAACACTAGTATTTTTGTGTTTGGATGGTTTTCGGGCTTTGCAATATCACGTTGGAGGTATTATTTAATAGTGTTTTCAATACTATTAACAACACTGTCAGTCATTCTCATTTCAGATATGGAAATGTCTAACGTAAACGAAATGATATGGCTTGTTGCACCAACAGTACTCTACTTGTTTTACGTACTGTTTGTAAAAGAATTGCTTAAAACTATTCAAAAGCAAGAAAAAACCAATTACGTTATGGTGGTTGGAAGAATTTTGTTGTTTTCGTTAATAGCGTTGTTTTTGTTTTGGTCAACGATACAGTTGTTAGACTCAAAGATTGACCATATTCAAAACGAGATTACACAAGGTCAAAGTGATGAAAGCGATGAAGAAGATTCTGATGGAGACAAAGACAATAAAGACAAAGACTCCAAAGATGATGATAGTAGTTCTGGTGCTAAGTTTAATTTAGATGATTATTTAGGGCTTAGAGATCGATTAAATGTTTCAGAAGAACTGTTGTTTTGTGCTAATATTGATAACTTTATCAACCCAACAACACCAAATCCGCAGTACATTACGCTGTATCATTTAAATCAGTACAATCCAACTTTAGAGCAATTTGAAGTTGATCCAGACAGTATTGTTCGCGATTTATTTTTACCAAACCCAACAAAAATTCCTCAATATTTCACTCAAGTAAACGACTCTGTATTAGTTTATGATAAAATGGAACGTGCTACCAAAGAGGTAAAAAGCACCATTTATATTGCTGGTCTTAGTCCTGAGGTTTTTGTGGCTCCAAGTACAGCTTATGCATGTCAACCAATTTCAATTGAAGAAGAATTTAAAAAGGACTATAAGTTTGCTTACAATGTGTTTTCTGAAGTATCAGAACTTAACAGCGCTTATTTTGTTTATAATACCCAAGACGAGACGATTATTAATTATCAAGAAAACCGTTATCGCACCTTAAGACGCGCTAAAAGTTATGAAGGCGAAAACGAACGATTTATGGACTATTATACAGAAGTTCCTGAAGGCGAGCTCTATAATAAAATAGGTCATTTGGCAGATAGTCTTACCAAAGGAGACAATACAACTATTGATAAAATATTAAGCATTCGCAATTATTTCTTATCAAAAGATGAAAAAGGAGATCCTTTATACGTCTACACTTTAACACCAGGAAAACCAACAGACCCAAACATTCCTAACGCAAGTATGTTAGATGAATTTATGTTCAACACACATAGAGGCTATTGTACTTATTTTGCAACGTCATCATTGTTTATGTTACGATCTTTAGGAATACCAACACGTGTAGCTGTTGGATTTATGACGGTTGATAGAAGTCATAAAACTCCAGGTTGGTATTGGTTTTATGGAGATCAAGGTCATGCTTGGACGCAAGTTTATATACCAGAATACGGTTGGCTAGATTTTGACATGACAGTAAGTAATACAGATGCTGAACAATCGCCACAACCTGATGGTACACCTCCAACGCCTCCAACAAAAGAAACTTATGTTGGTAAAGGTGTAATTACCGAAGTAGATACCCTAAGCAAAACAATGCAAGTTCGCGTTGATAAAATGATTATCAACGATAATGGTATTGCTCTAGACAGTACCAATCTTTTAGACATGTCGTTTGATGTTAACCAAGCCAAAGTGTTTGCTGGCGAACAACCAATTGCTTTAAAAAATGTAAAGCTTGGTGACACAGCTGTAATGGTGTCTTTTGATTATAAATTGGAACGAATTCGTAAAAAATACAATAGCGAGACTATTGAAAATTACATGAAACTTTTTCCAGACCCAATTACAATTATGGAAGTTCATGTTCCTAAAATTGAAGAAGAAAAACTAGACGACGCTACAAAAGAAGAGGAAGACAGCGCAATGAAAACCATAACAGATTGGTCAATTTATGTGCTTGCTGCAATTCTGTTAATATTATTGGTGTTAATGTTGCTGCCAATATGCTATTACTTGTGGTTGTCTAAAAAAGCTAAAAATCATAGTTCCATTACAAAGCTATCTGAAGCCAATTATAAAAACGCCCACTTTATACTTAATCAAATGGGCATTCCAAGAGATCACCAAACACCTATGGTTTATGCACGAGATGTCGTTGACCCTAAGTTTGGAACCCACTTTGAAACTTTTGTTAAAAACTATCAAAAACTAAAATATAGCGAAGACCAACTTACTAATGCTGAGGTTGATTTAATTAAAGAATTTCATTCTGATTTTAATCAAAAAGTGTTTTCAAAATATAGTAAGTCACAGCGCTTTTTCAATTTTATTAAACCAAACAAATGGATTCACTATATGCTGAATCTTAATCTAAAAAAATAGTGTATTATTATGAGTCAAGACCTAGAACATACAAGTCCAAACCAAACACAAACCATTGCTGAAGAAACTTCAGGAAAAAATATAGATGTATTAATTGAAAACATTGGAAAGGTTGTAAAAGGACATAGAGAGCAAGTTATTCAAATTATCACTTGTCTTATTGCTAAAGGGCATATTTTGTTAGAAGATAATCCAGGTTCTGGTAAAACAGTTATGGCAAAAACCTTAGCACATTCGTTGTCTGGTGAGCAAGCACATTCCGATTTTAAACGTATTCAGTTTACTCCAGATTTGTTACCAATGGACTTGATTGGGTCGCACTTATACGATGAAAGCAACAAAGACTTCATTTTCAAAAAAGGACCTTTATTCTGTAATATTTTATTAGCAGACGAAATTAACCGAGCATCACCAAAAGTACAGTCGGCTTTATTAGAATGTATGGCAGAAAATCAAATTTCTATTGGAGATCAAACTTATAAGCTCGAAGACCTATTTTTTGTAATAGCTACACAAAACCCAATTGAAATGGAAGGAACATATCCTTTGCCAAATGCACAATTGGACCGTTTCTTTATGAAGATTAGTTTTGGGTACGTAAGCGAAGACATAGAGTTAGAAATCTATAAAAAGCAATTAGAAATACAGCGATCGCAAGATACTGTTGAAGCAGTGTTGAATATGAAAGATATTTTAGCACTTCGTAGTAAAGCAGAAGAAGTTCATGTTGATGACGAAATTATTAAGAGTATAAATAACATTGTTAGAGGTACAAGAGAACATTCAGGAATTATTTTAGGCGCATCAGTTAGATCTGGAATTATTCTTTTGAAATGTTTAAGAGCTTATGCTGTAATTCATAAACGAAACTATGTAATTGAAGATGATTTGGCAGCTTTGGTAAAACCAGTACTTCAGCATAGATTATTGTTTAAAAACCTTAGTGCTGAAAATAGCGCTATTGACAGTATAGTAAAAACTGAAATTTCGCGTTTGTCAAGACTTAATTTAAAAAAGTAATTTGTGAATAGTACAAGCACTAAAATACGCTTAACTTTTATTTGCTTCTTTTTGGGGTTAATGACGCTCTTTGCGCAACGCATTGAAATTGACCGATTAGAACGAGAGTTTAGAGGAAGTTATAGTGGTCGTAAAGCCTATGAGCTTTCACAAAAAATGATTCAGTTAGATAGCACTTACTATGTTGGTCATTTTTTTGAAGCAAACTATAGGTACGACAGAGCTTCGGATAAAAGAGGATATGAGTCGGCAATAAAGTCGCTTGTAAAAGCTGTTGAGCTGCTTGAAAAAGACTTTTATAGAGAACTAAGACGAACTACCGATATTAGAACATATATTGACCGTTATCAATACCAAAGAAAGTATGCAATTCTCATTTATTACTTGTCAAAAAGTTATGAATATATAGATAAACCTGGAGAAGCGATTAAGGCGGTTAAACGACTTCAAAAACGTGACTTTGTTTTCAATTTCGGTATTAATCCGTATAGTAATATTTCATGGATTTACTTGCGTAACAGGATGTACAGTCCAGAAAAGTATCCGTTTTTAAAATCTACAATTGAAGAAAATCTTCAACTAGCCTCTAAATATGCCGATTCTATTAAAAACAGCGACAAAAACAACCAATGGTTTATAAATACCTATTGGCCAGATTATGGAAATGGAGCGTTGCTGAGTTACTATCACTATAAAAACATTATTTACTCCCACCAACTTAAGACAGATTCTGCTGAATATTTCAGCAAACAATTAGAAAGGTACGATAGGTTGTCGTATAACAACTATGGTAATCTTCAGTTTATACAAGCCAAGTATGACGAAGCTGAAGAAAGCTATGAAAAAGCACGTAAAAATGATAACTACGAAGAGAAAAGCGTAAAAGAGTTTGACTATATGCAATCTGCGGTTAAGATTTTTAAAAACGATTTATCGGCAGCAAAAACAATTATTGATAGGTCTATTAAATATCTTGGTCCATCTCCTGGTTTTGGATGGAATAATATTGCATTAAGTAGAGCTTATTATTATTCAGGAGATTTAAAAAAGTCTAAAGAATTTCGTGATAAAGCAGCAAACTTTAAAGAAATACACGTTAATAGTACTTGGGGAGAAGTGTCGTATAATCGCAACACGCTTTTATTTAAATATTTATACCATAAAAAGTCTATAAAAGAGCTAAAGTTTAGAGACAAAGGTTATTGGTATAAACCTAAAACGCTGTACGAGATTTCAAAACATCACTTTAAACAAGAAAATGCGCACTTGTTGTTAACCAGTGAATTATCTGCAGACCCTGAACGATTTATAGGGTATTACAATTTATTTGCTTCGGAAAACAATTTGTTTTTTGATGAGATTTGGGAGCTTATAAAGTATTTTAATCCTGAGTACTTCATCAATATATTTGAGAAAAAATTACAAGAAGACGAGCGTGAAAACGTGCACAAATACTTCAATTATTTTATAGGACAATTTCATTTAGAAGATGGAGAATATGACTTAGCGATTGAAAAACTTGAAGGCGTTTTAAAAGACGAGCATCTTAATGCTACTAATGAAAAACTACTGATAGCTAGAGTACATGAAGCATTAAGTAAAGCCTATCTTGAAAAGGATAATATAGCCTTTGCGAATGAGCATTTGTTAGCGTTTTATATGAATTTTCCTCAGTTAGTGCCTTATTCTGAGCTTGAAATGAAGTTCAACCTAAACATAGTCAATACAAGTTTAACACCAGAACAGGAGGCTATAGTTGAGGAACTTAAAGACAGCAATATTGAATGGGTTGAAAATGATTTAAGTTGGCCTACTTTAAAAATTAATATTACAGAAAAAGACAACGAACCTACAGTTGATTATGAAGTCTTAATTGATAATGACACAAAATTTGAGGGTAGTTTAGAGTTAAAATCTATTGAAAACCCAGGACAGTTATTAGCCTTTAAAGCTTTTGGTATCAACTTAGAATAGTTAAAAAACCACAGCCTTTATCTTCTTCCAAAGATGTTTTAAGGCAAAAGCAGATACAAGCGCAACAAAAGTTAAAATAGTAGCTTTTGTGTATTGTCCATAAATCCAATAACCTGTTGCAAACAACACGCTATATATTGTAACACATCCAACAATTGTTGCTAAAACTCCTGAAGGCACATTCCATTCTTGTTTGTTAAGGTTGAGGTCAACACCATGGTCTTGTGCTTTTTTGACAGTGTGTTTCCAACCTGGACCACCAGGTTGTATTTTTTTGTAAAATGAAAACAGAGTGTCGTCTTTTTCAGGCTTAGTTAAAAAAGTAACCAGCAACCAAACACCTGTTGTTACTAAAACAATAAAAGGATAAGTCATCCAACTAGGCATTAAGCCAATAGTGTTTTCATTGCCAAATAACCAAGCAGATAGTGCAATTGATTTTGAATTCAGCAGCAAAGAAATAATCCCAGAAACAAACATTGCCGAAATTTCACTCCACGCATTAATGCGCCACCAAAACCAACGCAGTATAAAGATTAATCCTGTGCCAGCGCCAAACATTAGTATAATATTGAATAACTGAAGCGCATTGTTAAGCAACAAAGCAAGTATAGCAGAAACAGCCATTAGAATAACTGTTGATATTCTTCCAACATTTACCAATTCTTTTTGAGAAGCATTTTTGTTAACACGTTGCACATAAAAATCATTAACGATATAAGATGAACCCCAATTAAGATGCGTAGAAATAGTTGACATATAAGCTGCAATTAACGAGGTAAGTACAACGCCTAAAAGTCCACTAGGTAATTTGGTTAACATTGCAGAATATGCAATATCATGACCTAATTTATCATCAGTAATATTTGGAAAGGCATCTTTAAGGCTTATTAAATCAGGATAAATAACTATTGAGCAAAGCGCTACAATTATCCAAGGCCAAGGGCGTAATGCATAATGAAGTATGTTAAAGAAAAACGTTGCACCAATAGCATGGTTTTCGTTTTTGGCAGCCAACATACGCTGAGCAATATAACCACCACCACCAGGTTCAGCTCCAGGATACCAAGCGCTCCACCATTGTACAGCTATTGGAATAATTAAAAGCGTAATAAGCGCTTCTTTATTATTGAAATCAGGTAAAATATTTAGTTTAGAGGCTACAGTTTCGTTCTCAATAAGTGCGCTTAAACCACCTATTTCAGGCAAGTTTACACAGTAGTACGCGGCACCAATTCCGCCACACATTGCTACAAAAAACAAGATGAAATCGGTGTAAACCACGCCTTTAAATCCACCAACAGCACTAAAAATAACTGTTACAGCGCCAGCAATTCCTACAGTTTGTAATGGAGTAAGTCCAAGCATAACTTGCCCTATTTTTATAGCAGCCAATGTAACCGCTGCCATGGCAAGAATGTTAAAAATAACACCAAGATAAATAGCTCTAAAAGAGCGTAAAAACCTTGCAGGTTTGCCACCATATCTAAATTCGTAAAACTCAATATCTGTTGATACTCCTGACTTTCGCCATAATTTAGCATACACAAAAACAGTTAGTAAGCCAGTAATTAAAAATGCCCACCAAACCCAGTTTCCAGACACACCATTAGTTCTAACAATATCAGTAACAAGGTTGGGAGTATCTGTTGAAAATGTAGTCGCTACCATTGAAACACCAAGTAACCACCAAGGCATTGTACGTCCTGAAAGAAAATATTCAGCTGGATTTTGACCTGATTTTTTTGATACCATAAAGCCAATACCTAAGGTAATGGCGAAAAACCCAAAAATAAAAACGTAATCTATTGTGCTTAAATTTATCATGTACTGATTCGTATTAAATTTAATTATCGTGAAATTTAGATTAAAATATCAAGAATGAGAATTTTTAGTAGTAGTTTCTAATAAAATGATATTTAAAAATGTTTATAAATTAAGTTTAAAAACACATGTTGTCATGTGAAAAATGTAGTTTGTGGAAAATTGAAGTCTTTTTCTTACAAAAAATATTGTTTTCTGTTAAGATTGCAAATAATAAAACTGCTTTTATAAAAAATACGTATATATTAAAAATTATTGATAAAGCTCCAAATAACAATAAGTTAATGAAGTTTTAAACTTAGATTTTGTTTTAAAATAAGTTAATTATATTATATTTGAGTGCTATTAAAGTAAGTGAAAAATATATCTTTTGGCGATGCATTTCGTCGATGATTTTTGCATTTTAAAGAATGTTTGTTGGGATTTTATTTTGTTAACTCGCTTTTTTTTATACATTTACAACTTAAATTAAAATATGCTGTTAATAATAACAGTATATGTGTTCAAGTTTGAATACTTTTATTTAGAAGCGATTAAAAATTTTGTTGACACTATAGTTTTATAAATCATTACTTTTAAAATAAGGGTTAATAACTTACTTTTTATACATTAAAAGTAAAAAATGGGAATACAAAACAGGAAAATTTTAGCCTCAATCTTATTTGTATTAATAAGTTTTGTATGCAACGCTCAAGTAGATGGAACACCTCCTCCTCCAATCCCTCCACCTCCTCCAGGACTTCCTATTGATGGTGGTATTGCTTTTCTGGTAGCTATAGGTTTATTTTATGGAATAAAAAAGAAAATAAAGTAATTACTCTTGCTTTAACTCGTGAAGCCTAGTTATATATTTGCCTAGAACATCAAACTCTAAGTTTACCGTATCACCAACCTCTATTTGTTTGAAAGTTGTATGTTCATAAGTGTAAGGAATAATTGCAACACTAAATTCATTTTTTTTAGAGTTTACAACCGTTAAACTAACACCATTAACAGTAATAGAACCTTTTTCTATTGTAATGTTGTTAAGTGAATCATCATACTTAAAAGAAAATAACCAGCTTCCGTTTTGCGATTCTTTAAAAGTACAAACTGCTATTTGGTCAACATGACCCTGAACAATATGACCATCTAATCTATCACCAAGTTTCATTGCTCTTTCAAGATTAACACCTTCGTTTAATTTTAAACCACCAAGATTGGTTTTTGCTAATGTTTCTCTTATAGCAACAACAGTATGTTCATTATTGTCAATGCTTGTTACGGTTAAGCATATTCCGTTATGAGATACACTTTGGTCTATTTCAAGTTCAGATGAAATATTACTTTTTACTGTAAGAACTAGGTTTTCATCTTCATGGCTTAACTTGGTAACGGTACCTATTTCTTCAATAATTCCTGTAAACATAATGTCGAATAAATGGTTAAATTTGTAACTGTAAAAATACACACTAAGAAAGTATTTTAATGAAAAAAGAAGAAAAAATTACAGTAGGAATTTCTATAGGAGACTTAAACGGTATTGGGCCAGAAATCACATTAAAAGCATTTGAAGACTCTCGAATGCTTGATTTTTGTACGCCAGTTGTTTTTGCTTCAGTAAAAGTGATGTCCTTTTTTAAAAAACATTTCAATAGTAGTATAAACTTTCATGGTATAAATAATTTAGACCAAATAGTTGAAGGCAAAGTAAATGTCTTTAATACATGGAAAGATAATGTCAATATTGAGTTTGGTAAGGAAGACCCAAAAATTGGGCAATTTGCTATAAGGTCTTTAGAGGCTGCTGCATCTGCACTTAAAAGTGATAAAATAAACGTTTTGGTTACAGCACCTATTAATAAGCATAATATACAATCTGATAAGTTCAAATTTCCAGGACACACAGATTATCTTGCTAAAGTTATAGGTGGCAAAAGCCTCATGTTTATGGTAACCGATTCGTTAAAAGTAGGCTTGCTTACAGATCATGTTCCTGTAAAAGATGTGCCAAATCATATTACGCCACAACTTATCGAAGACAAAATACATACGGTTTATACCTCACTTAAAAAAGACTTCAGAATAAATAGGCCAAAAATTGCAGTTTTAGCAATAAACCCTCACGCAGGAGACAATGGTGTTATTGGAAATGAAGATGATAAAGTGCTTGGACCAACACTACAAAAAATTAAAGCATCAGGAAAATTGGTTTTTGGACCCTATTCAGCCGATAGCTTTTTTGGTTCAGGCAACTATAAAGGGTTTGATGCTGTGGTAGCTTCCTATCATGATCAAGGATTAATTCCGTTTAAAACTATCGCCTTTGGAAATGGTGTAAACTTTACTGCTGGCTTAGCTAAAATAAGGACATCGCCAGATCATGGAACAGCTTATGAAATAGCAGGAAAAGGTATTGCAGACGAAAGTTCTTTTAAAGAAGCCATCTTTACAGCATTAAAAATATTTAAGAATAGAACTGAATATAACGAGCTTTCAAAAAACCCATTAAAAAAAGCGCCAAAAAAGATATAAACAAAAATTGTTTATAACATCGGCTACTTAATAAAAAATTTATATATTTGCAGGCTCAAAATGAATGTGGATATGAAGTTGTTAAAAGAGTATACAATCCCTTTTGTAGGATTAAAGCTAGGGAAACATCATTTTGATTATCAAATTGATAAAAAGTTCTTTGAGCATTTTGAGTATGATGAGTTTAATGATGTTAACGTAAAAGCAGAATTGCTTTTTGAAAAAAAAACAACCTTTTTAGAATTACATTTTAAAATAAAAGGAGACGTTAACGTTAATTGTGATGTGTCAAATGAGCCTTATAACCAAAAAGTAAAAGGTACTTTTGATTTAGTTGTAAAGTTTGGCGAAGAGTATAATGACGAGCATTTAGATGTGCTTATTATTCCTCATGGCGAATACGAAATCAATGTTTCACAATACATCTATGAACTAATAGTATTATCAGTTCCAGCAAAAAGGGTTCACCCAGGAGTTGAAGATGGTACACTAGAGTCAGAAATGCTTAAAAAGTTAGAAGAATTAAGCCCTAAAGCTGAAGAAAATAAAACCCAATCAGAGGAAATTGATCCTCGTTGGAATACATTAAAAAAACTATTAACGGATAAATAATATAGAAAATGGCACATCCTAAGAGAAAGATTTCTAAAACTAGAAGAGATAAAAGGAGAACACATTATAAGGCATCAGTGCCTCATATTGCAACATGCCCTACAACAGGAGAAGCTCATCTTTACCATAGAGCTCACTGGCACGAAGGTAAATTGTATTACAGAGGTCAAGTACTTATAGATAATTCTGAAAAAGAAGAAAATTTAGCATAACTATTATGCGCGCATACAATAAAACGCTCTAAACAGAGCGTTTTTTTTATGATTAATTTTTGAAAGTCTTAAAAACAACTTAATTTGCATAATATTTGACCAAAAAAGTGGTGATTTTATACAAAAGTTACTTGTTTTTGACACTTTTACCACCTTTTTTGAGATAACTAATTAATAAGCAATGAGTAAAATCACAGCAGCAATAACAGCTGTAGGAGCTTTTGTGCCTGAGTTTGTACTATCAAATAAAGTCTTAGAGACTATGGTAGACACAAATGATGAATGGATAACAACCAGAACAGGTATAAAAGAACGCAGAATACTTAAAAAAGAAGGCGAAGGCACTTCTTACCTTGCAGTTAAAGCAGCAGAAAACTTAATAGAAAAAAAGCAAATCGATCCTAAAGAAATCGATTTGGTAATTGTTGCTACAGCTACACCAGATATGCCTGTAGCATCTACAGCAGTTTATACAGCCACTAAAATAGGAGCTACCAAGGCCTTTGCATACGATTTGCAGGCTGCATGCTCAAGTTTTCTTTACGGTTTGTCAACAGCATCTAGCTATATAGAATCAGGAAGATATAAAAAAGTGCTACTTATAGGAGCAGATAAAATGTCTTCAATTATAGACTATACTGATAGAGCTACATGTATTATTTTTGGTGATGGAGCTGGAGCTGTGCTTTTGGAGCCTAATACCGAAGGCTTAGGTTTTCAAGATGAATACTTAAGAAGTGATGGCTCTGGAAGAGAGTTTCTTAAAATAGAAGCAGGAGGTTCAATATTACCTCCAAATGAAGAGACTGTAAAAAACAAACAACATTTTGTACACCAAGATGGTAGAACAGTGTTTAAGTTTGCTGTATCTAATATGGCTGATGTTTGCGAAAAAATAATGCAAAGAAACAACCTAACACATGATGATGTGTCTTGGTTAGTGCCACATCAAGCTAATATGCGAATCATAGACGCTACAGCAAGTAGAATGAATTTAGAAGATTCTAAAGTACTTAAAAACATTCATAGATATGGTAATACAACATCTGCAACATTACCATTACTATTAAGTGATTTCGAAGACAAACTAAAAAAAGGAGACAATTTAATTTTTGCTGCTTTTGGAGGTGGATTCACTTGGGGATCAATATATTTAAAATGGGCATATAATTCCTAACTAATAAAACCAATTTAATTAACTAATCTAATTTATTATGGATATAAAGGAAATTCAAAACTTAATCAAATTTGTTGCCAAGTCTGGAGCAAGCGAGGTTAAATTAGAAATGGACGATATAAAAATCACCATTAAAACAGGAAGTGACGATAAAGGAGAAGCAACAACCATTGTACAACAAATTCCAATGGCTCAAACACCAGTTGCTCAACCAGCAGCAGTTGCTGCAGCTGAAGTTGTAGCATCAACTCCTGTTGCACCAGCAGCTTCAAATGAAGATTCAAAATATGTAACTATAAAGTCTCCAATAATTGGAACATTTTACCGCAAGCCTTCACCAGACAAACCTGTTTTTGTTGAGGTAGGAAGCACTATTAAAGAAGGTGACGTATTGTGTGTTATTGAAGCGATGAAATTATTCAATGAAATTGAATCTGAAATTTCAGGAAAAATCGTAAAAGTATTAGTGGACGATGCATCACCAGTTGAGTTTGATCAACCATTATTTTTAGTAGATCCATCATAATTCGAAGTTTAAAGTTTACAGTTAAAAGTTCAAAACTATTTTAGCTAGAACTCTAAACACATAAACCATAAACTTTTAAACTCATCTAGTTATGTTTAAAAAAATACTGATAGCCAATAGAGGAGAAATAGCACTTCGTGTTATTAGAACCTGTAAAGAAATGGGCATTAAAACGGTAGCTGTTTACTCAACAGCAGATGCTGATAGTTTACATGTAAAATTTGCTGACGAAGCCGTTTGTATTGGTCCTGCACCAAGTACAGAGTCTTACCTAAAAATGTCTAATATAATTGCCGCAGCCGAAATTACTAACGCTGACGCAATTCATCCTGGATACGGATTCTTATCTGAAAATGCTAAGTTTTCTAAAATCTGTGAAGAGCATAATATAAAATTTATTGGAGCCTCAGCAGAAATGATCTCTAAAATGGGAGATAAAGCAACAGCTAAAGCTACAATGAAAGCTGCAGGAGTACCATGTGTACCAGGTAGTGAAGGTATTATTGCCGATTTTGAAGAATGTGAAAAACTTGCAAAAGAAGTAGGTTACCCAGTAATGCTTAAAGCAACTGCTGGTGGTGGTGGAAAAGGAATGCGTGCTGTATGGAAACCAGAAAACCTTAAAGCAGCATGGGAATCGGCTAGACAAGAAAGTAAAGCAGCCTTTGGAAATGACGATATGTATATGGAAAAGCTTATTGAAGAGCCAAGACATATCGAAATTCAAGTTGTTGGTGACTCTCGTGGAAAAGCATGTCATTTATCTGAAAGAGATTGCTCTGTACAACGTCGTCATCAAAAATTAACCGAAGAAGTACCATCGCCTTTTATGACTGATGCACTTCGTAAAAAAATGGGTGAAGCAGCTGTAAAAGCAGCAGAATTCATAAAATACGAAGGCGCAGGAACAGTAGAGTTTCTTGTAGATAAACACCGCAACTTCTATTTCATGGAAATGAATACTCGTATTCAAGTTGAGCACCCAATTACTGAACAAGTTATTGATTTCGATTTAATACGCGAACAAATTTTAGTAGCAGCAGGTGTGCCAATTTCTGGTAAAAACTACACGCCAAATCTACACTCAATTGAATGTAGAATTAATGCTGAAGATCCATTTAACGACTTTAGACCATCTCCAGGAAAAATAACTACATTACACGCTCCAGGAGGTCATGGTGTACGTTTAGATACTCATGTTTATGCAGGTTATAGTATTCCGCCAAACTACGATTCTATGATCGCTAAGTTGATTACTACTGCTCAAACAAGAGAAGAAGCCATTAATAAAATGAAACGTGCTCTAGACGAGTTTGTTATTGAAGGTATTAAAACTACAATACCTTTCCACAGACAACTTATGGAACATCCTGATTATTTAGCAGGAAACTATACCACTAAGTTTATGGAAGATTTTGTAATGGAAAAACAAGTTGAAGAATAAATAATAGAACTCCGAATGAAAATTCGGAGTTTTTTTATGGTGTTCCTTTTGCTATTTCATGCGCAAAAGTCAGGCTATTCACTATATCTTTTTTCTTCGTTCCTCAAAAAAAGGATGCCGTTTCTATCCTTAACACAAGTCAAAAATACTACTAAAAAATAAGTACATTTACAGTAATAAACTTTTCATCTTTTTTGAATTTTAGTTATTGGGAAATAAAAACATGGTTAAGCAATATCGATTTTACTATTGTTGGTAGTGGTATTGTTGGTTTAAACTGTGCACTACACTTAAAAAATAAATACCCAAAAGCTAAAATTTTAATTTTAGAAAAAGGGATTTTACCTCAAGGCGCAAGTACTAAAAATGCAGGATTTGCTTGTTTTGGTAGCTTAAGCGAAATTCTAGATGATTTAAACACACATACAGAAGAAGAGGTTGTGCGCCTTGTAAAAAAACGTATTGAAGGATTACACTTATTGCGAGAAAACTTATCTGATAAAGCAATAGATTATCAGCAATTGGGAGGTTATGAGCTTTTCTCTGAAACAGACTATGAATTATATGAAGATTGCTTGTCCAACCGAGAATCAGTAAACAGCCTGTTAAACCCTATTTTTAAGGCTGATGTATTTGGTTTAAGAGGTAATTGCTTCAAGTTCAAAAACATCAAAGACAAGTGCGTTTTTAATCCGTTTGAAGGTCAAATAGACACTGGTTTAATGATGGAAGCTTTACTAGATAAAGTGTTGCTTAAAGGCATTAAAATACTTAACAACCTTACACTAGAAGCGTTTGAGGAAACTACTGCTTCGGTTCATCTAAAAACTACTGCATTTGAGTTTAAAACCAAAAAACTAATAATAGCCACAAATGGTTTTGCGTCTCAATTATTAGATGAAGATGTAAAACCTGCAAGAGCTCAGGTTTTAATTACTAAACCTATTGAAAACTTACCCATAAAAGGAACGTTTCATTTAGATAAAGGCTATTATTATTTTAGAAATATTGATAATAGAATCCTTTTTGGAGGTGGTCGACATCTTGATTTTAAAGGCGAAGAAACAACAGTATTTAATCAAACCAAACTAATTCAAGACCAACTAGAATTGTTGTTAAAAACCACCATTTTACCTCAAACACCTTTTGAAATTGAACATAGATGGAGTGGTATTATGGGAGTTGGTAATCAAAAGAAAGCTATTGTTAAACAAGTGTCCAATAATGTGTTTTGTGGTGTGCGTTTAGGAGGTATGGGAGTTGCAATAGGTAGTAGTATAGGTAAAGAATTATCAGAGTTAATTTAAGTGAGTATCAAGCAAGAACTATACAGTCAGTGTTTAAATTTTGTTGAAAGCAGAATTGAAGCTATCAAGCGTAACATAGAAGAAATTCAACAATCATTACTTTCTGAAACCAAAAGTAGTGCAGGAGATAAGCACGAAACAGGACGCGCTATGATTCAGTTAGAGCGAGAAAAAGCAGGTGAACAACTTAGAGATGCTGAAGCTTTAAAAGAGGTTCTTTTTAAAGTAAATCCTCTAAGTACAACTTTAAAAATTACCTTAGGAAGTGTTGTTTACACTAGCGATTTAAATTATTTTATAGCAATAAGTACTGGTCAAATACGTATTAACGGAATAGCGTTTTTTGCAATTTCTCCACAAACACCAATAGGTCAAAAACTAATAGGAAAAACGATAGGAGATGAGGTTGTTTTTAGAGACAAAACTTTTAAAATTACTAAGGTTGAGTAACAACTTCTAAACACACGTTTGCTCCTTTTTCTAGTTTAGTATGGTGGTTAAAAAATACCGAACTTCCATTGTATATGGCTTCTATTAAAACATGTGTTCCCTTAAAGTAAGACTGTTTTACCGTAACATTCAGCTTAGAGTTTTCAACCACTTTTAATTGATATGCGTAGATAATTTGACCACCAATAGTATTAAACTCTCCAAAAAAAGAAGCAATTAAAGGTTCTTTAGGATTTTTAAAAAGAGTTTCAGGTGTGTTTTTTGCAATAATTTTTGAATCGTTTAAGACTAAAATTTTATCAGCATATCCTAAGACGTCTTCTTTATCATGTGTGGCAACAACGCAAGCAATGTTTTTTGCTTTTAAATAGTTAAAAAGATTTCGTCTTAGACTTTGTTTTTTAAAGTTATCAATATGGCTAAAAGGTTCATCTAGCAACAATATTTCAGGTTGTTTTGCAATAGCTCTAGCTAAAGCTACACGTTGTTTTTGGCCTCCACTAAGCAGTTTTACTTTAGTTTTGGCAAAGGCATTTAGCTCAACTACTTCAAGAAGTTCATTAACGCGTTCTTTTTTCTCTTCAGGAAAAAAATTAGATAAAAATGCGCCTATATTTTCTTCAACAGAAGTAAAAGGCATTAAATCGAATTCTTGCGATACATATTTCATAAAGGGATAGCCAACAACAAGATTATACTTAGGGCCTAAAATTTCGGTAGTATTCCAAAACAGCTGTCCTTTGGTGCAATCCAATTCTCCGTAAATAAGTTTCAACAGTGTTGATTTACCTGAACCACTTTCGCCAATAATTGAAATATGCTCTCCTTTTTTAACAGTGAAGTCAATATCTTTAAGTATAAAATCTTTACTGTATTTAAATGAAATGTTCTTTACGCTTAGCATGCTGCAAAAGTACCATAAAAAAATCGCTCAAGTGACTGAGCGATTTTAGAAATTTTATATAAAAAGTATGTTACTGTTTTATAAATTTTTGAGTTTTAATTGAATTTCCAGAAATGATTCTTAAAATATAATTTCCTGCATTTAGGTAGGACACATCTAAGGTTGAAGCATCTAATTTAGCGTTACTAACACGCTTACCTGTGATATCGAAAATAGTATAAATAGCATTTTCAAGGTTTTCAGCAGGAAGAGAAATATTCAAAAAGTCTTTTGTAGGGTTAGGGTAGATGATTAAGTTATCTGTTAGCGTATCGTCCAACCCAAGAGTTTCTCCTTCAACAACAACTACACTAGTATTTATAGTTGGGTTTTCAACAATATCTATAATACCAGAAGGCCAATAAATAGTAATATTATTAATACTTGTTTGAGAACCTAAGCCAAAGTGAGTGTTAAGTGTACTCATGTATTTAAAACCCTCTCCACTTCTTACATCTCTTATTTGAGTACCTGAATCTGTATGAATTTCAACTCTTGCTCCAATACCATGAATATTGCTAACTGTACCTACAGTATTAATTGTTATCCAGTTATTTGGCGTTGTATTGTTCCAGTATATGGTTTCGTTGTAGTAAGCATCGATGAAGCCATCATTGTTTAAGTCTCCAAACGATCCATTGGCGTAACTCAATTGCGCATTATCTATATCTTCAAATGTGAGGTCTCCTTTTCCATACATAATTGTACCATTACAAGCAATGTCTAAAAAACCATCATTGTCAAAATCATAGCTTACGTTTTCATGACCAGTAGGAGCAGTACTTACACCTGCTCCAGAAGTTACATCGGTAAAAGTACCATTACCATTATTTCTCATTAATTTGTGACTTCCTGAACTTGCACCAACAAACACATCCATGTCTCCATCGTTATCATAATCTCCCCAAGTTGAAGACCATGTTTGCATTGGATCATCAAGTCCTAAGGCAGTAGCGTTTTCAGTAAAAGTACCATCTCCATTATTGGTTAACATTTGATTGGTTCTTCTTGCAACTTCTCCTCCGCATTTAGCAATAAACATATCAATATCTCTATCGTTATCATAATCAATCCAGATAGAGCCATAATTACCACCAGATGAATAATCGCCTAATCCGCCTTGGTTAAATGTTAGGTTGCCATTTCCATCGTTAATATAGAAAACGTTAGGAGCAACATCATGACAAACAAAAGCGTCGAGATGCCCATCGTTATTGATGTCAACAAAGTTTGTGCGTTGAGAAAACACGTCTTCAGGACCAGAGATTTCAGTAAAAGCAGTACCTGTGTCATTTGCCTTCATAAAAGTAACTCCAAATGTATTTCCATAAACTAGGTCTGTATAACCATTAGCATCAAAGTCTGCTGCTGCCATACTCCACCCAGGCATAAAGTCAGCTTCAGGTGTCGGTAAATTAGCTTCATTAAAACCTCCAGTACTTAATTGGTAATGAATATTTACATTAGTATTTGATACAGAAACGATATCGTCTAAGAAGTCATTGTTCATGTCTACAACAGTTAAATCGTAACCAGAGGCAACATCTATTGGATCTTGAGTAAAGTTAACTCTAGATAATACAGGTGTAGTAAAGTTAACAGGACCTATCCAATTGCTATAATCTCCACCTCCACAATTCCCTCTAACATAAACTTCATAAGTTGTATTGTCTAATAAGCTACTAGCCTCATAAGGATTATTAAAAGTTGTGCTTTCTCCTGATCCCGTTGGCACTCCTGTTCCCACCAATTGAATGACTATTTCCCAAGATGATTCTACATCACCAGCTTGCCAGAAAATATCTGCAGAATCATAAGAAACGTTGCTTACACTAAGATTAGTTATATTAGGACAAGCAGGAGGCATTTGAGAATAAATGGTTGGTGAGGTAAGACAAAATCCCCAACCCCAAGAACCATTATCATTATAATGAATTCGATATTGAAAGTTTGCCAGTTGGTTGGCAGTAAAAGCAGAAATGTTTAAATGACCTGCATTTAAGGCTTCAGGTGGACCACTGCAAAAATTACTGTTTGGTGCACCAGATGAATTAGAAGTAATAGGAGTTCCCCAACTAATCCAACTTGAAGCGTCATCATCCCAATACTCTAAACTTAAAGATTCATCTTGATAAATACTTATAACATAATTTGCATCTACTAGTATCCATGTTTCACCTGCATTATAAGCATTGGTTAGATTAATTACTGGAGAAACAGCAGCAATATTATTTATAGAGTTATCCCCAGCTTCGTCTTCATCAAATGAAAATGTTGATGAATCTACTGTTGGGTTTTCTACAAAAATTAATGGATTACTATCATAAGTTCCTGATAGTGTCCAGTTGGTATTTGGCCAATTGGCTGATTGATTTAAAACTTGAGCACTTAAGCAGCTCGAAATTAAAAATAAAACTAGAGTAATTTTTTTCATATCATGATTAGTTTTAATTTATTGGCAATCTGTATTTAAGGAGTTTATCCATTCTTCTATTAATCTAACACCTTCAACATGTTTTAAAGTTCTACCTAGTAAAGGCATTCTATATTGATCTTGCACAGAATTAATTCTAAAGTGTAGTATGGATTCGTTAAAGTTGTTTGGTGTTACTATTGTTGTTAGCCCTTCGACTTGCGTATCAGCATCAACACAAACACCCATGTTTTCTTGGTTGTCGTTTTCGTTAAAAGCAAAACGCATTGACCTGTACTCACAATAACTCTCGTCTGAGTGACAATGTGCACAGTTTATATCAATATATGACCTAGTCCTAATATCTAAAGGAAGCGACTCATCTTCCCAGTTAACAGTTGATACGATGTTGGAAGGTATGGTGTTTTCTAGGTAACCAACCTCAATCCATTTATTTAATTGATTTTTTAAACCTTCGGAGTAATTGTATTCTTTATTTATATTTTGCGGTTTAGGACCAATAGGAAGTGGAGTTCCAAATTTGTTATGGCAAGTAAAACATTCATTTTTAGAGGGTATCCGGTAATTAACCGTTTTAAGTTGTGAGTTTTCTATCCACTCGATACTTTTAAAGCTGCCATCATTTGTAAAAGTCGCTTCGGTTTGTTCATCATTCCAAACATATTTTGCAAAATCCCAACCTTCATCAGTCATGTACATTAATCGCGTTTCAATAAGTACAGTTGTATTTGTTGGTTGAACATTTTCATAATAAAAATTTTTAATCAGTACTGTACCAACAGGAAAATCGAAAGGACTGTGATCATTAACATATTGAGCTGAAACATTATTAGGCATCCATAAAAAACGTTTTTTATGAGCATAATCACTAAAAAGAGGAGAACTAAGATCGTAAGGAATAACTCCTGTGCTAGGGTTTAAGTCTTTTAAAGTCCCAGTAAAAAACCCATACTCCGATAAGTTTTGATAAGGTATTTCGTTAAGGTTGAAGCTCACGGTTGAGGTTGAAGTCACAGTAATAGATACAGTTTCAGTAACACAGATTGAAGAGTTTTCATTTTCACAAACTGTGTAAGTAAAGGTGTCTTGACCAGTAAAGTTTGGACTTGGAGTGTAAACTACAAGGTCATCTAAAATAGTTTGCGTGTTATTGTTTAAAATTTCCACAAAACCATTTGAAGCAGAAGTTATTGTTAAAAATCCTTGTTCGGGAATATAACCATCGTTTTCAAAAATAGCTATTTGAACAGAAACAGACTCTTGAGTTGAAGCAGTATCAAGACTTGTTTCAATTTCTCTTGAAACATAATTATCGTCTGAACCACAAGAAAAGCAAACAAGTAATATTCCTAATAACAGAGCTTTTTTCAACATAAGTAAGAAAAGAAGCCTAATATAAGAAATATATCTGCTTAAAGCTAAAAGCTTTTAAGATATGATGTGTTTATTGTTAAATAGTTTAGTATTTGATAAATTTTTGGGTTTTAATTGATGCTCCATATACTACTCTTAAAATATAGTTTCCTGAATTTAAATGTGAAACATCAATAGAGTTTTGACTAAGTTTAGCATTTACTACACGTTTGCCAGTAATATCGAAAATGGTGTAAAAAGCATCTGCTAAATTGTCTATTCTTCCTAAGTTTAAAATATCTTTAGTTGGGTTTGGATAAAGAATTAAATCATTAACCATTGAATCTTCTAGTCCTAATGTATTAGCTCCTTCTACAATTGTAATACTTCCGTTAATTGAAGGGTTGTTAACTTGATCGATAATTCCTGATGGCCAATAAATTCTTATATAGTTTATAGAGCTATCTGTACCAATACCAAAATGTGTATTTAATGTACTCATGTGCCTAAAACCAGTTCCGCTTTGAACATCTCTAATTTGAGTTCCTAAAGCAGAATTAATTTCTACTCTAGCTCCAATACCATTAATATTACTATAACCACCAGCTTGATCTCCAATAGTAATAATTTTTATCCAGTTATTACTGTTACCATCATTTACATAAACACTATTAGTAAAGACATCTAAGAAACCATCATTGTTTATATCACCAATTGAGCCACTAGGAGGACCACTATATACGTTAAATTTTAATGTGCCATCACCAAACAAAATAGATCCATTTGAAAGCACATCTAAATACCCATCATTATCAAAATCACCCGCAACACACTCTATTCCTTGATTAGCGCTACTTATACCTGATCCTGCAGTAACATCAGTAAAAGTACCATCATTATTGTTGCGCATTATTTTATGGTCGTTTGCAGTACTTGAGCCAATGTAAATATCCATATCTCCATCGTTATCAAAATCACCCCAAGCCGAAGACCAAGTTTGCATTATATCGTCTAAACCAGCTACAGTTCCTACTTCAGTGTAAGTTCCATTTCCATTGTTTCTGTATAATTGGTTTGTTCTTCTTTCGGTACTACCACCACATTTAGCCATAAACATATCTATATCTCTGTCGTTATCATAATCGACCCAAATAGAACCATAGTTTCCACCCGAAGCATAATCTCCTAATCCATTAGTGTTTTCATAGATGAGATTATTAGAACCATCATTAATATAGGATACACTAGGAGCCGTGTCATGACAAACAAAGGCATCTAAATGACCATCATTATTAATATCAACAAAGTTTGAACGTTGTGAAAAAACATATTCAGGACCAGAGATTTCGGTATATGCAGTTCCTGTTGAGTTAGCTTTCATGAATGTTACACCAGAGTTCCCTCCATATAAAAGATCATTGTATCCATTAGCGTCCCAATCTCCTGCAGCTAAACTCCAAGACGGTTTATAATCAGGATAAGAAGTAACTATTTTGGTTTTTTGAAATGCTCCTCCAGCTAATTGATAACGAATAAAGATATAAGGTTTTTCAACAGTTGTGTAAATAGGATCACCTTCAATATCATATCCTGAAACGTAAGTTGAATCGGTATTAACGGCAACTAAATCGTCTAGAAAATCGCCATTCATATCTACCATACCTCTTTTGTAAGAACCAGACATTCCAGAAGCCTGAGTTGTAAATGTAACAGGAACAGGAGGAGTTGGAGGATTTTCGGTTAATTCAAAGTCAAAGTCATTGCTATCTGTATACTTGTTGTCCCAAACAATGTAGTACGTTTGATTTGCAGTTACCTCTACTGTTAACACAGATAAATATGAACCAGTATTTGTTCCTGTAAATGTACCTGAATCATCATCACCACCAACACAAGTTAAGCTTCCACAGGTCCCTGTGTAAATGTGTAAGCGAGTGTCTTTATTTCCATTAACCGGAAGGTCAGAACTCACCGTAATTGAATAGTCAGCAGTTGGCACATATTTAACCCACTCAGCAGCAGTAACACTTGAGTTGCTGCTACCAGTTATACAAAAATCACTTGGTTCATCGCCATCTATTGTTCCTACAGAGTAAGTTCCGGCAGTAATTGTTGGAGCATTAAACGCATCAGTACATGAGTTATAACTTTGAGCGTTTACTGAAACAGTAACAAAAAAGGCAAAGATTGATATTATTATAGGTTTCATAATTAAGTTATATAAGTAGTATTATTATTCACATATAGTATTTAGCGAGTTTATCCATTCTTCTATTAAGTCAACACCTTCTTTGTGTATTAGTGTTCTTCCTAATAGAGGCATTCTCAAGGATTCCTCAGTTGTATTTAATCTTGTTGGTATTACAGAGCGTTGTATGTTTCCTGGGCTTACAATATAAGTTAACGCAGGATCAATAACTGTATGAGGTTCAACACAAACGCCTAGGTTGGTAATATCTTCTGATTCATTAAAAGCAAATCTTACTGGTCTATAATCGCAGTGTCTATCGTCTGAATGGCAATGCGCACAATTAATGTCTAGATAAGATCTAACACGAAGCTCTAGAGGCTCGCTTTCATCACTCCAGTCAACAACAGAGTAGATGTTTTGAGGAACACTTTGTGTTAAATAACCCATATCAATCCATTTTTGAAGTTGGTTTTTTGTGCCATCTTCATAAGAAAAACTTTTGTTTAAGTTTTGTGGTTTAGGACCTATTGGAATTGAAGTGTCACTAGATGATTTATGACAGGTTAAACATTCTGCTTCAGCAGGAATACGATAATTTACATTTCTTTCAATATTGTTTTCAGTAAAACTGAAAGCTTCAAAACTTCCGTTTAAATCAAAATTGGCTTCAGTTTGTTCTTCGTTCCATTTGTAATTTGCAAATACCCAACCTTCTTCCTTTAAAATCATTAACCTTGTTTCTAGAATTTTGGTTTGCGAACCAGGAGAAACAGTATCAAAATAGAAGTTTTTGATGAGAATTGTTCCAACAGGGAAGTTAAGAACAGAATGGTCATTAACATAGCTAGCACTTACATCTTCAGGCATCCAAACAAATCGTTTTTTGTGAGCATAATCTGAAAACAGAGGAGAAATTAAATCATAAGGTAAAACACCATAAACAGGGTCTAGGTTTGATAAGTCTCCTTCAAAGAAGTTATATTGAGAAAGCGTTTGATAAGGAACAGACTCAATGTCAAAAACCACTGGAGACGTTTCAATAGGGTCTTCATCTTGAGGTAAAGAAATGTAATTGTCGTCTTTGGCACATGAAAACTGTACCAAAACCAACATAATCAGACCGATACGCTGTAAGTAATTTTTTAGCATTTACAGTAAAATTTGGACACCTAAGATAACTATTCACGTAAAGCAAATAGAATTAATTAGTTGTACTACACGTTTTTACTGTTTATTTGAGTTAAAATGCTATTTTTTATATTAAATTTTCTTTAATCAAGTACTCAGCAATTTGAACTGTATTTGTAGCTGCTCCTTTACGAAGGTTATCGCTTACAATCCAAAGGTTTAAGGAATTGGGTTGTGAGCCATCTCGTCTTATTCTTCCAACAAAAACATCGTCTTTACCGTGTGCATTTATTGCCATTGGGTAAGAGTTGTTTTGTAAATCATCTTGAACCACAACACCATCAGTGTTTTCTAATATATTTCGTACTTCTTTAAGATCAAAATCATTTTCAAACTCTACATTAACTGCTTCACTGTGACCACCTGCTGTAGGTATTCTTACAGCAGTAGCAGTGACAGCAATAGTTCTATCATCAAGGATTTTTTGAGTTTCTCTTACGAGTTTCATCTCTTCTTTTGTGTAACCGTTTTCTTCAAATACATCGCAATGTGGAATGGCATTTCGGTGGATTTGATACGGATAAGCCATTTCTCCTTGTACTCCTGTCATTTCATTTTCTAGTTGTTTTACAGCTTTCACTCCTGTTCCAGAAACGGATTGGTAAGTAGAAACTACAATGCGCTTTATTTTATATTTTTTATGAAGAGGAGCCAACGCTAAAACCATTTGAATTGTAGAACAGTTAGGGTTAGCAATAATCTTATCGGTTTTTGTAAGTGTGTTAGCATTAATTTCTGGAACCACCAGTTTTTTGTCTAGATCCATTCTCCATGCCGAAGAATTATCAATAACAGTTGTTCCTACTTCAGCAAATTTTGGAGCCCATTCTAATGAGGTTCCTCCACCAGCAGAAAATAAAGCAATATCAGGACGCATTGCAACAGCATCTTTTAGTCCAACAACAGTATAGTTTTTACCATTAAACAAAACCGATTTTCCTACAGATCGTTCTGAAGCCACAGGAATAAGTTCGGTTAAAGGGAAGTTACGTTCACTAAGAACATTTAACATTACTTCACCTACCATACCTGTTGCACCAACTACAGCTACTTTCATTTTTTAATGCTTTTATAAATTAAGTTAACAAAGCTAAGTATTAATTCCTTTGTATTGAACGAAAAAAGCCTTCGTTTTTTTATCAACAAAGGCTTTTTAACAATAAATTTTCAATTGTTAAATTATTAACAAGAAACTACTTTTTTAATAAGTCTCTAATTTCTGCTAATAACTCATTATCTGATGGTCCTGCAGGAGCTGCTGGAGCAGGTTCTTCTTTTTTCTTCATTTTGTTAACTCCTTTTATAACCATAAACATTACAAAAGCAACAATTACAAAGTCGATAACGTTGGTTAAGAAATCTCCCCACAATACAGCAACTTCACCAACGGTTTCACCAGCATCATTTAAGGTGCCTTCGGTAAGAATCCATTTTTGGTCTTTGAAATTTGATTTGAAAATTAATCCAATTAAGGGAGAAACAATTCCGCCTGTAAACGAACTTACTACTTTGTTAAAAGCAGCACCCATTACAAAGGCAACAGCAATATCTACCAAGTTACCCTTCATTGCGAATTCTTTAAATTCTTTAAGCATAATAAATTGTTTTATAGTTAGTATGTTACTAAAATAACTAAAAAAATATTACAACACATTGAGTTAATCAATAAAAGTTCTTTTGATGCGTTGGGATATAGCAGTTAAAATTTCGTAGGAAATGGTACTTGCCGAGGAAGCTAGCGCTTCAGCGGTATATGTATTATCAAATACAATAACCTCATCTCCTTCTTCGCAGTCAATAGTTGTAACATCTACCATAATCATGTCCATACACACATTACCGAGTATGTATGCGCGTTGATTGTTTATGGTAACAAACCCTTTACCTTTGCCATATTGTCTTCCAATACCATCAGCATGCCCAACAGGTATTGTTGCGGTTTTAACAGGGTTTTTGGCAACAAAACCTCTATTGTAACCAAGGCTTTCTCCTTTATTAATATGATGAATTTGCGAGATTACAGATTTTAAACTTGCAATGGGTTTTAAGTTTTTGTTTTGTTCAGCTGAATTACCAAAACCATACAAGCCAATACCACTTCTAACCATATCAAAATGTGCTTCAGGGTAATTTAAAATACCAGAAGTATTGCACATATGTTTTAAAACAGAATAACCTAGATTGTTTTCAAAAACGGATATGATGTTTTTAAAACTTTGTATTTGAGATAGCGTAAATTCTTTTTCGTTTAAATCTTCACTAGCTGCCATATGCGAAAAAATGGATTTCACTTTAACAGCATTAGTTTTGTTTAAGGCATCAATAATCTCTTTGCTGTCATTCTCATTAAAACCTAATCTATTTAAACCTGTATTAAATTTAATATGAATAGGATATTGCTGCTGCTTTTCTTTTTCAGCTTCAGCAATAAATGCTTTTAAAACTTTAAAGCTATATATACTCGGTTCTAAGCAACGTTCAATAATTGTTTTAAAATTTGTAGGTTGAGGATGAAGCACCAAAATAGGTTTGGTAACACCAGCATCTCGTAATGTTATACCTTCTTGTATATAAGCTACCGCAAAATAATCAGCATTTAAATTTTGAAGTTTTAATGCAATTCTACCAGGATCACTTCCGTATCCAAAAGCCTTAACAACAGCAAGAAACTTAGTGTTTTCTGAGGTTTTGGAAGTAAGGTAATTATAATTGTGCTCTAAAGATTTTAAGTTAATCTCAAGCGTAGTTTCTTGAACTTTAGGCATTGTCGTCTTGTGGTTTATTAGAAAGATCCTCAGGGTCATTAACCTTCATGTTTCTTACCTTATCACGCAACATGGTTTTATAAAAAGCAGCTCTACTTAAAGGTTCGTATTCTTCAACTTCACCTAATAATACAAGATTATCATTTTTAGATTTTCTATAGCTGTACTGAGCCAGATTTCCTGTTTTTGTGCATATAGCGTGTACTTTTGTAACATATTCTGCAGTTGCCATTAAATAAGGCATTGGACCAAAAGGGTTACCTTTAAAGTCCATATCTAAACCTGCTACAATAACTCGAATACCTTTGTTTGCCAAGTCGTTGCAAACCCTTACAATTTCATCATCAAAAAATTGAGCCTCATCAATACCTACAACATCACAACCATCAGCCAAAATAGGAATATTGGCTGCAGCAGGAACAGGAGTTGAGCGAATTTCATTAGAGTCGTGCGACACAACTTTTTCATCGTCATAACGTATGTCAATTGCAGGTTTAAAAATTTCTACTTTTTGTCTTGCAAATTGAGCTCGTTTTAATCTGCGAATCAATTCTTCGGTTTTACCCGAGAACATTGAACCGCAAATAACTTCAATCCATCCAAATTGTTCTTTATGATTTACTGTATTTTCGAGAAACATTTTGTAATTTTAACACTAAAACAGGGAAAATTCCCGTTTGCATAAAGGTGGCGTAAATTTATTAAAAATCAAAAGTATAATTTGGATTAAATTTTAAAAGTTATGAAGAAGAAATTGGAATCAGAATTAATTAGCATTGCGCATCGAATTCTTAAACTAAAAGGAAGAGAAGATGTTGATAAAATGCATGCTGAAGTATCTGCTCTGTATGAAAAACTTACCGTTTTAAAGTTTGCCCAAGAAAACTTTGAAGATGATATGCCAACCATAGGTGGAGACTCGTCGTTTTTTGGAATGTTGGATGTTGCTTTCAATAATAAAGTAAGTGACAATATTGAGGTTGAAGACAAAATTTACATAAACCTTGACGATGTTGAAGACGATGGTATTATGGAACCTGTAATGGAAAAGATTAAGGATATTGTTGCTCAAATGCCTGAAGAAACCCAACAAATTGACGAGGTGTTTGAAAAAGCGATTCCTAAAACCAATTATCATAAAAATGATTTAGAAGAGTTAACAGCTGATTTTAAAGAGATGCCAATTTTTGAACCTGTTGCCGAAGCTAAACAAGACATAAAGAAGTCGCTTAACGATAAGCTAAAGCGAGGAGGAATTATTATTGGTTTAAATGATAAAATTGCATTTATCAAGCATTTGTTTGATGGTAAAAATGAAGATTACGACAGAGTGCTTTCTCAAATAAATACATCAAGCTCTTTTCAAGAAGCGAGTCATTTAATTCAAAATATCGTAAAACCTGATTACAACCAATGGGAAGGAAAAGAGGATTACGAAGAACGCTTCATGGAAATTATTGAAAGTAAGTTTGATTAATAATTTAAGTACAACCAACCCATAATAGGTTTTTGTAGTTCGGGTATTTCTAGTATATAATAATATGTACCAACAGGTAATAAGCTAGAAGTTTCTGGGAATCCCATATTAGGTTTTCCATCCCAATTATTTCTGTAGTTATCACTTTGATAAATTTGAACTCCTAAACGATTAAAAATCTTAATTCGGTTTTCTGGATAATCTTCAATACAAGGAATTACTAAAAAGTCATTTGAAGAATCATTGTTAGGAGAAATTCCTTGAGGTATTTCTAAGCAATTGTTTACAGCAACTTCGGCATTATCGCTATTGTTTGTGTTGTCCCTATCGGTTTCATTTACTGTGCCCAATAAAGCAATGTTTAATAGGTTTTCAGAGGATAAAACACGAGCGGTAATCGTTAATGTTTCTAATTGACCTGAAGTAAGTGAAGCAATTGACCAAGTAAAGCTTGATGCATCAAAAACGCCTTCAGAAACAGTTGAAGATATGTACTCATAACCACTAGGTAAATTGTCAATAACCTCAATAAGTGTAGCTGTAGTTTGACCTAGGTTACTTGCGGTAATTGTAAAGATCACCTCTTCACCAATAGAAACTTCTTCTGGCGAAACAGATTTTAAAATTTCAATATCTACATCAGTAGTGTCTTGTAAAACCGTTAACTCAGCATAGGTTTGCGAAGTGTCAATATTGTTTTGGTCGCTAAAGTTAGAGCTGTCATTAATATGAGTGCCAATGCTACTAGATGTCACCGAAACTGCAAAAGTACAGCTTGCAACACCTTCAGGAAAGGTTAGGTTAGTTACGCCTACAAACGTGTCTCCACTTGTTCCTGTAAATGTTGATGTACAACCATTGTCTTCAACCCAATAGGCTTCTCCAGAAAGTACTACACCAGCAGGTAAATTATCGGTAAATGAAATGTTGGTTTGCGAAGGGTTTGAAGCAATATTGTAAACTGTAAAAGTTAAAGTACTTTCTTGACCTTCAAAAATAGTATCAGGATCAAAGGCTTTAGTTAAAGTAGGTGCAATAACTTGAACGTTGCTTATTGAAATATTTGTTTCAGGAGTTAACTCATTATTTTCAGCAATATCTGGAGTTGCTTCGGCAGTATTGTTAAAAGCTCCACCAAAACTTGGTGCAGTAACAGGAATTCGTATTCTAACAGTTGAACCAGATTCCATATTAGGAATTACACCCGAAATAGTATTTCCGGTTACCGAAAAGCCACTCATGCAAGTAGCAGTACCAGCAGTAACGCTACATGTTGGAGTTCCAACAACTGTAAAGTTAGCGTCTAATATATCTTCAAAAAATATGTTTGTAGCGTTAGAGCTTGTTGTGCTATTGCTTATGTCAATTATCCAATCAAAAGGCTGGTTAACTGTAACTTGAGTAAACTCAGGAAAGGTTTGTACAATTAAATCTACACAAGGTGCTAAATATGAAGTTACTTGAGAACTGTTATTTGAAGGACTTGCATCAATAATATCATCGCCAATATGATTTGCTGTAACATTATTTATAACAGGAATAGCAGCGCTTGAACAACCAGGTTGCCAATTTACAGTTGCTTGAAATGTTACTGAACTTTGCGCAGGTAATTCCCAATTGTCTTCAACGGTAATTCCCCAAAATTCATCAAACTCACCATCTTCTGGTTCACCATCAAAAACCACATCTATGTTTGCGTTTGTAATAGTAAAACATTCAGCAGTACCAGTTGTTGAAACACATTCAACAGAAAGTAAACTAGCAGAAACAGGTATGCTTCCAGCTAAAGTCATATAATCTGAAAGCTCGATAAAAGTGTCTACATCACCAGCATTTGTAACGGTTATTTCATAAGTGATTGGTCCCCAATCTGTAGTATTGTTAATGTCTCCACCTTCAGGTAATTCTGGTGCAATTTGTGTTTTTATAACTTGTATATCAGATGCAGGACAAGATGCAGTAGGAGGTAATGTAACAAAATCACTTTGAGCGCTATTTTCAATATTTGAATCAAAAAGCTGACTTTGCATAATGTTGGTTCCGCTTCTTACATGAGCAAGTGTATTTTGTGTACTTGTTGAGCACTCTGGTTCTAGGAAAATTACTGTTGTTTCAATAGTAATGGTTGCTCCAACAGGCATAGTAAACGTATCACTAGCCCACAACGTATCCATATCAGTAATAGTAAAATCATCACATGTTACATCTCCTGTTGTGCCTAAACAGGTTATGCTTATTATATCCCAAGTTACTGTAGGTGTTAGGTTCTGAAGAAAGAAAACAATAGGAGCGTCAAGAGGTCCATTATTACAAACCGTAGTTTCAAAGGTGACTTCTTCTCCCCAATCAACAACAGTAGAAACATCAGGATTTGTTTGAATAGTATCAATACAAATATCTGTTACATTACATAATTCGGCAGTCAATAAATTAGTTTGAACTAAATTAGAACTATCCGAAGATTCATTAACGTGGTTTAGCTCAATATTAATATAACTATCTACAATTATTTGCTGTGGATCAAAAGCACAACTAGGTTGTAGAAATTGATAAACAACCTGAAAAGTTATTGAACCGCCTGAAGTAAACACATGAGGTGTGCCATAACTAAAAATAGCTGACGTTGTATTTACAACAGTTAATGGACCATTTACAGTAGAGAGATCTGGACACTCTGTTCCGTTGGTTGAGCCAACACATTCTATAGATTGTAATTGTACAACTGGTTGACCATATTCGAAAGGAGATTGCAAGGTCATAAACCCAGTTATTCCATATAAAGGGTAAGAAACACTACTATTATTGGTGATTGTAAATTCATAAGTTACAGTATCGTTCCAGGCGCTAATTCCTGTTCCTTCAGCAGGACTTATTTGAGAATATACTACCGAAAAATCAATAGGGATGTCAATAACATCAATAGAAATTATAGACTGGTTGTTTGAGGTATTGGTGTCGGTAGTGCCTGATGGAGGAGAGACTAATGCATCAAAAGCAATTCCTCCAATATCTGTAGGCGCATTAACATTAATTCGTATTTCAACGCTAGAGTTATTGGGTAAACTAGCAACACTTCCTGTGAGGACGTTATTGAGTCCAAGGTTGAAATTTTCGGCATCACTTGCACCTCCTAAATTGTTTTGCGAAACATAAGAGTTAACAACAACGTCATCATTAAGGTTTAAAGAAAAAGTAGCATTACTTACCGCATTTCCAGAATTTATAATTGTAACTATGTACTGAAATTCTTGGTAGATTTGAACCTGAGAAACATCGGTACCACTCAGGTTTTGAGCCTCTACAACTACTGCTAAATCTGTCGTTTGAGCAGATAATTTAAAAAAACAGAGACAAAAAATCACGAGGCTTAAAACGCTTTTGTACATAGGTTGGTTTTTACAAATAGATGTCAAATAATAAAAATGGTTGTGTGAAGATAGTTTAAAAGATTGTAAATTTGACTGTTACTTAGCATTTATGAGCAAACTTTATATTGTACCCACACCAATAGGAAACCTAAAAGACATGACTTTTAGGGCTGTTGAAGTATTAGAACAAGCCGATTTGATTTTAGCTGAAGACACACGAACTTCAGGGAAATTACTAAAGCATTTTGAAATCACTACTCCTATGCAATCGCACCACATGCATAATGAGCATAAAATGGTTGAAAGTTTAGTAAATAAACTAAAAAGCGGAACAACAATAGCGCTTATAAGTGATGCAGGAACACCAGCAATTTCAGATCCTGGGTTTTTATTAACGAGAGCTTGTGTTGAAAACGCTATTGAAGTAGAGTGTTTACCAGGAGCAACCGCTTTTGTGCCTGCTTTAGTAAATAGTGGTTTGCCTAACGATAAATTTGTGTTTGAAGGCTTTTTGCCTGTAAAAAAAGGGAGACAAACACGATTGACTTTTTTAGCAGAAGAAACCAGAACCATGATTTTTTATGAAAGCCCTCACAAACTTGTAAAAACACTTACTAATTTTTGTGAGTACTTTGGTGAAGATCGCCAAGTATCTGTTTCTAGAGAGTTAACAAAGCTCTACGAAGAAACGGTTAGAGGTACTGCAAAAGAGGTTTTAGAACACTACACAAACAAGCCGCCTAAAGGCGAAATTGTAATTGTGGTTGCTGGGAAGAAGTAATTTGAAATTCTGAAATTGGATTCAGAATTAAAAACTGTTCTATGCAAGAACTATTAAACAACATAAAGCAATGTACTATCTGTAAAGACCATTTACCACTTGGTCCAAATCCAGTTGTTTCAGCACATAAAAACTCTAAAATTGTAATTATTGGTCAAGCACCAGGAACCAAAGTACACACATCTGGAATTCCTTGGGATGATGCTAGTGGAAAGCAACTTAGAACATGGCTTAATGTTACTGACCAAGAGTTTTACAACCCTGAACATTTTGCCATTATACCTATGGGTTTTTGTTATCCAGGAAAAGGGAAGAGTGGCGATTTACCTCCACGACAAGAATGTGCTCCACAATGGCATGAGTTGTTGTTACAGCAAATGCCCAAAGTAGAACTTGTGATTTTAATAGGTATGTATGCGCAGAAGTATTATTTAAAAGAGAAGGCAAAGCAAACACTTACTAAAACAGTAAAAGACTTTAAAACGTATTTGCCATACTATTTTCCGTTACCTCACCCAAGCCCAAGAAACCGATTTTGGTTAAGTAAAAACCCTTGGTTTGAAGTTGAGGTGCTGCCTGAACTAAAGAGGAAAGTGAAAGGGTTGATATAGTTTTTGAGACGATCTACTTTCAAGTTTTTCATTTTCATTTTTTAATTTCACTAAAAGCTAATTCAATTATCTCAATTAATTCGTAGGTCTCATTTGAATTTTCAATTTCTGAAATTAAAGAAACAAAAAAAGTCTTTTTCAAAGGTTCTTTTTTAGATAATTTCATCAATGCATAAGTTATATGTAATTTCACTTTGCTTAGTTGCTTTTCAAACGAATTGAAATGTTTAATAGAAATCTTTTCATTTTCTAATGAAATAAGGTTCTTCATTAGAGAGGAATCGGCACCATATCTTAAACCTCTTGAACAACCAAATGCTTCAATGATAAATCTTTCATATATAAGTCCTTCTGAGTAATTATCTCTTTTCATAAAAAAATAGTTTTTCAATGATATAAAAAAAGACTAATCGAAAAAAGGACATTAAGGTGAAGTGTTTAGAATTCCTTTAAAACACAGGGGCTACAGCCCAATAAAATACTTTTGGTATTCTAATAGTTCTTGTGGATTTTCTTTTGCGTTTAAACGTTTTATCTCGTTGCCATCTTCATCAAGTTCAATAAGGTAAGCTGTATCACCATCTTCAAAAAATCGTAAAAATTTAGCAAGACTTCCATCTTCATTATAAAATTTGGTGGCTTCAAAGCTGTCGTAATTGGAGTTAATCTGCTCACTATATACTTTACCACCTCTTATGGTTTGGGTAATAGTTCTACCGTCTTTTATAAAGGTTTGCGATACAATATTTCCTAAAATATCATAAGCTGAAGACTCTACAGATTTTCCGTCTTTATAAGTTGCTTTAGTGGCAACTTGACCGCTTTCAAAATACGTTTCAACAGTTCCAGTTATCACATCATTGGCATACATAACGGTTTTTTTCAACGTCCCAGAAGGGTAATACGTTTTTTCAGCTCCATGCTTTTTACCTTTAGAATAAATGGCATGAGAGAAGATTTCACCATTATTATGAAAAAGTAAATAATCACCATCTAGCAAGCCTTCTTTTACACTAAACTCTTCCCATTTGGTAAGTTCATTACCCACAACATAGTAACCATCCATTATTTTTTTATTCTTTTTATCTCTATAAACAGAATGACCATTGTAAGAATCAACCACATACTGTCCTTGCTCTATAAAAGAGAAAGACTTATCAGTTTTTTCAGTTTGGTTTTTACAAGCAATAACCAATAGCGATAAAAGAAGAAGGCATAGTGTTTTTTTCATGTAATGTAGAGTATTAAATATGTTTCCCTTTATTCCAACCGTGTTTTCCTAAATACTGTTCTCCACTTTCAACAGCTCCATTTTCAATACTTGTTCCCATGCTATCATTCCAACGGTTTAGGTAACCAAACAACGAAATGACACCTAACATCTCCACAATTTCACCTTCGTTCCAATGCTCATACAATCGTGTTTTTATGGAGTCGTCAACAGCATTTGGTACTTGACTAGCAGCCAAACTAAAATCAAGAGCTGCACGTTCAGCTTCAGAAAACGCAGGATGCGTTCTATACTCCCAAATATTATCTAGTTGCTCCTGTTCTGCTCCATAGCGTTCCGCTGCTCTTATAGCATGCGCTTGACAATAACGACAACCTGTAGCGTTACTACTTACCCAAGCAATCATACGTTTTAAGGCCGAAGTAACTCTGCCTTCATTAGCCATAACTGCTTTGTTGAGGTTGATAAATGCTTTTGAAATGTCAGGACGACGTTGCATAGTTAATACCGAATTTGGACAAAACCCTAAGGTTTCATTGTAAAAATCGGCTAGTTTTTGAGTTTCAGCATTATGGTCTGGAGATAACGGAGTGACTAATGGCATAATCTATTTTTTAGTGGTATTTTTGAAGTAATAAGACACCTCTTTTTTGTAATTTAATGAAATTTTAAGAGGTCTTTTACGTCTTAAGTAATTAAAAATTTATTCATTACAATAAACAAAAAAATCTTCAAACATGACAAATAAAGTCTCTACACATTGGAAAGGAAATTCGCAGTTTGAATCTGATAACCCAAGCGGAAAAACCCTATTTATGGATACTTCGGAAGAACATGGAGGGCATAATTCAGGGTTACGACCAAAGGCAATGATGTTATCGTCACTAGCAGGATGTTCAGGTTTAGACGTGGTATCTATTTTAGATAAAATGAAAGTGAAAATTTCTGATTTCAGAATTGATACTTACGGAGAATTGACCGAAGAACACCCAAAATATTATCATACTGTTTCAGTTGAATATCATTTTTATGGTGATGATTTAAACGAAGACAAAATAAAGAAAGCGGTAGACCTATCGGTTGAAAAATACTGTGGTGTGATGGAAATGTTTCGCAAATTTGCTAATGTAAAAACGGCAATTCATTATCACAATTCATAAGTATGCGCTGGACTTTAAAGCCAAAACCAAATACTGAAAAACTAAAACAACTACAAGAAGCACTTCAGGTTGATGAGATTGTTGCTACACTATTATTGCAACGAGGCATTGAGACTTATGAAGCAGCTAAAACCTTTTTTCGCCCAAGCTTAAAAGATTTGCACAATCCATTTTTAATGAAAGATATGGATAAAGCGGTTAATCGTATTGAGCAAGCGTTGGCTAACAGCGAAAACATTTTGGTGTATGGCGATTATGATGTAGATGGAACGTCTTCAGTGGCTTTAATGAGTTCATATCTTAAAACAAAAACTAATCAGGTGGCTACATACATTCCAGACCGTTACGACGAAGGTTATGGAGTATCTTTTAAAGGTATCGATTTTGCGCATGACAATGAGTTTTCACTTATTATCGCTTTAGATTGTGGTGTAAAAGCTATTGATAAAGTAGCTTACGCTAAAGAAAAAGGCATTGATTTTATTATCTGTGACCATCACAGACCTGGAGATGAGTTACCAAATGCTATTGCTGTTTTAGATCCAAAACGAGATGACTGTGAGTATCCTTACAAGGAGCTTTGTGGTTGTGGTGTAGGCTTTAAACTCATACAAGCGTTGGCTTCAAAAGAAGGAAAATCTGCAGAGGATTTAACTGAATATCTCGACTTGGTTGCAACAGCAATTGGCGCGGACATTGTTCCTATTACAGGAGAAAATAGGACTTTGGCGTATTATGGGCTTCAAGTGATTAATAAAAATCCTAGACCAGGAATACAAGCTATTATCGATCAAGTAAAAAAAGAAGAACTTACTATTACTGATGTTGTATTTATTGTAGCACCTCGTATTAATGCTGCAGGACGAATGCAACATGGTGATTATGCTGTGGCGCTTTTAACAGAAACCAATTTTAATCAAGCCAAACAATACGCTGAAGAAATTGAAGCGTTTAATACTGATAGGAGAGAAGCAGATCAACAAATAACAGAAGAAGCACTTCAACAAATAAAAGCGCATAATGAAGAGGAGCGTTTCACAACAGTTGTATATCATAAAGAGTGGCACAAAGGTGTAATAGGTATTGTTGCGTCTCGTTTAATAGAAACCTATTACAGACCAACACTAGTGTTTACTAAAAGTGGTGATAAGCTTGCAGCTTCAGCACGTTCGGTTTCTGGATTTGATGTGTATAATGCACTAGAGGCTTGTAGCGCACATATCGAGCAGTTTGGAGGTCATAAATATGCAGCAGGACTTACCTTAAAAGAAGAAAATTATGAGGCCTTTAAACAAGCCTTTGAAGACGAAGTTTCTAAGACAATAGATAAAACTTTGTTGGTTCCTGAAATAAAAGTAGATATGCAAATTAGCTTACCTCAGGTTAATGATAAATTGTGGCGTATTATTCGTCAGTTTGCACCTTTTGGACCTAGTAATATGACACCTATTTTTATGAGTGAGAACCTTAAAGATACTGGCTATGGAAAATGTGTAGGTGAAGATGATAAACACTTACGTATTACAGTAACTCAAACAGGACAAGAAAAACTTGTAGGTATAGGTTTTGGCTTAGGAGACAAATACGATTTAATCACGAATAAAAAACGGTTTAAAGCAGTGTATTCCATAGACGAAAACCATTGGCAAGGGCATGTGAGTTTACAGTTAAAGTTGAGAGACATAAAATAAAGCTTTGTCATTCTGAACTTGATTCAGAATCTATACAATGAATTTCGTGTCGTAGTATGGGAAGACAGAGTTAAATTAAAATAATTTCTTTCAGTTTCCGTTCTTCTAAAATGAAGTATAAACTACTCACTTTTTCCCTATTGTTTCAAACAATTCTTTTTTCACAAAACCTGGTTAAAAACCCAAGTTTTGAAGAGTTTAAAGAGTGTCCTTGGTATATAGGGATGTTTAATAACAATGTTTTTTATTGGTCATGTCCTAACCATGGTTCAACAGACTTTTTTAGAGCTTGTGGAAACACAAAAGAAACATTTAAAAATTATAACGGAATGCAGTCTCCGCTAACTGGAGACGCTTATGCAGGAATTTACTGTTATGCAATTGACGATTATAGAGAGTATATTCAAGGGGAGTTAATTGAAACGCTTACTAAAGATGAAGTTTATACCATAAGCTTTAATTTAAGTTTAGCTGAAAAATCGTCCTTTTCAATCAAGAATATTTCAGTATTGTTTACAGGTGAACGAATTGGTTATAAAATACAAAATAAATCTATTCTTAACACTCCACAAAACATCAATAAATTTAGCAATCTAACCGATAAGTTCATCAACTTAGAAGAGTTAAAAACAGAATTCTCACAAGTTTTTAAAGACCCTTTGGAAGCGTTTTATGAAGATAAAAATGATTGGATGAAAGTGACATTTAGTTATGAGGCTAAAGGCTTTGAAAAATTTATAACAATTGGGAATTTTAATTCCAACAATACCACAGAGGTTAATCAAGTTTTAGCTGATTATGAACACTCATTTGCTTACTACTATATAGATGATATTTCAGTTGAAGTAAACAAAACCGAGTATAAAGCAAACACAACCTATGTCTTTAAAAATGTGTTATTTGATTTTGATAAAGCCACTATTTTAGAAACTTCTAAAGTAGAACTTAATGCTTTGTATGACTATTTAAAAGAACATCCTGAACTCCATATAGAAGTTTATGGACATACAGATGCTGTTGGTACAGAAACAAGAAACGAAGAATTATCAAAGCAACGAGCAGAAGCTGTTTCCAATTTTTTAGTTGAAAAAGGGTTAGAAAGTCATAAAGTAAAATGGTTTGGGTTTGGAAGCTCTAAACCAAAAGTAAGTAATGATACTGAAGCAAATAGAGCAATAAACCGACGAGTAGAGTTTAAACTTCTCAAAAAATAAATTCTTTATTTAGATTTATTCTAAATAATTATATCTTTGTAGTACAAAACCACTTCTCATGGAACAAGATATCTACAAAATATACCATAATAATTTCGGAATTTCTTTTAAATGGATTAACCCTCAAACCGAAAAGGTAAATGGGAAAGTCCAACTTATATTTAGAGATATGGGTTTTTATCTTACACATAACGAGATAAAGCAGTTTTATAATTGTGTTTGTGCCGCAAAAAACACGCAACCTTGTAGTTGTTGTCAATCAAACATTGATAGTAAAAACATTCTGCTTAAAACACCAAGTAATAAAATAGATATTGCGGTTAATGAAAAGGAATTATCTCAAGTTGAAGATTTAATAAAAGGCACATTATTTCAGTTAGATTTAGAGTATTATTTAGAGACGCTTTGCAAAAATTAAAATAAGAAACTTGGATGTTTTACTTTTGTGTCAAAATCTAAACCAACAGTTTTGAGAGGTTATCATCTTGAAAAACCTCTTTAAATTCCTGTTTCCATAGGAAATGAATATGGCAAAAAAAGACCCTTACGCAGCACTTCGATATAAAGAGTTCAATTTATTTATACTAGTTCGTTTTGCTTTGGTTTTTGCATGGTCAATGCAATTTATAATTATTGAATGGCAAGTCTATGCACTCACCAAAGATACATTATATATTGGTTTAATTGGACTTATGGAGATTATTCCTGCATTAGGAATGGCGCTTTTTGCAGGACATATTGTAGACCAAAAAGAAAAGCGGAATCTTTTAGCTCTTTGTATTGCTCTGTTTTCAATTATTAGTTTTGGATTATTCTGGATTACGTCTCCAAGTGTTTTTGAAACATGGTCCACAAAACAGATACTCTATTGTATTTATGCTTTAGTCTTTTTTGGAGGACTACTACGTTCGTTTTTTGGCCCAACTATTTTTTCGTTAGTGGCTTTAATTGTTCCTAAAAAAATATATCCTAATGCAGCTACTTGGAACAGTTCTACATGGCAAATGGCAAGAGTTTTAGGTGTCACTTTCGCAGGATTTTCAATTGGTTGGCTTGGAGAGAATGAACAAATGGGTGTGCATTGGTCGCTTTGCATTGTGTTTGGTTTAGTAATGTTTTCACTGATAATGTTATATCAAATTAAACGCAAACCCATTCTTAACCCAAACATTGGAGAACCAGTAGTTAAAAGTCTTAAAGAAGGAGTGTCATTTGTGTTTAAAACAAAAGCTATTTTGGGAGCCTTAACCCTAGATATGATTTCGGTATTGTTTGGTGGTGCAATTGCCTTGGCAGCAGTTTTCGCCACTGATATTTTAAAAGTAGGACCTGAAGGTTTTGGAATTTTGGTAGCTGCACCTAACATTGGTTCGTTTTTAACTATGTTGGTTACAGCATATATTCCTATTGTAAAGAAAGCTGGTATTAAACTGCTAGTAGCTGTGTTTGGTTTTGGGTTGAGTATTATTGCTTTTGGCTTGTCAACCGTATTTTGGCTTTCAGTAGCAGCTTTGTTTTTTAGTGGTGTGTTTGATGGTGTGTCTATGGTAATCAGGCAAACCATTTTGCAACTAAAAACACCAGACCATATGAGAGGTCGTGTGTCTTCGGTAAACTCAATGTTTGTTGGTTCTTCAAACGAATTGGGAGCTTTTGAAAGTGGTTTGACTGCAAAATTAATGGGAACAGTAACTGCTGTAGTTTTTGGAGGAACAATGACATTAATTACTGTAATAACAACAGGGTTGGTTTCGCCTTCATTTAGAAAATTGGACTTGACAAAAGATTTAGAAGAACACGAAAAAGAAGACTAGTGTCTTTTCGAGTGGAATTCTGAAAAGAATTCTGTATCGAGAAACTAGATTGTAAATTTCACTTGTTTTCGATACAATTTTCTTTATGAAAATTACTCAAACTGACGTGAATACGTTTTTAGTTCCATTGTTGTGCCATCAAAAACACCATAGGTATAGTAGTTGATCCAATCACCAAGATTAATGTATTTTGAATTGTTTTCCAACGCAATTTCAAGAGGTAAATGTCTGTGTCCAAAAATATAAAAATCACGATGTTTTTCAGACTGTTTGCGTTTACAGTATTGTACTAACCATTCATTATCTTCACCTAAAAATTTAGCATCTTCTTCACCTGAAATCAATTTGTTTTCAACTGATAGGTATTGTGCTAACTTCACGCCTAAATCAGGATGTAACCAACGAAATAACCATTTACAAAAGCGATTGGTAAACACCTTTTTCATACGTTTATAACCCTTATCTCCAGGACCTAAACCGTCACCATGACCAATGAAAAAGCTCGTGTCATTAAATGTGAATTCTTTAGGCTTATGATATACAGGAATGTTAAGTTCTTCTTCGAAATAGCCATTCATCCATAAATCATGATTACCAACAAAATAGTAAATAGGAATACCAGAATCAGAGATTTCTGCCAATTTACCAAGTGTGCGAGTAAATCCTTTTGGGACAACTGTTTTATATTCAAACCAAAAATCGAACAAATCTCCCATCAAGAAAATTGCAGCAGCATCTTTTTTAATCTCGTCTAACCAAGCTACAAACTTTTTTTCACGAGGAAGCGATGCCTTTTTATTTGGTGCTCCTAAATGATTATCAGAAGCGAAGTATATTTTTTTTCCTTTTGGGATGTTCATCGTTTATAAAAAATGTAATCAGTTACTGGTGGCTCAATTTCTTGTTGTCTTAAATCGGAAATAAGTTGCCCTTTATGGTGCGTAAAATGATTAGCGATATGAAACAAAATATCTTGTACTGTGTTTTCAAAATTATCGCCTTTTGAATTTGTGTACTTTATTGTTTCTTCAAAATCAAAAGTATCAATAATTTTTAATGTATCAACATAGTTGGTTTTGTCTATGTCTTTACAATTTTCAAGTGCATGTAATTGGTGTACTCCAAACGAGTCTGTTTTCAATATTCGTGCATTCCATATTTGATGTGCGTTTAAGCAATGCGAAAACAATGGAATGGTTCTTTTTGATATTGAAGTAGAATGGTCCAAAAACAGTTCTATCAACTTTTGGTTAAAGTAGTGATGATAATCAAATATGCTTTTAAAAAATGGTTTCATTTAATTGTCGCTAGCATACCATTCGGCAAAACTGGTTTCGGTTTCCTGAAGCTTTAAGGAATGCAGTTTTATGTTTTTTGGTAATCTGGTTTTGATTTTTTCAGCAAAATCAATGACCATCATCTCACTGGTTGGTTGGTAATTTACCAATAATACATTATGCCCTCTGTCTTCAAGTTCTTTTGCTAACTCTACATGAGGTGTGTTTTTGTTGAACACTGTAGCATGATCAAAAACATCAACTATTTCTTCTTTTACAATTTTTTTTAAATCGCTAAAGTCTATAACCATTCCAAATTTAACATTGGTGTTGTCTGCTATAGGTTGACCAATAACTGTAACCGATAGTTTATAGCTGTGTCCATGTACGTTTTTGCACTTTCCGTCATAGCCGTAAAGTGCATGTCCTGTTTCAAACGAAAACTGTTTTGTAATTCTAATATTACTCATCAAAAAATATTTTCATTACAAAGATATTGAATTTGTAAAAGCAATTGATTTTTAGATTACTTTTGCGCGCTTTTGTTTAAAAATTATGAAAGATACTTTGGTTGAATCTCAAATTTTTGAGAACATCGATTTTGTTGAAAACCCTCAGTACGAAAAGGTTATCAACGATATTATTTCACAACAATACAGTATTGTTGAAGACTTTTTTTCTAAAGAAGAAGTGCATGCTTTAAGGCAGTCGTTGTTAGAAAAACATGAAGAAGATCGGTTTAAAAAAGCAGCTATTGGTAACCGTGTTAATGAAGTGATTGTAAAGTCCATTCGTGGCGATGTGATTTTATGGATAGATGAAACTAAAGCTAACGCAGCAGAGCAATTGTTTTTCAACAAAATAAACAGCTTAGTAAACTACTTAAATAAAACCTGTTTTTTAGGAATATTGCACAAGGAATTTCATTATGCATTATATCCAAAAGGAACGTTTTATAAGCGTCATTTAGATACATTTCAAAATGATGATAGAAGAAAACTGTCGTTTGTTTGTTACTTAAATGACGAAGATTGGCAGCCAGAAAATGGAGGTGAACTTGTATTATATCTTGATGAAAACGGAAATGAAGTTCCAAAAAGCATTTATCCTTTTCCTGGACGCGTAGTCATTTTTGAAAGTCAAATTATAGAACACGAAGTAAAACCTGTAGAAACAGAACGTTTAAGTATTACAGGATGGTTAAAAACCAGATAAGACTAACGTCTTTTTCTTCGGTTGTAGAAGTAAATAATTATTAATACGATTGCCAGTATAAGAAACAGTCTATTACCCATAATTGTTTTTTTGAACTATTAAAACCCTAAAGTTACTGCTTTTGTGCAAGCGGTAAAAATAGTTTTCTAAATTTTATAATTAACGGAATGCCTCTAGCTATAATCCAAATGGTTAACGCAATAAATACAGCGTGTAACTTAAGGTTGTAGTTATCTAGTAAAAAAAGCGTTGGCACAAATACCAAAAACGTAGAAGCTAAAAGTAAATTACGCAATATTTTCATTTTTCCTAAGCCTTTAAAAACGCCATCAAAAATAAAGGCTAAAGCACAAAGAGGTTGCATTGCTAATACAATCCAAAATACTGAGTAAAATTCATCTAAAACAGCAGTTTCTTGAGTAAATAATCGTCCAATTGGATAATAAAGAATACCTCCTAAAACCGCTAAAACAATACCTAAACCAATTCCATATTTAATTAAGGTATTGCTTAATTTAATCAAATCACTATACTGCTTTGCGCCAAAGAGTTTTCCAGATAAAATGTTACCAGCACTTGCATAACCATCAATAACAAATGCACCAAAAAACCAGAGGTTAATGGCAATAGTATAAGCAGCAATATAATTTTTACCATAGGCTGTAGCAAACCTAGTCGCAAAATATAATGTGATGTTTAGCGCTAAGGTGCGTACAAATAAATTAAGCACCATTAAAGAGAAGTTTTTAATCTCTTTGTTAAAAGGCAGCTTAACCATAAGCGGAACATCGGTTTTTTTAAGTATAAAATAAGCGGAAAGCAAAGCCATTAACAATTGAGCAACAACACTTGCATATGCAGCACCTTTAATATGCATTGGAGCAATAAACCCTTCAACGCCATACACTAAAACAATATCTAAAACAATATTTGTTAAAGCACCAACAACAGCAATTATCATAGGATGAAACGTGTTTTGTAAACCTCTAAATGTTCCAAAAACTGCAATGGTAAATAAGGTAAACGGAAACCCAAACACTCTAATTTTGTAATATTCACTACAGTATTCTAGAATTAAACCAGAGGCATTATAGAGTTTGAAAATAGAATTTGTAAACGGATAAGTGCCTACGATAATCAACAAGCTTAATGATGTTATGATTAAAATAGCTTGTGCAGGCAGATTTTTAACTTCATTAATTTTATTTGCACCAAGGTATTGCGAAATAATTGACGAAATAGCACTTCGGGTTTGTCCAAAAATCCAGATAAGCATAGATAAAAACGTGCCAACAATACCAACAGCAGCGATTGACTCAGCTGTATTTATTGGAATATTACCAATAATTGCAGCATCAGTAAGCGATAATATAGGTTCTGAAATCCCTGAAATTAAAGCAGGTATTGCTAATCGGTTAATATGTTTTGTGCTTATGTCTATATTCAAAATACCAATTCGTAACAGTAAAAAGGATATTCACTTTGTTTAGGAAAATAAATGTCACCTAAACGTTTGTAACCTCTTTGTTCGTAAAATTTTTGATTTCTTTTATTTTGAGAAAATGTATCAAGTCTAACTGATTCGTAATCGTTTGTTTTAGCAAATATTTCAGCAAAGTCCATAAACTGTTGTGCATACCCTTTTCCTTGATGGTTAGGGTGAACAGCTAACCTATGAATGTAAATGTTTTTTTCATTTTTAGTGAGCCATTCAATAGGTATATATTCTTCATCCATTAAAGTAGAAATTACTACACATCCAATAATAGTGTTGCCAATTTCCAATACATAAAGTTCTGATCGCGCTACATCGTTTAAAAAAGCATTTTCACTTGGATAATGTTCATTCCATTGATAAATGTTGTTAGCTATCATGTGTTTAGCACAAGCGTTAGTGAGCTGTAGTATAGAACCAATATCGTTAAGCGTAGCTTTGCGAATCATTAATAATGTTTATTTTTGCGAGTAAATTTACTTTTAATTTATAGAATATGAAGAATATTTTAGTTCCTGTTGGTTCGTCAAAAAATGCAGTAAGTCATTTACAGTATGCAGTTGATTTTGCTAAAGCGTTTGGCGCAAAGTTATATGTAGTACAAGTTTATAACGTGTATACCAAGGCAGGAACTATGATAAAAGTAGATGATATTTTGGAGCGTGAGAGTTTAGAGTTTTTAAAATCTCATGTAGATAAAGTAGATAAAAAGGGTGTTGAGGTAGTGATTAAAACTTTTAAAGGAAAACTTGTTGATACGCTTGAATTGGTTTGTAAATCATTAGATATTGATTTAATAATGATTGAACCAAGAACAAATTCGGTTAAAGAAGAAGTGTATTTGGGTAAAACGTCTGGAAAGATTATTAAACAAACCAATATACCAGCATTAATAGTACCTGAAGGATATGTGTTTAAGCCTATTGTATATATTCTAATGGCATTAAAATCTGCTGTTATTAAAAATCATAATGCACTAACACCACTAAAGTCTATTAAAGACCAGTTCAAGTCAATTGTAAATCTTTTATTGGTGAAAACACCTTTTTATAATGAAGGTGATTTTGACGTAGATCAAGAACTTTCAACATTAATAACCAACACCACAAAAAGTGAAAATGCTACTACATTTCAAGGCGTATTGGAGCATTACAAAGACAATGACCCTGACTTACTTTGTGTGGTAAGACGTAAAAGAGGGTTTTTCACTAAACTTTGGGAGAAAAACACAATACTTAAAAGAGATTTTCATAGCTCTAAACTACCTGTTTTAGTACTTAGCGGATTAAAATAATTTTAGCATTAGCTTGTTGTTAGAATTTTGAATTGATAGTAAAAGGTCATTTACTTTTACGCCACAGTTTGTCTAAGATATTGACAACTTTATACTGTTAACGGTGCTTTTGTGACTTATAATCGAGTTTTTTGATACTCGATAAGGCTTTTTTGTAAGTTTCGACTGATTAATAGCACCCCAAATGAAATTTATACTACTATTCTGCCTGCTCAGTATAGGATTGTATGCGCAAGAAAATGCATATAACTTAGAAGAGTCTTCAAACAAACTTTACAATTTTGCTGAGTTTACTGCAACTGACAAACCTGAATTATCAATTGAAGAGGTTTTAAACAGCGACTTAGAATTTACTCCACTTGCTTCTGATAATCATAGTATTGGTTTTACTTCACAGAGTTTCTGGACTAGATTTAAACTTTTTAATCCAGATAGCGAATCAAAAACTTACTATCTGCAAACAGCAAGACCAATAACTGATATTGCTGATTTATATCAAATATCAAAAAAGGGAATAGAAAAGTTTAGTAGTGGAGACCAAATTCCTTTTAATGAAAGGCAGGTTGAACATAGAGAAACCATTTTCAAAATAACTTTACTGCCTAATACAACCCAGCAATTTTATTTGCATTTAGCAAGTGATGGCGAAACCATAAACATACCATTAGACATTTATAGTGAGTTTGATTTTTGGGTAATGAACTATAAACAACAATTATTTTTAGGGTTGTTTTATGGGCTGCTATTTCTTGCAGGTGTAATTTATCTTTTCTTTTATACCAGTTTAAAAGAAAAAACATTTTTGTACTATGGGCTTTATGTGTTTTCAATTGCTTTAATGCAAGGTGCATTAGATGGTTTAATCTTTCAATATATATTTCCTAATGGAGGTTTTATAAACAGTAGAGCAGTAATGATAGCTGCATTGGCATCAAACTTCTTTTTACTTAAATATTGTGAGTACTTTTTAAAGGTAAAACAGCGAACACCAAAAATATACAGTGTTTTTAAAGGCATTTATGTTTTTATTGCTGTATTATTAGTTATGGTGTTCTTTAGTGAAAAGACACTTGAACTTACCTACCCAATAGCAAACTTAAATGGGCTTATAAGTTTAGTTTTTATACTTGCTACATTATTAATAATACGTTACAAAAAGATAAAAATAGACCCTTATTTTTCTATTGGAATTTTCTTTTTAGTAATAGGTTTATTAGGTTTTGTGATGAACAATTTAAGCCTATTACCAAACAATTTTTACATACTCAATAGTGCCAAATTTGGTTCAGGTTTTGAGGTGATTTTCTTATCGCTTTCCATGACTAATCTCATCAAAAGGTTACGTATGGAAAAGGAGAAATCTCAGGTTTTAGCTTTAAAGAAATCGGAAGAGATTAGTAAACTAAAAACGTATTTTATGTCTAACATGAGTCATGAATTACGAACACCTATAAATGCTATTATGGGTATTGCTGAGAATCAATTAGAAACTAATAAAAGCAATACAAGCAGAAAGAATTTTGAAATCATTAAAAATGCGTCTCTTAGTTTGTTGAGTAGTGTAAATGATATTCTAGATTTTGAAAAGATTGAAAAGAAGGAACTCAAGCTAAGAAGTGAAGAGTTTAACCCTTCTGTAGTACTTAATCAGATAAGCTCAAATTGGAAGTTAGAAGCCGAAAAGAAAGGGTTGACTTATACTTTTGAAATGGATTATAACATTCCTACAAGAGTAAAAGGAGATAAAGAGCGTTTTGTTCAAATAATAAACAACATCCTTAACAACGCCATTAAATTTACAATAAAAGGAGGCGTTCATTTAAAACTTAGCTGTACTCAACAGCCAAATGATTTGTCGCGTTTTTCTTTTTTGGTTTCTGACACAGGTGTTGGAATGTCAGAAGATATAAAAGAGAATATGTTTGATAGTTTTAACCAAATGAAGCATGATAACAAAAGGCAATTTGGAGGAATTGGTTTAGGAATGACCATCGCAAAGTACTTAGTTGAACTTTTTAACGGTACAATTAGTATAGAAAGTAGCGAAGGAAAAGGGACTAAGGTTTTTGTTGAGCTTCCTTTAGAAGTTATTAGTAAACCTAAAGAAGAATCATTTTTAAATGTTAACCAAAAAGACCCTTTAAAAGTGTTGGTGGTTGAAGACAATGTGATGAACCAAATGATTATGCGCAAGCTTTTAGGAAGTTCAGAGCATATTAATTTTGCTGTGGCGCAAAACGGTCAGGAGGCTTTAGAAATTCTAAAAAAAGATGTTTACGATGTTGTTTTAATGGATTTACAAATGCCAGTAATGGATGGTTATGAAGCCACAAAAATTATTAGAAGTGGAATATTAGGACAAGTTATTGGCGAAATTCCTATTATAGCGGTAACTGCTGATGCCATGCAAGAAACCAGGCAACGAGTACTTGATATTGGTATGAATGACTATATGACCAAACCAGTAAATAAAGACTTATTAATGGAAAAAATAAATTACTGCTGTAAACCTAAACTACAAATAGCATAAGAGGGCTTTAAACTTCTTTTTCTATGAAGTCGATATTTGGATTACAAATTTCTAAAATGAGATTTTTTAATTCTATCGTATAGTTCTCTAAGGTTTCTTGAGAAATTAATGTGTTTTTGTTTTCAGTGAATTTTAAAAACCCACTGCCTAAGTTTTTAAACGAAATTATTCCTGCTTCAACAGGTGTAGTAAATGGCTTTTTAGAGTTTAACATATATGCATAGGCTAGTATTTGAAATGGTTTACTGTATTTATCATAGTCGGTAGTTAGATCTTCCCATTGAGAAATTTTAACTTTAGAAGCCTCTACTTTTCCAGATTTATAATCAATAATACGAGTAGTACCATTAAACTCATCAATTCGGTCCACTTTTCCTGTTAAATAAACAGGAAAGTCTAGTTCAGGAATATCAATTTTCACTTTATTATCTTCTTCAACCGAAATAATTTTTATAGTATTTCCTTGCTGAAGCGCATCTATTTCTAAATCTAAAAAATTAGAAACATACCGCTTTGCTATTTCAAAAATGATAAGGTTTTTACCTTTTGTAGTATCCCCTTTTTTATATTCATTTTTAAAGTGCTTTAAAACCGTTTCATGTATTTTAGGTTTCATTGCTTCAACGTTTTTAGAAGTAAGCTCTTTGCCAATGTAAGGGGTATAAAAGTCCTCTAAAGTGTTGTGGATTGTAGTTCCTAATGTATTAGCAGCAACAGTTTCTTCAACATCATCAAATTCTTTAATTCCGAGAATTTTTTGCTTATAAAAGTCAATTGGGTTTCTAATGTAATTTGTTAATGAAGAAGGCGAAAACCCTTTTTCTGCAATTTCTTTTATGCGCGATAGTACTGCATCAGTCTTTTTAATTTGAGTGAGACTTTGTTGAATAGCAGGTACTTTAGGCGACACTATGTAATGGTTAATATTGTGTGTGTCATCAATTTCTAATTGAGTGATAAATCTACTTTTTTCATTGCCTTGTAACACATCTGGTTCGGTATTATAAACCAAAAAAACAGTGTTAGCTCGTTGTAATAGCCTATAAAAATGATATGTGTAAACTGCATCTTTTTCCTTATAGGTTGGTAGGTTGTTTTCTATTTTAACATCAAAAGGAATAAAAGAATTATTACTTTTTCCAGCAGGTAGAACACCTTCATTAACCGAAGCAATAATAACTGTTTCAAAATCGAGAACTCGAGATTCTAGCATTCCCATAATTTGAAGACCTTGCAGAGGTTCTCCTTTAAAATCGAGTGTTTCATTTTTAATAAGTTCTCTGTATAAACCAAGTAAAGTATTTATAGATTCAATATGCTCATGTTTTGTCAACATTAGGCCTAATGTATTGAATATTTCATTAAACCTATATAAGTACTCTAATGAGAGTAATTGTTTTGATTTATCCTTGTCTAAAAACGCTTTAATAGACATGATAAGTTTGCTACAATTTGATAAACCTCTTCTTGGATTATTGTTCCAATTATTGAAAAGGAGTTCTAATAACTCTGTTTTAGATGGAGCTAATTCAGTAATTCCTTCAACAGTAATATTAGCAATATTATTGTTTTGAATATGGTCAATTATTATGTCTGCATGGTCAATATCATTATCAACAAGAAGCGGTTTTATAAATTGATGGGACAGTATTGTTATTACATCTTTGTAATACAGAGTTTTTGAAGTTGATTTTTGAATCGCAAATAGTTTTTCAAACAAAGACGCCAATGGAATTGCATTTAAAGGCAAACCCATAGTAATATTAATGGGACCAATATCTTCAGGCATTGAATTTAATAAAGGCATTAATAAGCTTTCATTGCCTAAAACAACAGCTGTGTTTTTTAATGAGTTCTTCTCGTTTTTTAAACGCTGTAGCAACTCACCTATATATTTTACTTGACCAATATTTTTTGGAGTACCAATAATATCTATGTTCTTTGGTTTGGAATAATTATTCGATAACCAATTGATAGGGTTTTTTCTAAAATAAGGCCAATTCGCTTTATGTTGTCTTATAAACATACCAGCATCATGAATTGAATCTTTAAAAAATCGTTGGTCTAAATCCCAATAGATAATAGCTATATCTTGCTGTAAAAGTTCTTGTATTATGGTTTCTTCAGCTTTGTTAAGTGCGTTAAAACCAACAAACACAAATGTCTTTTCTTGGTTTGCAGCTGTAAACTGTTCAAGGTTATTTACTGCTTCCCTATACACCAAGCCTTGGTAACCTTTTCGCTTTGAAATGAGTTGGTCGTTTAATAGCTCATAATATTGTTTTAACCGTTTCCAAAAGGCTAGATAGTTTTTAATATAATCGGTTTGATTTTCATCAACTGACCAATGATGATGCTCTATTTCTTTAATAGCAGTTAAGTAATCAAAAATATTTTGAGGCGCTACAAGATAACGGTCTATTTCATTAAAATCCTGAAGCAGTATTTGAGCCCATTTATAAAATTGGTCAAAGGGCTCCACATTTTCTTTTGGAGTTACCTTAAGATATACATCATAAAACTCAAAAATCAACTCTGTATTATTGATGTATTGTAAGTTAGATAGTGTTTCTACAAATGTTTCAGTAGAAAGAATTTCAGGTGCAAAAAAAGTGCTTTTAAATACTTTAGATAATTCGTGTTTTAAGAAAACACCAGCTCTTTTACTAGGAAGTACAAAGGTTAATTCTGAAACGTTGAGGTTTTTTTCATGTATGTCAATAATAACCTCTTCTATAAAACTTGTCATATCATAAAAATAAAAAACGCTCCGAATTTCGGAGCGTTTTTTAAACATATTTTATAGTGTTTTAAAACTTAATTATTTTTTAAGTTTTACTTCTACACGTCTGTTGTTTTTTCTTCCAGAAGCAGTAGAGTTAGAATCTATTGGGTTAGCTTCACCAAAACCAGCAGCAGTTAATCTGTCAGCGTTGATACCGTTAGCGATTAAGTAATCTCTTACAGCGTTAGCTCTTCTTTCAGATAATAATTGGTTAGATGATTTAGATCCAACGCTATCAGTATGTCCTTCAATAGAGAAGTTAGCTTGTGGATATTCTTTAAAGATAGCAGTCATAGCTTGTAATACAGGATCAGTTTCTTTCTTGAAAGAAGATTTTCCAGTATCAAATAAGATAGTTCTAGCGTAGTTGTTTAAAGTTTCCATTACTTCAGCAGTAGGAAGAACTTCTGGGCAACCATTGTTAGCAACAGTACCAACTTCGTTAGGACATTTATCGTCTTTGTCTAATACACCGTCACCATCAGTATCTGGCCATGGGCAACCGTTGTTAGCAGCAGGACCAGCTTCGTTAGGACATTTGTCATCTTTATCAGCAACACCGTCACCATCAGCATCTGGACATCCAGCTAAAGCTTTTAAACCAGCAACTGTAGGACAGTTATCATCTTTATCAGCAACACCGTCACCATCAGTATCAGGGCAACCGTTAAACTCAGCTAAACCAGCTTCGTTAGGACAATCGTCTTTAGAATCTTCAATACCATCGTTGTCAGAATCTGGACAACCGTTGAATGCTTCTAAACCAGGAACGTCTGGACAAGCATCATCTTTGTCATATATACCATCTCCATCAGTATCTTTTCCACCAAATTTGATAGCAAGACCAACTGAATGTTGGAAGTGAGTAGATAAGTAATCTTCGAAAGCATGTTTGTAAGCTGTTTGGATATTTACACCTACATTTTCGCTAAACCAGTAGTTAAAACCTAAAGTACCGTTTAATGTACCAGCACCAATTTCATCTACCCAAGTGTAACCACCACCTACACCTAAGTAAGGGTCAAATTTTCTTGAGTTGATTAAATCAGAAAAGCTATACTTGATAGTTCCATCTAAAGCGTAGTATGATAAATCATCAGCTGATGCATCACCAAAACTATCAATTTCGTTTATAGAACCAGCCGCTGTTAATGTAAACCCATCACTTAAATATCTAGAAACAGATATTGTTGATAATGAAGGTAAAAAGTTGTAGTGGTCACTAAGGTTGAAAAACTCGTCAAAGTACTCACCTAACGGAGCATTTTCTCCAGTAGGATAAAAGTCAACTGCATTTACACCAATTCCAACAGCCCAAGGATTGTTTTCATCTTGTGCATTAGCATTGAAGCTTAATAAAAGCAACATAGCGAAAAATAATCTGCTAAGATTTTTCATATTCTAATAATTTTAATTTTAAGTGTTAATTGTAAGCAAAAGTAAGTTGTTAAATTTTATTAACAAAGACAAATATATAAAAATATTGATTATTTGCCCTAAAATAGAGGTGTTTGGAACAAATTTAAATTATTTCTAAAGATTTTCCAACCTTAATAAAAGCAGCAATAGCCTTATCTAAGTGCTCTTTTGTGTGTGCTGCCGAGAGTTGTACTCTAATTCTTGCTTTTTCTTTAGGAACTACAGGGAAAAAGAATCCAATCACGTATATTCCTTCGTTTAAGAGCATTTTTGCCATTTTTTGAGACAATTTAGCATCATATAGCATCACAGGAACAATAGCTGAGTCTCCGTCAATGATGTCAAAACCAGCGTCTTTTAACCCTTTTTTGAAGTAAGCAGTATTGTTTTCTAAAGTATCTCTTAATGAGGTGTCTTTGGCAAGCATATCAAAAACCTTAATAGAAGCTCCTACAATTGCAGGTGCCAATGAGTTTGAAAACAGATATGGTCTTGAGCGTTGACGCAGTATTTCAATAATTTCTTTTTTACCAGTTGTATAACCTCCCATTGCTCCTCCAAGAGCTTTACCTAATGTTCCGGTTATAATATCTATTCGTCCTAAAACGCCTTTGTCTTCAAGTGTTCCTCTACCTGTTTCACCAATAAAACCTGCAGCATGACATTCATCAATCATAACCAACGCATCATACTTATCAGCCAAGTCGCAAATTTCATCTAAAGGCGCAACTAAACCATCCATTGAAAATACTCCATCTGTGACAATAATTTTAAAACGCGCTCCATTTTCATTAGCTGCAATTAATTGCTTTTCAAGATCTTCCATGTTGTTATTTTCATAACGGTATCTTGCTGCTTTACATAAACGAACACCATCAATTATTGAGGCGTGGTTAAGCGAGTCAGAGATAATAGCATCTTCTTTACCTAATAATGGTTCAAAAACACCACCATTAGCATCAAAAGCTGCTGCATAGAGTATAGTATCTTCAGTACCATAAAACTCAGCTATTTTTTCTTCAAGTTCTTTATGAATATCTTGTGTTCCGCAAATAAAACGAACAGAAGACATTCCAAATCCATGTGTATCCATTGCGTCTTTAGCTGCTTGTACAACTTCAGGGTGTGAGGATAAACCTAAGTAATTATTAGCGCAAAAATTTAAAACTGTTTCTCCAGTAGTTAAAGTAATTTCGGCTCCTTGAGGCGAAGTAATTATGCGCTCTTCTTTGTAAAGACCAGCTTCTTTTATGTCTTTTATTTCGTTTTGTAAGTGTTGTTGTATCTTTCCGTACATATCGTCTTTGGTTTTTTACAAAGTTAAAATTCTTTTACCTGAATATCATCATTTATGTACACAAGAATTTTTTTGGTCACGTTGTAATTCATGTCTTGTAAAACTGAGGTGTAGAGTTCTAACTGTTGCTTATGAGAGTTTTTTTCAGCTCCAGTTTTGTAGTCTATAATTATTGCTCTATTGGTGTTTATTACTAAACGGTCTGGTCGTAAAATTTGACCGTCTTTAGTAATGATATCTCTTTCATTGTAAATCAAATTATCGCTTTCAAAGTAAGGTTTCAGGAGTTGGTGATCAACAATTTTTAAAACCATTGGTTTTAGTTCGTCGTATTGTTGACTATTGATAGTTCCTGATTCGATGTACTGATTGAACACAAAATCAATATCTTCTTTGGTTTTAATTTCAGCCATGATATTATGAACCAAATTCCCTTTTTCAATAGATTTTTCTTGATCAGTATCCCATAAATAAGCCGAATTGGTAATGATATTTAAATTGTGTTGCGCTCTTGAAGTAGAAATAAATAGCTCTTGTTGAACGGTTGGTTCTGTTTCATGTGACTGCAATGTTCTTTTTGGGTTTCCAAAAGTATATTCGGTTTGAGTATCATTCCAGAGCGCTTTAGATTTTAAGAAATTGATAAAAAGCCCTGAATAGTATTTTAGCTTCTCTTCGTTTTTAGCGTCTGTGTCATATTCTGAAATGACATATAATTGCTCAACAGCTCTGGTCATAACAACATACAGTAAGTTAATGGCATCGAGCTCTAATTCAGATTGATAGTTTGTATAAATTTCGTTACCAGTGTTATCTAGTTCCTCAAGGTCTTTATTTAGGTTGATATACATGTGTGAGAAACCATTAAACGCTTCAGTATTTACAGGAAACCAAACTTTTGGAGACATGTCAAAATATATATTTTGATTGGCATAAGGGAAAATCACCACAGGAAATTCTAGCCCTTTAGATTTGTGAATAGTCATTATTTGTACTGCATTATCGTTTTGTGATGATACAATACTTAGCTTGTCTTTTTTGCGTTCCCAAAACTCTAAAAAACTAGAAATACTAGAACCGTGTTTTTGTGAAAAATCGAGAATTTCGTCTAAATAAAACTGGACATAAGCATTTGAGGTTGAATTTAAATTAAAGGCTCTTATAATATGTTCTACGGCTTCATAAATTGGTAAGCTAGAAAATGTCCCAAAGTCAAAATTGAAATCATACTCTTTCAATACAGTAAATAGTTTGCTTGATGGTAAATGCACCAAACTACTAACAAAATCATGTTTTTGTTCAAGTTTTAAGCTGTGTTCAGCAATGAAGAACAAAATATCACATTTTACTTCATTGTTTTGAGGCTGTATGCTTAGTTGTAAAATGGACGTTATAAAGTTAACCTCAGGAGCATTTTTGAGCATAAGCGACTCTGAAGACACTACATTTATTCCATTTTGGCTTAAATATTCGGCAATTGCGATTCCTTCTTTACTTTTTCGTGTAATAACACAAATATCACCTAGCTTAAAGCCATTGTCCAAAGCCTTGTTAATTGAGAACAGTGTTTTTTCGCAATGTAATTCATCCTTATCTTGATCTTTGGTATTTAAAAATGAAAGCTCTACATAACCGTTTTCTTGAATAAAAACGTCTTGTGAACTCGCTTGATAAATAGCTTGATGTTCAGGACTTGATAGCGCAAAACTACTAATGTGCTTAAAGAAATCATTATTAAAATCTACAACAGTTTTAGTACTTCTAAAATTATAATCTAAATGCTTGGTGGCAATCTCAACATGAAACGGATTGACCTTTTCGGTATACATATCAATAAACTGTTCTGCTTTTCCACCTCTCCATCTGTAAATGGCTTGTTTAGCATCGCCAACTAGCATTATGGAACCTGTTTCGCCTTTTAAATTCTCACCAGAAAGCACATTGTCTGCTAAAGGAATTAGGTTTTGCCATTGCAAAACCGAAGTGTCTTGAAACTCATCAATAAAATAATGTTTAAACTTTTCACCCAAACGTTCATATATAAAAGGAGCTGGTTGATGTTTTATCTCTTTATGAATAATAGAATTAAACTCTGAAATCAGTAAGAGGTTGTCTTCTTCTTTCAGTTCATTTAAAGTATTGTTTATAGCGTTTAAAACCGAAAGAGGCGTGATGTTTTTTATGCAATTGTTTAAAAATTTATATTCGGAAACCGCTTGTTTTGTATCGTTAAAAGCTAAAATAAGTTGAGGCTGTATAGCATTAATAGTTTCCGCAACTTCATTTGAAACACGTTTTGGGTATAAGGTGTTGCCTTCAAGAAGGTCGTTTTGCCAACCTAAATTAAACGATACATTTACATCAGAATTACTTAGTTTTTGAAAATACTTAGGTAGATACCCTCTGGAAAAATCGTTGTGTTCTAAACCTGCTTCATTTATTAGCGTTAAAACTTTATTTGATGTTTCTACTAGGCTTGACTCTTTGGCTTTGAGGGTTTTAATAAGTACAGACTTTAAATCTGAAAAATCTTTTAACTGCTTACCTTCAAGTTGCTCAATAAATTCAATATCATTTTCATTGACCAGTAGCTTAGCAATTGTATTAAAATCATAAGCGATGTCCCAGCTTCTATCGTCATCGGTTTTTTCAATAGCAAAGTCAACTAGCACTTTAGTTAGTTGCTCATCTTCTCCAGCCTTATCAATAAGCTTATCTACAGCTTTGGCAAGTAGGTAAGGCGTGTCTAGTTCAACTTCAAAATTTACAGGAAGTTTTAGGTCGTGTGCAAATGTTCTAATAAGCCTATGGTTAAACTTGTCAATAGTTGAAATATCAAAAGAGGCATAGTTATGAATAATAGTTTGCAGTATTACTTTTGACTTTTCATGAAGCTCATTTGGCGAAATATCAAGCTCTTCAACCAAAAGGGAGAACATACTGTTAGGATTTTCTATAATTGAAGTCTCAGAAAATGCTTTAAGCATATTTATAATACGCTCTTTCATTTCATTTACTGCCTTATTAGTAAAGGTTAGAGCTAACACAGTTCTAAAAGCAAGTAAGCTGCTGGAGTTTAGTAAAATTTTTAAATACTCTTTTACAAGTGTAAACGTTTTTCCGCTACCTGCAGATGCATTATAAATGGTAAAAGAACTGTTTTTTAGCATGTAGAAATTTTTGATACAATATAAAAACAATCAATAGATTGATAACAATATATTATTTTAAATCATCTGTTTTTTTGCGTATTATGTGTAAATTTGAAGAAATAAACAATAACAACATAAAAATCAAATATTATGGCTTTTGAATTACCAAAATTAAAATATGCTTACGACGCTTTAGAACCAAATATTGATGCACGTACAATGGAAATACACCATTCAAAGCACCATCAAGGATATACAAACAACCTAAATAATGCAATTGCAGGAACAGACTTAGAAGGAAAAACAATTGAAAATATCTTAGACAATTTAGATATGGACAATAAGGCTGTAAGAAATAATGGAGGAGGTTTTTACAACCACTCATTATTTTGGGATGTTATGAATCCTGAAGGAAAAGGATATTTATCAGGAGAATTAAAAGATGCTATTGAAGCAGAATTTGGTTCGGTAGATGCTTTTAAAGATGCATTTAGTAAAGCAGCAGCAACTCAGTTTGGTTCAGGTTGGGCTTGGTTGTGTGTACATAAAGGCGGAAAAGTTGAAGTATGCTCTACACCAAACCAAGATAACCCATTAATGCCTGGAGTAGGTTGTGGAGGAACTCCAATTTTAGGATTGGATGTTTGGGAGCACGCATACTATTTAAATTACCAAAATAGAAGACCAGATTATATTAATGCATTTTTTAATGTAATTAACTGGAATGAAGTAGAAAGACGTTACGCAGAAGCAAAATAGTTTTTCTAAAAATAAATTAATGAAGAACCAAGCTGAATAGGCTTGGTTTTTTTTATTTCTATAAATGAAAAAAGGTGAACGAGTGTCCACCTTTTTTGCCCCAAATCTACCATAAACTTAACCTACTTATGTTATGGTGACAGCAAATATATAGCGACATGTTTCAAACTGTTAAATTTATTAGATAAACGACACATAAATTAGCTTAAAAGATTTTTTGTTAGTTAAAAGTGTTGATATATCTAAGGGTTTTAAAGATTTTGAGTTTTATTGGGTCAAAAAGTTTTTGAGAGAAGACCTACTTTGAAAAAATAAAAAAGGTGAACGAGTGTCCACCTTTTTTGCCCCAAATCTACCATAAACTTAACCTACTTATGTTATGGTGATGACTAATATAGAGCTACTTACAATAAAGTGTTAATAAAATAGATAAACGACACAAAAATTAGTTTAAGGAATTATTTGAGCTTAAAATAAGATATAATGAAAATGTGAAAGGAAATTTTAAACGAATTGCATAAAAAAAGGTGAACAAGAGTTCACCTTTTTTTGCCCCAAATCTACCATGAACTTAACCTACTTATGTTATGGTCTTACTAAAGTATGCGTAATTTGTTAACAAAGTACAAATATTAGATGAAATGCATTTTTTTTAGATAAACAACGCATTTTTTCGGATAAAGTGTATTTTTTCTCGGTTTTTTGCTTAATAAGCACGCTCTTTATTTCCTTCGTAAAAATTAATGAAAGCCCTGTTAACCACTCTGTTACCTCCAGCAGTTGGGTAGTTGCCTGTAAAGTACCAATCGCCCAAATTTTTAGGACAAGCTTTGTGTAAATTTTCTACCGATTGAAAAATGGTTTCCACTTTAGCACTTACTGTGTCGTCAGAGATTAATTCTGAAATCTTATCAGAAATTTCTTCGTCAGTAAATACATCATATAAATCTTTCACAAAATTGTGTACATCTTTGTCTTCAAGATCTACCTGAGCTTTACATTTATTATAAACTTCTTCAACTAAGTGATACTTGTTATTTTCTTTTAATAATTCTAACATAGCTCTAAAAGCAATTAAATCTTCTAGTCTTGCCATGTCAATACCATAACAGTCAGGATAGCGTATTTGAGGAGCAGAAGAAACCACAACAATTTTTTTAGGTTTTAATCTGTCCATCATTTTAATAATACTCTTTTTAAGGGTTGTACCTCTTACAATACTATCGTCAATGATTACAAGATTATCATTTGGTTTTATAACACCATACGTTACATCATAAACGTGCGCAACCAAATCGTCTCTACTACTATCTTCAGTAATAAATGTTCTTAGTTTAACGTCTTTAATAGCAACCTTTTCTATTCTAGGTCTTTCCGATAGTATTTCAGTAACACGTTCAGCCGAAAGCATACCGTTGCCATCTAAAATAGCTTGGGTTTTCTTTTCGTTAAGGTGTTTTTCTACAGTTTCAATCATTCCAAAAAACGACGTTTCAGCAGTATTTGGAATGTATGAAAACACAGTGTTTTGTGTGTCGTTATTTATGGATTTGAGCACTTTAGGCATTAACAGTTTACCTAACTCTTTTCTTTCTTGATAAATTTCGGCATCACTTCCTCTAGAAAAATAAATACGTTCAAACGAACACGCTTTTCTTTCAAGTGGCTCTATGATTTGTTTTATTGAAACTTCTCCAGATTTTTTGGTAATAATAGCGTGTCCTGGTTCTAGTTCTTTTACTTCTTCAAACGGAACATTAAAAACAGTTTGAATTACAGGACGCTCAGAAGCTACTACTACAACTTCATCATCTTTATAATAATATGCAGGTCTTATACCAGCAGGATCTCTTAAAACAAATGCATCTCCATGACCAAGTAAACCAGCCATAGCATAACCACCATCCCAGTTTTTGGATGACTTTTTTAGGATCTTTGCAATATTAAGACGTTCGGCTATTAATGGAGAACACTCATGTTTACTGTAACCTTCTTGCTTTAGTTTTTTGTAAACTTTAGAAACAGCATCATCCAAAAAATGACCGATTTTTTCCATAATGGTAATTGTGTCGGCTTTTTCTTTTGGGTGTTGTCCTAATCTTACAAGACCATCAAATAACTGATTAACATTGGTCATGTTAAAGTTTCCTGCAACAATAAGATTTCTGTGCATCCAGTTATTTTGTCTTAAAAACGGATGAACACTCTCTACACTGTTTTTACCAAATGTTCCATAACGAACATGACCTAAAAGCACCTCTCCTATGTAAGGAATGTTCTTTTTTTGTGCTTCTACATCATCAGCATATTCAGGATGTTCACTTAATTCTTTATTGATACGATCGTTAATTTGTCCAAAAATATCTTGAATGGGTTGTTGAGCAATAGAGCGCACTCTACTTATATAACGTTCTCCTGGAGTTGTATCTAATTTAATGCTGGCAAAACCTGCACCATCTTGTCCACGATTGTGCTGTTTCTCCATCATGAGATACATTTTGTTTACGCCATAAAAAGCACTCCCATATTTTTCTTTATAAAATTCTAATGGTTTTAAAAGCCTTATTTGTGCGATTCCGCATTCGTGTTTTAAAGCATCACTCATTGTGTTGTGTTGTTGTGAGTTACAAAAATAAAACGCGCTCAGTTTTGAGCGCGTTGGTTTATGTTAGTTCAATATCAAATTGTGTTAAGTCTTTAAACTGCTGCAAGCGTTGATGAACTTCTTTTTTAGGGAGGTTTTCCATGCGCTCTGTACCAAATTTTTCTACACAAAACGAGGCCAGTGTAGAGCCATAAATAACAGCGTTTTTCATGTTTTCAAAAGAGACATCTCCTGTTTTTGCTAAATAACCTGCAAACCCACCAGCAAAAGTATCACCTGCTCCAGTTGGGTCAAACACCTCTTCTAGAGGTAAAGCAGGAGCATAAAACACACTATCGTCATGAAACAACAATGCACCATGTTCTCCTTTTTTAATAACTACATATTTTGGTCCCATTTCATGAATTTTTCTTGCTGCTACTACAAGAGAATATTCTCCTGTTAGTTGTCTAGCTTCTTCATCGTTAATGGTAATAACATCAACACGCTTTATAACATTGTGTAAATCTTCAAGCGCTGAGTCCATCCAAAAATTCATAGTGTCTAAAATAGCCAGTTTTGGCTTTTTAGTCATTTGATCCAAAACACTAGATTGTACTATTGGGTGTAAGTTACCAAGCATTACAATTTCAGCGTCTTTATAATCTTGTGGTACAACAGGATTAAAATCAGCTAATACATTAAGCTCAGTTGCTAAGGTATCTCTAGAGTTCATGTCGTTATGATAGCGACCACTCCAAAAGAACGTTTTACCATCTTTTATGATTTCTATTCCTGAAATATCAATATTTTTTTCAGATAATAAATCTAAATATTCTTGAGGAAAATCTCCTCCAACAACCGATACAATTGCAGAATCAACATTAAACTGTGAAGCAGACAAACCTATAAAAGTTGCTGCTCCTCCTAATATCTTATCGGTTTTTCCGAAAGGTGTTTCAATAGCATCAAAAGCTACAGTACCTACAATAACTAATTTGCTCATAAAGAGATTTCAAAATTTTGTGCAAAGATAGGGTTTTAAGCTCTAAATAACGAATATTATTTTCTGCCGAAATCTGCAGGAATTTCTCCCCAAGCTTTGGTTTCCCATTTTACGATTACAGTAGTGTAAGTATTGTTTTTTAACCAGTTTACTGCTCTGTCAACAAGTTCAAAGAGGACCTTGTTTTTATCATTGCGCTCTAATTTGGTATTACAGGTTTTCTTTTTTACCCAACTCATTGCAGTTTTAGAATCGGTATATATTATGCAATTACTGTTTTTCTTTTTTAGCAGAGCTAAACCATGAACAATGGCTAAAAATTCACCAATATTATTTGTGCCTTCTTCAAAAGGGCCTTGAATAAAAAGCTGCTTTTTGGTTTTAGTATCCACACCTCTGTATTCCATTTTTCCAGGGTTTCCGCTAGAAGCTGCATCAACAGAGATTGAGTTGTAATTAGGCTGACCTATTTTTTTTAATTGTTCTTCAGAGAGTTCACTTTTAAATGTTTTGTTTTTCCCTACGTAGTCAAAATAATTACCTTTTAAAGCCTTTTTAGCGGCTTCAAATGTGGGAAACGATTTGTACTGTGCGCCTTGAAAATCTTTTATTTGAGCTTTGCAATCATCCCAAGACTCAAAAACACCTGTATGGTGACCTTTCCAAACTGTGTAGTATTTTTTCTTTTTAGCCATTTAATAACTTTTCAACAACCTTCGGAAAATGCTCCATTTCAAGCTCATGAATTTTTGCTGCTACAGCTTCAGCAGTATCAGATGATTCTACACTACATTTAGCCTGAAAAATAATAGCACCTTCATCATAGTTTTCGTTAACATAATGAATGGTAATACCTGTTTCGGTTTCGTTATTTGCTACAACAGCTTTATGAACGTGCATACCGTACATACCTTTTCCTCCATATTTAGGTAATAAAGCAGGATGTATATTAATGACTTTATTAGGGAAATGTTGTAAAATATGCTCAGGGAACTTCCATAAAAAACCAGCTAGTATTATTAAGTCTGGTTGAGCAGCTTTTAGGATGTTTAGGACATCATCGGTTTTTGAGAAAGCAACTTTGTTGAATGATAAAGCGCTAACGCTCAGGTTTTTTGCGCGTTCTAGTACTTTGGCATGAGGATTGTTGGTCAACACCTGAATAACAGACGCATTATCTCTGTTGTGAAAAAACTTAATTAAATTTTCAGCATTGGTTCCACTTCCGGACGCAAAAATTACAATACGTTTCATTTACAGATATAATGTTAGGATTATTCGAAACAAAAAAAAGAATAATTATTAACAATTAGAAGCCAAAATAGAAATACTTAAAAGTAATTTTAGTAAATTACATTCACATTTTTAAAGTAAAGATGTGTATTAAATAAAGTTTTTTTATTTTTGCGCTCTAATTAAAACTTAAAATTTAAAAATTATGTCAGACATTGCATCAAGAGTAAAAGCGATTATCGTAGACAAATTAGGTGTTGATGAGAACGAAGTTGTAACTGAAGCAAGCTTCACAAACGATTTAGGAGCAGATTCATTAGACACTGTAGAATTAATTATGGAATTCGAAAAGGAATTTGATATCCAAATTCCAGATGATCAAGCTGAGAACATTGCAACAGTTGGTCAAGCTATCTCATATATAGAAGAAGCAAAATAATTCACGTTAATTTATGGAATTAAGGCGAGTTGTAGTTACTGGGTTAGGTGCACTTACTCCTATAGGCAATACCAAAGATCAATATTGGGAAGGCTTATTACAAGGAAAAAGTGGTGCAGCACCTATAACATATTTTGATACTGAAAAGTTCAAAACCAAATTCGCTTGCGAATTAAAAAACTTTAACGCTACCGATTTTCTTGACAGAAAAGAAGCTAGAAAGATGGACAGATTTACGCAATATGCAATGGTAGCTTCTGATGAAGCTATTGCAGATGCGAAACTAGATCTTGAGGCTGTTGATAAATTGAAAGTTGGAGTTATTTGGGGAGCAGGTATTGGAGGTTTGGAAACATTCCAGGACGAAGTACTAAACTTTGCAGCTGGAGATGGAACACCAAGATTTAATCCATTTTTCATCCCAAAAATGATTGCAGATATTGCTCCAGGAAACATATCTATTAAACATGGATTTATGGGTCCTAATTACACAACAGTATCTGCCTGTGCATCCTCTGCCAATGCTATGATTGATGCTTTAAACTATATTCGTTTAGGGCACTGTGATGTTGTAGTAACTGGTGGTAGTGAAGCAGCAGTAACCATTGCTGGAATGGGTGGTTTTAATGCTATGCATGCATTATCAACAAGAAACGAAAGTCCTGAAACCGCTTCAAGACCTTTTGACGCAACCAGAGATGGTTTTGTATTAGGAGAAGGCGCAGGAGCAATAATTCTTGAAGAGTACGAGCATGCTAAAGCAAGAGGTGCAAAAATATATGCTGAAGTTATTGGAGGCGGATTGTCTTCAGATGCGCATCATATGACAGCTCCTCACCCTGAAGGTATAGGTGTAATGGCTGTAATGAGAAATTGTTTAGATAATGCTGGTATAAACCCTGATGAAGTTGATCATATCAACACGCATGGTACATCAACACCTCTTGGAGATGTTGCTGAACTTAAAGCGATTTCGGAAGTGTTTGGTGACCACGCAAAACACATCAATATTAACTCTACTAAGTCCATGACTGGACATTTACTTGGAGCTGCAGGAGCTATCGAGTCTATTGCTGCTATTTTAGCAATAGAACATGGTGTAGTGCCTCCAACAATAAACCACGAAGTAGTAGATGAAACTATTGATCCTGAATTAAATTTAACATTAAATAAAGCTCAAAAAAGAGACGTTAAAGTTGCTATGAGTAATACATTTGGATTTGGAGGTCACAATGCTTGTGTATTATTTAAAAAATTAGATTAATTCCTGAATGAATTACATTCGTAACATATTAAATTCCCGTTCTAACGATAACGGGAATTTTTTTTTGCAACTAAAAAATATTCTAGGGTTTAAACCTAAAAACAAGAACTACTACATTACTGCATTTACCCATCGTTCTATGAATATAAAGGACAAAAAAGGAAATGCAATTAACTACGAAAGGCTAGAGTTTGTTGGCGATGCCATGTTAAGCTCAGTAATAGCTGCTTATCTTTTTAGCGAAGTTCCTCATGGAGATGAAGGCTATCTTACAAAAATGCGTTCTAAAATTGTAAGTAGAGAACACCTTAACGAATTGGGTAAAGAGCTTAATTTAATTGACTTTGTAGAAAGCAAAATTTCAAAATCCAATTTTGGTAATAACATTCATGGTAATCTTTTTGAAGCCTTAGTTGGAGCTATATTTTTAGACAGAGGTTATAGATACTGTGAAAAATTTATTTTTAAAAGAGTAATTAATCCGCATGTTGATATTGAAACCCTCGAAGGTAAGGTTATTAGCTACAAAAGCTTACTTATTGAGTGGTGCCAAAAAGAAAAAAAGACCTTTGACTACAATGTCTATGAAGATACAGGAAACGATAACCTAAAACACTTTTCGGTTAAATTATCTATAGACAATAAAGTGGTGGCAAAGGCAAGAGCAACTTCAAAAAAGAAAGCCGAAGAAAAAGCTTCAAAACGTGCTTTTTTTGCGTTTCAAAATAAAATTACCAAATTTTTTAACGAATAATCAGACGCTTGTAAAAATTCAAACGTTTTCGTTAACAGGTCTTGATAAGATTAATGTTAACTTCATTTTTTAATTATTATATTATACTATATTTACATCGTATAGTTGATTAATTATGGCATTGCATAAATTACTTGTTGACGATTTCTATGATGCTTCTTTCACGCTTTTAGCTATTCATTGCAGACTGGAAGATTATAGATTGGCTTATCTTCTTAATAAAAATTTAGAGATAAATTTAGAGCGTAAACCACAAGATTTAGACTACAAGTATTTTTCGGCATCTTACTCTATTTATGAGTGGGAAGACAAAGAACAATACACTACTTGGAACCTTATGTCCAATGTGTGTAAAAAAGAAGAAGACAGCCTGCAAAGTACAGGATCTTTATTTGAAGCTCAAGGCAAAGTCCTAAAAACATATCACCTATTACCAGAATTGAAAAACGTTGACTATCTGTTTAAAATAGATAATGACACCCAATATTTAAACGAGAAAATAATTCTCAATAAAATACAGTCTATACCACAAGTTATCACAGCTTACAGTGTAGATGTAGAACAACTAAAATCTAAAGACCACTTAATTTTTTAATTAATGCCAAAAAGAAAGAAAACCAAAATAGTAGCAACATTAGGACCAGCAACCAGTACAAAAGATGTTTTAAAAGGCATGCTTGAGGAAGGTGTTGATGTGTTTAGAATTAACTTTTCACATGCCGACTATAAAGATGTTGAACAGCGTATAAAAATGATAAGAGAGCTTAACGATGAGTTTGGATACAATGCAGCCATTTTAGGCGATTTGCAAGGTCCAAAACTTCGTGTTGGCGTAATGAAAGGCGAAGTCATCGTTAATGAAGGTGACGAAATTATTTTTGCAACCGGAAAGCGTTTTGAAGGCACAAAAGAACGTGTTTACATGACTTATGATAGCTTTCCACAAGATGCAAAACCAGGAGAACGCATACTTTTAGACGACGGAAAATTAATTTTTGAAGTGGTTTCAACCGATAAAAAATCGGAAGTAAAAGCACGCGTTATTCAAGGTGGACCCTTAAAATCTAAAAAAGGCGTTAACCTTCCTAACACCAATATTTCGCAACCTGCACTTACTGAAAAAGATATTGAAGACGCCATTTTTGCAATAAAAATGCAAGTAGATTGGATTGCGTTGTCGTTTGTGCGTCACGCTGATGATTTAATTCAGCTCGAAGAACTTATCAAAGAACATAGCGAACATAAAATTCCAATTATCGCTAAGATTGAAAAACCTGAAGCTGTTGAGAATATCGATAAAATTGTTGCCTATTGCGACGGATTAATGGTAGCTCGTGGTGATTTAGGAGTAGAAATTCCAGCCGAGGAAGTTCCGCTTATCCAAAAGCAATTGGTATTACGTGCAAAACGTGCAAGAATTCCTGTAATTATTGCTACGCAAATGATGGAAACCATGATTTCTAGTTTAACACCAACACGTGCTGAGGTTAACGATGTGGCAAACTCGGTTATGGATGGAGCAGATGCAGTAATGCTTTCAGGAGAAACATCGGTTGGGAGTTATCCAGTGCAAGTTATTAGGCAAATGGCAAACATTATTAGAAGTGTTGAAGATTCGCCACTTATACAAGTGCCACAATCGCCACCACACATTCGTACCAAGCGTTACATTACAAAATCTATTTGCTACCACGCAGCACACATGGCAAACGAAATTGATGCCAAAGCCATTTCTACATTAACCAATAGTGGTTACACAGCGTTTCAAATTTCGGCTTGGAGACCAAGTTCTCACATCTTGGTATTTACATCTAACAAACGTATTTTAACACAATTAAGCTTGCTTTGGGGAGTTAAAGCGTTTTATTACGACAAGTTTGTAAGTACAGATGAAACCATTGAAGACGTTAACGCTATTGCCTGTAAAAAAGGTTATCTAGAAACAGGAGATATGTTGGTAAGTCTTGCTGCAATGCCTATACAAGAAAAAGGTATGGTAAACACACTAAGAGTTACTGAAATTACAAGCTGTAGTTTTTAAACTATTTTTTGGGCGTTACCACAAGGGTCGCGCTTTCCGCAGTCGCTCTCTTTGAGGAGCTCCAACAGTGCTGCAATCGCTAACGCAAACAAAAACCACTGATAATTTTCAGTGGCTTTTTTGTTTTAGGAGATAGAAGCTTGTTATTGGTTTAGCAATAAGCGAGTAATAGATTATACACGTTGTTGTAGGGTGTTCTTACTTACGATGATATTTTCTCTAATTTTGAAATTCGGTTATTATTAATCTGAACATATTTTTTATGGTGTTTGGCTTTATAGAAAAGCTTAATATTATGTATGAAACCAGCAAAAACTTTAAGCAAAATAATGAAACATGAACCAAGTGCTCCGAAAAATAATATCCGATTTTCTATATTATTGAGAATTAAAAGTGAAGACAGAATTATGAAACCGAAAATTGAATCATAAATCAAATCTTTAGCAATTTTTTTTAAGAAAACCCCATCTTTATTTGCGATTTTTTCAATTTGCTCATTTTCCGACTTGTAATATTTGATTAAGAATATTACGTTTTTATTGGATTTCCATTTAGCAATTTTTGAAAAATTTTTGAGAAGCCAGAAAAGGATTCTTTTTATTAAATCATAGAAAACGCTTAGCGCAATTGCTATTATAACTGAATTCCAAGTAATGTTTTCTTTAAAATAATCTATCATTGATTTGGATTCATTTTATAAATGACTTAAATAGTAAGGCTATGGATAGTTTTAATTATCTATATCGACAGTTAAACGAAGGTCGACTATTTTTTTGATAAAGTCAAACGCTTTAAAACTCAAACTGCAATTGTACACTAACTGCTTTTTAGGGTGTTTTTACAGTGTTTTTTTTAGTTTACTATTATTGGAATCACAACGTCTCCTTTGTCAAAAGTTTTAATTTGAATGGCTCCATTTTTTCCTTCTCGTTTTCCCCAAATTGCAATTGCTTGATTAATTCCTATTCTATTTATTTCTTTTATTTTTCTCGAAATTAGATATTCAGCAACAAAATTGTAATTGTGAGTTGGCATTCCGTCAATCATATAGAAAATGGATTTTTTAGGGTCAATTTCTTTGAAGAATTCATAATCAATTCCTAATTCAGTATTAAATTCTGATACTTTATTTATTCCGATTATTTTCTCAATATTGTTTTCGTATTTAATTTCAGAACGAGGTAATTCGACAAGCTCTATATTCGGTTCAGTTTTTATTTTATTAATAAAATCATTTGGGTTAATCAAAACCCATTCATTATTAACAACAACTAATGTATTGTTATCAATTTTTATATTATCCAATGTCAATCTCGATTTACAATTTGTTAAAAGGATTGAAAATAAAAGCAAAATTCTTATTGATTTCCTCATTTTTCTCAAATGCACTATAATATTGAAGATAAGGATTGTTTTAACTATCCATATCACAGTTAAACGAAGGTCGACTATTTTTTTGATAAATTCAAATACCTTAAAACTCAAACTGCAATTGTACACTCACTGCTTTTTCGGGTGTTTTTACAGTGCTTTTTTTAGAAGTTTCAGTGTTTAAATTAGATAATGAAATACCCAATAAACGTACCGAATTGCTCAACTTGTCTTGGTACAATAAATCTTTAGCAGTCTCTAAAATGATACTCTTATCACTAATAAAATAAGGTAAGGTTTTACTACGTGTTTGTAGTGTAAAATCGCTGTATTTTATTTTTAAGGTTATGGTTTTTCCAGCAACTGAGCTTTTGTTTAAACGTCGAGCTACTTCTTCAGCAATATGGTCTAGTTTTTCGAGCATAAACACTTCAGAAGACAGGTTTTCACTAAAAGTACGTTCAGCAGCTAAAGATTTTCTGGTTCTATTAGGCTTTACTTCGCTGTTATGAATGCCTCTAACCACATAGTAATAGTAACGCCCAGATTTACCAAAATGCGCGTCTAGATATTCCAGTGATTTTGCTTTTAAATCCTTTCCCGTAAAAATGCCTTTTTGGTACATTTTTTCGGCAGTAACTTTACCAACGCCATAAAATTTTCTAATGTCAAGAGCTTCTAAAAACTCAAGCACTTCTTCAGGATTCACGGTTTTTTGTCCGTTAGGTTTGTTGTAGTCACTTGCTACTTTTGCAATAAATTTATTGATAGAAATTCCTGCAGAAGCAGTTAAACCAACTTCATTAAAAATACGTTGCCTTATGTCTTTAGCAATAAGTGTAGCGCTTGGGTGTCCTTTTTTGTTTTGGGTAACATCTAGATAAGCTTCATCAAGCGATAACGGTTCTACCAAATCGGTATAATCATGAAAAATTTTCCTGATTTTTTTAGAAATTTCATGGTAGCGATCAAAACGCGGACGCACAAAAATAAGCTCAGGACAAAGACGTCTTGCTTTAACGCCACTCATAGCACTTCTTACACCAAATGTTCTGGCTTCATAGCTTGCAGCACTTACAACACCACGTTTACTACTACCACCAACAGCAATGGGTTTACCTTTTAATTCAGGATTGTCCATTTGCTCTACAGATGCATAAAAAGCATCCATATCTACATGAATAATCTTTCGTATTGGTAAATCGTTTTGCATAGTGTAAATTTACTAATTCCTGCGAAGGCAGGAATCCCAAAATTTGTATTTTAAAGCGTGAATTGATATCCTGCTCATTTAGTCAAAACTATGATTGAAATAGAACGTAAATTTTTAGTAACTTCTCATGCGTTTAAAAACCAAGCGTATTCAAAAACGCATATAGTACAAGGGTTTTTAAATACTGACAAAGCACGAACAGTTAGAGTAAGGCTGAAAGGTGATAAAGGTGTTTTGACTGTAAAAGGACCATCTACAAGTGATGGATTATCGCGTTTTGAATGGGAAAAGGACATCGATAAAACAGATGCTGAAGCGCTTTTAAAACTCTGCGAAAAAGGAGTGATTGACAAAATGCGTTATGAGATTAAAGTTGCACAACATATCTTTGAAGTTGATGAGTTTTTTGGAGATAATGAAGGCTTAATTATTGCCGAAGTTGAACTAAGCTCCAAAGATGAACATTTCGAAAAACCCGATTGGTTAGGAGAAGAAGTAACAGGAGACATTAAATATTATAATTCACAAATAAGCAAAAAACCATACAATACCTGGAAGTTATGAAAAGACTATTACCATTGTGCGTTGTAGCATTATTATATGTTGCATGCAAAGAAGAGCCTAAACAAACCACAACTGAGATAGAAGAACCTATTGAAGTTGTTGAGGACTCAACCCTAATTGAAGTAGAGGAAGAGGTAACACCTGAAAAGTCTATTAGTGAGTTAAAAAATGAACTTGCTGCAAAAGGGTTTAAGACCTTTGATTATGTTGATGAAAAGACGCAAGACACTATAATCATGCAACAGTATTTTATTGCTTTTTTAAAGCGAGGTACAATACGAAATCAAAATGAAGAGGAAGCTGCAATTTTACAGGAAGAGCATTTAGCACATTTACAAAAAATGTACGATTTAGGTTATGCTGATATTTCAGGACCTTTTGGCGACGATGGAGATATAAGAGGTATTACCATATACAATGTGCCAACACAAAAAATGGCCGACAGTTTAGCAAATGCTGATCCAATGGTACAAGCAGGACGACTGGAAATTGAAATCCATCCTTGGTGGGCAGCAAAAGGGTTTCCTTTACGATAATAAAAAAAGCCACTCATTTTTGAGTGGCTTTTTTTATTTAATTGCAGTTAGTAACTAACCTTTTTATTTGTTTGAGAACGATTCAACCGTTTTCATGTTATTAACTTTATACATATCACCAGCTTTAGTAACCGCTTCTTCTAAAGAGCTTGTGGTAACTTTAGCTTCGTCATACTCAACCATTGCTAAATGCTTGTCAAAATCTACAGTAGCAGATTTTACACCTTCCATTTTAGAAAGTTTCTTTTCAATGGTTTTTGCACAACCAATAGCACATGTCATTCCTTCAATACCAAATTCTGCTTTTGCGTAAGTAGCATTTGGGTCTAATTTTACTGAAGTTTCTTCAACATTGGTATCAACAGTTTTAACTTCAGGTTTTGCATCGTTTTTACAAGACACTATAAAAAGTGCTAAAACAGAGACAGCTAATATATTTTTTATTGTTTTCATAATGAATTAAATTTTTCTCCTTTAGGGTATTTAATGAATTTTAATCTGAAACAAATCTAATAAATATTGCTGTTTTTAGTGAAATAATTAACGAATTTTGTGATTTACAGCAATATTGCATAAAAAAAACCGAAGTGTATAAACTTCGGTTTTTAAAAAATTATTTAAAGACTTAATTAGTCAAAATCAGCATCAGATACACCTTCGTTGATTTTAACTTCTTTAAGTTTAAACTCAATAACTTGTCCCATTTGACTTCCAGATCTAACTCCAGGAAACTTTAATCCTTCAATTAACTGGTAATCTTTTAAATCGGTTTCTTGGCTTTGAGTTTGACCTTGCATATTAGTTGTTTGAATCTCTTTTACTTTTAATCCAGTTTCAACATCATAAAAATACGCTAGAGAAATTACTTCTCCTGAAACTTCAACTCTATAAGCATCTTTACCATCAATAGACTCAATTCCAGCTAATTTTACATTATCAGCATTAAGCATATTTAATTCTGGGAATAAACCAGCCATAATGCTCATGTCTTTAGCCATATTTTCTGGTAATGGGTTTTTGTTCATTGTAACTTTTTCTTGAGTCATTACAACAGCCATCATAGGGCTACCATTCATAGAAATGCTTTGAGAGGCTTTTCCATCAAGACGTTTTTCTTCACTTACAATAGTTGCTCCCATTGCTGACGCTTCGTAAGAGACTAATATAGAGTTAGTAGATTCAATTTTTGCTTTTCCACCAACAGCTTCTAAATAGTCATTAATAACTTTTTTAGCATCTACACCTTCAGGCATTGCTATATCATAGGTTGGTTTTTCAACAGGGTTTGCATATGCATCGTAATATTTAATTGGAATACCTGTTTTTTCAAGGTTTTCTAAAACATCACTTCCTTTACCTACAACTACTACACGAGCATTTTCAGTTTTAAAGTATTTGTTAGATACTCTTTGTACATCTTCAACAGTTACATCGTTGATTTTTTGAAGATAAGTAGTATAGAAATCTTTAGGTAAGTTGTTTAACTTAATGTTTAAAGCATAGTTAGCCACAGTTTGTGGTTGCTCTAATCCCATAATAAAGTTACCAACATATTTAGCTTTAGCGTCTCTAAGTGTTTGTGGGTCTACAGGTTCAGTTTTAATACGATTGATTTCTTTTAATGCTTCAACTACAGCACTATCAGTTACCATGTTTCTAACTTTAGCAGAAGCGTTGAAACGTCCTAAACCATATCTGCTAGCTCCAAGACTAGAGTAAGCTCCATAAGTATATCCATGCTCTTCACGAAGGTTTTTAAACAAATAACCTTCTCCACCACCACCTAAGATGTTGTTTGCAATTAAAGCTGCATGATAATCTTTATCATTCATTTTTAAATCAACATTGTTAGTTACAGTAATGCTTGATTGTGTAGCTGTTGGGAAATCTACAAAATTGATTTGAGTGTATTGTGCATTTGGCGCAGCAGGAAGTACTTCGTTAGAAACATCGATAGACTTTTCCCAAGCTCCAAAATGCTTTTCAATTTGCTTTTTAATAGTTCTGTAGTCAATATCACCAATAACTACTAAATAAGCATTATTAGGATTAAAGTATTTTTCATAAAAAGCAACTGCATCTCCATAAGTAATGTTGTTTATAGTTTCTTCAGTTACATACTCACCGTAAGCATGGTTTTTTCCGTAAGCTAATACGTTACGTACACGACTGCTAATAGCGTCAATACTTTTTTCTTCTTGTTTTAAACCTTCAATTAGTTTTACTTTTTCTTTTTCAAACTCTTCTTCAGTTAATAAAGGATTAATTGCAGCATCTGCCATTAATTCCAAGATACGATCAGAATATTTTGACAAAGAGCTAGCAAATCCACCACTAAATCCAAAGCTAAGACTAGCACCTAAAAAGTCTATTTCTTCATTAAACTCATCTTTAGAAATTGAAGTAGTACCATTTCCTAACATGCTTCCTAAAAGACTTTCTACACCAGCTTTTTTGCCAGTAGCTATTGGGTTGTTGTCAATACGTAATGAATATGATACTCTTGGTAATTTATGATTTTCAACAACCAATACTTTTAATCCGTTTTTTAATTCAAACTCACTAGGAACTTCCAACGAAATTTTTGGTTCTGGCCCTGCTTTAGGTGGTTTAGAACGGTCTATTTGAGCAGTAACACTTACTGTCACAAAAAACAGTACAATTAATACAGATAGTTTTGTTTTCATGTTATTATATATCGTTTTCATCTTAGTTTTCGTCTTTTTGAGGTAAGTATTCCAATTCTACACGCTGATTAGGGCTAAGATATTTTTTTGCCACATCACGAATTTCTTCTCTAGTAATTGATCTGTAAATATCAATTTCTTTATTGATTAAATTTACATCTCCATAAAGTAAGTAGTAGGTAGCTAAAGAGCTTGCAATACCTGCAATACTTGAGTTAGAGTTTACAAATTGATTTTCAAATTGATTGATAAGTTTTTGGTAATCACGCTCAGAGATTAATTCAGTTTGCATTACAGCAATTTCCTCATCCATTTCAGTTAAAAGTGTTGTTAAATCAACTTCTCCTAACGGAATAGCAAATAAAGCAAATACACTATAGTCCATTTGGCCAAGGTTTACAGCTTGTACAGCCAAAGCCTGTTTTTGTTCGTCAACTAGCTTTTTGTACAATACAGAACTTTTCCCTCCACTTAAGTAAGAAGAAATCATGTCTAAAACATAAGCATCTCTTGTTCCAAAACCAGGAGTTCTATAAGTAGCTATAATTGCTGGTACTTGAATGTTTTTGTCAAATGCTTGAGCTTTGATAGTTTCAGTAATTGGAGTTTCTTTAGGGAAGTTTCTTACTACTTCAGGACCTCTTTTTACTTCACTGAAATAATCGCTAACCATTTTCTTGGTTTTGTTAATGTCAATGTCTCCAGCAACAACTAAAACCGCATTATTTGGTCCATAATAATCTTTGAAATACTGATTAAACTCTTCTAATGTAGAAGCGTCTAAATCTTCCATATAGCCAATATTAGGATCTTTGTATGGATGAACTTTAAATAAGTTTGACCCAATAGCCTCTAAAATTCCACCATAAGGAGCATCATAACGTTGGCGCTTTTCTTCTTTTACAACTTCATTTTGAGTATCAACACCTACTTGGTCAATAACTGGGTGAAGCATTCTTTCAGACTCTAACCATAACCCTAACTCCAATTTATTTGAAGGAAAAATTTCATAGTAGTATGTTCTGTCTTGAGAAGTATTAGCGTTGAATGTACCTCCATTTGCAGGAATAATTTTCATAAATTCTCCACGCTCAATATTTTCAGACCCTTCAAATAAAAGATGTTCGAAAAAGTGTGCAAATCCTGTACGAGGCGCATCAGGAGTTCCTCCAAAGTCTTTACCACCTACATTGTACATAACTGAGGTGATAACCACTGGAGCAGTATTATCTTGATGCAAAATAACGTGCAAACCGTTATCTAGATCAAATTCTTCAAATTCAACTTCTTGTGCAGATGTAGCAAAACCAGCCAATACAAATGCAGCTAAAGTAAATAAGCTTTTTTTCATTGTGAGTTTGTTTTTAGTTTATAATATAAATTGTAAGTCTTCTAGTTGCGAAAAATGTTACAAGTTTCACAAAAATAATAAATCATATTACGTATTGTGTGAAATAATTGTAAAAAAGAGACATAAAATTATTTATATACACAAATTTTCACGAAATTTAAAGGACTTGATTTCAAACATTTATATTATGAAAACATCTTTTTCGGTAGCATTAAAATATGGAATTTTTATTGCGGTAACTTTAATTGCCTATTTTTTGTTTGTAAGATTGTTTAATCTTCATGAGAATATTTGGTTAAGACTTTTTAATGGGCTTATTATGGCCACAGGTATTTATTACGGCATAAAATATTATAAGTTATCTGTTAATGACAGCTTTACTTATATTGACGGTTTTAAAACAGGGTTAATTACAGGTTTTGTAGGAACAGTTTTATTTACAGCTTTTATGGCTATTTACATGTTTCATATTGACCCAAAATTTACTGAAACGCTTTTAGGAGAATGGTTTAGTAACTATGGAGAAGGCACTGGAATTTTAGTGTTTATTATCTTAATTGAAGGATTGGCTTCAACCGTTGTGCTCACCTTAACATTCATGCAATTGCTCAAAAAAAGCTATAATATCTCTCAAAAAGCATAAAAGGTTTGTAGATTAAAGATTTAGGCGTATATTTGCACTCATTTTTGAGTAAAATTATTAACACAAACTTAAACGTTACGCTATGTACGCAATTGTAGAGATAGCAGGGCATCAATTTAAAGTTGAAAAAGACCAAAAAGTTTTTGTTAACCGTTTAGCAACAGAAGAAGGTGAGAAAGTTTCTTTCGATAACGTTCTTTTAATTGGTGATGGTAACAATGTAACTGTAGGCGCCCCAGCTATAGACGGAGCTCAAGTAGGAGCAAAAGTCGTTAAGCACCTAAAAGGTGATAAAGTTATTGTTTTCAAAAAGAAAAGAAGAAAAGGTTACCGTGTAAAAAATGGTCACAGACAAGCCTTATCTGAAATCGTTATTGAAAGCATCGTAGCTTCAGGAGCTAAGCCAGCTAAAAAAGCTGAGAAAGCTGCTCCAAAAAAAGAAACTAAAAAAGCTGAACCTAAAGTAGAAGCTAAAGCTGCACCAAAAAAAGCAGCAGGAAAAGCTGACGATTTAAAGAAAATCGAAGGTATTGGTCCAAAAATAGCTGAAACTTTAATTGAAGCTGGTATTGCAACTTATGCAGATTTAGCTAAGGCTAAACCAGAGCAAATTTCAGAAATCATCGCAGACGTTCGTGGTAGTCATGTACCAGACACTTGGCCAAAGCAAGCTAAATTAGCAGCTGATGGAAAATGGGATGAATTAAAAGAATTACAAGACAAATTAGATGGTGGTATAGAAAAATAATTTCTGTATCATTTAATATTAACAATATAAAACCTTAATACAATGGCTCATAAAAAAGGAGTAGGTAGTTCCAAGAACGGTAGAGAATCAGAATCGAAACGATTAGGTGTTAAGATTTTTGGTGGTCAAGCTGCTGTAGCTGGAAACATCATCGTAAGACAAAGAGGTACAGCTCACAATCCAGGAGAGAATGTGTATGCTGGGAAAGACCACACTTTACACGCTAAAGTAGATGGTATTGTAAAGTTTGAAAAGAAAAAAGGTGGTAAATCTTATGTTTCTGTAGAACCTTTCGAGGCTTAAGAAACAGTTCTTTTAAAAAATTAAAGCGGCTAGATGTATTTCTAAGCCGCTTTTTTATTTCATAACATTAACATCATACAAACAATAAGTTTGGGTAACACTTGTAGCGTTTCTTTATAGGTTTATAAAATAGTTTGCATTTTGTCTACTTATAAACAAACCATTACAATATTTGCTTTTTTTATATCTGTGTCTCTTTGTGCTCAAATGTCAATCAATACTACAAATGAGATCGACACTAAGTTGTATGATTTAAAAAAGGAACTAGAGTTGGCCAAAACCAGTTCCAACACTTCAAAAATAGCGCAACTACATGTTAAACTAGGAGATTTTTTTAGTCGCTTAGAACTCTATAGTGAAGCGATAAAAAACTATCAAGCGTATCTTGATATTCATAAAACTAAAGATTCAGGACTGGTTTATATTCAAAATGCACTTTCAACAATAAACCTTGATTTAAAAAAATATAGTGAAGCCAACAAGTATGCGTACAATAGCTTAACAATTTCTGAAGACATAAATTATTCAAGAGGAAAAGCAAAAGCAAATGCTTTGTTGGGTAGTGTAGCTGAAAAACAAGGTAATTATGAAACGGCTTTAGAATTTCAAAAGTTAAGTCTTTCTATTTTTAATGTGCTAAACGATAGTACAGGTTTAGCAAGCACCAATGAAAATATTGGAAGCATTTATGAAGATTTAGAGCAGTATGACTTAGCATATCAATATTTTAAAACTGCAAATACGTTTGCTAAGAATAGTGAAATCGACCTTCAAATTAACATCATTAATAACCTTGGTGATGTCAATCGTAAAACAGGTAACTATAGTAAAGCGCTTGGGTATACTGAGCAAGCTTTGATACTAGCTCAAGAAACTAATAATGAATCTCAAATAGAAAGTGCTTTAAAAGATTTAGCAAGAACTTATGCTGATTTGGGAGATTACGAAAAAGCTTACGGTTACCTTAATAACCAAAGCATAGTTAACGAACAAGAACTTAGACAAAACAATGCCGAAATAGTAAGTGCAATGCAAGTATTATATGAGGTAAAAGAAAAAGAAGCCGAAGTTAAACTTCTCAACAAGCAAAACCAGATTAATAAAGTAAGACAGTATATTATCTTAACTATTACTGGAGCCATTATTTTAGCGCTTATAGTTGGGTTTTTGTACTGGAAAAAGAGACGAAAACACGAGAAACATATTTTAGAATTTCAACAACAGTTACTACAAGCCGATTTAGACAAAAAAACAGCCGAAGAACAAGCTCTAAAACGCGAAATAGATATAAAAGTATCTTCGTTAACTAATTATAGTTTACACATTGCGCATAAAAACAAAATGCTTTCTGATGTTTCAAAAACACTTACCAAATTAAAAGAAAGAAATAGTGAGCTAGTAAAAACCAAATTACAAGAACTAGCAAGTGAAATTGAAGCTGACTTAAACAATAATAATGAGTGGACAGAACTTATGGGTTATTTTGGTCAAATTCATCCAGCGTTTTTTAAAGTTTTAAAACAATCGGCTTTAGAAAAGTTGTCGTCTTCTGAAATGCGCTTATGCTTATTACTAAGATTAAATTTATCATCTAAAGAAATCGCAGAGATACTTCGTATTACTTCTGATAGCGTTAGAATTGCTCGATACAGACTAAGAAAAAAATTGCCGTTAGACTCCAAAGACGATTTGCAAGCCTACTTACTCAATTTATAGGAAATGTTTTCCAAATCTTTATCGAGTGTTAAGTAATTGTAAATGTTGCTATGTTTTATAGGTGTTTTTCAAGGGTTAGTTACTATTTGTTAACACATTCTAAAGCTACAAAACATGGCTTAGGTCTAGTTTTGTCTAAAACAAAATTAACCTATCAATGAAACATTTATTTACTTTACTATTATTTATATCTGTATCCTTTTATGGGTTTTCTCAGTCAGGAAATCTACAAGGTATTATAACAGATGACAACGGAATTACAGTTCCAGGAGCAACTGTAATGATTGAAGAGCTTAAAAAAGCTGTCGTATCCGATTTTGACGGTAAATTTACTATGGTAGATATACCTGAAGGCACGTATAACCTTTTAATTAAATATTTGGGTTATGCCGATTTTAAGCAAGAAGTAACAGTGACTGCTTCTCAAACAACAGAATTGAACATTACACTAACTTCTAAAAGTACTGAGCTTGATGAAGTAGAAGTTGTGGCTTATGGTTTTGGAAGTCAAGCCAGAGCACTAAACACTCAAAAAAATAAAACAAACATTACCAATATTGTATCAACTGATCAAATTGGGAAATTCCCAGACGCTAATATTGGAGATGCTGTAAAGCGTATTCCTGGTATTACAATGCAGGTTGACCAAGGTGAAGCACGTAACATTATTGTTCGTGGTCTTTCTCCTCAATTAAATTCAGTAACATTAAACGGAAGCAGAATTCCTTCGGCTGAAGGCGATAACCGTAACGTACAAATGGATTTAATTCCTTCAGACATGATCCAAACTATTGAAGTAAACAAAGCAGTTACTCCTGATATGGATGGAGATGCTCTTGGTGGTTCGGTAAACCTTATTACTAAAACGTCACCTCAAGGATTCCGTTTATCTGCAACAGCAGGTTCTGGTATTAACTTTATTACTGACAAGAGAATTTTAAACGGATCTTTCTTGGTAGGAGACCGTAGCAAAAACAATAAGTTCGGATGGATGGTTTCAGCATCTATCAACGATAACGACTTTGGAAGTGACAATGTCGAAGCAGAGTGGACTGATGAGTTTGAGTTTAACAATGGAGATGAAGATAACCTTGAAGAAGTTGACGTAAACCCTTATGCAAACGTATTTGAAATTAGAGAGTATTTAGTACAACGTGTGCGTAGAAGTTTTTCAGCTAATTTAGATTATAAGTTAGATAAGAATAACACAGTTTACTTTAAATCTATCTATAACTGGAGAGATGATAGAGAAAACCGCTTTAGGTTAGAACACGAAATTTTAGATGGTGAAGATATTGGAGCAGGAGATTTTTCGGTTGATGCTAATGGTAACTTAACGATGTTTCCTGTAGAAGCTAAGCGTCAATCAAAAGGAGGAATTGACAGCAAGCGAAATAAAAATGCAAGATTAGAAGACCAACGTATGCAAAACTACAGCTTAGGTGGTGAGCACTTGTTTGGTAAAGTTCAAATGGATTGGATGGCTTCGTTTTCAAAAGCTTCAGAAGAGCGTTTAAATGAGCGTTATTTAGAGTATGAAAGTGAATATGCAGTTAACTTCAACAACAATCAAGACAAACCATTGTTTTCACCTGTAAGTGCAACTGATGCTAATTATGAAGATTTTGAGTTTGGTGAATTAACTGAAGAAAACCAATATACCGAAGAAAAAGACTTTAACTTATTTGTTAATGCACAAGTTCCAATGTCTATTGTAAATGGTAGAGATGGGTTCTTAAAATTTGGAGCAAAAACCAGATTGAAAAACAAAAATCGTGAAAACGACTTTACAGAATATGGTGACGAGACTGGAGCTTTGGAGTTTTTAGGAATGGTACCAACAAGAAACTATTCTGATTCTGATTTTCTTGCAGGTGGTCAATACCAAGTAGGTAATTTTGCAAGTCCTGAATTTTTAGGAGGACTAAACTTAAATGACTCTAACTTGTTTGAAGCTGAAAACCTTCCAGAAGAATATATTACTGCAAACTTTGATGTAAACGAAAACGTATATGCTGGTTACGCAATGTTAAACCAAGATTTATCAGATAAGTTAAGTGTATTAGCAGGTGTAAGATTGGAGCACACTTCTATTGAAAGTGAAGGAAATGAACTTGAGTTTGATACTGAAGGAGATGTTTCAGGAATTAACGTTGTAAAAGACAAAAACTCATATACTAATATTTTACCAGGTGTTCATTTTAAGTATAACCTTAACGATAATACAATATTACGTTTTGCGTGGACGAATACTTTGGCTAGACCTAATTATGTTGATTTAGTACCTTATAGAGAAATCAACAACGAAGACGAAGAAATTTTCTTAGGAAACTCTGAGTTAGACCCAACAACATCTATGAACTTTGATGTTATGGCTGAGCACTATTTTAAATCAGTGGGTATCATTTCAGGAGGATTATTCTATAAAGATATTCAAGATTTTGTGTACACTTTCCAAAGTGAAAACGAAGATGGATTCGAAGTATACCAACCATTAAATGGTGACGATGCATCAGTATTTGGAGCTGAGGTTTCTTTTCAACGTCGTTTAGATTTCCTTCCAGGATTTGCAAAGAACTTTAGTGTTTACTTAAACTATACGTATTTAACATCTAGTACAGATGGTATTCGTAATGAAGATGGTGAAGAGCGTACAGACTTAGATTTACCACAAACAGCACCTAACATGTTCAACGGTTCTTTAGGGTATGCAGGTAAAAACTTTAGTTTACGCTTATCAGCTAACTATTCTGATGCTTACATTGATGAAATTGGTGGAAATGCGTTTGAAGATAGATATTATGATGAGCAACTTTTCTTAGATTTTAATGCTAATGTTGCTATCAACAAAAACTTGAGTCTATACCTTAACATCAACAACATTACCAACCAACCGTTACGTTATTATCAAGGTGTAAGTAGTAGAACCATGCAAATGGAATACTACGAAAAGCGTTTAACGTTTGGTTTAAAGTATGATTTGTTTAAGAAGTAAGAAGATGAAGAACACATTTATATTAGGCGTTATTGCTTTAGTACTGTTTTCTTGTGGAAACGGATTGCCAGAAGTGGCGCCAACACTAAAAACCGAAAAACTACCACACGATAGTGATGATCCAGCAATATGGATAAATCGTGAAAATCCTGAGCAAAGTATTGTATTTGGTACAGATAAAGATGAGGTAAATGGAGGTGTTTTTGCTTTTGATTTAGACGGAAAAATCATAAAAGAAAAAAGCCTTACAGGAGTTAGCTATCCTAATAATGTTGATATAGAATATGGTTTTAAATTGACTGATTCTACTGAAACAGATATTATGATGTTTACTGAAAGAGAGAAAAACCAAATTCGTTTATACTCAGTTCCTGATATGAAACCTTTAGATAATGGAGGTTATAAAGTGTTTACTGATGAAACTAATATAGAAATGAAAAGACCTATGGGAATTTCAATCTATAAAAATCCAAAAACAGGTGAAGTTTCAGCATTTGTAAGCAGAAAAGCAGGACCAACTCAAGGTTATCTTTATCAATATGCTTTGGTAAGTGATTCATTGGGAGTTCATGCTAATTTATTGAGAAAGCTAGGGACTTTTAGCGGACAAAAAGAAATTGAAGCTATTGCTGTTGATGATGCTTTAGGATATGTGTATTATTCTGATGAAGGTGTTGGAATTAGAAAATACCATGCTGATCCAAAACAAGGAGATAAAGAAATAGCATTGTTTGGTAGTGAGTATTTTAAAGATGATATTGAAGGTATTGCTATAGCAACTTACGGTGGAGATAATGGATTTTTGATTGTGTCCAACCAGCAAGATCACAGCTTCAATATTTTTAAAAGAAGTGATAATAGTTTTGTAAAAACGATAAACTTAGGAACTATAGAAACCGATGGTTGCGATGTAGTAACAGAATCCCTTGGTAAAAAATTTCCAAACGGATTGTTTGTGTCTATGAATGATCAACAAGATTTTTTCTATCACGCCTTAGATTCTCTAAAGTTAAAATAATCGCTGAGTTATTTTTTTAAATTGATTAAGAGCCCTTTCCTAATTTTTTGGAAAGGGTTTTTTATTATACAATTTCCATCTTTTTCAATAAGAAACTCGCGTTCATGTTTTGGCAAACACCTTTCTTTAGTTTATAATCAAAAAAGAGTTCGTCATTTTTAATTTCGGCATCAAAGTAGTAGTTCTTTACAGCCTCTAGTTCAGCTTCTATTTCAGTAAGGCTTAAATCGTGCGTTGCAATAATTCCTGTTGCTTTTTGACCCACTAATTTTTCTACAAACTTTCTTGAGCCAATGGCTTTGTCAGTAGAATTGGTACCCTTTAAGATTTCATCTAAAATCACAAAATAGTTTTTGTCTTCAGCAATAGTGTCTACAATAAATTTCAGTCGTGTAAGCTCGCTAAAAAAGTACGAACTATCATCGGTCAACGAATCTGTAGTACGCATACTTGTAATGAGTTTAATCGGCTTGTATTTGCTTGTTTTCGCACAAACAGGTAAACCAACATTTGCCATGACAATATGAAGCGCAACCGTTCTTAAAAAGGTACTCTTGCCTGCCATATTTGCGCCTGTAACGATGAAAAACTGCTCTTGTAACAATTCTAAATCGCTATCAATTCGTTTTTCAGCATTTAGTAAAGGATGTCCTAAACTTTCTGCTTTAATTGTAATATTTTCTGAAGTAATTTCAGGATAACTAAAGTCTTGATGATTGTAGGCATAATTACCCAAAGTGTTGTACGCGTCATAAAATGTTACCACTTCAAACCAATCTTCAACCTTGTGCGCATACTTGCTAATCCATTGCTCTACGCGATACGTTTGCCTTATATCCCAAAGCAAATATCCATTTCCAAAAATGGCTGAGATAAAGTTATTTCGGTTATCTAAAGCGTCTAAAGCTTTTGAGAATTTTGTAAATATCTGTGAGGCTTTTTCACCTTCAGACTGTATTTTTTGTTGCTGTTGTTGCAATAACTCAGACTGAAATTCTTTCTGTTCAATTTCTTTCAACAATAAAGCATATTGCCTAAAGGTGTCTTTAGCTTTTTCGGTGTTTTGGGCAACATTATTAATTGATTTTAAAAATCTTCCAGTAATCGCTAAGCCTAAAAGCAACCAATATCCAGCATATTTTATTGGAATAATTTCAGTAAAACCTAAGACCAAAAGCGCTACTGAAGCTACACTAAAACCTATTGTTAACCAATATAATGTTGCGTTTAAAAATGGTTTGTAACCCTTTAGCCATTCAATAATAGATTTTGCAGAATGTTCCACTTTTACACCTTGCGCTACACCAGAATAGTATTGCCTCCATTCAGGCTCATCAGCTAATTCTTTAATCGCATTTTGTCGTGCTTCAATATTACTAATATCGTTTTCCAACAAACAGTTTACAAGCGATTGCGTGCCTTCCTTTATAGTTGTTCTGTTGATGTATTGAAAGAAAGAACCTCTTCCAAACAAATCGATATCTAAACTATACGCGTGAGCAGGGTTTTGAAATACTTTTCCATCTGCTCTATCATGAAAATCGCCTGAAGCTATTTTGATTTCATCTTCATTAATAGTGGCTAATCGTTTGTGTAGTTCGCGTTTGGATTTAAGATCTGTATGTCTGGATAGTAAAAACAGAAACACAGCAATGCCAACCACAGCTATAATTGCTGCAACTTGCCAGTTTTGATAGGTTAGATAGATACCAAAAATTGTTAAGCAAAAAGCAGACAGTCTAAAAACACTAAACAAGCTCATTTGTTTATAAATGCGTTTTGATTCTGATTTATGCTGCTCTAACTGAGTTCTGTAAAATTTATTAGGGTCTTGCATTTAAATTTTTTATTCAAAATAAAATCCCAAGATATAAATTTACCTTGGGATTTTTTGATTTTATATAAGTTTGAAGATTTCGACAAGCTCAGTCTGACAGCTTCAGTTTTAGCCTTTAAATGCCGCTTTTAAATATTCGCGGTTCATACGCGCAATGTTTTCAAGAGAAATACCTTTTGGACATTCTACCTCACAAGCTCCTGTATTAGTACAGTTACCGAAACCTTCTTCGTCCATTTGCTTCACCATGTTTAGTACACGATCAGTTGCTTCAACTTGACCTTGTGGTAATAACGCAAACTGCGACACTTTAGCTCCAACAAATAACATGGCAGACGAGTTTTTACAACTCGCTACACAAGCACCACAACCAATACATGTTGCAGCAGCAAAGGCATCATCAGCATCATGCTTATTTACAGGAATGGCGTTAGCATCTATCGTATTACCAGAGGTATTTACAGAAATAAATCCACCAGCATGTTGTACACGATCAAAAGCACTTCTATCTACAACTAAATCCTTAATTACAGGGAAAGCTGTTGCTCTAAATGGCTCTATGGTAATAGTGTCACCATCTTTAAACATACGCATATGTAACTGACATGTTGTTACACCACGATCAGGACCATGTGCTTCTCCATTGATATATAGAGAACACATACCACAAATACCTTCACGACAATCGTGATCGAAAGCTACAGGTTGCTCACCTTGCTCAATAAGTTGTTCATTTAAAACATCTAACATTTCAAGGAAAGACATATCTGGTGAAATATCACTTACTGGATAATCTACCATTTTTCCTTTATCGCTTGCGTTCTTCTGACGCCAAATTTTTAAGGTTAAATTCATAGTCTTTCTTATTTATACGAACGTTGTTTTAATTCAATATCTTTAAATTCCAAGTCTTCTTTATGAAGCACTGCATCTTTAGGTTCTCCTTTGTATTCCCAAGCTGCGACATACGTAAAGTTTTCGTCATCACGTTTTGCTTCACCTTTTTGAGGACCGTCTTCTTCAACAGATTCTTCTCTAAAGTGACCTCCACAAGATTCTGTTCTGTGTAAAGCATCTTTAGCAAATAATTCTCCTAATTCTAAAAAGTCTGCTACACGACCTGCTTTTGCAAGCTCTTCGTTGTATTCATCAGCTGTTCCTGGAACTTTAACATCTGCCCAGAACTCTTTACGAAGTGTTGAGATTTCTTCAATAGCTTCTTTTAATCCTTTTTCGTTACGAGACATTCCTACTTTGTTCCACATGATTTTTCCTAATTTCTTATGGAAATAATCTACAGAATGTGATCCGTTGTTGTTGATTAAACTTGCTATTCTATCTTTTACATTTTTCTCTGCTTCTTCAAACTCTTTAGTGTCTGTAGAAATAGGTCCTGTCCTAATATCATCAGCTAAATAATCTCCAATGGTGTATGGTAATACAAAGTAACCATCAGCTAAACCTTGCATTAATGCCGAAGCACCAAGACGGTTAGCACCATGATCAGAGAAGTTAGCTTCACCAATAGCATATAATCCAGGTACGGTTGTCATTAAGTTATAATCTACCCAAATTCCTCCCATAGTATAGTGTACCGCAGGATAAATCATCATTGGTGTTTCGTATGGGTTTTGATCTACGATTTTTTCGTACATCTGGAATAAGTTACCATACTTAACTCTTACAACTTCTTGACCTAATTTTTTAACCAGAGCAGCATCGTTTTCATCTAAACCTTTAATGTGCGCTTGTTCTTTTCCGTAACGTTGAATTGCCGAAGCAAAATCTAAATAAACAGCTTCACCAGTTGCATTTACTCCGTAACCAGCATCGCAACGCTCTTTAGCTGCACGAGAAGCAACATCACGAGGTACAAGGTTACCAAACGCTGGATAACGACGCTCTAGGTAATAATCTCTATCTTCTTCAGCTATTTGTGTTGGTTTTAATTTACCAGCTCTAATAGCTTCTACATCTTTCATGTGTTTTGGCACCCAAATACGACCATCGTTTCTTAAAGATTCAGACATTAACGTTAGTTTAGACTGATGATCTCCAGAAACCGGAATACAGGTTGGGTGAATTTGAGTATAACAAGGGTTAGCAAAGTAAGCACCACGTTTGTGAGCTTTCCAAGCTGCAGTAACATTACTTCCCATCGCATTTGTTGATAAGAAGAATACATTACCATAACCACCTGTTCCTAAAACAACAGCGTGCGCTGAATGTCTTTCTATTTCTCCTGTAATTAAGTTACGCGTTATAATTCCACGTGCTTTACCATCAACGATAACAACATCTAGCATTTCGTGACGGTTGTACATTTTTATTTTTCCACGACCAATTTGACGGTTCATAGCAGAGTAAGCACCTAATAATAACTGCTGACCTGTTTGACCTGCTGCATAAAACGTACGCGATACTAATACACCACCAAAAGAGCGGTTGTCTAAAAGTCCACCATACTCACGTGCAAAAGGCACACCTTGCGCCACACATTGGTCAATAATATTTGCTGAAACCTCAGCCAAACGGTATACGTTTGCTTCACGAGAACGGTAATCACCACCTTTTACAGTATCGTAAAATAATCGGTATGTTGAATCACCATCTCCTTGATAGTTTTTTGCTGCATTAATACCACCTTGAGCCGCAATAGAGTGCGCACGTCTTGGTGAATCTTGAAAGCAAAATGCTTTTACATTGTAGCCTAGCTCTGCTAAAGTTGCAGCAGCAGAACCACCTGCTAATCCTGTACCAACAACAATAACATCAATAAGACGCTTGTTTGCTGGGTTAACAAGATTGATATGATTTTTATAATTTGTCCATTTGTCTGCAATTGGACCTTGAGGTATTTTAGAATCTAAAGCCATATTAGATATTTTATTGTCCTGTTAAATGATGAAATAATGCTATAAAGATGAATCCTGCTGGAATACCTATGGCATAAATTTTACTAAATGTTTTCAATCCTTTTGTGTACTTGTTGTTAGCACCAACCGATTGAAATGCCGAATTAAAACCATGCAGTAAGTGCAATGCTAAAAACACAAATGCTACTACATAAGCTCCAACACGAAGTGGACTATGGAATTTTTCTACTAATTCGTGAAAGTATCTGAACTCACCATTGTGCATACCAGACATATCACCAACAATATATTTTGTATTAATCTCCGGAATCCAGAAATCAATAAAGTGAAGCACTATAAATGCTAAAATTGCTAAACCACTCCAAATCATGTTGCGGCTCATCCAAGATGAATTTGCAGCTCCATTGTTTTTAGCGTAGCTTATTTGTCTTGCTTTGTTGTTTTTAATTTCTAGTACAAAACCCATCACAAAGTGAAAGATTACACCAAAAATTAATACAGGTTGCAATAAATACTGTACAGCCCAAAACGTTCCCATAAAATGAGAAGCTTCGTTAAATGCGTCTGCACTAAAAACTGAAAGAATATTAATTGCAAAATGCTGTAATAAGAAAATCATAAGGAAGAATGCCGAAAGTGCCATGGCAAATTTTCTTCCAATCGAAGAATTTAGAATTCCGCTCATTGTTGAAGTTTAATTTTTATCCCAACAAAGATAAGCTACATTGCTGTTTTAGACAAAGCTCAAACGTTATAATTATGTATTTAGAATGATTTTAAACAGAAATTAATTTGAAACCATAGGAATTAATCCACGAAGTCCCATATCAACCACTTGCTCTCCAGCACTTGGTTCGTATTTTCCGTCAGCGTTAACTTCGGTCCATTCAAAACTGTTGTTTGTTGAAAATGAAAGTGTTACTACAATATCTTGGATTTCATTTCCTGTTATAGTAAATCCATTTTCAAACTCACCAGTAACCACACAAGACCCTTGAGGTATAGGTGATGAGTCAAATAATGGGTTTGGAACTGTTGTAGCACCTTCTGGAGCTTGCCCTTGGGTAACAAACCCTTCGGCTTCAAAAGCCCAAAAACCTTGTAGTCTATTTCCATTTACGTCTATGGTTTCACCATTCAAATCAAAAGATGTGATGTAGGTATTGTAGCCTACAAAACTACCTAAGGTACCAGTATAATCTGTACCATTTAATAGAAAATCAATTTCTCCTTCTTGGTAAGCTAATGAAACACGAACCCACTCATAAGTTCCTGCTGTGACATCACTTATCGGAATTGTTAAAAAAGTTTCATTGTCACCAGCAAACTGAGCATTTTGAAAGTTAATAGCATTGTTTCCTCCAGCTGTTGTTTCGTCTCCTGAAAAAATAACTTCACCATCACCAAGCGCTGTAAATGCTCCAGGAGCCAATTCAATATAGTTGGCACTCATACGGTTTACGTTTGGCGACTGTGCAGCATTTCCTGATGGAATAGTTGCTGGTTCTCCAATATTGTTTAATCGTTCTTGGTTTGGGTCAAATTTTAGTTTTATGACTAAATTAGGGTTGTTTGCTTGTTGGTTGTCATCATTGTCTTCACTGCACGCAAACAATAATAGACACATTAAACAAGTAAAAAGATTTAGAGTTTTCATAAGATTTGGTTTTTCTTTATAACTCTAAAATACTAAGAAAAGTACGTTTAATCCAATTTTTTTAAATGCTCTGTGAACGTTTCAAGATAAAACGCATAGTCTTCAGGATGCAATGTTGCTTTATTTTTTTCTAGAACGTTTAAGGCTTTTTTGTAGTATAATTTTGCATTTTTTAAGTCTCCGTTTTTTTCATAAGCTTCTGCTTTACTATCATGTAAGTTTGCATCATTTGGATAGAGATTTAAAGCCCAATCAAAAACGTTGAGAGCAGCTTTTGGATCTTTATTTAAGCAATCATAGCCAAACATATTAGCTTCATCAACAGTAGGCAAAACTTCAAATCCTGCCCAATTGGACAAGTCAGAATAAAATGCTTTAAGATGACTTAAAAAGCTTTGTTTGTCATCATTTAAATAATTTTGTTTTTGAGTTTCGCTCATTACCCAAAGGTCGCCAAAAGCCATCAGCCCTTGTGATATTGTTGGCAAAGGTGAAGTAGAGTGGTTTTCATCTTGAAAGACTTTGTAGTTGTATTTAAGGCCTTTTGGTTTATGATAGGAAATAACATCATCCAATTTTTTTAATGATGCAGCAAATCTATTTTCCATATTTCCAATAGTTCCTGCGCTTACAAAAATGAATTTGTTGAGTGTGTCGTGAGTTTTGAAATAAGCATCGAATCGATGCACTAATTGTTCATAATCGTAGGAAACGTTTGGGCTAATTGCAATAATGCCTTTGAACATTTCGGGATGCGATAATATAGAATTCAGCACAAAAGTTCCACCTAAAGAATGACCTATAGCTAAACGCAAAGGCTTTGTTCTATATGACGATTCAACAAGCGGAAACACCTCTTGTAGTAAATAATTTTCCAATAGGTAAGCTTTACCAATTTCAGTGTTTTCCCAATCGGAAACAGTACGTTCATCGATACTTTTTGGTGTAAATTCTCTAGGTCTATGTTTGGTTTTAATACCAACAATTATAAACTCGGTAAGTTCACCAATTTGAGCCAAGTAATCTGTAATACCACTAGTCATATCAAACATGGCGTCAAATTGTGCGTCAAATAAATAAATAGTAGGATAAGTTTGCTCTTGCGATGCAGTGTATGAATAGGGTAAAAACACTCTTATTTCGCGAGCGTCTTCAAAAACTTTAGATGCGATTGTGTGTGTTTTTGAAGTGCCTGAGTATTCTTGAGCTACTGTTGAATAGCTTAAAAAAAGTACGATAATAAATGCAATTGTTCGTTTCATTGATGAGATGAGGTTTATAATCATAAAGCAAAACTAGCAGTTGTTATGATTAAAAAATTGTAGAAATGGGACAATGCCTCAATTTATAGATTTTGAGATATTACGAATTTAAAATAGTCCAAAAGGTATCTTCTGTACCAAGATGAGATAGATTACCAAAAAAGGCTTTTGGGTTAAATCCTGTTACTTTTTTAAAGTGTTTGATAAAATCGGCTTGATCATAATAGTCGTTTTGATAAGCCAAATCGGTTAAAGCTGGTTTATGCTTTTGATAAATATCAATAGCTTTTCTAAATTTTATGAGCGTAGAAAACGCTTTAGGAGAACAATTTAAGTGTTTTTGAAATAAACGCAATAGGGTTTTTCGGTTGATTCCTAAAGTATTTGAAACCTCTTGTATATTTAACTCTGTTTTGAATAGTAAATCAACAGCTTTTAAAAATAACTCATCTTGGAAATGAGTAATTTTAGAGCTGAAAAAAGCGTCTAATAGGTTTGCTTTTTCACGAGTTGAATTAGTGCTGTAAACCTGAGTTAGTACTTGCTCAAAGTCTTTTCCGAAATAATCAAAATTCACTTTTGGAGTCTCTGTGACAACTGTTGATAAGGGTTGTGACAAAAAATGATTTAAACCTAAAGGTTGAAACACAATTCCTATTTTATCAAAAGGCGCTTGTATGATTCCTGATCTTGCAGTTAAATGAATACCAGTATAAATAATCTCAAAAGACTGTTTTGTACAAGGTGTTACTCTTGACTCTGAACCAGAGAAACTAATTTTAGATTGCTTGTAAACTGTTATAGCATTTCTATAATGTGGATAAAAAATGTACGACTTAACAAAACCTTCAGTATTAGAGGTGTTAAAATAATAATATGCAATGTATTGCTGTAAAGCCTTATTATTTGGTTTTACAGTAAAATAGTGTTCGTTTTCATGCATTATTTTACTTCAAACTTAGTACTTGTGCCATCAATTTGAACAGTATAAGTTCCTTTTGGTAAATAGTACTTTCCATTTTCAGATTTGTTAATGTCTAAGCTAGAGTTTTCTTTTTCTAATGCTTTTTTGCCTTTTTCGGTTATAGTTAAATCGTAGCTAGCGTAATTGAATCCTTTACTTGAAGTGACTTTAATAGTATTTAATTCTGAATTATTTTCTGATACAATTTTTATGTTCTTAGGTTCAGATGAGTTTGAATAAAATGCAATTTCAATTTCAGGTTCAAAAGTATCGTACCATTGTCCCCAAGAACTTCCCCAACGCGAAGAGTGTCTTACATCGTTTACATCAAATAAGGTAATAGCATTGGTTTGCATTTTAGAGTTCATTTGCTGTAAATGCGCAATATTGGTTTTATAGATGCTACGACCATGCGTTCCTAATAGTAAGTCATTTGCTTCAGGTTGAATAACAATATCATGAACAGCAACATTAGGTAAGCCATTACTAAACGCTTCCCATGAGCTTCCCATATCAAAAGAGACATAGGCTCCATTATCGGTTCCTAAGTACAGGATGTTTTCGTTTTTAGGATCTTCTTTAATAACGTTTACTGGAGAAGCAGGAATGTTTGAACCAATATTTTTCCAAGTTTTTCCATAGTCGTCACTCATATAGGCATACACATTAAAATCGTCCCAACGATAACCATTCAACGTAGCATAAACACGTTCTTTTTTGTGTTGCGAAGCAATAACACGACTTACCCAAAGGTCTTTAGGGAATGTGCTTGATATGTTTTGCCAACTTCCGCCAGCATCTTTAGTGATTTGCACTAGACCATCATCACTACCTGTATAAATTAATCCGAATTGAAAAGGTGACTCGCTAATAGTTGTTAAGGTTCCGTAGGCAACATTTCCTTTTTTTCCACCATTGGTTAAATCACCACTTATGGCTTGCCAATCGGTTCCTTGATTCATGGAGCGCATTAATTTGTTTCCTCCTAAATACAAGATGTCTTGATTGTGAGGTGATAGTAAAATAGGCGTTTGCCAGTTAAAACGATAAGGGTTTTCTCCTAATTCGTGTTTTGGTTGAATATAAGCTTGGTCGTTAGTTTCTAGATTTAATCTAAAATAGTTTCCAAATTGATAGCCAGTGTAAACGATGTTGTGGTTTCTACTGTCAATTTGTACTTGCATACCATCTCCTCCCATGATACTTTTCCATGGATATTGACCACTTTGATGCCAACTTTTATCTTCTCTTGCAGTATGAGACCCAACCCAAACACCATTGTCTTGCAATCCTCCATAAACGTTGTAAGGACTTGCATTATCTACATTGATAGTGTAAAACTGGCCTACTGAATTTACATTGAGTTTTTCCCAACTTTCACCATCGTCATAGCTCATGTTTAAACCACCATCATTACCATTAATTAAATGACCAGATTTTTTAGGGTTTACCCAAAGTGCTTGGTGATCGCTATGAACGTTTTCTGCACTAATAGACTTAAAAGTTGCTCCACCATCTTTTGATTTTAAAATAGGTACGCCTAAAATATAAATACCGTTTACATCTTGAGGGTCAACACGTATTTCTCCAAAATAATAACCATAACTATAGTATAAATCGTCAATGTAATCTTTGTGAGTTTTTTTCCAAGTTGCTCCACCATCTTCACTTTTGTAGACTTCAGCTCCAACAACAGGAGTATCAAATAACATGGAGTTAGCATCTTCAAGATATCTTGCTAAGTCAATTGGTTTTACACTACCACTGCTTACCAGTTGCTTTACGTTTTGTGATCTGTACTTTTCTTGAAAACCGTTGGTTTTTAAATACTCGTTTAGCTTTTTGTCGTCAAGTTTTAAAAACGCATCAGTGGTCATGGTTTTAAAATCGTCTTTTGAAAGTGTGTTTGAAGTTTCTTTTTTACCTTCAGAAGCTCTTCGGAATTGACTATCATGCAATGCATAAACTACATTGTCATTAAATACAGCTAAACCAATTCTACCTACTCCAGTTCCTGTTGGAAAACCGCTTTTCTCAGTTGAAATTTTAGTCCATGTTTCTCCAGCATCAGTACTTTTATATATTGCAGAATTATTTCCGCTTCCATCAAAATTCCAAGCTTTTCTGTCTTTAGTCCACGATGCAGCATACATGATATTGAAATTGTTAGGAGAATGTTGCACATCAATAATTCCACTCATATCGTCAACAAATAATTTTTGTGACCATGTATTTCCACCATCAGTAGTTTTGTAAATTCCGCGTTCTTGATTAGGAGAGTATAAATGTCCTGTAACACCAATAATAACCTCATTAGGATTATTAGGGTTTATAAGAATTCGTCCTATATGATGAGAATCTTTTAAACCTACATTGGTCCAGTTTTTATCATTGTCAGTCGATTTTAAAATTCCAATTCCAGCATAAGATGAACGAGAGCTATTATTTTCTCCTGTACCAACCCATATGGTTTTGTTGTTCCAGTCTACTGCAATATCTCCAACGTTTTGTGTATTTGCGTTATCTAGAATTGGTGTAAAGGTTGAACCGTTGTTTGTTGTATGCCAAACACCTCCTGAAGCATAAGCCACATAAAACTCGGTTGGGTCATTAGGGTTGACATCAACATCAGTAACACGACCACTCATTACAGTAGGCCCAATGTTTTCAAAAACAATGTTTTTAACCAATGAGTTTTGAGTTAATTTGTTTTTTTGTTGAAGTGCTTTTTCAACAACATCAGCATTGGTTGAAGGTTGTTGGCTAAAGCAAAAAAGAGAAAAAAGGGCTGTACTTAAGAAGAGCGTGTTTTTAAATTTCATGATGTTGGTTTTCTTGGAATGAAAATTAACGATAATACTGCTAGTTGCAAAATTTGGATTAAAAGTTTAACAGAGTGAATGTGTATATATAAAAAAAAGCGTTCAAAAAATTGAACGCCTTTTTTTATTGTATGAAATGGTTGCTATTCAACCATGAATTTTTCAATAACAGAACCTCTATCTGAATAGATATTTATAAAATATACACCAGAAGTTAATGAGCTTACATTTATTGTTTTTAAGCTAGATGATTGGTTAAAATCAATACTAGAAACCACACTTCCTCTTACATCGTAAATAACTGCTTTTTGTAGGTTTATAGATGATGCATTTTTAATATTAATTTTGTCATTTGCTGGATTAGGGAAAATAGAAATATTTTCTGACAAGAAATGTTCATCAACACTTAAAGAACATTCTGAGTTTGTCATTAACCCTTGACCACAAACAGCTGTAGTAGTACTTCTACTTTGTACATCATTACCACCAGCAATATCATTTGCACTTAAAACTCTATTTGATATTCCATTTCCAATAGAATAGTGCATAATAGCATTAGTGTCAATTACGTGAGCCATTTGGTGTCCATGACCAAGTTCGTGTACAGCAACAGATTCAAAATCTATTTGTGCAGCACTAGGAGCAGAAGGGCCATATTGCCAATTTGTTGTGTCATTAAATACAATATCTAGTTCGCCTATAAAAGCTGCACTACCACAAAAAGCAATCCAAGAAGAGCATACACCTAATGTTCCTGAAGCTAACTCAGATCCGTTGTCAAATCTAATAACATTAATTCCATCGCTAGCAACAGTATCTGTAGCTGTTATTCCTCCTATATCCCAGTTTACACCAGTTTCACAAACCCAAGTATCAAATGCTCTATTAAAGGCAGCAGCAGCAGCAGAGTTGTTGTTAAACTCAATATGCATGCTCCAAGTATAACCACCATTTGAGTTTTGGTCTATATGTTGTGTTTGGAAGGCGTTTACACCATCAGAATAGTTTATTTCTGAGAAAGCTATAGTTAAAGGAGTAGATGAAGTTACATTAAACCCAATAGGGTCTACAACTCTAATAGTTCCTGTTCCTGCTCTACTAGGTACTTCAACTTGAATTTGAGTATTAGTCCATGAAATAATTTGACTGTCTAAAGCAGGATAAAGTGATGCACCTCCATCGTTAGCATCTCTAAAAAGGACAGCTCCAGGAGTTGTTCCAAAACCAGCACCTTCAATGGTTAAAATGCTTTTAGTTCCTCCACTTATTGTTGTTGGAGAGAAACTATTAATTGCAATACCACCAGCTGCTCTTTGAGCATTTAAAAAATCTATTTGATTGTCAATATTAAAACTTGACACAGAAGTATAAGTAGAATTTGTTAATTCGGTAATGTCATTGTATAATTCTGATGTAATCCCATTTTTAATACTAAAAGGGCTTGTAGCTAGGTTGTCGTAAATATTGTATTTAAAAAAACCTTGAACAGAACTATTTGATTTATAACGAGGTACAACAGAGCTAGACGTTAATTCTACATCTGAGTCTTGAAGTAAGAAAAGACCAACATCATCTTTTTGTAAAACTAAACTTGGTGTTACCATTAGTCCAACATCACCTACTCTACCTCCTAGAGTAACAACCTCTATGGTTGATAATGCTTCTCCTTTAAAAACTTTATACACTTCAACAGTGTTAACGGTGTAAATCTGTTGTTGGTTCACATCCCAAAAAGAGTTTTTTGAAATAACTTTACCTTCTACTATTTGACTAGAAACTTCAACCTGTTCACTTAATGGAACTTCGTAAAGCAAGTCTTGTGCTAAGGTAGACGATGTAAATACCATACTCATCATAATTGATAAGCACAATAGAGTAATTCTTTTCATAATTGAATTTTTTTATAATAATTTAGTCGGAAACAAATATAATAAATTACACTTTAGTTAAGGGTTATGTTGAGTCTATTTGCATGTATGATAGCGAGATTTAACAAATAAGTTAGAAGAATAAGAACCATTTCAGGGGATTTAATTTTTGATTTTACAGGTCCAGTTTTAAGAATCAAGACTTCAGATTTGCATAATTTGATATAATTATTTAATCTGTCTACCTTTACAAAATCTAACATTTAATTTTTAGTCACAAAATGAAATACCACCCAATAGATAGCAAACTTTTTATAAAAAACCGTAAAAATTTTATGTCGCAAATGAAACCAAGTAGTTTGGCGGTTTTTAACAGCAACGACATCTATCCTGTAAGTGCAGATAGCACGATGCCTTTTGAGCAACATAGAGACATTTTTTATTTAAGTGGAGTAGATCAGGAAGAAAGCATTTTAGTACTTTTCCCTGATTGTCCTAATCCTAAACATCGTGAAATGTTATTCTTAAAAGAAACTAACGCGCATATTGCGGTTTGGGAAGGTGAAAAACTAACTAAAGAAGCCGCTTTTACAACTAGCGGAATCAAAACCGTGTATTGGTTACAAGACTTAGAAAAAATTATGTTTGAACTGATGACGCAATGCGATACGGTTTACATAAATACTAATGAACATTACAGAGCCAATGTAGAAACTGAAACACGCGAAGACCGTTTTACCAAATGGCTTAAAGATAAATATCCTGCACATTCAGTAGCTAAGAGTAATCCTATTTTACAGCGTTTGCGCTCGGTAAAAGATCCTATAGAAATTGAACTCATGCAACAGGCTTGTAATATTACCGAAAAAGCGTTTCGTAGAGTATTAGGGTTTGTAAAACCTGGTGTTTGGGAGTTTGAGATTGAAGCTGAAATGATGCACGAATTCCTAAGAAACCGTTCTAAAGGTTTTGCTTACACTCCAATTATTGCTTCTGGAAATAATGCCAATGTATTACACTATATTGAAAACAACCAACAGTGTAAAGATGGCGATTTAATTCTGTTTGACACCGCTGCCGAATATGCCAACTACTCTAGTGATTTAAGCAGAACTATTCCTGTAAACGGAAAGTACACGGAACGCCAAAAAGCGGTTTACAATGCAGTGTTGCGTGTCAAAAATGAAGCAACTAAACTATTGGTTCCAGGAACTATTTGGGCTGACTATCATGTGGAAGTTGGTAAATTGATGACCTCAGAATTATTAGGTCTTGGACTATTGGATAAAGCTGATGTGCAAAATGAAAATCCAGATTGGCCTGCGTATAAAAAATACTTTATGCATGGTACCAGTCACCATATTGGTTTAGATACGCACGATTATGGTTTACTACACGAACCAATGCAAGCCAACATGGTCTTTACCGTAGAACCTGGTATTTATATTCCAGATGAAGGGTTTGGTATCCGTTTAGAGGATGATGTAGTGATACAAGAACAAGGTGAACCTTTTAACTTAATGGGTAATATTCCAATTGAAGCCGAGGAGATTGAGGAGTTGATGAACGCATAATAACCAAAACCGATTATATATGAAACGTATTTGCATAGGCTTACTTTGTTTAAGCTTGCTTTTTAGCACCACAGGATGTGCCACTGTTTTAGGTGGACCAATTTCCTCGAGTCAAAAAACAAAACCTGCTCCTGGACAACAACAACGCGACGTGAGAGTAGGATGGCTTATTGCAGACATTCTACTTTTTGCACCTGGTCTTATTGTTGATTTTGCTACAGGAGCGATTTATAAGAGGTAAAGTGCATAAATTACATCTTACGGTTTACCGTAAAAACATTGTAGATTTTTTTAGTTCATTTGAAAAATACGTGAGGTTACGTATTGTTTTAATAATTTTCTTAGATTAAGTTTGACCAAACTATAAACTTAAATATGCCAAAATTAAAGGTTGTCGATTTTTTTTGTGGAGCTGGTGGCTTCTCCGAAGGTTTTAGACAAATGGGCTTTGAGATAATCAAAGGGTATGACAACTGGAAACCAGCCATCGATACTTATAATCACAACTTTGGTTTAAATTGTGAAACCAAAAACATTCTAGATTTTGAATGTTCTATAGAAGAAATCAACAAGATTCCTGATACAGAAATTATACTTGGAAGTCCTCCTTGTGTTAGTTTTTCTAGTTCTAATAAATCTGGAAAAGCAGATAAATCTCTGGGAGTAAAACTCACCGAAACATTTTTAAGAATTGTGGCGGTTAAAAAGCATAAACCAAACTCAACACTTAAAGCTTGGTTTATGGAAAATGTTGTAAACTCTAAACGCTATCTACAAACTGAATACACGTTCAAAGATTTAGGATTGTCAGATTGGGCTAACTCTAAAAAAATTAGTCCTAATAAAATTGCCATTAACTTATATGAAAATACCACAATCGTAAATTCAGCAGATTATGGTTCTATTCAGGCGAGAAAAAGAGTTATTTCAGGTGAAATATTAAAAAAGAAAAAGCTTATAATTCCGAAAAAGACTCACAGGAGTCCAAAAAATAAAGGTAGTTTACCAACTTATAGATCTATCAAAGAAATAAAAGAAAATTTCCCCAATCCTTACGAGCAAAAATCAACAAATGAAATTAGTGATATAAATTACAGAATTTCAATACCTAAAAATGAAGTTACTGACCACTTTTATGACACTGGAGTATATAAGGTTGAATGGAAATTCTCTAAGTTCTGGAAACAAAACCACCCTTATATGGGAAGAATGTCATTTCCTGAAAACATTGATAACCCAAGTAGAACTATAACAGCTACAAAAATTACTAACTCGAGAGAATCTATAATTTACAAATCTGAGATAAAAAGAAAAGGTGATGGAGAGTACAGATTACCTACAGTGAGAGAAGCTGCTTTAATAATGGGTTTCCCAATAACTTACCAGTTTTTAGGGAGTGAAAATACCAAGTGGCGCTTAGTGGGTAATGCAGTATGTTGTCCAGTAAGTAGAGCTTTAGCTAAAACTGTTATTGAAACTCTTAAACTAGAAAAACCTAATGAATTAATTGTAGATACAAAACCTAAACTAGAAGGTGTAAAAAACTTAAACAATTATAAAAGAAAAAAATTTGATAAACCTCCTATTAAGAAAAAAGGAGCACGATTTAGAAGACACCCAATAAAAGACGGAAATCTTACAGTAACACTATCTAACTACGATATAGATCAAAACAGTAAAACTAAAAACAAGTGGTTTACTTCAATTCAATACGGTACTGGAGAAGGCTTTCCAACACAAAAAATAAAAGATGGATATTTTGAAGAAATAGAAGAATTAATTAAGAAATTTAAAAGTGGTAAGAAGTTTTTAAATATAATTAATAACGGATTCTCTGAAAAAATTGGGAATAAATCTGAACTTCAAGAAATGTATGAAAAACAAGTTCCAATTAATAATTTAGAACAACCAACAGAATTGGTTGATCAAATTCAAGAAATACTAGATAAAGTAAAATGTCCTGATATACTTTTTGAACAAAATGACACTATTATTTTTAAAGAAAAGAATAAAGTCCCGTTAAAACAACTTTTCTCATTATATGCTATAAATAAAATATCATCTACAGCTAATAATAAATAATCATGCCTGTCACATTTCACCCAAATAATCCTATTGATGCTTTGGAAACCATAATCGTTAAGGAAGACGGTTCTCCTCTTCGAGGTGAAATAGATATTTATAGAAAACTATGGAATGACCTTGGGAAAAGTGAATTAGAATGGGATGTTTGGCATGATTTAAAATTACCAGAACACTCAGACAATTTTAATTATTATAAAAAAACAAGTGCTCAAATTGACTTCTTAATTTTATGTAAATATGGAATTTTAATTTTAGAAGTAAAGGGCAGTTCTATTTCAACAAAGAATAATGCTTTCTATTACGGTAAACATTTTAACACTCCGATGAAGCAAAATCCTTTTAAGCAAGCAGAAGGATATAAATACACTATAAAGGATAATATTTTAAATAATTTTAAGAATTGTTTTTATTGTGAAGTTGTAGCTTTTCCTCACGTTGACTACCCTTTTGAATCAAAATTGATTGATTCAAATCTACTTTGGTCAAAACATAAAGCTTCAACCTTTGATAATTCAATTGAAAAATTTCTTATAAATGCTATTGAATATTCTAAAAACAAACACAAAAAGCATTTTAGAAACTACAACGAATTATCTCCTAAAGAATATGAAGCAATAAAAAAAATACTTAGTCCTATCATAAGTGACAGAAATAAGTTAAACACAATTAATACTCTTGAATGGTTAGGTATACATAACATAGAGATTCTAGAAGGTTTATATAAAAATCCTAGAATAATGATTGAAGGTCCTCCAGGTTCCGGAAAGACGACTATAGCTAAAGCGTTTATCGACAAACAACACAATAAAAATGGGATTTATTTGTGTTGGAATAACCTTCTAATGCACTATACCCAATCAATCTTAATAGAAAGAAATCTTACTTGCAATATTGAAGTAACAACCTTTTTTAGATTTTTTCAAAAGTTGAATCCTTGTCTTGATTTTAAGTACTTAAGTTCAATGACTGAAGATGACTTTTATGAAATGGTCAAAGAAACAATTCAAAGATTAGAACATCAAGACAAACTTACACCTTATGATTTCATCGTAATTGATGAAGCTCAAGATTTATTTGATCGAGGTTTAGATTTGTTTATAAATAAGTTTTCAGGTTTCAAAGGGCAGGGGTTAAAGAATGGGAACTCACTCATACTTTATGATATTGATCAAAGTTATTCCAATAGTGGAAGAAACGTTTCTGAAATTGCAGATTTACTTACCGAATATTATAGTCACTTTAAAATTAACGAAGTAAAAAGAAGTGCACAAAACCCAAATATAAGGAAACTTTCATCTGAGATATTAGAAAACCCTTCGATTGTCCTAGACGAACAATTTAAAGAATTATTTCCAAACATTAAAATCAACAAACATAAGTCTCTACAAAAAGTAAAAAAACATATTGTCAAAAACATCTTAACACCTATTCGTGAGACAGATTCTTCTTTAATAGGTAAAGATTGTGTAATACTAATTGAATCTACTTTTCTTCAAGGAACTTACAAAGACGATGAGGATTTAAGGGAATTACTCATAATAAAAGACGTAGAAGAATTAAATAAACAAAACTTAAGAGGAACAACTAATAAATTGCGATACACCTCAATTTTGAAATACAAAGGACTTGAAAAAAAGAACGTATTCTTAGTTGTTTCAGAGCCTTCAGAAATTAATAAATATGAACTTTTTGTTGGGATAACCCGTGCTATTCTAAATCTTGAAATCAATATTGTGAAGTAATGGAAACTTTCAATAAACATATAAATGAAGATTTGAGTAGATTTCTAGATTCAAAAAATCAAGATCTTTTTGAAGTAGTTTTTAAAAAATTAAATTTAGATAATAAAGAAAAGTACAGGAAGTTACTTCAATATATATATTTTATTTTGGAAGATATTAGAACTAATAAAAACGAACTTAAATCCTTAAATATTCATTTTGAAAGAATAATTGATGAAGAAGAAAAAACATTAATATTAGAGTTTTTATGGCATTATTATTTTGAATTTCAACATTTAAGTGAAAAACAAGATGTAATCAATGAGATTCTAAAAAATAAAATATCTGATTTAAATCGAGAAGTAAAAAAAGATCTTCATTTACCAACCAATAACAAAAAGTTAACTAGACAAATATTTGAAAAAAGAAAAATAGACCGAAAACATCTTAATTATTTCAAATCACTAAATAAAACAGCCTCCTTATCACCTGAAACTTTAATAAACCTTAAGATAAATCAACAGAATTCTCTTAGCAAGTTTTATGAGTACAATCCCGTTTATTTACCTGCAGAGAAAGATAGTTTAACTGATTTAAATTCATTTGTATTGTACAACACAAATGAATTTAATGATATTCGAACATTAAGAATAGACAACACTCCATTACTCCAATTAATTAAAAATATTGTTTTGTTTGATTGTGAGAATAGTGTGCAACGATTTTCTCCATTCAATTTTCAACAACTAACAAATCTAAATGAGCATCACGGAACAAAATTTAGTTTTTTTCTAATTGTAACTTTTTCAAATAAAGAAAATTTAAATTCAATAAAAACCAAAGTAAACAGACTAAAAGAAAGATACTACATACCTAATCAATCAAGCTATATAATAACAAATGAAGAGTTTAAATATTTAGTAGGACAAGAACACGATAATAAACCAGAGATTAATTTTTTAGAACCTGAAAATTCAGCTTTTTGGGAAGATTTTTACCTTGAAACTAAAATAAATGATTTATATGAACTGAGGTCTATCAAAATGATGAATGTTTTTTCGTTATGTTTTAATCAAAAAATTAAAGATTACATCTTAACCCATATTTTTTCATCAAATACAAATCATAGCTTAATAACTGAAGATACTAAACAAGAAATTTTTAATTTACCTAATGAAGATATTCTAAAATTAAAAGGCCTATTAAGTAATGTGTTAGACTTAATAATTAATACAGATTTGAAATCTAGTATAAGGATTAATGTCACAGATGATACTAAAATAGTTTTAGATGATTTCATTCTTAAAAATGAGGCTTTTCTTGATTTAATTAAAAAATCAATCAATGTAAGGTCTAATAAAATATTTATAAGTTGGGATAACTTAGAAGAAAACCTTGCTAATGAAATCATTATTCTTTCCTATAGAGACCAAGGGAATTTTAACAATCATTTCTATCCAAATGTAAATGAAATAACAACTTCCAAAAATACTTTAATAAAGTGCTTCTTCCCTGCGTTATTCTTTAAGAAAAATTACAAATGGTCGAAGTATAATCTAGTAAGAGATTATTATAAAATGCTAGATCATCCCATAAGAGTGAATCATTTTAACTGGAATAAACTTAAAGAAAAAACACAGGAGATTAAACCCGAAAAAACTATAGATATTTCATGGGACTTGGAAAGCGATTATTCCAGTTCTCACAATAGAATTACCTATAGAATCAGTTTTGTTAGTAACAGACATAATACATGTAATCCTTCAGAATTACATATTTATTATGAGGGAGATAATAAACAAAAAAGAATTCAGCCGATAAAATGGATATATGAAAACTTAGAAATTGAAGAAGATAGATTGTTTGCCCAAAAACTAGATGAATTAATAGAAGAATTCAACCCAGCAGAAAAGCTTATAGATACTAAGCAACAAGAAAACGATTTAAATATAATTCGAAAACAGTTTGATTTAGGAGAAGAAAGTGCAGGCCGTTTATGGAAAATATTATTAGCAAGAAAAGCAGCCATCTCAAGTTCTGAAATACTATACCGCGAATTGAAAAATATATTTTCTAAAAATAATTTAGATATGGTTTCTCAAGGTCATTTTGAAAGTACTTGGATAAATCCTGATTCATCATCTTTAACCCCAAGGGGAAATAAAGCATTCAAGGTGGTTTGTAAATATTTAGGGTTACCAACAACCTATTTAAGAATAATATACACCATAAAAAACCGGAATATTAATGGAAGGCGAAATGCAACTCGTATTTATAGCAAATTATTAAAAGACCTTTTTAATGATGGCTGTTTTGATGAAGGAGCAAATTCTAAGCAAATATTAATTCTAAAAATAGATTACTACAAAAACAATCACAATTTGGATGAATTAGGAATTGATGAAGAAAAAGCATTAGAGGGTTTAATTACATTAATAGAGCTCATTAAACCTGAGCTATCTTTTAAAGAAATTAGAAACATAGAAAAAAGAGAGGAATGAGCCTTATATTCAATAAAAGAGAAGAATTAGAACGCTTTATTAGAGAACAGACGCTTGGACCAGGAATTAGTGGTTACCGATTTGTAAACTTAGAGGCAACTTGCAATGCGGAAAAAGATTTTAAAACTGAATTCCCAATAAATAATGAGTTTGAAATCTTAAACACAATGCCTGCTGCTTTATATAGTACGGGTATTTTATTTCCAAAAGACGATAGTGATTCGGCAGTAGTAGGAGCACAAACAGATTCTAATGATGATGAAAATAGTATTGAGAATCAAGAAGAGGAGAAAGATGTTGACAATTTGAAAGATGATTTAGGCAATATAGATAATACTGATACTATAGAACTTAATCAATTATTTCCTCAAACTATGGGACTTACGTTTTGCTTGAAGGAAGAGTTTTTGGAAGATGGCAATATGAGTTTCAACATTAGTGCTCGCTATTACCAAAAATTAAAAAAAGATAAATTACTCAATGTCGGTGTTTTATGTGAAATAAATCCAGACCTGTTTAGTAAGTTTTTGGTCAGTAATAATTTAACTAAATATATTACAATTGTAGATTATGGTGTAAATAAATGTATAAAAGCAAACCATAAACTTTCTAATGAAGATACAAAAGAAATAAATCAAATATTACAATCGATTGACCAAGATAAAGCAAAGGAAATCTTTGAAAAAGAGGTTAAAGCCTTAATTAATGGCCCTTTGAATTTTACACCAGCTAACTTAAGCAGTTTAACACAAACAATATCTTCTGAGTTAAAAAACAAAACAGACAATTCAGAAACAAGAAAGAAACTCTATGAAACCTCTCAAAAGGTAGAATTACTTGAAAATTATAAGAACCACATTAAAGACCTTCTTAATTTATACAGAAATACAATTTGGGCTTCAAAAAATCTAAGTGCTGAGATAAAAATTGATAATATCAAATTTGACTCTAACTCAACAAAAAAAACTTATTTAGCTAAAAAATCTAAAGAATATAGTGAGAATTTTAAAGTCAAAAGAAGTGATAACACAACATCAGATAGTTTAGAGCATTTGTTCAAAATTTCTTTAGACGATGAAGAGTATGCCTCTTTATCTGCAAATATTCAATTAAGTAGAGATTCTAGAAAATCTAACAATAAGGTATTTGTAAAAATTCAATTAATCAATGATAGTACTCCCTTCAAAAAAGATCCAGAAGGTAAAAGATATTACTCAGTTGCCACAGAAAAAGTGAATAACAAAGCTTTTTTTGGTGTAAAAATCATTTCTGAAAGTGAAAATATCATTCCATACACAAACTACGAGTATAAAAAAGATGCGCATGGAAAATTTGACGAGGATACAACTACTACGTTTATATATCACCAGTTTGAAGATTATGCAATAGGTCATGGTTGTTCAGTAAATTGGGAAAAACAGGATACTAAAGTCCGTGTTGAAACAGAATATTTACCTGCCTGTGAGACGCCTGATATAGAACCTGTACCAAGAGATAAAAACAAAGAGCCAATTGAGAAAGGTAATGGAGAATTCACTTCTCCTCCATTTTTAGAAAATTCTAAACCGCAGGAGTTTAAATGGCTTTCAACATTTTCTAATGCCGAAAATCAAGAGGTTGTTTCAGGCTTATTAGAGTTTGTAGATTCCTATGGTAAATGGATTCAACAAAAAAGAAGGGACTCGAAATATCAAAGCGAATTTGAAGACATTGCAAATCAAGAACTAGATAAGTGTCAAGAGGATTATTACCGAATGAAGAAAAATATTGAGAGCTTACTAAAAGGAGAAATCAATGTTGAAAATCTAAATTCTTTTCGTTTAATGAATTCTGCGATGTTTATGCAGTTGTTTCATTCAGAGAAAGTGAAGAATGGTGAAATAGGGAGTTTGATGGCAGAAAATAATTTCAGTGGATTCAATTTAAACTTTTACAAAGAAGCCGATGATAGATTATTCTCTAAAACAGATTCCGCTGGTTGGAGAGCATTTCAACTCGCCTTTATTCTTCTAAATTTAGACGGTATTTTCAAAGTAGAAAATGATAAGCAATGGATTGCCAGAAACGAATGGGTAGATTTGGTCTGGTTTCCAACAGGTGGTGGTAAAACAGAAGCATATCTTGGTCTCATTGCATTAACGATTATTAATAGACGGAAACTACACAAAGAAAGAGGTGGTGGAGTTGCTGCAATAATGCGATACACTTTACGACTCCTAACCATGCAACAGTTTCAACGTGCCACACTTGTAATTATGGCATTGGAACTATTACGAAGATGGGATGAAAATCAGTTAGGTCTAGAACCTATTACCATAGGTTTATGGGTTGGTGATAATTCATTGCCAAATAAAATATCGAACTTAGTCAGTGGAAAAGAGAAAAACTCTTTAATAGAAGAATTTCAAAAATTAAAAGAAGGCAAAAAAAATAAAATCCCTTTTACAAATTGTCCGTGGTGTAGTTCAAAATTAAAACCTATTCCGAACGGCGTTATTGTAAGTGATAATAATGACATCTTTAATAAAGGTAAAGCACATCTTTATTGCGGAAGCAATACATGTTCATTCAGTTATGCATTAGAGGACCCTTTCAGTAATAAACCAATGACTAGTGCTATCCCGATAAATCTATGTGATGACACCATTTATCAACATCCACCAAGTCTATTATTTGGAACGGTAGATAAATTTGCACAGTTAGCACATAAGGTTGATGGCAATGACAAAGGTAGAAGTAAAGACTCCAGAAGATTATTTGGAACAGGAAATTGGGAACATGGAAAACCGCAAGATGGATATTTGCCACCTGATTTAATTATTCAAGATGAGTTGCATCTTCTTTTAGGGCCTCTAGGTTCAGCAGTTGCATTATTTGAAGCTGCCGTAGACCAATTATGTACAAGGGAAGATGGCACACGCCCTAAAATAATATCGTCAACAGCTACTACACGAAATACACAACTTCAGATTGCTGCTTTATTTGGTAGGGAAGTTAAATTATTTCCAAAGCCTGGTGTTGAATGTGACGATTCCTTTTTTGCCTTTTACAAAAGAAGATTTATCGGTGATAAGAATGTACAACCCGAATATATAGCCAAAAGAAAATATGTAGGTGTTCTACCGACTGGGAGAACTCAAATTTGGATGCAAATGCGTTTATCCGCAATATTAATGACCCATAGAGTGATTTTTGAAATGAAAGAACTTGGAAATCATCATCCTATTAACTTCGAAGAGTATGATAAGAAATTCATTAAAGCTATGAATTATTATCATACAATCATATCTTATTTCAATAGTTTAAAAGAGGTTGGAAAAACACAATCTCAAGTACAAACTTATATTTTAAAAGAATTTAGAAAGGTATTTAATAGAGTTTTAAGACCACAAAAGTTAATGAATGCTCTGTATACTTATGGACCTATACAGGAAGCTGAATTAACAGGTAGGCTGTCTGGTGAAGAGGTAAAGAATGAATTAAAGAATGTTGAATCAGAATGGAAACCGGAAAATAGATTTGCTCACATAGAAAATCAAACTATTTCTAAAGGTAAAGTACCTCCTGAATTTGTAGTGGCAACCAATATGATTTCTGTAGGAATTGATGTTTCTAGGTTTAACACCATTATTATGAACTCGATGCCAAGAAATACAGCAGAATATATTCAAGCTAGTAGCCGTGTGGCAAGAAATGATTACGGTCTGGTACTTACGGTACATCACCCATTTAGGGCAAGAGACATTTCTCATTATGAAAAATTCATTGAGTTTCATGAAAAGATGTACAGTTACGTAGAACCTATCTCAATTACTCCGTTTACAAAAAAAGCAATTGAACGTTATTTAGGTTTATACTTAGCTACAATGATACGGCACACTAGAAATGAATTTACAAATAGAAATACAGCTAATGCCATTAATAATTTGACGGATAATGACATCTATGAACTTATAAATGAATTGATAAGCTATTTTGAATTAAAGAAAACCAAATTGGATTCATTCGACTCTCTAATTCAAAATCTGTTTAAAGAAGAAAATTTAAACCAAATTAAAATATGGCTTACTGAGGCACTAAATGAATGGAAAAACCGAGAGACTGAACTGGATGACCAAACAGAATTAGTGTTTACTAGAGCTAGAAATAATCAAAAGCAACTATACGTGGATATAGACGCATATGAAGGCTCCATTCACAGTAAAAAATGGCAGGTACCTATGTCTTTAAGGGTAATAGAACCTGAAGCAGCTATTAAAATAAATTCAATTTAAAATGAACATATTACAAGCGCATCAATATAACCAAGGTATTGGAAAATACAAATTACTATCATCAACAGCCGGTGTAGGATCTATTATAACCACAAAATTTGGTACTTATGTCCTAATTTCCGATATAAATAAATGGCAGTTTGTTACTATTTTCAATAATAGAATAAAAAACCTTCTACAGAGTCCACCCAAAGATGTTTATGATGGAATTAAAAGAGAAGCAAAAAATTTAGGGCTGACACTTGTTGATGATAAACGTTTTGTAAAATTTATTCAACATGAAAAAAAACTTACTAATCTAGAATGTTTAGTAGCCATCCCTCAAATGGCTTTAAACGAAATGTTCAATTCTGTTAATTGGACAAAAAAAGTTCACGGAAGAACTGAGCCTGCTCATCCCATTGCAATGAAATTAAATGAAATTAATGGCAATTCAGGAAAAGCAGAAGATTATCAAATACAGGGTACTCATTTTCCTAAATGGTTTAGGGGTGCAAAAATGAATAAGGGTAAACAAGATTTGAAAAAGATTGACGAATGGAAGACCGAATGGATTAACGAGGGTAATTCAATAAACGCTTTCTCTCCTCCTCGGGATGCAAATGTTCCAATTAAAGATTCTAATAAGAATCAAATAATAAGGACTTACTTGGACGCAAATAATGTTCAAAGACGTATCCCTTTATACAAGGAATTATCACAAACAAATTTAATTTTGATTTGTCCTAATGGACATTTATCAGATATTCCATGGTCTAAGTATTTAAATTGGAAGACGCAAAAAGAAACTTTTCAAATTCCAAGAGAAGATTCTGGAGAAAATTTATTCACTTTAGAACCTTGTTGTAGTAATCCAAATTTGAAGTGGTCAGAAAGTACTACTAAATCTGAGGGCTACGGCTCTGTTTTTATTGAGTGTTCTTCTTGTGGTTTGGGGTCTGGAGGTTCGGACAAACCAAAAATCACTTTAGAGGGTATTAATAGTTTAAAACCAAAATGTCCTGGACACAAACCTTGGGAAATACATCCGAGTAATCCTGAACACTTACCATTTGAAAAATGTCATAAAAATGGGGATGAAGATAATAGTGAAAGCGAAGAAATGAAAGTTGCATTGGTTACAGCAAATAATACTTATTACGCTAACGGTTTTTCAAGTTTATTTATACCAATGCATTTAGCAGAAGAAAAAACAGAAGAACTGTATGGTGCTTTAGAACGCTTAAATGAAAAATACCAATCAGAATGTGAAAGACGAGAAAAACAAAATAGAGCAATAAGATCTAAAAATGAATATTGGGATAACTTTGATATAGAAGGTTTTGTTTATGATGATGAAGGATTACAACCTACAAACTTTGAATCTTTTGTAGAAATTCTTAAAAGAGAATTTTTAAATGAGAAAGAAGATGAAAATGGTGAAGATTTTCACGAAAATTATAGATTTCAAGAATATAAATGCTTTTCTCAGAATACCTCTTTTGAAGGTACAGAGGGAAACAAAGGCTTAAGCTTTAAAGACTTAGATTTAAATGAAAGCTTAACAGAATATTTTGTTAAAATTCAACAAGTCGATGAATTAAAAGTAACTAATATTCAATTTGACTTCACTAGGGTAAAACCTAAAGAAAGAATTGTAAAAGTTAGTGAAAACGGAGATAGAGATATTCAAGAATCTTCTGCTGGTCAGAATATTTTTTCCATAAATAACAGTGAAGAAGAACTTCATGTTATGCCAGCTAATGAGACACTAGGTGAAGGATTGTTTTTTCAATTTGATGATCAAAAAATAGAGAATTGGTTAAAAGACAATCCAACACTTTATACTCGCTTTAATCATTACTTAGACAGAGAAATCAACCCCAAACTACAGGGTGCTAGTTTTATGCAGAAAATTAAAAATAATGGAATTAAACATTTTTTAATACATTCTTTCTCGCATATGATGATGAGAGAATTGGAATTCTCCTGTGGTTACCCCACAGCCAGTTTAAAAGAAAGGCTATATATCTCATCCAACCCCGAAAAGCTAATGTCAGGTGTTCTTATATATACTGCAGAGGGATCTGAAGGTAGTATGGGCGGGTTAGTTTCACAAGGAGAACCTGAAAAAATTCTTGAGATAATTAAAAAAGGATTAGAAAGGACTTTTAACTGTTCTTCTGATCCATTATGTTGGGAATCTGAAGGGCAAGGTATTTTCGATTTAAATCTATCTGCATGTTTCTCATGCTCTCTTGTAGCAGAAACAGCTTGCGAAGAAATGAATCTAGGTTTAGATAGAAGAGTTTTAGTTGACGAAATATTTGGTTTTTTCAAGAACTAAATTTATTATTAAATCATTTGTAATCTTTGTATTTTATTGTACTAACTAATACATTCTAAACTCCCACTAAACCACCCTCCAAAACATAACGTTGTAGCTTTTTTAAAGTTTCTACTTTGTCGCTAGTGTTTACCAATAGCGATATATTATTATTACTTCCACCATAGGCAATCATACGCACATTAACATCTTGTAAAATCTGGAACAGTTTAGGTGTGTCAGGATGAAACACAATGTTGTTGCCTACTAAACAAACAATAGTTCTGTAGTCGTCTATTTCAACTGAGGCAAATTTTTGTAATTCTTCTGAAATGTGTTGTAGGTGAGAGGTGTCGTCAATAGTTAACGACACTGCAATTTCTGAAGTGGTAATCATATCAATTGAAGTTTCGTATTTTTCAAAAACCTCAAAGACTTTTTTCAAAAATCCGTGAGCTAACAGCATACGAGCCGATTTAATCTTTATAGCAGTAATACCATCTTTAGCAGCTATGGCTTTTATACCTTCACCATGAATAGTATTTGTAATTAAAGTACCATGAGCTTGTGGAGCCATAGTGTTTTTTAAACGCAACGGAATGTTTTGCTCTCTAATAGGCATAACTGTTTGCGGATGCAATATTTTAGCACCAAAATAAGCCAATTCAGCAGCTTCATCAAACGACAAGTTTGAGATGGCTTGCGTGTCTTCTACATAACGTGGGTCGTTATTATGAAAACCGTCAATGTCTGTCCAAATTTGTACTTCTGTAGCATTAATTGCAGCTCCAATAATTGTTGCAGTATAATCGCTTCCACCTCGTTGTAGGTTGGCAACTTCACCTTCAGAATCCAAACAAATAAAACCTTGTGTAATGTAAATGTCTGCTTGTGGTAATTGCTCAATACAACGAGTTAAGTTTTGTTTGATGTAAAAATTATCTGGTTCATGGCTTTTATCGATACGCATAAAATCGAGCGCTGAAATCAACTGAGCATTAATACCTTCCTGTTGTAAAAATCTACTGAACAAAAAGGTAGATAAATGCTCGCCTTGAGATACAATTTTATTATACAAAAGTTCAGTGTGAGTTTCTTTAGCCCAAAGACACAAAGATTTAAAAACTGATTGAACATAAACTTGAGCTTCATTATGCAATTGCGAATCTTGTAGTAAACCATTAACGACATCCACATATTTTAAGCGTAAATTCTCAATAAGTTGAGGTGTTAGGTTGGCGTTATTGTCTTTTATAGCTTCAGAAATCGCCACAAGTGCATTAGTTGTTCCAGACATTGCTGAAAGTACTACAATCTTTCTGTTGCCATCATTAATGATGTTTTTTACGTTGGTCATATTTTCAATAGACCCTACTGATGTTCCGCCAAATTTTAAAACTTGCATAGTCTTGTTCAATTAATTTTAAGCAAAGCTATATTCAAAACAGTTTAAACGCATGAAATTTAAAAAATTAAACTAAATTTGCACACACTGTTAAATAATTAACAAAATGAAAACTATTGCAGCTTGCGTTGAAGAGCTTTTAGTAGCGCAACCTTTTTTGGAAGAAGCCTTGTCTAGAAATATAATTAACTATTCCGCTTTGGCAGAAGAATTGGCAAATACTGTAAGTGAAATGCTTAGAAAACCTGTAAAAACTGGAGCGATAATGATGGCGTTAAGACGTTATAGTCCGCCAAAAGATCTAGGAAATTCACCACGATTAAAACGCGTTATTGAAAGTTTGGGAGATATTACTGTAAGGTCTAATTTAAGTGATTTTACATTTCAAAATTCTAAAACACTTATACTAAGTCATTCTAAGGTTTTGCAACATATTGATGCGCAAAGTAATGTGTTTTATGCATTTACTAGAGGAATTCTGGAGAGTAATATTATCATTTCGAGTTCGCAAAATGCTTATATAAAAGAAAATTTTAAAGATGAAACCTTGCTAGGTTTAAAAGAACACCTTTCAGCAATAAGCATTAGTCTTCCTGAAAACAATTCAAAAGTTACTGGATTGTACTACCAGATTTTTAAGCGATTAGCTTGGGAAGGTATCGCATTGTACGAAGTTGTATCGACTACCAACGAGTTTACTGTTTTGGTGGAAGACGAAGTGGTTGACAAAGCCTTTTCGGTAATCAAACGTCTTAAAAGTTAGTCGTACATTTTTTTAAGGTCGTTTTCAAACAGTGTAAATTCGTCGTTATAAAAGGCTTTAAAGTCTTCTTCACTTACTTGTCCAGGAAATGGTGCATAGTAATGTGTAGGACTGTTTTCGTCGTTTCTCCACACAAGTACATAAGACAGCTCTAAGTCGTTTGTTTTTAAAAGCTTTAGTAAGGTGTCTGTCCACCAAGTAGTGTTAGGTATGGACTCTAATCCTGTTTCGGTAAAAGCAGCTAGTTTGTGTTTCTTTTTAGCATAATCCGAAACAATTTTTAGTTTTTTAGCAGCAGTTTCCAAATCATATCTATCGCGACCTAAATCGGCATAGTTATCCATTCCAACCATATCTACCCATTCATCACCAGGATAACGTTCTAAAAATTCTTCTTCGGTAGTAAATCTGTTATCAGGAGAGAAGGCATAAATAAAATTATGAACACCCAATTCGTCCCTCAAATAGCTAACGGTAAATTGCCATAAACTAATAAATTCATCTTTTGAGCAATAGGGTTTTCCCCACCAAAACCAATCGCCATCAAACTCATGGAAAGGTCTAAAAATAACAGGAACCGATTTTCCATCAGCTCCTTTCAGGTTGTTTGCCCAATACCCAATTCTTTTAAGGATTTTTTTATACTCATGATGAGCTTCACCACTAGGAATAATATATTTTACAGCAGGTTTTGAGATTGAATCCTTCCAATAAAAACCACCTCCAGAAACAGGATTATTAAAATGCCATGCAATTGTGGTAATACCTCCTCTGTTATAAGTGTCTTCTACATTTTTTTTCAAATCGTACATTGCTTGTTGGACTTTTCGTTCACTAATTCCTGATACATTGTAAAAATCAACACCTTTAACTGCAGGATGAGAACCCACAACAGATTTTACATCACTTCGGTTTTTGTCACCTTTCCAGCCATGACCATATTCAGTGGCATGTTGGTGCCCAAAGAGAATGTGTTTTTTAGAAGTTTCTTTTAAATTATTAAAAAGGTTTATGGTTTCAGCAGTAGCATTTTTATCTATTAAATGATTGGTTGGAGTTTTTGAACAGCTAAACATTAATAAAGATAAAAGAACAAATAGCGAAAGTGATTTCATAATAAATAAGGTATAGGTTCAAAATTAAAGGTTTTTAAGTATTCTCCCATAACACTATCTTTGCATTTCTTTATAGAATAATGACAATAAAATATAAGAACATAAATTTATACTTTACTGATGAAGGTAAAGGCGAAGCAGTAGTCTTGTTGCATGGCTTTTTAGAAAATTCTAGTATGTGGACTAATTTAGCTCCAGAGATTTCCAAAAACCATAGAGTTGTAACCATAGATTTACTGGGTCATGGACAAACAGATAGTATCGGTTATATCCATACTATGGAAATGATGGCTGAAGCAGTAAAAGCTGTATTAGAACATTTGCAGATTGAACAAGCAAATTTTATTGGTCATTCAATGGGTGGATATGTTGCTTTAGCATATGCAGAAAACTACACTAGTGATGTTACAGGTTTGTGCTTAATGAATTCAACTGCTCAAGAAGATAGTGACGAACGTAAGCTAAACAGAGACAGAGCTATAAAGGCTGTTAAACAAAATCATAGAACCTTTGTGAGTATGTCTGTTGCCAATTTGTTTGCTCCCAAAAATCGTGAAGCGTTAAAAGAAGCAATTGATTTTGTTAAAGAACAAGCTTTGGAGACTTCGATTCAGGGTATTGTTGCAGCATTAGAAGGCATGAAAACGCGTAAAGACAGAACACGGTTTTTTAAAGCACTTCCTATAAACAAAATGCTTATAGTTGGACGTAAAGATCCTGTTTTAGAGTTTAATACAACGGTGTCTCATGTTGAACATTCTGATGTAAAAATTGTTGAATTTCCTGATGGACACATGAGTCATATTGAAAATACGAAAGAATTAACTTACAATATTTTGCACTTTATCGAAAATTAGAGCTTTTAAACAGTTTTTATTTTGTTTTTTTCTAAGTTAACAGTCCCAAATCTCAATAACATGAAAAAAACTACAACTAACCCAGCCTCTAAACTTATTTGTGATATAGTTGGTCACAAATATGAAGTATCAAAAAAAGTAACTTCACATGTAAAAGAATATACGTGTAAACGCTGTAAAAAGCAACTTACTACGAATAGCAACGGAAATTTAACTGAGCTTACGCCTAAGTACAAAGAAATCAATACTATCCTTGAAGAGATTTACACAAGAAGGATGATGCGTTTAAAGACAAAAACACTCAGTTCATCGATATATTAACAATTGCTTGTAAGTTTTTACTTGATTTTCATATATTTAGAAATCCTCTAAAGTAATAACTAAAATAGCAAGTCAAGTGAAAAATCTCTACTGTTCTTTATTTGGTCATGAGTACAAAGTAGCTAAAAAAGTTACGTATCATGTCAAAGAGTACAAGTGCAAAAACTGTAATGCACAAACGACCATTAATGGTAAAGGAGAAATGATTCCTTTAACACCAAAATACAAAGAAATAAATTCGGTTTTAGAGCGTATACACAACCGAAGAGTTCAGAACAAAAAACAAAAAACGCTTATTCCTGATTATTAAGAGCGTTCCAACCCTTAGCAACTATTGGAATTTTAGCTTCAGCTCGAGTTACCAAATGCATTCCGCTGCTTTTTTCTGTAATAAATCCTATAACACTCAAATTTGGGTTTGCTTTAATTTTAGGATAATCGTCTTGAGAAATCGTCATTAAAAGTTCATAATCTTCTCCACCATTTAAAGCTACAGTTGTACTGTCTATATCAAACTCTTCACAAGTTGAAATTACTTGAGGATCTAAAGGTATTTTGTTTTCATACAATTCAACACCAACATCGCTGTGTTTGCACAAATGAATAATTTCAGAAGACAAACCATCGCTTATATCAATCATAGATGTGGGTTTTACTTCCAAGTCTTTTAGAAGTTTTACTATGTCTTTTCTAGCTTCAGGTTTTAATTGACGTTCAATAATGTACGTGTACATGTCAAGGTCTGGTTGATTTTGAGGGTTCACTTTAAATACCTCTTTTTCGCGTTCTAAAATTTGTAAACCCATGTATGCACCACCTAAATCACCAGTAACAACAAGTAAGTCGTTAGGTTTTGCTCCTGATCTATAAACCACATCATCAGCTGCAACTTCACCAACAGCAGTAACCGAAATAATTAAACCAGTAGTTGAAGAGGTGGTGTCACCACCAATAACGTCAACACCATAAACAGCAGCAGCAGTTTGAATACCACTATACAATTCTTCAAGCGCTTCAACAGGGAAGCGGTTAGAAACAGCAATAGAAACCGTAATTTGTGTTGCATTGGCATTCATAGCATACACATCAGAAAGGTTGACCATTACACTTTTGTAACCTAAATGTTTTAAAGGCATGTAGCTAAGATCAAAATGAACATTTTCAACTAGCATATCGGTTGTAAGTACAATTTGTTTAGACTTAAAGTCTAGCACAGCAGCATCATCACCAATACCTTTAATGGTTGATTTGTGTTTAACCTCAAAGTGTTTTGTTAAATGATCTATAAGTCCAAATTCTCCTAATTCTGAAAGTGGAGTACGTTGTTGATTTTTATCTTCTATCATGCTGCAAATTTAAAGATTATGAAGTAAAAACTTATGCCATTTTATAAATTAATGAGCAAGCAGCTGTGTTATCTGTTTAGCTTATGCAACTATTTGCTAATATAATGTTAGGTTGTATGGTAAAACCCTTCTTATATTGTATATTTGCAGTCAATTTAGACGTAATTAAAACAATTATGATTAAAGTATCAGATACAGCTAAAAAGAAAGTTGTAGAGTTAATGACCGAAGATGGTTTCAACTCAGCAACAGACTTTGTTCGTGTAGGTGTTAAAAGTGGAGGTTGTTCTGGTTTATCGTACGATTTAAAGTTTGATAAAGCGCAGAATGAAGAAGACAAGGTTTTCGAAGATAATGGTGTAAGAATAATTGTTGATAAAAAAAGCTTTTTATACCTTATAGGAACAACTCTTGAGTATTCAGGAGGTTTAAACGGAAGCGGATTTGTATTTAACAACCCTAATGCTAATAGAACATGTGGTTGTGGTGAATCATTTTCACTGTAATTTTTTGAAGCGAGATAACTAATGAGTAAGTATACCGAAGACGATTTAAGAGAAGAGTTAAAAACCAAAGAATATGAGTACGGATTTTATACAGATATAGAGTCTGATACCTTTCCTGTGGGTTTAAACGAAGATGTTGTTCGTGCTATTTCTAAAAAGAAAGAAGAACCAGAGTGGATGACTGAATGGCGTTTAGAAGCCTTTAGAGTTTGGGAACAAATGGTTGAACCAGAATGGGCAAATGTAAACTACGAAAAACCAAATTTTCAAGCCATATCTTATTATTCAGCACCTAACAAAAAGCCTAAATACGAAAGCTTAGATGAGGTTGATCCTGAATTATTAGAAACGTTCAATAAGCTTGGGATTTCTTTGGATGAGCAAAAGAAACTTGCAGGAGTAGCAATGGATGTTGTTGTTGATTCAGTTTCTGTTGCAACAACCTTCAAAAAAACATTAGCAGAAAAAGGTATTATTTTCTGCTCAATTTCAGAAGCAATTAAAGAACATCCAGAACTTGTAAAAAAATACATAGGAACAGTTGTTCCAAAAACCGATAATTTTTACGCAGCATTAAACAGTGCAGTATTTAGTGATGGGTCGTTTTGTTACATTCCTAAAGGCGTACGTTGCCCAATGGAATTATCAACCTATTTCAGAATTAACCAAGCAGGAACAGGACAATTTGAAAGAACACTTGTGGTTGCAGACGAAGGTAGCTATGTAAGTTACCTAGAAGGTTGTACAGCTCCAAGTAGAGATGAAAACCAATTGCACGCAGCAGTTGTTGAGCTTATTGCGATGGAAGATGCTGAGATAAAGTATTCAACAGTTCAAAACTGGTTCCCAGGAAATGCCGAAGGTAAAGGAGGTGTTTACAATTTTGTAACCAAACGTGGATTGTGTGAGAAAAACTCAAAAATTTCTTGGACACAAGTTGAAACAGGAAGTGCTGTTACTTGGAAATACCCAAGCTGTGTGTTAAAAGGAGATAACTCAGTAGGTGAGTTTTACTCAATTGCTGTAACTAATAATTTCCAGCAAGCAGATACAGGAACTAAAATGATTCACTTAGGAAAAAATACTAAGTCAACCATTATTTCAAAAGGTATTTCAGCAGGAAAATCTCAAAACTCTTACAGAGGTTTAGTTCAAATCAGTTCTCGTGCAGACAATGCTCGTAACTTTTCTCAGTGTGATAGTTTGCTAATGGGTAATGAGTGTGGAGCGCACACATTCCCATATATTGAAGCTAAAAATAAATCGGCTCAAATAGAGCACGAAGCAACAACCAGTAAAATAGGTGAAGACCAGATATTTTACTGTAACCAACGAGGTATTGATACCGAAAAAGCAATCGCCTTAATCGTAAACGGTTTTAGCAAAGAAGTATTAAACAAGTTGCCAATGGAGTTTGCTGTTGAAGCACAAAAGTTATTAGAAATAAGTCTAGAAGGCTCAGTTGGATAAACACTAAAAACAAACAGATGAAAAAAATCTTTTTAGCACTTTTAGTATCTGCAGTATTGTTTTCATGTAAAAACGATTCTAAGAACGATACAAGTTCTACCGAAACAACTACCGAAAATGTTGATGGTAAAACAGCAAAGCAAAATGATGGATTGACACTTGTGGTTGGAGAGTTTGTATACTATGCTGATGCAGCTGTTATTCAAACCAAAAATACAGTGTATGGAGTTGTTATTGATAAGAAAATGCATGAGCTAAACGATATGGCTCAACAATACAAAAAAGAAGCTACAGATTATGTGACTGTTGAGGTTAGAGGGAAAATAATTCCGAAACCACAAAATGAGGAAGGTTGGGATTACAGAGTAGAAATTAAAGAAATACTAAAAGTTTCTGCTTCTAAAGCAGATGAGAATAACGTTATAAAATTAGGAACAAAATAAGATATGTTAAAGATAGATAACTTACACGCAAGTGTTGAGGACAAAGCAATACTAAAAGGAATTAACCTAGAGGTTAAAGCAGGAGAGGTACATGCTATTATGGGACCAAATGGTTCAGGTAAAAGTACTTTGGCATCAGTAATTGCTGGAAGAGAAGACTATGAAGTTGAAGAAGGTGAAATCATTCTTGAAGGTGAAAATATCGATGAGTTAGCTGCTGAAGAGCGCGCACATAAAGGTATTTTCCTATCCTTTCAGTATCCTGTTGAAATACCAGGTGTTTCGGTTACCAATTTTATGAAAACAGCCATCAACGAAACACGTAAAGCAAAAGGACTTGAAGAAATGCCAGCTAATGAAATGCTGAAATTAATTCGTGAAAAATCTGAGCTTTTAGAAATTGACCGTAAGTTCTTATCACGTTCATTAAACGAAGGTTTTTCAGGTGGAGAGAAAAAGCGTAATGAAATCTTCCAAATGGCAATGTTAGAACCTAAATTGGCTATTTTGGATGAAACTGATTCCGGTTTAGATATTGATGCTCTTCGTATTGTTGCAAATGGAGTAAACAAGTTAAAGAGTAAAGACAATGCAGTAATTGTTATTACGCATTACCAACGTTTATTGGACTATATCGTTCCAGATTATGTACATGTTTTACATAACGGACGAATAGTAAAATCAGGACCAAAAGAATTAGCTCACGAGCTAGAAGAAAAAGGTTACGATTGGATTAAAGAAGAAGTTGGCGCATAAATGCCAGTAATCAGTTAACAGTAAGTGGTAGTTGATATCACAAACTGAAACTGCAAACTGTAGAAAATGGAATTAAAAGATAAATTAGTCTCATCGTTTTTTGCTTTTGAAGATCATTTAGAAGATGCTTCTCCAATTCATGATATAAGAAACGAAGCTATAAAAACATTTGAGCAAAAAGGATTTCCTACTAAAAAAGAAGAAGCTTGGAAATATACTTCTCTTAATAGTGTTTTAAAACACGATTACAGCCTTTTCCCAAAGACTGAAAATGCTATTGAGTATAAAGATATCAAGCCTTACCTAATCCACGATATTGATAGTTATAAAATTATTTTTATTGACGGTAAGTATTCTTCACATTTGTCTCAAACCACACACGATGGTATTGACGTTTGTTTAATGTCTGCTGCTTTGGCTAAGCCTAAATACAGGTTAGTTATTGAAAACTATTTTAATAAAGCTGCAACAAAAGACAGTTTACCATCATTAAATACAGCATTTTCTAGCGAAGGTGCATACATTCATATTCCTAAGAATAAGTTGGTTGAAAAACCAATTCAAATCGTGCATTTTTCAACTGGAAATGAAGCCGCTTTAATGTTGCAACCACGTAATTTAATTGTTGTTGACGAAAATTCTCATGTGCAAATCATAGAACGTCATCAAAGTCTTACAGATAATCCTGTATTGACCAATTCAGTAACTGAAATTTTTGCAAACAAGCGTGCCATTGCTGACTATTATAAAATACAAAACGATAATCAAAACGCTTCATTAATTGATAATACGTTTATCAAGCAAAAGCAAGAAAGTCATGTGTCTGTACATACGTTTTCATTTGGAGGAAAATTAACAAGAAACAATCTTAATTTTTACCAAAATGGTGAGCGTATAGATTCTACTTTAAAAGGCATCACAATTATTGGAGATAAGCAGCATGTAGACCATAATACTTTAGTACATCATATAGAACCATATTGCGAAAGTCATCAAGATTACAAAGGTATTTTTGGAGATAGTGCTACAGGTGTGTTTAACGGTCAAGTTGTTGTTGAAAAAGAAGCACAAAAAACCAATGCTTACCAGTCTAACAACAATATTTTAGTTAGTGACAAAGCAACCATAAACTCTAAACCTCAATTGGAGATTTTTGCTGATGATGTAAAATGTTCACATGGTTGTACTATCGGTCAGTTAGACGAAAGTGCTATGTTTTATATGCGTTCAAGAGGAATACCAGAAAAAGAAGCTAGAGCACTTTTAATGTATGCATTTAGTAACAATGTATTGAATTCGGTAAAAATTCCAGAAATAAAACAACGTATTACTAAGCTTATCGCTAAAAAATTAGGCGTTAATATTGGCTTTGATTTATAACAGTTTATGTCTTTAAATGTAGCTGACATACGAAAAGACTTTCCAATACTTTCAAGAAAAGTCAATGGCAAACCATTAGTGTATTTTGATAACGCTGCAACTTCGCAAACACCACAGCAGGTAATTGATTGTATTGTTGATTATTACAGTGGTTATAATGCTAATATACACAGAGGTGTTCATACACTAAGTCAGGAAGCAACTGACAAATATGAAGAAGCTAGACTGAAAATACAAGCGCATTTTAATGCCAAAACATCTCACGAGATTATTTTTACTTCTGGTACTACGCATGGTATTAATTTAGTAGCTAATGGGTTTTCATCACTACTAAAAAAAGGTGACGAAATTATTGTTTCTGCCTTGGAACACCACAGTAATATTGTGCCTTGGCAAATGTTGTGTGAACGCACAGGAGCAACGCTAAAAGTCATTCCAATGAACCAAGATGGTGAGTTGGTTATGTCAGAATTTGACAAGCTATTATCTCAAAACACCAAATTGGTATTTGTTAATCATATTTCAAATGCACTAGGAACTATAAACCCAATTGAAGCTATCATTGAAAAAGCGCATCAAGTAGATGCTGCGGTTTTAGTTGATGGAGCTCAAGCGTGTCCACATATTAAACCAGATGTTCAAGCTTTAGACGTTGATTTTTATGTCGCTTCTGCGCATAAAATGTGTGGTCCAACAGGAGTTGGTATACTTTACGGAAAAGAAAAATGGTTAAACCTGTTGCCTCCATATCAAGGTGGTGGCGAAATGATTGCTGAAGTTACTTTTGAAAAAACAACTTATGCCGATTTACCTCACAAATTCGAAGCAGGAACACCAAATATTTGTGGAGGCATTGCTTTTGGAGCTGCAATTGATTATATGAATGCAATAGGTTTTGATGCTATTGCAAACTATGAGCATGAGCTACTTGAGTATGCTACTGAAAAGTTACTAGCTATCGATGGACTTAAAATTTACGGAACTTCTAAGCACAAAACATCAGTTGTTTCTTTTAATTTAGAAGGAATTCATCCTTATGATGTAGGTACTATTCTAGATAAACTAGGTATAGCAGTTCGTACAGGTCATCATTGTGCACAACCTATTATGGATTTCTACAAAATTCCTGGTACTGTTAGGGCTTCATTTGCATTTTATAATACTAAAGAAGAGATTGATGCTTTAGTAGAAGGTGTCAAAAAAGCACAAATGATGTTGTCTTAACAACTTTGGCTTCTTTTTTGTATTATTAATGGTCTAAACCAAAATACAATCAAGATGAAATTAATTTTACTCATATTAAACCTAGTACTATTGAACTCTTGTGGAGCATCTAAACAAGAGTCGCTAACAAATAGTAATGAGAACGCTATAAATAGAGAAAAAGTGACGTTATCAGGAACTTATAAAATAGTAGCCATTGATGAAAACGATACATTACCTGACGATTTGACCATTTCCTTTGATAATAAGACAAATAAAGTATCAGGTTATTCTGGTTGTAATCAATTTATGGGAGATTATACGGTTGAAAATGATTCAATTACTTTTGGACCTCTAATGTCTACAAAACGATTTTGTACTGACAGTATTAATACAATTGAACGAAAAATGCTAAGTGCATTATCTAAAACCCAAACGTTGGTTTTTGCAAATGAAGAGTTGAGTTTTATGAGTGGAGATACAGTGGTATTAAAAGCTTCTAAAACCGAAACAAAATCTAATAAAGTTGCACAAGAAAGCGATTATGTAATTGAGTACTCAGCAATTACAAGAGGATTTCATAATTCGTTAAAATTGCAAAATGGTATTATGACTACTCTTAAAGGAATGGATTTAAAAGAAGCTAAAAAAGCGTGTTCTGAAGAAGACTTAGCTACTTTAAATAAATTGCTTCAAGAATTGGATTTAGAAAAAATAAACACACTAGAAGCACCTTCAAAAGCTCATCAATATGATGGTGCTCCAATAGGTCGATTAATGATTGAATATAAAGGGAAAACCTATCAAACACCTGTGTTTGATGCTGGAAATCCTAATAAATATGTTGCGCCTTTAATTGAGAAATTATTGGCAATTGCCGAAATGGGTAAATAATTGAAAAGCTGTATAACTATTCGTATTTTTGCATAAAAGAAAGACTGTGACAATACAAGAGATACAAAACGAGATTATAGACGAATTTTCAATGTTTGATGATTGGGAAGAACGTTACCAATACATGATAGATTTAGGTAAAACACTTCCACTGATTGATGCACAATACAAAACCGACGATTTTATTATAAAAGGTTGCCAAAGTAAAGTTTGGGTACATGCCAATTTAGATACAGACAAAGTTGTTTTTACTGCAGATAGTGATGCTATTATTACCAAAGGTATTATCGCTATTTTAATTCGTGTATTCTCAAACCAACATCCAAAAGACATCATAGAAGCTAATACAGATTTTATTGATGAAATTGGACTAAAAGAACATTTATCACCTACTAGAGCTAATGGTTTAGTAAGTATGATAAAACAATTAAAAATGTATGCAGTTGCATACCAAACACAATTAAATTAATATGGAAACCACAATAGATACAAACGCTTTAGGAGAAAAAATAGTAAAGGTTTTAAAAACTATTTTTGACCCAGAAATTCCTGTAGATATCTACGAACTAGGATTAATTTATGACGTTTTTGTTAACGAAGATTATGATGTAAAAATCCTAATGACTTTAACAACACCTAATTGTCCTGTTGCCGAAACATTACCTATGGAAGTTGAAGAAAAGGTGAAATCAATAGACGAAGTAAAATCTGCTGAAGTAGAAATTACTTTTGATCCGCCTTGGAGTCAAGATTTAATGAGCGAAGAAGCCAAGTTAGAACTTGGTATGCTTTAATAAGGTTTTATAAATGCCAAGACGTACGCCTACTTCATTAAAAGACGATAAAAAAACTAATCTTAAGTCGTCTTTTAATGCGCTTGTTTATATTCCTAGGTTTTTTAGAGAAATCTGGAATGTAAACAAAAAACTTTTTATACTTGCTGCCTTTTGCAGATTAATTGGCGCATTGCTTCCTGTTATTATTTTATGGGTTGGAAAACTCATTATAGATGAAATTATTCTTCAAACTTCATTAGAGGTTACTGATTACATCCAACTTTGGACCTATGTTGCTGTAGAATTTACCCTAGTTATTTTATCAGACTTGGTAAGTCGTGCTATTTCACTAACTGATGGTTTACTTGGTGATGAATATAATATTGCAACTTCGGTTACTATTATAAAAAAGACCAATCAAATTAACATTAGCTTGTTAGAAGATGCCGATTTTTACGATAAGCTAGAACGTGCCAGAACGCAAACCACAGGTCGTGTTGGCCTTATGTCTAACGTGTTAGGACAAGCACAAAGCGCCATTTCTATTGCAACACTTGTGGCTGGTTTAGTTTATTTTGAACCGTATTTAATCATCTTGTTGGTATTGAGTATAATTCCGTCGTTTATTAACGAAGTTCGTTTTAGTCAACAACAATATTCATTGGCTAGAAGCTGGACAGCAGAACGTAGAGAGTTGGATTACTTACGATTTATTGGTGCCAATGATAAAACAGCAAAAGAAATAAAGCTTTTTGGACTTACAGATTTTGTTGTAAATCGGTTTAAAAACCTTTCAGAAGAATACTATGAACTCAACAAAACCCTTGCTATAAAACGTTCGGCTTTAGGTTTTGTGTTTAACGTTTTGGGTTCATTAAGTTATTATGGTGCTTATGTGTTTATCATTTATCGTGTGCTTTCTGGTGCTATTACACTAGGTGAACTTACGTTTCTTTCTGGGTCTTTCAATAGGCTTATGAAAAACCTTCAAGACTTCTTTTCAAAATTCACACGTATTTCTGAAAGTGCTTTATATCTTAAAGATTATTTTGATTTCGTTGATATTTCTGTGGCTTCAAAAACCAAAGAAGACGTACCATTACCTAAACAGATTAAACAAGGTTTTGAGTTTAAAGACGTGCGCTTTTCGTATCCAGGTTCTGAAGTTGAAATATTAAAAGGCATTTCGTTTACATTAGAAGCTGGCGAAAAACTAGCGTTTGTCGGTCAAAATGGTGCAGGAAAAACCACATTAACTAAATTGTTATTACGTTTTTACGAACCAACTTCTGGAGAAATTTTGTTAGATGGTATTAATATAAATCGCTTTAATAAAGCCGAATATCAAGAGTTTTTTGGAGTGATTTTTCAAGATTTCTTTAAGTATGAATTTACTGTAAAAGAAAACATTGCTATTGGTGATATTGACGAACTGAACAATCAAGAAAAAATTGAAAATGCTGCTGAATTAAGTTTAGCAAATGATGTGATTTCAGAGCTAAAACACGGTTACAATCAACAATTAGGAAAACGTTTTGTAAACGGCATGGAACTTTCAGGTGGACAATGGCAAAAAGTAGCTTTAGCAAGAGCATATATGAAAAATGCCGAAGTAATGATTTTAGACGAACCTACATCAGCGCTTGATGCCAAAGCTGAAAGTGATGTATTCACAAGGTTTATTGGACTTACCGAAGGAAAGACAAGCATTATTATTTCGCATAGATTTAGCACAGTTAGACAAGCTGATAGGATTTTGGTTCTAGAAGAAGGTCGTGTTCTTGAAATAGGAACTCACGAAGCGTTGATGGCAAACAAATCGTTATATGCTGAATTATTTACACTTCAGGCCGAAGGTTATCAATAGCTTTCAACATATTAAACACTCGATTATCGAGTAAAACAATTTATCTTTGTAGTATGGCAGAAGACATTATAAACAGAGTCGCAAATAGTAAACTTGTTACTATAGATTTGGAAGACTACTATCCAAAAGGGCAACGCGTGTTATTTGATATAAAAGACTGGTTGTTTCAAGAGCTTATTTTAAAAGAATCTGATTTCAGAGCTTTTGTTAAGGAACACGATTGGTCACAATATCAAGATGCTTATTTAGCATTAACGTGTTCGGTAGATGCGATAATTCCTTCTTGGGCATACTTACTTATTACATCGCATGTTTCGGCTTATGCCAAAAAAATTGTAGTTGGTGATTTGGTGACTTTAGAAACAGCAATTTACCAAGATATCATATCGCAATTAGATGTTTCAGACTATTCTGAAAAACCTCTTATTATAAAAGGATGTGCCAACAAACCTATCCCTGAATCTGCTTATACCTTGCTTATTTCAAAGTTACAACCTATAGCAAAATCTATTATGTATGGTGAAGCTTGTTCTACAGTACCTTTGTACAAGAAAGGTAAAATGTGACTTTTGTAATAAAGTTGAGTCTAAGAAAAAGACTATTTTTGCACAGTAAAAATTTGATTTAAAAAGAAGTATAATGAAGAAACTATTATTTACAATTGCTTTAATTACAGTAGCGTTTACAACTAACGCTCAAACAATGGAAGAACTAAAGGCTGAACAAGCAGCAAAAAAGGACTCGATTGCAGCTATACAAGGTAGAGTTAATGCTCTACAAGCTCAAATTGATGCGCTTCCAGGATGGAGAGTAGGTGCTTTTGGTACAATTGGAGGAAGCATTTCTAACTTTAACAATTGGTATGCACAAGGAACACCAAATAACTCATCGGGTAGTATAGGTGTATCTTTTAACGGTTATGCCAATTTAATTCAAGAAAAATATTTCTGGAGAAATGCATTAACTGCAAACCTTAACTGGATTAAACTTGATGATAAAGACACTGATTTAGATGATGATGATTTTAACCCAACAACAGATGTTTTTAACCTATCATCTTTATATGGTAGAAATATCACCAACAAATTAGCAGCTTCTGCATTATTAGAATACAGAACGACACTTTTAAACAACTTTAACGATCCTGGATATTTAGATGTAGGTGTTGGTTTTACTTGGACTCCTGTTGATAATTTAATAGTTGTTGTTCACCCTTTAAACTACAACTTTGTATTTGCTGATAATGATGCAATTTTTGATTCATCTCTTGGTGCTAAAATTGTAGCAGACTATACAAGACAAATAGGAGCTGTAAGCTTTAAATCTAACTTATCAATGTTCCAAAGCTACAAGAGTTCAGACCTTTCTAACTGGACATGGACAAACTCTTTTGGTTATACTCTATGGAAAATGATTGGTGTTGGTTTTGACTTTGGTTTAAGAAGCAACAAACAAGAAGCGTTAAACTATGCTTTAGGTAATTTTGATCCTTTATCTGGAGATGACGAGCCTTCTTTTGGTAATGTAGATAATGATTTACAAACCTATTGGACATTAGGATTAAGCTATAAGTTCTAATTGAAATTGAACATAACATTAAAAAGCACGCTAACTAGCGTGCTTTTTTTATGATTCGAAATCTTCGTTGGAATAATCTGGATACAAAAAGTGATTGTAAGGGAAGCGTGTGATATGAATTTTTCTAACTTCATCATAAACACGTTTTCTAAAGTCTTCTAGGTTTTCTTTATTCAATGCTGAAATAAACAAAGCATAATCACCTATTTTATTCATCCAAGTGGTTCTCCACTCTTCAAGAGAGTAATGTGCTTTGGTACGTTCTTCCATTAAATCGTCTTCATCAAATGGTTCGGCTTCATAGGCATCAATTTTATTAAACACCATTATAGTAGGTTTGTCAGAGCTATGAATTTCATCTAATATTTTATTAACCGATTGAATATGCTCTTCAAAATTAGGATGCGAAATATCAACCACATGAAGTAATAAATCTGCTTCTCGAACTTCATCCAAAGTACTTTTAAAACTTTCAACTAATTGAGTTGGTAGTTTTCTAATGAATCCTACTGTGTCAGTCATTAAAAACGGAAGGTTTTGAATAACAACTTTTCTTACAGTAGTGTCTAGCGTTGCAAACAGTTTATTTTCGGCAAATACTTCACTTTTACTTACAACATTCATTAAGGTAGATTTTCCAACATTGGTGTAACCTACAAGCGCAACTCTAACCATTTGACCTCTGTTGCCACGTTGCACAGACATTTGTTTGTCAATGGTTTTTATTTTGGCTTTAAGCAACGCAATTTTATCACGTACAATACGTCGGTCAGTTTCTATTTCGGTTTCACCAGGACCACGCATACCAATTCCTCCTTTTTGTCGCTCAAGGTGAGTCCACATTCCTTTAAGTCTAGGTAGCAAATATTCGCATTGAGCAAGCTCAACCTGTGTTCTTGCATAACTGGTTTGTGCACGTTGCGCAAAAATATCTAGAATTAAATTGGTTCTGTCCAAGACCTTACAATTAAGTATTTTACTTATGTTGCGCTCTTGGGCTGGAGATAACTCGTCATCAAAAATTGCGGTACCAATTTCATTTTCATTAATAAATTCTTGTACGTCATTCATTTTACCAGACCCAATAAAAGTTTTTGGGTTTGGCATATCCATTTTTTGGGTAAAACGTTTTACCACTTCGCCACCAGCAGTATAGGTTAAAAACTCAAGCTCATCGAGATACTCTTTGGATTTCGATTCGTCTTGTTCTTTAGTAATTACACCTATTAAAACTGCTTTTTCTAACGTTATGTCCTTTTTTTCTAGCATATATTAATTTAAAGCACAAAGTTACACAATTGTTTGCAGTTTAATTTTCTTATTTTTAGAGCTTCCTTTAGTCTATTCTTTTAAGCAAAACCACATTCAATGCAATACACGATAGCGTTTTATAATATTGAAAATTTATTCGACATTCATAATGATCCATTTACTAATGATGATGATTTTTTACCAACTTCGGATAAAAGATGGACTCAAAAAAAATACGATAGGAAAATTTACAAAATTGGATCGGTAATTTCACAGATAGGAACTGATGAGAATACTACACCTCCAGCAATTGTTGGTTTAGCTGAGGTTGAAAATAAGCGTGTATTAAAAGATTTGCTTGCGAGTAAAGATTTGCAATCCATTAATTACGATTATGTGCATTATAATTCACTTGATGAACGAGGAATAGATGTTGCTCTTATATATAATAAGGATGTATTTACTGTAAATTCTTCTGAAACCTTCAATATTTTCATCACAGATGAAGATGGTGAAATAGATTTCACTAGAGATGTTCTTTTGGTTTCTGGTATGTTGGGAGGAGAGGAAATACATATTATAGTTAACCATTGGCCATCAAGAAGAGAAGGTGAAGAAGCATCATCATATAAAAGAGTGTTGGCTGCTCAAAAGAATATTGAAGTTGTTAACCGTTTAAAACAAGAGAACCCTAATTCAAAAATTATTGTTATGGGCGATTTTAATGATAACCCAAATGACGATAGTGTTGAAGAGTTAGTGGCAGGTGCAAACCTTTATAATCCAATGCAAAATTTAAGAAGCATTGACAAAGGAAGCCTTAATCATGATTTTAATTGGAATGTTTTTGACCAAATAATGGTATCAATAAATTTTCTTGAAACTAAACCAAGTACATTAAAATTTTCTGACGCCAATATTTTTGACTCAAAATTTTTAACACAATATAACGGTAAGTATAAAGGACAGCCTTACAGAACTTTTGTTGGAAAAAAATACAAAGGCGGATTTAGTGATCATTTTCCAGTATTTATTGAGTTAAAAAAAACAGATTAAAAAAGCGCTTAATCATTTTATCGGAGATAAATGCATTTAATCTATTATCATAATGTTAATGGGTTGTTAAGATACTTTTTTTTTATCTTCGGTAGCTTATCAGGTATTGCTTAAATACTATGATTGTTTATAACCCCAGATTAATTTTTATAAACATAGTATTAAGGTATTAACAATCAATATCTTGAGATTATATAAAATAATTTGTTCAATTATTAACTGCTAAAACCAAATGAAAAAAATTACTATTTGGCTAAGTTTAAGCTTTTTGTTGGCATTTTGCCAAACATCTATAGCGCAATTTAGCTGCGATTCCCCTATTATGATAACCGATGGTTATACAGCTGACGGGATAACTACACCAGGAACAGCTGGAATTGAAGATTGGAATGATCCAAATCCAGATTCATGTACTTCAAATGCATTCTACTGGGATGACGATGTGTACCTTTTTGGGTATACCGCTGGAGCTAACGATGAAGAAATATCTATGACTATTTTTACCAGAAATGGTTGGAATGGTATTGGTATCTTTTCTGATTGTAACGGTACTGCTCTAGAAGGGTGTTTAGCATCTGCAAGTTCAACAACGGGTAATGTGTCTCAGACAGTTTTAGCAAATGTTGGAGCAGGTGAAACCGTTTACATTGCAATTGGGCAATGGGGATCACCAAATGACTTAGATTTTGACGTTACAGCGTTTAATGCTGTAGAATTAGTAGACCCTCCATCTTGTTCTACTTTTACCACTCCAGTTGACGATTCGATTGATGTACTTGAAGATACAGCTATCAATTGGACTCAAGCTACTGGTGGAGCAACAGGATATAGAATTTCCATAGGAACATCTACAGGAGGTGTCGATATTGTAAATGACCTAGATTTAGGAAACGTGTTAACTTATACACCAAGTACTCCGTTAGCTTATAGTACTGAGTATTTTGTTAATGTAACACCATATAATTCTAATGGAGATGCTCAAGGATGTGCTGAGTTAAGTTTTACAACTAGAGAAGAGCCACCAGCAGGTACTGTTTGTGGAAATCCAATAGAGATAACCACACCATTACCTTATGTAACAACAGATGATACTTCTAATTATGGAGATGATTACACTGGAGGACCAGGAGCTAACTGTGGTTCAACTTCAGGATATTTAGGAGGAGATGATGTTGTGTACTCTTATACACCAACAGTTGATACGTCAATTGATATTGCATTATCAGGTGTAGGTACTTACACAGGTATTTTTGTATATACAGATTGTGCTAACATAGGTTCGCAATGTGAAACAGGAGCTGTAAATGGATTTGCTGGAGGAGATATGCTGATAGATAATTACACTGTTACAAGTGGAACAACCTATTATATAGTAATTTCAACATGGCCATCACCTCAAAGTACTCCTTACACATTAACAATTACTGAAAACACTTGTGTAGACGCTGAGGCAATATTTTCAACGGTTAGCGATTGTGCTAATGGTGATCAATTTTTATTAGAAGTTGATTTAACTAGTTTAGGTTCAGCAGGAACAATTACAATTAGTGACGACCAAGGTAGTACACCACAAACAGTTGATGCAGTAGGAGTTTATACTTTTGGCCCATATGCACACGGTACACCAGTAATAATGACAGCTGCAAATGATGATGATTCAAACTGTACATTGGTAAGTGCTAGTTTAACTGAGAACTATTGTTTAGACAATATCGTAGATTGTGCGGTAGGACCAGTAAATACGACATTCTGTTACTTTAATAATATAGACGATGATCCATCAGTAGCAACTTTTAGTTATACAAGTACAGATGGTAGCCAATTGAACCTGACGATAAACGCAGGTCAAATGGAAGGTTGTTGTGATGAATTAGTTGTAATAGATTCAGATGGAACAATACTATACAACCAAAATACACCAAACCCAGCAGGATTGACATTCCAATCTTCAGGAGACACAATATCATGGTACATTAACTCAGATGGTTCAGTAAGTTGTGAGAGCAATGGTTACACACCATTTGATGTAACAGTTGCTTGTGCAACTTGTGAAAATCCAGAAGCTACTTTTTCAACGGTTAGCGATTGTGCTAATGGTGATCAATTTTTAGTAGAAGTTGATTTAACTAGTTTAGGTTCGGCAGGAACAATTACAATTAGTGACGACCAAGGCAGTACACCACAAACAGTTGATGCTGTAGGAGTTTATACTTTTGGTCCATATGCTCATGGTACACCAGTAATAATGACAGCAGCAAACGATGATGATTCAAACTGTACATTGGTAAGTGCTAGTTTAACTGAGAACTATTGTTTAGACAATGTCGTAGATTGTGCAGTAGGACCAGTAAATACAACATTCTGTTACTTTAATAATATTGACGACGATCCATCAGTAGCAACATTTACTTATACAAGTACAGATGGTAGCCAATTGAACCTGACGATAAATGCAGGTCAAATGGAAGGTTGTTGTGATGAATTAGTTGTAATAGATTCAGATGGAACAATACTATACAACCAAAACACACCAAACCCAGCAGGATTGACATTCCAATCTTCAGGAGACACAATATCATGGTACATTAACTCAGATGGTTCAGTAAGTTGTGAGAACAATGGTTACACACCATTTGATGTAACAGTTGCTTGTGCAACTTGTGAAAATCCAGAAGCTACTTTTTCAACGGTTAGCGATTGTACTAATGGAAATCAATTTTTAGTAGAAGTTGATTTAACTAGTTTAGGTTCGGCAGGAACAATTACAATTAGTGACGACCAAGGTAGTACACCACAAACAGTTGATGCTGTAGGAGTTTATACTTTTGGTCCATATGCACACGGTACACCAGTTATCATGACAGCAGCAAACGATGATGATGCTAACTGTACATTGGTAAGTGCTAGTTTAACAGAAGAATATTGTCTAGATAATATTGTTGACTGCGACTTAGGGCCAGTAAACACAACATTCTGTTACTTTAATAATATAGATGATGATCCATCAGTAGCAACATTTACTTATACAAGTTCAAATGGACTACCTCTTAACCTTACAATAAATGATGGTCAAATGGAAGGTTGTTGTGACGAGTTAGTTGTTATAGATTCAGATGGAACAATACTATACAACCAAAACACACCAAACCCAGCAGGATTAACATTCCAATCTTCAGGAGATACAATATCATGGTACATCAACTCAGATGGTTCAGTAAGTTGTGAGAACAATGGTTACACACCATTTGATGTAACAGTTGCTTGTGCAACATGTATCAATCCTCAAGCAACCTATCAAGTAGTTGATGATTGTGATAATGGTGATCAGTTTTTAATTGATGTTAACGTAACATCTTTAGGAGACGCTAACTCATTAACTATTAGTAATAACATTGATGCAACAACTGTTTCAGTACCTTCAGAAGGAATTTACCAAATTGGACCATTCCCTTTCTTAGTTGATGTTGTAGTAACTGTAAGTAGTGATGATGATGTTAATTGTGTAATTAATAGCTCACCAATTCAGTTATTGGCTTGTCCGCCTGAAAACGACAACCCGTGTAATGCTATAGTGGCTACTGTAAATGAGGACAATTCATGTGATTTAGTAACAGCAGGAACTATAATAGAAGCAACACCTTCTGGAGTTCCAGATGGCGAATGTGGTGGTGACCCAGACGATGATGTTTGGTTCCAATTTACAGCATTAAACGAAGTTCAGCTGATTTCAATTACAAATATCACAGGAGGAACTACAAACTTAGATCATGGACTTTACGAAGGAACATGTGACGGTTTAACCGAGTTATATTGTTCTGCAGACACAGCAAGTGTAACACCTGAATTAGTTGTAGGAAATACATACTATATTAGAGTATTCTCAGGAGGTTCTGAAGGAGAAACAAGTACTTTCGATTTATGTATTAAAGATGCTCCAACTAATATAATCTGTGAAAACGCTGAAAACTTCTGTCAAGAAGGTGGAGCATTAGTAACTTCAAATATTATAGGAATTCCAGACCCTAACGATATTGCATGTTTAGGATCTGCACCAAACCCTACATGGAACATCATTCAAATTGGAGATCCAGGATTAATAGAAATTGAAATTTCTCAAGTAGATGATAATGGTAATGGTATCGATGTAGACTTTGTACTTTGGGGACCATTTGAATCAGTTGCAGACTCTTGTACTGAAATAGCTTTTGAAGATTGTCCTTCTTGCCCAAACAATACAAGTAACCCTGACTTTTACCCATTTGGTAATATAGTTGATTGTAGTTACTCTTTTGTTTCAGTAGAAAACTTAACAATTGATAATGCTCAAACAGGAGAAATATACATATTACTAGTTACTAATTTCTCTGACGATCCAGGAACAATTTCAATTAGTCAAACTAATGGAGGAGATGATGGAGACGGTAACGTAACAGCTGAAATAGAAGTAGATTTAGGACCAGATCAAAGTTTCTGTGGTTTCCCTTCTTACGATTTAGTTGCAGACTCTCCATTTGCTGATAGATATGAGTGGTATTGTGATGGATTCATAATAGAAGGAGAAGAATCTTCTGTTTTAACAGTTACTGAGTCTTGTACTTATACTGTTATTGCTTATGATGATCAATGTGATGCACAAGCTCAAGATCAAGTAACCGTTATTTTCGGATTAGAGCCTGTTGCTAACCCTGTAGATGATATTGTAACATGTGACGATGCTTCAGGAGACGAAATCGAAGACTTTGATTTAGAAATGCAAACTGCAGGAATATTAGGAGCTCAAGATCCTAGTTTATTTAATGTAACGTATCACTTGACGCTTACTGATGCTCAAACTGATACAGGCGCTTTAACATCTCCATACACTAACATATCTAACCCGCAAACTATTTATGTAAGAGTAGAAGATGCAAATCCAGATGCTTCTTTCTGTTTTGCGACAACAAGTTTTGATTTAATAATATCAGGACCAACACCAACAGCAACAAGTATAGATATAGAAGCATGTGATGATAATTCAGGTGATGGTATTGAGGATTTCGATTTAGCAGCTTATGATGCTGATATATTAAATGGTCAAGACCCAACGGAGTTTACAGTTACTTATTATGAAACTGAAGCAGATGCTGAAGCAGGTCAAAACGCTATAGATACTTCTTCACTTTACACAAGTGACTCTCAAACTATTTATGTAAGAGTTGAAAGCAATTCAGCATTTGACTGCTACTCTACTACTAGTGTGAATTTAATTGTGCTTCCTATTCCTGTTGCAACATTTAACACGACAGATGTTGATTATGAGGTTTGCCCTAACGCAACAGTTCCAATAGAAATAGCATTAATTCCTCAAGGGTATTCTGAGTCAGATGTTACTGTTGAATGGTATCAAGATGGAGGTCTTATTAGTGGTGAAACAGGATTAACCTTACCTGTTTTAACACAAGGTCTTTATACAGCAATTATTACTTATAACGATTCTAGTTGTACTTACGAAGTATCAGAAACAGTTATAGAATTAGAGAGTTGTATAATACCAGAGGGTATTTCCCCAGGAGTAAGTCCAGGACAGAACGACACATTTGATTTAAGTAGTTATGGTGTAACACGATTAGAGATATTCAACCGTAATGGCGTATTAGTATATTCTAAAGATAACTACACAAATGAGTGGTATGGACAGAGCAATAGTGGAGATGAGCTACCAGTAGGTACTTACTTCTATACGATGATCTATGAGAATGGAGCAAAGAAGCGTAGTGCTTGGGTATACATCAACAAATAAGACTAACCGAAATTAATCTAAGAACATGAAAAGACTCACAATACTAATACTAACGCTCGTAGGCTTTCAGGTCTTTGGGCAGCAGGATCCACAGTACACACAGTACATGTATAATATGAACGTCATTAACCCAGCTTATGCAGGCTCAAGGGAGAATCTAAGTTTTGGTTTACTGTATCGTACGCAGTGGACAGGATTAGAAGGAGCACCAAAGACAGGAACATTCTTTGGTCACCTTCCCGTAGGCGAGAAAGTAGGATTAGGGTTATCGATTATATCAGATAACATAGGTCCAGTAAACGAGACCAATGCTTATGCGGATTTCTCGTATACACTTCGATTAGGAGGCGAACACCGCTTGGCGTTTGGTGTTAAGGCAGGCGCAACGTTTCATGATATAGGACTCACAGGTCTTGATGTCGTGGACCCTAACGATCCTTTCTTCTCGGAGAACATCAACAGTGTGACACCAAACATAGGCGCAGGAGCATTTTATTATACAGACCATTACTATTTGGCAGTATCTGTACCTAATATTTTAAATTCGGTACACCTTGATGCCAATGGTTTTGAGTTAGGCTCAGAAGTTAGCCATTACTTCATAACAGGAGGATATGTGTTTGACTTATCACAAAATACCAAGTTGAAGCCATCGTTTTTGGTTAAGTCAGCCTTTGATGCACCAACCTCTTTTGATGTAAACTTAAATGCGTTGTTTTATGATAAGTTCGAGATAGGAGCCTCTTATAGGCTTGATGATTCATTTTCAGGGCTTATCAATTTTGCGATTACCCCATCGCTACGTATAGGTTATGCTTATGATAGTGTTACTTCAGATATAAAGAGGTATGCACCAGCATCGCATGAGTTCATGTTATTGTTTGACCTTAACTTCCCTAAGAAGGTATCACGATCACCAAGATATTTCTAACCATTCAAGCTAAACCAAAGATGAAAAACATACAAAAATATTTATTGATAACCTTGCTGAGTGGATTAAGTGTAACAGCTCAGAACAAGGACACCAAGAGAGCAGACAAGCACTTCAACAGGTTTGAGTTTGTTGAGGCAGCAGAAGAATATGCAAAGTTAGTAGAAGACGGAAAAGGCGACAGTTATGTATACGGTCAATTAGCCGAGTCCTATTACAATGTATTCAATACAGAGGAAGCAGAACGCTGGTACGCCAAGGCACTGGAGAGCAGTGACAGCCCAGAGATGATTTTTAAGTACTCTCAAATGCTTAAGGCCAATGGGAAGTACGAAGCGTCTAATGTACAAATGGCAAGATTTGCAGAGATGCGTCCAAGTGATGATAGAGCGATTGCTTATAAGAAGAATCCAGACTATCTACCAAAGATATTAGAAAAAGGCAAGAAGTTCAATATCCAAAATATGGGCTTTAACAGCAAGTATTCTGACTTTGGAGGAACGCTACAAGATGGTAAGCTGTACATTACATCAGCAAGAAACACCTCACGTAGAACCTATGGATGGAACGAAGAACCATTTTTAGATATTTATGAAATGTCAAAGAATGCAGATGGAACTTATCTAGCAGCAGCATTAGTAGAAGATAAAGTAAACACAAAGTACCATGAAGGAGTAGTGTCATTTTCACCAGATGGAAACACGATGTACTTTTCAAGAGAAAGTTTCTTTGAGAAGATGTATGAGAAAGACTCTATCACCAAAAACAGATACAGTGTACTGCAATTGTTCAAAGCAACTAAAGAAGGTGATAAGTGGAGCAATGTAGAAGGCTTTGCAATCAACAGTGAGAACTACTCGGTAAAAAACCCATCAGTAAGCGCAGACGGAAAGACATTATACTTTGCATCTAATATGCCAGGTGGCTATGGTCTTTTTGATATCTACAAGGCAAGCATCAACGATGATGGTACATTAGGAGAAGCAGAGAACCTAGGACAGAAGGTAAACACGCAAGGACAAGAGATGTTTCCTTATATAAGCAGTAACGGAACGCTGTATTTCTCATCAAACGGTCACTTGGGCTTAGGAAACCTAGATGTATTCCATACCAAGGAGATAGACGGTAAGATGGCACCAGTTAGAAACATAGGAGTGCCAATCAATAGTAATGCTGATGACTTTGCATTTAGATTAGATGAAGAAAGCGGAGAAGGCTTTGTCTCATCAAACAGAGAAGGTGGAGTAGGAAGCGATGATATTTATGCTATTAAGAAACTCCAACCATTATGTGATGTACTTATCACAGGAACAGTAACCGATTCAAAGACAGGTAACCCAATTAACGCAGCATCAGTAACGATGTATGATAGTAAGGAGAATAAAGTATTGTCAAAAGTAACCGATTCGGACGGTACTGTAGAGTTCATTGTAGAGTGCGGAGAAGGTTCAGCCCTTGAGGTGTCTATGGACGGTTATGAGAGTAAAAGAGTAACAGTAGAAGGCTCAGAGGAAGAAGAAGTAGCAGTAGCTATAGCACTAGACCCAATAGAAGAGATAGTGGCAGTGGACAGAGTAAACTTAGACCCAATTTATTTTGATTTTGACAAGTCTAACATTACCTCACAAGCAGCATTTGAGTTGGATAAGCTGGTACAGGTGATGCAAAAGTATCCAGAGATGGTTATCTCAGTATCGTCACATACAGACAGTAGAGGATCAGCATCATACAACATGGCCTTATCGGACAGGAGAGCAAAGACAACAGTATCTTATGTAGTCTCTAAAGGGATAGACAGATCAAGAATAACAGGATCAGGCAAAGGAGAGAGTGAGCCTAAGGAAGATTGTGGATCAGGATGTACAGAGGAGCAACACCAGATGAACAGAAGGTCAGACTTCATCATCGTTAGTGGTGGACCTATGTAATATTGCTTTAAATAAAAAATAAAAAGCTCTATCGTAAAAGATAGAGCTTTTTTTATGAGATTTTTACCAGAAATAGTATGGCAATAGCTATGGTTACAATTGGTAAAAGTATTAAAGAGACAATACTATATTGAGGATTGTTACTTTTTGTTTTAGTATTAAGAATTTTTCGTTTTTTGCCACTATAGTACATCCAATTTCTAAAATAAAGAGCTATTGAAACTAAGATAAAAAGTGTCCAAGCTTTAGAGGATGACATAGTATTTACTTTCATTTGGGCTAAGAATTCAGAAAAGAAAATACCTAAAAGCAATACTAATGAACATTGTACTAAAGAAATGTAGGCAACACTAATTGTGTTTGAACGCTGTTTATACCTTTTTTTAATTTGATTAAAAAAGGAAAAGAATAAAGTATCAAAGGTTGTCATTTATTAAATATAAAAAAACCTGCTAAATAATTTTAGCAGGTTTTTAATAAGTTATCTAGCTTAATTAATCTACAGATATTTTTACATTATCAACATGTAATGTCATGTTTTGGTTTGATGTATCACTTCCTGTATATCTAAACGCTATATAAGCAGTTCCTGTATAAGAAGAAAGGTCTACAGAACCAGAGCTTACCCAAGTAAACCATGTATCAAAATCTACAATATAACTTTTGTCTACTGTTAAAGTTGTCCAAGTTGCAGTTGTTACTCCATCTTCAGTACCATCAAAATCAGTTGAGATTAATACTTCTAAAGGGTCATGACCTGCATCAGGATAAGCATGCTCAGTTGCAAAAGTAAATGTTTCACCTGTTTGAGCATCCATATCAATTCCTGGAGTGATTAACCAAGCAATATTAGAAGAGTCTCCAGAGTTATAAGGATTAAGCTCAGCATAACCGTTTCCAGAATATACTTGCTCAGTCCAAACTACACTACCAGCTTCAGCATAGTTAATCCAACCATCAATATTAAGTTCGGTATTATCGATTGCCGAACCAAATCCTTCTTCAAAAACAGGATCGCATCGTTGATCGTTAAAGTCAATATCACTAGTATCATTAAGGCTTAATACTATTTCATCTCCTCCGTAAGTTTGGTAAACAACTCCTGAAATAGTTCCTCTGAATTCAGTTGGAACAGGTAAGTCAGAAAAACTTGCAAATGAGCTAGTAAATACATCAAATTCATAACCTGATTCACAACTAGACATTGCTCTTTGTGTATCAAAATCATCATAAGGATCAACAAATGGTCTACCTTCTAAATCACTTAAAAACTGCATGTTTTCTAAAGACACAAACATTCCTAAGTGTGAAGAGTTAATGTCTGAAGGATCTACAACTAAAGGAACAATGGTTTCAGTAACATCAGATCTAAAAATATAGTCAGGTACCATAGCAGCTGTTATTTCAGTTACTTCATCGCCATCTTCTAATCCAATACTTAAAAGTTCGTTAGAGTTTTCTCCAATGTATAATCCATTTAAAGAAACATAAACTTCTCTACCCTTATTAAATTGATTGTATGAATCAACTTGATTTAAAAGTATACCTATTGCTGCTGTAGGGTTTTCAGGTGCATCTTGCATGTAAAACTCTTTATAGAAATTTCCTGTTAAATCTGAAGAAGATACATAACCTTTTACAACAATGTTAGATTCTATTGCAGTAGGAGCTCCATTATATAAGTTTTTTACATCTGCAATACTCATCATTGACCAGTTGTCTGACATAGCTACAGAATCTAAAATACGTTGAAGACCTAAGTTTTCTTCAGTTCCTAAATTACTAGGAATAGTAAAGTCGTCATCTTCTACACATGAAGTAATAGTAAATAATACCATTAAGCTTAATGCGTACGTTAATAATTTGTTTGTTTTCATAATTTGTTAATTAATTTTATTTAATTTTTCTTTTTCTAGAATCTAAAATACACATTTACAAAGTAGTTAGTACCACGACCGTACCAATATTTTGGTCCAAACACTCTTTTTGGGTTTGCAGTGTCGTCTCTAAGCTCTCTATAATTAGCGTTTCTACCTTGTTCAAAACCTCCAGTTTTGTACTCTTTGTCTAATAGGTTACCTACACTTGCAAAGAAACCAATGTAGTAATCGTCAATTTTCCAAGATTTTCCTCCTATAAGGTTAACTACCATATAATCGTCAAATTCTTCTTGTTTTAATAACTCAGTAGCAATAGCTTCATCATAGTCATTAAATGGTAATCCATCAGCATCTAAATAGAAATTTTCAGTTCTAGTTAATGGATTAATATCTAAGTATGCGTTTGAGAAAAAGTTTGCTGTTGCACCAAACCACCAGTAGTCTGGATCACGATATTCAAAACCAATTGAAGCAGCACGTTGTGGTCCTCCAGCAATTTTATAATCTTTTAAGTTAGCTTCTCCGTAAGAGATTGAACCATCTTCTGAAGTGAAACTAGCTGATGTTAAGTATAAATTAGGATTGTTATCGTATGTGTATTGTCCTACTGAAGCAGCACCTTTTAACTTAATTGTAGGTGTTACTTGCGCTTCAATACCAAACTCTGCTCCTATATGTCTTTTATCTATTCCTTGTAATACTTCTTGAACAAAAGCAGAAGTTTCGTTATCCTGAATATCAAAACCACTTAAACCATCAGCATAGTAAAAAGATACTTCGTTAGCATCTTCTATTTTTGAATAGAAACCTGTAAGTCTAGCTTTTACAATTGGAGATCTAAAAATATAACTTGCATCAACTGAGGTTACTTTTTCTTCTTCAATACCTCTTACGATATTGTGGTTTTCTCTAGAGTTAGAGTACGTGTTTCTTAAAGAAGGTGCTCTTGTAATGTAACCAGCGTTAACATCAAATAAGTGTTTACCTGTAATTTTATAAGTAAATCCACCTTTAGCACCAAAACCAGTAAATGATAGTTTTTCACCTTTACCGTATGAACCGTCTCCAGCAAATCTACTGTGTTCCCAAAGACCTTCTCTTTGGTATTGTGTGCTTGTTAAACTACCAGCAACATAAAAATCAACTTTGTTGTATTTAAATTGCGCTTGAGCATAACCTGAAACGATATCGGCATGTAAGTTATAGTTATATCTAAACTTGTCTCCTTCACCTACACTTCTGTCAGGGTTTTGAGCATCAAATTGATAACCATCAAAAGCATCTACGTTTAAAGCTCCAACTGTTGAGCCTAAAACATCAATGATTTCACCAAAATTTTCTGATTTTAATTTTCTGTAATTAACAGAAGCATTTAATAATATATTTTGAGAAAGCTCAGAGCTTAAAATAGTATTAGCTGTAATTTGCTTGTCGTCACTTCTGTCTTCATATAAAACATAAGCAGCATTATCACCATTAATATTATTGGTAAGGTTGGCGTCTATAATTCTGTTCCAGTCTAACTGACCATCGTTAATAAATTCTTGTTCAGCTGTATAAGCACCTGCATAATCAGGACCATCATTATCTGCTAAAAAGTAACTTGGTAGTTTTTGGTAATAAGCAGGACTTGGGTTAGCTCCACCTGAGAAATCTAATCTACTATTTCCTAATTTACCAAATTGGTAAGCAACATTTGTGTTTAAAGATGTTTTGCTGCTAATATCCCAATAGTGGTTTAACATTAAAATTGGTTCTTCAACTTCTTTTACACGAGAGTTACGCTTTTCACCATCTAAATAACCCCAATATTCATTATACTTAATTCCTTTTAAGTCATAAACTTCTTGTGTGTTAGGAGATGATTTTCCTCTTCTGTTAGGCGCATAAATTGAAGTAAAGTTTATGCTGTGCTTGTCATTTATTTTTTTCTCTATAGAAGCAAAAAATGAATTAGCATCATATAGTGTTGCATCTTGGAAACCTTCATTTCCCCAACGTCTTCCTACCATAAAAGTGTAAGCCCAACCACCTTTTACTAAACCAGAAGCATAACTAGCCATTAAACGGTTAGTGTAACTTCTATTTGAAGATGAATAGGTAATACGAGCACCTTTTCTGTAGCTAGAAGCTCTTAAATTAATATTAGTAGTTCCTAAAACACCACCAAAGTTGTAAGCAGAAGGTGTTAAACCAGTAGTTAATTCTTGGTTACGTAACACGTCATTAAGTCCACCCCAATTACTCCATTGTGGTCTTCCGTCAAAAACTTTGTTCATTTCAATTCCATTAAGTAATATGGAACCGTTTTCAGAATCTAAACCTCTTACTCTAAAGAAAGAAGAACTAAATTCAAATGCAGCAGTACGCTGAAAGATGTCTTGCGATGATTGTAAAAGACCAGAAATGTTGTCGGCAGCACTGGTATCATCGTTTAACTCATCGTCAGAAAGAGTGATAGTAAATAAATCAACAGAGTCAGAGACATCAATATCTAATGTCATGTCTGTAATATTTACTGTTCTTCCTTCATTTACTACAATAGGATATCTTTTAGTAGTATATCCATTTTTTGAAATTCTTAAAACTTGCTCACCTAGTGGCACGTTTGAAGAAAATGTAAACTCACCAAGAGCATCTGTAGTAGTTGTTTGTTGTGTTTCTTCTATTGTAATCGTTACACCAGGAATTGGTTCAGATGTTACTGCATCTTTAACACTACCTTTTACAATTGTGCTTTGAGCATACATTGTAAGAGATGAAAAAATTCCAAATAGAAAAATTAATAAACTTTTTTTCATACTAAATTTTAAGTTAATTGTCTTGTCTACATTAAATAATTATTATTTAAGGCGTGCAAATTTACATTATTTATAATAAATATATACTTTTGGCCTGAGTTTTGTACTCATATTAATGATAACATAACATAGCTATAAATGAAATACTTGAAAATTTGTGCTGCATTACTACTTGTAGCATCTTTTTTTACTGCTAATGCGCAAGAGAAAAAGAAATTTAAAATTCACACAGTTGCTTTTTACAATTTAGAAAATTTATTCGACACCATTAATGACCCATTAAAGTTTGACGAGGCGAGTCCAATTATGGAAATGAGCGCTAACAGACAAGAGGTTTATGAGAAAAAGGTTAAAAATATGGCGCGAGTAATTTCTGAAATTGGTGCAGATGTTACAGGAAACGCTCCAGCTATTATTGGTGTTTCTGAAATTGAAAACAGAGATGTACTTGAAGATGTTGTTAACGATCCTCAATTATTAGATAAAGACTATGGTATTATTCATTACCATTCACCAGATGCTAGAGGAATTGACGTTGCTTTATTGTATCAAAAAAAGTTATTCAGACCAATAAGTACAAGTTCTCACGAGTTGAAACTCTATGATGATATTAGTAGAAAACGTGTGTATACTAGAGATCAACTTTTAGTGAGTGGAGAATTAGATGGTGAGTTAGTGCATGTTGTGGTTAATCACTGGCCTTCTCGTAGTGGTGGTGAAGCACGTAGTAGACCAAAGCGTGTTGCAGCAGCTAAACTTAGTAAGCGTATTGTAGATTCGCTTCAGTCTATCGATCCTTATGCTAAAATATTCATCATGGGCGATTTAAATGACGATCCTACCAATGAAAGTGTAAAAAAGGTTCTTAAGGCTGAAAACAATAAAGACAAAGTAAAACTTAAAGGAATTTATAACCCTTATGAAGATTTTTTCAAGAAAGATGGTTTAGGAACAACAGCATATAGAGATGCATGGAGTTTATTTGACCAAATTTTGGTTACTAAACCTTTAATTGAAAAAGACTACGATTCATTTAGAATGTACAAAGCAGGTATTTTTAACAAAAACTACTTAACTAATAAATATGGACGTTATAAAGGATATCCATTAAGAAGTTTTGCCGATGGTGGATTTACCGATGGCTTTAGTGACCACTTTCCAGTATACGTTTATGTCATTAAAGAAGTAAAAGAATAAGAAGAATTCTCTTCAAATAAAAAAAGCGCAAATATTTATTTGCGCTTTTTTTATTTATGCTATACCCAACCAAATTTTCCATGGTATCATATACAATACAAATGCTAAAGCAATAGTATAAAATATAGCCAAAAGTTTAAACTTAGGTTTAGACGTTAATTTCTTTTTATGTTTAGAATAGCCAATTGTAATAAGTACAACAGCAATAATCATCGCAAAAGGATGCTCAATAATTTTAGAACGTAAATCATCATTTCCCATGATACTATTCATTCCCATATCACTAATCAAAGCCATATAATCAGATACAAAAAAGAATATTAACCCTAATAAGAGCTGTATATGAGAAGTAATAAGAGTGAATAATGAAACTCTAAAATCAAAGGCTTGAAATTCTTTGTTGCCAAAAAACTTAACAAGAGCATTAACAGTAGCTATGATTAAAACCAAAAGCACCAAGTAAGCCCAATAGGAATGTAAAAATTTAATAGTATCGTACATAGTTAGTATATAAAATGTTTGTAAAACAAAAATAACGATTTTATGGCATCAATAAGCATAAGCTTATTCTGAAATTGTAAAATGTCGCTTCGCTTCATTACCAAATTCATCTACCACAGTAATTAAGTGCTTACCTTGTTTGGGGATAATGGCGAGTTCGTGTATGTCTTTCGTGCTTCCCATATAAATATCATCAACATACCAAAACAAAGTAGTTTCAGGTTTTGAATGGGCGATTTGGAGTACTAAATCGTTGGTTGAACCATCAAAATCTTTTGGTAAAAAAATACTGTTGTTTTTCTTCGGATAAATGAATGCCATTGAAATACTGTTTTCACCCAAACAATCACTTCTAAATTTGGGCAAAGGCTTATAAAACGGATTTTTGGTTTTGTAATAATACCCCATCAAAGGTGGCAGCACAAACCATGACTTATGCTTGATATTGCTCGTGCTTTCGCAAGAAGAATTTACTTGAAACGTTTCAGTCTTATTCAAATGCACCAACACATGATACGGACAAGGTTTTGTTTTCAATCCGCTAATTTGAATGAATTTATTTTCGGTATCATCACAATTTGGTGATGCTCTATGGCCACTTTTTTTGCAGATAGTAACTTCTTGCATTTCATCAAAAGGTTTTGCAAACCATGGGCTGTTGGGCAACACATCAAACACGTCAAATAAAATAGGAGCAGCAGCTTGTACTCCAACCAGACCTGGTCTGCCTTCGCCATCGGCATTTCCAACCCAAACACCAACCACGTAATCTGTTGTAGTACCAATAGCCCAAGCGTCACGAAAGCCAAAACTGGTTCCTGTTTTCCAAGCAATTTGTTTAGAGCCATCAAAAAACTCCCAGTTTTCATCACCTTCTGGTCGATTTACTTCTTTTAAACTTTCGTAAGTGAGATAAATGGAGCCTGCATCAAACAGTATTTTTTCACTGCTTTTTTTTCCGAAGTCAACCGTTTCCGAAGCCAAAAATGTAGGTTCACAAAATTCGTTGGAATAATATTCACTCGACGTTTCAGAAAAATGATTTAAGGTCGAAGACAATGCTGCGTAGCTTTTGCATAAGTCCCAAAGATTGCTTTCGGCTCCACCAAGAATGAGCGATAAACCGTAATGATTAGCATTGTATTTTAAATCTTTTAGTTGAAGTGTTTTTAAGTAATGATGAAATCGATCCAACCCAAACTCCTGAAGCATTCTCACCGAAGGCACATTCAGCGAACGCGACAAAGCTCTACTTGCTGGTATGGCACCATCGTATGTTTTGTTGTAATTTTCGGGATTGTAACTCCCAAATTGCGTGGGTACATCAGCCACTAAAGTGTTGGGTAAAATATCACCAGCATCGAGCATTGCAGCATATAAAAATGGTTTTAAAATACTACCTGTACTTCTGGGTTTATCAATAATATCCACATCTTTTTGATGGGATTTATCGGTAGGTGTGTTTCCAACGTAAACCAAAACCTGTCTGGTTTTTACATCTAAAACCAAAACTGCAGCATTGTAAATTTCATTCTGGCTTAATTGATTGTAATGTCTTTTCACAGTACGATTAACCTGCTGCTGCAATGGTGTATTGATGGTTGTTTTTATATGTTTGCCAGAATAATTTTGAGCTACCTTTTGCAACAAATGAGGTGCAATTTGTGGCAACGGATACGGTTTTTGTGGTAAACTTTCGGCAACGGATAAATTATAGGTTAACGAATCAATAATTTGATTTTGAAGTAGCTTTGCTAAAAGACGGTTGCGTTTTTTAAGTAAACGTTCTTGGTTTTTTCCTGGGTAAATTAAACTTGGAGCATTAGGTAAAACAGCTAATGTAGCACTTTCAGCCCAAGAAAGTTCGTTTGCATTTCTGTTGAAATAGCGCCATGACGCAGCATCTAAACCAACGACATTGCCTCCAAAAGGTGCATTACTGCTGTAGTAAGAGAGAATTTTATCTTTGGAAGTTCGTAATTCCAAACGTGTTGCCAGAACAATTTCAATGGCTTTTTCAAAATAAGTTCGGTTTTTACCTTTTCTGGATAATCGAATCACTTGCTGCGTAATGGTGCTTCCACCACGTTTTATACCATCAGATTTTAGATTTTCGCGTAAAGCTTTAAAAATGGAAACTGGATTAAAACCAGGGTGCTTGTAGAAATATTCGTCCTCAAACTGAATAATACAAGTTTTGAATTTCTCTGGAATACTATCGTTATGCGGAAATCGCCATTGTCCGTCTTTTGCAATTTGAGCACCTAGTAATTTGTCGTTTTTACTGGTGATAATCGTTGCAGTTGGGTCTTTGAAAAGTTGTTTTGGCAAACAGAAATAGTAGGCAATCAGCAATACAAAAAGTACTGCTGACTTTATTTTGTTGTTTTTTATGTAAGATAAGAGGCGTTTCAAATTAAGTGCTAGATTTTGTCATTCTGCGCTGCGACGCAGAATCTATTTTATTTGGATTCCGCATCAAGTGCGGAATGACAGCTTTGATTATATTTCTCCAAACTCATACTCACGTTCTACTTTACAAATTTTCACATTATACCAACTGTACCAATCTTGTCTGCCTTTTTGTTGCGCTACTAAATGCTCGGTGTGCTGTTTCCAGTTTTTTATAGCTTCCAGACTTTTCCAATAACTCACTGTAATTCCAACCTCATTTCTTGCGCTATCCATACCTAAAAAGCCGTTTTGAGTTTTGGCAAGTGCTTCCATTTGGTTTGCCATTTCAGCATAACCTTCTATGTCTTCTTTTTGAGTTGAAGTGAAAATGACTGCATAATAGGGTTTAAAATCTTTTTTCATAAATTAATTTTCAACAGTTACCCACTGGCCTTTAGTTCTCACTAAATACTCATTATCATACATCGCTTCGGATTGAATTCCAGGTAAATAATAGGTCCCTAAATAGGAAGCGTTCAACATCACGTTAAAGGTTTTGGTACCCTGTTTTCCTTTTTTGCCTAAATCGAAATAGAAATTCACACGGTCGTCTCTAATGTCTGTATAACGTGCTTGACTAGTAGTCGTGTCGCCAAAATCGGTAAAACGTGTATTGACGATTTCCCAACCTGATGGGAAAATTTGCGTCAAAGCCACATCGTTCACGTTTTCATTTTTAAGATTACTTACGCTAACAGTTGCCACAAAATCCTGACCTTGTTGCAGTTTAGAAACATCAATTATGTTGCCTTTTAAATCTTTGTATTGCACCGAAACGTTCAATCCGCGTTGTTCTGCAATTTCTTCACCTAAAGGCAATTTTCCTGAATTCAGCACACGTACATACACCACATTGTCAATGTTGTTGGTAAACGAAAGTGAATTTGCACCATCGATAACCTTGAGTTCTCGCTGCGCAATGGCACTTTTGGTGTTTATGGTTTCAGTTTTACCATTGTTGGTATAGCTTATGTTCAAGGCTTTTCCGCCATTGGCTTCTACCATTTTCGCCATCGCCAATAAACTGTAGGCTGTGGTTTGGGTACTCATCCAACGATTTCCAGATAGTTCTTTGGCAATGTATTGCGCCAATTCACGCTGTTTTGGGTTTTTGGTCAACACCATAGTTTCCAAAGCCATGGCTCTATTCCTATCTATCGAACCGTAAGTATAGTAGTTGTATCTAGGCGGTTGAAAATTAATATTGGCACGTTGTGAAATGCTTTCACTCGCTTCTTTTTGTCCTGCCAATGCGTATGCTGCTGCCAAGCGCCATTTGGCTTCGTTGGAAATTTCCGAAAACTCACGCAAACGGTTCATGCTTGCTAAATCGGGTTCGCCAGCCAATGCCAAAGTGTATAATCGGTAGGCTTGCGCTAAATCGGAATTGTAGGTTCTGTAACTCGGTCTCCAATCGCGAGCAGCTTGTTTTTGATAGCTTAACCAATTGTTTTTGAAGGTTAGCGGCAACACAAAACCTTTCTTTTCGGCTTCCAGCATAAAATGGCCTGCATAACTCGTGCTCCAATCGTTAGCGGTGTTTTCTCCCATCCAATAACTCATTCCACCATTTGGCTGTTGAAAATGGGCTAGTTTTTTAATACCATTTTCAATGTTAGATTGAATGTTTTGCTTTTTATCATAAGTTAAATCGAAAATATCACTCAAGAATAACTGCGGAAATACAGCCGAAGTAGTTTGCTCTAAACAACCATGAGGATATTGAATTAAATATTGTAATCTGCGTGTGAAATCCATTGGAGGCAAGGTTGAAAATTCTACCGTTGCGCTGTTGGTTCCTGCAACGCCAAAGGTTGAAAAATCCAATGTTCCTGTAGCTTTAGCTTCTAAAGTTTTATCGATGGCTTTTGAAGTAATTGGATTCGGATTCACCACATCCAACTCTACTTTGTAAGTCGATTTTTCACCATTTCCAGTAGCAATGACTTCAACGGTATTGATACCTTTTGCTTTACTGACATCGAGTTCAAAATATGCCATTTGTTCATCGGGTTTTGCAAAACTCAAGTTTTGGGTTTGCGTACCAACTATGGAAATGCCATCGCTTAATTTCAAGCTAATATTGACGTTTTTCACTTTGTTTTCCATCGCAAAAACAGTCACAGGAAGCGTTACTTTTTCGCCAGGGCTTAATTTCCGCGGAAGCGAAGCCAACACCATCAATGGTTTTTTCACTTGTACGGTTTTGTCGGTGCTTCCGTAAGCTTCTTTGGTATTGTCACCAGCAATTACCATAGTGCGAACCGAACCAATATAATTTGGCAGTTTGATGCTGTGTGTGTTGTTTTCGCCAGCCTTTAAAGTAAAAGGCCCTAAATAGGTAACCACAGGTTTAAAACGGTTGGCTTTTTTGTTCTTTCCAGCCAATGCGCTGCCATCACCACCAATGGCAAATACTTGGTCGATACTACCAGAATAAGCGCCAATAACGTCGTCAAAAATATCCCAAGTTTTTACGCCTAAAGCTTGACGCTTGTAAAATTCGTCCCAAGCATTTGGCGTTTTAAAACGCGTTAAATCGAGCAAACCTTCTTCAACCATCGCAATAGTGTAAGTCATGGATTTGTTGTTTTTTTCTGAAACCGAAACTTTAAATTCTTGTTCTGGTTTTAACACATCTGGCATTTTTAGTTGAGGTTCCAACTTGGTATTTGGGTCTTCCACCATAATTGGAATGACGCCATACAAACGAATTGGTAAATCGTTTGCCGAAATAGCGTGCGGTTGCAACAACGAAATATTTACGAACACATTTGGCGCCATTATATTGGTTATCGGAATATCAACAACCGTTTCGCCTTGTTGGGTTTTTACCCATCTGTAATCGAGAACTTCGGTGCCATTTTCTATACTTACCAAAGCACGTCCTTCGTTACCAGAATTAAAAGTGATTTTTGCCGTTTCGCCAACATTGTACTGTTCTTTATCGGCTGAAAACACTAACATTTTAGCCGCTTCTTTATCGTTTGAAGGTGCTTTTTGCCACCAGTTTTTATAGAAATAAGCGGTTCGTCCTGTGGCATGACCACTTTTTGGGTCAACCACTCTAATGAGGTAACGACCACGTTCGTTATCTGGAATTTTTATACTGAACGACCCTTTTCCGTTCGCATCTGTATTGACTTTGGTGTCTAAATACGGTCTATGATAGGTACTCGATACGTAACTTGATAGGTTGTCGTAAGAGGAATTCCACCACCAACGCCATTCAATTTTATAGACTTTTACTTCAAGATTGTTTCGCTTAATCGGTTTGCCATCTTTATCAACCACAACCACATCAAAAGTTTGGTTTTCATCTGTAAAAAATGAACCGTAGGCATTTCCTTTAGGTGATTTCAATCCAACAAACGACTCGTAAGGTGCGTATTGTTTGGTAAAAGCATCCATTGAGAAGTCGCCACCATTTTCAAAAGCGCGCACCAAAAATTGTACGTTCAGCATTCCTGGAGCATTTTTGCCAACTTCCAACTTTTTGTTGATGCTTGCTAAACCTTCGGCATTTACATTGCCTTCAAACACGTTGATTTCTTCGGTGTTGAACTCGCGCGTTGGGTCGTTAAAAACGTAATTGGTATAATTTTTAAACCCTGAATACGATGTGCTGAATTTCGCCTTGACTTCAGCTTTTAAGTTTTTTCCAGCAGCTCCGTGAAGCCATTTTACATCCAAAGTTCCGTTTAATGGTTCGTTGCTGGTTAAAATATCGTTTTCAAAATCGACTTTGATTTTTAATCGGTTTGGTTTTACGGTTTCAATTTTCAGCCCTTTATGGAAGGTTGCACCACCAACCGAAACTTTGGCGTTGTAATTTCCGGTTTTATCTTCGGTTGATGTTGGTACAGTAAACGTGTAAAAATTATTGAGGTTGTCTGCAGTTATATTTTTGTAAACCAACTTGCCGTTAGGGTCTGTAATTTCCAATTTTACAGGATGTCCTTTTGGGAGTTTGTTGGCAACATCATTTAGCATAAAAGTTAAATGCAGAGTGTCTCCAGGTCGCCATACACTACGTTCGCCATAAATATAGCCCTTAAGTCCGCGTTGTAATTTATTTCCTGAAACATCAAATTTACTTAACGACAACGAATTGCCATCAGCCAATTTTACATAGGTTTTGTTGGCGCCTTTGGTGACAATGGCAAATGACGCGTGTTTTTCGGCATCAATAGTTACGAGTCCATCTTTGTCGGTAAATAAAGAAGCGATTTCCTGTTGCTGAAAGTTGTAAATTTTCACTGAAGCATTGGCTTCCGGATTGGTGGTTAAAATATCAGTTACCGCAAAATAGTAGGAATTGTTGGTGCTTTTTTTGGCAATCACACCCAAGTTTGAACCCAACAGATTTTGAGATACGATACGGTTTTCGTTGTAATATGCTTCGTGACAAGGGTTGTCGCGTTCACGCCAATTGTAAGTGTAGTTTCGGTATCTGTACGTGAGGTTGTCCCAATATTCTTCTTCCTTTAATTCTTCGTCTTCGGTAAAAGTCTCATTGTAATCGCCTTCGTAATAATAGTCTTCTTCGTAGTAATAATCGTCGTATTCATCATCTTCTGCATTGGTGACAGAGGTGTTTGCAGAGCAATCGTACAACGAATAATTTTTATTGAAACTCAATTCCACACGATACATTGCGCCAGCATCAGCCTTAAAATAATGGGATAAATCGATGCTGTAGGCTTTCCATTTTCCGGTGTTTTCGGCAGCAGTTTGCAGTTGAATGGTTTGTTTGGCAATGCGACGACCAACCTTTTTAATGTTGTATTCGTTGTTGCTGTTGAGGTTGTTATCTTGTAGAAATTGTAAAATATTGTCTTCAAAAATTTTGATGATGCGTACATCAACAGCACTTAAATTTACCGCTTCAAAGTTGAATTTTAGTTCCTGCGAATTTGGTAAAATGGTACCATTGCTAATTAATCTAACCTGTGGTTTTAATTCTTCAAAAGCAATACTTTCGGAAAACGGTTTTTTGAGTTTAAAGCCTTCATCGTTGGAAATGCCTTGAAACACATCTACCAGAATATTGCCAACCAGCTTGCTATCTGGATACACTTTTAGTACGTTGCCATCAACAACATATTTTGGGTTTTTTACATTTTGAATAGTGACCAATCCGTCGAAATTTTGCTGTTTTTTTAATGGGTCGGAAAAGTTGATGGAAAGGTATTGTTCAGGCGATTGGATAACATCTACATCAATAATGGTGAAGTTATTAATCCCAGGAATGACCACTTTGTTTTCGCCAGAATTGTCTGCTTTTATGGCTTTTCCGTTCCATTTTACGAGAATTTCGCTGTCCTCAATTTTTCGGTTGATGCTATCAATTCTAAATTCAAAAACTTTTGAACGCGTGTTATTTTCATTAAAAACAATGGACAGATTTTTTCCGTCTTGAGTGGCTTCAACCAATTTTTTTGCGTCTTCTAAATTAATCACATCTGCCGAACGTAAAATAGACTCTAGATACTGCCAATTTTTGCTGTAGGATTGTAGGTTGTTGGTAACGATACTGAAATTTGGCGTGATGGTTTTAAACTGAAAGGTGTAATCTTCAAAACCTTTCGGAATGTTGTCGTAAATCTTGTTCAGCTTTACTGAAAAAGTGTATTCTGTTGCAGGTTCTAGAGGTTCATCTGGAGTAAAAATTAGTGTGTGTTTGTTGGCTACTGTTAGTTTTCCTTCGGAATGTGGTGAGATAGACACGATCTTATCGGTAATTTCTTGTCCCATTTCCCAACCCTCAACATCGTTTGCCAAATTAATTTGAATAGGATCAACTACCGAAACTAATCCTGAAGAGGTGTAACTTATATAGTCTCTAAATTTAAAAAGGTTGTCGGTTTCTACTTCTTTCTTTTTGCAGGATGCGACTAGCGTAAGCACAGCTACGATAGCCAAAAATTTTCTTAATGGCATAGATTGATGGTTTTAAAAAATTGAACTTAATAAAAAGAAGTGTAGGTAATTCCTTATAAAATAATTACGCTCAATTTTTAAGTTTTAGTCTTTGGGTTTCTGTTAAATAAGTCTTAAAATTTTAATTAAACTTAAAGTTTTAAAGTTACGTTTTTTAAAAATGAACTCTCAAGTTAAAACGACAATTTATTAGTATCTTCGCATAAAAATTTAATAATTCATAAAAAAACGACAAATATGGATGCAATCGCTACCGATTTCGGAATAAAAGAAGCGTTACAACAATTAGGAGTTAAAGATATAAATGAAGGTACATCTACAGGTGTAAATAACTTCTCTAATGGAGATGTTATTGAAAGTTATTCTCCTGTTGATGGAAAATTGATAGCCAAAGTAAAGGCGACAACAAAAGACGATTATGAAAGAGTGATGCAAGCAGCTACTTCAGCATTTAAAACTTGGAGAGTAATGCCTGCGCCACAACGTGGAGAAATAGTACGTCAGTTTGGAGATAAATTAAGAGAAAAGAAAGAAGCTCTTGGTAAATTGGTGTCTTATGAAATGGGTAAATCTTACCAAGAAGGTTTAGGTGAAGTTCAGGAGATGATTGATATCTGTGATTTTGCTGTAGGGTTATCTCGTCAGCTTCATGGTTTAACGATGCACTCTGAAAGACCAGGACATAGAATGTATGAGCAATATCATCCGCTTGGTGTTGTTGGGATTATTTCTGCATTTAATTTCCCTGTAGCTGTTTGGTCATGGAATACAGCTTTAGCTTGGATTTGTGGTGATGTATGTGTTTGGAAACCTAGTGAGAAAGCTCCAATTTGTGGAGTAGCTTGTCAAAACATTGCAGCTGAAGTTTTTAAAGCTAATAATTTACCAGAAGGGATTTCTTGTTTAATCAATGGAGATTATACAGTAGGTGAAATGATGACTAAAGATACACGAGTACCTTTAGTATCTGCAACCGGATCAACAAGAATGGGTAAAATTGTAGCTCAAGAAGTTGCAGGACGTTTAGGTAAAAGCTTATTAGAATTGGGAGGAAACAACGCAATAATTGTTACACCAGATGCTGATATTAAAATGACTGTTATAGGAGCAGTGTTTGGAGCTGTAGGAACTGCAGGACAACGTTGTACTTCTACAAGACGTTTAATTATTCACGATTCAATATACGATAAAGTAAAAGACGCTGTAGTAGATGCCTATAAGCAATTACGAATTGGTAATCCATTAGATGAAAACAATCATGTTGGACCATTAATTGATACTGATGCAGTAAAAATGTACCAAAATGCATTAACACAAGTTGTTGAAGAAGGAGGAAATATTGTTGTTGAAGGCGGTGTACTTTCAGGAGAAGGTTATGAAAGTGGTTGCTATGTAAAGCCAGCAATTGCTGAAGCCCGAAACGACATGAAAATTGTACAGCATGAAACTTTTGCTCCAGTATTATATTTATTAAAATACTCTGGTGATGTAGAAAATGCTATTGAGATGCAAAACGGTGTAGCTCAAGGATTGTCTTCAGCGATTATGACTAATAACTTACGCGAGGCAGAGCGTTTCTTATCTCATGCAGGAAGCGATTGTGGAATTGCTAATGTAAATATAGGAACGTCAGGAGCTGAAATTGGTGGAGCCTTTGGAGGTGAAAAAGAAACTGGAGGAGGACGCGAGTCTGGTAGTGATGCTTGGAAAGTGTATATGCGTCGCCAAACAAACACTATAAATTATACTACTGAGTTGCCATTAGCGCAAGGTATTAAGTTTGATTTATAAACTGTTTTTTTAAATAAATTAAAGCCACATCAAACGATGTGGCTTTTTTAGTTTTAACAAACTTTTAGTGTTGTTTTTAAAATTTTTGGAACTGTTTTTGAGTTATTGTTTTAAACGTTTCAGGTTTCTGTAAGTCAAATATATATGAATCAAAAGCACATTCAACACTTATACTGGAGAGCGGGTTTTGGTATTACACCAAAGCAAATAGAGCAACTTATTGGTAAAACCAAAACACAGGTAGTTGACGCGCTCTTTAGGCAATCTTCAAAAACTACTCCTTTAGTAATTGACTTAATAGAGCTCGAAAGTTTTTCTGGTGATAGGCTTAAAAAGAGTAAATCCGCTAGGATGGACTTCAATAAAATAAGTCGAGAAAAAATACTTGAGTTTAGTGACGCTTGGATGCAACGATTTTCTAGTGCTAATGAGTTACTACGAGAAAAAATGACTTTGTTTTGGGCAAATCATTTTGTTGTAAAAGAAGATAACGCAGTATTTGTTCAGCAATATAACAATGTTTTAAGACAATATGCTTTAGGGCATTTTGGTGATTTTGTAAAAGCCGTATCTAAAGAACCTGCAATGATAAAGTACCTTAATACCAAACAGAACCGAAAACAAAGCCCTAACGAGAATTTTGCCAGAGAATTAATGGAACTTTTTACTTTAGGAACAGGCCATTACACTGAGCAAGATATTAAGCAGAGTGCAAAAGCATTTACAGGATATAATCATGACTTTGAAGGTGATTTCAATCTTAGACAAAGACAGCATGACACAGGGTTTAAATACTTTTTTGGTAAGGCAGGAAAGTATGATGGTGATGATATAATTGACATTATTTTAGAACAAAAACAATGCGCTAAGTTTATATGTGAAAAGGTGTACAAGTATTTTGTGAATGATAGAGTAAATTCAGTTCACATTGAACAGATGGTTAATCAATTTTATCCTAATTATAACATTGAAAAGTTAATGCGTTTTGTTTTTTCAAGTGATTGGTTTTATGCTGAAGAACATATTGGTTCAAAAATAAAATCACCAGTTGAATTAATTGTTGGGATAAATAATACTGTGCCATTTAAGCTGAAAAATGAGCGCGATTCCTTAAAACTTCAACGCATTTTGGGTCAAGTATTACTTTCTCCTCCTAATGTTGCTGGTTGGAAAGGTGGAAGAAGTTGGATAGACAGTAACACAATTATGATTAGGCTAAGATTAGCTTCGGTTTTATTGAATAATGCGTTTATATCTAGTAAAGAAGATGGAGATTTTGTAGATGCTTATAAACAGCGTTTATTAAAAAGAAATAAAAACAAGCTACCTTTTCAAACAGATGCTAAATGGTCGGTTTTTGAGTCTAATTTCAGCAAAACAAAGGTCAATGACCTTAAAGAGTATATTATTCAACAACCTTTAAACAATGGTACGCTGTCTTATCTTAATAATTTAAACAAATCTTCAAAACAAGATGTATGTATTCAACTTATGTCGTTGCCAGAATATCAAATGTGTTAAGTTATGGATAGAAGAAAATTTATAAAAAACTCAACCTTAGCAAGCAGTTTGTTTTTTGTTCCAAGCTTTGTAAAAGCCTTTGAAACAGTAGCAAGTTCTAAACTAGGCTTTAAACGATTGGTCATTATTCAATTGTCAGGAGGAAATGATGGGTTAAATACTGTTGTTCCTTTTAGAGATGATTTGTACCATAACGCAAGACCAACAATAGCATTAGGAAAAGACGATGTTTTAAAGTTGAATGATGATATAGGATTACACTCTAGCTTAGGTCCTTTAAAACGATTGTATGATCAAGGTTACTTGTCTATCATAAACAATGTTGGGTATCCAAATCCTAATCGGTCACATTTTAGAGCTACTGACATTTGGCAAACCGCAAGTGGCTCTGAAGAGTATAAACAGAGTGGTTGGATAGGTCGTTTTTTGGATAATTATGGCGAACATCCTTACAATGCCATTGAAATAGATGACAGTCTTTCGTTGGCTTTAAAAGGTGAAGAGTTTAATGGTATTGCAACTAAAAACCCTGAAGCATTATTTAAAACCGCAAACGACCCATATTTTAGAGGAGTACTTAACCACTATAATGATGAACACTTAAGTGAACACAATTTGGGCTATTTGTATAAAAGTATGATAGCTGCAGAGTCATCAGCAAAGTACATTTATGAAACTACAAAAACGATTAGTTCAACTCAAGAATATCCTAATAACCAATTTGGAGCGCAGTTAAAAACAATGGCTAAATTTATTAATTCAGGTATTGATACTAAAGTGTTTTATTCCTCTTTAGGAGGTTTTGATACTCATGCAAACCAAAAAGGCACACATAGTAGGTTATTAGAAATTTATGCAGAAAGTATTGAGGTTTTTGTAAAAGATTTGAAACAGCAAAACACCTTTAAAGACACGCTCATTTTAACCTTTTCTGAATTTGGGCGACGCGTAAAACAAAATGCAGGACATGGTACAGATCATGGTTCAGCAAACAATGTATTTATTGTTGCTGAAAACCTAAAGCGACAAGGACTTTACAATGATATGGCTAGCTTATCTAACTTGGATGCTAATGGTGATATAAAATTTGAAATCGATTTTAGGTCTATTTATGCTACAGTATTAAACAAATGGTTAATGGTAGATGACACTAAAATTTTGAACAAAAACTTTATGAACCTAAAGTTTATATAAAACAAAAACCTTACTTCAATGCCGAACTTTTATCGGGAGAAATAAGGTTGATTTGTAATTGATTAATAGCACTGCTAAAATCATAAAAATTAAATATATAGGTAAAAAAATACTATGAGATGCAGAAAAAAATGTATGAACGGTAAATTCAATAAAAAACTAGCTGTATTTCACTTTTCTTAAAATTCTCATCGTGTCTTTATAAAGTGAATACACGTTGCTTTTATGTGCTTTTAAAAATGGTTTAGCTTCGTCAAGTTTATCAATGGCTTCATGAAAAAGGTTGAGGTAACATATTAAGTATGTTGCTGGTAAGTTTAGTAAATCTTCTTCTTCATTTTTATTTAAAAGAAGCCCTTTTTTTAGTTTTTCAAGAATTTTATTGTTGGTGTTGTATATATGATGAAGTACTTTTTTGTCGTATTGTGGAGGCTGAAACAGTAGCTGTGTATTAATGCTGTAGTTTGCGTTGTTTTCAAAACTAATTATGGTTTCCTCTAGAGGATAATACTTATAAGAATTTTGAAGTCCAAGGCTAACGTATTCAACTATTTTAAAAGAATTTTCAGTGTATTCAATAGAAACTTCATCGAGTGTTGAATAAAACAAACGCACTTCTTCGTTTATCAATTTAATATCTACTCTTGAAAAAAATATTTCATTTTTCACTACTTTTTTCTGTCCAGACCAACACACTACAAAGTATTCTTTAAACACCTTATATTGAGGGTTAAAATCCTTTCGTTTGGTCATAAAATCAAACACGCCATCAAGTGTGTGTTCTATATTGTTTTGCGCATGAGATTCAATGGCTTCAACAAGTTTTGAATTGACATCTTTTATTTCAATATCAAACACTTTAGGCATGCTCATGCTACCATCTCTAAAAAAGACTGAGCCACCATAATATTTCCAAATGTTTTTTCTTAATGAAGTAATTTTATCATTAGGTCTAATGGTTACCAAACCCACAACTTTGTCGTCAGGTAAATGAGGAAATGGAATGTTTTCGTATTGTACAATAGGTGGGTTTGTAAGATAAGCGTTGATGAGGTTTTGAATTTTACTATCGTCAAAAAAATCAACGCCAATAATAGTATTATCTGAATCTTCAACACCAATAACTATATAAGAATTGTTTTTAGGGTTGCTATTAGATAAGGCGCAAATGTGTTTTAAAAATTTAGCTTTTCCTTCCTTTTGACTAATATCAACTTTTCGCTTTTTGTCATAAAAACTGTTCTCATCGTTATGAGCTAGTAGGTTTTTTATGAGTAAGCGTTTATTAATCATAATTTAAATTTCCTGATAATCAATAATTTATGTTGGTTAAAATTCCACTGGTATGTAAAATTGATTAGTAAAAGTTATAGGGAAAAAATGAATGGTATCTTTAGTATTTGTTATATATTTATTTTCCCTAATGCTTACATTAGATCTTTGATAAGGCTTTAAGCCTTTTATTTTCTCAATTATATCTTCAGCATGATTTGGGTCTTGAACAAATACCTTTTTTAATTCTTTCATTGAGTTAAGTATAAACCCATCCATTTTTCTATTAAAAAAAGGGAAAGAATACCCTATTACAACTAAAACATCGGTATTTCTAATTGAATTCATAAGGTGAACTTTAAAAATTGAATTTTGTTGTGAGTTTTCCCAAGCAAAAGACATCTTTGGTTCATGATCATCCCATAGTTTCTGACTACTAAATATTTCTAAAAAACTCTCAACTAATAAATCCTTTGAAATATTATAATCAGGAATTATCTCATATAGTCCATCAACTTTATGAGAGATATTTGTTGTGCCGTTAACTTTAAAAACACTAAATTTATTGGTATTTGACTCGTTTTCAATGTTATTTCCTTTTGGCAAAACATTTAAAACCTTTCTTGATTGTTCTATTGAACAGTCTGAAAAATTTTTAAAAGCTATTTCAAGCTGGGAATCGTAATTCCATGAAATGATTTTAAGATTGTCAGGAATTTCCTCTACGTTTTCTAATATTGAGGCGAAGAATGCATCATATCTTTTATCAAAATTTAAAGTTTGCTCATACAAAAAAAAACAAGATAGAACATATTTTAACTTTTTAAGATTTAGGTCATTCTTTAAATATAATTTTTTAGCAAAAGTATCAATACTGTTATGGTTTTCAGATTCATTTTTCAGCCAAATAATGGCTTTATGGAATTTCTTTATTTTTTCATACTCCTTTATTAACTCTTCATTAGAGCTTTTATATTTTAACAAGTGTTTTTTTGCTAGGTTAGAGATATCATCATGACTAAGAGTCAAGTTTAAATTATTTATTCTGAATTCATTAGCAAAAGCATTCAGACGGTTTGGAATTTCATCTACTATAGGTAGGGCATTATAACTTGCACCAGCACCTAACAAATAAGTAATATTCATATTAGTGTTCTTTTTTCACAATAGTCGAGCTCGCTTGAGCAGTAGGAAATACAAGTAGGTCAGCAATATTTACATGAGCAGGTCGTGTTACTGCAAAATGAATTATCTCAGCAATATCCTCAGCTTGTAGTGCCTTGTAACCTTTGTAAACAGAGTCTGCTTGCTCGCCTCCTTTAAAGCGTACTTTAGAAAACTCTGTTTCAACCAAACCAGGATTTATAGCAGTTACTTTTATTCCAAATTCGTTTAAATCTATTCGCATACCTTCAGTAATCGCTAACACTGCATGTTTGCTGGCACAATACACATTGCCTTTTGGGTAGACTTCTTTTCCTGCTGATGACCCAATGTTTATTATATGACCTGATTTTCGCTCAGTCATTTGTGGAATAATCGCTTTGCTAACATAAAGTAAACCTTTTACGTTTATATCCATCATTGCATCCCAATCGTCGAGACTTCCATCTTGTATTGGGTCAAGTCCATGTGCATTTCCTGCATTATTGATTAATATATCAATGGTTTTAAAATTTTGAGGTAACGAAGCAATAGCATCTAGTGTTTCGTTTTTGTGTCTTACATCAAAGTTAAGAGTCACAACATCGGTTTCTTTTTCTAAAGCCTTTTTTAAAATCTCTAAACGTTCTTGCCTACGACCACAAAGTATCAAGTTGATACCATGTTTAGCAAATAGGTGTGCTGTTGCTCGTCCAATACCACTTGTGGCTCCAGTGATTAACGCTGTTTTTTTCATAGTCTCTTTTTTTTATTTTCTGGCGGAATTAAATACTTAGAGTTTTCAGTTTTATAATATGTGTCGATGATGAAAAACATACAAAAACTAAAAATGCAAGTGATACAAATATGCCACGAAAATGAAACAATTTTACTTTCTGTTTTGTCAGGAAAAAATCTAATGATTGCTGCGGTTAATCCCATTAAAAACATTGCAGACCAAAAGAGGTATATGCTTTTTTGATAGGGAAGTTTAACCATAAAAAAGCCTATAACTATTGAAATAGAAAAATAAACTAATAACCTAAGCATTAATTTAAAGGCTTTTTTCTTCATTATATTTTTTGTTTTAAGGTACTTTATGGCCTTGACAAGCGGTTAAAATTAAAAACCAATCTTCAAGCTCTAAATCAATAGTAGCAGCCTTTGAGGCAGCAACAATGCGTTCTTTATTAGTAGTTCCTACAACAGGTGTTATTTGAGCAGGATGCTTTAATATCCAAGCCAAAAGCAGTTGATCTTTTGAGGCGTTATACTTATCGGTTAATGCTTCTAGTTGCTTGTGTATGCGTTGGGTTTGGTCAGTTTCATCTTTAAAAATTGTCCCTAGAGGAGACCAACACATTGGTTTTATGCCGTTGGTTAACATATAATCTAATGTGCCATCATGCATAGCTGTATGTTGTGTAAGTGAAAACTCAATTTGGTTTACATCTATATCTATTCTTAACCCAAGAAGTTCCATTTGTGAAGGAGTAAAATTTGAAACTCCAAACGATTTTATCTTTCCTTCTTTTTTTAAGATTGTAATAGCTTCAGCAATTTCATTAGGATGCATTAAAGGACTTGGTCTGTGTAATAGTAATACATCTAAGTAATCGGTTTTTAAATGTTTTAAAGAGTTTTCGGTAGACCAGATAATGTAATCTTTACTGTAGTCATAATGTTTCACTTTATTATTGCGGTTTTCAGTAATATACTGTATGCCACATTTACTTATCAGTTGTATGTGTTCTCTATCAATGCCACTTTCTGCAAAGGCATCACCAAATTGAGATTCATTGGTGTAACCTCCATAAATATCAGCATGATCAAAAGTTGTGATTTGTTGTTCTATGCAATGGTGCATAAAGGCCACCATTTCTTTTTTAGAAAACTGTTTTCCCCAATTTCCCCAGGTCATCGTACCTGCAATAATTTTAGAATAGTTCAATTTAGGATTACGATTTATGTGTTTTACTTAATTCGTTTATAAATGTAATTAAAACTACACTATTATTATAGTGTATCTTTCTGTTAATTATTTATTAAACCAATAAACATGTAGTATTTGGCTTTATTTTTTAACCAATTATTAACAGCAGCACACAAAAAATTTTAACAATTTGCATCACTCAAATAAGGATACTATATTCGAGCTTTTAAAAACCAAAAAATGATGGAAGATACAAGTACAATTGATATTAAGTCAATTAACGAGAAAATTGAAAAAGAAAGTGCTTTTGTTGATTTACTTACTTTAGAAATGAATAAAGTAATTGTTGGGCAAAAACACATGGTTGAACGATTACTTATCGGATTACTTGGACAAGGACATATCCTTCTAGAAGGTGTTCCTGGGTTAGCAAAAACATTGGCTATTAATACGCTTTCTCAAGCGGTTGATGGTAGTTTTAGCAGAATTCAGTTTACACCGGATTTATTACCTGCCGATGTTACAGGTACATTAATCTACAACATGAAGCAAAACGATTTCTCTATAAAAAAAGGACCAATATTTGCCAATTTTGTACTTGCTGATGAGATTAACAGAGCACCAGCAAAAGTACAGTCGGCATTACTAGAAGCGATGCAAGAAAAGCAAGTAACTATTGGTGACGATACCTTTAAATTAGAAAAGCCATTTTTGGTTATGGCAACACAAAACCCAGTTGAGCAAGAAGGAACTTATCCGTTACCTGAAGCGCAAGTTGACCGTTTTATGTTGAAAACAGTTATCGATTATCCTAAAATTGAAGAAGAACAATTAATTGTTCGTGCTAACTTAAAAGGTGCTTTCGAAAAAGTAAACCCTGTAGTATCACTTCAACAAATTCTCAATGCTCAAAAAGCAGTTAGAGAAGTGTATATGGATGAAAAAATAGAAAAGTACATCCTCGATATTATTTTTGCTACACGTTATCCTGAAAAATATAAACTAGCCGATTTAAAACCATTAATTTCTTTTGGTGCATCACCTCGTGGAAGTATTAATCTTGCAACTGCTGCAAAATGTTATGCTTTTATAAAGCGTCGTGGATATGTTATTCCTGAAGATGTTAGAGCTGTGGTTTATGATGTGTTACGTCACAGAATTGGAATTACTTACGAAGCTGAAGCTGAAAATGTAACTTCAGTAGACATCATTAATAAAATCGTAAACGAGATTGAAGTACCTTAATTAGTTGGCAGTATTCAGTCGTAAGTCTTCAGTGCAAAACTGAAAACTAATTACTGGATGCTATTTTAGGACTGCTTACTGCATACTGAACACTGCATACTAAAAAAAATGGATACTAAAGAATTACTAAAAAAAGTACGAAAAATAGAGATTAAGACACGTCGATTGTCTGATCATATTTTTGGTGGTGAGTATCACTCAACCTTCAAGGGTCGTGGTATGACTTTTTCTGAAGTAAGGCAGTACCAATATGGTGATGATGTTCGTAATATAGACTGGAATGTAACTGCACGTTATAACGAACCATATATCAAGGTTTTTGAAGAAGAACGAGAACTTACCATGATGCTTATGGTAGATGTTTCAGGTTCTGAGTTTTTTGGAACTGAAGCTCAGTTTAAAAATGAAGTTGTAACCGAAATAGCAGCAACACTGGCCTTTTCTGCAACTCAAAACAATGATAAAATCGGACTCATTCTCTTTTCAGATGATGTTGAGCTGTATATTCCACCTAAAAAAGGACGCTCGCATGTACTTCGTATTATACGAGAGCTCATAGAATTTCAACCTAAAAGTAAACAAACCAATGTTGCTGAGGCGCTAAAGTTTCTTTCTAACGTAATGAAAAAGAAAGCCATAGTTTTTGTGCTTAGTGATTTCATTACTGATGACTATAAGCAAACCTTAAAAATTGCTTCAGGAAGACACGATGTTACTGGTATTAGGGTTTATGATAAACGCGAAGAAGACATACCAAATATTGGTATGGTACAAATGCAAGACGAAGAAAGTGGCGAGTTAATGCTTGTAAACACTCAGTCTAAAACCGTAAGACGTAACTACAGCAAATATTATAAAGAGCGAGTAGATTATTTCAAGGACAGTTTTACAAAATCTGGTGCAGGAACTATTGATTGTCGAGTAGACGAAAGTTATGTGAAAAAGTTGCTAGGGTATTTTAAACGTAGAGGATAAAACAATTTATGATTAACGATATTAGAAATATGAATTTTAAAATAAAGAACAGAACAATGTTATTGTCTCTGTGCTTTGTGCTTTGTTCTGTATTCTCTTTTGCTCAGGTTACATCATCAATAGATTCTACTAAAATCAAAATAGGTGAGCAAATCACTTATAAAATTCAAGTTGAGGCAGACACCACTGCACTTGTGGTTTTTCCTGAAGGTCAAACATTTTCACCTCTTGAAATGATTGAGTCTTATAAAGTAGATACTACAAAGTTAGATGCCAAGTATAGTCTTATCAAAAAATATGGTTTAACGCAGTTCGATTCTGATCACTACACCATACCAAGACAAAAAATTGTTATTGGAGATAAAACTTTTTTTACTGATTCGTTAAAAGTTGAGGTTTCCAATGTAATTGTTGATACGACTAAACAAGGTCTTTATGATATTAAACCGCTTATAGGTGTTGAAAAAAGCAAATCTAATTGGATAACAACTCTGCTTATTGTAATTGCTATTTTAGCATTAGTTGCCTTTTTACTGTATTGGTTTATATGGCGAAAAAAACCATTAACCGAAGAAGAGGAAATTGCATTACTTCCGCCTTATGACAGAGCAAAACTTGCTTTAAAAAAGCTAGATGAAACTAATTATCTTCAAAACGCTGAGTTAAAAGAATATTATTCAGAATTGACCTTTATTATCAGAAGGTATTTAGATGAAAAGGTGTATGATAAAGCCTTAGAGAGTACAACGGATGAGCTGATTTCAAGATTGAATCTTTTAAAAGATGCTAATCAAATTGACATTTCAAAAGAAGACATTAAAAACCTTGAGAACATTCTTAAGCGTGCCGATTTAGTAAAATTCGCAAAATCTGCTCCAGATGTTGCACTAGCCGAATTAGACCGAAATACTATTGATCTAGAAATTGACCATGTAAAAGAAGCCTTACCAGAACCTTCTGAAGAAGAAAAACTGCTTGACCAACAGTATAGAGAAGCGCAAGAACGTAAGAAAAAGAGAAAGAAAATTATACTAACTGCTGCAATAGTTTTAGCGCTTATGGCAGCAACTTTTACAGGGTTTTCAATTAAATATGGGTTTAACTATGTTGTGGATACCATCATAAGAAAAGAAACCAAACAACTTCTAGAAGGTAATTGGGTAACTAGTGATTATGGTGTGCCACCAATAAGAATTTCAACACCAGAGGTTCTTAAACGTATAGAAGCACCTGTTCCTGATGAGATGAAGGATAAAATGAAATTGACCACTTTTGGTTATGAATTACCAAAAGAACTAACTATAGTCATTTCAACTACAACTTTAGCCCAAAAGCAAGAAGGTATAGATTTAAACTTAGCTGTTGAAGGTAACCTAAAAACGTTAGAAGGTAAAGGTGCAAAAAATATTATCACTAAATCAGATAAATTTACTACACCTAATGGAGCCGAAGGATTAAAAACCTATGGAACTTTAGATTTTCCTAAATCGCCAACCGATTTTATACATGGTAAATACACGATTTTGAGTTTTACTAGTAATGGTGTAGTTATCCAACAAGTACTTATCACTTGGGTTGAAGATGATGAGTATGCAAATCAAATTGTTGATAGAATAATTAATTCAATTGAATTACAACAAAAAGAAACCGAATAGATGTTTGAAGGTATTGAGTTTTTAAATAAAGAGTTGTTTTGGTTGTTGTTATTGCTACCATTGTTATTGATTTGGTATATCCTTAAGCACAAAAAACAAACAGCCGAATTAAAAATATCTAGCCTTAAAGGGTTTAAGGTGACTAGTTCATGGTTGCCAAAGCTTAAGCATCTCTTATTTGCGTTTAGGTTAATAGCATTAGGATTATTAATTACTGCATTAGCAAGACCACGAACGGTTGATGTTTCAACAAAAACCAAAACCACTAGAGGGATTGATATTGTAATGGCTATTGACGTGTCGGCAAGTATGTTGGCAAAAGACCTTTCACCTAACCGTTTGGAAGCCTTAAAAAAGGTAGCTGCTCAATTTATAAAAGGTAGGCCAAATGATAGAATAGGACTTGTTGAGTATGCAGGAGAAAGCTATACAAAAACGCCTATAACAAGTGACAAAGCTATAGTACTTCGTTCGTTAAACGAGATTAAATACAATACTATTATTGAAGGCGGAACAGCAATAGGAATGGGTTTAGCAACCTCAGTTAACCGTTTAAAAGATAGTAAAGCCAAGAGTAAAGTTATCATCCTATTAACCGATGGAGTAAACAATTCAGGATTTATCGATCCAAAAATTGCTAGCGAATTAGCGGTTGAGTATGGTATAAAAACCTATACTATTGGTTTAGGAACCAATGGTATGGCATTGTCTCCTGTTCAAATTTTATCAAACGGAAATTTTCAATACGGAAGAGTTCAGGTTGAAATTGACGAGGAGCTGCTAAAAGAAATCGCTGAGGTTACAGGCGGAAAGTATTTTAGAGCAACTAACAATAAAAAGTTAGCCGAGATTTATGACGAAATCAATAAGTTAGAAAAAACCGAAATAGAAGAATTCAAGTTTTACAATTACGAAGAAAAATACCGTCCGTTAGTGCTACTGGCAGGATTTTTACTGTTGTTAGAATTCTTATTAAAAAATACAGTTTTTAGAAGTTTTATATAGATGTTTCAATTAGAAGAAAAAATATGGTTTTGGTTGCTACTGGTTATTCCGGTAATACTACTGTTCTTTTTGTTACTCCAATTATGGAAGTATAAAACGCAGCGTAAATTTGCCAATAAAACACTTTTAAAACGATTAAGTCCTAATCAATCGTTATTCAAGTCAATTCTAAAAGTATTAGTGCTTTGTTTGGCGTTTACGTTTATTACAATTGCATTGGTAAACCCCAAAATTGGTACAAAACTAGAAACCGTAAAACGCTCAGGAGTAGATATTGTTTTTGCTGTTGATGTCTCTAAAAGTATGCTTGCTGAAGATGTTGCTCCTAATAGATTGGACAAGGCAAAACAGCTGGTAACTCAAATCATAAACAATTTAGCAAGTGATAGAGTAGGTATTATTGCTTACGCAGGAAAAGCGTTTCCGCAATTACCAATTACAACCGATTATGCTTCGGCAAAAATGTTCCTTCAGAATATGAATACCGATATGCTATCCTCTCAAGGAACAGCAATCAACGAAGCCATCGAATTGGCTAAAACCTATTACGATGATGAGGAACAAACCAATAGAGTGTTAATCATTATTTCTGATGGTGAAGACCATAGCGATATTGCCACTAATGTTGCCGAAGAAGCTGGTGAAGAAGGTATCAGGATTTTTACAATTGGTGTAGGAGACGAAAAAGGAGGACCAATTCCAATAAAGCGAAATGGAGTGGTTTTAAACTATAAAAAAGATAACCAAGGTGAAACGGTTATCACACGTTTAAATGAAGACACTTTAAAGGAAATTGCCGAAGAAGCAAATGGAGCTTACATTAATGGAAAAAACACAAACGAAGTTGTAGATAGCATTAGAGATATTCTTAACAAGATGGATAAAACCGAGTTTGAAGCAAAAGAATTTGCCGATTTTAAAGACCAATACCAATGGTTTTTAGCCTTCGGAATTTTTCTATTGGTTTTTGATGTTTTGTTGTTAGAACGTAAGACAGGTTGGTTAAAGAAGTTGAATTTATTTAACGAAAACTTATGATAGTAAATGTCAAAAAATTAGTAATATTCGTTGATTTTGAAGCTTATGCCATGAAACAGATTACTTTATTCATACTTATGTTGACCGCTTTTTCTGTCTATTCTCAAGACAAAGAAAAAGAACAGTTATTGGCTTTAAAAAAAGCTAACGACCATGTATATGAAGCAAACGATTTAATAGAAAAAGACGACTATATTTCTGCTGAAATGGAATATAGAAAAGCTATTTCAGAACAGCCGTCAAATGTAGTTGGAGCTTATAATTTAGGAACATCCTACGTTCAAAAAGGGAGTTACGAAGAAGCCTTATATCGATTAGAACAAGCCACAAAATATTCAACTGATAAAGCAGCAAAACATAGTGCGTTTCACAATATTGGAAATATTTTAATGGAAAACGAACAATGTAAAGAAGCTGTTGAAGCTTATAAAAATGCATTGCGAAACGACCCAACCGATGACGAAACACGTTACAATTTAGCATTGGCTAAAGAATGTGCAGAAAACCAACAAGGTCAAGATCAAGATAAAAAAGACGACGAAAACGGAGAGGACGAAAAGAAAGAAGATCAAGAAAAAGAGCAAGAACAAGACGACCAAGATAAAAAAGACGAAGGCGACCAAGACAAGAAAGAAGGTGACGATAAGAAAGATGAAGAAGGCAAGCCTAAAGATGAAAAACAAGAACAAAAAGATGGAGATAAAGACAAACAGCAGCAAAAACCGCAACCTGGTCAATTATCACCTCAACAAATAAAGAATTTGCTTGAAGCCATGAATAATCAAGAACAGAAAGTTCAAGAAAAAATGAATGCCGAAAAGCAAAAAGGAATAAAAGTACAAACAGAAAAGGATTGGTAAAATGGTCATGTTTTCTAAGTTCATAGCATTTTTTTTAGTGACGTTATCGTCTAGCGTTTTTCAAACTGAAGCAGATGATAAGTTTTTAGAAAGCGTACATCTTGTTGCCGAAGTATCAAATGCCAACCCTAAAAAAGGAGAAGCAATAACAGTTGTTTACAAACTTTATGTATCGCATGATGTTGGTATTTCTGGTTGGGAAGAATTAAAAGAACCAACTTATGCAAAGTTTGATAGTGAAAATATTGAACTTGAAACAGTAAAAGTTGAAAAAGGTAATTATAAAGGGAAGCCTTATCGTTATGTAATTTTTAGAAAAACAAACCTTATACCGACTCATGTTGGTAGTTTACAAATTGAGCCACATCAACTTAGAGTTACTGCTGATTTTCCAAGCAAAGAAAAAAATGTTTTTGGTATGCCTGAATTGAAACCTCATACCAAAATATTACAAACAAATACAATAACAGTAAACGTTAAATCATAAAATCAAAGAGTTTTACACCATGAAAATCTTAAAAAACATAACATTGTTAATTGCTCTACTTGTTACAAGTATAGGGATTTCTCAGGTTAAGTTTGAAGCTAAGGTGAGCAAAACTAAGTTAGGTATTAATGAGCGCTTACGTATTGATTTTGAGATGAATAAAGATGGAGACAATTTTACACCTCCAGATTTTCAAGATTTTACAGTTATTGGTGGACCAAACACATCAGTAAGTAATACATGGTTAAACGGTAAACGTTCGTTTTCTAAAACCTATAGCTACTTTTTAGCTCCAAAAAAGCGAGGTAAGTTTACTATTAAACAAGCAACTATTGAAATTGATGATCAGGTGTATAAAACTCAAACGGTTTCAGTAGAGGTCACTGCTGCTGTGAGTAGACCTAATGATCCTGATAATGCCGAAAATGTAGCTAATGAGAATATTCATCTAGTTGCCGAAATTTCTAAAACCAACCCTTACCTTAATGAAGCAATAACAGTAGTTTATAAGCTATATGTGTCGTCTTCAACAGGAGTAAGTAATTGGCGTGAAATTGATAATCCAAGATATAATGATTTTTGGAGTCAAAACATCAATATCAAAGGATTAAAGGTTCAAAACGGAACGTACAATGGTGAAGACTATCGTTATGTAGTGCTTCGTAAAACAGTGCTTTATCCTCAAAAATCAGGAAAGCTTGAAATAGAACCTTTGTCGCTAGATGTTACTGTAGATGTGCCAACTAACCGAAGAGATATATTTGGAGGAAGATTAATGACTTCTGTCCATAGAACAGTATCTGCAGGTAGCAAAACTATAAACGTAAAACCACTTCCTGAGAGTACTAAACCAGCTGATTTTACAGGAGCTGTTGGTGATTTCGATTTTAATATTTCAGCATCTAAAAGTCAATTAAATGCTTCGGAATCTTTACAGTTAAAAGTTGAAGTATCAGGAAACGGAAATTTAAAGCTCTTTAACCTTCCTAAAATTACAGTACCTAGTTCATTGGAAATTTATGAGCCAGAGCATTCTGAAAACGTGAGAACCAATTTAGATGGTACACAAGGAAGCATTTCTGATAGTTACACAGTTGTGCCACAATTTAAAGGAAAATACCCTATACCAAGTGTGTCGTTTTCGTATTTTGATTTAAAGACTGAAACTTACAAGAGAGTATCTTCAAAAGAGATTATAATTGATGTTTTAGAAGGTCCTACAAACAATTCAGCATCAGATAACAGCATTACTACTGCAGCAAATAACAAACAGAAGGTTGTCTTAAGCAACGACCAATTTGCTTTTGTAAAGACTGAAACAAATCTTACGCCAACAACAACTACTCATTTCTTCAAGTCTACAGGATTTTGGAGTGCTTTGTTGTTACCGCTTTTAGCAATTCCTTTAGCAATAGTTTTTAGAAGAGAAAAAGAAAAGCGTAATGCAGATGTGTTCGGTAATAAAATTAGAAAAGCCGATAAGCTAGCTAAAAAATACTTAAGCGAAGCCAAACGTGCTTTAGGTAAAAAAGAAGCCTTTTACATTGCTTTAGAAAAGGCACTGCATAATTACTTAAAAGCAAAACTACACATTGAAACAAGCGATTTAAGTAAAGATAAAATACAATCTTTATTGGCTGAAAAAAGTGTAGACGCTAGTGTTGTATCAGAATTTATTGAAATCCTTAAAAACTGCGAATTGGCAAGATACACACCAATTTCTAATGTGGAGATGCAACAGGATTATGATAAAGCTGCAAAAACTATTTCGTTAATTGATAAACAAATGCAATAAGATGAAAAAGATATTGGTAATTATAACAGTATTGGTGTCTTCTTTTGGTTTTTCTCAAAACGAAGCATTGTTTGATCAGGGAAACACGTTATACAATGAAGGTAAATATGCCGAAGCAATAGAGAAGTATGATGCTATTTTAAAAAGCGATAAGCACTCAGCCGAATTGTATTTTAATTTGGCCAATGCGCATTATAAACTCAATAATGTAGCTCCTAGCATTTATTACTACGAAAAAGCATTACAGTTGTCGCCAAACGATAAGGATATTAAAAACAATATGGCTTTTGCAAAGAATATGACCATTGACGCTATCGATGTAATGCCAGAAGTTGGTTTTTCAAGACTAATGAAAAGTGCAACAAATACATTTAGCTATGATAATTGGGCTTATTTATCTGTAGTAGGAATTATATTGTTTGTAATACTTTGTATTGTATATTATTTTAGTCAATCTACTGGTAAAAAGCGAATAACTTTCGTTTCTAGCTTATTGTTTTTAGTATTATCATTAGTGGCTTTAGCCTTTGCATTTCATAAATTTGAAATCGATAAAAACAATAAACCTGCAATTGTGTTTGCTCAAGAAAGCCAAGTTAAGAGTGAACCAAACCTAAGAAGCGAAGAAGCCTTTAAACTTCATGAAGGCACTAAAGTTCAAATTTTGGATACTGTAAACGATTGGAAAAAAATTAAACTTTCTGACGGAAAACAAGGCTGGATTCAGAATAAGGATATCAAAGAACTATAGTTTTAAAATATATTTAACGAATATTTAAAGTTCAAGTTTTATATTTGCAACTTATGTAATTTTCCTTTATGGGTAAGAAAGTCACATCATTAGCTATACTAATAATCTTTTCAGCTTTTTTAGCTGCACCTACAATTATTTCTATTGTGGACAAAGATTTTAATGTAGCTGCTTTCTACAGTGTAAACGAAGAGGAAAATAGCCAAAGCGAAATAAGTAAAAATGTTGAGGTTAAGTTTTTAGACAATTCATTATACGATGATTTAATTGTATTTGATAATAGTATAAAACACAACTCGCATTACCAAATTAACTATTCTTCTCTAAGCCTAGAGAACCTCTCTCCACCTCCCGAACAGCACATATTATAATTAGTTTTTTTTACCTATTAGCTTAGTAATAGGTCACATTTTTATTATCAAATTTTAAAAACAAATTTTAATATGTTTAAAACAATTAAAAGTGATTTGCCGGCAAGTATTGTCGTGTTTTTTGTTGCCTTACCATTGTGTTTAGGTATTGCTCTAGCCAGTGGAGCACCATTATTTTCAGGATTAATAGCTGGTATAGTTGGAGGTATTGTTGTAGGAGGTTTAAGTGGATCTAAAATTGGAGTAAGTGGTCCAGCAGCAGGTTTAGCAGCTATTGTATTAACTGCTATTGGAACTTTAGGCGGTTATCAAAACTTTCTTGTAGCTGTTGTAATTGCTGGTGGTATTCAAATTTTATTTGGAGTTTTAAAAGCTGGAGTTATTGGGTATTATTTCCCGTCTTCAGTAATTAAAGGAATGCTTACAGGTATTGGTATCATTATTATTTTAAAACAAATCCCACACTTTTTTGGGTATGATGCTGAGCCAGAAGGAGCTGATAGTTTTTTAGAAGCTTCAGGTGAAAACACATTTTCTGCATTGCTTAGTATTTCTGATAATATTATTTGGGGCTCTTTTATTATTGGAGCTGTAGGTTTAGCAATTCTTATCCTTTGGGATAAAGTTTTGTCTAAAAAAGGTAAAATATTCCAATTGATACAAGGGCCTTTAGTAGCCGTAATTTTAGGTATTATATGGTATGTGTTTACTAAGGATAACGAAAGCTTATCTATTGCTGAGTCGCATTTAGTAAGCGTTCCAATACCTGAAAGCGCATCGGACTTTTTGGGGCAGTTTAGTTTTCCTAATTTTTCTGCTATCACTAATCCTGATATTTGGGTTGTAGCATTTACAATTGCACTTGTAGCAAGTTTAGAAACTTTGCTTTGCGTTGAGGCAACTGATAAGTTAGACCCTCATAAAAATGTAACACCAACTAACAGAGAGTTATTGGCACAAGGTGCTGGTAACATGATTTCTGGTTTTATTGGAGGATTACCAATTACTCAGGTAATTGTTCGTAGTTCTGCCAATATTCAATCTGGAGGTAGATCAAAATTATCGGCTATTATTCATGGATTCTTCCTTTTAATATCTGTAATTCTTATACCTCGTTTGCTTAATATGATTCCATTATCAGTATTAGCAGCAATATTACTAGTGGTAGGTTACAAACTTGCAAAACCAGCATTGTTTAAACAAATGTATAAACTAGGATGGAAGCAATCTGTACCATTTTTTGTTACTGTAATAGGTATTGTATTTACCGATTTGTTAGTAGGTATTAGTTTAGGTCTTGCAGTTGGTATAGTAGTTATTTTATTAAAGAGTTACCAAAACTCTCATTTCCTTCATATTGAAGACAAGAGCAATGGAAAACATAAAATAAAAATGACACTTGCCGAGGAAGTTATCTTTTTAAATAAAGGAGCAATCCTTAAGGAGTTGGACAGCATACCAAGAGATACATATCTTGAAATTGATTTAATTAAAACAAGATATCTAGATTATGATATTATTGAAATTCTTGAAGACTTTATCTTAAAGGCTGAAGAACGAAATATTGACATGAAACTAATCTCTAAACGTGGTGTGGTTGAAAACCCTTCGAGCTTTATTAGGTTCTTTAATGAAAGACCTAAATCGAAAATAAGTTTAAGCTAAAAACACCATGTCAAAACACTATAAAATATTAGTACTTACTGATCTTAAAGATTCACCAAGTACTTTACTCAACAACGCTGTCAACCTTGCAAAAAAGGTTGATGGCGAAATTGATCTCTTCTCAGTACAAAAATTTACTGATGTGGTTGAAAGAGAAAGTCAACTTTCAGCCATGAGAACTTTAAATGAGAAGTACAATGCATTTGAAAAAGACATAAAAAATACTGTCGAGCCAATTTCAAAAGCATGTGATATAAAAATCAACTATCAGTTTTCTTTTGGCAATGTTAAAGACGAAATCAAAAACTACATAAGTCAGCAACAACCTGATGTAATAGTTTTAGGTAAGAAAAAGAAAGCCTTTAGCGTGGTAGGAGATAGGATTGCTAATTATGTATTAAAACAGCATAAAGGAACCGTTTTAATTGTACCTTCAAAGAGTACTTTAGAGCCTAATCAAGAATTGTCATTAGGTTTGTTACAAGACTCAGGAGATACAGTAAACAATGCTTTTGTTAAAAACTTGTTTGAGAAGAACACCCAACCATTAAAATCATTTAAGTTGGTTGATGGCGAAATGCATTCCACCACTTCAAATGCACTATTCAACTCTAAAGTAATTGAATACGTATTTGATAAGAGTGATAATGCAATTAGTAACTTGTCAAATTATTTAACAAAAAGCAATGTAAATCTTTTGTATTTCAACAAAGAAGAAACAAGGTCTGATAACAGTTCAAAATCGTCTTCAATGTTTAATGCAGAACGATTAATAAATAACCTTAATGTATCACTTTTAATTGCTTAAGTGAATATACACAAGGAAGTATATTTTGGTAAAAATAAGCCACAAAAAACGATAATATAAAACCAAAGCTAATGTTTAGAATTGCTTTTTTCTTTGAGAAATAAAGGTTAAATTAGAAAGCAAACTTTTAAAAACTGCTAAATATGAAGCTTTTTTCAAACATAAGAGGAGATGCATTTGGAGGTATTACTGCAGGTATTGTAGCATTACCATTAGCATTAGCATTTGGAGTATCGTCTGGTTTAGGTCCAAGTGCTGGATTGTATGGCGCAATCTTTATAAGTTTTTTCGCAGCGCTTTTTGGTGGAACTAATACCCAAATATCAGGACCAACAGCACCTATGACAGCAGTAAGTATGGTAATTATTGCTGGTATTATTGCTGCTAACGATGGAGATGTTGAAAAGGCTCTACCTGCTATTTTAACAGTGTTTTTATTAGCTGGTTTAATGCAAATTGGTCTTGGTGCTCTAGGTTTAGGAAAATACATAAGGTACATTCCATATCCTGTAGTTTCTGGTTTTATGACTGCAATAGGTGTTATTATTTTAATTACACAAATTTTACCTGCTGTTGGGTATTACCCTAAAGAAGACCAAGAGTATGTAAATAAGTTTAAGCCACAAGCTGAAGAAGTGATTCTTGAAAATATTCTTAAAGAAGAAGCTAAAGAAGAAATCTTGGTTCTTGAAGACTTTAAAGAAACCATTAGAAGAGCAGAATTAGTAACCGAAGCCGACATACTCAAAGAGTCTAAAACGCTAGCAGCTAAAGAAGCTTCAGGTGTTTTAGGAACATTTAAGGTTTTAGGAAGAGCTTTAAAAAACATTAGTTTACTTGAAGTTTTATTGGCATTAGGCACAATACTTATTATTTATGGTTTTAAACGAATTACAAAAGCGATACCAAGTACTCTAGTTGCTTTATTGGTGATGTCTGGGATTGCTGTAGGATTTGGTTTAGACTATAGACCTATTGAGGAAATACCTAGCGGATTTCCAATGCCTAATATAGAAATTATCACTCAGTTTAAACTCAGTAGTATAACACCTTATATTTTTACAGCTTTAACTTTAGCGCTTTTAGGAGCTATCGATTCACTTTTAACAAGTGTAGTAGCTGATAATATGACTAAGACCAAACACAAACCTAATAAAGAACTTGTGGGACAAGGTATAGGTAATATAATTGGAGCTATTTTTGGAGGTATTCCAGGGGCTGGTGCAACCATAAGAACTGTAGTTAATATTCAATCTGGAGGAAAAACAAGATTGTCTGGTATGATTGCAGGTGTAATGCTATTAGTAATACTATTGGCTTTAGGTCCAGTTGCATCAAAAATTCCTGCAGCTGTTTTAGCAGGTATTTTAATAACAGTTGGTATAGGTGTAATGGATTATAAAGGACTTAAAGCAATACCTGCATTACCAAAAGACATAAAACTAGGACCATTAAAATTAAGTTCAGAAGTATTGATAATGTTAGTTGTGTTAACACTTTCAACCTTTTGGAATTTAGTTTACGCTGTTGGAATAGGCTTAGTAATAGCATCGTTGATGTTTATGAAAAAACTTGGGGATTTAACAGCACAACGTTCTGATGTTAAAAAACTTGGAGAAGAAAAAGCTTGGGCAGATGAGGTTGATTTCCCTGTAAAATTGAAAGAAGAAGTCTTTATTAAACACATAAAAGGCCCTTTGTTTTTTGGCTCAACTAGTGATTTTCAAAGTTTAGCAGCTCAAATACCACATACAGCTTCAACAGTAGTCATTCGTTTAGGGCGTATGCAATATATGGATCAATCTGGTTTATATGCTATGGAAGATGTATTACAAGAGCTAAGAAAAAATAATGTTCAAGTTCTTTTTGTAGACTTATTAAAACAACCAAAATATATGATGGAGCGTATTGATATCATACCAGATTTAATACCTCGAGAGCACATCTTTAAAAATTTTAAAGAGTGTACACAATGGATAAAAATTAACGTAAAAGACAAATATTAAAAAAACAGAAAATTATGGCACATATTTCAAATGCAATAGACCAAACCATTCAAAGTAAATTTTCTCCAAAAGGAGTATTACAAGATTTAATGGATGGAAACAACCGTTTTGTTTCTGACAGTTTAAATACAACAGACAATAAAGCTTTAGTACAACAAACTACAGGAGGACAATTTCCAAAGGCAGTTATTCTATCTTGTATAGATTCTCGTGTTCCTGTTGAAACAGTTTTTGATCAAGCTATTGGTGATGTATTCGTAGCTAGAGTAGCTGGAAACTTTGAAAACACTGATATCTTAGGAAGTATGGAGTACTCTTGTAAAGTTGCAGGAAGTAAGTTGGTATTAGTATTAGGTCATGAAAGTTGTGGAGCTGTAAAAGCAGCTTGCGATGGTGTTGAGTTAGGTAACATTACTGCAATGTTAGACAATATTTTACCTGCTGTAAAGAAATCTTCGGATGAGGTTGAAGGTGAGATGAATTCATCTAATAGTACATTTGTTGCTAAAACTGTAGAGAATAATGTAAAACTAACTATGGAGCGTATTCGTGAAAAGAGTCCAATTCTTAAAGAAATGGAAGATAATGGCGAAATTGCTATTGTTGGTGGAGTTTATATGTTATCTACAGGAAAAGTAGAATTGTTATAAAAAAAGATATATTCTTTTAAAACAAAAAGCCCTTCCAATTCAATTGGAAGGGCTTTTTTAAATAACTAATTCTAAATATGAGAAAAATTAAAATGTAATCTCACCTTCGTTAGGTTGATATACATAGTTAAAGCTGTAATATTGTGAGTTGCTTAAATCAGCATTTGGCTCACCATTTTCATAGTAGCTTAAAATTTCAACTTTAGCGTACTTACCATCGTTAGTTCTAACAACTAAAACTTTTCCTGCAATTGGAGAAATAATGTGAGTTGTTGGATCATAGTTGTACCAACCATTACCTGAACCTGTTGTGATTGCTAAACCATTAGCTTCGCTATCTTGTGTAAAAAGAGTCGTATCAACACTTGCAACTTCAGATAAAGCTCCAGTAGCAAAATAAGCTCCAGCGTTACCCATTCTTACAGGTTGATCATCAGCAGTAGCTTCACCACCATTTACTAAAATAGTTGTACCTCTAAAAGCAATATCCCAATTATCTCCTGTTACAGTAGTACCTGTTTCAAATGAAAATTTAATGTAATCTCCAGTAATTGTTGGAGGGTTAGTTGAATAGTCAGCAGTTTGTGTTGCCTGTATATTAGATACAGTTTCTGCCTCAACGTCTAATAATTGTTGACCTCCATTGTCGTCATCGCTACTACAAGATGAGAATCCTATTAAAACGATTGCTAATGCTAAAAATTTAAGTGTCTTCATGATGTTTAAGTGTTATTTTATGTTTATTAAATTTGAATATTAAGTTTTCCGTATATAATGCGACCTGAAATATTGCTTATGTTTTGTGTATCTGTAAAGCCAAAAACATTGTCAATACCAAAGCCTAATGTGTAATTCTTATAAAGTGTTTTGTTAAACGCGATGTCCCAAGTAGAATAACCATCTACAAACTCGTCGTATTTATCTAAATAAGTGTTTCCGTTAGTGTCGTAAAGTCCATATTTACTTCTGTAAGTTCCTCTAAGGTTTGCATCGAGTTTCCAACGTTCAAACGTGTAGAAAATCTTAAAATTAGCCATGTGTCTCGAACGGTTGTACAGCCCAAAGTAATCTTCTTTTTTAAGCTGAAATGAAGGTGAGCTAGGAGTTAACCTTGCATAAACTTCACCATTTTCAAAGGCATCAACAGCTGCTTTGTCTTTAGCAAATAGTAATTGATAACCTCCCATTAATTTTAAATTATTGCTAGGTTTCCAATTCACATTAAACTCTAATCCTTGTGTAAATACCTTATGAACATTATAGTAGCTAAATACATTTTGCCCATTGGTTTTATTAGCGATTACTCGAGTATCAATTAAATCTTCAATATTGTTTCTAAATACATTAAGGTCTACTTTTACTGTACTAGAAAGTCTGTAATCTGCACCTACGTTAATACCAATTGAGTTTTCTGGGTTTAATTCGTTTTCAAATTCTGAAATAGGAACAACAATGTTAGCAAGCTCTCCATTAGCTTCCATTTGCGGAATTGCAGTAGTAACAGCATTGTAACCTAAAACTGTATAACCTACTGATGAGTTTGTAAAGTCGAAGTACAACTGTCTAAAATCAGGAGCTTTAAATCCGTAGCCTACTGATCCTTTTACAGCAATTTTATTAGATAACTTATACCTTAATGCAGCTTTAGGGCTAAACTGTGATTTGTATTCGCTATGGTTGTCAAAACGAGCACCAAGGATAACGTTTAGTTTTTCGGTTGGATTGGTGTCATACTGTAAGTAGGCATAAGGAGAATTAAACTCAGGGTTGGTCGAAAAATCAGTACGCTTTAAGGTTTCATGATTCCAACCAATACCACCAATAAAATCACTTTTTTCCGAAGCTTTATAACTCGCTCTAATTTCTGGTCTTAGTAATAGTTGGTTAAAATCACTTTCACTAAATCTAGAATTGTCTGTATTGTTTAAGTATTCATCAGCCATATAGCGTGTCGCGTAAAACTCAAAATAGCTGCTCCATTTTTCGTTATAGGTATGGCTTAATTTAGCATGAGTATTCCACTCATTAATATCACTTTCGCCTTTTAAATCTTCAGATGCTACATAATCTTGATTTTGTGTATAGTATCTTCCTGATAAAAACAGACTAGTATTTTCGTTAAAATTATAAGTAAGCTTTGTGTTGAACGTGTGGTTTTTAAAAGGTTCAACAGTGTTTAAGGCATCATTTTCATTAAGGTCGTAACCATCACTACTAAAACTATTTACAAAAGCACTTACAGAAAACTTTTCTTTTCTGTAACCTAAATTAAGGCTGTTGTCTAGTGTATTGAAGCTTCCAACTCTAGAGTTTAGCTCTCCATTAAACCCATACTTAGGGTTTTCGGTAATTATATTTATAACACCACCAAGAGCTTCACTTCCATATAAGCTAGACGAAGCACCTTTAACAATTTCTATTTGTTTAATGTTTCCAACTGTAATTCGGCTAATGTCTAGTGTTCCTGCAGAACGACCAATAAGAGGTACTCCATCAATTAAAACTAATGTGTATTGAGAGTCTAAACCTTGTAGTTGTATACCTTCACCACCACCAAAATCAGGCACTGTAATTAATCCTGTTTGTTCGTTTAATATGTCACTTAATCGTAATGAGTTTACACTTTTTATTTCTTTTTTTGATACTAACTGAGCTGGTAATGGTAACGAAGATAATTGTCTTACGGTACGAGTTGCAGTAACAATTACTTCGTCAAGTTGCTTGGTTTCAGTAGAATCAGTTTCAACTTCTTGAGCAAACGCTACCAAGCTAAAAAAAAGTGAAAAATAAATACAGATTTTATTTTTATTTAGACTCATTCTTGATTAAATTTGCTGCAAATATAAAATGTTATTTTAAATCAGTCTAAATAAGAACAAAATTTTTTCAATAAAATTTAAAACAGTAAAACAAAACTTTAATAATGAAACAATTAGCCTTAACAACAGTTTTAGCGTTTGCATTTATAATTAATTTAAATGCTCAAAGCAAAAAAAAGCAAGACCAGGAAGCCATAAAGAGTATGTGTGGTTGTTATGAAGTTACTTTTAACTTTGCTGAAACTTTTGAATATTCAGGAGATTCAACTTATATACCATCAAAAGTAAAACATGATAAAGGTTTAGAGTGGGTTCAATTAGTTGAAGATGATAAAGACAAAATTTCTATGCAACACTTATTAATTGTTGGTCCTCCTAATAATAAAATGATTGTAAAACATTGGAGACAAGATTGGGAATTTGAAAATACCGATTTGTATGAGTACAACTATGATAATAGCTGGAATTATGTTAGTCTTCCTAAAAGTGATGTTAAAGGACAATGGACTCAAAAAGTATTTCAAGTAGATGATAGCCCTCGTTATGAAGGATCTGCTTCTTGGGTACATGTTGATGGTAAGAGCTATTGGGAAAACACAACGTCTGCACCATTACCAAGACGTGAGTACACTAAACGTAGCGATTACAATGTAACTATTAGAAGAAATCGTCATGAAATCGTTGATAATGGCTGGATTCACGATCAAGATAACGACAAGGTAATTCGTGAAAAAGGAAAAGCAGACGTAGTATTAGCTCAAGAAAAAGGGTTTAATACTTACGTTAAAGTTGAAGACAGTAAATGTAAAGCTGCTCAAGATTACTGGAAAGAAAATGAAGCTAAATGGGCTATTATACGTGCTAAATGGAGTGAAGTTTTTGCAAGACATACAAACTTGTCTTTGGAGGAAAAAGTTGATAATAAAGGACTCTTTAAATATTTATTTGATGAAGAGAATTATAAAACAGCTGAAGAAATCAATCCGTTAATTGAATCATTTGTAAAAAAATAAGATGCAAAATTTTAAACTAAAACTCCTTGCTTTAGCACTTCTATTAAGTGTTCAAGGATTTTCACAAGACAATATTTTTTTAAGTCGTGATTTTTGGGATACTAAACCTACACCTAAGGTTATTGACCAAAAAATAAAAGAAGGCAATAATCCTGCTGAGGCAAACAGGAATAATTTTGATGGTGTAGTGTATGCGATTTTACAAAACGCACCATTAGAAACCATTATTCACCTTCAATCTCAAGAAGGAAATGATGCTAACAAATTAACTCACGATGGTAGAACGTATATTTTTTGGGCTGCCTACAAAGGAAATATAGAGTTTATGAAGCACCTTTTAAAACAAGGTGCAAAAACTGATTTAACTGACGATAAAGGAAACACCATTTTAAACTTTGCTGCTGGTTCAGGTCAGCAAAACACTGAGGTATACGAGCTTTGTATTAAAAATGGAGCAAACCCAAAAGTAGACCTAAATCCTGATGGAGCTAACGCTTTATTATTGTCGGCTCCTTATGATTCAGATTTTAAATTGTTAGACTATTTCGTGTCCAAAGGTGTAGATTTAAAAAGCACTGACGCCAATGGTAATGATGCCTTTAACTATGTTGCTAAAACAGGAAATATTGATCTAATGGATAAGCTTATAGCTAAAGGGATTAAAGGAAACGACCAAGCATTTATGTTTGCTGCTTATGGAACACGTGGAAAAACCAATGGTTTAGAAGTGTATAAATTTTTAGAAGAAAAAGGATTAAAGCCTAATTCAACAAACCACGAAGGTGTTTCGCCTCTGCATGTGCTTGCTTCACGATCAAAAGATACTGAAGTCATTAATTACTTTTTAGAAAACGGATTAAATGTAAATGCTAAAGATCACAACGGTAATACACCATTTTTAAATGCAGCTTCTAGAAACGACTTAGCTATAGTAAGCTTGCTGTACGATAATAAACTTGAAAACATTAATCAAGCTAATAAAAAAGGAGAAACCCCTTTAATGCTTGCAATGCAAAACAATAGTCCAGAAGTTGTCAATTTCTTGATAGAAAAAGAAGCTAATTTAGAACTAGTAGATGCTGATGGTAACAATCTAGCTTACTATGTTGTTAGTGGTTATTCAAACAGAAATAAAGACGGTTTCTTAAAAAAGTTAGACCTAGTAAAGAGTACAGGGTTAGACCTAAAAGCACCTCAAAAAAATGGAAACACATGGTATCATTTAGCTGTTGAAAAAAACAGTTTAGAGCTTTTAAAAATGGCTACTGAATTTGGTCAAGATATCAATGCTAAAAACAAAGAAGGTAATACCGCTTTGTTAATTGCAGCGATGAAAGCAAAAGATGATAGCATTTTAAAATTCCTGATAGAGCAAGGAGCTGATAAAAAAATCACTACCGATTTTGATGAAACAGCTTACGATTTAGCTTCAGAAAATGAGCTATTAAAAGAGAACAATGTTTCAATTAGATTCTTAAAGTAAAATTTATTGTCTGTTCGAGCGCAGTCGAGAACTTTTAGTTAGGTCTCGACTGCGCTCGACCTGACACTTACTAATAATTAACACATGAAATTAAAACATATAACCCTTTTAAGCATTTTAGTTTTAGGATTAGTATCCTTTACAACCTTAACAGAATCTACCAAGTATAAGTGTATGATTCAAATGACGAATTATACTGGAGAAGGCGCTTACATTGTGATTTCGTTAATCAATCCTGAAGGAGATTATGAAAAAACCTTGTATGTAAAAGGTGATGACGATGAGTGGTATAATACGGTTGAAGAATGGTGGCAATTTTATGGCAAAAAACGTCATAATATTGATGCAATCACAGGCGCAACAGTTGCTGGTGGCGAACGCGCTATAGAAGTGATAGATATTGAAGACTCTAAAATAGATGCAGGTTATAGCATCCGTTTTGAAACCGCTGTTGAAGATGATGAATATGTTGTTGATGATGTACAATTCCCATTAACAACAGAGAACATCAAAGGAAAACACGAAGGTAAAGGCTTTATTCGCTATATCAGAATGATGCCGAATTAATGCGTTGAAATTGAAGTCGAAGTCGAAGATGAAGCTGGTAAAACTTGATAAAAACAACGAACTGTCATCCTGAACTTGATTCAGGATCCAAATTGACACTGTGTTTTAAAATTAATCGATTTCGTATCAAGTGCGGAATGACAAGATTATAATAATTGTCACTTCGAATGTGTCACATTGCGTATAACCGAAATGTAAGCTCGAAGTCTCAAAATAAAAATTATGACCATATCCATTTGGAGATACAGTCACCTTGCGTTGGCTGTATCTTCTTTTGTTTTTATCGTTTTAGCTTCTGTAACCGGAATTCTTCTGGCATTTCAGCCTATTTCCGAACAATTAGAACCTTACCATGTTGCCGATTTAGACAACATCACACTTGCTGAAACGCTTACTGTTTTTCAAAAGACCTATCCTGAAATTATTGACATAAAAGTTGATGGTAATGATTTTGTGGTTGCCTCGGTATTTACTGAAGAAGGAAACGATTTAAGTGGTTATTTTAATCCCGTTACTGCCCAATATCTTGGCGAAGAGCTAAAACCATCACCTTTTTTTCAATGGGTAACCAATTTCCATAGGTCGTTATTCTTAAAAAGCGTCGGCCGATTTTTTGTAGGTTTATGTTCATTCTTGTTGTGCTTAATTGCTGTTACAGGAACTATCCTAATCATAAAGCGACAACGTGGTTTTAAGCGGTTTTTTTCAAAAATAATTAATGAAGATTTTAACCAGTATTGGCATGTCGTTTTGGGGCGTTTGTCTTTAATTCCAATCCTCATTATTACGGTTACAGGTGTGTATTTATCGTTAGAAAAGTTTGATGCTTTACCAGAAGCTAAAATGTCACATCAAGTAGATTTTGATGCGCTTTCTGAAACGCCAAAACAACCGTTATCACATTTTGAAGTGTTTAAAAACACACCGCTTTCTGAAGTGAAAACTGTAGAATTCCCTTTTTCTAGTGATGTAGAAGATTATTTCACAGTAAAATTAAAGAATAAAGAGTTGCTTGTTAATCAGTTTACAGGCGATGTTTTAAGCGATATACAACTACCTAATGTCACGCTGTTTTCTAATTTAAGTGTGAATTTACACACCGGAAAAGGCAGCATTTTATGGTCTATTATTTTAGCCATTGCAACGGCTAATATTTTGTTTTTCATCTATTCTGGGTTTGCCATGACTTTAAAACGTCGTAAAAGCCGATTGAAAAATAAGTTCAAACCTCAAGATGCTGAAATTGTTATTCTTGTTGGTTCAGAAAACGGAAGCACGATAAATTATGCCAATGCGTTTTACAAACAACTTATTGCTACTGGAAAAAAAGCAGTAATTACCGAAATGAATGCATACAAACAGTATCCAAAAGCAAAGCATTTGGTAATAATGACTGCGACTTATGGTCAAGGCGATGCACCAACAAACGCCAATATGTTTTTGCAAAAACTACAATCGGAAACCAATGCAAACAGCTTGCAGTTTTCAGTAGTTGGATTTGGCTCGTTAGCATATCCTGATTTTTGCCAATTTGCGTTTGATGCCGATAAAGCCTTACAGCAATTATTTCAACAAGATGTTTCTGTGTTTACTATAAATGACAAGTCGGTTGAAGCGTTTAATCAATGGGTAAATCAGTGGTGCGACGCTACAGGAATTACTGTGAATATTCCGCAAGAGCAATTAGTGACCAAACCCAAACAGCTTAAAAAAATTAAGGTAATCAGCAAAACAGAAACCAATATAGATGACACGTTTTTTATCACCTTAAAGCCTAAAAAACACCATCAATTTACTTCGGGCGATTTATTGGCTATCTATCCAAAAAACGATCATAGAGAGCGTTTGTATTCTATTGGAAAAGTAAACGGAAATGTTCATTTAAGTGTGAAGTTACATGATAAAGGGTTAGGTTCAGGGTTTTTGCATAATGCTGAAATTGGCTCAAAACTAAAAGCGCGTTTGGTGAAAAATTCAGCGTTTCATTTTCCTAAAAAAGCAAAACGTGTGATTATGATTGCAAACGGAACTGGAATTGCCCCATTTCTTGGAATGCTTCAGCAGAACAAAAAAGCAGAAACCCATTTGTATTTTGGACTGCGAACAACGGAATCATTTAAGATGTATAAAACGCAAATAGATGACCTTATTTATGAAAAAAGATTAAGTAATTTTAAGTTAGCTTTATCTAGGGAAGGAATGAGACAATATGTTCAAGATAAATTACATAATGACGCAAAATTTATTGCAGAAACGCTTTACAATAATGGTGTGATTATGATGTGTGGCTCGCTAGCAATGCACAAAGGTGTAATAAGTGTTTTAGAAGATATTGTTACGACTTACAATAACAAACCGTTGAGCTATTATCAAAATAACCAACAAATAAAAAGCGACTGCTATTAAATGCTGCTTTGTTCTTGAGTGTCTTCAGGAACAGTGTCTTCATCAACATCTTTTCCTTTGTTTAAAATACTTGGAAACAGCATAGGAGCTAAAGATTTTACAGGTTTGTATAGAATAGACGTTTCTAAATCTTCTTCATCTGCAAACGGAATGGTGTTATTCATATTGTCAAAAACAATAAGCAATATGCTTAATATTAACCCAATTTTAAGTGCACCAAATACACCTCCCAAAAGTTTGTTTAAAATTCCTAAAGCAGCAAAATCAGCTAGTTTAGTTAAGGCTTTTCCTGCCAAAGCAATTGCCAAAACAATAACTACAAACGTAATGGCAAAGGCAAGAATGTTTACATATTTTTCATCCCAATCCACACTATCTTCAAAAAAAGAAGCAGCATAATCACTAAAATGAATGGCGCCATAAACACCAGCAACCAAAGCTACAAGTGAAGCAACTTCAACAAAAAGCCCTTTAAAAAGCCCTCTTACAAGTCCAAAAAGCAACAACGCTCCTAAAACAATATCAATAACAGCCATTATGTTAATTTTTTTCAAATATAACTTTTTAATAGTTAACGTGAGTTTGACGTAAAACATTAGTATAGTTGTTTCTTAAGTCAATGAAATTGTAACATTGTCACCTTGAGCGCAGTCGAAAGGTCTCAAAATCGGTCTATTTTGATTAGGTCTCGACTACGCTCGACCTGACAGTAATTTTAAATTAATTGTGATCAGTTCGTTATAAAAATAGTTATATCGAATTCACGTTAGTTAAAAATATTGTGCCTAAGACTTGTCAGTTCTAGCCAAGTCTAGAACAGCTAGATTATAAGTAAAACTTTTTTTAAGGTTTTTGTAACCTTGTAGGTTTAAATATCAAGGTTTTTTAACTTTGCAACTTAATTAAATTGAGATTCCTGCTTTGGTAGGAAAATATATATGTCTAGAGACGAACAGTTAAAACAACGATGGGAACTTTTGGTTAACAAGCTGTCTGTACAGTTTGCTGATGGAGATACGTTAGATTTAGATGCCATTATATACCTTATTGGTGTTCAGGAATTAGGACAAATACACCGTCGTTTTAAAAAAGACCACAAACTAGATTTAATGCATATTGCTATATGTAGGTTGTTAGAGCCTTATGGGTATTATGAATTTGATTTTTTTGATGACGATGGTTGGCCACATTATAAAGTAAAAGAACAATTGCCTCACCTTAAAGCAGGTGAGCAAAGTATTTTAATGAAAGAAGCCATTGTCAATTATTTTTTGGAAGCTGAGTTTATTGAATAGATTTACTAAATTTGCACTCATTTTATTGATATCATGATAGACAAGATTAAAGCGCTTATTGCTGAAGCAGAAGCATTCAAAGCTGAAACTAAAGATGAAGTTGAAGCATTTAGAATTAAATACCTTGGAAAAAAAGGATTGCTTAATGATTATTTTAAAGAATTTAAAAATGTAGCTAACGACCAGAAAAAAGAATTTGGTCAAGTTATCAATGCTTTAAAAAAGACTGCTGAAGATAAAGTAAACGCTTTAAAAGAAGAGTTAGAGAGCAAAGAAGAAGATAAAGGTGTTTATGGTGATTTGTCACGTCCTGGAGAACCTATTGAAATAGGTGCGCGTCATCCAATATCTATTGTGAAAAATCAGATTATTGATATCTTTTCGCGTATAGGATTTAATGTAAGCGAAGGTCCAGAAATTGAAGACGATTGGCACAACTTTACAGCGTTGAACTTGCCAGAATACCATCCAGCACGTGATATGCAGGATACGTTTTTTATTCAAACCAATCCTGATATCTTATTACGTACACATACCAGTTCGGTACAAGTGCGTTATATGGAAAACAATAAACCACCAATTCGTACTATTTCACCAGGTCGTGTTTACAGAAACGAAGCTATATCTGCGCGTTCGCACTGCTTTTTTCATCAGGTAGAAGGTTTGTATATAGATAAAGATGTGAGTTTTGCTGACCTTAAGCAAACGCTTCAATATTTCACCACTGAAATGTTTGGAAAAAGTAAAATACGTTTACGTCCGTCGTATTTCCCGTTTACAGAACCAAGTGCAGAAGTAGATGTGTATTGGGGACTTGAAACCGAAGTAGATTATCGTATTACAAAAGGAACAGGTTGGTTAGAAATTATGGGTTGCGGTATGGTAGATCCTAATGTGTTAGAAAACTGTGGTATAGATTCTAAAGAATATTCAGGGTTTGCGTTTGGTATGGGAATAGACCGTATTGCTATGCTACTACACCAAATAGGAGACATCCGCTTGTTAAGCGAAAACGATGTACGCTTTTTAGAGCAGTTTAAGTCTTCGATTTAGGGTTGTTGTATTAGGTTTTAAGAAATAAGTCAGCACAAGCAATTACTTATAGCTATTGTTGGGTGTAGTTTTTTTTATTCAGTCAATCTATTTTTCAAATCCATTCGTTCGTGTAAAATTCTGATTACCTCAATTTTATTTTCCGAAAGGGATTGGTAAAATATAATGTGTTTTCCAGATTTTAGTCCGAGTAAGTTTTTGTTTATTTCGTAATATTCTTTTCCAACGTCTGGATTTTTTCCAATTCCATTACAAGCCATTTTTATTGTCGCATAATATTTGTCCGCTTGTTTTTCAGACCATTTTTCGAAAGTATAATACCAAATATGGTTCAAGTCGTCAATGGCTTCTTGTCTTAATATTACTTTAGCCATTTTTTCGTTTTTCAGCCTTTAATTTTTTTAGATTTTCATCAAAGTCAAAGTCTTCAACTAAAGGACTGTTCAACCCTTCTTGAATTGCGTTTTTCAATGCGATAACTTTGCTTTCCTCATTTTCCAATAATCGAAGTCCAGCTCTTATTACTTCGCTTACGTTTTTGTAACGTCCAGCAGAAACTTGAGTTTGCACAAACTGGTCAAAATAATTTCCGAGCGATATAGATGTATTTTTCATTTCTAATTGTTTTTGTCAAATTTACCAAATTTTGGTAAAATAGTCAAATTTTAGATTTTGACTCAAATTACACCCAACGGTCTCATATAATCGTTATTTACGGGATTAAAGTTAATAATTTTCGGTTAAGAACTGGCGTTAGCAATTACTTATAGCCATTGATGACAAACGTTATTTTATTTGTCGAAAAATTAAATTATATTTTTCCATATTAGTAATTCGAAATTCTTTTTCTGTTGCTTTTTTTTGATAACAAAATATAAACTTGAAGGTATTATTTTGGTAATGAAACTTATTTATGCTTTCAGAAGTTATTTCTTTATCAGTTTCTAAATCATATTCCGTTCCATATGATTTAAAAACTAAAGTGTCATTCTCAAACGAAAAATTACAACTTTCTTTTCCGGTGTCAGTACTAATGTATGTTAATGTTTTAGGATTGTCGAATATTATTGTATCTGGTTTTTCTCCATTTAGGCCAATTTCACCAATAATCCATTTTGTACCTTTGAACTGGTCGTAATTTAAATTTTCTCTTTTAAGATAATCTAATTCCGTTTCGACTTTATTTATTTCAGTTTTCTTAACTCTTTTGTTACAAGAAATCAATAATGTTAAAAAGCCTATCAATAATGTCTTAATTTTTATTTTGTTTTGAGTCATAATGTTTGCCAACGGTTTTGTGTATGATTAGTGCGGGAAAAGACGCAGCAATGAGCTGTACGCGTTGTTGCCCACAGTATTTTTTAGTATTCCAATTTTAGAATTTCGCCTTGCTCTGTCAATGGATGAATATTATCTACCTTATCCCAATTCTCTTTAGCGCTTGGTATTTGTTCGGGATACAGATGGTAAACATAATACATATCTGCATCAATGTCTATCTTCTGTTCTTTAGCATTTTTTAAAATCCAATATGGGACGAATGCCCAATCAATATTTTTAATTTTTCCAATTGTTTGAGGTCCTGTTGTGTCGCCAGATAAATACATCCGTTTTCCGTGCCACGTTATCAGAAATGAATAGTGTCTGAAATTAATTCCAAAAACCTTATGTTCAGTCTTAAATGTCTCAATCTCAAAATTATCCAAAGTTTCGTTTAATTTTTCTAATTCTGAAATGTTTGAAACACCATAAGTCTGTCCACCTTTTTCTTTCATCACTTTCTTTAGATTCTTTTTAGAGTAATGGTCAGAGTGTTTATGTGTAAAAATGAAAATTGAGTTTTCTTTAATACTATCTAATTCCGATTCTTTAAATTCCATATATCCGTGAGCTCCAGATTTGTATGGAAAATCAATGTAGAAATTTGTGATACCATCTGTCATATGAAGTCCGCAATTTCCTATAAATTCAATTTGAATTTCTTTTGTCTGTGAAAATCCAAAAGCTGTAATTAGGCTAAAAATCAGAGTAAAAATTTTATTCATATTCGTGGTTTTATATTGTGCTTACACGTTGTTGACAAACGTTTTTATTTTTTAAGGAATTATATAACTTAATCCGTAAAAATATACGATTCCGATTATTATAATCCCGAAATAATTCATTTTCAGTTTTGTTCTTTTTAAGTCAGTCCAAATTGTTTTTAATTTTTCTTTTTCAGATGAAACAACTTTGGTGTTAGCTAAAAAATCTCCGATTCTTCTTTCTGGGTTAAAAAATCCAACTAAAACTTCTATTGGCCAAGCAACGCATATTGTAAAATTCCGCACGAAACATTGTAATTCAGTCGCAGGTTTTTCCGTTTTTCTGTCGATGACTTGATAGCCCATTATTCTTTTCGCAGGACTTTTAGCATTGAAAAAGTCTTTATTGTAGTATACAAAGATTATCAAGACCCAAACATAGAAACTCATTCCGTCTATCAATTTAAATCCGAGTTTTTCAGATGCTATAGCAAATACAATCGCAATCGGAATTATCAAAATACACATTAAAAAATGGTCTAATAGCATTGCTGAAATTCTATGAAAACTAGGACTTCGATTTGCTAAATTGTCAAACATTTCGATTGATAAAATTCCGCTATGATTTTCTGTGTTTTTCGTCATTCTCAAATGTTTGCCAACGGTCTCGGCTATGAGTAGTTGCGTGGTTTAGCGGTTAACTTTGCAAGTACATACCAAACTGAAAATCCGCGAGGATTTTCAGAAGTAGGCGAGAACAAGCAATTACTTATAGCCATTGTTGGCAGCTGGTTTTTTTATTGTTTTTTATATAAAAATCTTTCTCCGGAATCTGGGTCTCCAATAAAATTCCAAATTATGATTCCGTCATCTTGCAAATACAAATCGTATGAAGTTGACATTCCGTTTTCATACAAGTTGCTTTTGTCGAAACTCATATTCAAAACCCATTTCTCTCCTTTAAAATCTTTTCCGATTTTCCACGTTCCGCTTGTATTAACAAACCTTTCTTCGGTTTGGTAAAACACATTTATATAATTTGGCAGATTTGTTATTTCGAAAGTTCCGTTTTCTTTTAAATCCAATTCAATTTTTTTCTTTTCATATCCTTTTTCCTCATTTAATTCGTAACTGAATTTATCCACTTCCCAAATTCCAATCATTTCAGATTGAGTTGGTTTTTCAGTCAGATTTTTAGTTGTAATTCCGTTTACAGGACTTACATTAAAATATCTGCAACTTGCTAAAGTCAAAATAATAAGTAGATATAAAATTCTTTTCATTTCTTATTTTCAATTCGGTTTCTGCTTTGGTCAACTTGCTGCCAACAATTGGATATACGTATTACGTATATTCATACTATATGTCTAAGATAGCAAATCTTTTATTCAGCCAAAGATTAATTTCTCTATCAATATTGAGGTCACGTTTAAAAGTTGTAATTGTTTCTTCTAAACTTATTGAAAATAGTTCCTCAAAAAATCAAACCGTTTACTCCCTCAACGTTTCTTGAAACAATTTAAAAATACGTCGGTACTCATCGCTCCAGCTAGAGCTTTCTACAAAGCCATGACTTTCTAGAGGAAATACAGCTAATTCCCAGTTTTCTTTTTTCAGTTCAATTAAACGTTGTGATAGACGTACCACATCCTGAAAATGTACGTTAGTATCAATCATACCATGTAGCATCAATAAGTTGCCTTTTAAACCATCGGCAAAATAAATTGGTGAACTTTGTTGGTAGGCTTTTGGGTCTTCAACAGGAGTGTTTAAAATATTTGCGGTATAGCCATGGTTGTAATGTGCCCAATCGGTCACTGAGCGTAAAGCTGCACCACTTTTAAAAGTATCAGGATATTTAAACATAGCCATAAGCGTTATAAAACCACCATAAGAGCCACCATAAATTCCTAGTTTATCTGGTGAAACACCATGTTCTTCAATCAGGTATTTTGCACCATCAATTTGGTCGTTAAGGTCTTTGCCTCCCATGTGACGGTAAATGGCTGTTCTCCAATCTCTACCATAACCTTTACTTGCTCTAAAATCTATAGCTAAAACAGTGTATCCATTATCGGTTAAAATATTATGGAACATGTATTCTCTATAATAAGACGACCACCAATTATGAACGTTTTGTAAGTATCCTGCACCATGAACAAAAATTACTGCTGCACCATTGTTTTTGTCAGGACTAGGCTTGTAAAGTGTTGCTGGTACTTGTGCGCCATCTCTTGCAGTAAAGTTTATAATTTCGGCTTCAGTCCAGTTGTAGGATTTAAAAGCATCGGTTGTAGACTCAGTAAGTTGTGTCATTTTTGCACCAGCTTTGTTATCCATAACATACAATTCCCAAGGTTTATTGGTGTACGAATATCTTATAGCCAGTTTACGTTCGTCTGGTGAAATAGAAACTTCATGACCACCTTTTTGAGAGGTGATTTGTACCATTTTTCCTCCTTTTACTGGTAGGTGATAAAAATGAGTTTGGTGCGCACTTTCTTTATTGCTAATGATGTAAAAGGTTTTTTTGTCTTTAGAAAGTGTTACTTGCTGAATTTCAAAATTACCTTCGGTAAGTGCTTTTATTTTTCCTGAATTTACATTGGCGGTGTACAGGTGTGCATATCCTGTTTTTTCTGATTTAAACCAAATAGTAGTATTGTCAATCCACTCAACAACACCATTGGCAAACCAACCTATTTCTGGTCCACCAATCCAAGCATCGTCATGTTGATGATCGATAAGTTTTAAGTTTCCGTTGCTAAGGTCTACTAACATAATCCAACGGTCTTTATAATCTTGCGAAGTAATGTTTACTACAGCTTTTCCATCTTGCGAAAACACAGGAGAATCTACATAAACAGGTCTTGGGTTTTCATATTCAGGATTGTAGTCTTCAGTAGTTTTGGCATAGTCTTTTAAAAATGCAGGTTTGTTTTTAATGCCTTCAATAGTTTCGGTTTTTAGTTGGTGTGTTTCTCCTGTTTTTAAGTTTAAAACCCAAGCTTCGGTAGTGTATTGAGGTCCACCAACTTTTGCACGAGCGTTAAGATCTGTAGTGTAACCACTATCAGTAACATAATCAGGTACTATAGTGTTTTTATCGTTTGCAGGACTGTAAAGCCTGTAAACAGCATAGTCTAAATTTGGAGAAAGGTCAATATCAAAAAGGCTTTTATCACCTATGTAAACTGCTTCAGGACGATTAAACTGTCTTTGTTCTCTACGGTAACTGCTGGCATCACTTTCGTTTTTACGTTTTTGCAGAATGTCAAAATGCGCCAACTGGTCATCGTAAAGCCATTGGTCTTGCGCGTTGCGTTTACTTTCAGGACGCTCGTTTCCGCTTTTAAAATTAGTAAGTTGGGTAATGCTTCCATCTTCAATTGTCCATTGAAAAAGGTTATTGTCTTGTTGGTAAACAATGTGTTTTTGGTCTCCCGAAAACATTGGGTTTGACTCTCTGTTTATAGTATTGGTAATTTGTCGTTTACTAAAATTTGACATGTTAAGTAAAAAGAGGTCTCCTCCTTTTTCGTAAACGCTCCATTTACCGTCTTTTGAGAGCGCTCCAGCATTACTGCGTTGTTTTTCGTCTTCAAAAGAAAGTGCTTCTATTTTTTGCGTGTTGATATTTACTTTATAGTTAGAACGAATGGTGTCGTTATTAGGATTCCAACTGAAATAAATGTCTTTGCTATCGTCTGACCAACTAATATTTGTTGGTAAATAACCTACAAAGTCTTCGCCTTGCATAATCTGGTCAATAGTAAGAGGAGAATTGTTGTTGGTTTGTGCTGTAGAAAAGGAAGAAACAAATAGAATAATTAGGGCAGAGAAAACGTGTTTCATTGTATTTTTTTAAAGTAATTTATCTATTCACATTTTAGACTTAATTCGTCAATTCGAGTAAATTTCAGGATTGAAATGAGTGAAATTTGTATCGAGAATAAGAAATAGTTCTCGATACTATTTTTCGTTTCTCAAAATCACTCGAACTGACAACCTTGTCTTTTTTTAATAAAAAATGCACAATAGATAGTATTGTGTTAATTTTGCATCTAATTTAAAGGTTTTCTGTAGAAGCAAGAAATAAGATGAAAAAAGATATTGAAATCCCAGAGGTGGAAGGTGTTTATATAGCAGTAGTAAACGAGTTTAATGATGTTTACAAAACCCAAGACTGGAATGCATATATTATTAATGATAAAGACCAAGACCTAGATGTGGTTTTAATTGTTACTAATGGATATTCTGACCAAAAAATAACATCTACATTTAGAAAAAAGATAGATAAGCTACCTGCAAAAAGCTATGCTAAAATTGAATTGTTACAAGAGGAACTTTTTGCACTTAACAATCAGTTTAAAGTTACTTTTTTTGAAGGCAATACTATGTTTGAAAAAACCTATGTGTTTAGAAAAAATACTATTAATGAACGTGCCTTACAAGCTATTCCGTTAATGAAAGTAAAAGGGGTTTTAAAAAAATAAGCCTCGTTTTAAACAAGGCTTATTTTAAAAGGTAATTATGCAGCTTTAATATGCTGATTAATGGTGTTTACCCATGTATTGGAAAATTGAATTTCTCCATCTAGCATAAAACCATCTTCATTATCAAAAACGGTTAGTTTTTGATGTTCTTTATTAGAGAGATTAAAACAAATATCAATAGTACTTATTGATTGTGTTTTGCTTTTTTCTTCATTAATATAACAATAGTTAGCTTGTTTTAAGTCTACAATTGTTGTTTCGTTGTTTTTAACAAATAATACCTTTCGGTTTGTTTTATCAATACCAATGGTATTTGTATTTAAAGTTTCAAATTCATCAATTTGAATGTTGTGTTCTAACGCAATAGTTTTAAATGTTGCTATTGTTTGCTTTTGCTTCTTTTTTCTAGAAAAGTATATAAACGCATAAGGCATACAACATAATAGAGCTATTGCAACTCCTATTATAGTGCTGTTTGTATTCATTGTTATTTTAAAATAAGTGTGTAATAAATTACTGCTACTTAGCTTTTAAAGCTGGCAGTGTTTAAATTTTTAAATGCAGTAAAATGTGTTTACCAATGCGTATGGAAAGGGAAAATAATATCAATAGCTCTAAAGGGAACTATGGTTTTATTATAGTGTTTAAACTGAACAGTACTTGTTAAGGCATGGTGTAAACTAAACGCCTTGTTTTGAATATATATAGAGTTTTTAAACCCTAAAGGTGAAGGTCCAGTTCTTGAGTCTGAAAGAAAAACAACATTGGTTTCAATGCTGCTTGCTAAAAGTGCAGGTTTTGAAGGTGAAGTAACTGTTTCTTTTTCAGCTTTAGAAAAAAGCAATACCGAATCGGTTATAGTTTTTTCAGGGACAGCAGTCGATGAAAAACTATAACTAAATAAGGAGCAAGCTAATAAAAGAAAAGATACTAACTTTTTCATGGCACAAATGTAACTTAAAGAATTGAGGTGTAAAGATTAAATACGTTAATATTAATCTAATTTTTCAGTAAGTTTTTTAAATACTTTTTTAGGGTTTTTACCTTCATATAGTATTTCGTAAACCGAGTTTACAATAGGTAAACGTGTTTTCTTTTTATTTTTTTCGTTCAATAAATGTGCACTTTTTGTGGCATAGTAACCTTCGGCAACCATGTTCATTTCCATTTGAGCCGATTTTACAGTGTAGCCTTTACCAATCATGTTACCAAACATTCGGTTTCTAGAAAATGTAGAATATCCTGTAACCAACAAGTCTCCTAAATAGGCAGAATTATTGATGTTGCGTTTCATTTTGTGCATTTTTTTAATAAAACGCTTCATTTCTCTTATGGCATTACTCATCAATACACTTTGAAAATTATCACCATAACCTAAACCATGTGCTATACCAGCAGCAATAGCGTAAATGTTTTTAAGCATTACAGCATATTCGGTACCAATAACGTCATCGCTAATTTTGGTTTGTATGTAATCGCTAGAGAGCTTATCAGCAATGTCCTGTGCTTTTTTACTATCAGCACAAGAAATGGTTAGGTACGATAATCGTTCTAAAGCGACTTCTTCTGCATGACAAGGACCAGCAATTACAGCAATGTTTTCAAAAGGAATATGGTAAATATCATGAAAATGTTCTCCTACCAATAAACCAGATTCAGGAATAATACCTTTTACAGCCGAAACAATGGTTTTTTTAGTAATATCTACAGTGAGTTTTTCTAATTCAGAATGCATAAAAGCCGAAGGCACTACAAAAATAAGTACATCAGCATAATTAGCCATTTCATTAATGTCGTTGCTTAGCTTTAATTGGTTTATATCAAACTCAACCGAACTTAAATAACTTGGGTTGTGTTCTTCTTTAAGCAAATGCTCTTTTATGTAAACACTACGCATGTACCATCCAACTTCATCAAGGTTTTCGCATAGCATTTTTACAATAGCAGTGGCCCAACTTCCTGAACCAAAAACAGCATATTTTAAAGGGTTGTTCATATAATTATTTTCTAATTCTATATTCAAAAATACACAAAATATAAGTCTTTAAGGTTAACATTGTATAAAGCACAACTAATTTTTGGCACGCGTTTTGAAACCTTAAAATTATTAACCCTAAAATTGTTGGATTATGAAGACTATAAAATTATTCTTAACACTTGCTTTTACAGCAACTTTATTGACGTCTTGTTACAGAGAAGAAGTTATTGTTGATAACTATAATAATACACCAACAATTTCATTACATCAATTATTGAGCTCGTATGAATTGTGGTATGTAGATATTAACCAAACTATAGGTTATGGCGAAACACCATTTTTACAAATAGCATTTACAGTTTCGTTTAGAAATGGAGTAATGTATGCTAACAACAACCTAGTTGGTTTTGGTAACCAAGGTAACGGTTTTGGAATTCCAGTAGCAGATTATGATGCTTATAACATGATATTGGATGTGTACCACGATATTGATGGTTACGAAACTTTTGATGTATACCAAATAGATAATAATACCATTGAGCTTTACAATCCGTTTAATGATACCTCATATTTTTTACATGGTTACCAGCGTAGCACGTTTGATTATGACTATGTGTTTTATGACAATATCCACTATTTTCTTCAAGAGTATGAAGCTTGGGAAAAGACCTATACAAGTCAACAAGGAATGCTAAATGAGTTTGATAATGAAAATTATCTTCAGTTTTTAGCTGGTGGAAATGATTCAGAGTTTAGAAGTTCTCAAGACGTAAATGTCTCAAACCCAAACAATATTTATTGGGATTATACAGGTGTTTATGGAGTAGGAGACTTCTCAAATAACATGTATCTAAAAACATTAACATTAGATTATGATTATTTTGACAATGAATACTTTGAATTAAGCGTTTTAAATGATGCAACTATAGAGCTGTACCATCCATCTTCTGGAACAATTTATGAATTTACAGGTAATGGATATATACAATTTATGAGAGAAGCAAATGCAGAAGGAAGAATGGTTAAACAAACCAATGAAGCGAAAAAACGTAAGCAAAAAACAGAGAAAAAAGAGAACCCAAGAGAAAATACAAGGAGCTAAATTTTGGTTGGTTATTTAGTTTCCATAGCGCTCAACTAGATAGTTTTAGTTGAGCGTTTTCTTTTGGATTTTTATGTGACTTTAAGGTGATATTGTGTGTCATATATGAAGATTTGTTTACATTTTAATTACTAACATTAATTGGATTTAAAACATATTTTTTTAAACTTTACAAGAAACAATAACTATTAACACTTAAACATTATAATTATGGGTTTATTTTCATTCATTAAAAATGCTGGAGCAAAAGTTTTTGGCATAGGAAAAACAGATGCAGAAGAAGCTGCTGAAGCGGCAGAGGCAGCAGCTGAGGCAAAACTAAAAGCAGAAACTGCAGCAGCAGGCAAGCTAGAAGAAACAATTTCTGATTTGCAATTAAAAGTAGAGAATTTAAAAGTACATATTAACGACGATTTAGCTACCATTTCAGGTATGGCTTATGACCAAGCAACAAAAGAAAAAGTAGTATTAGTTGTAGGTAATACTGAAGGTATTGCAACTGTTGATGACCAAATGACTGTTGAGCATGTAGAGCCAGAAGCTCAGTTTCATACAGTTGTAAGTGGAGACACTTTAGGTAAAATTGCTAAAAAATTCTATGGAAATGCTATGAAGTATCCTGTGATTTTTGAAGCTAATAAGCCAATGCTTAAAGATCCTGATTTAATTTACCCAGGACAAGTATTACGTATTCCGCATTTAGACTAAGCATAATACTCATACATAAAAAAAGCCAACGCAATTACGTTGGCTTTTTTTATACAGTATATTAAAGTATTATTTCAAAAGCGTTGTTAGTGCTTCAACGTCATAAGGCTTTGCTGTAATGGTTTTGTTTTTATCCAAGACAAAGTACGAAGGTGTTGACCCAACACCATAAGCATTAGAAATTGGGTTGTCCCATTTCCCTAAACCAAGCACATGGATAAAATCAGGATAATTAGCAATTTGTTTTTGCCAGTTCGTATTCTCATCTTCTAAACCAACAGCAATGACATTGTAATCAGGTTTTGAAGCCATTAATTGTTTTAACTTAGGAAGTTCTTCCAAGCAATGACCACAAGTGCTACTCCAAAAAACAACAATGTAATGCTCTGCACTATTTAAATCGTGTAATGAAGTGGTTGTAGTTGTTCCATTTTTAGAAATAGCGATATCAAAATTATGTGCTTTTTTCCCTATTGAATTGTTTTTATAAACACTAATGTATTCAGCGAGTTGGTCATTGTGAGTTGCTTTTGCCAAATCAAAAAGGTACTTGTCAGTAATTGCATTGGCAACATCGTCATTTTGTAAGGTTGAAAAACGATGCCAAATCAGCTCTAATAACGATACTTTTACAGTAGCATCAACACCATTCATATACGACATTAAAGTGTCAATATCTTTTAAATGGGTTTCGTTGCTAGTACTTGCCGACATACCAAAAACATACGCTAAAACTCTATCAGTTAAAAAATCAGAACTTTGCAACAACACACTTTTAAAATCTACATGTTTTAAATAAGACGCTTTAAGGTTAGAAGAGTACGTTGAAATGTCTTCATACTCTGTTGGTATGTATGGTCTGTTGGCAACAATAAATACATTTGCCATTGTGCCTTTTGAGGCGTCTTCAAAAGCAGTTTGAGTGTCTTTTAAGGTTTTAAAAATATCTTTAAATGCTTTTTTGTCGGTACTTTCTTGAGTGTAAAAATTGCTAATAGTCATGTTTATCAATTCCATACTTTTGGTATAGGATGACCACAATTTATTTTCGTTTGAAGCAGTAAACTCTAAGCCTTTATCATCACTATAGGTAAATGAAATATCTTCTTTACCGTTGTAGATAAAGTCAAAATTATTTTCTTCAGGAGGTAAAGCATACACAATTTTATAGATTCCAGGACCAGTAGTAGAATCAAAAGAAATACTGAAATCACCTTTTTCATCAAGTTCAGCTCTATCTATATAGTTTGAACCTGTTGGTGTAGAATGGTATAAAAAGGCATAAGTATAATCAGTTACTGGTTGAAAGTTCCCTTCAATTTTATGTTGTGAAACCATTAAAAAAGGACATAAAACTGCAAGTATAAATAGTTTTTTCATGTGTTTTTAGTTTTCAAAATAAGTACCAATTATCAAGCCAAAATAGGCTTTAAAGCAGCTAAAGCTTGATGAACTGATTTTATATTATCAAATGTAAGCAATAATCGTAAACCATTTCTGGTTTGCTTTTCTTTCATCTTACAGGCTTTTGGGTGTGTTTGTGCAAATTGTAACACTTTGGTAAATCCGTTACTTTGATAAAAACCACTTTGTTGATCGTTAATAAAATAACCTACAAGTTTACCGTGTTTCATCACCACTTTTTCTAAACCAATTTTTGTCGCAATCCATTTTATACGAACACTGTTTATTAAATCGATAACTTGGGTTGGCAACTCACCAAAACGGTCTATAATTTCTGATTCAAATTTATCTAATTCAGCTTCGGTTTTAATATCGTTTAACTTGGTATACAGGTTTAAACGTTCGGCAATGTTATTGACATAATCATCAGGGAACAAGAGTTCAAAATCACTATCAATAGTAATGTCTTTTACATAGTCTCGTTCTTTACCTTCGTCTTTGTATAAATCTTTAAACTCGTTTTCTTTTAATTCATCAATAGCTTCGTTTAATATTTTTTGATAGGTGTCAAAACCTATATCATTTATAAAACCACTTTGTTCGCCTCCTAATAAATCTCCAGCTCCTCTAATTTCTAGGTCTTTCATGGCAATATTAAATCCGCTACCTAATTCGGTAAACTGCTCTAAGGCAGTAATACGTTTTCTAGCATCATTAGTCATAGCCGAATATTCTGGAGTAATAAAATAGCAAAATGCCTTTTTGTTGCTTCGTCCTACACGACCACGCATTTGGTGTAAATCGCTCAACCCAAAGTTATTGGCATTGTTTATAAAAATGGTGTTGGCGTTTGGTACATCTAATCCACTTTCAACAATGGTTGTACTTACAAGAACATCAAAATCGCCATTCATAAACCCTAACATAAGTTGCTCTAGTTTTTTACCATCCATTTGTCCATGACCAATACCAATTTTAGCATCAGGTACTAAACGCTGAATCATACCAGCCACTTCTTTAATGTTTTCAATACGATTATGAATGAAGAAAATTTGACCACCACGTTGTATTTCATAAGTTACAGCATCTCTTATGGTTTCTTCGTTAAACCTGATTACGTGACTTTCAATAGGGTATCTGTTTGGTGGAGGAGTTGTAATAACCGATAAATCCCTTGCAGCCATTAAACTAAACTGAAGCGTTCTAGGTATAGGTGTTGCTGTGAGTGTAAGCACATCAACATTATCTTTAATGGTTTTTAATTTTTCTTTTACTGCAACACCAAATTTTTGTTCCTCATCAACAATAAGCAATCCTAAATCCTTAAAGCTTACATTTTTATTAACCAATTGATGTGTGCCAATAATGATATCTACACCTCCTTTTGATAGGTTTTCTAAGGTTTCACGTTTTTCTTTTGCAGTTCTAAAACGGTTGAGGTAATCAACAGTTACAGGAAAATCTTTTAAACGCTCTTTAAACGTTCTATAATGCTGATAAGCCAAAATAGTTGTAGGCACTAAAACTGCTACTTGCTTACCGTTGTCTACAGCTTTAAAAGCAGCTCTTATGGCAACTTCGGTTTTACCAAAACCTACATCACCACAAACCAATCTGTCCATTGGACGCTCGCTTTCCATATCTGCTTTTATATCAGCAGTTGCAGTACTTTGGTCTGGTGTGTCTTCATAAATAAACGATGCTTCTAGCTCGTGTTGCATATAGCTATCAGGATTGTATTGATAGCCTTTTTCTAGCTTTCGCTTAGCGTACAGGTTTATAAGGTTAAAAGCAATTTCTTTGACTTTAGACTTAGTCTTTTGTTTAAGAGTTTTCCATGCTTTGCTTCCTAGTTTGTATACTTTTGGAGGTTTCCCGTCTTTACCATTAAACTTGGTAATTTTATGTAGCGAATGAATGCTTAAATACAACACATCACGTTCGCCATAAATAAGCTTGATGGCTTCTTGTTTTTTTCCTTCAACATCAATTTTTTGTAACCCTCCAAATTTCCCAATACCATGATCAATATGGGTTACATAGTCGCCAATGTCTAAATTGGTCAATTCTTTTAAGGTAATAGCTTGCTTTTTAGCATAACCATTTTTAAGATGAAACTTATGATAGCGTTCAAAAATTTGATGGTCTGTATAGCAAGTTATTTTAGCATCATGGTCAACAAAACCTTGAAATAAAGACAGTACAATGGTTTGATAGTGTACTTCTTGTTCTATACTTCGACTGCGCTCAGCACTAGCATCTTCAAAAATATCATGAAAACGTTTGGCTTGCTGTTCACTTACGCATGCAATATAGTTGGTGTAACCTTTATTATGATTTGAGTTTAAATCATCAATTAACAGATTAAATTGCTTATTGAATGATGGCTGAGGTGACGTGTTAAACGTAATAGCGCTATTACTTTCAGACGCATTACTAAAGAAAGCTTCTGAGCCAAATTCTACTAAAGTAAATTCTAATAATTGTTTTTTAAGCAATACCGAATTGCAAAACAGCTCTTCAGGTTCAGCATGTTTAATGTCTTTTGAAAGGTTTTGGAAAGCGTCTTCGGCTTTACTAAAAAAGTCATCAATTCTTGAAAACAGAAGGTTAGTGTTTTTAGCAAACACTACTGTTTTTTGAGCAATGTATTTAAAAAAACTTTGCCTAGTCTCTTCTAAAAATTTATTGGCAACATTGGGTATAATGTTGATTTTTTTAACCTGTTCGGTTGAGAGTTGAGTTTCCACATCAAAGGTTCTAATGCTGTCCACTTCATCACCAAAAAACTCAATACGATAAGGCTCGTCGTGCGAAAATGAAAACACATCTACAATTCCACCACGTACCGAAAATTCTCCAGGTTCGGTTACAAAATCAACACGTTTAAATTTATATTCAAAAAGAACTTCGTTTACAAAATCGATAGATAAATTATCATTAACCTTAATTTTTAAGGTGTTTTTTTCTAGCTCTCTTCGGGTAACTACTTTTTCAAATAAAGCATCAGGATAGGTCACAATAACTGCAGGTTTTTTTTGCGAGTTAATGCGGTTTAAAACCTCTGCACGTAAAAGCACGTTAGCATTATCGGTTTCTTCAATTTGATAAGGTCTTCTATAGCTTCCTGGATAAAACAAAACGTCTTTATCATTGAGCATCAATTCTAAATCGTTAAGGTAAAAGGCAGCTTCTTCCTTATCATTAAAAACCAGTAAAAAGGGTTTGTCTGCTTGTTTGAAAACTTCTGTAATTACAAAAGATAAAGAGGAACCAATAAGCCCTTTAAGATGTGTTTTACTTTGGGATTGGGCAATAGCAGCCTGCAGATTTTGCGTTTGCAAAGTCTGTGCATAGGTTTGCGAGAGGATGGATTTACTCAAGACAATGTATTTTGTGGTGCAAATATAAAATTTTGTGACTTAGTTTATGTTTAAAAACTATTAATAAATAGTATATTTACTCTAAGTGTATTTTATTTAAAATTAAGGAAGAAGTCAACCTTTTTATTAGTCTTTTATGATTAAAAAAAGAAAAATAATATGTAGGTTTGCACGACTTTAAAAAACAAGAATATATGTCAATTTCAGATTTATTTGATAGTGGTTTTAGAAAACGTAATGAAGACCATTTTGCAGCCATAGTAAGAGTTGCAATGAGTGACGGAATTATCACTGATGGAGAACGTGCTTTTTTAGATAGATTAGCTAGAAATTTAGATATTAGTGATAGCGATTATAAGCAAATATTAAAAGACTATAAAACGCATCCTATTAACCCTCCAACATCTTACGATAGACGTTTAGAGCGTTTGTACGATTTGGCACGCATGGTATGGGTTGACCATATGGAAACCGAAGATCAGGTCATTATGCTTGAAAAACTTTGTGTTGGTCTTGGGTTTAGAGCAGACAACGCTAAGTATGTTACCGATAAAGCGTTAAGATTAGTGCATGAAGGTGTTGATATTGATATTTTTATGGATGAAATTAAAACAATGAATAGATAGTATTCAGTAGTTATAAAAAAAGAAAAGCGAACAATTTTGTTCGCTTTTTTTATGTTTAATTTTCAGCATTCCTCATAAATTCTTCGGCTTTTTCAACCATGTTTTTACTACCACATATAAACGGTACACGTTGGTGGAGTTCAGTTGGTTCAATGTCCATAATTCTATTAAAACCATCACTTGCTTTCCCGTTAGCTTGTTCAGCTAAAAAAGCCATTGGGTTACATTCATAGAGCAAGCGTAGTTTTCCGTTTGAGTTTTTAGAACTTTTAGGATACATGTAAATACCGCCTTTAATCATGTTTCTATGAAAATCAGAAACTAAAGAACCAATATATCTACTAGTATAAGGTCTGTCGCCTTCTTCCATTTGGCAGTATTTGATGTAGTTTTTAATACCTTGAGGGAAGTGAATGTAATTTCCTTCGTTTACAGAGTAAATTCTACCATCAAGTGGAAATTGCATGTTTGGATGTGACAAATAAAATGTACCAATTGCAGGGTTTAAAGTAAAGCCATTAACGCCATCACCTGTAGTGTAAACCAACATGGTTGAGGTACCATAAACCACATATCCAGCTGCAACTTGCTGACTTCCTTTTTGAAGAAAATCGTCCATGGTTACAGGAGTTCCAACAGGAGTAATACGTCTGTAAACCGAAAAAATAGTACCTACAGAAACATTAACATCAATATTTGAAGAACCATCAAGAGGGTCGATTAAAACCACATACTTGTTTTGGTTGTTTTCATCCTGACTGTTTATAGACACATAGTCATCTTCCTCTTCACTGGCAATACCACAAACAATATTTCTATTGGTTAAGGTTTGGATAAATTTTTCATTGGCATACACATCTAGTTTTTGTTGATCTTCACCTTGAATATTTGTTTCGCCAGCAGCTCCAATAATATCAACCAAACCAGCCTTGTTTACTTCATGATTTACAACTTTAGCAGCTAATCTTATGGAGTTAATTAATCTTGAAAGTTCTCCTGAAGAGTATTTAAATGAAGCTTGGTTTTCAATAATAAACTCTCCTAAAGTTTGATTTTTTTGAGACATGAAGTGTGTGTTGATTGTTTGTACAAATATCTTATTTTTTACGATAACTACAACGTTTTCGTGTAAGTTTATATAATATAATCCTTAAGTTTAGGTTATCTTTGAGTATCAAAAATTAGGTTATGGAATTTACTATTCGATCTGCAAATAAAACTGATATGCCTCAAGTACTTGAGCTCATAAACGAATTAGCGGTTTATGAAAAAGAACCTGATGCTGTTGAAATAACGGTTAACGATCTTGAAAATTACGGCTTTGGCAACCAACCTTCGTTTCATTGTTTTGTAGCTGAAGCAGAAAAAAATATTGCTGGTATAGCATTGGTGTACACTCGATTTTCAACATGGAAAGGTAAAGTTTTGCACCTTGAAGATTTAATAGTAAAGCAAGATAAAAGAGGTTATGGTTTAGGAGGAGCGTTGCTAGATGAAGTGGTTAAATATGGTCAAAAGTTAAATGTAAAACGTGTGAGTTGGGAAGTACTAGATTGGAATGAGCCTGCAATTGATTTTTATGAAAAAAAAGGAGCGAATGTAATGAGAGATTGGGACGTAGTACATCTAGATGAACAAGCCATTAAAAATTATATTTCAAAACTATAGCATGCAGGTATTTAAGTTTGGAGGAGCATCAGTAAAAGATGCTGAAGGTGTTAAAAACCTAGTAAAAGTATTACAAAATGTGGGTTATAAAAATACGCTGGTAGTTATATCAGCAATGGGAAAAACCACTAATGCTTTAGAAGTAGTTATTGGCAATTACTTTAATAATCCTAGTGAGTTGCAAAGTTCTATTCAAGATGTTCGAAAATTTCACAATGCTATACTTTTAGATTTGTTTGATAATGAACAACATGTTGTTTTTAAAAAAGTAGCAAACCTATTTGATGAACTATCATTGTTTTTTGACAGAAATAAATCTCCAGACTACAACTTTGTGTACGACCAAACTATAGGTTATGGTGAGTTGGTTTCTACCACAATTGTTAGCGAATACTTAAATACTTCAGGGATTAAAAACACTTGGTTAGATGTTCGTGACTACATAAAAACAGATAACTATTATAGAAGAGCCAATGTTGATTGGGAAGCAACTCAAACCAATATTACAAAACAGTTTCAAAACAATGTCTTAAACATTACACAAGGATTTTTAGGAAGCGATGCTAATAATTTTACGACAACTTTAGGTCGAGAAGGAAGCGATTACACAGCAGCTATTTTTGCCTATTGTTTAAATGCTGAAAGTGTTACCATTTGGAAAGACGTATCAGGAGTTTTAAATGCTGACCCTCGTTATTTTGAAAATGCACAGCTACTCAATACCATTTCCTATAAAGAAGCTATTGAGCTAGCGTTTTATGGAGCTTCAGTAATTCATCCAAAAACCTTACAACCATTACAGCGAAAGGAAATTCCTTTACATGTAAAGTCGTTTTTAAATCCAAATAACAACGGAACCACAGTATGCAAAACCAGTGGTATTGAGCCTAATATTCCGTGTTTTATTGTTAAAAAAGGACAAGTGCTCATTTCGTTATCGTCATTAGATTTTTCTTATATCGTAGAAGAAAATATCAGTGATATATTCAATTTATTGCATCAGTACAAAATGAAAGTAGATGTCATACAAAATTCTGCTATTAGTTTTTCGGTGTGCGTTGATGATGGCTATCGCAACCTAGAAACCTTATTACAGCATTTAAAAGCAAAATTTAAAGTTAATTGTACCGAAAACGTATCTTTATACACCATCAGGCATTATAATGAGGTTGCAATTAACCAATTGGAGCACGATAAAGAGGTGTTATTAAAGCAATTAACACAGGAAACCGTTCAAATAGTTACTAAATAAACATTTTATTACATTTGTAAGTATGACCAAGCAACCAAAATCTGGATTAGTAACAGCTAAAGAAGTCGCTAAAGCCATACAAATGGATAAGTATGGATTTATAGGAACATTTGTAGGTTGGTTGCTAATGAAGACCTTAAAGATTTCCACACTCAATAAGATTTACAACCGAAACAAGCACCTTGAAAAACTTGAGTTTTTAGACGGTATTTTAGAAGAGTTTCAAATTAAGTTTGAAATCCCTGAAGAAGACTTAAAACGATTGCCTAAAGATGGAGCTTATATAACGGTTTCTAACCATCCGCTAGGTGGTATTGATGGTATTTTGTTGCTAAAATTAATGCTAGAACAACGTGAGGATTTTAAAATTATAGCCAATTTTTTATTACACAGAATTGAGCCTTTAAAACCTTACATTATGCCTGTAAATCCGTTTGAGGATAGAAAAGATGCCAAGTCTAGCATTACAGGATTTAAAAATGCTATTATGCATTTAAAGGATGGACATCCACTTGGTGTATTTCCTGCTGGAGAAGTATCTACTTACAGAGACGGAAAGTTAGTTGTAGATAGACCTTGGGAAGAAGCAGCAATGAAGCTGATTCAAAAAGCTGAAGTGCCAATTGTACCTATATATTTTCACGCAAAAAACAGTCAGTTGTTTTACAAACTGTCTAAAATAAGTGACACCTTTAGAACTGCTAAGTTACCTTCTGAATTGTTAACCCAAAAACGAAGAACAATTAAAGTGAGGATTGGTCGTCCTATAACATTAAGCGATCAAAAAGAGCATAAAACACTCGAAGAGTTTTCTGAATTTATACGAAGAAAAACCTATATGCTTTCTAATTCCTTTGATGAAAAAGGAAATTTATTAAGCAACATATCTTCAACTTTAAAAGTGCCAAAACCACCAAAACGTATTGTAACTCCTATTGCTTCGGACGTGATGATAAAAGAGGTGGAAACCTTACGAGATAACGATTTAAGATTGCTACAAAGTAAAAATTACGAAGTGTTTTTAGCTCAAGCAAAAGATATCCCAAATATACTTAGAGAGATAGGTCGTTTGCGAGAAATCACTTTTAGGGAAGTAGGAGAAGGTACTAATGAAGCTATTGACTTAGATACTTTTGACACTTATTACCACCACATGTTCTTATGGGACGATGAGGCAAAAGTCATTGCTGGAGCGTATCGTATGGGATTAGGCTCTAAAATTTATGAAAGCTATGGTATAGACGGATTTTACCTTCAGGATTTATTTAGATTTGAACCTGAACTTTATAAAATGATGAGCGAATCTATTGAAATGGGAAGAGCGTTCATTATTAAAGAATATCAACAAAAGCCAATGCCTCTCTTTTTACTTTGGAAAGGTATTGTACACACTACGTTAAGGCATCCTGAGCATAAGTATTTAATTGGAGGTGTTAGTATTAGTAATCAGTTTTCAAACTTCTCAAAGTCGTTAATGATTGAGTTTATGAAATCGCATTATTACGATCCATATTTAGCGCAATACGTTCACCCTAAAAAAGAGTTTAAGGTAAAACTTAAAGATGCTGATAAGGATTTTGTGTTTGATGAAACCGAAGCCGATTTAAATAAATTTGATAAAATTATTGACGAGGTTGAACCAGGAGCACTTAGGCTACCAGTACTACTTAAAAAGTATATTAAACAAAACGCAAGGTTAATTGCTTTTAATGTGGATCCGTTGTTTAATAACTCGGTTGATGGCTTGATGTACATAAAAATTGCCGATTTACCTGAAAGCACAGTAAAACCTGTAATGGAAGAATTTCAGGCTGAATTAGAGCGTAAACTCACTGAAAACAATGGCGAAGCTTAAACACATTGTCTTAACAGGACTTTTGTTTTTAAGCTATTTTGCTGTTTGTTCTCAAACCATAAGCGGACTTGTTTTAGACCAAGCTACAAACCAACCTATAGAAAGTGCAGCTATATATTTTGACAACACTACAATTGGCACTTCTACTAATGATAAAGGTGAATTTAGTATTGAGTATCAAGAAGGAATTACCTCGCCTTTAGTTATTTCTTTTTTAGGTTATAAGCGAATGATTATAACCAATTATCAAATTGGTAAGTTTTACAAAGTGTTGCTTCAAGAAGATATTGATGCTTTAGATGAGGTTGTGATTACTACAGATGATGGAATGCCAAAAGAACTAAAACTACAACAGTTTAGACAGCAATTTTTAGGGTTTTCTGATAATGCCAAATCGTGCACAATACTTAATGAAGAAGACCTTATTTTAAGATATAATAAGAAAACTCAAACCTTAAGCGCAAGTTCTAAAAAACCTATTTTAATTAAGAATGAAAAATTACAATATTTGGTGTCTTTTGAAATTAAGGATTTTGATATAAGTTATCATCATATCAACATTAAGCGAGACCGTTTTTTCATCAATTCAGTAATTTATACTGGTACATCTTTTTATAAAGAGTTAGAAGAATCCTATTCTAAAAAAACTACTAAATCTAGGAATAAAGCTTATAAAGGTTCTGTACTTCACTTTATGAGAGCACTTTCTAAAAAACAACTTGAAGAAGAAGGGTATCAAATTTTTAGTGGTGGATTTAAAGTCAACCCTTATCGATACATCAATGTAAAACAAATAGATAGTAGCAAAGCTGTAGGAGTTAAACTATTGAATAAACTAAGCATTTTGTATGATAACGAACAGTCTGCAATAGAGTCGAGGGTTGATGAGTTTATTATAGACCAATATGGTAATCACTCCCCAATACATCAAGTGCTGTTTGGAGGTCATATGGGTAACCAACGTATTGGAGACTCTTTACCTTTCGATTTTATGTTATCTGAATAATTTTAATGCAAAAATTTGCTCACAAAAGACATTTATCGTAATATTGCAATGAATAAATAAAACGATGGGTTTAACAAAGTCAGAAATATTTACAGATAAGCAGAACCAAATAGCACAATTAGCTAAGGCTTTTGGGCATCCTGCTCGTGTAGCTATTTTAGAATACCTATTTAAAACCAATAGCTGTGTTTGTGGTGACTTGGTAAACGAAATAGGTTTAGCGCAACCTACCATATCTCAACATTTAAAAGAACTAAAACAATTAGGTTTAATTAAAGGCACAATTGAAGGCACAAGTGTGTGTTACTGTATTGATACTAATAATTGGAGCCAAATGAAGCAATTACTTGCAGAGTTCTTAGATCAAGATATGGATGATGCATCTAATTGCTGTTAAAAAAATTTATTACAATTAATCGCAATATCGCAATAAAACAATGTTAAAATGAAACTTTCAGAATTAAAGACAAATTTAAAACCATTACAGCAGATTGCATTTCAACTGCCAAATGGTAGTTTAGTACCAAGTCATTTTCATGTGACTGAAGTAGGGCAAATTGATAAAAAGTTTATCGATTGTGGTGGCACACTACGTAACGAGAGCGTTATAAGTTTACAGCTTTGGAGTGCAAATGATTATAATCACAGGCTGCATCCAGAAAAGTTAATCCATATTATAGAACTTTCTGAAGCTAAACTAGGCTTGGAAAATTTAGACATTGAAGTAGAATACCAAGGAGAGTCTATTCAAAAATATGGGTTAGAGTTTGATGGTACCCACTTTTTATTAACCACAAAGCAGACTGATTGTTTAGCAAAAGACAATTGTGGAATTCCTGTAAAAAAACCAAAACTAAAACTAGCCGATTTAAGTGACGAACCATGTTGCTCACCAGATGGTAATTGCTGCTAATACAATAATAACGTTTTAAAATTTAGTTATGTTTGAAAAACTAACCTCAGTAATTGAAAGTTTAACTACAAACTCAATTTCAGAAGACCGAAAAGAAACATTGCAACCACTTGTAGCGTTTATTCAAAGTAAAATTGATAATCAACAACCTGTTAATATTAATTTTATTTGTACTCATAATTCCCGAAGAAGTCATTTAGCACAAATTTGGTCGCAAGCTATAGCACAACATTTCGGTTTTCATACAGTAACATGCTATTCAGGAGGAACAGAAGTTACTGCATTATTTCCTATGGTAGTAAACGTATTAGAGCAATCAGGTTTTGAAATTCAAAAATTGTCTGAAGCAGAAAATCCTGTATATGCCATTAAATATGCTGAAAATGCGCAACCTATCATTGGCTTTTCTAAACGTATGGATAATACTTTTAACCCAACTTCAGGTTTTGCAGCAATAATGACTTGCTCGCAAGCCGATGAAGGTTGTCCTTTTGTACCAGGAGCTGAGAAACGTATTCCTATTACTTTTGAAGACCCTAAAGTTTTTGATGGTACTCCAGAACAAGAAGCAAAATATAAAGAGCGTAGCTTGCAAATAGCAGCAGAGTTATTTTATGTATTTTCTAATGTAAATCAATAATTATGAGTGCAAAAAAATCACTTAGCTTTTTAGACAAAAACTTAACCCTTTGGATTTTCTTAGCCATGGCATTAGGTGTTGCTTTAGGATACTTTGTGCCAACAATTCCTGAGCGTATAAATACTATGAGTAGTGGAGCTACTAACATTCCCATAGCTATTGGGTTGATTGTAATGATGTATCCTCCATTAGCAAAAGTTAACTATGCACTGTTACCAAAGGTGTTTAAAAATGTGAAGATTCTATCCATTTCTTTGGTACTCAATTGGATTATTGGTCCTGTGTTAATGTTTGCCTTAGCCATTATCTTTTTACAAGACTATCCTGAATATATGGTTGGGTTAATACTAATTGGGTTAGCACGTTGTATTGCTATGGTTTTAGTTTGGAATGACCTTGCAGAAGGTAGTAGCGAGTATGGAGCAGGATTAGTAGCCTTAAATAGTATTTTTCAGGTGTTTGCCTATAGTTTTTATGCTTGGATATTTATAACTGTATTACCACCATATTTTGGATTTGAAGGAGCTATTGTAGACATATCAATAGCTACAATTGCTGAAAGTGTAGCAATTTATCTTGGTTTACCTTTTGTTTTAGGAATTTTAAGCAGATTAATTTTAGTAAAGCTCAAAGGAGAAGATTGGTATAATAATACATTTATCCCTAAAGTTTCACCACTAACCTTAATCGCATTATTATTTACAATTATAGTCATGTTTTCTTTAAAAGGAGAATTGATTGTTGAAATTCCAATGGATGTTGTTATTATAGCTATTCCGTTGCTATTGTATTTTACCATAATGTTCATTATTGGCTTTTTTGTAACAAAAGCTATGGGAGCAGATTATAATAAAACCACAGCTGTGGCTTTTACAGCAGCAGGTAATAATTTTGAATTAGCAATTGCTGTTGCTATTGCAGTGTTTGGGCTAAATTCTGGTCAAGCATTTGCAGGTGTTATAGGACCATTAGTTGAAGTTCCTGCATTAATACTATTAGTTAAAGTAGCCTTTTGGCTCAGAAAAAAATATTTTTAGAATAAAAAAGCCGCAAACACTGTTTGCGGCTTTTTGTTTTTTTAAGGTATGATTAAAACCAAGGTTTTTTACCCACTTGGTATGTGTTATAGAATTCTTCGTCAGATTTTGTAAGGTAAATAATACCTTCAATTAAACCTATAATTCCAGGAATCCAAACGATTAAAATACCAATACCTACACAAGATAGTATTGCTCCTAATAGCCAAACACCTAAAAGGATTCCTCCTTCTTTGTTGTAACCTAGAATAAATTTATGAACACCTAAGCCTCCAAAAATGATACCTAAAATACCAGCTAGTAGTTTTTTGTTATCTCCTGATGCTTTACCAAAAGCTTCTTTGGCTCCATCAGAAAATTCTTTTGCAGTTTCTTTTGCTTCGCTAGCAAATTCTTTTGCTTTTTCTTTAGCGTCATCAGCAATATCTTCTGCTTTGTCTGCTGCTTTTTTTGCACCATCTTTTGCGTCGTCTAACATATCGTTAAGGTCGTCGCTTAAATTTTTTTCATCTGACATTTGTAAATTTGTTTATATGGTTAGAAGTCTAAAGGTAACAAAAAAATATAATGGTTTACAAAAAAGCTTTATCAATAGGTTCCCAAAGTTCAATTTTGTTGCCATCGTTATCCATAATCCAACCAAATTTTCCGTAGCTGTATTCTTCCATTTCTCCAACAATGGTAACGCCTTCGTCTTTTAATGTTTTTAGTAATTCTTCAAGATTTTCTACGCGATAATTAAACATAAAATCTTTTTTTGAAGGCTGATAATACGCTGTGTCTTCAGCAAACGGACTCCATTGTGTTGAGCAATCGTTACCTTCTTTATTTTTCCACCAAAAAGTGCAACCATAATCATCGGTATTAAACCCTAAATGCTTTTTGTACCAGTCTTTTGTTGCTTTTGGATCTTTTGTTTTAAAGAACAATCCGCCAATGCCTGTAACGCGTTTTTTCATTTTATTTCTTTTTAAGGTTGGTTTCGTATATATCTATCCATTGATCTGGAGTTAGTTTTGTGCAGAGTTCAGCAATTAATTCCATTGGAATATCATTAATACGCTTAAAACGCACGCAACTTTTTCCCATATCTAGCTTGTACTTACTATATTTTGGGTATTCGTTTACAAACCAATCATGTATTTCTGGTACAGCATAAATACCACTATGGTAAAGATTTATTGAATTTTTTTGTGAAGCAAAACTCATGAATGGTAATGGTTCTTCTGGTGTGCAATGGTAACCATCAGGATATTTACTATGTGGTACATAATAGCCTATCATACCATATTGAATGCCTTCTTCAAAGCCTTTTGGTAAGTTGGCTTTAATGGTTTTGCGTAATGTTTTTAAAACGTCTTGACGTTCTTCCGGAACTTGACTTATATAATCTTCGGGAGATGATGCTTTGTATTGCATAATAATTTATTTTTTTCGTTGTAAAATTAAAGCAGATATTAAAGATAGTACAAACCCAATTAACACAACGGTTACAAACATTAAGGCAGCCATAAATCCAGAGCCACCATAATCTTGCATTTGTTGTGTGAGTTCAGCTTTTTTAGCTTCTAGTTCTGCACCAGAGTAAGTACTTTCATAAGTTTTTAAAGTGACTTCTAAATATTCTGAAGCAAAATCAGGGTTAATTACGGTTGTATATATATAATCAACCATAGCAATTCCAAGTCCAGTTAAAGCTGAAATTAATAAGCCAATAACCAAAGCTTTTCCAAAGCTTACTGCACCATTATTTACTTTGTCTCGATAGTGTTTTATCCCAAAAAAGATAAATGATAATGAGGCAATCATTGACGCATAACCAATAACTTCTTGAGCCGAATAGCTTAAGCTTTTACCAAAGGTTAATGCTAAAAAGAATAAAACAGCGGCAGTTATAAGTCCGTAGCCACCATATTTTAGTACAGTTTTTTTCATGTTGTTAGTTAGTTTTATAAGTTAAAAAAGGGTTTTAAATATGTTGATCAATTAATATAGTATTACCATCAGGATCGGTTACAACCAAACTTGCAGGTCCTGTGGTTGTCTCGTCTGCTTCACTTTGTAACGCTATGTTTTTACTTTTTAAATGCTGCTGAATTTGCCTAACATCAGTAAATGTATCTAATGTTTTTGCATTCTCGTCCCAACCAGGATTAAAGGTAAGTATATTGTTTTCAAACATACCTTGAAACAAGCCTACTAAAGCCTTACCATTTTTCATGATGAGGTAGTTTTTTTCTAAATCACCAGCAAAAACGGTGAATCCTAAATTTTCATAAAATGCTTTTGAAACAGTAATGTCTTTTACGCTTAAACTGATTGAAAATGCGCCTAATTCCATAATTGAGTGGTATTGATTAATTATTGATACAAAACTACGAGAAGCCTTTAAAAATCGACTCATACTAAAGTACCAAACCGTTAGTACTTTGGTCTAAAATACATAATTTCACAGTATTTGAAGTTCTTTTGCAACTTGAAGTGCTTGCGTGCGTCTTTTGGCATTTAGTTTAACCAATAAGTTAGACACATGCGTTTTTATGGTGCTTTCTGATAGGCATAATGTCTCTGCAATTTCTTTGTTTGATAACCCTTGAGCAATATGTTGAAGCACTTCATATTCTCGTGATGTAATATCTAATTCTTTTATTTTATTGTGATCAATTTCGGTTGTATCAACAGTTTCTTTTTGAAGACTTTTTTTGTTGAGGTAAATACCAACAATTAAGAAAACAATCGCAATAACAGCAATTATAATTTCTATGTTTACATTTCCAGATATGATAGCGTATTTGCTAACCTGAAAAAGCAGTAACAACGCAAAAATTAAACCAGCAAAAACAGCTATTGTTTTTTTCATAGTTGAAAGTTAACAAAATCTAGCTTTAATTTTATCAACGATGGTTTGCGCTAGTTTTTCTTTGCTTTCAACTGTCCAACCAGCTACATGAGGTGTAAGTAATACATTTTCGGCTTGAATGATATATTGAAATGCCTCTGGCATATCAGAAGAAAATAGGCTTTCAAAAGAGGCTTTTTCATATTCTAAAACGTCTAATCCTGCACCTAAAATTTTACCACTTTTTAAAGCTGAAACCAAATCAGTAGTGACAACACTTTTTCCGCGTGCTGTATTAATGAGCCAAAACGGTTTTTGAAACCCGTTAATAAAATCAGCATTAACCATATTGAGCGTTAGTGGTGTTTGTGGTGTGTGTAAACTTAAAACATCTGCGTTTTTTTGTAAAGTTTCAAGCGATACTTGTTTGCAGTTATCGTCACCAACATTGGGTTTTATATCATAGCAAAGAACTTCAACATCAAACCCACGAAGTTTTTTAGCAAAGGCTTTTCCCATGTTGCCATAACCAATAAGTCCAACAGTTTTGCCATCTAGCTCAATGCCTCTGTTGGCTTCACGTAACCATTGACCATGTCGTACTTCGTTATCAGCTTTATTGAGCTTGTTGAATAAGGAAAGTAACATTCCTAAAGCGTGTTCACCAACAGCATTGCGGTTGCCTTCAGGTGCTGAAATTAAATAAATGCCTTTACTTTCGGCATAATCACAATCTATGTTTTCTAAACCAGCACCAACACGACCTATAAACTTTAAGTTTGTAGCAGCATCAAGAAACTGCTTGTCTATAGTAAAACGACTTCTAATTACAATACCATCATACTCATGAATTTTTGCTTCAACATCAGTTTTTGATGAGTTGTAATCTTCATGATTTGTATAGCCTAATGTATTAAGTTGATTAATGAGAAGCTCGTGATTGGTATCTAGATGTAGGACTTTCATAAGTTAAATCCCTAAAATAAGTTTAGCTATGGTAAAGTAAATTAAGATTCCAAAAATATCATTGCTGGTAGTGATAAAAGGTCCTGTTGCAATAGCAGGATCAATACCACGTTTGTCAAGGAATAATGGTACAAAAGTTCCTATTAAACCAGCTACTATGATTACAACAACTAACGAAATTGAAATAGCAAAAGCAGTTGCGGCATCTTGTTGGGTTGCCCAAACAAAAAGAAATAAGAAAATAGCCAAAATAATTCCATTAAGAGTTGCTAAAAGCATTTCTTTCATTAAACGACTGTTAATACTTCCTTTTATATCATCATTTGCTAAACCTTGTACAATAATTGCACTAGATTGTACACCAACATTACCAGCCATTGCTGCAATAAGTGGTGTGAAAAAGAATAGGATTGCATATTTTGAAAACGCTTCGTGAAAACCTTCCATAATCAAAAAGGCTCCAACACCACCAACAAGTCCTAAAAATAACCAAGGTATACGTGCTCTGGTAAGCTTCCAAACACTATCATCAGAGTCTACATCTTGAGAGATACCTGCTGCCAACTGGTAATCTTTATCGGCTTCTTCTTTTAAAACGTCAACAATATCATCAATAGTAATTCTACCTAAAAGTGTTTGATTGTCATCTACAACAGGAATCGCTTCCAAATCGTATTTTGCCATAACTCTTGCCACATCTTCAACATCGTCTTGTACATGAACCCAATCTACATTGCTGTTGGAAATATCAGCAATTTTTTGATCGCTTTTAGCAACAATTAAATCTTTAAGCGAAAGTCTACCAATAAGTTTATTTTGTTTTGATACAACATATATAGAGTGTACTCTTGTAACCTCTTTGGCTTGTCCACGAATGCGACGTAAGCATCCAGCAACAGTCCAGGTTTCATACACTTTTACAAGCTCTTTTGCCATGAGTCCACCAGCTGTATCTTCGTCATAAGCCAAAAGCTCTTCAATTTCGGCTTTATGCTCTTGGTCTTCAATGTTTGAAATTACTTCGGCTTGACGTTCTTCAGGAAGTTCGGCAATAATATCTGCTGCATCATCAGTATCCAGCTCTTCAATTTCGTCGGCAATTTCTTTAGCAGAAAGATTTTTTAGGACTTTTTCTCGATTGTCTTCATCGAGTTCCATTAACACATCCGAAGTGGTTTCAGAATCAAGAAGTTTTATGACATAAGTCGCATCTTCAAGATCTAGTTCGTCTAAAACTTCGGCAATATCAGCATAGTGAAACTCACTAAAAAGCGTGTTGAGTTCCTTATCGTTTTTCTCTTCGATAAGAACTTCTACTTGCTCGATGAGTTCATCTGTTAGTTCAAATTGTATGTGCTCTTTTTCCTCTTGCATAAAATTTCTTGTCGTTGCACACTGTTGAAGTGACAAATTGTGTTATTCTTGAGTGTCGTTTTCAATTAATTGCGTGAGAGTTATAAATTCTTCAACGCTTAACTGCTCAGGACGTTTGCCAAATATAACATTTGCTTTTAAATTATCTGACAAATTGAATGTTTTTAAACTGTTACGAAGTGTTTTTCGACGTTGTTGAAATCCTTGTTTTACGACTTTGAAAAATAAGGTTTCGTCACATGGTAAGGTGTAGTTTTCTTTTCTTGTTAATAAAAGTACACCAGAATCTACTTTTGGTGGTGGATTAAACACCGAAGGTGGAACTGTAAATAAATATTCTGCATCGTAAAATGCTTGTGTTAAAACAGATAAAATACCGTATACTTTACTGCCTTCTTTAGAACAAATACGTTGCGCAACTTCTTTTTGAAACATCCCTGAAAACTCAGGAATTTGGTCGCGCATTTCTAAAGTTTTGAATACAATTTGCGATGAAATATTGTAAGGGTAATTACCTATGATAGCAAAAGGCTGCTCGCCAAAAACTTGTGTGATATCGTACTTTAAAAAGTCTTGTTCTATAACTCTATCAGCAAGATTTAGGTAATTGGCTTTAAGGTATTCAACCGATTCGGTATCAATTTCAATAACGTGGGTAGTGATGTCTTTTTTGAGCAAATATTTAGTGAGTACACCCATTCCTGGACCAATCTCCAAAACGTGTTTATAGCCTTTAAGCGATAAGCTATCGGCAATTTTTTCAGCAATAGATTCGTCGGTTAAAAAATGTTGTCCTAAATGTTTTTTTGCTTTTACTGACATAGTATTAATTAAAGCTTACTGAAAATTCGTCGATTACTTCTAATTCGGTTCTAAACGCCAGCATTTTATCTGCAAATCGTTTAAGTCCATCTTGACGTAAAGCATCAGCATGATTGTTGTAATAGTCTTCTAAATCGGTTCTTGATTTTGCACGATATTGAATGGAGTAGGTTGTGCCTCCCATTTCTTCTTCAATAAGTACTTTGGTTAACTTAGCTTCAGTGAAATGACCTGTTGCCAAAACCAATGCAATGTGGTTTTTTATCCAATTGAGCCACTCTTCATGTATGCTTTCGTCAATATTAACGGTTACGTTGTATATTATCATGGTTGTTATTTTAATGGATTCCGAACTGGTTACGGAAAAACAAAACTTGTATTATAGTGTTTTTGCAAATAACAGGAGTTCTTCATCATCTTCAAAAGGTTTTACTCTTTTTTCATAAGATAAGCCTAATTTTTCTAATAGTTTAATTGAATTTGTATTAGTAGGCAATGTGATTGCTGTTATTTTTTTTAGTTTGAATTGGTCTTTGGCAAGTTTTATAATTTCAGAAGACGCTTCAAACCCGTAACCTTTACCTTCATAATTAGGAAGTAGCGAAAAACCAATATCTACATATTCTAACTCATCGCGTTTTACCAAACCACAAGTACCAATTGATTTTAGATTTTCATCTTTTAGTTGAATTTTATAAAATCCAAATCCGTGAGTGTCGTAACTTTTTAGGGTTCTTTCTTTTAAATAGTCTTCAGCTTGAGCAACAGTTTTCACATTTCGGTCACCAATATATTTCAACCAATGAGGGGAATTCATAAGTTCTAAAATAAAAGGAGCATCTTCTAAAGTGATTTTAGAAAGCTGAAGACGGTTGGTTTCGACAAGCATAAAGTTTAGTTTATAGTATCACCACGTAGCATCCTGAAGTTTTTCCTGGCTTCAACAAAATAAATACTGTCTTGATGATGGAATATGATTTTTTCGTAAAGTGCTTTAGCTTCTTCGGGTTCGCCTAAAATGTTATTGTAAAGTTCAGCTAAAAAATAGTAAGCATCGTCAATTAAAATACTGTCACTAAAGTCTGTTATAATTTTTTGATAGTTAACCGTTGCTTTTTCATACTGTTTCTTTTTTTCGAAAAGTTGTGCTTGCATTAACAAGGCTTGACCTTCGATGTTTTCACCTTCATGCTCTGTAAGAATCTTGTCTAAAAGTGTTATGGCTTCATCAGTTTTATTTTGAAATGCCATAAGGTCTGCTTTTGCATAAAGCTTTAACGCTACGTGTAGAGAATCTTCATATTTATTGTCAGAAATAAGTAGTTTTAAATCCAAAGCATCATTAGCAATAAGCTGCGATGTTGATGATTTTAAAATTTTAAGTTGCGATTCAGCCCAATCAAAATCACCTTTATAATAACTAGTTTTGGCAACTTTAAAACGTGCATCTTGCGAGATGGTACTGTTTTTTAAATTGGCTTGTATTTGTGAATAGTAAATAAGCGCTTCATTAAATTTTTCTTGATACACCAAAACATCACCAAGTTTTAGCTTTACAGTAGCTTTTTGAAATTCAGAAACATTAAGGTTTAAAGTTTCTTTTAAAAACTTGCTAGCATCTTCAGGTTTGTGTAAGTGAAACGCCAAAAAATCGCCATAAGCAATTTGTAAAGAAAGGGTTTGCTCATATCTTCCATATTGATTAAAAAGCGCTAGATACTTATCGTTTATCGCATTATAATCTTTTTTAGTAGCATTTATGGTTTCTATCTCCAATAAAAATTGATGTGCTCTTAAAAGACTAGAAATATCTTGTGAATTTTCTAATACAAAATTGAATATTTCGGTTGCAATGCTGTATTGTTTTTCATCTAGAGTTGTAAGTGCAAGTTCAATAATTCGGTCTAGACTTTCAGGATTTCTTCTATAAAGGGCTTTCTCTTGAGTAAAGGATTTGTTATACTCTTTTTCTTGAACAAACAACCAGCTCAGTAACTCATACCAATACACATCAGGATTGGTTTGCAGCTTTTTAAGTAATAACCGTTTTAAGAAAATGTTGTTTTCGTTTTCGCTGTTTTCTGAGACAAAATCGCTAAAAGCGCGCTTTGAGTTATTTAAAAAGCTAGGGTTGGTTTCTATATAATCTATATAGTTAGAAAACATTTGCTCCACATTACCTTGCTCACCATAAATTCGTGCCAGCTGAATGTTATAGTTTTGTTTAGGATTAAGTTCAGCACCTTTTTTATAGGCAGAAATGGCATAATCTAAAAGTGAATGATTTTCAAATTGTCTAGCAATACTACTTGTATAAATAGGTTTTTCATCGATTTTTAAAAGCGCATCGTTATAGTATTTTTTTGCAGTTTCTATACTGTCTTGTAGTTGATAGTTGTAACCCAATTCAACCATAAGGGTTGGAAAAGTACTTTTCTCTAAACGTTGGAGCAATAGGTTTTGAACTTCGGTATAGCGTTCTAGCTGTTGTAATGTTTCAACTATTTTGTAAAGGTAAGTTGTGCTTGGTTTTTCAGTGTATAATTTTTGGTATTCAATAAGGGCTTTTTCAAATTCACCACGTTTAAAATAATCGCTTGCCAACTGCTCACTTTGGGCAAGCATTAAAGTGCTAAACAGTATTAGGGCAAAAGTTAATATCCTCTTCATAAAGCTATTTTAAATAAACAACCTAAATACAGGTTTTGGTGCGCTTATTTCGATTATTTAGTAAATATAACAAATGCTAGCTTTGGATATTGTAAATGTTTTGATAAAAAAAATGCCTAAACGCAAGTTTAGGCATTACCAACCAAAATAAATGTGCTATTAACCATTATTTTAAAAAAATGATTCAGTTATTCTGCTCTGGCATTTTTTATTGTTAACCAAAGGTATATTCTAAAAGAAAATTTTACTGACCATAACGACCAGTGAAACCAGTATTATAATGCGTTTGATATTTTTCATAAGTAGGTTAGCTTTTAATACTTTACTAACATCAAAAAATTTTATGAAAAAACAAAAGAAAACGCTAAAAATTCGTTAAACAACGTCTTTTTTTAGCGTTTTATCGAAATTTGTAGAAAAAATACTACAGATTTTAGATTTTATCAAATCCAGTATAAGGAACTAGAACATCAGGGATTTTTATACCATCTTCAGTTTGGTAATTTTCTAAAATTCCTGCAAGCACTCTTGGTAGAGCCAATGAGCTTCCATTTAAGGTATGTGCTAATTCATTTTTACCTTCAGAATTTTTAAAACGCAATTTTAAGCGGTTTGCTTGAAAAGTTTCAAAATTTGATACTGAAGAAATCTCTAACCAACGGTCTTGAGCAGTTGAGAATACTTCAAAATCGTAGGTTAATGCTGATGTAAATCCTAAGTCACCACCACATAAACGTAAAATTCTGTAAGGTAATTTCAGTTCTTTTAAAATGGTTTTTACATGCTCTACCATTTCGTCTAGAGCTGTATAAGAACGCTCAGGATGTTCAACACGTAAAATTTCAACTTTATCAAATTGATGTAGTCGATTTAACCCTCTAACGTGAGCGCCATAACTTCCTGCTTCACGACGAAAGCAAGGTGTGTAGCCTGTAATACCAATTGGTAAATCACTTTCGTTAAGTAAGGTGTCTCTAAATAAATTGGTTCCAGGAACTTCAGCAGTTGGAATTAAATATAAGTTGTCACCAGTAACGTGGTACATTTGCCCTTCTTTATCTGGCAATTGTCCTGTTCCAAAACCAGAGGCTTCATTAACCAAATGTGGTAACTGGAACTCCGTATAACCTGCTTCGGTATTTTTATCTAAAAAGTAAGCAATAAGGGCACGTTGTAATCTTGCACCTTTACCTTTATACACAGGAAATCCTGCTCCAGTAATTTTATTACCCAATTCAAAATCGATAATGTCATACTTTTTAGCTAATTCCCAATGTGGTAATGCACCATCAACTAATTTTGGAATGTCACCCTCTCTATACACTTCTTCGTTATCCTCATCGGTATTTCCTTTAGGAACACTTTGGTGAGGTACGTTAGGTAGTTGGTATAAAAGTGCGTTTAGTGCTTCAGCTTTATCATTAAGCTCTTGCTCTAATTGTTTAGTATCTTCTTTAAGTTGAGTTGTTTTTTCTTTTAAAGCATTGGCTTCTTGTGCTTTTCCAGCTTTAAACAAGTTCCCTATTTCTTTGGAGATACTATTAGATTCAGCTTTTAAGTTATCTAAAGTTGCTTGAAGATTTCTTCGGTCTTCATCTAAAGTAATAACATCGTTTATAGATTGTTCAGCATCAATATTACGTTTTGCTAAACGCTCAATAACCAACTCTTTGTTTTCTCTAATAAAAGGGACTTGTAACATGGTGTGAAAAATTTAAGCGACAAATTTAATGAATTGCCAAAACATTTAATCGAGTTTTGAAGGTAAAATCCACGAGCTGTGTTTAAAAACATCCCATTTTACATTGGCAAGGTCAACATTAGGGTCGATAAGCTGTTGTCTTGGTCTTCCATTTACGCTTATGCTACAGTTTACAAAGACTTGCACGTCAAATCCTTTTTTTGCAAAATCTTGTTTTAAATGTTGTGCAAATTGCCAGATGACATCTGGTTTGGTGGTTGCACCTCGTTGTTGTTTTCGGGTTAAATAGTCGTTTAATTTAACAGGTAATACATTGTTAGTGTTTTTGTCAATGACTTTATAAGTACAAAATCCACTTTTTGAGCGCAGCATCATTCGCCATGACAGTCTGTGACCTTCTTCGGTCCAAAGCACATTATCTTGAATAAAATGATGACGAATAGGTAATAGTATTTGAATAATAAAATACACTGAAAATAATCCTATATAAAATTGATTTCCTTTAGGAATGATAACTTCAGCTTCATTATAAAACGGTTTCTTTTTTAAGAATATATTTTGAATGGTTTTAGGCTCAAAAAAGAACAAAATAAAAGCTAAAGACAAATATGGAAATATACCTACATGAAAAATGAATGAATTAAACAGATGAAAGAAAATAGAAATGATAAACGCAAATTTCCTTGTTCTTTTCCATAGTAACAACGGAATGATAAGTCCGTCAAACAAAATGCCTCCATAAGCCAGCATATAGTGTAACCACTTGTATTGTAAAATATCACCAACTAAAACAAAATGTTGTTTGGCTTTCATCATGAGTTCAATAGTAGTGGTGTTTAACCAATCAGGATATATCTTGGCAATTGAGGCGTATGTGTATACAATAAAGAGCTGAATAACAAACACATATTTGCACCACTGTGGCATTGAGCCTCTTTTTAATTTCGGGTTTTGTTTGGCATCAACCGAAAGGTAAGTGTGCGCAGGTTGAAACACCATTATGGCACTCAATAACATTAATAAGTAGTAGTGATTGTTATAAGACGATTTTTGCATAAAGTAAGTGGCAGACCACATGATGGTAAATGCAAACATGCTCCATCTGTATTTATAACCTATCATTACAAAAAGGCCAAATATTCCCATGATTGCATAATAGAGATACATCCAGTTTCCTGGTAAAGGCTGTAACCATTCAAACCCTATAAATGTAAAAGTGAATTCAGGTTCAATAAGTGTTCGTTTTACCCAACCAGTAAAGATGGCTCCAACACTTTCTAAGAAAATAAGTAGTCCAAAAATAATTCGGAATACAATTAATGCACTGTTGTCAATATGTTTAAATAAAAACCTATTCATCTAGTTAAATAAAGTTAATGCTTTTTCTTTGTCTTTGTTGAGTTGTTCTTTAAGTAATTCAACCGAATCAAATTTTTGCTCGTCTCTAAGTCTGTCAATTAATTCCACTTGTATTGAAGTGTCATAAATATCTTCATTAAAATTGAAAAAGTGTACTTCAATAGATTGCGTTCTTCCATTAACAGTAGGGTTGGTTCCAATATTCATCATCCCATAAACTGTAGAGTTGTTAATATTAGATTGCACTACATAAGCACCATTTTTTGGGATGAGTTTATAATCTTCAGGTATTTTAACATTAGCAGTAGGAAATCCTATTTTACTACCAATTTGTTTTCCTTTTACAACGTTACCTGATAAAAAGTAATTGTAACCTAAATACGTATTTGCGGTTTTAACATCACCATTATTTAAGGCATTTCTAATTTTAGTTGAACTAATAGCAACATCTTCAATGTCTTTAACAGAAATTTCTTCTACTTCAAAATCAAATTGAGCACCATAATCTTTCAGGTCTTCAATGTTTGCGCTTCTATTTCTTCCAAACCTATGGTCGTAACCAATGATAACGTGTTTAACGTTTAATTCATCAACTAAAATATGCTTTACATAATCATTTGCTGATAGTCTAGAAAAATCTTGAGTAAACTTTTTTATAATAAGATTATCAATACCAATTTGAGACAAAATAGTTTTGCGCTCATCAATAGTATTCAACAATTTAATATCAGCATGAGTTTGCAATACCATTCTAGGATGCGGAAAGAATGTTAGCAATGAAGATTCTAGGTTTTTTTCTTTTGCAACAGTTATTAACCTATTAATTATTTTTTGATGTCCTAAATGGACACCATCAAAAGTGCCAATAGTAAGTACTGATGGCGCTTTAGAATAGGAAGTTAGGGAATTATATATTTTCAAAAGATTTTTTTGTAAAAATAGCTAATAAGCATTGAAATAAAAAGGAAGGCTTAAAAGGTAATAACTTCACAAATATTAGAGTTTATTTATGTTAAAAAATCACATTTTGTTAAAGAAAACTTAATATAACAATTGATTTTGATTAAATTTGGAGGATGTTTATAGATAATACCCTATTTAATTAATACAAAATTTTATGAAAATGAACTTTACTATTAAATCACTATTTGTACTACTTATGTTTTTAGGTATTACTAATAGTTATTCACAACAAAGAACTTGTGGAGTGGATGAGTATATGGAAGAAATGCTCAAAAACCCTGAGTTGGCTAGAAAATATGAAGAAAATCAAAGAAAGTTTCAAGCAGAATTAGAAAGAAGAGCTAATGGAGACTACAGCGCTAGAGGAGCATCAATAGTTATACCCGTAGCTGTTCACTTTCCAACAGGAAATGAGGCAGATAGAGACTGTCTTGTTGCATTGGCTCAAAGCCAGGTAGACGTTTTAAATGCTGATTATTCAGCTACTAATGCAGATATTTCTAATTGGGGTTTAGCCAGTATTTTTTATCCAGGTTTACAACCTGGTGTATCAAATATTTCTTTTTGTTTAGCAACGTACAATCATCCAGTAGGAGTTGATCCTCAGTTACTAGAAGGAGAGCCAGCTGTTACAATTGGTTATAATTTTGCAAATGGGTCAGACTACCCAGAGTTTGACTCTAATTGGGCAGGTTATATGAATTTTTTAATTAAACCTATAGATGGTGATACATTAGGGTATTCTCCATTAGGAGGTAGTATTGAAAATGGTGGAGCTGTTGTAATGAACTTAAGTACTTTTGGTACTGGTTCAGGTTGTCCAGGTTCTGGGATTGTACCAGGAGCACCATTTAACTTAGGAAGAACTGTGACACATGAGTTAGGACATTTTTACAATTTAAATCATACGTTTACAGGTAATTGTGCTTCAGATGATGGACTTGCTGACACTCCAAATGTGGCTTTACCAACATATAATTGTCCTTCTGCAGGATCAGTAGATGGGTGTGTTACTGGTGAAAATTCATTGACTATGAATTATATGGATTATGTTAACGATGCTTGTATGTATATGTTTACTCCAGATCAAATGAATGTTGTAGATGCTTATGTTTCAAGTGTTTTAGCATCTCAAATAAAACCAGGAGTTTGTGGGCCAGGTTTTGATTTAACAACAACAGATAATGAAATATTTAGTTGTCCAAATACAGACACAGAAGTTGTATTTACGTTTAATTATTCAACAACTTTAGATTTTAATGAAACTACAACTTTTTCTGCTTCTGGCGTTCCTGCTGGTGCAAGTGTAAGCTTTAGTCCAACTTCTTTAAATAGTGATGGAAGTTTCACTATGACTATTGGTGACCTAGAAATGACTGCTCAAGGAGATTATACAATAACCGTAACAGGAACTTCTAGTTCAGTAACTAAGAATTTTGATGTTGTTTTAAATAATAATTGTACTGAAATACAATGTAACCCTTATATGTCTCCTGAAAATCTAAATTTAGCAATTGCTGATGGAGCAGGAGGAAATCCTGGACCTGTTACACAACATATTATTAATATAGCTGATTTAGGAGTGATAGAAAGCATGACTATTAATGTTGATATTAGTCATACGTGGGTGAGTGATTTATTAGTTGGTGTAATCCCACCAGGAGGAGAATTTCCAGCGGATATTTTATCTTTATGGTCAGGTAACTGTGGTGTTTCAGGCCCTCCTGGAGTTCAGAACTTCAATATTACCTTTGATGATCAAGGCGCTACTATACCAGGTACAGATGAGTGTAGTAATAACCTAACGGGAGCTTATGCACCAGTAGATCCTTTAAGTACTTTTAATGGTATGGAAGCTCAAGGAGATTGGACAATTATAATTGCTGATTTCTTTAGCGGTGATACAGGAGTGTTAAATGATTGGTCAATTGAAATTTGTACAGAGCAACAACTTAGCGTAGACGAGTTTTCAGTGAATGAGTTCTCAATTTTCCCTAATCCAAACAATGGAGAGTTTACAATTAAATTGAACTCAAATTCTGGAAATGACATTGCTGTTGATGTTTTTGATATTAGAGGTAGAAAAATATTTAACAACTCTTATTCTAGAAATAATTCTGACTTCTCTCAAACTATTAAACTAAATAGTGTTGAAGCAGGTATGTACCTAGTAACTGTAAGTGATGGTGCAAAGAAAATAACCAAAAAGATTATTGTAGAATAACAATTTTATAACTTAAATAAAAAAGAGAGGCATAAGTGGTCTCTCTTTTTGTTTTTTATACCTTTACGTAAATAAAATTTTAATATCATGAGAATAAAGTTACTTTCCATCAAAACTATTTTCTTTCTATTGTCTCCAATACTACTATATGCTCAAAATAGTGAATGGCAACAATTAAAAGATGTTAACGAAGTAGAAGACGTTAGTCTTGAAAAGTTGAATAAAGATAATTTTAGCGTTTTTCAATTAGATATAGAATCTTTAAAATCTAAACTTGTTGATGCACCATTAAGAAGTGAATACAGTGGGATATCAAATACAGTGGTTTATTTTCCTGATGTTTCAGGTAATTTGCAACAATTTAGAATTGTTGAAACAGCAATCTTTTCTTCACAAGATAATGCTAGTCTTCATAAAAATATAAAAACTTATTTGGGTTCTAGGCTTGATAATTCAGGTACTCGAATTCGTTTTAGTGTTACACCTTTAGGCTTTAATGCAATGGTTTCTGAACCAGGAAAGGAAACTTACTTTATTCAACCAGTAACTAAGGTTTCAAACGGACAATACCTTGTATATAACAGAAGTGCAAGAAATGAAACAACTGTTAATAATGCATTTGAATGTTTAACAGAAGACCTTCATTTATCTTCTAGAGAGACTATGAATACATTGTTAGCAAGAGATGCTAATGACCAGTTGTTAAGAACTTTTAGAATAGCTGTTTCAGTTACTCAAGAGTATACTAGCTTTTGGGATGATGGAAATGACGCCAATGGTATTGATAGAGACGATGCATTAGCTCAAATGGTATCAACTTTAAATAGAACTAATGAAGTGTTTGAAGTAGATATGGCTATTACATTTCTATTGGTTGATACTGTAGATGACCCTGCATTAGATCTTATTTATTCACCTACTTTCCCTGACCCTTATGGTAGTGACTTAAATGGAGGTTTACAAACAAATTTAACAGCAACAGTTGGTGAGTCTGATTATGATATAGGTCACTTATTACATTATGGTGGAAATAATGGTAATGCAGGTTGTATTGGCTGTGTTTGTGAAAGTGGAAAAGGTAGTGGGTTTTCTTCACATTCGTTTTTAGATAATGATGGAGGTCCATACATGTCTGATTTTTTTGACATTGACTATGTACCACATGAAATTGGTCATCAAATGGGAGCTAATCATACTTTTTCATATGGATCTGAAGGTACAGGAGTAAATGCCGAACCAGGAAGTGGTACAACAATTATGGGTTACGCTGGTATAACAGGAGCTAATGATGTTCAGGATCATAGCGACCCTTACTTCCATTATTTTTCAATTAATCAAATTTTGACTAATGTTTCGTCTGCTCCAAATAATTGTGCAGTAACAACAAACATTACTAATAATCCGCCTGTAGCTAATGCAGGAACTAATTATACAATTCCTCAAGGAACAGCATTTATTTTAAAAGGAAGTGCTACTGACCCTGATGGAGGAGATATATTAACCTATACTTGGGAGCAAATTGATAATGGTGTAACCACATCAAGCAATTTTGGGCCTACTAAAACTACTGGAGCACTTTGGAGATCAAGACCTCCTAGTACATCTCCTAATCGTTATATGCCAATTCTTCAAAGAGTTTTAGACGGTGAACTTACCGAGAGCAACCCTGTTGAATCTATAGATAATACAACTTGGGAAACTGTTTCTACTGTAGGAAGAAACTTAAACTTTGCTTTAACTGTTAGAGACCGACAGGAAACTGGAGGAGTTGGACAGACACCTCAAACAAGTTACGATACCATGACAGTTACAGTTGATGGAAGTTCAGGGCCTTTTACAGTTACATCTCAAGATTCAAATGTTACTTGGGATGCTGGTTCAACTCAAACTGTTACCTGGAATGTTGCAGGAACTGATGCAGGTTCTGTAAATACACCAACAGTAAATATTTTATTATCTGTTGATGGTGGGCAAACGTTTCCTTATACTTTAGCTTCTGATGTGCCAAATGATGGATCACATGATATTACTGTTCCTTTAACAGGAGGAGATACTTCAACTGCAAGAGTAATTGTTGAAGGAAACAATAATATATTTTATGCAGTAAACTCATCAGAGTTTAGTATTCAGGAGTCAGAGTTTGTTATAACGGTTGATGAGGTTTCGTTAGATGTTTGCCAACCGAATGATGCAGTATATTCTTTTACTTACAATACATTTTTAGGGTTTAGTGATACAACAAACTTTAGTGTTACAGGGCTACCTGCTGGTGCAAGTGCAACGATAAACCCAACTTCAGCTATTGCTGACGGAACCACAGGTACAATTACTATTAGTGGTACAGGGTCTCTTGCAACAGGAAATTATCCTTTTACACTTGAAGGAGTTTCAGGAGCTATAACTCAAACTGTAAATTTAGAAATGAATGTCTATAGTGCTACAGTAGCGCCTGCAGTACTTACATCACCTTCTGATGGTGCAACAGGTGTAAGTTTAGAAGCAGATTTGATGTGGAATGGAAGTGACAATGCACAAGAATATTTTGTTGAGGTTTCTACCGAAGCAAATTTTGCATCAATAACTGAAAGTGGTACAGTGCAAGACACATCTTATACAGTAAGTAATCTGTCAACTAATACACTGTATTATTGGAGAGTTACAGCGTCTAATTTATGTGGAACAGCAAATTCATCGGCTGTGTTTAGTTTTACAACAGCTAATATTGAATGTAACTTTTATAGTGCAACCGATTTACCTATAGATATTCTTGAAACAGGTAACGGAACGGATAATTACACATCAATCATTAACGTAGCAAACGATGCTCCAATTACTGATGTTAACGTAACCATCAATATTCAACACGACTGGAATAATGATTTAGATATATTTTTAATAAGCCCATCAGGAACAACTGTTGAACTTTCAACAGATAATGGTGCAGATGGAGATAATGATTATGTTGATACAGTTTTTGATCAAGAAGCATCAACACCAATAACAAGTGGAACATCACCATTTACTGGAACGTTTATTCCAGAAGGAGATTTATCTACACTTTATGGTGAAATGTCTGGAGGAGATTGGACCTTATCAGTAGATGATGATTTTGGTCTTTTTGATGGAGGTCAAATTACTGAGTTTACTCTAGAGCTTTGTACAGAAGGCTCGTTATCAATTGATGAGTTTACTACAAGTGAATTTACAATTTTCCCTAATCCTAATCAAGGAGAGTTTACAGTGAAGTTAAATTCAAATTCAGGTAGAGATATTACAATTGGTGTTTATGATGTTAGAGGTAGAAGAATTTTTAATAACTCTTATGTTAACGCTTCTGATTTTACACAAACTATTAGGTTAAATAGTGTAGAAGCAGGTATGTATTTAGTTACCGTAAGTGATGGTGTAAATAAAACCACTAAAAAGATTATTGTAGAGTAGTCGTTTTTTAGTTTGAAATAAAAAAAGAGGAGCCGTAAGCTCCTCTTTTTATTTTCCGTTAAAAGTATTCATAGTATTGTTTACACCTGCTGTAGCAAATGATTTTATAATCTCAACCGATTTTTCTAAGCGTTCTTTTAGTTGAGTCGATTCTTCTTCTGTCCATTCTCCTAAAACATAATCTACTTGCTTGCCTTTGCTAAAACTATCGCTTATTCCAAATCTAAACCTGTTGTATTTGGTGGTTTGTAATTTGTTTTGAGTGTCCTTTAATCCGTTATGGCCACCATCACTACCTTTTGTTTTAAGACGTAGTGTTCCAAAAGGAAGGTTTAAATCATCAGTAATAACTAACAAATTTTCAAGAGGAATTTTTTCCTTGGTCATCCAGTATAGTATGGCTTTTCCGCTTAAATTCATGTAGGTGTTAGGTTTTAATAATAGTAACTGTCTGCCCTTAATTTTATAAGTACATAAATCACCTAATTTTTGAGTTTCAAAAGTAAGCGACTCGTTTTCTGCTAAAAAATCTAAAATCTTAAACCCAATGTTATGGCGTGTGTTTTCATACTTGCTGCCAATATTTCCTAATCCAACTATTAAAAATTTCTTCATTACTTGTTCTTCTTCGTTAAAGGAAGTTTGTTTTTTCTTAAATATGTTAAACAGAAATTTACACATTTTTATCAATTTCTGTAAAAGTAAAAAAGCATCCTGAGTTATCAGAATGCTTTTTTTTATAATTTAAACTATTAAGTTTTTTAAGCTTCAGCAGGAGCTTCTCCTTCTGCTGCTGGTGCTTCAGCTCCTTCTTCTAGTTCTTCTTCATCTTCATCATCAGTCATAACTGATGCTCTTGCACGTTTAACTTGACAAACAACAGTGTTGTCTGGGTGCATGATTGTAAAGTCGTCACTAGTTAATGCAGTTACATATAATTTACCACCAATTTTTAAAGGTGTAATATCAGCCTCTAAAAAGTCTGGTAAGTTTGCTGGTAAAGCTTTTACTTTTAACTTACGATTGTTCTTTCTAAGGACACCACCATTTAATACACCTTTAGATGTTCCTATAATGTGAACAGGAATTTCCATAGTAATTGGTTTGTCTGGGAATAACTGGTAAAAATCTATGTGTAAGATTTTATCTGTTACTGGGTGAAACTGGATGTCTTGCAATATAGCATCGTAAGTGTCACCATTGTCTAAAGCAATCACAACTGTATGCGCATTAGGCGTATAAACCAGTTTTGAGAATGCTAATTCATCTGCAGAGAAATGCACTGGTTTATCTCCTCCGTATAATACGCAAGGAACCTGACCAGCATTACGTAAGGCTTTTGTTGCTTTTTTGCCCACGCTTTCTCTTTGAGATCCGTTGATTGTAATTGATTTCATAATTGTTTATTTATTATTACTTAATTTGTGTTATGGAAACTTCGTTGATTAAAAATCAACTTGTTTTCATTGTCTATTTATATAATTATTAAAAATTACATTACAAATTTGGAACTGATTGATTTGTTGTAATGTACATTCTGCATTACATCAGCAAAAAGTTCAGCACAGCTTAAAATTCTAACTTTTTCACAAGCTTGTTTAGAAGGGATTGAATCGGTAACAATTAATTCTTCTAATTTAGAATTTTCTATTTTTTCATAAGCACTTCCAGATAGAATTGGGTGTGTACAAATAGCTCTTACACTTTTTGCACCTCTTTCCATCATCAAGTCAGCTGCTTTTGTTAGCGTTCCAGCTGTATCTACCATATCGTCTACAAGAACAACATTTTTACCAGTAACGTCTCCAATTAATTCCATATGTGAAATGACATTGGCCTTAGCACGTTGCTTGTAACAGATAACCACATCACTTTCTAAAGCTTTAGAATATGCATAAGCTCTTTTTGAACCTCCCATATCAGGAGATGCAATGGTTAGGTTATCTAGGTTTAAGCTCTTTAGATATGGTAAAAATATTGTAGATGCAAATAAATGATCTACAGGTTTTTCAAAGAATCCTTGAATTTGATCAGCATGCAAGTCCATAGTAATAATACGTGTTGCACCAGCAGCTTCTAACATTTTTGCTACTAATTTTGCAGCAATAGGAACTCTAGGTTTGTCTTTTCTGTCTTGTCTTGCCCAACCAAAGTAAGGTAAAACAGCAGTAATGTGTCTTGCAGATGCACGTTTTGCTGCATCTATCATTAACAACATTTCCATTAAATTTTCTGGACCAGGATGTGTAGACCCAATAATGAAAATTCGGGTTCCTCTTATTGATTCTTCGTATGATGGTTGAAACTCACCATCGCTGTAAGTTGATGTAATAACATTACCTAATTTCACTCCAAAATTAGCTGCAATTTTCTCAGCAAGTTCTTTACTTTGAGTACATCCAAAAATCTTTGCTTCTGTGCTTACATTTGGCATTTGTAAAATATTGTTTTGTAACGTATTAAATCGCCTTTGTTAAATGAGGTGCAAATTTAGGAATTTATTTGAACTGAAAAAGCATAAAACCCACTATTTTTGATTGTTGGTATAGAATTATTTTATAATTTTGCAATCCAAATTTGCTCAAGTGGCGGAATTGGTAGACGCGCTGGATTCAAAATCCAGTTTCTTCGGAAGTGTGGGTTCGATTCCCACCTTGAGTACTTTAATAAACCGCAATGTACTGATATATAGTGTTTTGCGGTTATTTTTTTTGTTTTTTTCCGATATTTTGCCGAAAATTAATTAGTATTTTCATTTTATGGAACATTCAAGAAATTTAGGCAAGTTAAATGCTAAAAACATTAATAGAAATATAGAAAGTATGAAATGTGATAGTAGAGAATATCAAGAAAAGCTGGATTATTATGAAACCGTTTTGAAGTTTAATCTTTTAAAGATTAAATTTTTGAAGCTTAAAAGAGAAAAGGTTTTAATGAGCCCTGAAGAGTATATTTCTGAGTTAAAACATTTAAAGTTTAAATATGAATATTTATCTTTGTTAAGTAAGCTTTCATTAAGTATATAGCCCAACGCTTATAACAAAATAAACAATGCCCTAGCTAAAACTAGGGCATTGTTATAATTTGCTGTGCATCTTTTTTAATCTCAGGATTCTTTTTTAGATGCTTTTTACTTTAATTATTATGTTAATGGTTAATGTGTTGTTGATAATATGGATAGCTTATTAATGACAATTCTATTTCAAACTAAAAATAGAGTTGTTGTTTGTTGATGGTAATGGATTGTATTATGGATGGTTGTGCAACAACTTTTACAACTTTTTTGCAATTCTATTTATTATTTGTTTAAATTTTTTTACCTTAAAATGTAATATTATTTTAGATTTATCGTCTTATTAATACATAATTTTATTACTTTTAGGTATATTTGCACCCCTTTAAGAACGTAACATTTAATTATTGAGTCATTTAAAATCTAAATCGGAGTTCAATTTGGAAGCCGCAAAAGTGTTAATAGACGAACATGACAATTACGCTCCTAGCGTACACTGTTCTTATTATGGATGTTTCCAGTTTATAAAGTCCAAGCTAAATCAAATCGGAATAACGTATGATAAAGTTAGTGCAGATATAGTTAATTCAAGGCAAGAAGGTGTGACTACATTAAATTCACATAATTATTATATAAAATTAGTTGCTGAACAAGTAGGTTTAAAGTCTGATGTATTTCTAAAAAAAAGCATTAGAGATAAGATAAAAAGACTAAAGACGTTTAGAGAAATATCTGATTATCAAAATACATATGTGGATTTTGCTCAGAGCAAAGAAGCTTTAAATTTAAGTAATGAAATAATAGGATTGATTAACCAAAAGTTATAAATGTGAGTGCGATAAATTATTTAACAGAAAAATTAAAGGAATTACACAACACTTGTCCGTATATAGATATAAAATACGAATATGTAGATTATATAAATACGCATGTTATAGATGTTAGACCTAAAGAATCTTTTGAAAAGGACGAAGGCTATGTAATGGCCCAGCTCAATTTAGAAGAAGAGTTTGAGAAATTGTTTCCAGCTGAAGAGATACTTTTTATTACAGAAAATAAACTAATAAGTATAGAACAACCAATTTTAGAATTAGAGTCTCCTAATATCTCTGATTTTAGCGTAGACTATGTAGAACCGTCTCTTGACGAAATATTTTTTAATTACATTCAAGGAAGCCAGCCCACACATATAGTTTGTAGTCCAATAGATGAATTTGAACTATTCGATATTGAAACAGAATGTAATGAAATTTCAATAGAAATTCCACCACCTAAAAATTGGTGGTCTAAATTAAATAAAAAGAGCTCCAAAGATAAATTGGAGTTTTTTTTTGTTTAAATTTGTACTATGGCAGAAGCAAAAAAAGCGTCTTTTAGTTTTAAGACATTTAAAGTACCAAGTTTTTCCTATAATTCTTCTCAAAAGAAAGAGTCCGAATTAAAGTTAGATTTTAACCCTAAAGGGCTATATAACAAGAGGAGTGGTGTATATCAATTGACTGTTGAGTTTACAGGGATTGAAGAAGGAGGTAATTCAATAATAAAGGTCGTTTCTCAAGCAGTTTTTGAATTTTCCAAAGAGCTTGATGCTAAAGATATTCCTGATTATTTTTATAGTAATTCAATAGCGATTGTTTTCCCTTACATCAGAGCATTTATAAGTAATCTTACCTTGCAAGCTAATACTGGTGTTATAATGTTAGGGTTATTAAATTTTACAAGGATGGGAGATTTGCTTAAATCTCAAACCATTAATGAATAGGGTCAAAACCTAAAAAGAGATAAGCACAACAACAGCTTTTCGTAATTTAGTTTAAGTTTAATTCTAAAAGGAAAAGAAGATGCAAAAGGTCCTTCCTTAAACTAAAAATAAAATCCGCTAGATTACGTAACAGTAGACTAAAAAAGAATCTGTGTTATCTAACGGACAGAACAAATATACAAAAAACAGAGTGAACCCACCTAGTTAATGAGTTTGTTACACCCTCAAAAGATAGTTTTGTTCTATTAAATTATATATTGTTGCACTGCAACCTTTCACACCTAACCTGACAAAATAATAAAAGAAACCTTATTTTACTTGTAATTAAGAGCAATGCGTTGTATGGTTGTACAGCCACGTTGTGCAGCCAAATAAACTAAGATAAAACGCTTTTGCTCAAAAGTGAATGGTAACACTATAACTTGTAAAAGTGACTTTTAATAGTATGAAAGGCATTAGATAAAGCTTCCCTCTTTATGAGAACAACACCATGAAAACCTACTATTTCGCTATTATCTGATCCAATTGTAGTAAGTTAAACGGATAAAGTGGCAGGTAAATAAACAAAAATGAGATAAATAGATAGTATTTAGCATACTTTAAAATATAGTATTAGATGTATGTTGCACTGCAACTTTTGAAGCCTTAACGTAACCAAACAATAAAAAAAGCTTTGTTTTATCAGTGTTAATGCTTTCTACAGTTGTGTAGTTGTACTACCACGTTGTGTCATAAAAACCGTTAGATTACATGAAAGTAAACTCAAAAGATCTCTATCCTTAAGCAATTCGGATTACAAAAAATCGTCGTTCAACGTATCAATATGTTGGTCATTATATAGACATTAAAGATTGGGATGAGAAAAATATTCGAGTTAAAAATCTTATGTAACTTCAAATAGTTTAAATAGCCTATTGTCTCAAGAACTTTCAAAGTAAACAAGATTTTAGTTTTGATTTGTTTATTATTTAATAGAGCTACCGACCAAGAAATAGTGAACAGGGAACTATATCCTTTCGGTGGAAATAAAATAAGAATTAAGTTGCTAGAAACTATTAAGATAAGCCTTATCATTCATGGAATTCAAATTATTGAAAATTTAGATGATTTATCGCTGAATCAATGACATGTAAAAAATGTTGGGCTTTGCAGTTTCAACTTTGCTGGTATTAGAATTACAGATATTCTTAGAACGAGATGGTCAGATATCAATGATAATAGACTTCAATATAGAATGGACAAAAATTCAAAATAGATTTCTATTACGATTTCTAAAAAGCCTTACTTATGTTAGATATGTATAAAGCAGATAAAAGAGGTGAGATTGATTTTACAAACCATAAAAATGTTTTCAATACAAAAAAACTGCTAATAGAAAATTTAATACACATTTAAAATCAACAGCAAAGAAAACTGATATATCAAAAAATTCCACAACGGAAATCCATCGTTCCAGTTTTTTGCATTATTTCGACAGGCCCTTGTTGGAGACTTGCCTTTAAAACTCTAAAACCGAACCTCCGACTTAAACACTTTAAGAGATAGTGTCTTTTGTAGAATAATAATTATATATGTGTCCTTCTTTGTAAGGAATAAATACGTTAGTTTTGTTTTATAATTAACCTGCCATGAAGTTTTTATTTTATTTTATTTTTTTCTTTCATTGTATTGTTTTTTCTCAAACACGTCAACATAAAAAATTTGATTCTATTTATTATGATGTAGCAGTAAATATTTCTTCCGCTAATCCTACTAAAGCATTATATGTTGCTGATTCGTTACATGTTTTTTCAATTAATAATAAACAAAGAGTAAAAACTTTAATGCTTATAGCTGATATTTTGGAGAAACAAGAAAAGAGAGGAGAGGCAATTATTAAATCATTGAAAGCTCTTGATATAGCGATAAGAGATGAAGATTATATATGGCAAGCTAGAATTTATGGTTTTTTGTCAACGCAGTATAGAACTATAGGGTTTATTGATGAAGGAAAAAAGTTTTTAAAAAAAGGAGTAGAAGCTAGTAATCATTTTAGTGATAAGAAGCAAGTGTTAAAATATATTGCAATGAGTAATCATGAAATGGCAGAATATGCATTTGCTGAGGAAGATTACCATAAGGCTATTGAATATTTAGAGTTAGCTATGCTTTCATATGAAAAAGAAGAAAATCCACAGCTCAATTTTTTTTTTCTTGCTAACACAGAACAAATGTTAGGACGTTCTTATAGATATTTAAATAAAAATAAAAAAGCATTCTTTCATTTTTCTAAAGCTAATTTACATGTTCGTCAATCTGGCTCAGAAAATTCATTATGGGCAGCATTGATTTATCAAGGTTTAGGAGATACTTTTTTACAAAGAGAAAATATAGATAGTGCTAGATTCTATTTAAATAAATCTTTAGTTATTTCTGAAAAAAGTAATCACGATGAATTAAAAGCAAAAGTATACAAGAGTTTGTCAGAATATTATCAAAAAAACAAGCTCTTGGATAGTTTTAGTATGTTTAATAATAAATATATTACTGTTTTAAATAGAAATAATAGCGATAAAAAGTTAATGATTAATAGAGCCTATAGAGCTCTGGGTAAACAGTCAAATAATAAAATGTTAGATGATTATGTTTATGTAATTGTAGCTGTTATGTTTTTTGTGATTGTTGTTTTTTATTTATATAGCAATAAAAATCGTAAAAAAAAGGGCTTGTTTTTTAAGGGTAAAAATAAAATGCAAGTAATACATAAGGATGGATTATCAGATTATGTTCTTTCTGAAAAAACAGAGAATGAATTATTAGATAAGTTAAAGCAGTTTGAAAATTCAAAAAAGTTTTTAGATAAAAATATTTCATTACCTATGGTAATTGGACAGTTAAACACTAATACTAAATATTTTAGGCAGATGCTTAAAAAGCATAGAGAGACAGATTTTAATAGCTATATAAATGAATTACGTATCCAGTATATTTTGAATAAGTTGAATACCGATAAAAAGTATTTGAGTTATAAAATTAGTGTTTTAGCTGATGAATGTGGCTTTTCTTCGCACAGTAAATTTTCAGCTAGTTTTAAAACGATTACTGGTGATTCTCCTTCAAATTATATTAATAACCTTAAAAATAATCCAGCAGCTTAATTTTTTAGTAAGATAAAGTGGTTTTCTTTTTACTGCAGCTTTAAAGAATCTTAAGATATATACTTTTGCTGGCAGGGGTATTGCTATCTAGATTTTTTGAAATCTTTCGCTTAAGTACCTTATTTTGATATAGCATCTTAATAACCATTGTTTTATTCTGTCATGATAATTATACCCTTTATTTTTCAATTCTATAATTTTCTTTTTTCACTACTTTAAATTTTAATAACTCCTCATTTGCTTTAATATTTATTAAGGCTTTCTGTGTTATATTTTAATTCATTGAGATGATATGAGTATTATGAATATAAAGTTAGTATTGTTTTTAATGTACTTACGTTTTTTGATTTAAATATTTATAAGAATGTGCTTTTAACTGTCTGTTTGTGTGTTGGTTGTGAGGTTTTGGTAGAGTCGTTTTTAGTGAATTTTATCTGTTTGTTTAGCGGAAAATGGCTGCTAGTTTAGTGGAAAACAGCTACTTCATAAGTTTTTAGTTTACAAATAGCCGCCTAAATTGTTAAACAAAAGTTAAAAGGAATAACAATCTGAAAACAAATAAAGTACATGAAGAAAAATTACATTTTAATACTATTGTTAGGAGTTTTATTCTTACAATTAGGTTTTTCCCAAGAAATTTGCAACAACGGTCTAGACGACGATACAGATGGGTATGTAGATGAGCATGATCCAGATTGTTATGTTGCTACATTTCCATCGTGCGTGTCACCAGCACCAGCACCAGATTTTTCAATTGAATTAGCTTTACAAGGGCCAGCAAATACGTTAGATGTGTCTATATCACCTACTATTGGAGATTTAGACGGAGATGGCATACCAGAGATTATTGCTCCTTTAGGGGATAGCTCAACTGGGTACATGACTTATCATGTTGTTGGTGGTGCTATTGTAGATGCTGGAATTAACTTTGCTATCCCTTTACATCAACCTGTTAATGGAACTGTAGTACAACCAGCTATTGCAGATATTGATAAAGATGGTACAGCAGAGGTTATTATGGTTAATAATGCGGGTTATGTATATGTTTTTAGTCATAATGGGGGTAATGCAACCACGTATGAATATCTATCAAATCTGCCAGGTATAAATTATGGGTCGCCTAGAGTAGCAGACATCGATGAAGATGGAGTACCTGAAATTATAGTAGGTCTAAATGTTTTTAAATTCGATTTTGGAGCCAATACGCTTACTAGAGTAGCCACTTTACCTGCGGCTTATCCTCATGGACGTGATGCGTATTCTACGCATGGTTATTGGGGGGCAGACATTGTGGTAGTAGATATACTACCTTCTAATCCTGGAAAAGAAATAGTAGCAGGCTCTATTGTTTATGGAGTAGACATGGTTGCTGGAAATTTAACTATTCTTAAAAATTTATACAATATTAATGCTGGTTTTGGTCCATGGACAGATGGTCCTACAGCAGTTGCCGATTTAGATTTAGATGGTGATTTAGATGTGGTCTTTGATACGGGAACGTTTGTGGCAGCTTGGGATCCTGTAGAGGATGCTCAGCTAATGGTTTTATATTCAGTAGGTGGTGCGTCAAGAAGTATGCCTACTATAGCCTATGTCTATGATGAGGTTGCAAATGATGGAATGACGGTAGATTACCCTGAAATTTTAATAGGGAATTCTAATATTATTAGAGCTTTTAATTTACAAATGACAGGAAGTGTCGTTTGGAGTTTCTCTACAACAGATGGCTCTGGTGAAACAGGAATTACCACCTTCGATTTTAATGGTGATGGCGTACAGGAACTTATTTATAACGATCAAACTCAAATTCGTATCATTGATGGAAATACAAGTACTCCAAATACATTAGCTGCCTTTAGTTCAGGAACTATCACATGGATGGAGCATCCTGTAGTGGCTGATGTAGATAATGACAATCAAGCCGAAATGATTGCTTTTACAGGGTTGCCAAATGCTAGTTCAGGTCAAGGGCGTTTAAATATTTTTAAAGCAGGGATAGGAACGGCTTGGCAACCTGCCAGAAAAATGTGGAATCAACGTGGGTATCGTGTGGTTAATATTAAAGATGATTTGACCATTCCTGCAGAAGAAACAGATGTGTCTAGCTTTATGCCAATAACGTCTACTACATCTAGAACTTTAAATCAATACAATGCTCAGTTTAATCCTAATAATTTAATTCTAGAACCAGGCATTGTTGCGGCTACAGATGCGCAAATAGATAGCTCAATGTATAATACAGCAACTAATGAGTTAATAATAGAAGTGAGTGTTTCTGGAGACACTAACTTGCCTTTGGGCGCACCTATAACGGTATATAAAGGAGACCCTACAGTTACCGGGGCAACCATAGTTGCATCAACAACAACTGCCGCTGTAATTCCTACAGGAGTATCGCAGACGGTTATTATTACTATACCACCTTCGGTAGATCCTTCTACATTGTTCGCTGTAGTAAATGATGATGGTAGTATTTCTACACCATTCAATTTGGCAACAGATTTTCCTGCAACTACAATTGTAGAATGTGATTATACAAATAATATAAACAAAGCCATTGTAGATTCAGATAATGATGGTATTTCAGATAATGATGATTTAGATGATGATAATGATGGTATTCCAGATACGGTTGAAACAGGGGGGGTTAACCCACAAACCGATTCAGATGGTGATGGTATCCCTATTTATTTAGATGATGATGATAATAATCCTTTGGTAGGAGATGATGATGGTTTAATAGAAGCGGGTTTTGATACTGATGGAGATGGTACGCCAGACTTCTTAGATTTAGATTCAGATAACGATGGCTGTTCTGATGCAGTAGAAGCGGGTGGAACTAAAGACACTACAATAAATTTTCAATTTCCAGCATCACCAGTAGGTGTCGATGGTATTCCAGATTTAGTGCAAACTATAAGTGGTGCAGATAGTGGTGTAATTGATTATAATGTTATAGGTTCTAATATTAATAATCTGCATTTTCAGAATGCTTCTGTTAGTTTTGCATGCTTTACATCGCTAGAGTGTCCTGCTGAAGCATTTCAAGTGATAAATAATTCGACGCCTTCAGAATGGCAATTGATGGATTTGGTCACTGGAGATATGGACTTGGTAGATGATAATTCTAACCACATCATAAATTCTATAGGGTATAATGTAAAAGATGGAAGAATCTGGGGGGCATCCAGAACCAATGATGGTAAACTAACCGTAACAACAAAAGATGGTTCAGGAAATTTAATAACGGAAATTGTTACCGTTCCTGATATACCGACATCATTTATTTCAAATGTTGCAGATGTAGATGCTAATGGGCATTACTACTTTGGTTTAGGGTCGCCTAACGCCCCTATCAGAGTCATTGATTTAGATCCCGCTTCAGCCACTTACCTTGAACAAATAAATAGTTTTACAGTTACAAATGGTAATGCTTTTGCAGATTTTGCTTTCCATCCTTCAGATGGGTTTTTGTATGCTGTTTTAAGTAATGCTAATTCTAATTTAATTAAAATAGACCCCAGCACTGGAGTACATACCAATTTAGGTCCTTCAGGAATTGGAGCTCCAGCACCTGGTTATGGTGCAGTGTTTTTCGATGCTAATGGGTTTTTCTATGCTTTTAATAATAATAGTGGTAAAGTTTATAGGTTAGACTTACGTACAGACCCTGGTACAAATTACGATGAATCTAAAACAACAGAATTTTCACAAGGGGTAGCGTCAGGAGGTAATGATGGTGCACGTTGTGTGTTTGCTGAGTTATATACAGATTATGGAGATGCTCCAGACTTAGGTTTAGGTTCGGCTACAGGAGATTACAAAACGTTACTAGCAGATGATGGACCTCGCCATACATTGCTAAATTATTCAAATGTTTCTAATACTTCCAGTTTAATGTTAGGAGTTACGGTAGATTCAGAGTTTGATGCTTTACAAAATAGTGATGCAAATGGTGACCAAGACGATGGAATGACTTGGCCAAGTGAGATTAGGCCTAATCAAACATATACAGAAAATATTTCGGTTAGCAATACAACAGGGGCTCCAGGCTATCTTAATGTTTGGGTTGATTATAATAGGGATGGTGATTTCTTAGATGCAGGAGAACAAATAGTTAATGACCAAGCTGTGGCCAATGGTGATACTACAGCAGCTATTAATTTTACAACGCCACTTATACCCACGGCAGGGGTTAGTTATGCCCGTGTGCGTATTTGTAATAATCTAGGAGGATGTAATACTCCAATTGGTTCTGCTGCTGGAGGTGAGGTGGAAGATTATCTTCTAAATTTTGTTTTGTGTGATTTACCAATCTTAACGGTCGGCAATACGAGTTGTGATGCAACAAACTTTACAGTAAGCATTATCACAGATGGTGATAGTATTGTAGTAACAAACGGAACCGATAATGGCGATGGAACAGTA